>Ga0081540_1000011_pt1 | contig 191880 bp, 179 predicted proteins | sample TabmetS2T1R1_FD_71024 | JGI IMG/M metagenome (GOLD analysis project Ga0081540, IMG submission 71024) | Tabebuia heterophylla rhizosphere microbial communities from the University of Puerto Rico - S2T1R1 | ecosystem: Host-associated > Plants > Roots > Rhizosphere ... | reverse complement strand
GGCGACGGCGCCGATCGCGGCAAAGAAGAAGAAGACCTCGCTCATCGCTGCATCGCCTTATTCATCCGCCGTGCGCAGCGGCGTGCGGTCCAGCGGTTCGGCGAGCAGCATCTCCTTGGTGAAGATCAGGTCGGACCGGTTGTAGTCCGCCATCTCGTAGTCGTGGCCCATCGTGATCGCGTCGAACGGACACGCGATCTCGCAGTAGCCGCAGAAGATGCAGCGCGACAGGTTGATCTCGTACACCGCGGCGTAGCGCTCACCGGCGCTGACGCGGTTCTCCGGGGTGTTCTCGTCGGCCACCACGCGGATGCAGTCCGCCGGGCAGGCCGCCGCGCACAACGAGCAGCCGACGCACTTCTCGAGGCCGGTGTCCTCGAAGCGGTGCAGCTTGTGACGCCCGCGGAAGCGCGGATAGACCGGCGTCTTCTCCTCCGGATATTCGATCGTCACCGGTCCCTCGATCACGCGCCCGAAGGTCGTCTTGAGACCGCGCAGGGTCTCCCCGAAGACGCGGTACACGGCGCCGACGCCGCCGGGCTCGGGGCCGCGCGGGACGGGCTTGGCGGCGCTTTTCCAGTCAGTAGGCATCAGGTCACCACCAGGACGGTCGCGGTCACTAGGACGTTCAGGGTCGCCAGCGGCAGCAGCACCTTCCAGCCGAACGACATCAGCTGGTCGTAGCGCAGACGCGGCAGCGAGGCGCGCACCCACATGAAGACGAACGCGCCGAGGAGGATCTTGATCAGCATCCAGAGCGGCGCCAGCGCGATCGGGCCGGGGCCGTGCCAGCCACCCAGGAAGCAGGTGGCGCCGATCGCGGAGATCACGAGCACCTCCATGTACTCGGCCATGAAGTAAGAGCCGAAGCGCATGCCGCCGAACTCGGTGTTGTAGCCGCCGACGATCTCGGCATCGCCCTCGGGCAGGTCGAACGGCGCGCGCGCCGTCTCGGCGAAGCCGGCGACCAGGAAGATGCAGAAGCCGACGAACTGGGGCACGATGAACCAGATCCCGTCCTGCGCGTCGACGATGTCGACGAGCGACATCGAGCCGGCGGTCATCACCACGCCGACCAGCGACAGGCCGAGCGCCACCTCATACGAGATCAGCTGCGCCGCGGCGCGCATCGCGCCGAGGAACGAGTACTTCGAGCCGGACGACCAGCCGCCGAGCATCGTGCCGTAGAAGGCGAGCGAGCCGAAGGCGAAGAAGTAGAGGATCCCGATCGACACGTCCATGCCGAACAGGCCCCAGTCGCCGCCCCAGGCGCCGACCGGCCCGAACGGGATGATCGCCATCGTCGCGACGGCGGTCACGACCGAGATCACGGGTGCGATGGCCATCATCCAGGGCACGGCCGTGGCCGGCGTGAAGGCCTCCTTCGAGAGCAGCTTCAGGACGTCGGCGGCGGGCTGCAGGGCGCCTCGCCAGCCGACCCGGTTGGGGCCGATGCGCGACTGGAAGCGGCCGAGGATCTTGCGCTCGCCCAGCAGGATGATCGGGACGATCTGCAGGAAGACGATGAAGATCAGGATCGACTTCACGATCATCACCCAGATTGCTTCGTCCGGCATCAGGCGACCGCCGCTCCGGTCCGGGCCGGCCTGATCGCGACGGGCCCGTCGGGGATATCGACGCCCGTGACGAACACGCTGTCGTCCGGGACGGCGCTGCGCACGACGGCCGTCGCCTCGGCGCGCTCGGCCTCGACACTCAGCTCGATCTCGTCGCCGTTTCCGACGCCGAGCCGGCCGGCATCGCGCGGCGACAGTTGCGCGAGCGGCCCGGTGGCCAGGAACGCCAGCGAGGGCGAGTGTCGGAACTCGGGACCGCCCCACAGCGTCGGGGTGCGCGCGAGCCGGAGGCCGCTCGGCGCCTCGGGCGGGGTCACGAGCGCCTCCGTCGGGAGCGGCTCCGGCTCGAGCGATGCGCCACCCTCGTGGTCCTGCCAGCGCGCGCCGAGACCGCCGATCACGTCGAGCGTCAGTCCCGCGTAGAGCGGCACGCGCTCGGCGATCAGAGGCGATTCCAGCGCCTCCCCATGTCTCACGAGGGCGCCGATACGGATCGCTGCACTACGTTCGTCGATACCGCGCAAGGCCTCGATCCGGTTGATGTCGACCAGCATCTCTGGCGCCGACAACCGCATATTGAGCGTCGGTATGAGGCTCTGCCCGCCCGCCAGCACCTGCGCGCCGCCCGCATGATCTGCGAGCAGCGCGACGGCTTCAGCCACCTCACGTGGCCGGCGATAAAGAAAGGCACGCGGCTTCATCGGCGGCGCCTCGTGCGTTACTTCGGCACAAAGGCGGTGACGATCGCCGGAGCGACGAAGATCAGCGCCATCATCAGCATGGTCAGCCACACATAGGGGATCGCCGCGCGGTAGATCGAGCCGATGGTGATGCCCGGCGGCGCGACGCCTTTGAGCACGAACAGCAGCAGCCCGAATGGCGGGGTCAACAGGCCGATCTGCATGCAAAGCAGATAGAGGATGCCGAACCAGACCAGGTCGACGCCCATGTTGCGCAGGAGCGGCATGTAGAACGGCAGCGTGATCATCATGATGCTGGTCTGGTCGATGAAGAAGCCCAGGATCAGCAGGATCGCCAGCATGCCGATCAGAACCGTGGTCTGGCCGAGCTGCGAGCTTTCGATCACCGCGACGAGTCCCGCGGTGGCCCCGGAGAAGCTGAGCAGCTGGGCGAACGTGGTCGCGCCGACGATGATGAACAGAAGCGAGCCGGAGATCGCCACCGTTCCGAGCAGCGACTTCCAAAGGCTCTGCGGGGTCAGACAGCGATAGCACGCGGCGAGCAGGACCGTTGCGACGGCGCCGAGCGCGCTCGACTCGGTTGGCGTCGCCCAGCCGCCGGTCATGCTGACGACGACGATGGCGAACACACCGATCAGCGGCAGGATGGTGACGGCGAGATTGAGCCACGGGTGCTCGAGCTTGGGCCGGCCGTCCTCATAGGACGGCGCCAGCTTTGGATTGATCCAGCAGCGGACCAGCACATAGCCGATGAACAAGGCCGACAGGATCAGGCCTGGAACGATGCCGCCGACCAGCAAGCCCGAAATCGAGATGCCGGCGAGGCTGCCGAGCAGCACGGCGAGACCGGACGGCGGGATCAGGATATCAACGCCGCCGATCGCCAGGATCGGTCCCATCGCGGTCTTCGGCTCGTAGTTGCGCGCCAACATTTGCGGCAGCAGCAGCGAGCCAAGCATCGCCGTCGTGGCGATGGTCGAGCCCGAGATCGCCGAGAACACCGTGCCGGCAACCAGCGCCACGACCGCAAGCCGGCCCGGCACGCGGCGGATCACTGCCTCGACCGCATCGATCGATTTCATGGCGAGGCCGGTGTGAAACAGGACCTCGCCCATCAGCACGAAGAATGGGATCGGCACCAACGAGAACTGCGCGACCGAGAGTTGCTCGTTGCGCACCATCTGTTGCAGCCCCGGGACGCCGCCGAAGATCAGGTACGAGCCGAAAATGTTGATGATGAAGAAGACGAACGCGACCGGCAGCGCTGTGAGCAACAGTCCGACCTTGGACGCGAACATCAGCGTCAGGACGGATCCCCAGCTCACGGCATTTCCTCCGCCTGGATCCCGGGCACGTGCGCCGATGGATCATGGTTGACGGGTGCCGATGATCGAAGATTGGCGATCAGCATCTCGAGCGCCTGCAATGCCATGGCGAGCGAGGTGAGCGGGATGATCCAGTCCAGCCACCATTGCGGAATGATCAGGTCCTTGAAAATCAGTGTGCCCTCGCGAATGCTGTTAATCAGGATTCCGGTGCCGACGACGCCGGTCACGACCGACACGGCCATGATGGCCGCCAGGACGGCGTGCTCGACCCGGCGCGCCATGACCGCATCGACGCGCGACATCACCACGTCGACCCGGATGTGCTCGTTGGTCCGCAGCAGGTGCGGCGCGGCGAAGAAGGTCGAGATGAACAGCCCGTACTCGGTCAGCTCGATCAGGCCGACGATCGACGGAAAGCCCAACATGCGCAGGATGACCTCGGCGCTGACGCCGATCGCCATCGCCGCGATCACGACGATGGCCAGCACGCAAAGCACGCGCACCAGCCAGCCATTGAGCCGGAAGATCAGCCGCATGCGCTGACCATTCCTGTCGATGTCACTTGGAGAGCAGCGGTTGCAGCTTGCCGATCGAGTCGGGACTGAGCTTCTTGAGGTCGTCCCAGTAGAGCGACACCGCCGCCTTCTTGAACTCCGGCCCGAAGTCGACGGTCTTGATGCCCTGTTTCGACATCATGTCGAGCGTGTCCTTGGTCTTGTCCTCGGTGTAGCGCACGTTGTCCTGCTCGAACCAAACGACCGCGTCGTCAAGCACCTTGCGCTGTGCGGGCGCGAGCGCGTCGTACTTGCTCTTGTTGATCAGCACGTTGACGATCACGTTGTAGAAGCCGGGATCGATACGGGTCTTGGTGAGCTTCTCCCAGCCGAAATCGTTGATGCCCCACAGCGGCCAGCCATAGCCCTGCACGGTGCCGCGCTCAAGCGCGGTATAGACCTCGGGCGCCGCGATGTTCACGCCGGCGATGCCGTAGTGCTTGAATATGGCGTTGTAGTTCGGCTGACCGCGGAAGCGCAGCCCGGTGAGGTCCTCCGGCTTCGCCACCGTCATCTCCTTGGTGAGATAGAGATGGAACGGCACGCCGACGCCGTAGGTCGTGAGATAGGACGCGTTCATGCGCTCGTTGGCGATCTTGTCGAGCATCGCGTAAGCGCCCGACTTGCGCTGCTCGGCGATGCTCATGTCGGTGAGCACCTGCGCGTCGCCTTCGACCATCAGGCTCTTGTAGTAGGACGGCGGGATCGACGCGATGTCGAGCACGCCGCTCTTGACCGCCTGCGCCTGGCCGTCGGCCGGCACCGCCTCCGGGCCGCCGACGATGCGGATCTGCAGCACGCCCTTGCCGGACTCGTTGACGCGGTCGACGAAGCGCTTGAACGGAATGCCGTAGGTGGTCGACGGCGGCACGAACACGGCGGCCTTCAATGTCAGCTCGTCCGCATGGACCGGCACCTGCGCGATCCCAACAAAGCCCAGCACAAGTGCGATCGGGGTCAGGCGATGACGGATGGCCCGGGGGTGCGGGGCTGACATCTGAATCTCCTTCGGTTTTGATAAATTACAGCGCAATACAATGTTCGCCAGCACGAATACGGTCAAGCCGCATTCGGCGCAGATGCTGACATTTATTTGGGCGCGCCGCATAAATGCTGTGCCGCAGCAAATCGGCATAATGTTGGCCAAAACCGAAGAAGATTCTGTGCAACGAATACTGTATTTGCGATGCGCCCCGCGCTACACTGCAGCGTCGTCGAGCCACCTCGCCGGTCATTTAGCGGAGACTCCCATGGCCAAGATCCGACACATCGCAATCCAGGTCCCCGATCTCGAAAAGGCTGCCGCCTTCTACGAAGGCGTGTTCGAGCTCAAGCGCGTCGCCAAGGTCGAGGCGCCGATCGGCAACGCCATCTCGCTGTCGGACGGCGTGATGAACCTCACGCTGCTGCATTTCCCGGAAGGCACCAAGGGCGGCAAGGGCGGTCCCGACTGGGCCGGCCTGCATCACTTCGGCTTCGTGGTCGACGACGAGAAGGTGACCGCGGAGAAGATCAAGAGCCACGGCGGCGAGTTCTTCATGAAGCTGCCGCAATATCCCGGCGTCGACGCGGAGATGAAGTTCAAGGACATCAACGGCATCGTGTTCGACGTCTCCGAGCACGACTGGCGCCAAGCCAAGGATAGCTAACAAGGACAGCTGACAAGGACAGCTGACGCGAAGCGGATGCGCATCGTCGACGTCACGGAGTGGACCATTGCGCTGTCGTCGCCCACGCGCAACTCGAGCATCAGCTTCGACGCCATGACAGCAAGCGTGATCGCCGTGCACACCGATGCGATGCGGAACGGCAGGCCGCTCGTCGGCCTCGCCTTCGACTCGGTCGGCCGCTACGGCCACGGCGGGCTGCTGCGCGAGCGGTTCATCCCGCGGCTCCTGGCCGCCGACCCGGACGACTACGCGGACGGGGACGGCGGCGTCGACCCGCATCGCGCCTGGGCCGTGCTCATGGCAAACGAAAAGCCGGGCGGCCACGGCGAGCGCAGCGGCGCCGTCGGCCTGATCGACGCGGCCTTATGGGACCTCGCGGCCAAGACCGCCGACCAGCCGTTGTGGGCGCATCTGGCGAAGCGTCATGGCGCCGCGGGTGCGGGCGCGACCGCCAGGCTCGCCGTCTATGCGAGCGGCGGCCATTATCGGGCCCGGAATGACATCAACGGTCTGTGCGACGACATCCGCCGCGCCATCACCCAGGGCCACCGGCGCTTCAAGATCAAGATCGGCGGTGCGGGCCTCGCCGACGATCTCAAACGGATCGAGGCGGCGCTCGGCGCGCTCGAGCCCGGCATGAGCCTCGCGGTCGACGGCAACGGCACATTCGACCGCGAGACCACCATCCGCTACCTCGAGGCGCTCGCCCCCTACCCGCTCGCCTGGATCGAGGAGCCGGTGCACCCGCTCGACTTCGACCTGCACCGCGACATCGCCAAACGCACCGCGCTCCCCATCGCGACCGGCGAGAACCTGTTCTCGCGCGACGACGCGCGCAACCTGCTCCGCTACGCGGGCCTGCGGCCGGACCGGGATCTCCTCCAGTTCGATATTTCGCTGAGCTACGGCGTTGCCGAATATCTGCGCATCCTCACCGACCTCGATGCGCATGGCTGGCGCCGCGCACGCTGCGCACCGCATGCGGGGCATCTGTTCGCCATGAATGCTGTCGCCGGGCTCGGGCTGGGCATGGCCGAGGTCGCGATGGATACCGCGAGCCTGTTCGGCAAGCTCACCGCCAGCGTCCCGGTCGGCGACGGCACCGCCACCCTGTCCGACGCGCCCGGGACCGGATTCGAGCCGATGCCGATCTTCGCTGACGTTTTCGGCAATCTCCTGCAGTGAGATGGTCATGCAACAGCACATCGAACCCGCAGCTTCACCTGGCCCGCTCACCGCCGACGACATCCGCAGCCTGGTCCGGCCCGATCATGTGCACCGGCGCGCCTATGCAGACGCTTCGGTGTTTCAGCTCGAGCTGGAGCGCATCTTCGGCCGGCTGTGGATATATGTCGCGCATGAAAGCCAGCTGAAGAACCCCGGCGACTTCGTACGCACGCGGCTCGCCGCCTACGAGGTGATGGTCACCCGCCACACGGACGGCGAGATTTACGTACTGCAGAACCGCTGCCCGCATCGTGGCGCGCGGATCTGCATGGTCGAGCGCGGCAACAGCAAGGTGTTCAGCTGTCCCTATCATGCCTGGGCGTTCCGGCCGGACGGCACGCTCGCCTCGGTGCCGCACCGCAAGAGCTATCCCGAGAGCTTCAGCTTCGACGATCCACAGAACCACATGCAGCGGGTCGGCCGGATCGCGACCTATCGCGGCTTCGTGTTCGCGACGCTCAACGACGCGCCGGCGCCGTTGCTCGACCATCTCGGCCCCATGAAGGAGGTGATCGACAACCTGGTCGACCGCGCACCGGCCGGCGAGGTCGAGATCGCCGACTCGAGCTTCACGCTCGAGTATCGCGGCAACTGGAAGCTTCACCTGGAGAATGCCGCCGACATCTTCCATCCGAGCTTCGTGCATAGCTCGTCAGTCGCGCCGGCGCGCCGCGCACCGGTCAACGCCTCGATCCTCGACCAGGACCAGACGCGTGAAATGCTGCTCGCCAATGGCTTCGGCTACACCGAGTGGGAAGGCATCCAGCTCAACGGCTTCGCCGGCGGCCACGTCTACATGAACAATTTCTACAACAAGGGCGTGCTGGCCAACGAGGACAGCGATCCGGTGGCGGCGCGCTACAAGGCCGCCCTGGTCGAGCGGCTCGGACCCGAGCGCGCGGCGCACGTGCTCAGCATGAACCGCTTCAACAACATCATCTACCCGAACCTGATCATCAACGCGCAGTACCAGCAGATGCGCGTGACCATTCCGCTGTCGGTCGACCGCACCATGGTGCGCATCCATTGCTTTCGCCTGAAAGGCGCGCCGGACGAGATGTTCCACCGCGCGGTGCGCTTCCTCACCACGCTCGGCTCGCCCGCCTCGATGATCTTCTCCGACGACGTGGAGATGCTGGAGCGCTGCCAGCAGGGCCTCACGGCCGACGTCGGCCCGTGGATCGACTTCTCGCGCGGCGTCGGCCAGGAGCAGCCCGGTCCGGACGGGCGGCTGTCCGGCGCCGCGAGCGAGATGCCGATGCGTGTGCAGTTCCAGGCCTGGGTGAACTACCTCACCGCAGAGGCGGCATGATGCTCGATGCTCAGGTGCAGCGTCGGATCGAAGCCTTCCTGTTCGAGGAGGCGCGCCTGCTCGACGCCGGGCAGTTCGAGGACTGGCTCAGGCTTTACGAGCCACAGGGCATCTATTGGATGCCGAGCCAGCCGGGCCAGATCGATCCGTTGAACGTCGCGTCGATCGTGTACGAAGATCACGCCATCCTGTCGATTCGCGTGCAGCGCCTGCTCGAGGCGCGCGCGCTGGTGCTGACGCCGATGCCGCGCACCACCCACCTGGTCAGCAATATCGAAGCGCGCGAGACGGGCGACGGTGATTTTGCCGTCGACGCGGCGTTCATGTGCATCGAGCATCAGGCCGACAGGCAGAGGATCTATTCCGGCCGGCACGCGTACCAGCTGGCAGCGTGCGACGACACGTTCCGCATCAAGCTCAAGCGCGTGTCGCTAATGAACAGCGACGGCGTTCACGCGCCCATGGCCATACCGCTCTAGGGGTTTTCGCGTGGTGCAGGTCAAGAAAAAGCAGGTCCGCCAGGCGATCCTCGACAGCGCGTTCGATCTGTTCTCCGAGCGCGGTTATCACGCGACGACGCTGCAGGAGGTTGCCGAGTTCGCCGGCGTCGGCGTCAGCAGCCTCTATTCATACTTTCCGTCCAAGCTGCACCTGCTCTATGCGGTGTTTGAGCCGTGGCACAAGGACGCCTACGCGCAGCTCGAGAAGCGCGTGCTGCGGCTCAAGTCGCCGCGCGAGCGTCTGCGTGCGGTGCTGCTCGGCCTGTGGCGCGACATTCCGAGCGCAAATATCGGGCTGACCAACAGCCTGATGGAAGCGCTCGCCTCCGCCGACCCGACGCAGAAGAAACCCGTGCCGCTGTTGAAATGGACCGAGGAGCGGCTGGTGATGCTGCTCAATGCGGTGCTGCCCGACGCGGCAGGCAAGCTCGATCACGACGCGCTGTCGACCCTGATCATCATGGCCTATGACGGCTTCGTCATTAACCGCCGACTGAACGACCTGCGCGACATCGAGCGGATCGCCGATGCGACATGCGATGTTTTGCTGAGGTCGATGGAGACCGCCTGAGACCCGCTCCATTACCGGCGGCCCGCGCACCTGATGGCCTGTCGTCTTCTCGAATCTCGCGAGCCTGGCGCGCGGGAGACCGAGTCTTGACGGCGAGGTCTATCTGGGGCGCCGTCGATGAGGGTCACCGCCGCGCGCGGCGCCTTGCGACATCGCAGGGCATTGCGCAACGCCATGGCGTCCGACGCATGATCGACGCCTATTTGACATTGGCGCACACCGGCGCCGGTTAAGGATAACGGAACAAATCACACGCCCGTGCGGCGCATTTGCCCCCCGCGCGCTGATATCGTTCGGCCCGGGCGGGATGCACACCCCCTGTGCCGTTGACCGTGAGGCCGACCTGGCGACCAACGCCAGGACAACGGTGGCATGTGGGTTGCGACTTGAGGGTCCTCATTTGCGGCGGGCCACGGGCTTGTTCCCTTCCGGGACAGGCGAGACGTCTGTCGTGTGTTCGCGTGGGAGAGGACCCGCCATGTTTCACGAGTCGAACGTCGTGGCCCCCTATCCATCCGTCACTTCGCCCCAGCGCCGGCACATCAGCGGTCATGGCGATGATCGCAGACCGCCGCTTGAACTGCTGGCGGCGCTGTGGCGACGCCGCGCCTGGATCGCCGGCGGCGCCCTGCTCGGCCTCGTCGCCGCCATCGCATTCCTCGCGCTGGTGACACCGCGTCACACCGCCATCGTGCAGCTGCTGATCGATCCGAACGACCTGCGCGTCAGCGACAATGCGATGACGACCTCGTCGACGCCGAGCGACGCAAACGTGGCGCAGGTCGAAAGCCAGGTCCGCGTGCTGACCTCCGACAAGGTGCTGCGCCAAGTCATCGCCGCGCATGGCCTCGACGTGGAACCGGAATTCTCCGCCGCGACCTCGGGTCTGGGAACGTCGTTCGACGCGCTGGCCGAGAGGGTCGGCATCACTCAATCCGTCGTGCAGAAGGATCCCGCCGTCGTCGCCTTGCACAACCTCGCCACCGCCATCGTCGCGCGACGCCAGGAGCGCACCTACGTGGTGGACCTCTCGGTCACCACGCGCGAGCCGGAAAAATCCGCACTGATCGCCAATGCGATCATCAAGGCCTATCTCGCCGAGCTCGACGCTGCGCGCACCGATGCAGCGCGGCGCGCGACCGATGCGTTGTCGTCGCGCCTGCAGGAGCTGCGCGACCGCCTGCGCGACGCCGAGGATCGCAACGAACGCTACAAGGCCGAGAACAACATCGTTGCCACCAGCGGCCAGCTGATCAACGAGCAGCAACTCACCGATCTCAGCAATCAATTGACGCTCGCGAGCGTGCGCGCCGAAGAGGCCAAGGCGCGGCTCGGCCAGATCGAGCGCCTGCGCAAGAACCGCGCCGATCCGGCAGGGATCTCCGAAGCCGTGCAGTCGCCGACGCTCGCCGCGCTGCGGGCGCAATATGCTGAGGTACAGCACCGCGAGGCCGAGCTGACCGGGCAGCTCGGCGCGCGCCATCCGTCGATCGTCGATATCAAGGCGCAGGCGCGCGACCTGCGGCAGGTGATCGACCGCGAGCTCGGCCGCCTTAGCGAAGCGGCGCGCGGCGACTACGACCGCGCTCTCGCCGCCCAGGACGGGCTGGAGCGCCGGCTTGCCACGCTCAGGGGCGAGGCGGTGCGACTGTGCGCACTCGAGCGCGAGGTGGAGGCGAGCCGCGCCGTCTACCAGGCCTTCCTGGCGCGCGAGACCAGCGAACGGGAGCGCTTCGGCACCGTCAACGTGCAGGTGCTGTCGGAGGCGAACCAGCGGGCCAAGAAGGCGTGGCCGCCGCCCGCGATCGTCGTGCTCGCCGCCGCGTTCGCCTTCGGCGCCGCCGCCGGCGCCGGGCTCGGCGTGCTGCGCGACTGGAGCGACGACCGCATCCGCTCACGCCGCGATCTCGAAGCAGTGTGTCAGCTGCCGGTGCTCGCGGAGATTCCAGGCATTTCCGAGGATCGCAACACGAAGGGCCGGTGGGCGCGCATGCTGGCCAAGGCGCGCGCGCACCGGCAGGGTATCGCTTTGATGGCGCCCCTGCTCGATGCGCCGAAGTCGCGGTTCGCCGCCGGCATCCACCGCCTCGCCGATGCATTGCGCTCGACCGGACCGAACGGCGCGCCGCGCGTGACGACGTTCATTGCCGCCGGCGAGCCGGGCGCACGGTCGGACGTCGCGCTCAACCTGGCGCTCGCCTCCGCGTCGAACCCCAAACGCGTGCTGCTGGTCGATGCCGACCTTACCCGACGCGAGCTGTCGAGCCGCGTGGTCGGCAGCAACGGTGACGGCCTGCTCGACGTGGCGGAGCAGCGCGTCGATCTCGACGGCGCGTTGATCGCCGAGCCGCATAGCGGCCTGATGGTGCTGCAGGCCGGCCATCCGCCGGCGAGCGGCGACCAGCCGATCGACCCGGACCTGGTGGTCAACATGCTCGATCGGGTTCGCGGCACCTACTCGGTGATCGTCGACGGCCCGAGCGACCGCTGCGATCCGCTCGCACCCGCGCTCGCCGCCGCCTCCGACGCCACCGTCCTGGTCGTGACCGCGGACCTGACACGCGCGCGAGACCTCGCCGAGCTCCAGCGCAGCGCCGATCTCGCCGGCGGTAAGCTGCGCGGCGTCGTGTTCGTGTCGCGGCCGGGCGAAAACGCATGACCGGACGCGCGCAGGCCCTGAGTGACGACAAGATGCGGCCCCGCCCTGCCGACCTATGCGATGGCCTTGCCCCGCCCGCGGCCCTGCGCCCGCCGCACCAAAAAAAAGCCCGGCATTCGGCCGGGCATGGGGGAGGAGTCAGGGACTTGGAGGCGGGGAACGGAAACTCGTATCAGGTCAGCGCTCGGCGACACGCTCCACGCTGACGGTGCGAGCCGGACGGCGGACCGTCAGACCTTTGCCGGCAACCAGGCATTCCGGCGCGATATAGGGCCACTGCTGGTCGGCGCAGAGTTTGTCGAGGCTCGCCGTCTTGTCGGTCTTGCGGGCGGCGGCAGCGCGGTCGTCGATCGCCTTCGTCGGGGGAACCAGCATCTGGCTGCTCACCGAGAAGCGCTCGGCAAACGTCGCGGACTGGGCCTCGCCGCCGGGGAACCCGCTGAAGGCGCTCAGCGCACTGGCGGAGGCGACCGCCGAAACGGCAAGCACGGTCTTGAGGGCGATCATCTGAAGTCTCCCGCGGTCCGCCGCGACCTCATGGGTCTCGTTAGGTCCTGATGTGAGCAACCGTACGCCCTGCCCGTATCGTCGGGATTTCTCCGAATGCCGTATTTGGTATCGTCCGTATCACTGAAAAAGCACGGGAATTACAGCAGCGTGGGAGCCCGCTCGCCCCCGTGCGGGCGCCCGCCGGCCGCGTGATACAAACGATACAATTCGCGCCCGCCGCGACATTCACGAGATACAGGTGACCACCAAATTGGTGTGTTCGGAGCGTCCCAAATATGTCGTTGTCCACCTCTGGTCCCGGTGCCGCCGCCTCGTCCGAGGGACATCGCGCGCCCCATCGGAACGATCAGAAACCGCGTGACGATCGCTACCAGATCGCGATCGAGTCACTCGGCTATGGCATCTACGACTGGGACGTCGAAGCGGGCACCATCTATGTCTCGCCGGAGCTCGCCATCACGCTCGGCCGCCCGCCGGAGCAGCTCGCCAATCCCGAGCGCTGGATGGAATTCATCCATCCGGACGACTTTCCGGTCTATCGGCGCACGCTGGTCGCCTATCTCAAGGGTGAGACCCCGCGCTTCGAATGCGAATACCGCGTCCGCATGGCCGACGGCGCCTGGGGCTGGGTGCGTCAGCACGGCGTTGCCCAGCGCCGCGCCGACGGACGCGTGACGCGGCTGACCGGCGCCGCCCGCGACATTACCGAGATCAAGCAGCGCGAGCGCCAGTTCGCCACCGCCAAGGCGGAAGTCGCGGCCCACCGCCGCGGCGGCCCCGTCCGGGAGGAGGCCGAACACTTCGAGGAACGCTACGCGCTGGCGATGGAGTCGCTCAGCTTCGGCGTCTACGACTGGAACATCGAGACCGACGAGCTGTACTGCTCTCCGTCGCTGCGCATCATGCTCGGCCTGTCGGCGGCGGAGCTCGCGCGCGCGCAGAGCTGGTTCAGCCGCATCCATCCCGATGATCAGCCGATCATGCGGCGCGCCTTGATCGAGCATTTCAAGGGCGAGACCCCGAAATACGAATGCGAGACCCGCTACCGCGCCCATGACGGCACCTGGCGCTGGGCGCGCCAGCACGGCATCGCCCTCAAACGCCCGGACGGACGCGCTTATCGCATGATCGGCGCAACCGGCGACACGACCGAGATCAAGCACCGCGAACGCGAGCTGCATGCGGCCAAGCTCGCCGCGGCCCATCAGCACGAATCCTACGAGATCTTCGATCAGGACGAGGAGCGCTACGCCCTCGCGCTCGAGTCGATCAACGAGAACGTCTACGACTGGAACATCGAGACGGGCGAGCTCTACTTCTCGCCGCGCCTGCGCGTCATGCTGGGCATGGGCCCGGATGAGCCGCCCACGCTCAAGAACTGGGCGGCGCGCATCCATCCCGAGGACCGCCCGCTGCATCAGCGCACGCTCGTGGCGCATTTCAAGGGCGAGACCGCGCGCTTCGAATGCGAGTTCCGCTACAGCACGCTCGACGACAACTGGCGCTGGGCGCGCCAGCACGGCATCGCGCTGCGCCACCGCGACGGCCGCGCCTATCGGATGGTCGGCGCGACCGGCGACATCACCGAGAGCAAGCAGCGCGAGCGCGAGCTGCGCTCGGCCCGGGCCGAGGCCGAGGCCGCGCATCGCGACGTCGAGCAGACCCGCGAGGTGATGCAGGTCATCCTCGACAACATGCAGGACGGCGTCACCCTCTACGACAAGAATTTCAACTGGGTGTTCAGCAACCGCAAGACCTACGATCTGATGCGATGGCCGCCGGATCTTCTGACGCCCGGAATGCCGATGCGGGACATCCTGCGCTTCCAGGCGAGCCGCGGCGAGTTCGGACCGACCGACGACCTCGATGCGCGGGTCGAGGAAGCCGTCGCGCGGATGACCAAGCCCGAAGGCAACCGCTACGAGCGGCGCACCCTCAGCGGACGGCACGTCGAGTTCAATTTCCGGCGGCTCGATGACGGCAGCATTCTCGGCCTCTATCGCGACATCACCGCGCTGAAAGAGCGCGAGCAGGTGATCACCTCCGCCAAGGAAGCCGCCGAGCAGTCGCGCCGCGACGTCGAGCGCACCCGCAAGCTGATGCAGCTCGTGCTCGACAACATGAGCGGCGGAGTGATGCTGTTCGACAAGGACCAGCGGCTCCAGTTCGTCAACCCGCAGCTGATCGAGTTCCAGAAATATCCGCCGGGCTTCATCCAGCCCGGCGTGACGACCAGCGACGACGTGCTGCGCTTCCAGATCGAGCGCGGCGACTTCGGCAAGGTCGACGACATCGAGGCCAAGATCAAGGAGCGCTCGGCGATCATCTATAAGCCGGGCGGCAATCGCTTCGTGCGGCGGACTGCAAGCGGCCGCTATATCGAGTTCACCACCCAGCCGCTCGACGAGGGCGGCGTGCTGGCGATCGGCCGTGACATCACCGAGGTGCAGGAGCGCCAGGCCGCCCTAGCCGCCGCCAAGGATGTGGCCGAGAAGGCGCGCGACGCAGCCGAGCGCGAGCGTTCGGAGGCCGAGGCCGCGAACCAGGCCAAGTCCACCTTCCTCGCCACCATGAGCCACGAGATCCGCACCCCGATGAACGGCGTGCTCGGCATGATCGACGTGCTCGAGCGGCAGGGCCTGTCCGGCGTGCAGCAGCGCACCGTCGCGACCATCCGCGACTCGGCGCAGTCGCTGATGCGCATCATCGATGACGTGCTCGATTTCTCGAAGATCGAAGCAGGCCGGCTGGAGCTCGAGGAGACGTCGTTCTCGCTGTCCGGCCTGATCGAAGGCGTGGTCGGCACGTTTCGGCGCCAGGCAATGTCGAAGGGTCTCGACCTCGAGGTCGAGATCGATCCCGGTTCCGACGACGCGCTGGTCGGCGATCCGACCCGTGTGCGCCAGATCATGTTCAACCTGCTCGGCAACGCGCTGAAATTCACCGAGCGCGGCCACGTACGCGTGCATGCCGGGACGGCGCCGCTCGGCGGCGGCATGACCCGCGTGACGCTCGCCGTCAGCGACACCGGCATCGGTCTCGACTCCGAGCAGCAGGCCCGCCTGTTCAGGCCGTTCGCGCAGGCGGACTCCTCGACCACGCGCCGGTTCGGCGGCACCGGCCTTGGCCTCTCCATCGTCCGGCGCCTGGCCCAGCTGATGCACGGCGACGTGACGGTCGAAAGCCTCTCGCGCGTCGGCTCGACCTTCACCGTGACGCTGCAGCTGCACGCCGCGCCCGCGGACTCTCCGCTCAATACCACGTTGCGCTCGTCGTTGCGCACGTCGAAGAGGCCGGGCGATGCGCGCCCGCGGATACGTCCGCGCGTTCTAGTCGCCGACGACCATCCGGTGAACCGAGAGGTGCTCGTGCGCCAGCTCGAGCTGCTCGGCATCGCCGCCGACACGGTGAACGACGGGGTGGACGCGTTGGCGGCATGGGACTCCGGCTCCTATGCTGCGGTGCTCGCCGACATCCACATGCCGCGCATGGACGGCCACGAGTTCACCCGCGAGGTCCGCAATGCGGAGATCAAGCGCGGCTCTGCGCGCACGCCGATCGTCGCGGTGACCGCCAATGCCATGAAGGGCGAGGACGAGCGCTGCATCGCCGCCGGCATGGACGCCTATCTCGCCAAGCCGGTGAACATCGAGCAGCTGCGTCTCACGCTCGAGCGCTGGATGCCGGTGCACGAGGAAGGCGGCGCGCCAGGCGAGACGAAGTCGAGCGCCGACACGGTCGCTGCGTTCGATCGCGACGTGCTGGCGGCCTGGCTCGGCAATGATCGCAACGCCATCAACTCGCTGCTGGCGAAATTCCGCGATACGGCGATCGAGGCCGAGCGGGTGATCAACTCGTCGTCCCGCGCCGGCGATCTCGCCGAACTCGCGGCGGCGGCGCATAAGCTCAAGGGCGCCGCGCTCACCGTCGGCGCGACCGGCATCAGCAGGGCTGCTGCCGTGCTCGAGCAGGCCGGCAAGGCCGGCGACCGCTCACGCTGCCGCGAAGGACTCGGTCCACTCGCCGTCGAGCTGCGGCGGGCCATTGCCGAGATCGAGCGATCCAACAGCTAGATCAATCCTTCGGCGGCACGAACATGTAACCGACGCCGCGCACCGTGCGGATCGCGTCGGGATGCGCCGGATCGACCTCGATCTTGCGGCGCAGGCGCGTGATGCGCAGATCGATCGCCCGATCGAACGCCTCCATCTCGCGATGCGAGGTGACCTCGAGCAGCCAGTCGCGGTTGAGCGGCCGGTTGGGATTTTCCGCAAACACCTTGAGCAGATCGAACTCGCTCGCCGCCAACGCCTCTTCGGTGCCGTCGTTCGGATCGACCAAGACCCGCTTCTCGATGTCGAGCACCCAGCGCCCCATGCGCGTGCGCGGGCCGTTGCTCGGCGGTGCGCCGGTCACCCGCCGCAGCACGCTCTTGACGCGCGCGAGGAGCTCGCGCGGCTCGTAGGGCTTGGCGATGTAGTCGTCGGCGCCGGTCTCGAGTCCGACCACGCGATCGACCGTGTCGGTCGCCGCCGTGACGATGATGATGCCGACGCGCCCGCTCTTCTCGCGCAGCCAACGCGCCAATACGAAACCGTCGTCGTCCGGCAGGCCGACGTCGAGCAGCACGAGCGAGGGCATCTCACGCTCGACCAGGCGACGGAACGTCGCCCCCGCCTCCGCGCCGGTGACGCGGAAGTTCTGCCTGCCCAGGTAATCGACGAGGAGCTGCCGCTGGGCCGCTTCGTCCTCGACCACCAGGATGTGTGGCCGGCGATCCATTCTCAACCCCGTGCGGACGACTTGATCACGTTCCACAGTTGACGAAAGCATATAATGCGCCAAATCCAGCTCCCAACGCTAGCGGTTGGTCCTACGGCAAAAATGCAGAGCGGGTCCCAATTCGCCGGCCTAGCCCTGCGCCGTTTACCGTGTCCGCGCTCGTTTGTGACAGGACCACGACGCCAAGCGGCGCCCGCCCGCGTTCTTCGACCCCGCCGCGGAACCGGTCTGAACCGGAGCGTTGACGGTGATCAAAGCGAGGCGGGCGGTACCACGCTTGACTGCCATTACCTTAGGTCCAACCGCGGCGACCCGGCTATGAAGTACCTCACACCCCTGTTTGCCTTGGCTCTCGCGTTTGGCGTATCGGCGCTCGCCCACGCCCAGGATTTCGGTCGGCCCCAGCAGGGCCGCGCCATCGCTCAAGGAATCTGCGCCGAGTGCCACGCCGTGCAAAAGGACGGCCAGCGCTCGCCCAACCCGGATGCCCCGCCATTTGCGACGATCGCCGGGACGCCGGGCATCACGCAAATGGCGCTCAGCGCCGCCCTGCAGACGTCGCATCGGACCATGCCGAATATCGTCCTGAAGTCCGGCGAGATGGCGGACGTGATCGCCTACATTCTCAGTCTGCGAGACGGGCGCTAAGCTTTCGCCGGTTGGGACAGCGATTGATGCAGCGCCGCCGCGGCCGCCGCAAGCGATTGCCGATGCGACAGGGCATGCTCGGACATGCTTGCCCCGGTCTTCGCCACGTCGCGCAGGATTTCCGCCAAGAGCTCGTAGTTGAGATGCAGATGCACGGACTTGCGGGTATCCGCATCGCCCTGCCGCTCGAGCCGAAGCGACAGGCCGGTGTCGTCGAGATGCGCGTCGAAGCGTGACGAGCGGTCGAACGTCCCGATATAGAGCTTGTCGGGATATTCAAGCGCGACTTCGGCCTTGTCCGGCATTGGTCTGGTCATGACGTCCTCGTGGCGCCGATCAGCATTCCCGCAGCACCATGGAGGCCCGGCCGCCTCCGGACCATGATCCGGATCAAAGCAGGGTGAGCCGTCCCGCCGCCATGGACAGCGACCGATGGGTTTCGATACCTATTCGGGCGCCTGTCGCCGGTCGGCCCAACCGCCGGCCGCCTCAATCTGGAACGGTTCAATGCTCCGGCTTGTGACCCTCGCGATGCTCTCCGCCGCCCTCGCCGTCTCGGCGGCCGTGGCCAAGCCGCAGCGCATCGTCTCGCTTTATGTCTGCGCCGACGAGCTGGTGCTCCAGCTCGCCGAGCGCCGCAACATCGCCTCTGTGACGTTCCTATCGCGTGATCCGCTGAACTCCAACGTCGCCGACCTGGCCGCCAAGGTCCCGGTCAACTATGGCCGCGCCGAGGAGGTTCTCGCGCAGAAGCCGGACGTGGTCCTCGCCGGCGCCTTCACCACGCGGCCGGCCGTGGCCATGCTCAAGCGCGCCGGGGTCCCGATCGCGGAGCTCGGCGTGCCCCGCAATCTCGATGACGTGCGCGGCGACATCCGCACGGTGGCCGGCGCGATCGGCGAAACCGGCAACGGCGAGCGCATGATCGCCGCCCTCGACGCGCGCATCGCCGCGCTGCCGCCGCCGCAAGGGCCGCGGCGATCCGCCATTGTGATCAACCCGAACGGCTTCACCGTCGGCGCCGGCTCGCTGGTCGACGAGATCTTTGCGCGCGCCGGCATCGACAATTTCGCGACGCGCATCGGCGTCGACAATTACGGCCAGCTGCCGCTCGAGCTCATCCTGCGCAGCGGCGCCGACCTCGCCATCCTCAATGCCGACCGCGATGGACCGCCGTCCCTTGCCACCGAGTTCCTGCGTCATCCTGCGCTGACCGAGATGGAGCGCCGGACGCGCCTCGTGGTACTGCCGGCACGGCTATGGACCTGCGGCGGGCCGGCGCTGGTCGAAGCAATCGAGCTTCTGTCGAAGATCGCGAGCGAGCCTCGCCGGACCGGACTGGCGCCGTGACCCCGATCGTCGCCGATCCGGACCAGGCGGGCGCGCGCACCCTGCCCTATCGCGGCCTGGTGCTCGCCCTCGCCGCTCTGGTCCTCGTCCTGCTCGCGGTGTCGATTTCGGTCGGCTACGCGCCGCTCGATCTCGGGCGCGCCCTCGCCGACGCAGTGAGCGGACGCCGCACCGCCGATGCGCTGGTCCTGCTCGAGCTGCGGCTGCCGCGCGCGCTGCTCGGCGCGCTGGTCGGCGCGAGCCTGGGCCTCGCCGGCGCCGCGCTGCAAGGACTGATGCGCAACCCGCTGGCCGAGCCGGGCATCATCGGCGTGTCAGGCGCGGCCGCGCTCGGCGCCGTCGTGGTGTTCTATTTCGGCCTGGCCGGATTTCTCTCGCTCGCGCTCCCGCTCGGCGGCATTGCCGGCGCCATCCTCGCGACACTGCTTCTCTATGCCCTGGCGGGCCGCGGCGCGTCGACCATGACGCTGATCCTCGCCGGCGTCGCCATCAACAGCTTCGCTGGCGCGCTGACTGCGCTCGCGCTCAACCTGTCGCCGAACCCCTATGCGGTGCTGGAGATCGTATTCTGGCTGCTCGGCTCACTCGCCGATCGCAGCCTGGCGCACGTCTGGCTCGTGCTGCCGCCGATGCTGATCGGCTGGGCGTTGTTGCTCGGCTCCGCGCGCGCGCTCGACGCGCTCACGCTCGGCGAGGACACCGCGCAGAGCCTCGGCGTCGACCTCGCCCGGCTGCGCTGGCAACTGGTCGGCGGCGCCGGCCTCGCCGTCGGCAGCGCGGTCGCCGTCACCGGCGCCACCGGCTTCATCGGTTTCGTGGTGCCGCACCTGCTCCGGCCGTTGACCGGCTACCGGCCGGGCAGGCTCCTGCCGGTGAGCGGCCTCGGCGGCGCGGCGCTGACATTGGCCGCCGACATTGCCGTGCGGCTGTTGCCGATCCGGCCGGAGCTCAAGCTCGGCGTGGTGACGGCGATCATCGGCGCGCCGTTCCTGTTCAGCCTGATCTGGCGATTGCGGGGAGAAGACTGATGCGGCTCGAGGCGCGCGGCATCGCGGTCACCTACGGCGCAAACGTCGCGCTGCGGGCGGTCGATTTCGCCGTCGAGCCCGGCGAGGTGGTCGGCCTGATCGGTCCGAACGGCGCCGGCAAGACCACGCTGCTACGCGTGCTCGCCAATCTGCGCCGCCCCGATGCCGGCAGCGTGACCTATGGCGGCCGCGACACCGCCGCGCTGCGCGCCGAGGCGCAGGCGAGGTTCCGTGCCTATCTGCCGCAGAACCCCACGGTGCATTGGCCGATGCAGGCCGGCGCGCTGGTCGAGCTCGGCCGCCTGCCGCATCGCCGCATGTTCGGCAGCCTGACCGCGGAGGATCGCGCCGCGGTCGAGCGTGCGCTCGCCGCGGCCGACGTCGCCGCGCTGCGCACGCGCACCCTCGGCGAGGTCTCGGCCGGCGAGCGCATGCGCATCCTGCTCGCGCGCGCGCTCGCGGTCGAAGCGCAGGTCCTGCTCGCCGACGAGCCGACCGCGGCGCTTGATCCGCTGCACCAGATCCAGGTGATGGAGCTGCTGCGCGCGACCACGCGCGCGCGCCGCTCGGTCGTCGTGGTGCTGCATGATCTTTCGCTCGCGACGCGATTCTGCGACCGCCTGGTGCTGCTCGCCGACCATGGCGTACTCGCCCAAGGGGCTCCGCGCGAGGTGCTCTCCGACGCAAACCTCGCGCGCGCCTACGGCGTCGAGATGCTGCGCGGCGAACGCGACGGCATTGCGTATTTCGTCCCGTGGAAGGCCATCACGTAATCAGTTCAGCGGCGTGGCGACGCGGAAGCCGATGCTCTGGTCGCGCGCGGACATCTGGTCGCCCTTGCGGAACGCTGCGCGCAAAAATCCCGGCGCGTCGACCCAGGATCCGCCGCGCAGGACACGGCGCGTGCACTCGCCGCCCACCGCCGAGCCGTCGGACGGCGCGTTGGCGTAATCGGCGTGAAAGCAGTCCTCGACCCATTCCCAGACGTTGCCGTGCACCTGGTAGAGGCCCCAAGGGTTCGCCGCGAACGTATCCACGGACACGGTCTTTTCCCGGTTTTCGCCCGTGGGCCCGCCGTTGTAGCCGCGCGTGCCGTCATAGTTGGCCTGCTGCGGCGACACCGTCGCGCCGAACCAGAACGGCGTCGTCGTTCCGGCCCGTGCAACATATTCCCGCTCCGCCTCGCTGAGCAGCCGATACGGCCGCCCGGTCTTGCGCGAGAGCCACATCACGTAGGCCTTCGCGTCGTTCCACGACACGTTGATGACCGGCCGACGCCCGCGGTCCCAGCCTTCGTCGGCCGGGCGGTAGCCGTTGCAGCCGCGATCGGCCACGCACGCGTCCCACTCCGCGAAGGTCACCGCGAAGCGGCTGACCGCGAACGGCCTGGCGATGGTGACGACGTGCTGCGGGCCTTCGGCGCTGGAACGCGCGTGCTCGTTCGCCGGCGAGCCCATCGTGAAACTTCCGGGCGGCACCACCACCATCTCGGGACAGGTTTCGCAGCTCTTGAACACGTCCTTGACGCGCAGCGGACGCCCGCTCGGCAACGGGCCGACGCGTGGCTCCGTTTCCTTGGTGGCGGGCGGTAGCGGTTGTGCAGGCAGGGCCGCGAGCGTCTGCGCCTTGAGCTCGTCGAGCCGGGCACGCGCGAGATCCGCATAGAAGCTGTCGCGGTAGCGCGCGATGAAAGCTTCGAGCACCGCGGGGTTCTTGGTCTTCGATGCCTCGGCCCAGACGCGCTCGGCTTCGCTCGGACCGGCAACCGCGGCCGCAGGCGCCGAGCCCGCGGCCGGCGCCACCAGCACCACGTCGCCAGTGAGCGAGGAGTGGTCCCACGGGACCTGCTTGCCACGCGTCGACGCAATGACGTCGACCCGCACCCGCTTCATCACGGTGCTGATCTCCAGCCCGGGCGTCGCGGCGTGCTTGAGCAGCGCCGTGGTGAACGGGCTGTTGCGCCCCTGCCCGTCGAGCGCGACGTCGTCCGGCTGAGTCGCATAGGCGATCATCGTGCCGACGGTGCTCTGGACCGAGGCCAGGCCCTGGCTGACCGTGATCGCGCGCGTGCCTCCACCCATGCTGCGTGCGAGCGTGCGCGCCAGCGGATTGTCGCGGCAGGCATCGAGGAAGATCAGGTTCACCCGGTTCTCCGCCGCCATCTGCGCCTGGACCTGCGCGAGATCGATCGCCTCGAAATTCAAGTCGCCGGAGCGTTCGAGCTTGGCGTCGATCGGCACCAGGTAATTCTTGCCCGCGACCTGGAGGCCATGGCCGGCATAGAAGAACAGCGCGACGTCCGCCTGCTCCAGCTTGCGGCCGAAATCGCGAATCTTTTCCACCATCGCGCGCTGATCGAGATCGCGGCCGTCGATCACATCGAAGCCGACCTGGCGCAACAGCTGCGCGACGTCCGCCGCGTCGTTGGCGGGATTGGCAAGCTTGTTCGCGTTCTGATACGCGCCGTTGCCGATCACCAGCGCGACGCGGGTGTCGGCGCCGGCCGGCCAACAGGCCGCAGCCGCGAGTGCGGCGCCCACAACAATCTGAATCAGCTTGTGCCGAAAGCACATGGATCGATCCCCTCCGATCTGGACGACTCAAGTCAGCGCGGAGCCCTCGCGGGCTCCGCGTCGCTTGAACGCGTCCGCGTCACAGGTTCTTGCGCAGATAGTCCTGGACGGCCTGGAAGTCGTCGCTCGATTTCAGATTGATCTTGTAGTTGAGCACGCCGGCCTCGAGCCCGACCGAGCGCTTGGCGCCGAAGCCGCAGACCACCGTGTTGATCTTCTGCTTGACGGCGCCGCGCGCCATGTCGTCCGAGCAGAGCGAGCGGATGGCACTCAGCACGCCGCTGCAATGACGCTCCGGCTGCCACGCCAGCTCGGCCGGCGACGAGGTCAGCTCGGTCGGCACCGCACTCCAGTCGAACTTCACCGCGATCGCTGCGTCGCAGAACCGGTTCACCTCGATGACGCTCTTGGCCATGCTGTCTTCCTGCCGCGTCTTGAGCCGGCGAGTCTTCAAAGAGTCGCCGTCGGGTCCGTCGGGACGGAGATTGTCGTTGAGAAAGTCATAAAGCGGCGTCGCGTCCGTGTAGACCTTGAAGTTCATCGTCCAGGTCAGCACCCCGTCCCGCAATGCAACGGCGGGTTTCGGACCATAGTTGCAGACGATGCTCTTGATCTGCAGGTTGACCGCCTTCAGCCCGGCCACACTCTCACAGGCCGACTGCACCGCGGACAGCGCACCCGTGCAATTCGACCGCGGATAGGAGAACTCGGCCCACAGCTCGGGCGCGATGCCGCTCCACTCGATCCGCGTCGCGATACTGGACTTGCACAGCCGGTTGAGCGTGCTCGCCCTCTCCACGAGCTGCTTCTCCGGCTCGATCTTCTGCTGGCTGATCGTCAGCGAGTCGTCGGACCCCTCGGCCCGCAGATTGTCCTGCAGGAAGGCGGTCATCTCGCTGAGCTTGATCGGCTGGAAATTCGTGTTGAACTTCAGCACGCCGTCGGCAAGCGACATCGAGCGCTCCGGCGCGAAGCCGCAGACGACGGTCCTGATCTGGCTCTTGACCGCCTCTCTGCCGCCCGGACGGCCACAAACCGTGCCGATACTGTACAGGATCTCGCTGCATTCGTTGGCGGCGCTGGACCTCTTGAGATCGGCATCCTGCGCGCCGGTCCAGTCGAACTTTGCCTTCAACTCGGAACGGCAGGAGTCGTTGGCCTGGTCCACGCGTTTGACCAGCAGCGCTTCCTGGTTGGACCTGATCTGGCGAATTTCCAGAGACTGCGCCGACACTTGGCCGATGTCGGCAACGGCAAGCGCGGCGATGGCCGCGATCGACAACGCAACTTTCATAGCTACTGCTCCCGTGCTCACGGTGATCAGACTCGTTCAAAGATTCGAGGTAGCGCCCGGAAGAAAATTCGGAGAAGGCGCGTCACACCATCAGTGATGGCGCCAACACGCAGGTGACGTGCGTAATGCGCATGACGGGCATTGTGGTGGCGGCTTGGTGGCAATCTTGGGTCGCAGCAAAACGCAGCTCAATTATTTGCGAAACGATGTTGGAACGACGCACCGATCCATTCGAGTTCGTTATCGTCGATCATTCTCCTTATCGCGATCATCACATGTGACGATTCAATGTCGTGCTGCTGTCAGGAGACGGCAGCACGACATGAACGCTTCAACGGCTCTCGCGGACGTTATTGGAAGGAGCAGCCGAACATCTCCACCATCACCGCGGTGAGCGTCTTCGTATTCTTGCAAACTCCTTCCAGGCCCAAGGGCGATTTCTTGAACGACGGATCTTTGATGCCCGCTTCGATCCAGCGCTTGCGCCACTGGTCGACCTCCTTCTGATGAAGCGCCCGTACGTCCTGCGGCATCTTCGTGTTGATGCAAGCCTCGTACTGCGTGAGGAATGCATCGCAAGTCGGTACGCCGACTTGCTCGGCCGCCCTTGCACGCCCTGTTCCTACGAAAACGGCCGCAGCCATGACAACGCAACAACCAATTCGAACCATCGGGTCATCCTCATGCTGAGTTCGACCCGGATCGATATCATCTTGAATGTGGTCACTGCGTGACCGCAGTACTATGCAGCTTCAGTCCTCCCGCCACGCGCGGCCCATCGCATCCATCACCGGCTGCAGCAGGTAGGCGAGCGCGGTACGCTCCCGCTTCTTCATGAGAAGCTCCGCAGGCATGCCGGCCGGAACCGTTTGCGGCGCGATGCGAGCGAGCTCACCGTCGGCGATCTCGGCGCGCGCCAGATAATACGGCTGGCCGCTGCGCTGGTCAGTCAGACGATCCGCCGACACATAGATGACGCGGCCGCGCAGCGTCGGCGTCGTCCGCTGCTTCAGTGCGGTCAGCCGGACTTCTGCCTCCATCCCAACGACGATGTTGTCGATATCGCTCGGCTGCACCTGCGCCTCGACGATCAGCCGTTGCGCGCTCGGAACGATTTCGAGGACGACTTCGCCAGGCTTGACCACGCCGCCAACCGTGGAGACGGCCAGACCGACCACCGTTCCCGCGACCGGCGCGCGGATATCGATGTGATCGAGTGTGCTGCGCGCCGCGGCGATGCGCTCCTCGAGATCGGCGATCTGGGCCTGTACGTCGCGGATCTCCTTGACGACCTTCTCGCGAAACTCCTGCTCCGCCTGGATGATCTCGAGCCGGGTCTTGCCGATCGTGACCTGAGCCTTGGCGACGTCGGCGATGCGTTCGCCGCGCGAGCCCTTGAGGCGCGCCGATTCGCGCTCGAGCGACAAGAGCTTGGTGATTGGCGCAAGCCCCTTCTTGTAGAGATCGCGCAATCCGACGAGCTCCTGCTCGGCAAGCTCGATCTGCTGCTCGAGCGAAGCCTGCTGTGCCTCGAGACCAACGACCTCCTTCTCGGTCTGCACGATGCGCTGGCTCAGGATCGACTGCTGGCCCGAGAACGAGGTGCGGCGCGCCTCGAACAGCATCTGCTGCGCTCGCATCATCTCCGCAATGGTCGGCTCGTCACGCCGCACGAGCACCTGGCTCGCGTAGCGAAGGGCGTCGGAGCCGTCCCGCTCGGCGATCAGCCGCGCTTCGAGAATGCGCGCCGCATCGAGCGCCGTCTGCTGCACGCCGAGGCCGGCTCGGGCACGCACCTCGTCGAGCCGGATCAGGATCTGATTGGCACTGACTTCGGCGCCGTCGCGAACCAGGATCTGCTCGACGACCCCACCTTCGAGATGCTGAACCTGCTTGCGCTTGCCGTCGACCACCATGGTGCCGGGCGCAATCACCGCGCTGGCGAGCGGCGCCGTCGCGGCCCAGCCCAGTAGCCCGCCGACGACTACGACCATGACCGCCACGCCGCCGATGATCGCCGGGCGCTGATCGAGCCACGAGCTATCGGCGCTGACGATGGGCTTGGCGTCAACCTCGGTCATGATGGGCGGCCCGCGAGCTTGGTGACCACCTGCGGACTCTCGCGCGGGACAGGCGGTCGCGTAACCCTGGCCAGCACTTCGGCACGCGGTCCAAGCATTTCCATCGCGCCGTCCCGCAGCACGAGAAGGCGGTCCATGGCCGCGACCATGTTCGGCCGATGTGCGATGAGGATCACGGTTGCGCCGCTCGTCTTGGTCCTGGCGATGGCGCTCAGCAGCGCCTCCTCGCCTTCGGCATCGAGATTGGCGTTCGGCTCGTCAAGAATGACGAGCCTCGGATTGCCGTAGAGCGCGCGGGCCAGCGCAATGCGCTGCCGCTGACCGCCGGACAGCGCCTCGCCGGCGGTGCCGATGCGGGTATCATAGGCTTGTGGAAAGCGCAGGATCGTGTCGTGCAGGCCAACGAGCTCGGCCGCGGCAAGCACGCCCTCGGGATCGGGCGCGCCGAAACGGGCAATGTTCTCCGCCACCGTGCCGTCGAAAAGCTCGATGTCCTGCGGCAGATAGCCGATGTGGCGGCCGATCCGCGTGCGGTCAAGGTCCGAAAGGGCGGCGCCGTCGAGCCGGATCTCGCCCGACAGGATCGGCCAAGCCCCGACCAATGCGCGCGCGAGCGTCGATTTTCCCGATGCGCTTGGGCCGATGACGCCGAGCGCCTCGCCAGGCACGAGCGCAAAGCTCACGCCTTTGAGCACAGGCTTCATCACCTTCGGCGGAGCCACATACAGATTGGCAATGCTGACCTCGCCGCGCAGGGCCGGAAGCGGCATGCGCGCGGGGGGCTCGGGATGCTTCGCCAGCGCCTCGCGCAGCCGTGCATAGGCACCGCGCGCAGAAATGAAGCCGCGCCACGAGCCGATTGCGCCTTCGACCGGCGCCAGCGCACGCGCCATGATGATCGAGCCTGCAATCATCACGCCCGGCGTGATGACGCCCTCGATGGCGAGCCAGGCGCCAGTCGCCAACATGCCGACCTGCAGGAACGGCCGCCAGAATTTCGCAACGGCGACGAATCCGCTCGCGCGATCGGCGGCTGCCGTGTGCATGCGCACCGCCGCGCCCTGACGCTCGCGCCAGCGCGCGATCACGACCGGCGACATGCCCATGGCACGGATGACCTCGGCGTTGCGCAGCGCCGAGTCTGCGAACACCGCCGCGGCGACGGTTTCAGTCGCCGCAGCATTGGACATGCGTCGGGTCGCGCGCTCGTTCCACAATGTCGTCGCGAGCAGGACTGCCGCGCCACTGAGCGCGATCACTCCAAGCAACGGATGCAGCAGGAACGTGATCGCGATAAAGATCGGCGCCCACGGTGCATCGAACAGCACCGGCAGCGCGCTGCCGCTCATGAAATTCCGCAGCGTGTCGAGATCGCGCAGCGACTGACCGGGATTTTCGGAGCGGCCGGCGAGCCGATCGGCGATTGCGGCGGCGAAGAACCGATCGCCCAGCTCGTGGTCCAGCTTGGCGGCCAGCCGGACCAGAATGCGCGATCGGAACAGCTCCATCATCCCGAGCGCCGCCAACAGCCCGATCGCAAGCAGCGTGATGAAAAGCAAGGTCGGGCCGCTGCGCGACGTCAGGGCATGATCGTAGACATGCAGCATGTGCATCGGCACGGTCAGGGCCAGCAGGTTTATCACCAGACTGAACAGACCGACTACAACCAACGACGGACGCACGCGTGCGACGACGCGATCAAACGGATTCGTGGCCGAATTCTTCATGATGGCGAGCGAGGGCGTCCGCGCCGCCCAGCGCGGACCGCGGCTGAAGCGTGCCGCAGCAATTATTTCATTGCTGCAACGTTTCCATGACAACCTCGAGTTTCCGGCGAACTCGCCGGCGACTGTGGACAACTTTCTTGCTGCTCAACCGGTTGCGCGGCGTTCATCCGTTTGTCACTGCTTCGTCAAGCAGCAACCCTAAAGCGAGCGCTGTACCCAGCCATAAGCCAGGGAGCTTCGCGATGTCCAACACGTGCAAGAAATTTCTATTCGGGACCGATGACGACGACGTCCTCAACGGGACCAACAGCAACCAGTTCATTTTCGGATTCGACGGCAACGACACGATCAACGGAAAGAACGGCAACGACGTCATTCTCGGCGGCAACGGCAACGACAAGATCTACGCTGGCAAGGGCAATGACATCGCGCTCGGCGGCAATGGCCATGACCTGATCGACGGCGGTGACGGCAACGACAACCTGTTCGGCGAGGACGGTAACGATGCGCTCGTCGGCGGGAAGGGCAACGACGATCTGCACGGCGGCAAAGGCAACGACTATTTCGTCGGTGGCGCGGGCAAGGACACGTTCGACGGCGGCGCCGGCAACGACAAGTTCGTGATCCGCTTCGGCACCGGCCAGGACACGATCAAGCATCTCGACGCGACCGACCGCATCGACGTGCGTGATTTCGGCTTCGCGTCCGGCCAGGCGGTGATCAACGCGTTCAAGGACGCGGGTCCCAACACGGTGCTCACCCTGCCGGGCGGCGACAAGCTCATCATCGAGGGCATCCACAAGGCCGATCTCAAGGCCGACCAGTTCATCGTGTCGGATGCGGCGAAAGGCCCGTCGAGCTCGACCGGACCCTATCTTCTCGGCGTCGACCCCGACGTGTCGACCGTTGCGATCGCCACCACCGGCGACCCGCTCGACGTCAAGTCCGACGGCACCACGCCGTATCGTATGGTCGGCATTCCCGACGGACTCGGCGCGTTCGATAACGGCAACGGCACATTCACGGTGCTGATGAACCACGAGCTTCCCGCCGGTACGGGTGTCGTACGCGATCACGGCTTCAATGGCGCGTTCGTCACCAAACTCGTCATCGACACGGCCACGCTGAAGGTGCTCGACGCCTCCGACCAGATTCAGCATGCGTTCGAGTACAACACGGCGACCCACGGCTTCACGCCGCTGGATGACGCGTTCAGCCGCTTTTGCTCGGCCGACCTCGCCGATCCGGCCGCCTTCTACAATCCGGATACGGGCCTCGGCTACAACGGCCGCATGTTCATGAACGGCGAAGAGTCAGGCGTAGAAGGCAGGGCGATGGCGCACTTCGTCACCGGCAGCGAAGCCGGCAACAGCTACGAAGTGGCCTGGCTCGGCAACATGGCCTACGAGAACGTGCTCGCCAACGCGCATACGGGCAACAAGACCGTGGTCGCCGTCACCGACGACGGCCAAAACGGCCAAGTCTATTTCTATTCCGGCATGAAGCAGGCGAGCGGCAGCGCCCTGGACAAGGCCGGCCTGACCAACGGCCATCTGTTCGGTCTGCGGGTCGCGGAGTTCGACAACGGAACCGGCATCAACGCCACCAACAACAATGAGACAACCGCCGCCAATCCGCTCGGGGCCGACAATTCGTCGCTCGCCACGCTGGTCGACCTCGGCGATGTCAGCGGCATGACCGGGGCCCAGATCGACGCCGCGAGCGAGGCGGCCGGGGTGAGCTCGTTCCTGCGGCCGGAGGACGGCGCGTGGGACACGATCAGTCCCAATCGGTTCTATTTCGTCACGACTGATGCAATCGATCAGCCGAGCCGGCTATGGGCGGTCGACTTCGTCGACGCCAAGGATTTCTCGAAAGGCGCCACCGTCAAGCTGCTGCTCGACGGCACCGAAGGCCAGAAGATGATGGACAACATCACCGTCAACAAGGACGGCAAGGTGATCATCTGCGAGGACGTCGGCAACAACGCCCATGTCGGCCGCGTGCTGGAATACGATCCGGTCACCGACACGCTGAAGACGCTGGCGCAGCACGATCCGAGCAAGTTTGATCCGAACTTCAACGGACCCGGCCTCCCCGGCGCCGACTTCATCACCCAGGACGAAGAGGCATCGGGCGTCGTTGACGTCACCGACATCCTCGGCTCGGCCGGCCAGTACGCCTACCTGATCGACACGCAGTCGCACAAATCGGTCGGCGGGGAGCTCGTGGAAGGCGGTCAGCTCCAGGTCATCTATCACGACCGGGTCTGATCGATCGATCGAAGCACGAAACAGGGCATGCCGGAGATCATCCGGCATGCTCATGCTTTTCAGGCGCACGGTCGGTTCACGACCTCACTGCGAGCGGACGTTCTGATTGGTCGCCACGTTGCGCGCCGCTTCCGCAAGCTGCGCCCGCTCGGCGGCCAATCGCTCGGCAATCGCCGTCTTGGGCATCGGCTTGCCGAACATGTAGCCCTGCATGAAATGCACGCCCGCCGCCATCAGGAAACGATGCTGGTCGTGGCGCTCGACGCCCTCCGCCACGATCTTGATGCCGAGCGCGCGGCCGACGCTGACAATCGCGTGGATGATGGTGGCGTCGACCGTGGTGTCCAGGTTGGCGACGAAGCTGCGGTCGATCTTGATGCGGCCGAGCGGGAACCGCCGCAGATAGGTCAAGCTCGAATAGCCGGTGCCGAAATCGTCGAGCGCGAAGGTGATGCCGCGCGCATTCAGCTGCTTGATGGTGGCGAGCACGGAGTCCTCCGCCTTCAGGAAGGCGCTTTCCGTGATCTCGAGCCACACCCGTTGCGGCGCAATGCCGGCGCGCGCGATTTGCCGCTCGATGCGGTCGCCGAGGTCGGGCTTGGCGAATTGAATGGGCGACAGGTTGATCGACACGTCGATGTCCGGCCATGCTGCCGCATCCTCGCAGGCCCGGCGCAGCACCCACTCGCCGATATCGTGAATCAGGCCGGACTTCTCTGCGACCGGGATGAAGGCGCCGGGCGACACGCTCTCGCCGCTCTCCTTGGTCCACCGCATCAGCGCTTCGACGCCGCGGGTCTGCACCCCGTGCCGGTCGACGATCGGCTGGTAGACCACGGACAGCTCGTCGCGCTCGAGCGCGCGCGCGAGCGCGAGCTCCATGGCCCGCACCGGCGTTTCGACGCTCGCCAATACGAGCGGCGCGGCCGCGAGGTCAGGAGCGATGTGCTTCCGCATGGCCGCGACGGTCGCATGCAGCGCCTCGACGATCTCCTGGGCGAGCGTGTCGATCGGCGGCCGCGCGTCGTCCTTGCTGCGCTTCTCGATTGTCAGCGCGAGATCCGCAACGCGCGCGGCGCCGACGTTGTAGCTCATCGACTTGAGCGCGTGCGCGGCCCGCGCGCTCGCCTGGCGATTGTCCGCCGCCACGGCGTGATCGATCTCGGCGACGAGGCCCGGCGCATGATCGAAGTAGAGGCCGAACACCTTTGCGACGAAGCTGACGTCGCTGCCGGATTGCATGCTGCGCAGCTGATCGAGCACCTTGGGGTCGAGCAGCGGCAGCGCGCCCTCCTCCGGCGCCGGCTGATCCTGCTGCGGAGCCAGCGGCAGCGACGCCGCCGCTGCATCCGCCGACGAGGCGGCGCGTGGGAGACGCGGCAGCTGCCGCTCGATCGCCTGCGCGAGCTCGGCGAGCGTGAACGGCTTGTAGACCACCGCGTCCATGCCGGCGTCGCGCCACTCGTCGGCCGCCACGCCGACCACGTGCGCGGTAAGGCCGACGATCACGGTCCTGGCCTTGCCCGACTGCGCCTCAGCGCCGCGGATGCGGCGCGTCGCCTCGAAGCCGTCCATCTCCGGCATGCTGCCGTCCATGAACACGATATCGAAGGCCGACTTCGCCACGGCTTCGACCGCATCGGCGCCGTTGACGACGACCTCGACCCGCGCCCCCAGGCGCGACAGTGCCTCGGTTGCCACCTCGCGATTGACCGCATTGTCGTCGGCGACCAGGGCGGTGAAAGCCTGGAACGGCGTCACCATCACCGGCTGAGGACAGATCGCCACGCTCAGGTCGGTCTCGCCGGCGGCGATCCGCACCAGCAGCTGCTCGATCTCGGAGCGCAGCACGGGCTTGGTGATGACCGCATCCGCTTTGCCATCAGCAATCAGCCGATTGGCGGAACCGCTGCCCATCTCGCTGACGGCAATAACGATCGGCCGGGGCGTGTGCTCGCTGACGAGCGAGCCGAGGCGGCCGGCGTCGGTGACGATCAGGTGAGGCGGTCGGCCAGCGGATGCCTCATCGTATCCGGACGCCCGCAAATACTGCACGATGGCTGATTGCGTCGCATCGCCGGCGATGTCGACCACACAGGTGGCTTGCGGCACACGCGGCCATGGCGGCGGCGCCAGCGCGTCGCACGGGATCACGAGCGAAAAGCTGGAGCCCTCGCCGAGCCGGCTGCTCACTTCGATCTCGCCGCCCATCGCCAGCGCCAACCGCCGGCAGATGGTCAGTCCGAGACCGGTGCCGCCGAACTGGCGCGTCGTCGTCTGATCGGCCTGCGAGAACGCATCGAAGATGGTCGCGAGCTTGTCCTCGGCAATGCCGATGCCGCTGTCACTGACGCAGATCCGGACGGTGTTGTCGCCGGCCGGCACGATGGCGAGCTTGACGAAGCCGCGCTCGGTGAACTTGAGCGCGTTGTTGACGAGGTTGGTGATCACCTGCGTCAGGCGAACCGGATCGCCGAGGATCGATTTCGGCAAGCCGGGATCGACGAAGGCCGCGAGATCGACTCCCTTGCTGCGCGCGCGCTCGGCGAACAGACTGGTCACGTTCTCGGCGATCTGGTTCGGATCGAGCGGCACCCGCTCGAGCTCGAGCTTGCCCGCCTCGATCTTGGAGAAGTCGAGGATGTCGTTGATGATCGCGAGCAGGCTCTTGCCGGAATTGGCGATGATCTCCGCGTAGCGGCGCTGCCGCGCCGGCATCTCGCCGCCCGCCAGCATCTCGGCCATCACCATGATGCCGTTCATCGGCGTGCGGATTTCATGGCTCATGGTGGCGAGGAATTCCGACTTGGCCCGGTTGGCGGTCTCGGCCGCGTCGCGCGCCTCGCGCAGGTCGTAGGTGCGCTCGGCCACTTCGTTCTCGAGGTTGCGCCGGTGCGCCTCGAGCCGCTCGTCGCGCTCGCGCACGTCGTGCAGCATGTGATTGAAGCCGTCGACCAGCTCGCCGATGTCGCGATCGGACGCATTCGGGACCGACACGTCGTAGCGGTGGCTGCGCCGCACCGTCGCCATGGCGGAGATCAGAAGACCGAGCGGCCGCGTGATGCTGCGCTGGAATCGCCACGCCACCAGCAGGCCGATCAGCAGCGCGCCGCCGCCGCCGACCAGCGTGAGCATCAAGGTATCGCGCAGCTTCGGCCACAGGTCGGTGGTGCCGCCGATCAATGTCAGGCGCCCGACCTGCTCGCCGCCGTCGAGCACCGGCACGGTCACCTGCACCGTTCCGCTGGTCAGCAGCGCGAACAGCGACGTCTCACCCTCCGCATCGAACGACACGTCGTTGACGAGGCGTGTCGCTGCGCCCGAGGTCGCGAGCCTCCGTCCGTCCGCGGTCCGTATTTCCGCGTACAGGATATCGGGCATGCGGCCGATCGCTCGCAACGACAGGAATGCCTCGCCCGAGTTCTTCGCAGCTGTCGCATAGGCAGCTGACGCTGCGAAAACTTGCGCGGTCGAAACCAGCGCCTGCCTGCGTAAAAGGGCGTAATTCGCCGCTTGCTGCCACAACGCGATCGTGGTCGCGGCGAAAATTGCCGCGCCGACCGACGCGATGACCAGCAGCAGCAGTTTCTGGCGCAGAGAACGACGGTTCGTCATTGGGCGTTACGCGCACTCGCTCGTAAACGATTTCCTAAAGCGAATTCCTATAATTTTCAGTGAATTACAGGGCCGGTTTACGACTCCTGCGCTACAAACCACGAATGCGGTGAGGCAACGATGAATCCGATCACGACAAATTCGACTTGGTCCTACGTGCTGGACGAGCCGGTCGCCATGCTGATCGTCGACGACGATCCGATCCTGCGCGAATTCGCATCGGTCCACATGTCGACGCCGACCGCGAGGGTCGAGACAGCGGCGAACGGTGAGATCGCATTTCAGCTCCTGAAGAGCGGCCAGTTTGACGTCGTCCTCGTCGACATCGAGATGCCGGTGCTCGACGGCTTCGGGCTGCTCGAGAAGATCAGGTCGGATCCGGATCTCTGCCACCTGCCGGTTATCATGCTGACCGGTCATGACGACGTCGTCTCGATCGACCGCTCCTACAAGTTCGGCGCAACCGCGTTCGCCACCAAGCCGGTGAACTGGCGGCAGCTGAGCTACGAGGTCCGCTACGTCCTGCGCGCCAGCCGCATGGAACGCGATCTGCGCGTGGCTTGCGACAGGGCGAAACAGAAGGAGCTGACGAGCCGCGGCTCGTTGCAGTCGCTGCAGCAGGAATGCCGCGGCAACCTCAATTCGATCCTGCGCTGCATCGATGAATATCGCACGGCCGCCCGCCCCTCGCCGGCCAAGCCGCATATCGAGCAGATCGAAGCGCTGACGCGCACGTTGCTCGCCTATTGCGAGGCGCTGCCCGCGGAGCCGCATACGCCCCGTGTTCCGTCTCCGTCGCTTGCGGTGGTGGAGACCAACTGAGCACGACCATGGGCCGGCCGACGCGACACCCCGCGAGCAACGCCATGCTCTCCGCCCTCACCTCGGGCTGGCGACGCATGCGCTGCGAGGCGGGCAATGCCAGCGTCACCTTCGCGCTGATGATCCCGGTCATCCTGGGCACGGCCGGGATCGGCATCGACTACGTGCGTGCGGCGACGATGCGGACCCGGATGCAGGCGGTCGCCGACGCCGCCGCCATCTCGTCGGCGCGCGAGCTGCAGATGGCGAAATCCGAGCCGGACAAGATCGCGGCGATTGCGACGAGCTATGTCGCGAGCCAGCTTCCTGACGTCGCCGTCCAGACCAACGTCGACGCGGAGGCTCTCACCGTCCAGGTAGTGCTGCAAAAGGATCTGAACCTGACGCTCGCGGGCACCGTGTGGCGCGGCGACATCCACCTCAAAGCGGCAGCGACGGCGAAGATGACGAGCGGTTTGCCGCTGTGTCTGGTCGGACTCGACACCAAAGCCGTGGGCGCGATCAAACTCGAAGAGAATGCCTTGCTGACGGCGCCGGCCTGCCTCGTCTATTCGGATTCAAAAAGTCCGCAGGGCCTGATGTCGATGGACAACGCCGTCCTGCGCGCCGGCTTCATCTGCACCGCGGGCGGCAAGCTGAACACCAACAGCGCGAACTTTTCTCCGATGCCGCAGACCGATTGCCCGGTCATTCCCGATCCGCTCGCCGCGCGGCAGCCGCCGTCCGTCTCGGGCTGCAGCGCTACCGATCAGGTGATCGATGGCGGCATCATCACGCTCGCGCCGGGCGTCTATTGCGGTGGCTTGCGCATCACCAACGGCGCGCAGGTCACCTTCTCGGCCGGCACCTTCGTCATCAAGGACGGCCCGCTGATCGTCAACAACGATGCCAGCGTGCAAGGCACCAATATCGCGATCTTCCTGAGCGGCGCCGGCGCCAACCTGGTGTTCGAGGCGGCGACGACCATCAACATCAGCGCGCCGAAGGACGGACCGCTGACCGGCATTCTCATCTTCGACGATCCGACCGGCGCGCCGGCGCCGGTCGATAGTAAGAAGGCCTACAAGGCGTACACCAAACAGGGAAGGTCGCCGCGCGAGCACCTGATCCTCAGCGACAATGCGCGCACGCTCCTCGGCACCATCTACATGCCGCAGGGCCGGCTGATCATCGACGCGACCAAGCCGATCGCCGACCGCTCCGCCTATACCGTGCTGGTGGTGCAGCAGCTCGATCTCTACAGCGGCCCCAATCTCATTCTCAACACCGACTACAGCGCGTCCGACATTCCCGTGCCGCAAGGCCTCGGTCCGTTCGGTGGCAAGGTGTTGCTGGCCAACTAGACTTTCACGATCAGGTCGCGCGGGCAGTTTTCTGTCCAGTTCTCGACCCCGTCGGCCTTCACCAGGAACGTGTCCTCGGTGTGGTGCCGCACGCCGTCGTGATAGTAGCTGTATTCGAGACAGATCACCGTATCCGGCTCCAGCACGGTCTTGTTGATCCGGTTCATGCGCGGCTGCTCGTGCGGATTGAGGCCGAGCCCATGGCCGACGAACTCGCGCGGAAAGTTCGGCAGGTACTTGCTGATATGGTTGTAGCCGCGCTCGAAGCACTCGCCGCCGGTCACGCCCGGTTTGAGCCACGCGCCGAGCTCGAGCTGGACCTCGTTGAGGCGGGCCCAGATCTCCTGGTGGCGCGGCGTCGCGTGGCCGATGAAGTATGACCGCACGAAGTCGCCGGGATAGCCGCGATACATCGCCCCCATGTCGACCTTTACGAAATCGCCCACCTGCATGCGGTGGCCGATCGGAAACGGGCTGTGCGCGGCGAACGAGGTCTTCGGGCCGCAGCCGACGTTGATGAAATGGATGCCGTCGGCGCCCTCGGCGATCATGCGCGCGAGCGCCGCGCGGGTGAGATCCTCGTCGGTATCGCCGGGGTTGATGGCGGCACGGAAGCTTTCGTGCGCCTTGACGGTGATCTCGGTCGCTCGGCGCAGCCGGCGGATCTCCTCCGGAGTCTTGACCATGCGCACGATGTCCATGTCGAGTGCGACGTCGACCAGCGTGTTGCCGGCCAGCATGTCCTCGAGCTGCCTGCGGAAGCCGGTCGTGAGGTTCTCGCCCTCGGTGCCGATGGTCAGGCCCTTTACCTTGCGCTCGCTCAGGATGTCCCGTGCGGCTGCGAAGAAGTCCTTGTAGAAGTGCACGTCGAGGTCGGTGAAGAACTCGGCCATCGCATAGGCTCGGACGTCCTCGATCCAGGTCGACTCCATGGCAAGATGCAGGTCGACCGCCGGCACCACCAGCGCCGGCGGCTTCGCCGGATCGCGGAAATAGAACACCGTGAACGGCCGATATCCGAGGTTGCCGCCGTTGTGGAAGAATTCGCTGACATATTTCGAATTCTCCGTGCCGCGCACGATGATCGCGTCGATGCCCTTGCGGTCCATCATCGCCTGCAGGCGCGGCTCGTTGAAGATGGTCGGCTTGCGCCTCATGACGTCCTCCCGGCGTAAATCTTGATGGGTGCTGCGGATCTCTATTCGGCGCGGATGCCAGCGGCTTTGACGATCGGAGTCCACTTGACGGTCTCGGCCCGCATGAACTTACCGAGGTCTTCCGGCGAGCCGCCGCCGGCCTCGAACGCCTGCGTCTCGAAGGCGTCGATCACCTCGCGCGACTGAAGCAGCGCCGCGAACGTCGCATTGAGTCGAGACACGATCTCCGCTGGCGTGCCGGCTGGCGCGAAGAAAGCCTGCCACGAGTCGACCACGACTGACGGCAACAGCTCGGACATCGATGCGACCTCGGGAGCAAACCGCGACCGGCGCGACGACGTCACGGCCAGCGCGCGCAGCTGGTTCTGACGGATCATGCCGATGGTGGCCGGCAAGGTGACGATGGTCGCGTCGATCTGCCCGCCGACGGCGTCGATGACGGCTGGACCGGCGCCCCGATAGGGCACATGGACGACCGGAACACCGGCTTGCACCAGCAGAGCAATGGCGAGGTGGCCCGGCGATCCGACACCCGAGGTGCCGACATTGATCGTGTTCGGTCGCGACCGCGCCAGTGCCACGAACTCTCCGAAAGTGGGCGCCGCCAGCTTGGGATTGACGGCGAGCACCTGCGACAGCGTCGCGATGGTGATGATCGGCGCGAAATCGCGCACCGAATCGTACGTCAGATTGCTGTAGATGAGCGGGTTCACCACCAGCGGGTCGGAGGCAATCATCAGCGTGTGACCGTCCGGCGGCGATTTCGATACCGCGTCGAAGCCGATATTGCCGGCACCACCGCCGCGGTTCTCGACCACGAAGGGCTGCCCAAGCTGATCCGACAGCCCGCGCGCAAACAGCCGCGCGAGAATATCGAGACTGCCGCCGGCCGCCGACGGCGCCACGATCCTGACCGGACGCGATGGCCAAGTCTGGGTCTGGGTCTGTGCCCCGACCGCCGACGGCAGGCCAGCCGCCAGCGATGCGGCGGCCATGCCCAGAAAAGTACGGCGGTGGATCATCGCAGACAGCCCCGTTAAGCCTACGGTAGCGCTATGCAACCGACAGGCCAATCGCCGGCCCCAGCGCGCACGGCTGCCCTGCCCTGCACCCGGCGCCCGACCGGCGCCACGCCGCGGCCGGCCTCGCGGGAACTCCGGGCTCCATCCCACGTTGGAGAACAATTGCGGTGCCGCGACGCGATCCAGCGCGGCCTCGGCCGGTCGCGCGGACGGCCGGCATCACGTCAAGGAGTGTCAATCATGAGCATGCAGACAGGCAAGGAAGCCGCCAAGACGCGCAGGAAGGCGGCGCTGGCCACCCCGACGCACCTCGAGAGCAATGCCGTACGCGATATTTCCGGCGCGCTCACGATCCTGCTCGCCGACATGTTCGCCCTCTATATCAAGACCAAGAACTTCCACTGGCACATTTCAGGACCGCACTTCCGCGACTATCACCTGATGCTTGACGAGCAGGCCGAGCAGATCTTCGCCACCACCGACGACATCGCCGAGCGGGCGCGCAAGATCGGCGGCACCACGCTTCGCTCGATCGGCCAGATTAGCCGCCAACAGCGCATTGAAGACAACGACGCCGACTTCGTGACACCCCTCGACATGCTGGCCGAGCTGCGCGAGGACAATCTTCAGCTGGTCGACTACATGCGCGAGACGCATGACTTGTGCGACGAGCATCACGACGTCGCGACCGCGAGCATGCTGGAAGTCTGGATCGACGAGGCTGAGCGGCGCACCTGGTTCCTGTTCGAGGCGAGCCGGCGCCCCGAGGCGTGAGCTACTACCGCTCAGGGCCCTGAGCTACCATTCCGGCAGCGTGCGCGGACCGGCGGCGCGGCGGCGTCCCGGCAGCGTCAGCGCGGCTCGTTTCTCGACCGGCCCGGCGACGATCAGCGCCCAGTACATCCTGCCATTGGAGCCGGTGGCGGAGGCGACCCCGATCCGCGTCACGCCGCGCCGGAGCAGATTGGCATTGTGTCCCGACGATTGCTTCCACATCGCCAGCGTGGCGGAGAGATTCTTGGTGCCCATGGCGATGTTCTCCGCCGCCGTGCCGCGGCCCGCCACACGCGACGCAAACGAGCCACCGACGCTATGGCTGAGCGACCCCGAGCGGGCCATGGCCGCGGCCTGCTGGTGCGCGAGCTGCGTCAGGGCGGCATCGGTGCTCACGCCGGGAAGACCGTGCTGCCTGCGATAGCTCGAGACGGCGCCCGCCGCATCCTCGGCGAGGGCTTGTCCGAGTGAGAAAAGCACAAAGACAATTGCCAGGAGGTTTTTCATTGATGCCTACGCGACATTGGAGGCCCCCGCGCCCGGAATGTGGCGCATCAGCCAGCCAATCGCGATGAATTTGTGGCGTTAAGGATAAGAGCTGAGGACGGCGGTCACGCCGCCCTGCTCTCCAGCCGGACCAGCTCGCGCTGCACCAGCTCCCGGTAGATGCCGGGTCGGCTCATCAGCTGGTCGGGGGGCCCGTCCTGCACCACCTCGCCGGCATGCAGCACGACGATGCGGTCGAAATGGCGCACGGTCGAGAGCCGGTGGGCGATGGCGATGACGGTGCGCCCGCGCATCAGGCGGGACAGCGCATCGCGGATCGCCTCCTCGGATTCGCTGTCGAGCGACGAGGTGGCCTCGTCGAGCAACAGGATCGGAGCGTCCTTGAGGAACGCGCGCGCGATGGCGAGCCGTTGGCGCTGACCGCCGGAGAGTTTGACGCCGCGATCGCCCACCATGGTTTCCAGCCCTTGCGGCAGCTTATCGATGAAGTCGCAGCGCGCGGCGATCGCCGCTTCGAGCACCTGCTGGTCGGACGCGTCCGGGCGCCCGTAGCGGATGTTCTCCAGAATCGAGCGATGAAACAGCGAATAGTCCTGCGGCACCAGCGCGATCGCCGCGCGCAGGCTATCCTGGGTCACCCATCTCACATCCTGGCCGTCGATCAGGATGCGACCGTTCTGCACGTCGTAGAAGCGCTGGAGGAGCGCGAACAAGGTCGACTTGCCGCCGCCGGACTTGCCGACCAGTCCGACGCGCTCGCCCGAGTTCAGCTCGAGATTGAAGCGATCGAATACGCGGTGGCCATCCGGATAGCGGAAGGAGATGCGGTCGAAGGTGACGCTCGCCGCGTGGCCGGCGAGCGGTGCCGCATCCGGATGATCGCGCAGGTCGTGCGGCACGAGGATCGTCGCCAGCGCCTCGGACAGCCGCGCGATGTGCTGGGTGACATCGACCAGCGCCACCGCAAGGTCGCGCGTCGCGTGCAGAACCGACAGGCCGAGCGTGCACACCAGCACCACGTCGCCCGCGGTCGCGCGCCCCTCCTGCCACACCACGATCGCCCAGACGAGCAGGCCGATCGTCAGCGCGACAGTGACCAGCGCATGCGCGATCCGCAACCGCTCCAGATAATAGAGGCTGCGCCGGCGCGCGTGCAGCTCGCGGTCCACGGTGGCGTCGAAGCGGCCGTGCTCCCGCAGCAGCCCGCCGAACGCGCGTACCATCGGCATGTTGCTGATGACGTCGACCATCTCGCCGTCGACCGTCGCGGTCTTGCTGGCAAAATCGTGGTGCAGCGGCGTGCCGGCCGCCGCCCAGTGAAACATCGCAATGACCATCAGGCCGGCCAGCACGGCGAGCCCGGCCGAGACCGGGATGCTGATCGTCGCCAGGAAGCTGATCGCCGCGACCGTCGCGGCGCAGGGCGGCAGCACGTTCCAGATGAACATGGTCTCCGCCGTGTAGACCGCGTTCGACGTGGCGGTAATCCGGCTGGTGAGCATGCCGGGATAGCGCTCGGCGAAATAGCTCGGCGAATGGCCGGTCAGATGGCGAAACAGGTCGCGCCGCAGATCGCCGGTGACGCCCACGAAGGTATAGTTCGCGACCCAGCTGGCGAGGCGCCACAACAGATTGTCGGCGGCGATCAGGAATACCAGAAGCCCCAGCGCGAACCACACCGCGGACGGCATGGAATTACCGCCCGACAGGACGTCCACCAGCAACTTGACGCCGTATTGCGTGCTGACCGAACAGCCCACCGCTGCGAGCACAGCCAGCAGGATCGTGGCGTGCGCAATTGGCCGACGTCGTACGTATCGGAAAATGAAAGCAAAGGGTCGGTTGGCGTAGGCGCAAAGCTCGTTCATCGGCTTCGTTATCCCCGTTACGATCGCTCCCCCGCGTCGTGCCCAATTTTTGGTCCAAGGGCAGGCAGTGACTTCCGGCTTTGCCTCACCAGCTGGCTAACTGCTCCCATTGACGCATGTTCCCGCCGCTCGATCGGTTCGTGCATTACTGTCGAAGGGCAATGGGGCGTTAAGGGGGACTCACGGTTCCCTGTTCCATGCAAAAATATTCCGGGCCCATGTGAAAACATTCTGGCGCTCTGCGCGTTCGAAACGGGGGGCTGTTCCCTCAGTTGACAACCAGGAGCACGCGATGCGCATCGCCCAGGTCGCGCCGTTGACGGAAGCGATACCGCCCAAGCTTTACGGCGGGACCGAGCGAGTCGTTCATTGGCTGACGGAAGAGCTGGTGGCGCTCGGCCACGATGTCACCTTGTTTGCGAGCGGCGACTCCCAAACCTCCGCGCAGCTCGATGCGATCTGGCCGCTGGCGCTGCGCCTCGACGGCTCGATCCGCGACCCCAATGCGCTGCACATGACGATGTTGGAGCGGGTGCGCCAGCAGGCCGATCAGTTCGACATCATCCACTTTCACCTCGACTACTATCCGTTTTCACTTTTTTCGCGACAGCCGACACCATTTGTGACCACGCTGCATGGACGCCTCGACCTGCCCGAGCACCAGCCGGTGTTCGAGACATTCTCGTCGGCGCCGGTAATCTCGATCTCGAACGCACAGCGTCGGCCGGTTCCCAATGCCGGCTGGGTGCGCACCATCCATCATGGTCTGCCCGAGAAGCTCCTGACGCCGCAGCCGGTCAAGCCGCGCTACTTCGCCTTCCTCGGCCGCATCGCCCCGGAAAAACGGGTCGACCGCGCCATGGCGATCGCGCGCCAGTGCGGCGTGCCGCTCAAGATCGCCGCCAAGGTCGACAAGGTCGATCAGGATTATTTCGACGAGCAGATCCGTCCGCATATCGACGGCAAGGAGGTCGAATATATCGGCGAGATCAATGACGAGCAGAAGGCCGCCTTCCTGAGCGGCGCGATCGTTCTGCTGGTGCCGATCGACTGGCCGGAGCCGTTCGGCCTGGTGATGATCGAGGCGATGGCCTGCGGCACGCCGGTGATCGCCTACAATCGCGGCTCGGTGCCCGAGGTGATCGACGAAGGCATCACCGGCTTCATCGTCGAGGACGAGATGAGCGCCGTCGGCGCCGTGCACCGGCTGTCCCAGCTGTCACGCGCGAACGTCCGGAAGCGGTTCGAGCGGCGTTTCACCGCCCGCCGCATGGCGCACGACTATCTCGACGTCTATCGCGAGCTGATGAACGGCGCGGTGCCGCGGCTCAAGGTGGTGGCGCGCGGCGCCGGCACGATAGCGCCGGGCATGGCAGGGTGACCATCAGGCTTCCGCGGGCCGCGTCTCCGGCATCAGCGCCAGCACCGCCATGAAGCCGGCGACGCCGATCGAGGCGAGCCCCAGAAACGCGAACGTACTGCCAAGATGGTCGGTGGCGTAGCCGCCGACCGACGTGCTCAGCGCGGCGCCAATGCCGACCATCGTGCCGACGATGCCTTGCGCGATGTTGAACCGGCCGGTGCCGCGCGTGAGATCGGCGATGGTGAGCGGCACCATCACGCCGAGCACCGCAGCGGTGATGCCGTCGAGCACCTGGACCACCACCAGCACGGACGGGTCGGTCACGGTGGCGAACAGGATGCCGCGGATCGGCAGGCTCGCAAATCCGATCAGCAGGAGCGGCCGGCGGCCCCATTGCCGCGCTTTGCGGCCGACCGTCGGCGACAGCAGCGCCACCACCACCTGCGGCACGACGATGCAGGCGGCGATCAGCACCGGCGCCCAGCTGCTTGAGCGCGTCGTCACCATGCTCGCCATCAGCGGCAGCATCGCCGCATTGGCGAGATGGAACAGCATCATGCAGCCGCCGAAGATGAACAGCGGCCGCTTGTGCAGCAGGTTGGGCAGCTCGCAGACGGACTTGTCGGCGCCTGCGGGCGGCATGCCGCCATGCGCGCGCTCCGGATCGACCTCCTTGGGTGAAATCAGACGAAGTGCGAACAGGGCCGGGACCAGCAGCACCGCAGTGACGAAGAACACCGCCCGCGTCGAGAACAGATAGCCCGACGCGCCCATGGCCGCGGCAGCGATGCCGTTGCCGATCGACGCAAACCGGGCATTGCGGCCGAGCCGTTCGCCGATCGCCGTGTGACCGACGAGGCCGAGGCTGATGGCGGCGATGGCCGGACCGAGCACGCAGCTCGCCGCCGCATGCAGGATGGCCGCGCCGAGCACCACCGGGAAGATCGGCCACGCCGCATAGGAGAGCGCCGCGATGCTGATCATGATGATGGCGAAGCCGGCGACCAGGCGCTCCGAGCGCGCGGCGTCGACGATGGCGCCGCCGGGAATCTGGCCGGCCAGCGCGACGAGCCCGGCGACGCTCAGCACGAGCCCGATGTCGATCTGAGTCCAGTGCTGCGCCGTCAGGTAGGCGGCGACGAACGGACCAAAGCCGGTCTGGATGTCGGCGACAAAGAACACGAACCAGTCGAGGCCGTGAATGCTGCGCCCCGACGGCTTCGCGGACGGCGGCGTCGGCGCGGATTCCACCACGGTCAGCAGCGGCCGCTCGCTGACCGGCTCCGCCCCATGCCGTTCCGTGTCGCGAATCCGCTCGCGCGCTGAGGACGGTCGCACTGGCTACTTCTCCCCCAGAGGCTCGGCGGTTTCGACCCGCAGCGGCACCAGGGCGCCGAGCGAGCTCAGCACCACCACCGGTTTGTCTTCCTTGTACTCCGGCGCCTCCTTCACCTGGTCGCGCGTCAATTCGAGGGTGATGCGGTCGCGGCGCGGCGCATCAGGCGTGAAATGCAGCGCCTGCCAATCGACCGCGATCTTGCGGCTGCCGACGCCGAGGAAGCCGCCGAAGTCAATGATCGCGGCGCGCACCTGCCGATTGCGGTCGACCAGCACGTCGGCGATGCGTCCCATGTTCTCGTCGGCGGCACTGCGGACTTCGCGGCCGAGCACGCCCTGGATCGAGCTCGGGTCGAACACGATGGCCGGCGGAAGAATGACCGTGCCGGCCGGCGCCGGCTCGGCGGGCGGTCGCGCAGGCTGATCGGCCTGCGCGACAACGTCGAGCGGTTCCGCGCCCGCGGTCATGGGGAGGAGAAGAAAAACTGCAAAGATCGTGGCCAAGCTGTCGTGCGCGCGCATGCGTGTTCCTGTTGTAGCTGTCGACATGGAAGCCGGCCGCGGCCGGCGGTTCCGTTGACACTTACCCAAGTGACCCGCGTGGTCAGCAGCCGCACGCTCGAAATGACGACGGCGAGGAACCTCCCACAGGGTTCCATGGCTGCTTGCGCCGTCGACCAGCTTGCCTCGCGCGACCTCTTTTCAGTCGCTCGTGGCAAAAAAGCGGTGAGGCCGAAAAAAAGTCCGCATGTAAGTAAACGCGCGGATGAGCCCACGCGGGTTCCGTGTGGATAAGCGACAGATATGAACTGACTACCCGATCTTCACGTGGCCGCCGCCGTCGACCGGCAGCGCGACGCCGGTAATGAAGTTCGCCTCGTCCGAGGCGAGGAACAGCGCCGCGTTGGCGACGTCCCAGGCGGTTCCCATCTTGTGGCGAAGCGGAACCTTCGCGTCACGCTCGGCAGCAACCTCGGCGCGGCTCCTGTTGGTGCGGCGCGCCCGCGTGTCGACCGCCATCGGCGTATCCATCAGGCCCGGCAGAATGCAATTGGCGCGAATGCCGTATTCGGCGTTCTGGATCGCGACCTGCTGCGTGAACGCGATCATGCCGGCTTTGGTCGCCTTGTAGGCCACGTAGGGATACTGCTCGAGCGCGGCGAGCGACGAGATGGTGATGACGACGCCTGAACGCTGCTCACGCATGACGGGGATGGCGTGCTTCACCGCCATCACGCAGCCGCGCAGGTTGATGGCGAAGATGCGATCGAGTGCCTCCTCGCTGATGTCGGCGAGCGGCGCATCGCCGCCGGCAAGGCTGAGGCCGACATTGTAATGCAGGATGTCGACGCGGCCCCAGCGCCGGCGCGCGTCGTCGACCGCGGCCTTGAGCGTGCTCTCGCGCGTGACGTCGGCCTCGAATGCGACGGCCGCGCCGCCCCTGGTCGTGCTGGCGAGCGCTGCGGTCTCCTCGGCCGAGGCAAGCCGGTTGTCGACCGCCAGCACCTTCGCGCCCTCCTGCGCGAACCGCATCACCGTGGCGCGACCATTGCCCATGCCCTCGCCGGGCGACTGCCCGGCGCCGATGACGATCGCAACCATGTCCTTCAGACGCACCTGCTCACTCCTGTTTCACTCCCAATCCCAAGGCTTCGATCATCTTCTTCTGCTCGGCGAGCTCGCGCACCGCATAGGCGCGGTAGTCCGCGCTGCCGAGATAGACCAGCTCCTGGTCGAGCTTGGCCAGCGCCTCGAGGTGCGACGGCTCCTCCATTCCTTTCTTGAACGCGTCGTGCAGCACCTTGACCACGGCCGGATCCATGCCCTTCGGGCCGGCGATGCCGAACGGCGAGTTCGACACCATGTCGATGCCGACCTCGCGCAGCGTCGGCGCCTCGGGCCAGTTCTTGGTGCGGCTCGCACCCCAGGTCACCAGCAGACGGAATTTCCCCGTGTTGACGAGTGGCCCCCACCCGGTCGAATCGGCCACGACATGGATGTGTCCGCCGAGCAACGCGTTCATGCTTTCGGCATTGCCTTTGAACGGCACGTGCGTCCAGGTGATGCCCTGCGCCTTGGCGATCTGCTCCATGGTGATATGGAGACTCGTGCCCGCGCCCGGCGTCCCATAATTGATGACGCCGGGATTGGCCTTGGCGTAGGCGAGCAGCTCCGGAAACGTCTTCCACGGCGAGTCGGCGCGCACCACCACGCCGAACGTATAGCCCGACACGCCGATGACGTGGCTCAGGTCACGCACCGGATCGAACGTGGTCTTGGATGTGAACGGCAGCCGGAACAGCGTGATCGCCACCTGCGCGACGGTGTAGCCGTCCGGCGCAGCGGTCGCCGCCATCTGCGTCACGCCGACCGTTCCGCCCGCGCCGGGGCGGTTCTCGATCACGATCGACTGGCCGAGGTGCTTTTCCGTCGCGGTCGCAAGCGCGCGCAGCCCGATATCGGTCGAGCCGCCCGCCGGCCACGGCACGACCAGGGTCACCGGCCGGGTGGGAAAGCCTTGCGCGAACGTGCCAGTGACGAGTGCGAACGTGACCACTGCGGCCGCGATCGCAGCCGTTAGGAATTTCCGGGCCATCTGTTCCTCCCTCGCCGCTCAGGGCGGCGTTTGGGGCGACAGGTTAGGCCCCCAGAAACTCCTTCGTCCACTTCGAATAGTCGGCCTGCCGGGTCACGGTCTTCATCAGTTCGGCGGAGGCGAGACCCTTCACGTCCTTCGGCGCCACGCCGTCGCGCAACGCCTTCATGCAGTCATAGACCGCCTGGGTCGCCGCCTGGATCGGCAGGTGCCCTTGCAGGCAGACGCCGACGCGCCGGGCCGATAGGTAATCGATATCGAACAGCTCGGGCGCCGGACCGCCGAGGAAGATCGGAATCGTGATCGCCGCCGAGATGGCATCGAGCTGGGCGCGGCTCTTCACACCGGTGAAGAACATCATGTCGACCCCTGCCGCCTCGTAGGCCTTGGCGCGCGCGATCGCGTCGTCGAGACTGGTGATCGAGAGCGCGCTGGTACGCCCGACGACGACGAGGCGCGGGTCCTGCCGGCCGGCGAGCGCCGCCTTCATCTTGCCGACGCCTTCGGCGATCGGGATCAGCTGCTGCGCGTCGGCAGCGCCGAACGCCGCTGGCAGGAGAGTGTCTTCGATGGTGAGTGCGGCGATCCCCGCCGTCTCGAGCTCTTCGACCGTCCGCTTGACGCTGAGCGCGTTGCCATAGCCGTGATCGGCATCGACGCAGAGCGGCAGGGTCGACGCGCGGTTGATGCGCAGCGCTTGCTGAACGAACTCGGTCAGGGTGAGCACGATCAGGTCGGGCGCGGCGAGCACGCTGAGCGATCCGGTCGAGCCGGCGAGCATGCCCGCCTCGTAGCCGAGATGCTCGGCGATGCGCGCGGCGATGGGGTCATGGGTCGAGGCCGGATAGATGCAGCGGCCCTTGGCGAGAATGGCACGGAAGCGGTCGCGACGGTCAGCCCAGTTCATGTCAGCCCCTGTTGATCGAACGCAGGCAAAGTAGCGCATGTCCTGGAAAAGTGGACACCGGTTTTCCGAATAGGACATGCGCAAATTCGAGAATCTGCTCCACGCCTGGAAATCAACGCCGCTCGCAACGCAGGCACGCGAAAATGGCCGGGCGGCCATAGGCCGTTCAGCTATACTCGTGCGCGCAAAACAGACGACGCCACGGTTTTCCGCAGAGCGTCGCGCAAGGGAGGCTTCCATGAAACGTCTGCTGCTCGGAGCTTTGCTGCTGGCGTGTCCGCCGGCCTTGGCGCAACAGGTCCCGGAAATTCCCTACGACTCCGTCGCCAACCTGCTCAAGCTGCCGAATGACATGCATCTCGGCGAGGTCGCCGGGGTCGCCGTCAATTCCAAGGGCCACATCTTCGTCTATGCGCGTGGCGGCTCGAGCCAGGGCCCGGCCTACGGCAACACCGCCTCGCAGATCCTCGAGTTCGGGCCCGACGGCAAGTACATCCGAGAGATCGGCAAGAACCTCTACGCCTGGTCGTTCGCGCACACGGTGCGCATCGACAAGGACGACAACATCTGGGCGACCGACAAGGGCTCGGACATGGTCGTCAAGTTCAACCCGCAGGGCCGCGTCGTCATGGTGTTCGGCCGCAAGAGCGAGGCCTCCGATCTCGAGGCCAAGCCGCATGAGCGCACTGGTCCGCCGCCGCCGCACGTCGACGGCCGCTTCCGCCAGCCGACCGATGTGACCTGGGACCCGGCCGGCAACATCTATATCAGCGACGGTTACGTGAACTCGCGTGTCGCCAAGCTCGACAAGAACGGCGACTGGGTCAAGTCGTGGGGCCAGCGCGGCAAGGGACCGGGCGAGTTCAACCTGGTGCACTCGATCGCCGCCGACGCGCAGGGCAACATCTATGCCGCCGACCGCAACAACCGGCGCATCCAGGTGTTCGACACCGAAGGCACATACCTGCGCGAGATCAAGATCGACGTGCCGTTCGACGAGAACGCCAAGCCGGCGATCGGCAACAAGCCGGACCTCACCAACTACCTCCAGACCGGCGGCAGCATGACGCCGGGCGCGCCGTGGGCGATCTGCATCACCCCGCCGCCGAACCAGGTGCTTTACAGCGCCGACTCCTACCCGGGCCGCATCTACAAGCTCTCGCTCGACGGCAAGGTGCTCGGAATGCTCGGCAAGTCGGGCAAGCAGCCCAAGCAATTCGGCTGGATCCACGAGATCGCGTGTCCGTCGGAGAACACGCTGTTCGTCGCCGAGATCCTCAACTGGCGGGTCCAGAAGCTGATCCTGCGTCCGGACCAGGTGAAGTCGGCGAGCAGGCAGTGATGGTTTGCGCCGACACGCGCCGCGCGGCGAGCGCCTGGGTGCTCGCCGCCGTGCTGTGCGGCACCGCGCCCGCGGTCGCGCAGACCACCGATGCGGCGGCGAGCTATCCGGACCGGCCGATCCGCATCATCGTGCCGTTCCCGGCCGGCGGACCGACCGACATTCTCGCGCGCGTGGTCGGACAGCGGCTGAGCGAGGATCTGCGCCAGCCGGTGATCATCGAGAACCGGCCCGGCGCCGACACGATCATCGCCGCGCAGATGGTCGCCAAGGCACCGCCCGACGGGTACACGCTGCTCGCGGCCATGGACACCACGCTGGTGATGAACCTCGCGACCAAGCCGAGCCTGCCCTATGACCCGTACAAGGACTTCGCCTACATCTCGATGGCGTCGCAGAACACGTCGCTGTTGAGCGTGCGCGCCGAGGACGGGCCGAAGACGGTGCAGGAGCTGATCGCCAAAGCCAAGGCCAATCCGGGCAAGCTCAACTACGGCGCCGGCATCATCACCACACGCCTGTCCGGTTACCTGTTCGCACGCGAGGCCGGCATCCAGGTCCAGCTCATCCCCTACAAGGGCAGCCCGGACGTGGTGCAGGGCCTGCTCACCGGCGCGGTTGACTTCATCGTCGACGGCATCGCCACCGCCATTCCGCTGATCAATGCGGGAAAGGTCCGCGCGCTCGCCAAGCTCAACAGCCGTCCGCTGCCGGCGCTGCCGAGCGTCGAGCCGCTCTCGGTCGTTGCCGGCCTGCCCAACCTGGGCGACATTTCGAGCTGGACCGGCTTCGTCGCGCCAGCCGGGACGCCGCGGCCGATCGTCGACAAGCTGCAGAAGGCGATCGCGCAGATGTATGCCGATCCGGCGGTGTTCAAGAAGCTCGAAAGCTCGGGCATCACCGCGGTCGCGAGCACGCCTGAGGAGTTCGAGGACTACTTCCGGAAGGAAGCGGTGCGCTGGCAGGCCGTATTCAAGGACAGCGGCATCAAGCTGGATTGACGCATGTCCCGGAAAAGTGGTCACCGGTTTCCCGCCTGCGCGAAGCCCTTGGCACAACTTGGCACGTGGCTTGGTGCTTCGGCGGACGAAGGCAGGTCCGAAAAGGACATGCGCAATCAAGACGAGGACACCCGATGAACGTTCACGCCGCTTCGCCCACGACCACGCTCCCTGCCGCCCGTGCGCGCGTCGGGCTGATCATCCCCGCGGTCAATACGCTGAGCGAGCCGCAGTTCAACCATTTCGCGCCGGAGGGACTCGGCGTCTATGTCACCCGCGCGCGCGTTGCCGGCAAGTGGCGGCGGCCGGTCGCCGAGATGGCCGACGAGGTGCGCCACACCGCGGCCTTGCTGTCCGACATGAGCCCGGACCTGATCGTGTTCCATTGCACGGACTCGTCGATGCAGGAGGGTCCGGCCGGCGAGAAACGCCTGCTCGACCTCATTCACGACGAGACCAAGCTCCCTGCCCTCTCCACCAGCCGGCTGGTCGCCGACGCGCTCACGGCGCTCGGCATCAAGCGCGCTGTGGTGCTGTCGCCCTATCTGTCGAACGACAACATCATCCGCTACCTGACCGAAAGCGGCATCGAGGTCGTGCACGACGTCAAGCTCGGCCTCACGCCGCAGGGCTTCACCGAGGTGACGCCGCAGCAATGGGTCGCGCTCGCGCGCGAGCATGACCGCCCCGACGCGGACGGCATTTTCCTCAGCTGCACCAACACCACCCAGATCGAGGCGATCGCGGAGATCGAGCGCACGCTGGGCAAGCCGGTGGTCAACAGCAATCAGGCGGTGCTGTGGGGCTGCCTCACGCGGCTCAAGGGCAAGCTGCCCCCACTCAAGCCGATGCCCGAGCTTGGGCGGCTGATGCAGACGCTGTGATTCTTGTCCCGGACGAGCGAGCGTAAGCGAGCGAGATCCGGGACCCAGCGCAATATGTCGCGCGTGGCGCGTCACTACTCTGGGCCCTGGGTCCCGGCTCTCGCTTCGCTCGGCCGGGACACGAGGCAGAGCTAGCTCAACGTCGCCAACACGCGCTCAGCAGCTTTCAGATCCGCCGTCTCACGCCCCTCAGTGAACTGATCGGACACCGGCTGTAGAAGCGCACGGGCCGCTTTCGATCGTCCCCGGGCGGCCCAGAACTTTGCCAGATCGGTCGCGGTGCGCAGCTCCCATGCGCGTGCGCCTTGATGGCGACTGAGCTCCAGCGACTGCGTAAAGTCGATTTCGGCCGCGTCGAGCCTGGGCTGAGGCATCGCGAGGAAAATGCCGGCCCTCACCCGCAGCAACTCCGGCATGTATGAGACATCACCGTTTGTCTTCACCCGACCGATCGCGGCATCGACCTGCGCGGTGGCTTCGGCGAACCGATCGATCGCTGCCAGTCCTTGAACCAGGGAAATGTTGAACTCGGTGGTGAGGATCTCGTAATGCACGGCGTGGATCTGCCCCAGCGATGCCCGAAGGCTGTCGACCCCGTTCTTTGCCTCGCCCCGAACGATCGCCAGCTCCCCTTTGCGGGCTCGTCCCACCGCAACAAGCGGTCCCAGAGAATGCGACTCCGCAAGCGAGATGCACGACTGGATGTGCGCCTCGGCGCTCCGAACATCGCCGGTCCACAGGAAGACCGACGACGCCCATGCCAGAACGACGACTTGCGACGCCGGATGGTCGCGCTCGGCATCCTTGATCGTCTGGTACGCGCGCTCCACCGCTTGAGCCGGGTGGCCTTGCATCCAGAGGGTCCGCGCCAGGGCGATACCGGCCCGATGGTGGCGGTCATAAACAAGATATATCGTGCTGGTGCGCGGGGAGCGGGACCAATGCCGGAGCGCCGCCTCGAGCTCCGTGCGGGCGCCGCTGTGGTCGCCCATGAGGTGGAGTGACCTTCCCAGCACGGAATGAGCCAACGCGACGGAGGCCGGATCATCAACGGTCTCAGCCACGGCCCGGCACCGCTGTCCGTATTCCAGCGCGGCTTTGAACTCACCGCCGCGGTGATGGAACATATGCAACATCCCCAGCATCCCCAGCTGGTTGAGGGCATCGCCGCGCTGTTCGGCAATCGCCAGGCTTCTGTTCAGGGCCGCACGCGCCGCATCGTTCTGCCCGTGCATGTGCATCGACGAAATTCCAACGCCGGCCTGAAGATGCATCTCCTCGGGCCCGCCGCACGCAGCATCGTCGAGGGCGCGAAGTGCCAGCTCCGACCAGCGATGACATTCGGGAAGCAGAGACATCGCCAGGAAAAACGGCGCGGCAGCAGCGGCAAGTCCAACGCCGACGGCGGCATTGCCGTTGGCGCCGAAGCACCACTCCAGCGCCGCGCGCACGTTGTTGAGGCCGGCAAAGTGCGGGCTTCGTTCTATCCCGGTTGACAAGGTCGGCCACTCAGCTGCGCTCTGCTCCAGCCATCGCCGGTAGTAGTCCGCATGGCGCACCGCCAGATCGGCGAACTCGGCATCGTCGATGCTGATCTCGAGAGCGTAGGCGCGCGTGGTGTCCAGGAGCCGGTAGCGCATCGTCGCCCCGATCGGACGCGTCGCGAGCATCGACTTGGCAATGAGACTGTCGATGGCGCTGAACACCTGCGCCTGGTCGACGGTCGCGCTGGTCGCGACCGCCAAGGCCGCATGCATGGTGAAGTGCCCGACGAACACGGCGAGCCGGCGGAGCACCGCGCGTTCGAGCTCCGACAGGAGTCCGTAGCTCCAGTCCAGCGTTGCATGCAGGGTCCTCTGGCGCGGCGGGGCATCGCGCGGCCCGTGCCACTGCAAGGTCAGGCGCTGATCGAGCAACGTGGCCGTCTGTTCGAGGCCGTAGGCCTCGACCCGTCGCGCGGCGAGCTCGATCGCGAGCGCGACGCCGTCGAGCTTTCGGCAGATGCTCGCCACGATGGCGGCTTCCGCGTCGCTGAAGTCGAGGCGCGCCCCGCTGGCCGCCGCGCGCTCCATGAACAGCTGCGTCGCGGCAAACGTCCGCGCGTCCGCGGCAGTCAGGCCGGGGTCATCCGGAGGACAGCCGAGCGGATCAAGCCTGTAGACGTGCTCACCCTCGACCCGGAGCGCTTCACGGCTGGTCGCCATGATGTGCGCCTGCGGCGCCTCCATGAAGATGCGTGACGCGAGCGCCGCCACTGCGTCGATCAGGTGCTCGCAGGTGTCGAGCACCAGAAGAATGCGCTTGTCGCGCAGATAGGCGATCAGGCCGGGCGTTGCGTCGTCGGAGCGAACCGGCAGCCCGAGCATGGAGGCGGCGGCCGTCGCCACCAGCTCGGGGTCGCCGATCATGCCAAGGTCGACGAACAGGACCGCGCCCGCAAACGTCTTGCTCAGATCGTGCGCGACGGCGACCGCGGCCGTCGTCTTGCCGACGCCGCCGGCGCCGACGATGGTGACGAACCGCGTGGCCATCAGGTGAGTCGAGAGCGCCGCGACATCATCGGCCCGCCCGACCATGCGGGCCAAGCGGCTGGGCAGGTTGGCGTGAGGAAAATCGGCGGCGGCGGGAGGCGCCGCGGGGCCATGGCCATTGTTGCGGTTGTTCGACCGCGAGAGCGGCGCCACGAAGCAATAGCCGCGGCCGGCCAGGGTGGTGATGTAGCGAGCGCCGCTCTGTCCGTCGCCGAGCGCCTTGCGCAGACTCGCCATGTGAAAGCGCAGGCTGCCCTCCTCGACCGTGACGTCCGGCCAGACCTGAGCCAGCAGGTCCCGTTTGCTGACGATGTCGTTGGGACGGGATACCAGAGCGATCAGAATATCGAGGCTGCGCGCGCCCAATTCCACCGGAACGCCGCCCTTGGTGAGCAGTCTTTCGGTCGCAATGAGGTTGAAAGGGCCAAACGATATGACGTCCCTGGCCTGCGCCGCCGACGTCGTTGTCATCGCGTCGCCTTTCGCCACCGTTGGCTCCCCATTTGCATTTTAGATCAGGGGGTAGTCACAGGCCATAGGGGTCGCGCTTATCGGAACCGCACGGCCGCCGAAATCCTCTGCGCGCTCAAGCAATTGGCGGCTTTTTGCAGGCGCTAACAACGCCTCACAACGCATAACGGGCGTTTCCTGTGTGGCAGGCGTAGGTGTCCCGGCATCGAAGTGCAGCCGAAACAGGCTGTGAGGCACCCAAACCCGAGGAGCTGGCCGTGACCATGACCCAAGTTCGCAACGAAACTGCAACTGCAACCCCGAGCGCGCGGGCGCTCGACATGAAGCTCGAGGTCATCGTCATCCCCGTCTCCGACATCGATCGCGCCAAGGAGTTCTACGCGAGACTAGGCTGGCGGCTCGACGCCGAGTTCGCCGACGGTGACGACTTCCGCATCATCCAGTTCACGCCGCCCGGCTCCGGCAGCTCGGTCATCTTTGGCAAGAACGTCACCGCGGCCGCGCCCGGCTCCGCGCAGGGCCTCTACCTGGTGGTCTCGGACATCGAAGCCGCCCGCGAGGAGTTGCTCGCTCGTGGCGTCAAGGTGAGCAAGGTATTCCACGGCGCCGGCGGCGTGTACGCCGGCCAGGACGAGCCCTACCTGTTCGGCCGGCATCGGGTCAGCGGTCCGGATCCCGAGCGTCGCACCTATCGCTCGTTCGCCTCGTTCAGCGATCCGGACGGCAACGGTTGGCTGCTCCAGGAGGTCACCGCGCGATTGCCCGGACGCGTCGACCCGAACGAGACGACATTCGCCTCGGTGGCGGACGTGGCGAGCGCGCTCCGACGCGCGGCGGCCGCGCACGGCGAGCACGAGAAGCAGACCGGTCAGCACGATGACAACTGGCCGGATTGGTATGCCGAGTACATCGTCCGGGAACAGGCCGGCCAGCCGCTGCCGACGTGAGCAGCGGCGACCCCGCACCCAAGTGCAGCCGAGAAACAGCGATCGGACCGAGGAGAGATCCATGGATACGACGAATGCCGTCGAGGCAATCGACCAGCATCGCCGCCGGTTTCTGAGCACGGCTGCACTGGGCTTTGTCGCCGCGAGTGCCGCAAGCCTGCTTCCGTCGCAACTGGCCGCCGCGCCCGCGGGCGATGCCATTCGTCCCTTTCGCGTCAACGTACCGGAGGAGGAGCTGGTCGATCTCCGCCGGCGCTTGCTGGCGACGCGGTGGCCGGATCGTGAGACGGTGTCCGATCGATCCCAGGGCGTTCAGCTCGAGAAGCTGCAGCAGCTCGTCCAGTACTGGGCCAAGGACTACGACTGGCGCAAGCTGGAGGGAAAGCTGAACGCGCTGCCGCAATTCATGACCGAGATCGACGGCGTCAACATTCATTTCATCCACGTCCGCTCGCGCCATCCGAACGCGCTGCCGCTGATCATGACCCACGGCTGGCCCGGCTCGGTGATCGAGCTGCTCAAGACCGTCGGCCCGCTCACGGATCCCACGGCGCATGGTGGACGAGCGGAGGACGCGTTCGACCTCGTCTTGCCGTCGATTCCCGGCTACGGCTTCTCCGGCAAGCCCACAGGCACCGGTTGGAGTCCCGACCACGTCGCGGAAGTCTGGGCGGAGCTGATGAAGCGCCTCGGATACACCCGCTACGTCGCCCAGGGCGGCGACTTTGGCTCGCCGATCTCCAGCTCGATGGCGCGCCAGGCGCCGGCAGGATTGCTCGGCATTCATGTCAACTTGCCGGCGGCGATACCACCAGAGGTGGCCGCGGTGATCCCGGTCGGTGGGCCCGCGCCGGCTGGACTCTCCGAGCAGGAACGCGCGGTGTTCGACACGCTGATCGCTTCCGCGAAGATGGGCAACACGGCCTATGTCACGATGATGACCGCGCGTCCGCAGACAATCGGCTACGGCGTGACGGACTCACCGGTCGGCCTCGCGGCCTGGCTGCTCGGGCATCCGGGCTTCGCGCAATGGACGTACGGAGCCGATCCCCAACAGTCGCCGACGAAAGACGACGTGCTGGACGACATCACGCTGTACTGGTTGACGAACAGCGGAACGTCGGCTGCGCGGCTGTACTGGGAGAACGCCGGACGAGGCGTGACCATTGCGGCCGCGCAGAAGACCGCCGAGATCTCGCTGCCGGTGGCGATCACGGTCTTTCCAGGCGAGGTCTATCGCGTCCCGGAGACATGGGCCCGGCGCGCGTATCGGAATCTCATCTACTTCCACGAGGTCGACAAGGGTGGACACTTCGCTGCGTGGGAGGAACCCGGGCTCTTCAGCGCCGAGCTCCGTGCCGCGTTTCGATCGCTTCGCTCATCATGAACGAACCAGCCAAAGGAATTCACATGAACACGATCCAAACCATGGCGGCAGTGGCGCTGATCGCCGCAAGCGCTTTCGGGCCGCAAGCCGCGCTGTCCCAGTCGGCAGATATCAAGCGCGCCGATCTGCTGCAGAACGATCTCAGCGTCCCGGGACGCGAGGTGGTCCAGGTGCTCGTCGAGATCCCCCCGGGCGTCGTGGCCCCCAGGCACTCGCATCCGGGCGAGGAGGTCGCCTATGTCGTCGAAGGTGCGCTGGAATACACGCTCGACGGCAGCCCCCCGGTGACCCTCAAGGCCGGCCAAGCGCTGTTCATCCCGAACGGAACGCCCCACTCGGCGAAGAACGTCGGCAACGGCAAAGCGGTGGAGCTCGCCACGTACATCGTCGAAAAAGGCAAGCCGCTCGTCACCGTCAAGTGAGTCCCGATGGCGCCGCGTCGGCTTGCGTGCCGGCGCGGCAATGCCGATCGGAAGCTGGAAAGGCATGCATCGATGACAACAAACAAGCTCTTGGTAGCCGCTGTCCTCGCCCTGGCAATCGGCGCGCCGATTGCGGGCTTCGTAAAGGGAATGAACATGCCGCAGCCAAACACGCTTCCAGGGGTAGAGGTGCCGCTCCTCGACAAGATTCTGACCGGCCAGCTTGCCGATCGATCCGGCTTGGCGTCGCTTGAGCGCGCCAACGCGTGGCTCAATTCGCCACCGCTGACGCCGTCAGCCCTGCGCGGAAAAGTCGTCCTCATCGATTTCTGGACATACACCTGCATCAACTGGCGGCGTCAGCTGCCCTATGTCCGCGCCTGGGCGGAGAAATACAAGGATCAAGGGCTGGTCGTGATCGGCGTCCATGCGCCGGAGTTCGCGTTCGAAAAGAACACGGACAACGTTCGCTGGGCCGTGAAGGACATGAGGATCGACTATCCCGTCGCGGTCGATAACGACCAGGCCATCTGGCGCGGGTTCAACAACCAGTATTGGCCGGCGCTGTATTTCATCGATGCGCAGGGTCGCGTTCGGCATCACCACTTCGGCGAGGGCGCGTACGAACAGTCGGAAAAGATCATCCAGGATCTGCTGCGCGAGGCCGGAGCAAGCGGCGTCAGCAGCGAGCCGGTTTCGGTCAATGCCAGCGGCCCCGAGGCGGCCGCCGATTGGGCGAGCCTCAAATCTCCGGAAAACTATCTCGGGGCTGAGCGCACCGAGAACTTTGCGTCACCGGGCGGAGCAGCGTTGGACAAACCCCGGCTGTACGAGCTGCCGGCGCGGTTGCGCCTGAATGAATGGGCGCTGTCCGGCGATTGGACTGTAAAGAAGGATAAGGCCGCGCTGGACAAGGCCGGCGGGCGCATCGCGTACCGCTTTCACGGCCGCGATCTCCATCTCGTCATGGGCCCGGCGGCATCAGGAACATCCGTGCGGTTTCGCGTTCTGATCGATGGACAGCCGCCGGGCGCAGCTCACGGAACCGATGTCGACGAGCAGGGCAACGGCACGCTGACCGAACAGCGGATGTACCAGCTGATCCGGCAAGCCGCCCCCATCAGGGATCGACAATTCGAGATCGAGTTTCTCGATCCGGGCGCAGAAGCTTTTGCGTTCACGTTCGGCTGATTCACGACGATCGTAGGAAGGAGCGCACGATGGCCAGCGTTGCTCTCGACAAGGACCTCACAGCCCTTTTGGTGATCGATCCATACAACGATTTCATCTCCGAGGGAGGCAAGCTATGGGACCGCCTTCGCGCTGTTGCAGAAGCGAATGAGTGTGTTCCTCACATGCTGCAGGTCCTGAATGCTGCGCGAAAGGCGAAGCTTCGGGTCTTCTATGCATTGCATCATCGATACCGTCCGGGCGACTACGAGACTTGGAAATACGTTGCGCCGGTTCAGAGGGCCGCCTGGAAACGCAGGACCTTCGAATACGGCACGTGGGGCGGCGAGATCCGTACCGAGTTCGCGCCCGAGCCTGGCGAGATCGTCGCCACGGAGCATTGGTGCTCAAGTGGCTTCGCCAACACCGACTTGGATTTGCAGCTCAAGAAGCACGGCATCCATCAGCTCATCGTCATCGGATTGATCGCGCATACCTGCGTCGAGGCGACGGTTCGCTATGCCGCCGAGCTTGGGTACGAGGTCACGCTGGTCAGAGACGCGACGGCGGATTACTCGGATAAGGAGATGCACGCCGCTCTCGACGTCAATCTCCCGAACTATGCCAGCGCCATTGTCACGACAAACGAAGTCGTCGAGCTGATCTCCGCTCTATGAGGCTCAGGAACCCGAGTCGCGATCGGAACCGCTCGAATCTGCCTCGTAGGGGTGGCGCGGCTAACAGCATCTCACAACACCTAACGGGCGTTTCGCAGGGTCCCGGCGTACAGGTTCCAGCATGACGCAAAGGGAGTGCACCATGAATCGCCTGCACACGACCACGATCAAGACCCCGGAAAGTTTCGACCCGGTGCGTCGCCGCCTTCTCACCGCAGCCGCCGGACTTATGGCCGTCATCCCGTTCCGCATTGCTGGGCCGGCCAGCGCCCAGGCCGCCACGGCGAAATCCCTGCCCGCGATCAAGCCGGGCACGCACACGTCGTTCGGCCCGCTGAAACAGATCGACGCCGGCGTCCTCAATGTCGGCTACGCCGAAGCCGGCCCCGCCGACGGTCCCGTCGTCATTCTGCTGCACGGCTGGCCCTACGACATCCACAGCTTCGTCGATGTCGCGCCGGCGCTGGCATCCGTGGGCTATCGCGTGATCGTCCCCTATCTGCGCGGCTACGGCACCACGCGCTTTCTCTCGAGCGACACGTTCCGCACCGGCCAGCCGTCGGCGACCGCGGTCGACCTCATCGCCCTGATGGATGCGCTCAGGATCGACAAGGCGACGCTCGCCGGGTTCGACTGGGGCGCGCGGACCGCCAACATCGTCGCTGCGTTGTGGCCGGAGCGGGTCAAGGGCATGGTGTCGGTGAGCGGCTATCTGATCGGCAGCCAGGAGGCTGGCAAGATGCCGCTGCCGCCGAAGGACGAGCTCGATTGGTGGTACCAGTTCTATTTCGCCACCGAGCGCGGCCGGGCCGGCTACGAAAAATACCGGCGCGAATTCTCGAAGCTGATCTGGCGGACCGCATCGCCCAAATGGAATTTCGACGATGCCACGTTCGAGCGCAGCGCTGCGGCGTTCGATAATCCGGACCATGTCGCCATCGTCGTCCATAATTATAGCTGGCGAATTGCGGCGGTCGCGGGCGATCCCAAATACGACGCACTGGAAAAGCGGCTCGCCCAATTCCCGGTGATCACGGTTCCCACCATCACGCTCGAGAGTGACGCCAACGGCGCGCCGCACCCGGACCCCAGTGCCTATGCCAAGAAATTCTCCGGCAAGTATGAGCACCGCCAGATCACCGGCGGCATCGGACACAACCTGCCGCAGGAAGCCCCACAGGCGTTCGCCGAAGCCATCGTCGACGTCGTCACCGAAGGCTGAGGTGCGCGAAGCCTGCGGACCCGCCCTTCGGTCCGCGGGGCCCTCGCCGCAGGACCCAACTCGAAAAGATCGCATCATGCTCGACAAGGAAGGCGCCGAGACCGCAAGCGAGAAGCTCCTGTACACCGCCAAGGTGCGCACCACCGGCGGCCGCGACCACGGCCGGGCTCGCAGCAGCGATGGAGTTCTCGACATCAGACTGTCGGATCCCGGCAGCGCGGGCGGCGGCGGCACCAATCCGGAGCAGCTGTTCGCCGCGGGCTGGTCGGCCTGTTTCGAAAGCGCGCTGGGAGTCGCGGCCCGTAACAGGAAGATCGCCCTCCCGCCCGACGTGACCATTGACGCGGAGGTGGACCTCAGGCTGGCCGACGGCGGCTACGTCCTGCGTGCCCGGCTCAACATCAGCCTGCCGGGGGTGGCGCGCGAGGTCGCCCAGGCGATGATCGATGAAGCGCAGGACATCTGTCCGTACTCGAAGGCGACGCACGGCAATGTCGAGGTCGCGATCAATCTGGTCTCATGACGCAACAAACGAAAGCCGAGCCCTGGCTCGGTCCAGGCAGAGCGAGAGGAGACGGACGATGGATACGCGACTGGGGTCCGGCGTCACTAATCAGGACCAGCGTCAGCTCTTGATCACCGCGGCGATGAGTATCGCCGCTGCAGGCGTCGCCATTACGGTGATGCTCGCCGTTCTCAGCGGCAGGGCGCTGTCCGCGCAGGACAAGTACACGGTGCAAGTGCCGAATGGGCTCGCGTTCTCCGAGTTCCGGGGTTACGAAGACTGGCAGACCATCGCCGTCAGCCAGAGTGAAGACCTCATCGAGGTGATCCTCGGCAATCCCCTGATCATCGACGCCTACCGGGCCGGCATTCCCGGCAACGGCAAGCCTTTTCCCGACGGCGCCAAGATGGCGAAGATCCATTGGAAAGCGAAGAAGAGTGAAGAGGCCCCTGCTCCGACGACGGTTCCGGACGTCCTGCATGACGTCGACTTCATGGTGAAGGACAGCAAGCGCTTCCCGGACAGCGGCGGATGGGGCTACGCCCAGTTCAACTATGACGGCGCGTCCGACACCTTCACGCCGGAGGGAACCGGGGCCGACTGCGGGTTTGCGTGCCATACGATCGTGGAGAAAAAGGATTACGTCTTCACGTCGTACGGCAAGAGGTGAACGGAGCAAGCGCAGCAACCTCAACGTCACGATGAATCTGGTCTGACCAAAAACTGGAGGACGTCATGGCCTTTACCATCAAAGTCAACGGCAGCACGCACAGCGTCGACGTCGACGGCGACACGCCGCTCCTCTGGGTGCTGCGCGACGTGCTCGGCATGACCGGCACGAAGTTCGGCTGCGGCCTGGCGCTGTGCGGCGCCTGCACCGTGCATGTCGGCGGCGATCCGACGCGCTCCTGCATCACGCCGATCGACAGCATCGGCGATTCCGACATCACCACCATCGAGGCGATCGGCGCAACGCCGGCGGGCGCCAAGATCCAGAAGGCCTGGCTCGACGGGGAGGTGCCGCAATGCGGCTACTGCCAGTCGGGCCAGATCATGTCCGCGTCAGCGCTGCTGGCGAGCAACCCGCGCCCGACCGATGCGCAGATTGACGACGCGATGTCCGGCAACATCTGCCGCTGCGGGACCTACGTGCGCATTCGCGACGCGATCAAGCAGGCTGCGGCAAGCTGAGGGAGGCGACCATGACCATGCATCATCGATTGCCGTCAGCGCAGACACTGTCCCGGCGCGGCTTCCTGCACGCGAGCGCGGCCGCGGGCGGCGGCCTGTTGCTGAGCCTCAACCTGCCGTCCGCAAGCGGCGAAACCGCAGCGGCCGGTAACGAGACGTTCACGCCGAACGCTTTCGTTCGCATCCAGGGCGACGGCCGGATCGTCCTGACTATGCCCTATGTCGAGATGGGCCAGGGCACCTATACGTCGATCCCGATGCTGATCGCCGAGGAGCTCGAGGTGGACCTCAAACAGGTGCAGCTCGAGCATGCGCCGCCCAACGAAAAGCTCTACGTCAATCCGCTGTTGGGCGTGCAGGCGACCGGCAATTCGAATGCGATCCGCGGCGCGTGGCAGCCGCTGCGCCAGGCCGGCGCGACCGCGCGTACCATGCTCGTCGCCGCGGCGGCGAAGCGCTGGAATGTCGACGCGGCGTCCTGTCACGCGCAGAGCGGCGCGGTCATTCACACGCCGACCGGGCGACGCATCGCTTATGGCGAGCTCGCCGCCGAGGCGGCGCGCCTGCCCGTGCCCGACAAGGTCGCGCTCAAGCAACCAAAGGACTTCAAGCTGATCGGCACGCCGGCCAAGCGGCTCGACCTGCCGGGGAAGGTCAACGGAACGGCCGCGTTCGGCATCGACGCGCGCCCGCCCGGCGTGAAGATCGCGACGCTCGCGCAATCGCCGGCGTTCGGCGGCCGCGTGAAGCGCGTCGACGACACGGCGGCCAAGGCGGTCAAGGGCGTGCGTCAGATCGTGCGGCTCGACGATGCCGTTGCCGTCGTTGCCGACCACATGGGTGCGGCCAAGAAAGGCCTCGAGGCGCTGAAGATCGAATGGGACGACGGCCCGCACGCCAAGCTCGATACCGGCGCGATTCTGAGCGAGCTCGAACAGGCGACGCGCAAGCCGGGCGCGGTGGCCCAGAATATCGGCAACGTCGACCAGGCGATGGCGAGCGCGGTCACCAAGGTCGAGGCGACATACCACGTTCCGTTTCTCGCTCATGCGACCATGGAGCCGATGAACTGCACCGTGCATGTCCGTCCCGACACCTGCGAGGTCTGGGTCGGCAACCAGGCATTGGCGCGCGTCCAGGCCGCCGCGGCCAAGGTCACCGGCCTGCCACTCGACAAGGTCACCGTGCACAATCATCTGATCGGCGGCGGATTCGGCCGCCGCCTCGAATGGGACGGCGCCACGCGCGCGACCGAGATCGCCAAGCAGGTCGACGGTCCGGTCAAGGTCGTGTGGACGCGCGAGGAGGACATCCAGCACGACATGTACCGGCCGATGTTCTTCGACACGCTGTCGGCCGGCCTCGATGCCAAGGGCATGCCGGTCGCCTGGAATAATCGGTTCGCCGGCTCCTCGGTCATCGCGCGCTGGCTGCCGCCGGGGTTCAACAACGGACTCGATCCCGACACGACCGAAGGCGCCATCGACCTGGTCTATGGCTTCCCGAACTTCCATGTCGAATATGTGCGGGTCGAGCCGCCGGGCATTCCGACCGCGTTCTGGCGCAGCGTCGGGCCGTCGCACAACGTGTTCGTCACCGAAAGCTTCATCGACGAGCTGGCGGCGGCGGCCAAGCAAGACCCGGTCGCCTACCGACTGGCGCTGCTCGACAAGACGCCGCGCGCCAAGGCGGTGCTCGCGCTCGCCGCCGACAAGGCCGGCTGGGGCGAGAAGCTGCCGCCGCGGGTCGGCCGCGGCGTCTCGATCCAGAACGCCTTCGCGACGTATATGGCGATGGTGGCCGACGTCGAGGTGGCGAAGGACGGCACGGTCCGCGTCCGGAAGGTCGTCTGCGCGGTCGATTGCGGAACCGTAATCAACCCGGACACGGTGCAGGCGCAGATCCAGAGCGCGGCCATGTTCGGCATCACCGCGGCGCTCTATGGCGAGATCACGCTGAAGAACGGCAAGGTCGAGCAGACCAACTTCGACAGCTACCAGATCCTGCGCATGAACGAGGCGCCGAAGGTCGAGGTGCACATCGTGCAGAGCCAGGAGCCGCCGGGCGGCATGGGCGAGGCCGGGGTTTCGGCGATCGTTCCGGCCGTCGCCAACGCGATCTTCGCGGCGACCGGCAAGCGCCTACGCAAGATGCCGGTGGACCCGAAGGTGTTGAAGGAGGCTTGATACTCTGACTCGTGTCCCGGCCGAAGCGAGCCGAAGGCAAGCGAAGAGCCGGGACCCAGCGCGATATGTCGCGCGTAGCGCGTCATTGTTCGTGACAGCTGGGTCCCGGGTCTCGCTACGCTCACCGGGACATAAGTCAGCTCTCCCGCTCGCTTAGTTGTCCGTCAGCAATGCAAACCGACGCCGCTCGATCTGCGCGCGCGTCGTCAGTCCTGCCGCCGCGCAAAGATCAGGCGAATAGAGGTGGCACCGCCCTCGCTTCTCGAGCGCCTTGTCGATCATGTCCTGAAGTCGCACGGGCGCCATGTCGGGCGGCGCAGCGATACGGCCCGTGACGACGTGCTTTTCAACTCGCTCATGATGAGCGTGATCGATATCGGGATCGCGCCAACAATTCGCACACAGCGTCTTGAAGCTCTCGGAATGCGAATAGATGAGCGCATCCTCATCCAATTCCGCGCTCATATCCGCCAGTTGCCGCGCTGTCTCCTGCGTGCCCGCGAATTTGAATACCTGGTAGTTCCGACGTACCAGCGTCGCCAAATGGGGAAAGACCGGCACCTGCACATCACCATAGGTGTGATGCGTAATCGGCGCGCCGTCCATGAGGATGACGTCGCCGTAGTCGACGCCCAAGTTCTGGTACAGCACACTGCGGATGACGCCGTGGCACGGACTCAGCCGTTCGATCCATACTGTTTCCTCTGCGCCAGGGTCATCGCGGTCGGCCGTGCGCTCTGCCAGCGGCCGCTCGGCAAGCTTCACCTTGCACTGAGGATACGAGCCTTCCGGCAGCCCAAAGCGTCCCACCTCTATCTTCTGCTCCATGCGTTTCCAGACATCCAACGCAACCGCGGCATTCATGGCTCCGGTGGCACAGATTCCGAGGTTCCACTCATAACTGTCGTCAACCTCTTTCGCCAAGCCAGCGGCAATCTGATTTGACGTCACGCCTTCCGCGAACTTCCCGCGTGTCTTGAAGAACAGTCCCAGATTGTAATGATACGCGCTATTGCGAGGATCGATCTCGGTCAGCTTCCGATGACACGACTCAGCGATGGCATCCTGCTGACGCGCCATCATTCGCGCCGATGTGGCCAGACCCCGGAGGATCGGCTCTTCTTCGGGCAGGCCCGCGTAGGCCTTGGCCAGCGCGGCAAGCTTTTCGACCACAGCCTGGTAGACCGCGTTGTCGGGCGGCGGTGCATTGAGATCATCGATATCACGGACGACTTCGAGGCATTGGCCGAGCACAAAGAGGATCCGGAAATCCTGATCGTGAGACCGCTCGATTTCTGACAGGGCCTCCATCGCTGCTTCCCTTGGAAGGCAATGCTCGTGGACGACCCGCAGCAATGCGATTGCGGCTTCCGGCTGATGAAGCTGGGCCTTTCGCAACGGCTGTGCCTTCTGCCATGCAGCCTGCCTCTGCCCTGCCCGCGCTTCATCAATGACGTCGCGGACGAGCGCCTCGATCTCATCGGAGGAGAGGACCGCGCTGAGAAGGTTCGACATTATCCGCCTCGCCGCGAACTACCGCGATCGACAAGTTCCGATCAACTCTGACAGATCGTTGGAGTATTGGCCCAGCCTTCCTCCGGCTTGAGCACGCTTGAAGCTTCGTCAATCTGGGTCGCTTTCCCGGTTTCGACGAAGCCCCGCTTTCGGCAGGCCAGGATGCAGGCATTCACGATCCGCCTCGCATCAGGTTCGCCGAAAACACCACCGTACATGCGGGTGCACGTAACCTTCGCTCCATCCGAAACCCGGTGCATGCCGACATCCAGCATGTTCTCTCCGAGAAACAAGACACAGCCGGAAAGCACGATGCCCAGGGACGCAACCGCGCAAATTCGGGTCCAGCGCATCGCAGTTTCCCCGGGTTACGCGTTGTCAACGCGCGCTCAGCTCTTGCGCGCCGCCCTCACCCCCATGCGCTCGAGCCGCGGCAGCACCTCGTCGCAGAAATACGGCGACTCGTCGATGTAATTGACGAACGACACGCCGGCGCCGCGCAGCCCGGCCGCGCTCAGATCGGCGAGTTGCTTCGCCACCCCGTCCGGATCGCCGACGATGGCGAGCCCGCCCATGCCGTTGGCGTAGTTCGAGCGCTCCTCCTGGTGCTTTTCCGGACCGACCGTCTGCGGGCTGATGTTCTTCTTCGCCAGGATCACATCGACCGCCGACCAGTCGGCATTGTCGATGACGCTGTGGCGGTAGTAGTCCTCCGCCTCCTTGCGGGTCGGCCGGCAGGTGATGACGCCGACCGTGTAGACGTCGATCTCGCGGCCGTAGCTCGCCGCCTCCGTCTTCACCGCCTGCACGCGCTGCGCGGTCTCCTCGAGCGACTTGCGCGACGCCTGGGTGAAGAACGCGTCGCAATTCCTCAACGCGAACGCGCGGCCGGTCGGCGATGCGCCGGCGTTCATGATGAGCGGGCGCGTGCCGCCGAACGGTTTTGGCTTGGATCGTACCTTCGCGAGCTTGATGTACTGGCCGGTGAAGTCGAAATCGTCCTGCGGACCCCAGGCCTGCTTCACCGCGTCGAGCCATTCCTGCGCGAAGTCATAGCGGCGCTCGTGGTCGCGCTGCTGCACGCCGAACATCTCGAACTCGTCCTCGTTCCAGCCGACCACCAGGTTGAGGCCGAACCTCCCCTCGCCGATGTGATCGGCGGTGACGAATTCCTTGGCGGCGATCAGGGGATGAAACAGCGGCGCGTGCACGGTGCCGAATACGGTGAGGCGCCTGGTCGAGGCGAGCAGGCCGGACGCCCAGGTCAGCGTCTCGAGCGTCGCGCCCTGGTAATCGGTGTCGCCGCCATAGCCTTTCCAGCGGCCGATCGGCAGCATGAAATCGATGCCGGCCTCGTCCGCCATGCGCGCGAGCTTGAGGTTGTCGCCCCACGCGCCGGACCAGCGCTCGGGCACCAGGGTCACCGCGCGCCCCGACGAGCAGTTGGCGCCGAACAGGCCGATCTTGAGCGTGTTGCCGTTGTACATGTCCATGCGCTGGCGCATGGAGGCGTTGGGAGCAAGCACGGGCGTTCCTCTGATTTCTGTGTTGGGCAGGCGCCCGCAGGTTAGCCCGATCACGGCCCGTCGTCATGCCATGGCTGCTATACTCCGGAAAAATACCGCGGGAGGATGCTGTGGAAAGGGCACTCGCAGCCTGCGCGCTTGCGCTCGCCGCTTCATTGATCGCGTCGCCGGCCAGCGCGCAAGGCAAGTCCGATGCCGCCGATTTTCCGAACCGGCCGATCCATATCGTCGTCCCCTTCCCAGCCGGCGGACCGGCCGACATCGTCGCGCGGCTGATCGGCCAGAAGATGAGCGAGGACTGGGGCCAGCCGGTCATCGTCGACAACCGGCCGGGCGCCAACACAGTGATCGGCGCACAGTCGGTCATCAAGGCGGCGCCCGACGGCTACACGCTGCTGATGGCGATCGACTCCACGCTGACCATGAATCAGTTCCTCTATCGCAATCCGCCGTACGACCCGTTCACGGATTTCGCGCCGATCACCTCGGTGACGAAAACGGTCTCGGTGCTCGCCGTGCGCAGCGACGGCCCACAGAGCGTTGCCGAGCTGGTGGCGCGCGCCAGGGCCGCGCCGGGCAAGCTCAATTACGGCGGCGGCACCATCACCGCGCAGCTCATGGGCCACCTGTTCCACAAGGCGGCCGGGCTCGAGATCATCTACGTGCCGTTCAAGGGCACGCCCGAGACGGTCAACGGCCTGCTCAGCGGCAGCGTGGACCTCATCTATGCGGCGACGCAGATCGCCAATCCGCTGATCGAGGCCGGCAAGGTGCGCGCGCTTGCCAAGCTCGACAGCCGTACGCCGAAGGCGGTCGCCGACCTGCCGACCGTCGGCGAGGCCGCCGGGCTGCCGCATCTGGACGACGTTTCGGTCTGGCTCGGCCTGGTCGCACCAAAGGGCACGCCCCAGCCGATCATCGACAAGCTGCAGCAGAAGGTCGCGCAGGTGATGGCCGATCCGGCGGTGCGCGAGCGATCGGAGCGGACCGGCAGCTATCCGATGACGATGCAGCCGGCGGAGTTTTCGGCGTTCATCCGCAGCGAGTCGGAGCGCTGGTCGAAGGTGCTGAAGGAGCTCAATCTGCGGTACGACTGAGCCGCGCTACACTCCGAGCTTCGTCGCCAGCTCTTCGAGACCGTTCACCGCAATGTCAACCGGCACTTTCGGCTTGGCCTCGCCCGTATTCGGTCCATGCTCGTTCGGCCGCGCGACGTGCGCGGTGCGCAGGCCGAGCGCCGCGGCCGATTGCAGGTCGTAGCTGTGCGCTGCGACCATCATGCATTGGGGCGGCGGCAGATCGAGCGCCGCGGCGGACGCGAGGTAGACCTTCGGCTTCGGCTTGAAGTCGCCGGCGATCTCGGCGCCCAGGATCGTGTCCCACGGAAAGTCGTTGCGGCGCGCGAGATCGACCATCAGCGAGATGTTGCCGTTCGAGCACGGCGCGATGATATAGCCGCTCTTGAGGCGCTTCAGTCCGGGCGGCACATCGGGCCACGGATCGAGCCGGTGCCACGCAAGATTGAGGTTCACCAGCGCGTCCTCGCTCAGCCCGGAGATGGAGAAGCGCGGCAGGATGCGCTCGAGATTCATGCGGTGCAGCACGTCGAGCTTGCTGAACGGCACGCGGCCGGAGCGCACCTCCTCCATCGCCGGCTGGTACTCGCCGCGCCACGCCTCGGCGAACTTGATCCAGTCGAGCGAATGGCCGAGCGGCCGCAGGATCGCTTCGGCCTCGCGGGCAATGGAGGTTCGCCAGTCGACCAGCGTACCGAACACATCGAAGAACAGCGCTTTGACGGGGGCTGACATGATGACCGCGGGAGTTGACGGGATAAGACGGTGATGGTTCTACGGCATCATCTACCGCCGCGCTGATGGAGACAAGAATGTCCGAGTTCGAGCGCTGGGAGACGCGGTTTGCCGCGCCCGGCTACCTGTTCGGCACCGAGCCGAACGCCTTCCTGAGGAGCCAGGCGCACCTGCTCAAGCCGGGCCTGAAGGCGCTGTCGGTCGCCGACGGCGAGGGCCGCAACGGCGTGTGGCTCGCCGAGCAGGGCCTCGACGTCGACACGTTCGACTTCTCGCCCAAGGCGGTGGCGAAGGCGCGCGAGCTGGCGACGGAGCGCGGCGTCTCGCTCAACATCTCGCTTGGCGACCTCTTCCACTATCCGTGGCCGCACGCCGCCTACGACGTCGTCGCCGCGATCTTCTTCCAGTTCGCAGGACCCGACACGCGTGCCGCGGTGTTCGCTGGCATCAAGCAGGCGCTCAAGCCGGGCGGGCTCCTCCTGATGCAGGGCTATCGCGTCGGTCAGCTCAAGTACGGCACCGGTGGTCCGCCCAATGAGGCCAACCATTGGACGCGCGCGCTGATCGAGCAGCACTTCTCCGACATGGCGTCGCTCGAGATCGCGGAGCACGACAGCGTCATCCGCGAAGGCGATCATCACGTCGGCATGTCGGCGCTGATCGACGTTGTGGCGCGGAAGTAGGCATCGCCTCGTCCCGGACAAGCGAGCAGCAATAGGGCGTTCACGCCCGTCTTCGACGGGCTATGGAGCGCAGATCCGGGACCCAGCACAAGAACCGATGCGCACAGCGCATCTCCATACTGCTCGCTCAGGAGATCTTTGCCCTGGGTCCCGGGTCTCGCTTTCGCTCGCCCGGGACACGAGCAGAGCGGCTACGCGTCGTCGCGAAACACGAGGCCGTTCGGGCCGGGCACGAAGTGGCCGCTCAGCGTGTGCGACAGCGCGCCGTTGACGACGTCGATGTCGACGGCAAAGCCGCACACGAACCCTGGCATCTCCGAATTGCGCGTGCAGTCGCGCTTGCGGAAGCTGCGGATGGTGAAGCGATCGGTGCCGGCCGCCCGCACGCGCTGGACCGCCTCGTAGCCGCCGACCTCGGCGACATAGTCGAGAGTTGACGCAACGTCCGCGGTCAGCCTCGCCTGAAAGGCCGCGCGCATGTCGCCCTCGCCGGGCTCGTCGGAATGGGAACCGACCAGGAGTCCGAGCGCCAACACAGGCACTGCAAGCAAACGCATTTCCGCCTCACCGCCAGCCCAACGCTGCCGCAATGATGCCAAAAAGAGCTTGCGGTCCGATTGGATCGATCGCTTCAATTTTAACAATCGGAAAAATCAGAGAGTTCAGGCGCCGCCGCGGAACCAATTCTGCGGTGCGGTATTAAGACGGGCGGAGACGGCATTAAAAAAAGACATACCGTCGCGGGACGGGGGGCCTTGAGTTGCAGTCGAAGGCCGATGAGTACCGAGCGCGGGCAGCCGAGTGCACACGGCGGGCCGAGCTTTCGCGCGACACCGAAGTGCAGGCGTCATACCTTGAAATGTCGAGGGCGTGGCTGCGCCTTGCCGATTACGCCGATGAAAAAACTCTGAAAGGGTATGACGCGGATCCGGAGCCTAAGACTCCGTAAACCGTGTTGCGCCACCCCGCGCATGTCATCTCTCAACATCGACCTTACGCAGCGGCGACCTCGGTCTCCTGCGCGATCTGGCGGCGGCCGGTCATGTAGGCGCGGCCGTCATTCACCGCGTCGACCGCAATCAAGCGGCCGGCCTTGCGATATTGCACGCAGAACTTCGTCGCCCCTACGTCGCCGAGCGTCTCGGCGCTGTCGTAGCCGTCGCTCAGTCCGCACATCTGCAGCTTGAGCTCGAACTGATCCGACCAGAACCACGGCACCGGATCGTAGGTCGCGGCCTTGCCGAGGATCGCACCGGCCACCGCCTTGGCCTGGTCGATCGCGTTCTGCACGCATTCGAGCCTCAGCCGGCGACCGTAGCGCCGGCTCGGGAACCGCGTGCAGTCGCCGGCTGCGTAGATCGCCGGATCGCTGGTACGTCCGTGCTCGTCGACGACGACGCCGTCCTCGCAGGCGAGGCCCGCCGCCGCGGCGAGATCATCGTTGGCGCGCGCGCCGACCGCGACCAGCACCAGGTCGGCCGGAAACGTCTCGCCGCTCGCGAGCTTCGCGCGTTGCACCCGCCCCTCGCCTTCGATCGCTGCGAGCCGCGCGCCGAGCCGGATATCGACCCCACGGCCGCGATGAAATTTTTCAACGAACTCGGAGATCACCGGCGAGGTGACGCGCTTCATCACGCGCTCCTCGGCTTCGAGCACGATCGCCGCGCGCTCCTCCTGGCGCACCGTCGCCGCGACTTCGAGGCCGATATAGCCGCCGCCGGCAATGACGACGCGCTCGGCCGTGTCGAGCGCCGGACGCAGCTTCATGATGTCGTCGATCTTGCGGAGGCTGAACACGCCGGGCAATGCGACGCCGGGCAGCGGCAGCTCGCGCGCACGCGTGCCGGTCACCAGCACCAGCGCGTCGAACGCCACGTCACGGCCGCCGGCGAGCACGACGCGCTTGCCGCCGCGATCGATCGACTGCACTGCGACGCCGAGATCGAGCGTCGCGCCCTGCTCGGCCCAGAACGCTGCCGGACGGAAATAGAGGCTGTCCGGCGCCGGGCGTTCCTTCAGGAACGTCTTCGACAGCGGCGGCCGCTGGTAGGGCGGATAGGGCTCGTCGCCGATCATGCGGATGTCGCCGGCAAAGCCGCCCTGGCGCAGGCTCAGCACGAGCTGCGCCGCGGCCTGGCCGGCGCCGACGATGACGACGCGGTTGGGTGTTCCCGACATTGGCGTGAGTGCCCCCGATTGCAACGATCTCTAGACCAGCGTTGTGCGGATATTGATCTCCGACGTCAATGTCCGATGAACGGGGCATTTGTCCGCGATTTCGAGCAATTTCTTGCGCTGCGCGTCATCGAGCGCCCCCTCGAAGGCGATCGCCCGCTCGATCCGGTCGACCATGCCCTCGCGCGTCTCGCACTCGGCGCAGTCCTCGGCGTGGATGCGGGAATGCTTCAGGCGCACGGTGACTCGCTCGAGCGGCAGCGCCTTCCGTTCGGCATAGAGCCGCAGTGTCATCGACGTGCAGGTGCCGAGCGCGGCGAGCAGGAAATCGTAGGGGTTGGGGCCGCTGTCCTGCCCGCCGACCGCGACCGGCTCGTCGGCGATCAGCCGGTGCCCTCCGGCGGCGACCTCCTGTTGCAGGCGGCTCCTGCGCGTCTCCGTCACGACGACCTCGCCGGGCGCGGTCGTCGCCGGTGCGCCCGCCGGCACCATGTCGAGATAGCGCGTTGCCCAGGCCGCAATCACGTCCGCCACATAGGCGGAGTCCGTCGCGCGGCTGAGCAGATGGTCGGCGCCGTCGAGCGACACGAAGCTCTTGGGATGCTTGGCAGTGAGGAAGATGTGGCTCGCATTCTCGATGCCGACGGTATCGTCGGTCGGCGAATGCAGGATCAGCAGCGCGCGGCGCAGACCGTTGATGCGCGCATCGAGGGTTTGCTCGGCGATGTCGTCGAGAAACTCGCGGCGGATGCGGAACGGCCGGCCGGCGAGCTGAACCTCGACCTCGCCCCGCTCGCGGATCGCGCCGACGTGCTCCTTGAGCAGCCCGGCGACGTGGATCGGATCGGCCGGCGCGGCGATGGTGGCGACCGCCTTCACCTCGGGGATGCTCCAGGCTGCGGCGAGCACGGCGGCGCCGCCCAGGCTATGGCCGATCAGCAGCGCGGGGGCCGCACGGGTCTTGCGGAGATGGTCGGCCGCAGCCACCAGATCCTGGACGTTGGAGGAGAACGTCGTGTTGGCGAACTCGCCCTCGCTGGCGCCGAGCCCGGTAAAATCGAAGCGCAGCACGGCGATGCCGTGGTCCTTCAGCCGATCGGCGATGCGCTTGGCGGCATGGACGTCCTTGCCGCAGGTGAAGCAGTGCGCGAACAGCGCGTAGGCGCGCGGAGGACCGGCCGGCAGGTCAAGCAGGGCGGCGAGGCGGTGGCCCGCGGCATTCGGAAAGTCGAAGCGTTCGGACGGCATTGGCACCTCCTCCGCACCACAGAGCGCGGGACGCTGCGCCGCGTCCTGCATCTACAACGTGTCTGGCAGGCGCCGACCCACCTTGATCAGCGCCGGCCGTTCCGGTGATACATGGGCGTTCGGCGCATGGTTCGACATGCGCTCCCGCCCAAGGCAGAAAATCCAAGGATATTCGAATGGCCAAGAAGGCTAAATCCAAGGCGAAGTCCAAGGCTAAAACAAAAACATTGACCCCTCGCCTGCCCCAGATCCCCGAGGACGAGCTCACGCAACCGCAGCGCGACCTGATGGAGTCGATCCGTTCCGGCCCGCGCGGCCGCGTCTCGCAAGGCGGCCCGTTCGGCGTCTACCTCTACGCGACGGAGTTCGGCAACATCGCCCAGCAGCTCGGCGCTCATTGCCGCTACAACAAGGTGGTGCCGCCGCGGCTCTCCGAGTTCGTCATCCTCTGCACCGCGCGCTACTGGCGCGCCAACTACGAGTGGCACGCGCACGCGATCCACGCGGAGAAAGCCGGCGTGACGCCGGCGACGATCGCCGACGTCAAGGCCGGCCGCAAGCCGAAGAAGGCGCCGAAGGACGAGCTCGCGCTCTACGATTACTTCCAGGAGTACTACAAGACCAGGCGCGTCAGCGACCGTACCTACCAGCGCGTGCACGCGTTCCTGGGCGACCAGGGCATGGTCGAGCTCGCCGGCATCATGGGCTACTACGTGATGGTGTCGAACCTGCTCAACATGTTCAACGTGCCGGTGCCGCCGGACGCGACGCCCGCTTTCGCGGAACGCTGACCAGGTTCAAGCTGGGAAAATCAACCCACGGCGGCGGCCGATCCGGCTGCCGTCGTGGCCGCCGGCTGTGGCACCGCCGGCTTGTTCATGCGCTGCCTGAGCAGCGAGATGAAGCGGTCGCGCGGCATCGCCGGCGCGAGCAGCACACCCTGGCCGAAATCACAGTTCATGACCTGCAGGGCCGACAGGTCGGCGATCGTCTCGATGCCTTCGGCGACAGCGACGCTGCCGAAGCGGTGCGCGAGGTCTATTGCGGTCTGGCAGACCGCGGCGTTGGTGGGGTCGAGCGCGCAGTTCTTGACGAAGCTCTCGTCGAGCTTGAGCTCGGCGAAGGCCAGCTCGCGCAAGGTCGCAAATGACGAGACGCCGGCGCCGACATCGTCGATCGACACGGCGATCCCGGCCTCCTTGAGCTCCATCGCGATCTCCTGCGCGGCCTCGAGGTCGCGCACGACCTGGTCCTCGCTGACCTCGACGATCAGGCCGGGCCAGTGCGATGCCTGCGGCCGGCGCTCGTCGACGAGACGCGCGATCGGCAGCTTGAGCAGATGATCGACCGGCAGGTTGATGGCGAGGCGCAAGTTGAAGCCCGCGGCGTCGAACTGCTCCCAGTCGGTGAGCGCGGTGAGCAGCGCATGCTCGGTCAGCTTGGCGAGGTTCTCGCCATCGATGCTCTCCGATCCGATCAGGCCGTGCTTCGGATGATGGATGCGCGCGAGCGCTTCTGCGCCGGCCAGGCATTTGAGCCGCAGGTCGACCTTGGGCTGGTACCAGAGTTCGAGCGACATCTCGCGCAGGGCTTCGCTGCCGACGGGTGCGGCAGGCGCGTCCGGTTCGCTCGCCGGCGCGGCGGCGGGCGCCGCCATCACTGGATCTGCCGGCTGTCTGCGTGAGCGAGGTCCGGTCTTAGCGAAGGCGGCCAATGCCTTGAGCGTGCGCTCCAATTCGTCGTTGGCAGATTCAACCATGGCGGTTGCCCAACCCGATTCACCTCTTGGCCAAGGCATAGACCAGCAGTTCTTAAGCTTTCGTTTGGGATGTCGGCTGTGGGCACGCTGTCATGCTGCAGTGCATTCTGCGTTCCACGGCCTTTGATTGCAAACTAGGCAGTATGCCAAACTGGCAGGCGGGGACGGCCGCCCGCATTGGCGGGCAGATCGTGTCATTTCATTCTCCGATTGCCGCATGGAATGGCATGCGGCTTGCTGTTGTTAAGCTGGTATTAAGTGTTCCAACTGCCACGCGGGGAGCAATGCCATGCGACGACGCGACTTCACAAAACTGGCCGTAGCAGGAGCCGCGGGCGCGATAGCCGCACCAGCCGTTGCCCGCGCGCAGACCACCTTCAACTGGAAGATGACGAGCTTCTATGGGCCGAACGCGGCGTTTTATTCGACCGGCCCGGGCAGCGCGAAGGACCTAGTGAAGCGCATCGAGGAGATGTCCGGTGGCCGCATCAAGATCCAGTTCTACGGCGCTGGCGAGTTGATCCCCGCGGCGGAAGGCTTTGACGCAGTGTCGGCCGGCACCGTCGAGATGAACTACGCCAACGCTTATTTCTGGACCGGCAAGATCTTTGCCGGCCAGTACTTCACGGCCGTGCCGTTCGGCCTCAATTTCCAGGGCCTCAACGGCTGGATGTACGACGGCGGCGGCCTCGAACTGTGGCGCGAGGCCTATGACCGGTTCAATCTCGTGCCGTTCCTGTGCGGCAATACCGGCGTGCAGATGACCGGCTGGTTCAAGAAGCCGATCGAGAAGGTCGACGACCTCAAGGGCCTCAAGATGCGTATCCCCGGCCTCGCCGGCCGCGTCTATCAGGCGCTCGGCGTCGACGTGCGGCTGCTGCCGCCGGGCGAAATCTTCCCGGCGCTGGAGCGTGGCGTGATCGACGCCGCCGAGTTCGTCGGCCCCTATCTCGACCGCCAGCTCGGCCTGCACCGCGCCGCCAAGTACTACTACACGACCGGCTGGCACGAGACCGCAACATCGAGCGAGCTGATCATCAACAAGGCCAAGTGGGCGACTCTCCCGCCGGACCTCAAGGCAGTGATCGAGAATGCCTGCGCCGCCTGCAACGTGATCAGCGAAGCCTGGTGCCAGAAGAACAACGCCGAGGCGATGGAAGACCTGATCAAGAACCAGGGCGTGACCGCACAGCCCCTGCCAGACTCGGTGGTCGCGGCGCTGCGCGAGGCGAACACCAAGATCCTCGCCGAGGCGGTTGCCAAGGATCCGCTCACCAAGAAGGTGAACGACTCGTACATGGCCTACATGGAAAAATTCAAAGCGTGGTCGGCCTACAGCGAGGCCGTTTATCATAGCAAGATTCTCAAGGCCTAGCGCAGGTCCGGACAGGGGACGCCGGGCTTCCGAACGGGACATGCGCGCATCGAAGAATCCAGAATGACATCTGCAGAGAAGTTGGCCGACGCGATCGACAGCTTCATCGATCTCGTCGGCCGCATCACCGCGTGGTCGTCGTTCGCGCTCGCCGCGGTGATGGCCGCCAACGTGTTGCTGCGCTACGGCTTCAATACGGGCTCGGTGTGGTCGCAGGAGCTCGAATGGCATCTGATGGCGCCGATCTGCCTGTTCGGCATGTCATATGCGCTGCGCCACGGCGAGCACGTGCGGGTCGACGTGGTGTTCGCCTCGCTCTCCCAGCCCACCAAGGATTTCATCGAGTTCCTGTCCTCGCTGATCGCGATCGTGATCTCGCTGATCGTGATCTGGCTGTCGATCAACTACGTCATGCAGTCGTGGTCGATCGGTGAAGGCTCGGCCAATCCCGGCGGCATTCCTGCGCGCTACATCCTCAAAGCCCTGATCCCGATCGGCTTCGCGCTGTTCGCGCTGCAATCGCTCGCCAACGCCATCCGCTTCTATTTTGCGTGGCGCAGGCCCGTACCGGAAGCGGGACACTAACGCGATGCCATTCAACGAAATCCTGGCGATCCTCCTGCTGGTCTCGTTCTTCGTCCTGCTGATGGCGGGACTCCCGGTCGCGCTGACGCTGGCGACCGCCGGCTTCATCTTCGGCTATCTCGGCTTCGGCACGCTGCTGTTCAACCTGCTGCCGAACCGCATCTTCGGCGTGGTGACGAACTATACGCTGATCGCCATGCCGCTGTTTGTGTTCATGGGCGTGATGCTGGAGAAATCCAAACTGGCCGAGGATCTCATGGAGGTCATCGGCCACGCCGCCGGCTCGCTGCGCGGCGGGCTCGGCATCGGCATCATCGTCGTCGGCGTGCTGATGGGCGCCACGACCGGCATCGTCGGCGCCACGGTGGTCACGCTCGGCCTGCTCACGCTGCCGACGCTGCTGCGCCGCGGCTATGACAAGGGCCTCGCCTGCGGCATCATCTGCGCGTCGGGCACCCTCGGACAGATCATCCCGCCGAGCCTGATCCTGATCCTGCTCGCCGACATCATGAACGAATCGGTCGGCACGCTGTTCGCTGCGGCGATGATTCCCGGCCTCATGCTGGCCGGCATCTACATCGTCTACATCCTCGGCCTGGGCGTCGTGCGGCCGAAGATGGTGCCTGCGGTGCCGCGCGAGGAACGCGACCTCGTCTCGCGCTCCGAGCTCGCCGGCAAGATGTTCCGCGTGGTGCTGCCGCCGATCGCGCTGGTCGGGGCCGTGCTTGGCTCGATCATCGGCGGCATCGCGGCGCCGACCGAGGCGGCATCGATGGGTGCGCTCGGCGCCATCATCGTGACCGCGATCGGCGGGCGCATGTCGTGGGCGGTGCTGCGCGACACCACCTATGCCACCACGCGCATCACCGCGATGATGATGTTCATCCTGATGTGCGCGCAGGTGTTCTCGCTCAGCTTCCGCGGCCTGCAGGGCGAGAGGCTGGTGCAGGACTTCTTCGCCTACGTGCCCGGCGGAACCGACGGCGCCATCTGGTTCCTGATGCTGATCATCTTTATCCTCGGCTTCTTCATCGAGTGGATCGAGATCTCCTACATTGCGGTGCCACTGTTCCTGCCGATCTTCATCGCCGCCAAGGTCGACATGGTGTGGCTCGCCACGCTGATCTGCGTGAACCTGCAGACCTCGTTCCTCACCCCGCCGTTCGGCTGGGCGCTGTTCTTCCTGCGCGGCGTCGCGCCGCCGCAGGTCACGACCGGCGACATCTATCGCGGCATCATTCCGTTCGTGGCGATGCAGCTCGTCGCACTAGTGCTGTGCTTCGCCTTTCCGCAGATCGCGCTGTGGTTGCCGAAGACCATCGGGTGGTGACGGGCCGATCCGTCACCACGCGTTGCGCGCGACGATCAATGCTTCATCCCGCCCATCCCGCCGTGGCCGCCGCCCTCGGCCTTCGGCGAAGCGCCGATCGGCTCGACCGTGTACTCGATCTCGACCGTGCCGGCCTTCTCGAACACCAGCGTACCCTTGACCGTCTGACCGGCCTCGAGCGGCTGCTTGAGGCCCATCAGCATGATGTGAAAGCCCCCCGGCTTGAGCTCGACGGTCTGCCCCGGCTTGATCTCGAGGCCGCCGGTGACCGGCCGCATCTTCATGATGCCGTCGACGGTCGCCATCTCGTGCACCTCGAACCGGCCGGCGACCGGCGACGAGCCGCCGACCAGCCGGTCGGCCTCGGCACCGGTATTGGTGATCTTCAGATAGCCGCCGCCGATGGTCGCGCCCTTCGGCGTCGCGCGCGCCCACGGATGGCCGATCTCGAGCGAGCCGACCTTGAAGTCGTGGGCGACGGCGGCGGTGACGGTCAGTGCGAGGGCGCCGGCAATGAGGATAGACAAAGTCTTCATGGCTTGAGTCCTGAACAGATCGCGCGCGCGTGCGGGCGATGAATTGAACGGTAACGAACGAAATCTCTTCGCGTCAGACTGTAACCGGCGGCGCCCGCGCCGCGTGTGCATGACCGGCGCGGCCGAAGACCAGTGCGGCCGTCTGCACCGGCGGCCCGACGCGAACGCTGAAGGCATGCGCCGGACCGATCGCGGCGACGTCCTGCTCCGGCAACGCGTGGCCGGCGCACCCGCCGGGCATCACGCAGGGGCTGCAGGCATGGTGATCGTCGACCGGCGACGGCTGGTCGCCGGCGTTGCCGCAAATCACCGCCAGCCGAGCGGCGTCGAGCGAGGGCCCGAGCGGCGCGGCCACCAGGGCCGAAACCAGGGCCTGGAGCGCGATCGCATAGGCCGCGCACAGGGCGATCAGTCGACGGATCGGCGGGACCGACATGGCGGGCCTTATAGGCGGATTGCGGTGTGGCGTCCACGCAACTCGAGCGCATCCCGATTGAAAGATCGGGATGCGCTCTCGTTTTTTTGATTTGCGCGTGTCCTGGTTCGGAAAACCGGCATCCACTTTTCCGGGACACGCGCTCGTGATGTCAGGATGACGGCGGATAGCGCCCGATCAGGTCGGTCTGGCGCATCAGCGCGCCGAGAAACTCGCGCGCGGTCTCCGGCACGAAGCCGCGCGCGCGGTTGAGCGCGCCGATCATGAACAGGATGCGCTGCTGGTCGACGAACCGCCGATAGACCTCCCGGACCTTCAACTCGGGATCCCACGCGCAGATCGCCTCGCCGCCAATGCCGTTGATCTCGACGATCGAGAAATCCTCGCCGCGGCCGAGCTGATCGAGCGACTCGAAGCGCAGGTCGAACCGGCCGTAGTGGAATTCGGTCATGCTGCGAGCGATCTCGTCGATCCGCCGGTCAAGCGCGCGTGTGACGAACCGGAGGCCGTCGCGATAGAGCGCGCCGGCGCGCTGGTTGCCGATCAGGGCGATCCGCACGATCTCCCCCGCCCCCGGCACCCGGTCGAGCGCGGCGCCGTCCGGTCCGCGATGGCTCGCGTCATCGCCGAGATGCAGCGCCGCCTTCCAGCGCGTGCGCACGTCGCGGCCGATCAGCGCGCGCACGGTCGTATGCCCGTCACCGATCACATGCGGGAAATAGCGCAGCGCGAGCGACAGCACGCGGCCGGAGGCTTTGCTCGGCAGCCGTGCATAGAGCACCGCTGCTTCGCAGGCATGCGGCACGAAGCGCTGCAGGATGATTTGCTCGCCGGGCGGATAGTGGGCGAGATAGTCGGCGAGCCCGTCAGCATTGGCGATCAACCGCACGCCGTAGCCGTGCCAGCCGATGTCGGGCTTGGCGATCACCGGAAAATCGAGGCCGTGCTCCGCGAGCAGCGCCACGGCGTTCTCCACGTCGTAGCTCAGTGCCGACGCATCGGAGCGCCGCCGCACGGCGACGAAGGCGGCGACGAATTTGCGTGCGTCGCCGGACACGTCCATCAGGATGTCGCTCTTCGATTCGCCCCACATGCCGCCGGTCGGAATCGCCGGATTGGCGCAGGTCGGCAAGGTCAGGCTGCGGTGGCGGATGCCGAGCGCAAGCCAGTTGAAGACGAGCGGGGCGTAGAACAGCAGCGGCGGGATGCGCTCGGCGGCGGCGAGCCGGCGGCCGGACACCGGCAGCGTCGGCAGACCGGAGAAGCCGTCACGCAGGGCATGCGCCTGCGCAGCCGGCTGCGGCACCGCGGCCGGCACGGTGATCGCCTCGCGCATGGCGAGAACGCGCTGGCGGAGCAGGCCGACCGCGGCCAGCGCGGTGAACAAGATCGGCCAGGCCCAGATGCCGGCATGATCATCGAGCGCGTCGCCGAACGTGATCACGAGGTAGAGCATCAGCGGCAAATAGAACGCCGACACCACCACGCTCGCGACCACGAAGCGGGAGAACGGCACGCGGGACCAGCCGCAGGCGATGAACGCGACGAACACCACCCCGGGAACCAGCCGGCACAGGGTGACGATGGCGAACACGTTACGCTTCATGACGTCGCTGAAGCGGTGGATGTTACCGTCGACCGCTAGCTGGCGGAGCCACGGCAGCCGCCGCGCGCCGAAGCCGACGCCGTAGAGCGCAAAATCGCTCACCACCATGCCGAAATAGATGCACGAGACCACGATGCCGATCGGCATCAGGTTGTTCACGACGATATAGCCGCCGAGCACGATGGCGAGATCCTCGTGCGCGAACGGCAGCGCGATCAGTGAAATGATATGAGTGAACCAGCCGACGTCGATGGCAGCCAGGCCATCCAACGCGGCGGTGACGGTGTCCACGTAAATCCCCCCAGGCTGCTTTCCAATCCCGCGGTGACGGCGGTTTCGTCTGCGTCTCACTCGGCAACATCGTGACTGGCGAAGCGGATGTTCCTCTTCCCGCGCCAGCCGGCAAGCGATTCATTGGTATTATGCGCCTGCCGGGTTCCAATGTTGGCTCAGGGCGCATGCGGGGAGCAAGGACTTGTTCCGGTTCTCACTGGACAAGGTTGATCTATCGCGATGGCCGCCCCGCGCCGCGCGTCAAAGTGTGACGCACTGCATCAAGGTAGTATTTTAACTACTTGAGCATCCTTATATTTCTTGCTGCAATCACATATACTGGTTGTGCAACACGGATTCATATCCGGCCCGATCGGCGTAGCGTTGCTTGCAGGCGTTTTGGACTGCGGAAGCCGCTGGCGCCCCCGTGCTGCCCGAACACTTCCGCATGAGCGAGATTCGGGCCAACACGCGCATCATGCAGCACATCCTGGTAATCGACGACGACATCGCCGTGCGCGCCGCGGTCAAGGCCGTGCTTGCGCGCGAGGGCTACGACGTCACGGCCGCCGAGGACGGCCGCAGCGGCCTTGCCGCCATCGACACGCATCTCTACGACCTGATCATCGTCGACATCTTCATGCCAGGCATGGACGGGCTCGAAGCGATCCGCAGGATCAAGCAGCGCGCGCCGCCGGTGCCGATCATCGCGATCTCCGGCTTCTTGTTTCGCGATTCGTCGGTTCCGGCGCCGGATTTTCTCACCATGGCGACCAAGCTCGGCGCCGCCGGCAGCCTGCACAAGCCGTTCCGGCCGCACGAGCTGCTGGCTGCGGTCCGGACCTGCCTGGCGCCATCGATCCGCATGCCGACCGGCGTGATTGGCGATCCAATCACCGCCGCTGATCGCGCGAAGTAAAAGAAATACAAGTGTCGGAACCGGGACACCCGTCGCACTTGGCGCTTCGATCGCCTATGTTCATCCATGATGCGTCGGGCAGCGCCTGTGCGCGACCGAGCCTGATCATGACTCCTGACGACCCGCAGCATGGCCCAGACCGCGGCCGCGTCCTGCCGTTCCAGCGGCGCGGGCAGCGGCCGGTCGCCGTGCCGCCCCCCTCACACCATACGACGCCGGTCGAGGACGTCGGCAAATACGCGCATGGCGGCGCGGACGACGACTATGGCCATCGCATGAAGGCCAATGTTGCCGCGCTGGTGGTCGTGGTCGTGCTGATCGTCTGCGGCATCTGGATCGCCGATACGATCGCGCAGATGCGCAAGAATCAGGATTGCGTGCTGTCGGGCCGACGCGGCTGCACGCCGGTGCAGGTGCAGCCCACGCCGCGCTACTAGCTGTTGCGGCCGACCACCTCGACCGTGACCGGCGCCAGCCCGGAGAACCCGAGCGAGCGGGCGGCGGCCGGCGTGATGTCGATGATGCGGCCGCGGATGAACGGCCCGCGATCGTTGATGCGCACCACCACCGACTTGCCGTTGCGACGGTTGGTGACCTTCACCTTGGTGCCGAACGGCAGGCTGCGGTGCGCGGCGGTCAGGCCGGTGGGGTGGGCGCGCTCGCCGCTCGCGGTGCGGCCGCCCTTGTAGGAATAGACCGAAGCCAGTCCGGCATTGTGCCCTCCGGCGCGCTGCTTGGCATACGCATCGGCGGTGCTCCCGACGCTGACCGCAACCGGCAGCGTCAGGCACATCAAAGATCGCAGGATCATTTTTAAGTCCACCCGAGAAGAGAGAGAGACGATAAGGCCACGAGGGGTAATGCTGCGCGAGTAATGGGCTTGGCCCCGATTTGGTTCCTTTTCCAGGCGCCAATCGGACCATATTGGGGCAATATCATTGACGTAGCGCGGAAGGAAGTCCGTCCGATCGCCGACGCAGCGCCTTCCCCAGGAGCCATCGCCAGCGCGATTGCCGGCCTCGTCCGCCGCGCGTATCGTCCTCGTCCACAAGCGACATGCGGGAGGAAGTGATGGTTTGCCATTGGGTTCGGCGGCTCGCCGTGCTGTCGGTCGCGGTGCTGGGAAGCCTGAGCGCCGCCGACCTTGCCCTGGCACAGGCCGATACGTGTAAGAACCGCGGCCAGCTCGACACGCTCTACTGCGACGACAACAACGACCTCGTCGCCGACGCCCCGAGCGATTCGAAAAAATGGAAAGATCCAGGCACGCTTGTGTTCGCCTATACGCCGGTCGAGGACCCTGCCGTCTACGCCAACGTGTTCAAGCCGTTCACCGAGTATCTCGCGCAATGCACCGGCAAGCGCATCGTCTATTACCCGGTGCAGTCCAACTCGGCGGAGATCGAGGCGATGCGCTCCGGTCGGCTGCATGTGGCCGGATTCTCGACCGGGCCGACCGGCTTTGCTGTCAACATGGCCGGCGCCGTTCCGTTCGCTGCCAAGGGTACCGAGAAGGGGCCGCAGGGCTATAACCTCCTCGCCATCGTCAAGGCATCGAGCCCCTACCAGAAGCTCGCCGACCTCAAGGGCAAGCGCGTCGCCCACACATCGCCGTCGTCGAATTCCGGCAACCTCGCGCCGCGCGTCCTGTTTCCGCCGGAGGGCCTCAAACCCGAGGACGACTACAAGCCGCTGATGTCGGGCGGTCACGACAAGTCGACGCTCGGCGTCGCGTCGGGCGACTACGACATGGCGCCGGTCGCGTCCGACGTGTTCGAGCGCATGGCCGCGCGCGGCACCGTCAAGGGCGATGATTTCCGCATCATCTACAAGAGCCCGGTGTTTCCGACCTCGTCGTTCGCCTATGCGCACGACTTGAAGCCCGAGCTCGCCAAGAAGCTCACCGACTGCTTCTATGCATTCCGTTTCCCGGAATCGATGGTGAAGGAGTTCAACGGCGACGACCGGTTCTATCCGATCACCTACAAGGAGACCTGGGCAGTGGTGCGCGACGTCGCCGAGAAGACGGGCACGCCCTACAACAAGGCCGCCTACGAGGCGGAGACGAAGCGCGAGGCGGACGCGCTCGCCAAGAAGCAGCAGCAGCAGGCGCCGGCAGCACCGAAACCGTAGCGCGGGGGAATCAGCGCATGGACGCGTCGGCGCCACTCAAGCCGGCGGCCGCCGATGCGGCCGGCCGTTCGCTCGTCATCCGCAACCTGCGCAAGGAGTACCGGGCCGGCCATCCGATCCTCAAGGACGTGTCGATCACCTTCGACGGCCGCGGCCTCACCGCGATCATCGGCCCGTCCGGCACCGGCAAGTCGACGCTGATCCGCTGCATCAACCGGCTCGTCGACCCGACCGCCGGCGAGATCCTGTTCCATGGTCAGGACCTGGCCAAGCTCTCCGGCCGGGCGTTGCGGATGACGCGCCGGCACATCGGCATGGTGTTCCAGGAGTACAATCTGGTCGAACGCCTTTCGGTGATTGAGAACGTGCTGACCGGCCGGCTCGGCTATGTGCCGCCGTGGCGGGCCTGGCTGCGGCAGTTTCCGCAGACCGACATCGACCGCGCGTTTCACCTGCTCGACGCGGTCGGCCTAGGCGATTTCGCCAACCAGCGCGCCGACCAGTTGTCCGGAGGCCAGCGCCAGCGCGTCGGCATCGCCCGCGCGCTGATGCAGGAGCCGGATCTCGTGCTCGCCGACGAGCCGACCTCCTCGCTCGATCCGAAGACCTCGGTCGAGATCATGGAGCTGATCGCGCGGCGCGCCGGCGAGCGCGACATTCCGGTGATCGTCAACATGCACAATGTCGAGCTGGCGCGGCGTTTCGCCGACCGCGTCGTCGGCATGGCCAAGGGCGAGGTGGTGTTCGACGGCAAGCCTGCGGCGCTCGAGGACCAGCACCTGATCAAGATCTACGGCGGCGAAGGGTGGCTCGAGTGAGCGACGCCTCGATCCCGACCACGCGCCGCGTCGCGTTCCCGCCCAACTGGCCGGTGCGGCTCGGGCTCATCGCGCTTGCCGTCTATGTCGTCTACGCCACCACCATCATCGATATCAGCTGGACGCGGTTCGTCGCCGGCCTCGACCAGGGCTCGCGCTTCCTGCACCGGATGTTTCCGCCCAATGTCGCGCCGGACAAGCTCGGCCTCCTCTACGCCGGCATGCTCGAAAGCCTGCAGATCGCCATCATCGCCTCCGTGGTCGGCATCGTCGCCTCGCTGCCGCTCGGGCTCGCGTCCGCACGCAACCTTGCGCCCGCGCCGCTCGCCTGGACCGCGCGCGGGCTGATCGCGCTGCTGCGGACATTTCATCCGGTCATCGTCGCCATCCTGTTCGTCAAGGCCGTGGGCTTCGGCGCCCTCGCCGGCGTGCTGGCGCTGATCGTCGCCTCGCTCGGATTTCTCTCCAAGCTGGTCGCCGAGGCGGTCGAGGAAATGTCGATGAAGCAGGTCGAGGCGGTGCGCGCCACCGGCGCACCGTTCCTCTCCGTGGTGATCATGGGCGTGCTGCCGCAGATCACGCCGCGCTTCATCGGCTTCTCGGCGTATCAGCTCGATTCCAACCTGCGCAATTCGGCGCTGGTCGGCCTGGTCGGCGGCGGCGGCATCGGCGCCACGCTATTCACCGCGTTCCAGCGCTTCGACTACGACTTCGTGCTGACCATCGTCATCGCCATCATCGTCGCCGTGATGATCGGCGAGATCGTCTCCGGCTGGATGCGAAGGCTGTTCCAATGAGCGTCGCGGCCAGTCCGACCGGACCGTCGCTGCGGCGCTGGAAGCGCTTCACGCTCACCGAGCGCATCCTGCGCTCGGCCTTCTATGTCGTCATGCTGATCGCCATCGTCTGGTCGTTGCAGACGATCGAGATCATCCCCGAATTCCTCTACGACGCGCCGCAGCAGACCGTCGACCTGTTCGCGCGCATGTGGCCGATCGACTGGGCGTGGTATCCGAAGGTCGTGCATGCGGCGCTCATGGAGACGCTGCACACGGCGACGCTCGGCACCATCCTCGCGGTGGTGATGGCGGCGCTGGTGTCGCTGCTGGTCGCGCGTAACATCACCCGCTCGGTCGTGCTCAATACCACCGGGCGCTTCATCCTGGTGGCGACGCGCTCGATCCATGCCATGGTGTGGGCACTGTTCTTCGTCGCGGTATTCGGCCCCGGGGCGCTTGCCGGCACGCTGGCGATCGCGGTGCATTCGATCGGCTTCACCGGCAAGTTCCTGTCCGAGGCGATCGAGGAAGCCAAACCCGGCCCGATCGAGGCTCTGACCGCCGCCGGCGCGCCGCCGCTCTCGATCCTGGTCAAGGGCTACTGGCCGCAGATCAAGCCGGCGTTCCTGGCGATTTCCCTGTTCCGCTGGGATATCAATGTGCGGGAATCCGCCGTGCTCGGCCTGGTCGGCGGCGGCGGCCTCGGCGTCGCGCTCGATACTGCCCTGTCGAATCTCTACTGGGACCAGGTCGGATTGGTGCTGGTGGTGATCTTCGGCGTTGTCATCGTGGCGGAGATCGCCACAGCGTGGATCCGTTCGAGGATCATCTGATGCGTATGCGTTTGCTGCCCCCATCTGCTCTGCTGGTCGCGCTGTCGCTCGCGGGCGGGCCCAATCCCGCCGCAGCGCAGTCTGGCCCGTTCGCCGGCAAGAATGTCACCATGGTGATCGGCTTCGGCGCCGGCGGCGGCTACGACCTGTGGGGGCGCACAGTCGGGCAGCACATCGGCAAGCACCTGCCCGGCAAGCCGAGCGTGGTGCCGCAGAACATGCCGGGCGCCGGCAGCTTCCTCGCCGCCAACCACATCTACAACGCCGCGCCCAAGGACGGCACCGTCATGGGCATCATCGCCCGCGATGTCGCGCTGGGCCCCCTTACCGGTGCGCCCGGCGCCCGGTTCGATGCCACGAAATTCTCCTGGCTCGGCAGCCCGACCACGGAGACCAATGTCTGCATCGCCTATCACACTGCGACGGTGAAGACCGCGCGCGACCTGTTCGACAAGCAGCTGATCGTCGGCGACACGGGCCCCGGCACCGGCACCCGCGCCTATCCGAAAGCGCTCAACGACCTCCTCGGCACCAAGTTCAAGGTGGTGAGCGGCTTTCCCTCCTCCGCCGACGTGTTCCTGGCAATGGAACGCGGCGAGGTCGACGGCATCTGCGAGAGCCTCGACAGCGTCCGCACCCGGCGGCCGGAATGGATCCCGACCGGCAAGGTCGCTGTCCTGCTCCAGGGCGGCGCCGACCCCAACCCGTCGCTCAAGGACGTCCCGTTCGTGCTCGACCTCGCGAAAAGCGAGGAGCAGAAGCAGGCGATCGAGTTCCTCTATGCCGGCCAGGGCATCGGCCGGCCGTTCGTGGCGCCGCCCGACCTGCCGCCGGAGCGGCTGAAGATGGTGCGCGACGCGTTCGCTGCGACCATGACTGACCCGGACTTCGTCGCTGAGGTGAAGCTGCGCAAGCTCGAGCTCGAGCCGGAGACCGGCGAGCATATTGCGGACGTAGTGCGCAAGATCTACGCCACGCCCAAGCCGGTGATCGACAGGATCAGCCAGTTGATCAAATAGCGCCGGAACTGATCAACCAGGGCGACGTAGACGTACGTAACGCGAAGCCATCCGAGGCATCCATGATCTCCGGCGCGCATGTGGTCATCTACAGCACCGATCCCGAGGCTGACCGCGCCTTCTTCCGCGATGTGCTGCGATATCCTTATGCCGACGCCGGGCATGGCTGGCTGATCTTCGCCCTGCCGCCGGCCGAGGTCGCCGTCCATCCCGCGGCGGAGAACGGCCGGCACGAGCTCTATCTCATGTGCGACGACATCGAAGCGCTCATCGTCGAGATGCGCGCGCGGTCGCTCAAGTGCGGACCGGTGGAGGAGGAACCGTGGGGCTCGCTGACCCGCCTCACCCTGCCGGGCGGCGGCGCGCTCGGCATCTATCAGCCCAAGCACGCCTCGCCACTCGACCTTCAGTCAGTCTCCGTCACTTGAGCTGATCCGCCACCTTGGCCAGCCCGGCATTGGCGCAGGCCTCGTCGCCCTCCGAGCTCGACCCGCTGACCCCGACCGCCCCGATCGTCTCATTGCCGACCTTGATCGGCACGCCGCCGCGCAACGCGATGACGTCGGTCAGGTTTCGCTGCGCCGCGAGCTCCGGCATGTCGACCGTGCGCTTCGCCCATTCCGCCGTGGTGCGGCCGAAGGTACGCGCGGTATAGGCCTTGCGGCGCGCGAGCTCGATATTGTGCGGGGCGGCGTTGTCGGCCTGCAGGAACACGCGCAGCCGTCCGGCCCGATCCACCACCGCCACTGACACGCTGTTGCCGGCCTTTTCGCACTCGCTGAGCGCCGTCTCGGCGATGACCAGGCCCATGCGGACCGACACATCGCGTTGCGTGAGGACCTGAGCATGGCCTGGCGCAACCGACGTGCAGACCATCACCAAACCGGCGAGAAGGCTCGACTTGCTCGGCATGTTTCCCCCTGTTTTTCCTATTCCCGCGGTGGGACCGCCCGGGCGTGGTTAGGCGGCTCCAGTATGCGCCCACCCCGGGAGCCGCAGAACCGGCCCAATTCGCGGGCCTGTTCCGCCGTTTCGGCCCGGCACCGGTAACAGTCCGGGGACCGCCCGGGCTGCCCTCTTGGCTATTTCGCGGCTGCACGATAAGAGGTGCGACCGGGTTCACTCCTGTCGGGCGGACGGTGCCCTCACCGTCGGGGCACGCCAGAAAAAACAAAGACTGGTCAGAGAGTTGCCGATGTCATCCACCTTCGACACCGTAGCCGGCATCATTGCGGAGACGTGCGACATCCAGCGCGACACGATCAAGCCGGAAAGCCACGCGATCGACGACCTTGGCATCGACAGTCTCGACTTTCTGGACATCGCCTTCGCGATCGACAAGGCGTTCGGGATCAAGCTGCCCCTCGAGCAGTGGACCCAGGAAGTCAATGACGGCAAGGCCACGACCGAGCAGTATTTCGTCCTGAAGAACCTCTGCTCGCGTATCGACGAGTTGGTCGCCGCCAAGGGCGGTATAACCGGCGCGCCCGCCTGACCGGGGCGGCGCCGGCGACGAACCACAAAGACCACCGCGGGGTGCGATGCGTCTCGAGTATTTCCAGCTGATCGACCGCATCGTCGACCTCGACCTCGACAAGCGGACGATCCGCAGCGAGGCGACCGTCCCGACCGAGTCGACCATCTTCGAGGGCCACTTCCCCGGCTTTCCGCTGATGCCGGGCGTGCTGCTGCTCGAGGCCATGGCGCAGACGTCGGGCTGGCTGGTCATCGGCGTCACCAAGTTCACCCGCATGCCGTTCCTGGTCGCCGCGAAGGAAGCCAAGTTTCGCAACTTCGTCGAGCCCGGCACGGTGCTGTCGCTGTCGGCGACGCTCGCCCATGAAGGCTCCGGCTTCGCCGTCACCGAGGCGGACATCAAGGTCAACGGCAAGCTCACCTGCAACGCCGAGCTCACCTTCCGCATCATGGAATTCCCCAACCCGGCCTTCCGCGTCAGCATGGAAGAGGTCGCGGCGCGCATCCAGTTTCCCATGAAGGCGCTCGCCCATGGCTGACAACATGGCTGACGCGCCGCGCGAGGCCTGGATCACCGGCATCGGCATCGTCTCCTGCCTCGGCGAAGGCCGGGAGGCGCACTGGCAGGCGCTGCAGGACGGCCGCACCAAGACCGACGCGCAGCGCTTCGCGCCCTACATCGTGCACCCGATCGCGCCGATCGATTTCGACAAGCAGATCCCGAAGAAGGGCGACCAGCGGCAGATGGAGCCGTGGCAGCGGATCGGCACCTATGCCGCCGGGCTCGCGCTCGACGACGCCAAGATCAAAGGCAACGCCGAGCTCCTCGCCAAGACCGACATGATCGTCGCCGCCGGCGGCGGCGAGCGCGACGTCAATGCCGACAGCACCATCCTCAGCGGCCTGCGCAAGTCCGACAAGCCTGCGACGTTCCTCAACGAACGGCTGATGAGCGACATCCGCCCGACGCTGTTCCTCGCGCAGCTGTCGAACCTGCTCGCCGGCAACATCTCGATCGTGCAGGGCGTCACCGGCTCGTCGCGCACCTTCATGGGCGAGGAGCCGGCCGGCTACGACGCGGCGCGCATTGCGCTCGCGCGCATCACCTCGGGCCAGAGCGAGATCGCGCTGGTCGGCGGCGCGTTCAACGCCGAGCGCGAAGACCCGATCATGCTGTTCGAGTTCGGCGGCTACAATCTCAAGGGTGAGTTCAAGCCGGTGTGGGAACGCGGCGCGCCGGGCGGCTTCGTGCTCGGCTCGCTCGGCGCGTTCCTGGTGCTCGAGCATCGCGCCCACGCCGAATCGCGCGGCGCGAAGCCGATCGCGCGGCTCACGTCGGCCGCGTCCGACCGGGCCAAGCGAGAGCCGGGCGCCGTGAAAGCGATGCTGCGAAAGCTGTGGGCGCCGCTCGCGCCGCGCCTTGAAGCCGGCCGCCACGCCATTATCTCCGGAGCAACAGGGATCGAGCCCGCCACCAGCGAGGAGCGCGCCTTCTTTGGCGAGCATGCCGACGCGCCGGTGCGCGCCGTTGGATCGCTGGTCGGGCACGGGGTGGAGCCGCATTTCGTCATGTGCATCGCCATCGCCGCGCTGGCGGTCAGCCATGGTAAGCTCTATCCGACCACGGACCGTTCCGGCGTCGAGCGGGCCATGGAGGCCCCGCTCACCCAGGCGGTGGTGACCGGGGTGGGTCACTGGCAAGGCGAAGGCATGGCGCTGGTGGAGGCGGTCAGATAGGGCCGCGACATGACGGACGGCCGGGGGGCACGGTCCGGATGCGATAAGCGGGTGGAGAAACATCGATGACGTCGGTTCGCGACAAGGCTGGACGGCCGGTGGTGGTGGTCACCGGGATGGGCATCGTCACCTCGCTCGGCGCCGGCAAGAGCGAAAACTGGTCGAAGCTCGTCGCCGGCACGTCGGGCATCCACGCCATCACCCGTTTCGCGACCGAAGGCCTCAAGACCCGCATCGCCGGCACCGTCGACTTCATTCCGATCGAACCGATGAACGCGCCGGAGCTGTCCGAGCGCCTCGCCGAGACCGCCGCCGAGGAGGCCATTGCGCAGTCCGGCATCAAGCGCGGTGATTTCCCGGGCCCGCTGTTCGTCGCGGTCGCGCCGGTCGAGATCGAGTGGCTGCAGCGCGAGGTGCTGGCCAAGGCGTCGGGCGCGAACGACGCAGTCAACTACGCCGACCTGCTCCGCGCGGCGGCGCAGTTTCCCGACTTCCACAAGCGCTTCACCTTCGCGTCGGTCGCCTACAATCTCGCCGACCGGTTCGGCACCAAGGGCTCGCCGATCTCGCTGTCGACCGCCTGTGCGTCCGGCGCATCGGCGATCCAGCTCGGTGTCGAGGCGATCCGCCGCGGCGAAACGGACGCCGCGCTCTGCATCGGCACCGACGGCTCGGTGAACACCGAGTCGCTGGTGCGCTTCTCGTTGCTCTCGGCCCTCTCCACGCAAAACGATCTGCCGACGGAGGCGTCAAAACCGTTCGCCAAGAACCGCGACGGCTTCGTCATGGCGGAAGGCGCCGGCGCGCTGGTGCTCGAGAGCTACGAGCACGCCAAGGCGCGCGGCGCCAAGATCCTCGGCGTGATCGAGGGCTGCGGCGAGATGGCGGACTCGTTCCACCGCACCCGCTCGAGCCCGGACGGCAAGCCGATCATCGGCTGCATGAACAACGCCATCGCCGACGCGGGCCTCACGCCCGACGACATCGACTATGTCAATCCGCACGGCACCGGCACGCCGGAGAACGACAAGATGGAGGCGCTCGGCCTCGCCGCCGTGTTCGGCGAGCGGGCGAAGAGCATTCCGGTGTCGTCCAACAAGTCCATGGTCGGCCACACACTGTCGGCGGCCGGCGCGGTCGAGGCGGTGTTCTCGCTCCTGACGCTGGAGCAACAGCGCGTGCCGCCGACCATCAACTACAAGGTGCCCGACCCGACCATCGCCCTCGACGTGGTGCCGAACGTGTCGCGCGACGCCAAGGTGCGGCACGCGATCTCCAACTCGTTCGGCTTCGGCGGCCAGAACGTCTCGCTGGTGATGGGCCGCGAGCCGGCCTAATAACAAGTAATGCGAGCCCTCACCCTCGTCGCCGACCGCAAGCTCGAGCTGATCGACGCGCCGCCGCCGCCCGCCCCGGGCGCCGGCGAGGTGCAGGTGCGCGTCAAGGCAGTCGCGCTCAACCACATCGACGTGTGGGGTTATCGCGGCATGGCGTTCGCGAAGCGAAAGCTGCCGTTGGTGGTGGGTGCGGAGGCCTCGGGCGAGATCGCCGCGGTTGGCCCGGACGTGAAAAACTTCAAGCCGGGCGATCGCGTCGTGATGTACGGGGCGCTCACCTGCGGCACCTGCAAGGCCTGCCAGCAGGGCCGCGATAACCTGTGCGAGAACGTCCAGGGCATCATGGGCTTCCATGTCGACGGATTCTCGCGCGACCTCGTCAACATGCCGGCGCGCCTCGTCATCCCGGTACCGGCGAATGTCAGCTTCCGCGACGCCGCCTGCGCGCCGATCGCGTTCTCGACGGTCGAGCACATGCTGTTCGACAATGCCAAGCTCGAGCCCGGCGAGACCATCCTGGTCCAGGCCGGCGGCTCCGGCATCGGCACCGTCGCTATCAAGATGGCCAAGGCGCTCGGCTGCACCGTGATCACCACGGTGGGCGACGACGCCAAGGCCGAGAAAGCGAAGGCCCTCGGCGCCGACCACGTGATCAACTACAAGACCGAGCGGTTCGAGACCATCACCCGCAAGCTGACCGCCAAGAAGGGCGTCGACGTGGTGTTCGAGCACACCGGCGCCGAGACGTTTCCGGGCTCGCTGCTAGTGCTCAAGCGCGGCGGCCGACTGGTCACCTGCGGCGCGACGTCCGGGCCGACGGTCACCTTCAACCTGATGCAGCTGTTCCAGCAGCAGTACAAGATCTTCGGCTCGTTCGGCGCGTCGATGCGCAACATCCGCGACAGCCTCGCCAAGATGGCCGGCGGGATGCTGCCGGTCATCGACACCGAGGTTAAGCTCGCCGATTTCGAGCAAGGCCTCGCCCGGCTCGAGAGCCGGCAGGTGTTCGGCAAGATCATCGTCACCTTTTGACTATGAATAAAGAGCTGCGACGCCTCGTCCTCCGCGTCGGCCGTCCGCTTCAGCGGGCGGGCAACTGGCTGCTGACGTGGTTGTTCATCGGCATCCTGCGCGCGGTGCGGCTGATCGATCGTCGCAAGATGGCGCGCGCGACCGGCGCCCTCCTCCGCAAGATCGGGCCACGATTGCCCGAGCATCGCATCGGCCGCGCCAACCTCGTGGCTGCCTTCCCCGAAAAATCAGCCGAGGAGATCGAGAGGATCCTGGTCGGCGTGTGGGACAATCTCGGCCGCGTCGTGGCCGAGTTCGCGCATATCGACCGAATGCATATCGAGGAGCCGTACCTGCCGCGCCGCCCCGACATCATCTACGCGCCGCACATGCTCGAGCGCTATCACGAGATCCGCTACGACAACAAACCGGCGCTGTTCTTCGCCGCGCACGTGGCGAACTGGGAACTGCCGGCGCGCGTCGCCTTCGACTACGGCCTCAAGGCGACCGTGCTGTTCCGCCCGCCCAACATCACCGCGGCGAGCGACGCCATCATGCGCATCCGCGCCGGGGCCATGTGCGACCTCCTGCCGACCAGCCTCGACGCACCGGTCAAGCTCGCGCGCATCCTCGCCGAGGGCGGCCATGTCGGCATGCTGGTCGACCAGCACTACGTGAAGGGCGTAGACGTCAAGTTCTTCGGCCGCACCTGCAAGGCGAACCCGCTGATCGCCATGCTGGCGCGCCAGGTCGAGGCGCCGATCTTCGGCACGCGCATGATCCGCCTCCCCGACGACACGTTCCGCGGCGAGATCACCGAGGAGATTCCGCCCGCGCGCGACGCCGAGGGCAAAGTCGACGTGCAGGGCACCATGCAGGTGATCACGTCGGTGGTCGAGAGCTGGGTGCGCGAGCATCCGGAGCAGTGGCTGTGGCTGCACAGACGGTGGCGGTAGCCGTGAGAACGCTCGTCCCTCCGATCACCGCGGTCCATGAGCTATTCGCGTGACAAGGGGTCAATTCCCCTTCACACCATGCTTCGCCCTCACGAGCTGCTCATAGTCGTCTTGTGTGCGCCCGGCATAGGCCATCGCGAATGACGCCAGCGCGTCATCAAGGACGTCGCGCTTGCCCATATAACCGGCGAGCACGGCGGGGTCTGCCGAACGCGCATGGGCGCGGGCGAGCGTACGCCCGCACAGGCGCGCGTAGCTTGCCAGCGCGTCCTGCTCGACCAGCTCGCTGATCGAACCGAGCCGCCGGTTCTTCAGATGGCGCACATAGAACTGTCGGCCCGACGTGACATCCTCCGTCCAGCCGAGAAAGATGTCGCTCGCCGCCTGCATAACGCGTTGTCCCTCGACCACCCGCTGGCCCTGATGGCTTTTGAATTTCGGCGCCAGCCGTTCGAGCACGGATCGTCCGGCCTCCTTGATCTGCAGAAACAGCGGCGTGCCGTCGCCGCACATGTAGAGACCGATGGCGCAGAACGTTCCGACGCTGCCGACGCCGACCACCTTGAAGGCAACGTCCTTGAGCGCGTATCGATTGACGAGAAAATGCCGGTCGGGCGCCAAGCGGCTCTCATAGGCGTCGAACGCACGTTTGGCGTCGAGATGGTAACGGCCATCGCCCTTGGCGGTGAAATGATAGATGAGCGGCGGCCGATCCTCGATGCGCGGCTGCTTGCCCTTGACCAGATGCGGGAAGTTGTCGTCCTCCTCGATATGTTGGCGCGCTTTCAGGAGGATTCCTTGCAACTCACGCCGGAGGGCGCGATGTTCGATGCGCTCGATCTCCCGCGCGAAATCGACCCTGCTGTGCCAGCTCTCCAGCGGTGACAGTTTCGCCAAGGTTCGCATACGGCTTCGGTAAGCATCGACCGTCGCGGCCGCGATTGTCCGCGCCCGCTTCTTCGGGAGACTCGCCGCCAATGCGGCAACCGCAACGCTTGCCGCCAGCCGCTTGAGGTCCGCGGTGAAATCCACCCGGGCAGGGTCTCGTCGAAATCGTTGATGTCGAACAGAACATTCTGTTCGGGAGTGGCGAATGCTCCGAAATTCATCAGATGGCAATCGCCGCAAGCCTGGACTGGAATTCTGGCGGTCGGCTGATGCCGAAGATCCTCCGCCATCACCGCAGCGGCGCCGCGCAGGAAAGCGAACGGATTGGCCAGCATGCGCTCGTATCGGACCGGTATCAGCTCCGGCACGCGCGTACGATCGGTCGCGGCAAGGATTGCGACCGCATCGCGGTGGGCTGGTCCGTGCAGATCGGCGTGCTTTTCGCGCGGGACCTTTTTGCGCAAACGTGTCCCGTACTTGTACCGTTCGGCCAGCGTCCCTGCCGGCGTCTGGATCATCCCTGCGTCGGATCTGACAATGGAAGCGATCGGGGCTCTGCGGCTCAATGTCATGACGACCTCCTATCGACGGCGGAGCTGATACCGGTACCGAGCCCGCCGCGTCTGCGATCGCCCACGCAGCCTGTCTGCGACCGCGCCGTCACCATGCTGGAAGGCTCCGGAAGTACGGTCGATTGGACCGAGGTCCAACGTGTCAGGAACGCCGCCTGCCTCGGGCCGACACGTGCCGCGGCGAAAATCTGCAGTCGTTGGATCAGCAGCGCACCCAGTAACGGCGATGGTGCCGCCGATAGTAGCACCAGCCCGGCCGTGTCGCGTCGGCGATGATCGCGCCGGCCGCGGCGCCAACCACCCCGCCCGCAAGCGCAGCACCGGCCGTGCGTCCAGCCAAGCCACCGATCAGCGCGCCGGTGCCGCCACCGATCAGTGCGCCGCCCAGCACGCGATCCTGCCGTGGGCTCGCACAACCAGTGAGCGCCAATGCCATAGCAACCACGACCAGTGTCTTACGCATGCCCTTCTCCCCATGCGAGTTGGCATCCCCCGCCGCTTGACGTTAGCCCGATGGGCCATTCATCAGGGGCACTTGAATACCAATGTCGGCAAACACCGGTGGAACTCCGAGCTTGTGGCGATCCGGTCACAATGCCGGGCCGCGTCACCCGGAATATCGAGCCGACCACGATTGCAACTTTGCCCATATCGGGCTCGCGTTCATGGTCGCCATCGTCAGGAGCAGCGGCTCGGCCATCCTTGCTGGGCGCTCTACATCCAAGGCGATAAATGCGACGAAGTCCGTCGCCTCCACTGCGTCTACGAGCGCGAAATGACGATTGTCGAGCACGAGCCAGCGGTCCTCGGAGCGCACGGCGAGAAGTGCGTGATCGGTGTGCGTGTGGATGTTGCGAACGATGAGTAGGCGGGCATCCCCTTTCGCGATACCGAGCTCGGTGAGCGCTACGTATTTCGCGATTGCATAGTCCTCGCAGTCGCCGCGCCCGGCGGCAAATGTCTCGATCGGCGCACTCCACCGATCCCCGACGCCATGCTGCACGACATCGCTCGTCGACTGGATGGAAAGGTTCACTGCGCGGTTGACCGCTCCGATCAGCGCGCGGCCACTTTTCCCGTGTGCCGCTTGCATGACGTTCAGGAAGCGCTGTGCGGCTAGCGGGCAGGCCTGCGCATCCAGGCGACACCGCCCGAGTATCGCGCGATCGCGCTCAATATCGGCTGCAAGCTCGCGCCACTTCTTCAGCAGCGCCTCAGCAGACAGATGTGCCCCGCCAACAACAGAAGGCTCGAACAGGTAATCGTTCGGCGATCGGCCATCCGATCGCGAGGCGCTGGTTCGTCCATCCGGAGCGTAGCTCGAATTCACCGAAAGCCCGATGGCCGCACTGTCGTATGCTACCGTCGCCGCAGCAACAATCGTTGCAGCTGCAACCGCAAACAACGCAAAACGTCCTCTGACAATCAATTCTCCACCCCCGTGCGCAATGTGCGAGCTTCTCTCTGACCTCAGGGCGCAAGGTTCCACCGCGCGGCTTTCGCAGCGTCGGACCTCTTCCATCCGCTCTGTGGCTTTGTCGGGCCGCGATTTGTGTCGCTCTGTGGCTTTATCGGGGCAAGAACGAATTTCGTTTCAGACCAATGCTATTCATGCTCACAGCACCCGATTGCGCGCCGCCACCTCGCGAAAAAACACTGCGCTCTGCTTCGGCGTTCGCTTCTGCGTCGCGAAATCCACGTGCACGATGCCGAAGCGGTGGCCGAAGCCTTCCATCCATTCGAAATTGTCCATCAGGCTCCACAGGAAATAGCCTGTCACCGGCGCGCCGTCGGCAGTGGCGCGCTGCAGCTCGTTCAAGTGATGGCGCAGGTACATGATCCGGTCGGTGTCGTAGACATTGCCGTCGGCGGCGAGCTTGTCGTTCGCCGCGCAGCCGTTCTCGGTGATGAGGATCTCCTTCGCGCCCCACAGCGACCGCACGAAGGTCGGCGCCCAGTAGAGCGCCTCGGGGCCGAACTCCTGCCACGCCGAGTACATCTTCGGATGCGATGGGCTGAACGGGACCTCGCGATAGCCGGACAGCCGATCGGACGCGAGCACATAGACGCTCGGCCGGTACACGTTGATGCCGACGAAGTCGACCGGCGTGCTGATCGTCTTGAGGTCGTCGGCCGAGAATTTCGGCGCGTCGGCGCCGGCCGCGGCGAGATAGGCGTCGGTGTACTTGCCCTCCATCATCACCGTCAGGTAGGGCGCGTTCATTTCGCGCGTCGCCTTCTCGGCCGCCTTGACGTGCTCAGGCGTTTCGATCAGCGGCACGGCGACCGACATGTTCTCGGCCGGCCCGCACTTGGTGCCGGGCTTCGCGCCGGCACGGATCGCCTGCACCGCCAGGCCATGTGCGAGCACGGCGTGATGGCGCACTTGGTTCAGCTCGGCCGGGGGCAGCTTCAGGCCCGGCGCGTGCGCGACCTGCCCGCCGTCAATGCCGCGGTGGCCGAGCTCGACGAAGGCCGAGATCTCGTTGAGGGTGAAGATATGCTTCACCCGGTCGGTGAGCTTGCCGGCGATGTATCCGGCGAAGTCGCCGAACGCCTTCGCCGTATCGCGCGACTGCCAGCCGCCCTTGTCCTGCAACGCCTGCGGCAGGTCCCAGTGATAGAGCGTCGCGAACGGGGCGATGCCGGCCGCGAGCAGTTCGTCGACCAGCCGGCTGTAGAAGTTGAGTCCCTTCGGGTTCGGCGACCCGCCGCCTGCCGGAAAGATGCGCGGCCAGCTGATCGAGAACCGGTAGGCTTTCGCGCCGAGCGACGCCATCAGCGCGACGTCGTCCTTGTAGCGATGGTAGTGGTCGTTGGCGACGTCGCCGGTCGAACCGTCGCGGATGCGGCCCGGCGTGTGCGCAAACGTGTCCCAGATCGACTTGCCCTTGCCGTCGGCGTCGGCGGCGCCTTCGATCTGGTAGGCCGAGGTGGCGACGCCCCACAGAAATCCGGCCGGGAAGTCGCGCGTGGCGCGCGCCCCCATGACCTGCGCAGCGGCCACTCCGCCGGTCGCTGCGGCGAGCGTCCCTGCCCCGCAAAACGTCGCCAGCTCGCGCCGCGTCAGCCTCGTCGTCATGGCCGCCTTCCTCGACGTTTTCCGCCCCGTTCCTGTGACCCACCGCTGAGCGTCACAAAAATGCAACAAGGGACCTGGATCATAGTGATGGTTCTGACTTGTTTGACAATCGGGACCTTGCACCATGAAAACGTATGCGGCTGTGGCGGTGTTTATCGCGTTGTCGGCCCTTCCGACTCACGGCCAACTGGCCTCGGCGGTGCAGGCGTGTTCGCGCGACACGACCAAGCATTGCAGCAATTCCAGCTTTGCCGACTGCATCAAGCTGCATTTCGCGGCCTTTTCCGACGCCTGCAAGACGGCGCTGGTGAAAGTTGCCGCCGTCACCAGCGCCTGCTCGGACGACGTCGCAAAGCAATGTCCGTCGATGAAGCCCGGCTCCGGTCGTCTCATGTTGTGCCTGAAGAAGCAGTATCCGACCCTGAGCGACGACTGCAAAGCGGCGGTCGGCCGGGCATCGCAGAATCGCGCCGAAGCGCGCTAGCCGCACGGCCTCCTTCGTTTACGCCTGCATCGGTATTATTCTCGGCCGCCACCTGTGACGCTGGCACCCTCGAATACCCGGTGATGCTGTATCTCCTGCTGAAATACGCGCACGTGATCGGCGCCACCGTGCTGTTGGGCACCGGTGCCGGCATCGCCTTCTTCATGCTGATGGCGCATCTCACACGCGATGCCGCCGTGATCGCCGGGGTCGCGCGCATCGTGGTGATCGCCGACTTCGTCTTCACCGCAACCGCGGTGGTCGCGCAGCCGGTCACCGGCGTCCTGCTGGCCCGTGAGATGAACTACGCGCTGACCGAGGGTTGGATCCTTGCATCCATTGCGCTGTATTTCGTCACCGGCGCATTCTGGCTGCCGGTCGTGTGGATGCAGTGGCGCATGCGCGACCTGGCGACCGAGGCTGCCCGCCACCAGAAGCTGCTGCCGCCGCTGTATCACCGCCTGTTCCGGTGGTGGTTCTGGTTCGGCTTTCCGGCGTTCGCCGCGGTGCTGGCGATCTTCTGGCTGATGATCGCGCGGCCGTCGTTCGCTGTCTGAGAACCACGCTCGTGGTATCCTGGAGCATGGATCCGCCCGAACCGGACCATGCTCCAGGTCATTGCGCGCCAGCTGGCCGCTATCGGCGGTGAGGCCTGCGCTCACCGGAAATTGGGTGCATCCTTCTCGATCTGCTGGCGGATGTTGATGTCGGGATCCCACCCGTTCCTCGAAGGTGCCGCAGGCATGGGCGTCATCTGCATCAGCAGCTTGCCGGAGCGCACGTGTGGTTTGGTCTGCGCTCGACTGGCGAGCGCGGGAGACGAGACCAGCAGGGCGAGGGTCACCACCGTGAGAAGTGCTTTCATTTCAGTCTCCTGTGGACATGATTCTCCACACACGGAAACGACTCGACCGGACGGCGGAACATTCCTCACGGTTGATCACGAGGCGGGGCGCAGAACGAGTTGGGCAATCACGACGTTGTGGTGCGAGACGGGGGATAATCGCCCGACGGACGCTCGTTCAGCGGCGCGTCCATGATGTGAAGATGTGACGGAGCACCTGATGCAGACCCGGCGGAACATCCTGCAAGGCGGCCTCGCAGCGACGGCCGCCGCCGGCTTGACCCCTCTCCCCGGCTGGGCCGAGACCGGCGCGCCGCGCACAAAACCCATTCCGTCGAGCGGCGAGCCGCTGCCGCTGGTCGGCTTGGGGACCTGGATCACGTTCAATGTCGGCAACGACGTGGAGCTTCAGAACGAGTCCGCTGCGGTCATGGCCGCGTTCTTCCAGGCCGGCGGCCGTTTGATCGACAGCTCACCGATGTACGGCTCGTCGCAGCCGACCGTCGGCTACGGACTGAAGAAGCTCGGCTACCCGCAGGCCCTGTTCTCGGCCGAGAAAGTGTGGATCTCGAATCCGGCGAGCGGTCCGGACCAGATCGAGCGCTCGCGCGCGTTCTGGGGCGTGCCGCGCTTCGATCTCCTGCAGGTGCACAATCTCCTCTCCTGGGAGCGACACCTCCCCGCGCTGCTCGCCATGAAGGCCGAGGGCAAGCTTCGCTATGTGGGGATCACGACCTCCGAGGGACGCCGGCATGGCGATATCGAGCGGATCATGGCGAAGGAGCCGATCGACTTCGTGCAGGTGACCTACAATATCCTCGACCGCGAGGTGGAGCGGCGCATCCTGCCATTGGCGACGGAGCGCAAGATCGCCGTGATCATTAATCGTCCGTTCCGCGAGGGTGAATTGATCCGGCGCTTCCAGCGTCGCCCGCTGCCGCCATGGGTCGCCGAGACCGGCGCCGCGAGCTGGGCGCAGTTCATCCTCAAGTTCATCATCTCGCACCCGGCCGTCACCTGCGCCATCCCCGCCACCACTCGCGTCGATCACGTGCGAGAGAACATCGCGGCGGCGACGGGCGCGCTGCCTGATGAAGCGCTGCGCACTCGCATGGCAGACTACGCCAGGCAGATCTAGATGTCGGAATGGTGGACCTACGCGCCGTCCGATTTCCTGATGTTCTCGCCGCGCGTCTATTACCGGCTGTTCGAGTTCTACAACCGGTCATGCTGGCCGGTCGCCGTCATTTCGATCGCGCTCGGCGTCGGGATTTTATGGCTGCTGCTTCGGCCGAGGCCCGCCGGTCATCGCATGATTCCCGTAATACTCGGGGCGCTCTGGATCTGGATCGCCTGGGCCTTTTTTGCCGAGCGCTATGCCAGCATCAACTGGGGCGCCGCCTACGTCGCGCCGGTGTTCGCGTTGCAGGGCGTCGCCTTGATGTGGGCTGGCGCGGTCCGCGGAAAGCTCAAATTTGGTCCGCCCCACGCGTTCCCGGACGCCGCGGCGCTCGCGCTGTTCTGTTTCGGCGTGATCGGCTACCCGCTGGTCGCCGTCGTGATGGGCAGGTCATGGCTCGCGGCCGAGATCTTCGGACTGGCCCCCGACCCGACCGCGCTTGCGACGCTCGCGCTGCTTGCGCTCGCGCATGGCGGCGTACGCTGGCCGCTGCTGATCATTCCGTTCGTCTGGTGCCTCGCCACCGGCTTGACGCTGTGGACCATGGAGGCCGGCGATTTCTTCATCGCGCCGATCGGCGCGGTGAGCGCAGTGGCGATTGCGGTCATCCGAGCACGCCGGCATTAGGACTTGACGCTACGTAATATCAGCTATTCGCGCCAAGCTGCCTCATTCCGGCACCTCACGTCGATCGATAAGCTGAGGACTCAGTGCGGCCGCATCGAGCTTCGAAATGAGGGTCGAGTGGCAAACAAGGATTTTGAGAGCAGCTCTGAAGACACGTTCCCGGTTTCGATCGCAACCTTGCCGATTACGCCGCGGCAGCGCAACGTTGCAATCGGACTGGTCTCATTCCTGTTCGCGGGCATCCTGATCCTGGCGCCCTTTGCAGCGCTGCCGCTGGCTCGGCTTGAAGCCTTCATTCCGGTTCTTCAGACCGTGCTGTGCGTGTTCGAGTTGACCACGGCGGTATTGCTGCTTGGTCAATATGCGGTTCGGCCAGCCCCGGCGTTCCTGGCGCTCGCCAGCGGATACATGGCCAGCGGTCTATTCGCGTTCGCGCAGACACTGGCGTTTCCAGGAGCGTATGCTCCCGGCGGACTTATCGGCGACGGACTGAATACGCCGGCGTGGATCTTTGTGCTGTGGCATACCACCTTTCCATTGGCCGTCATCATCTATGCCCTCACCAAGGACGTGTACATTGACACTGGAGCGCGCGGCTATTCGGCGGCGGCACCGATCGGTGCAGCTGTTGGATGTACACTGGCGACCGTCGTCATCCTTGTGTGGGGCGTCTCGGTCGGAGCAAGCCATCTGCCGAGCCTGTATGTTCAGGATTTCATCCAGCAGGCTTTCCTTGCACGCCTCGTGAATATGCTGATGTGGTCATTGGGCGCGACCGCACTGGTCGTGCTTTATCTTCGTCGTCGCACCATTCTCGACCTCTGGGTCATTGTGGCGCTGGTGGCGTGGATGCCAAACTTCCTGGTGGCAGCCTTCACGACGTCTGTCCGCTTCTCGCTCGGATGGTATGCAGCGCGTGTTTGCGCCCTGCTCGCCAGCTGCGTGGTGCTCGTCGTGCTCCTCAGCGAGACGACCTTGCTCTACGCACGGCTTGCCAGCGCATTCACGCTGACCCGGCGTGAGCGTACGGCGCGGATCATGAGCGTGGATGTCGCGACGGCGGCAATCGCTCACGAAATACGTCAACCGCTTTCTTCAATTGCATCGTCAACTGCGGCGGCACTCAACTGGCTGAAAAAGACGCCGCCCGATCTCGACGAAGCCCTGACTGCTCTCCGCTATGCCGCGGAGCAAACGCACCGCGCCGACGAAATCATTGTCGGCGTCCGACAGTTGGCCAACAAGCGCGGCGTCGAAAGGAGGACCACCCAACTCAATCATGTTGTTCGCCAGGCGCTGCAACTCCTTGAACAGGATCTTCTCAATAACGACGTGTCGGCGGCCTTCGAAGCTCAGGAGAACCTTCCTCCTCTGCAGGCCGATCCAACACTCTTGCAGCAAGTGATCCTGAACCTGGTGAAGAACGCCATCGATGCGATGCATTCCGTCGCTGGATCAAGGCACCTGGCCATAGCGACCAGGCTCGAAGGCGGCTCGGCTGTTGTATCTGTTCAGGATACGGGTCGTGGAATAACTCAGGAGGATCGGAAGCAGATTTTCGAACCCTTCTTCACGACAAAACATGCCGGCATGGGACTGGGCTTGGCAATTTGCCAGACCATCGTTGAAGAGCACGGCGGCAGATTGCGTCTCGCGCAGACGAGTCCTCAGGGAACCACGTTCGAGATCGCGCTGCCTGTCTCGCCTGGCGTCTGAATAGCCGTGGAGCAGACGGAAGAACCGGCCACCTCGGCACCCGATCGCGACTAGAGCAGCACCACAATTGCAGTCAGCACGACTGCGACGATGCTCAGCAACTCTGATGCTCGTTCGGATGTGCTCATCACTCCGCGCATGTGCGCGTACTCCTGCTAAAGCCCCAGCGTGAGCTCGGCCCAGCGGATCACCGGGCGACTGTTGAGGAATGCGATCACCGCCGGCTCCAAGGCTGCCGGGTTGTCGTGACCGACCACGGCGGTGGCGACAATCGCGTCGCACCGGTCGTTGAAGCCGACGGACAGCGCCGAGACCGGCGTCGCGCCGGCAATCGAGAACGGCCGGCTGCGCCCCTTCATCCAGGCCACCGAAATCTCCCGCCCCGGCGCGAGCGGCGCCATGGCATTGGCGAACAGCTCGAAGTCGCTGATGCGGTCGAGCTCGATGTCGTCGGAGACTCCGGTCGAGCAGTTGCAGAAGCCGATCTTGGCGCGCACATAGACCTTCACCTCGGCGCCGCAATCGGCGGCGCTGCAGCGAAACGCCTTGCCCTTGCCCCACTGGTCCATCGGGAACGGCCACGCTATCTCGGTCCAGACCGGATGAACGGCGCTGCCGTCTGGCGGGGCCAGGCGGCTCCAGCCGAACGCGGTCGCCGCGGCCAGGCCGCCGAGCACGAAGGCGCCGACGATCGCAAGCGCTGTCGACCTCGACGTCCGCATGACGGCGGCCTCGCCTGCCTACTGGCTGCTGACATACTGCCGGGCGGTCGCAACCTCCGGCCGATCGGATGCCGCATCGCCCATCATGGCGATGATCTTCTGGTAGCTCGCCTTCGCCGCGGCACGATCGCCGAGCTTGTCGGCGGCCTTCGCCGCGCCGAGGAAGCCGCGGAAGCGGTTCGGCTCCTTCGCCATGGTGGCCTCGAACGCGGCGAGCGCCTCCTTGGCCATGCCGCGCTCGAGCAGCATCTCGCCATAGAGCTCGCGCGCCGGTGCCAGCGGTCCGGGCGTGACCGGCGACTTCTCGGTCTTGTCCTCGGCGTCCGCCGCCGCGCTCATCGTCTTGAGCGCGTCATCGTATTTGCCTTCCGCGTAGAGCGTCCACGCGGTCGCGACCTGGCGCTGGATATCGACCTGCTCCGCCCAGTAGGCATCCTTCTGCTCGAGGACCTTGTCGCGCAGTTCGGTGAGCTTGGCGATGTCGGCCTTGGCGGCGTCCGGATTGCCGGAGCGCGCCGCGCCGACCGCGCGGGCGAAGTGGGTGATCGCATCGACATAAGGCGCGTTGGGCGCCCTCGGCTGCAGCTCGGCCGCGCCCTTCCAGTCGCCGCGTTCCATCATGTAGCGCGCCGGGCTCGCCGCCAGCGCGAACGTGCCGGCGCGGACGCTCGGATTGACGCCGGTCGTCGCCAGCATCTCGTCGACGACCGCGCGCGCCTCCTTGTCCTGCGCAAGCTGGAGATGCGCGTAGACCATGTAGTCCTGGCCGTGCAACTGGTCGCCCGCGGCCTTGTCGGCGCGCGCCGCCTTGACCGACGCGGCGTTGGAGGCGATCGACTCCTTCCAGTGCCCGACGCGCGTATAGATGTGCGACGGCATGTGCTGCGCATGCGGCGCGGCCGGCGCGATCTTGGCGTAGCGGTCGGCCGCTTCGAGGCCCTTCGCCGCGGTGGCCGGATAGTCATAGAGGTGAATCAGATAATGCGTGACGCCGGGATGCTGCGGCAGCCGCTTCGAAATCGGCTCGAGGATCGCGGCGCCCTTGCTCTGCTGGGCATAGGTCTTGTCGGCCGGCGAGGCCGACGTGTTCAGCGTGATCGCGTAGGCGATCTGCGCCTCGTCGTCGTTCGGATATTTCGCCGCGAGCTTCTCCATCGCCGCGAGGTAGGCGCGGATCCGCTGGGTGTGGGTCAGCTTGTCGTAGTCGACGTACATCAGCGCCAGCGCGTCGATATAGTCGCGCTCGCGTTCCGTCTTAGCGCCGACCTCCTTTGCTTTCTGGATCGCGGCAAGGCCGGGCGCGAGGTTCGGCTGCGGGATCGCGCCATGCGGGTTGTTGAGCAGCGCGAGCGCCACGCCCCAGTAAGCCATGCCGCAGGCCTCGTCGGCCTTGGCGACCTCCTCGAAGATCTCCTTGGCGGCGCTGTACCAGAACGAATGCTGATAGCGCATGGCGCGATTGAACCGCCGCTGCGCGGTCTCGTTGCATGAGACATCGAAGCTGACGTTGCCGAGCTGCTGATCGATATCGCCCTGGCTCAACACGGGGCTTGACGAGCTGGAGGCAAGCGTCGCCGCACCGATGGCGGCAAGGAGTGCAATTTTGCGCATGGCATCCCTCCGTTGATCGTGTTTGCCCCACGCCCCCGGCTGCGTCGACTGTATTGGCCGACGGCGTCCGGTTCCGATGTGGTGTAGGTCACACGTGTGGAGACGATTTTACGCCGACCGGCGCCGGGCGGAAAGCACGCAGCGGGTGCGCCGAGCATGACCCACCGTCAGCGCGCGACATCGACGTCCGCCGCGAAACGGCTGATGCGCGTCACGGATGCACGCAGCTTTAAGCAGGAGGGCTGTAGACTTGTCTCGATCGGGCCGGCCCCGGCCACTGGGGGAGGTGATACGGTTTGGTCGGGGCCGCTACCGATCAGCCCGATCTGGGGAAGAAACAAGCGGGGGGGATCGCTCGTTTCAAAATCGGGTATCAACGCGTCGGTAGGTGCTCTCATGGGAGAGCACCGCCAGCGTCGGCCGAGTCTGGTTAATGAAGGGTTAACCCGGGCTCCAGCGAGAAAAAAAAGCGCGACGGAACCCGTCTCATCCACATCCTCACGGCGAGACATCCTCGAGGACGCGCTGCTTGGTTTCGATCGCAAGCACGGCCGTGACCACGGCCGTCACCGCCGCGAGGACGCCGAACGCGAGGAACACCGACTGTAGTCCCGTCGCGACCATGAAGCCCACGGTGGTCGGCCCGATCATGGAGGCGAGACGCAGCCAGGCCGTCGCCGCCCCGACGCCGAGCGCACGCGCGCGCGTCGGATAGAGCTCGGGCGTATAGAGATAGACGCCGAGATTGATCGCATTGACGAACACATACGCGATCGTGATGTAGAGCAGCACCTGCTCCGGCGCCGGACTTGCGATCTGCGACAGGACGATCAGGGCCGCGGCAGCAGCCGCAAAGCACGCCGCAAACAGCGTCTTGCGGCCGACATGATCGATGATCAGGGCCGCGATCGCCGCGCCGACGAGACCGACAGCGGTCGTGATCAGACCGTAACGCAGCGCGACATCGAGCGGCAGCTTGAACACCGTGCGGTAAACGGTCGGCATCCAGATCGACAGGCCATAATTCACGAGATAGGCCGTGAACCAGATCAACCACACCACCAGCGTGCGGCGCAGATAGAGCGGCCCGAACAGGTCGGATACCGATGCGCGCTTCGCCTCGACCTTGACCACCGGCTGCGGCGGCGGCAGCGGCGCGCCGATCGCCTTCTCGGTCTCGCGCTCGATCTGCGCGACGGCCGCCTCGGCCTCCTGCAGGCGTCCGGCGCTCGCCAGCCAGCGCGGCGACTCCGGAAGAAGGCGCCGCAGGACCAGCACCAGCAAAGCCGGGATCGCGCCGATCACGAACATGTATTGCCAGCCGAGCGTCGGCACGACCCACAGGCCGGCGAGACTCGCCGCCACGATGCCGACCGGGAAGATCAGCTCGTAGAGCATCACGAAGCGGCCGCGCACATGGGTCCTGGCCAGCTCGCTGATGTACACGGCCGCGATCGGCACCTCGCCGCCGAGGCCGAAGCCCTGGATCAGCCGGAACGCCAGCAGCGACTGGTAGTCCCAGGCGAACGCGCAGACGAGGCTCATCACCGCGAAGGTCGCGATCGACCAGATCATGCCGGTCATGCGGCCGTGTTTCTCCGCGATCCAGCCGAAGAACAGCGCGCCGAGCAGCTGCCCGAGGAAACCGGCCGAGATCAGGATGCCGATCTCCGGCGGCGTCAACTTCCACATCGGCACGATCGCCGGAAGCACCGAAGCGATGGCGAGCGCGTCGAACGCGTCGAAGAACGTGGCGACGCCGATGATGATGCGCGTCTTGACGTGCCACCACGACACCGGAAGCCGCTCGACGCGGGCGATGATCTGCTCCGGCGTCGCCGGATGCACTTGCGAGCTGACGGACATGATTCCCCTCCCCAAACTTGAAATTGCTGAGACCGGTTTGACCGGGTTGCTTGTTGGCCGGATGGTCCGGCAGAGACACGTTCAAAACGGCTATACCTCCACCGCTTCAAAACCGCGCGGCGCGTGCCAGCGTCCGCAGCACGACGGCAGCAGGCAGCGGATCGGCAGATGTCCCGGCGGCATGGTGTCGAGCGTCTTGCGGTCGATGCGGCGCGGCGGCTCGCTCTGCGCGGCGATGCGGCGGCGATGCACCTCGACCAGCGCGGCGCGCTGCCGCTCGGTCGCGGCCGCGTCGATCGCGAGCGTGACCGGATCGAGCACCACACCGTAATAGTCGCGCGCGGCATCGACCGAGACATAGCCCTGTCGGACATCGTGCTGCACGTCGACCGGCGCGCGCTCGAGCGGCGAGCCGAACCCGCCGCCGCCGCCCGACCGCAGCACGAAGGCGTCGCCAGCCTTGACCGGGGCGCGGAACACCTTGGCGTTCGGCACGTCGTCGTCGAGCACGCCGTCGCGCCGCAGCAGCATCGCGTTGCCGGTGCCTTCGAGGCCGCCGTCGAGCCCCCACGGCAGGCAGACTGCGCGCTCGATCGAGGTGTTGACGTTGAAATCGCTCAGCGCCCGCACCACCGTCTCGACGCCAAGGCCGCCGCGGCAGCGGCCGGGCCCGCCGGAATCTGTGATCAGCGACAGGCTTTCCACCATCACCGGGAATTTCGCCTCGAACTGCTCGTTGGGGCTGTTGTGGGTGTCGCCGTCGTTGATGCAGACCGTCGCCGAGACGCCGTCCCCTCCCCGCTTCGCGCCCCAGCCGCCGCCGAGCGGACCGAAGCTGGTGATGAACAGCTTACCGGTCTCCGCATCGATGCCGTCGAGCAGCGCCACGCAAAGGTCAGCGTGATGGCCGGCGATCACCTGGTCGGGAATGGCCTTCGCCAAGGCCTTGAAAATCGTGTCGACCACCGTCATCGGGAAGGTCATCCACCAGCGCATCGGCGCCGGCCGCACCGCGCTGACGATGCTGCCGGGCGGCAGCACGACCTTCAGGTTGCGGAAGGCGCCGTCGTTCACCGGATAATGCGTCGGCGAGGTGACGCACTTGAACGCCACCTGCGCGCAGGCGATGCCGGTGGTCGGTCCCGAGTTGTAGAATCCCCTCACCTGCCGGGCGACGTCGGTCAGGTCGACCGTCATCTCGTCGCCCGCGACGATCACCTTGACCCGGATCGGGATGCGCTTCTCGACGTCGACCGCATCGTCGTCCATGAAGCTTTCCGCCTCGTAGATGCCGTCGGGAATGGCGCGCGTGCGCTCACGCGCCGCGGCTTCCGCGTGGTCCATCAGCACGCGGATGCAATCCAATACGGCGTGCTGACCGTAGCGACCGAGCAGCTCGAGAAAGCGCCGCTCGCCGGTCTTGATCGCCGTCACCTGCGCCCGCAGGTCGCCCATGGCGCGCTCCGGCAAGCGCACGTTCATGCGGATGATCTCGTGGATCTCCTGGTTGACCACGCCGGCGCGCGCGTATTTCACGATCGGGATCTGCAGGCCTTCGGAATAGATGTCGGTCGTCACGCCGCCGAGCGTGCCGCCGACGTCCGGCCAATGCGCCATGCAGCAGGCGAAGCCGACCAGCGTGCCGTCGTGGAAAATGGGGGCCGTGAAGGTCAGATGATTCAGATGGCTGCCGGTGATGTAGGCGTCGTTGGTGAGCAGGATGTCGCCCGGCGCGAAGCCGTCGTGGCCGAAATGCCTGATCTTCGCTTTCACCGTCTCTGACATGCCGCGGATGAACATCGGCAGGCCGAGGCCGATCGAGACGGTGTCCCCGTCCTTGGTGAACAGGCCGACGGTGAAATCCAGCGCCTCGTAGATGATCATGTTGTAGGCCGTGCGCATGAGGTTGACTTTCATCTCCTCGGTCACGGCCATGACGCCGTTGCGCACGATCTCGACCAGGACCGGATCGGCCGTCATCTTGCGGTCGCTCATCGCGGCGCCCCCGCAATGCCGATCACCAGATTACCGATGGCGTCGACCTCCACGCGGTCGCCCGGCAGCACCACGGTGGTCGAGGCATGCTCCTCGATCAGCGCCGGGCCCTCGATGCGATTGCCGGCGAGGAGACGCTCGCGCGCAAAGGTCGGCGTCGCGACGAAGCCGCCGGCGGCCTCGAAATAGGCGCGGCGGGTCCCCGTGCTGGCGTCGGCCGGCGGCACGGCCTCGCCCGCCGCGATCCGCTCGATGCCGGGCTTCTCGACGATGCCGGTCACGGTGGTGCGGAGGCTCGCAATCTCGGCGGGCTCGTCCGGCGCCGACGTGCCGTAGCGTTGCGCGTGCACCGCATCGAACAGCGCCTTGATCGCGGCGCGGTCGCCCGTCTCGAAATGCGCGTGCGGCACCTCGACCGTCACCGAATGCTCCTGCCCGACATAGCGCATGTCGAGCGAGCGCTGCACGACGACCTCGCGCGGCGACATGGCCGACGCTGCGATCGCCTCCCGGCCCTGCTGCTCCAGCTCGTGGTAGGCCGCCTCGAAGCGGTCGAAATCGATCTCGGCCAGCGAGATGAACCAGGTGCGCACGAAGTCGTAGCGCAGATCGGAGAACAGCATGCCGAACGCCGAGAAATGTCCCGGTGCGCGCGGGATGATCACCGTGCGGATGCCGATCTCGCGCGCGACCGCGGTCGCATGCAGCGGCCCCGCACCGCCATAGGCGATCAGCGCGAAGCTGCCGGCGTCGAGCCCGCGCTCAGTGGTCACCGCCTTCACCGCGTAGGACATCTTGGTCGCCGCGATGCGCAGGATGCCGTTCGCGGCCGCGGTCGCGTCCAGGCCGAGCGGCCCGGCCACCCGCGCTGTCACGGCGCGCTCGGCCGCCGCCGCGTCGAGCGTCATCTCGCCGCCGAGGAAGCGATCGGCGCCGAGCCGTCCCAGCATCAGGTTGGCGTCGGTGATGGTCGGCTCGGTGCCGCCGCGGCCGTAGCAGGCCGGCCCCGGCTCCGCGCCGGCGCTGCGCGGGCCGACCAGCAGCGCTCCGCCATGCTCGATCCGCGCGATCGAGCCGCCGCCGGTGCCGACCTCGAAAATGTCGATGGTGGGGACCTGGATCGGCAGCGCGCGGTCGTAGCTGCCGATCAAGGCGTGCCCGGTCGTCAGCGCGCGCCCGTTGAGGATGACGCCGGCCTTTGCGGTGGTGCCGCCCATGTCGAAGGCGATCGCATTGTCGAGGCCGAGCGCGTGACACAGCGCCTGCGCGCCGATCACGCCGGACGCCGGCCCCGACTCCAGGATACGGATGCATTCGCTGCGTGCCTTGTCCAGCTCGAACAGGCCGCCGGTCGACTGCACGACCAGGAACGTGCCGCGAAAACCTTCGCCGGTGATGCGCGCGCCGATCTCGGTCAGATAGCGCTGCACCCGCGGGCCGACGAAGGCATTCGCCACCACCGTCGAGCAGCGCTCGAACTCGCGATATTCCTGCGACAGTTCATGCGACGCGGACACGAACGTGTCCGGCAGCAGCCGCTGCAGGATCTCCTTCGCGCGCAGCTCGTGCGCCGGATTGCGGTAGCAATGCAGGAACAGGATGGCGACCGCCTCGATCTGCTCGCGCTTGAGAACATCGGCCAGCGCGATCAGCTCGGCTTCGTCGATGGGTGTGTGGACGCGGCCGTCGGCAAACAGCCGCTCGGTCACCTCGTAGCAGTGCTGACGCGGCACCAGCGGCAGGTGCTTCTGGAAGAACAGGTTGTAGGCGTCCGGCCGATTGATACGGCCGATCTCATAGACGTCGCGAAAGCCGCGCGTGGTCACCAGCGCCGTCCTGGCGCCGGTGCGCTCCAGCATCGTGTTGATGGCGACCGTCGAGCCGTGCAGGAACAGCCCGGCCTCGGAGAACGCCGTGCCGGCCTTGGTGACGCCGGCCTCGATCCCCTCGACCATGGCGCGCGGCGTCGACAGGCTCTTGCCGAGCAGCAGCCGGTGCGTGCCCTCATCGAAAGCCGCGACGTCGGTGAAGGTGCCGCCGATGTCGGCGGCCAGGCGCAGATGCCCCGGATGCGGCGCGGCAGAAATCATGAGATTTGGGGCCTCCCTGGAGCCACCGGTCGTTGCCGGCGAGCCACTTTGCTGACGGGACCGATTTCCCGTAGGATCGGCCGTCATTCCTCATTGGCAAATCCGTTCTTCATTAGCAAACGGAATCTCGCATGAGCGACCAGCGCAAGGGCATTCAGTCCGTCGAGCAGGGCGTGAAACTGCTGGAATCGCTCGTGATCTCGCAAAAGGCGATGCCGCTGAAAACGCTGGCGCAGCTGGCCGGGATGTCGCCCAGCATGGCGCACCGCTACCTGACGAGCTTCATCCGCGCCGACCTCGTGCACCAGGACCCGGTCAGCGGCTTCTACGATCTCGGCACCTTCGCCCTGCGGCTCGGCATGGCGGCGCTCAACCGCGCCGACCTGATCCAGATCGCCGACGACGAGTTCCGCGAACTGGTGGCGCGGGTGAATGTCGACGGCCACTTGTCGGTGTGGGGCGACTACGGGGTGACGATCGTGCGCGTGCACAATCGCGCCGTTCCGATCCTGTCGGATCTCCGTCTCGGCACCGTGCTGCCGCTCGCCGACTCCGCCGCCGGCCGCGTTTTTCTCGCGTTCCACAAGCAGGGGGCGATCAAGCCGGTGCTGAAATCCGAACTCGCGCGCATGGACGAGCCGAAGCCGTCGGCGCAGGATCTGGCCTCGATCACCGACACGGTCCGGCGCGACGGCTTCGCCTGGATCGACGGACAGGTGTTTCACGGCATGCGGGCGCTCGCCGCGCCGATCTTCGACATGCAGGGCACGCTGCGCGCCGCCATGTCGCTGGTCAGCAACCAGGCGTCGCTCGTGAAATTCCCCAACGTCGTTCTTGATGATTTGCTGGCGACGGCGAAGCGCGCGTCGCAGCGGATGGGATGGCAGCCGTAGACGACATCGCGCGGAATATTTTTTCGACGGAACAAGCATCCTGGGCTCTGCGTTAGCTTCATCGGGGCCCAGGGACCTCTTCCCGAGTGTCCACGTGCTCCGGCTCTCCGACCGTGGAGGGAGGCCATGTCGGACACGACCGAGCTTCGAAGAGCTTACTTCGATGACTTAACGGCAGTCAGCCGGCCGTTCCGAGATGAAGCTTTCCAATACGAAACACTGGCCCGGGAAGACGCCAGCCACACATTCCGCACTCTCATATGCCTGAACGGCGGCGCTCTTCTGGCCCTGCCCCCGGCAGTCATGCTGCTGTCCGGGAAGGTCATGGAACACAAATTGTTCATCGCCAGCGCGGCCTGCTTTGTCGCTGCGCTGCTTCTTGTGTTGCTGGCCCGGGCGTTCGCGTCATTCGTCATAGCGCATCGTTCAGACGCCGAGCTGCATTTCGAGCATGAGCAGATTCTGCTCCTGGGAGCAGCTTCCTATCCGACCGTGGTCGATCCGACCTATGCACGCCACGAAGCGGGCGAAACCAGAGCACGGGCCATTGCCAGGATGAACCGTTCGAACCGCTACCGCCGATGCGGCATGGTGACCGTTTGGACATCCGTTTTGATCTTCGTGCTCGGCTGCTCGCTCAGTGCCCGTGCGATACTCGTCTAAAGTCTGTGGGAGGCCTGTCATGTCATCCAGTCTGGCTCTCCGTCGGCCGCTGCTTCTTGCTGATGGCCGATCTCTGCGCACGTTGGCGGACGTTGGCGATTTGATCCTGCATCTCACGCCCGAGGAGCAGGCGCAGCCGCGCTGGCAGGCGCTGGTTCAGGCGCTGATTGAAGCGATCAAGAGCCAACAAGACGATCGGCTGTCGAGCATCACGGATCAGACGGAGCACACGCTCCGCGAGCCGCCGTTTGGCAGCGTCCGGCTTGCCCCCAGCCTGGCCGCGGACGTTTCTGACGAGCGCACGTCGGAACAGCGCGCCTCATCGATCGGAGTGATCGCCGGTTCAGAGCTTCTCAGCATCGTGGCGGTCGGGCTGACGGCCGGGGTGATTGCCTTGGGATTGCTCTGAGAATTGGCGTCGCGCCAGAACGAGCGCTTCGCTTCGTCCCTCGGCGTCAGCACACCTAGACCGTCACCTCATCGCCAACACGGTGTTCGCGGCGTCACTCCGCCAGCTCGGCGAGCAGCCGGTCGGCCCGGTAGACCTTGGCCAGCGCATCGCGCATGGCGCCGGCACCGACCGCGATCGCACGATTGACCGCCGGGTCGTACGCGAAATAGCCGCCGAGCGCGGGATAGTTGATGTCGAACAGGACGCCGACCAGCTCGCCGTCCCGGTTGACCACCGGCGAGCCGGAATTGCCGCCGATGACGTCATTGGTGGTCAGGAAGTTCAGCGGCCGTTTGGCATCGAGCAACGCCTGCGCGTCAAGCCATTGGGCCGGCAGCCGGTACGGCTCGGCGTCCGCCGCGCGCGCGAACAACTCTGCCATGGATGTGATCGGGTACCCGTGCAGGCCAGTCCGAATGCCGGTGACGGCGCCATAACTGATGCGCGCCGTGAAGCTGGCATCGGGAGCAATCGAGAACCCATAGACCTCATAGGCAGCGCGCGCGATGTCGCGCAGATTGAGCTTGATTCGCGCCTCGAGCTCGGCGGAGGTCTTCGCCAGCTCGCTGAGGTCCCAGCTGATCTCGCGCGCGAGCGCGATCATCGGATCGGTCGAGGTTTGGGTCGAGACCGGAGCGGCCTCGGCGAGGCGACGCACGTGCTCAGGATCGCCGAGCTCGGTGCCGTCGACGAGCTCGGCGGCGCGCTCGACCGGCGACCGGCGGCCCAGGATATTCCTGACCAGGATGTCATCCGGCCCGAGCGCCTCGCGCAGCCTTGTCAACGCGAAGGCGAGATCGACTTTCTGGAGCTCGACCGACACGGCGGTGGCCGCGCTCTGCGCCGGCACGCCGGCCGCCGCCGGTTGCGGCCGCTCCTGGGGCTGCGACTGCCCCTCGGGTTGGGGCCGCGACGCCTGCTTCGCGACGGCCTTCGGATCGCGCACGAGCTTCATCGCGAGGTCGAGCAGCCCTGATCGCAACCCGTGCCGACCGGCGGTGTACTCGTAGCGATCCCGCAACGTGCGCAGCTTGTCGAGGCTGGCACGGACCTCGTCCCAGCGATTGACGTACTGCTCTCGCAGTCGCAGGTCCGCAGCGACCTCGTCGCGCAGCGCCTGCTCGAATTCGTCGCGCAATCGGATGACGTCGGTCCCGGTGAGCGCCGCGTAGCGGCCCCGGTTGTATTTCAGCGTGCTCGCGAGTGTCGCCAGCCGTGGCGCGGCGAGCGCGGCCTGCTCGGGGCCGCGTGCGGCGAACGCAGCGAGCTGTCCGCGCAGCTCCAGATCGTCGAAGATGGTGCGCGGCAGATCGACGTCGCGGCGAAACTCCAGCCGCGCCAGCGTGTCGAGACGGAAGGTGAACCCCGGGCTGCCGGTCGCGAAGGTGAGGTCGCCCTCCTTCACGTCGTCCTTGGCCTGGCGCAGGTAGCTCGCCGACGTGTCGAGCGGCTTTCCGTCGGCGTAGAGGCGCAGGAACGCGACGTCCAGGCTCGTCCGCGGGAAGTGGAAGTCGTCGATATCGCCGCCGAAGTCGCTGATCGCCCGCTCCGGAACGAACACCAGGCGGACGTCGCTGTAGACGCGATTGCGGTAGAGATCGAACACGCCGCCGCCGTGCAGCTCGACGACCTCGCAGCGGATGTCCGCCTCCCCGCCCGCGCAGTCTTTGGCGATGCGCGTCCGCTCCGCGGGGCCTTCCGCCTTGCTCACGCCGTCAGTCACGTCCGTGATGGCGAGCGTGCGGTCGAGTGTGAGCCCGGGACAGGCCGGCTCGTCGGCGAGAGCCGCGGCATAGAAGCCGGCCTCGACGATGTCCGGCTTCGACTTCGCCAGGCTCTCGAGGCAGCTCTTGATGCAATGTCGGTTGGTCAGCACAAGGCCGCGCGGCGACACGATGCTGGCCGAGCATTGGCCGGGAATCCGCAACGTCGTGAGCCGCAGCCGATCGAGCCACGCCTGGTCGGGCCGGTATCCGTAGGTCGCCTCGACCTTGTCGGAGGGAAAATGATTGAACGTCCACATGCCCTCGTCGGCATCGGCCGGCAAAGCCATGAACATGGCGAGAACTGCGGCGGCCGCGGCAAGGCGCATCCGGTGGCGCTCCAAAGGGACTTCAATATTAGACTCCCGCTCTCCCGATCCGGTTCAAATGGCGACCGGTGGTGGTACGCGCGGGCCTACTCCCCCTTGATGCCCGCCGCCTTGATCAGCTCCCCGGTGCGCGCGAACTCGGTGCGCAGGAACGCCGCCAGCTGGTCCGGCGCGTCGCCCACCACCACGAAACCGAGCTCGACCAGGCGCTCCTGCACCGCGGGGTCGCGCAGCGCCATGACGGCGGCGGCGTTGAGCTTGGCGACGATGTCGGGCGACGTCTTCGCCGGCACCAGCAGCGCGCACCACGCGCCGAACGCGAAGCTCGGCACGCCCGCCTCCGCCACGGTCGGCACATCGGGGACCTTCGGCACGCGTGACGCGGTCGACACCGCCAGGAGCCGCACGCGGTTGTCCGGCAGGAGCGGAAACACCGACGACATGCCGGTGAAGCCGACCGGCACGTGCCCGGCGACGATCTCGTTCACCGCCGCCGTCGCGCCGCGATACGGGACGTGGGTCATGCGCACATTGGCGGCACGCATGAAGAACTCCATGGCGACGTGCTGCGGGCTCCCCGCCCCGCCCGACGCATAATTGATGCCGTCGGGTTTCTCGCGCGCGAGCGCCACCAGCTCGGTGACGCTCGTCGCCGGAAAAGCAGGATTGACGATCAGCCCGAGCGGAATGCCGGCGAGCAGCGTCACCGGCACGAAATCCGTGAGCGGATCGTATCCCGCATCGGACTTGAGGTTGGGCACCATGGTCAGCACGCTGTCGTTCGCGACGATGACCGTGTAGCCGTCCGGCGCCGCCCGCGCGCCGGTGCGCATGCCGATCAGGCCAGCCGCGCCAGGCTGGTTCTCCACGAACAGCCGCTGGCCGAGGATCTCGCCCATCTTGTCGCCGACCAGGCGCGCGACGACGTCGACTGCGCTCGCCGCGGCGAGCGGGACCAGCAGCTTGATGGGCCGGTCGGGAAAGGTCTCGGCGCGCAGCGACGACGACGCGAGCACGCACGCCACAAGGCAAGCCCAGACTGCCTTGGCCATCACAACTCCTCCCTGCAGGTCGCGCGTGGCGACGGCATGTCTTGTTATTGGAAGCCTAGACCGCTCCCAGGCTCAAATGAACCGGGAATGCGGTCGAGATTGTTGCATCCGGCGCATATCTTCTTCGAAACGCCGACAGTCAGACGGTCGCCGCGCGCCCCTGAGAATGGACGAGCGACAGCATCCGCTCCGACTGGACGAGCGCATCGCCGAGCGCGACAAAACCGGCGAGGTCTACCGGCGCCGCGGCAAGCCCGATTCCGGTCCGACTGCCGGCCCGCGGTGCCCATACCGCATGAGTCTCCAGAAGATAGACGCCGTACACGACCCGCACCGGCGCGTCGGGCCCAATGCCGAGCTCCTGCTGGATGGAATAGGCCGACAGCGCCGCATTGGTGACGATCGACGCCTCGATCAGCGCCGGCCGATAGCAGGCGGTCCTTACGAGCTCCGGTCCGAAGGTCGCGAGCAGCTTGTTGGCGGAGGCCTGCACCACGAGCAGCATGCGGTCGAGCAACGCGCGCAGCGAAGGCTTGGCGGCCAGCGCCAGATAGTTGCCGGGATTGAGGAACAGGTCGACGGCGGCCGTCAATGCTCCGCATCCGCTGTGTCCAAGCACGACGATCAGCTTCAGACTGTCCAGATGCTCGACGGCATATTTCAAGCTGCCGAGCACGTCGCTCCCGGGCCCGTTGCCGGCCGCCCGGATCACGAACAGGTTGTTGGGGCCTTCGTTGAACACGAACTCGACCGGCGCACGCGCATCGGCGCAGCCGACCACGGCCGCAAACGGCCGATGCTTCGGGGCCGCCATCGCGTCGGAGTAAGTTCCGAGGTCGGCCGGCTCGATCGGGATCACATGCTCGATGCGGCCGCTCTCCTCCTGCACGCGATGGAGCAATGCGGCGAATGTCCGGTTGCCGTCGTCGAGGCGCGCCAACGCCGCATCGCTGTCGCCCGGCGCAGGCCGGGCCGGCTTCTCATGCGCCTCGTACCGGTAGATGACATCGACCGTCTTCACATGCCGCTCCCGACCAGCGCTCAGGCGGCGCGGACCCTCACGTAGGATCCCGGCGCGTCCTCGATTGGCGCGAGCTCCCCGTCGCCCGGCTGGCGCGCCGGCACCTGCCCGCCGCCATGCCCGGCCGCCCAGTGTCCCCAGTCGGTCCACCACGAGCCCTCATGGTAGGTGGCGCCCTCGAGCCAGCTTTCGGGAGCCGCCGTGTAGCTCTGGCTGGTCCAGTAGCCGTACTTGTTGGCGGATGGCGGGTTGATCACACCGGCAACGTGGCCGGATGCGCCGAGCACGAAGCGCCTCGGCCCCGATACCAGGTTCACGCCCGCATAGGTCGAGCGCCACGGCGCGATGTGGTCCTCGCGAGCCGACAGGAAGTAGAGCGGCACGTCGATCTTGCGCAGGTCGATCGGGACGTTGGCGAGCGTGATCCCGCCCGGCTTTCTCAGCACGTTGAGGTGATACATGTTGCGCAGGTAGAAGCTCTGCATGGTCGCCGGCATGCGGGTCGAATCCGAATTCCAGTACAGGAGATCGAACGCCGCCGGGTCACGGCCCATCAGATAATTGTTCACGACGAAGAACCAGATGAGATCGTTCTCGCGTAGCAGGTTGAACGCCTCGGCCATGTGGTGGCCTTCGAGATAGCCGAGGCGGTTCATGTGCTCGTCGGCGAGCTCCAGCTGCTCGTTGTCGATGAACACCGAGATGTCGCCGACGTCGGCGAAATCGAGCAGCGTCGTGAACAGCGTGGCGCTGGCGATACGCCGATCGTTCCTCGCCGCCATGTAGGCCAGCGTTGTCGCGGCCAGCGTCCCGCCGATGCAGTAGCCGACCGTATTGACCTCCTCCTCGCCGGTTGCCTGCCGGATCGCGTCGATCGCCGCCAGCGGCCCTTGGAACAGATAGTCGGCGAACGACTTGTCGGCGAGCTCTGCGCCCGGGTTGACCCACGACACCACGAACACCGTGTGGCCCTGGTCGGTGCACCACTTGATGAAGGAATTCTTCGGCTTGAGATCGAGGATGTAGAACTTGTTGATCCATGGCGGAACGATCAGCAGCGGTCGGCGATGAACGGTCAGCGTCGACGGCGCGTATTGGATGAGCTGCATCAGCTCATTCTGGAACACGACCTTGCCGGGCGAGTTGGCGATGTTGTCGCCGAACCGGAACGCATTCGTGTCGCTCATCTTGAGGCTCAGCCGGCCCTTGCCGCGCACCAGGTCGTCGGTGAGGTTCTTCAGCCCGTTGAGCAGGTTCTCGCCGCGAGTCTTGACCGCCGCATCCAGCACCACCGGATTGGTCGCGGCGAAGTTGGTCGGCGCACACGCATTGACGAACTGGCGCGTGTAGAACTTCGCCTTGTGGTGGGTGTGCGGATCGACGCCTTCGACCCCGCGCACCGACTTCTCGATGGACCGCGCCATCAGCAGATAGGATTGCTTGAGCCAGTCGAAATACCAGTTATCGGTCCAGGCCTCGTTCTTGAACCGCTTGTCCTGCGGGCCGGGCGAGATGACGGGATCGGCCGCGGTCCCGAACAGCGCCCGGCTGGCCGTCCGCTGCCAGAGCAGCGCCAGATCGGACCACAGGGCGACCTGCTCCTTCATGATGGCGCCGGGATTTGCCACCGCCTTCGGCGCGAACTCCTGGACCGTGGCGGCAACCGTTTTCGGATCGATGACCTGATACCCGTCGTCGGTCAGGACTCGTTCGGAATAGAGATGACCCAGTCGGATGCTGCGTTCGGCAATCTGTGCCAGGCTGTCGACCGCGGCCGGGCTCGGCATCGCGACCGCGAGGCCGGACTTCCTCGTTGCCGCCTGACCTTGCTTCGCTCCATCGCCCGCCTTGGGCGCTCCATTGGCCTTCGGCGCGGCTTTGGCTGGCTTCGCGGCAGTGGGTATTTCGGGCCTTTTCGTCTCTCTCGCGCGTGATCGGGACATCAGCCGGCCATCCTGTGCTCGAGCTCGCGCAGGTGCGCGCGCGCCTCCTCGGCGCTTTCAAAAATATGCGGCGCGACGGCCCGCTGTTCCAGCGCTCCGCCCAGCTTGGCGCGCAGGAAACCGTTGGTCGTGTAGCGGGTGACGCCGGAGTAGAACCGGCTGACAACATCGCGCACCATCGCCGTATACTCGTCGATCACGTCCGGCAGGATCGTGAAGTTATCATAGTTGACGATGGCGTAGACCTTGCGATTCGAGCCGGACAGCGTCCTCTCGACAATTTGCCGGATCCGGTCGACGTCCTTATGGGTCCGGACCACGTGTCCCTCGAAATTCACGAAGAACAGGTTGTCGGCCGGGTGATAGGTGAAGCGCCGCTCGAGCGGCATGCGCAGCAGGTCGTCGCGCAGCCCCATCGGCTCGGGCCGGAAGATCCGGCTGTCCATCACCACGGGATCGCGGCGGACGATCGGCTTGAAGTCCATCCGGGCGAGGATGTCGCGCTCGAGGTCGACGCCCGGTGCAACCTCCGTCAGCTCCAGTCCCTCCGGCGTCAGATTGAACACGCAGCGCTCCGTCACATAAAGCACCGGCTGGTGGCGTTTGACCGCATAGCTGCCGGAGAACGTGCGGTGCTCGACCTCGCGCACGAATTTCCTCGTCTTGCCGTCGGCGACGATTCGTAGACGGCCGTCCTTGATCTCCAGCTCGAGCTTACCGGCCGTGAAGGTGCCGACGAACACCACCTTCTTGGCATTCTGGCTGATATTGATGAACCCGCCCGCACCCGCGAGGCGCGGCCCGAACTTGCTGACATTGAGATTGCCCTGCTGGTCCGCCTGGGCGAGGCCGAGAAATGCGGCGTCGAGGCCGCCGCCATCGTAGAAGTCGAACTGATACGGCTGGTCGATGACAGTCTGCGCATTGACGGCGGCACCGAAGTTCAATCCGCCCGCCGGCACGCCGCCGATGACGCCCGGCTCCGCCGTGAGCGTGATGAGATCGATCACTTTCTCCTCGTTGGCGACGCTGGCGACGCCCTCCGGCATTCCGATGCCGAGATTGACGACGCTGTTGGCGTCGAGCTCGAGCGCCGCGCGCCGCGCGATGATCTTGCGGTCGTTCAACTCCATCGGCGGAATCGAGCCCGCGCGCGCCCTGATCTCGCCGCTGAACGCCGCGTCGTATTGAACCGAGAACGTCTGCCAGTGGTTCTCCGGCTTGGCGACGACGACGCAGTCGACGAATATGCCGGGAATCTTGACCTGCCGCGGATTGAGCGATCCGCGATCTGCGATCCGCTCGACCTGGACGATGACCACGCCGCCCGAGTTGCGCACCGCCATGGCGATCGCCAGCGCCTCGAGCGTGAGCGCCTCCCGTTCCATGGTGACATTGCCGTCGGGATCGGCGGTGGTTCCCCGGATGATGCCGACGTTGATCGGAAAGGCGCGGTAGAACAGGTACTCCTCGCCGGCCATATCGATCAGCTGAACGAGGTCGTCCGTGGTGCAGGCGTTGATCTTGCCGCCGCTGACGCGCGGATCGACGAATGTGCCAAGCCCGACCCGCGTGATGTGGCCGGGCCGGTTGGCGGCGATGTCGCGGAACAGGTGCGAGATCACGCCTTGCGGAAAATTGTAGGCCTCGATCTGGTTGGCGATGGCAAGGCGTTGCAGCTTCGGGACGAGCCCCCAATGCCCGCCGATCACCCGGCGCACCAGCCCTTCATGGCCGAGATGGTTCAGGCCGCGATCCTTGCCGTCGCCCTGCCCCGCCGCATAGACCAGCGTGAGGTTGCGCGGCTTGCCGGTCGCCAGGTCGGCCGCGTCGCTCGACAGGAAGCGCGCCTCCAGCGCCATCGCAATCTCTTCCGCGAAGCCGATGCCGACGAAGCCCCCTGTTGCAATCGTGTCGCCCTCGCGGATCAGGCGCACCGCCTCGACGGCGGTGATGATCTTGCCGGCCTCCGGAGACCAGAGCCCCTGCGGTTTCGACTGTGCGGTGATCGCCTGCAGCGGCCCGTTGCCGAAAGGCGTTCGCTCGGCTGAACGTCCGTTTCGCTTCATGGCACGCTCCATCCTTTGGCGCGGGTCGGCATCGCGCCGATCGTCAGTAGATCCCGGTGACGTAGTAGACCGCGATGACGAAGAACACTGCCGCCGACTTGATCAGGGTGATCGCGAAGATGTCTTTGTAGGCCTGCTTGTGGGTGAGGCCGGTAACCGCAAGCAGCGTGATGACGGCGCCGTTGTGCGGCAGCGTGTCCATGCCGCCGCTCGCCATTGAGGCGATGCGATGCAGCACCTCGAGCGGAATCTTCGCCGCCTCGGCGGCCGCGATGAACGTGTCGGACATCGCCGCCAGCGCGATGCTCATTCCGCCGGACGCGGATCCGGTGATGCCGGCAAGCACAGTGACCGTGACGGCTTCGTTGATCAGGGGATTGGGAATCGACCTGAGCAGATCGGAGATCAGCGTGAAGCCCGGCAGCAGCGCGATGACGCCGCCAAAACCGTATTCCGACGCGGTGTTGAGCGACGCGAGCAGCGCCCCCGCCACCGCGGCCTTGCTGCCGTCGGCGAATTTCGGCAGCACGGACCGCCAGGCAAACACGAACACCGTCGCGATGCCGAGCAGCAGCGCCCCTTCCACGCCCCAGATCGCCGCCACCACCGGAATCGGGGTGACGATCGGCTTGGCGCCGAGCCTGATGGTGTGCTCGGCGCCGTAGGCGTAGGGCACCAGCTTCGTCAGCACGAGATTGGCGACGCCCACCACCACCAGCGGCGACAGCGCGATCCATGGGCTCGGCAGCTTCTCGTGCTCGAACGGCTCAGGCTCGTTCTGGAGCGCAACGCCGTGAGCGTAGCCCTCGCCCCGCACGGCCGCCGCGCGCCGGCGGCTTTCGATATAGGCAAGGCCGACCCCGAGAACGAACACACTGCCGATCAGCCCCATCCACGGTGCGGCCCATGTCGTGGTCTTGAAGAAGGTGGTTGGGATGATGTTCTGAATCTGCGGCGTCCCCGGCAGCGCATCCATGGTGAAGCTGAAGGCGCCCAGCGCGATCGTGCATGGGATGAGGCGCTTCGGAATGCCGCTCTGCCTGAACATCTCCGCCGCGAACGGATAGACCGCGAACACCACCACGAACAACGACACGCCGCCGTAGGTCAGGATCGCGCATACGGCGACGATCGACAGCACCGCGCGATCGCGGCCGAGCAGGTGAATGACCGCGGCGACGATCGACTTGGAGAATCCCGACAGCTCGATGACCTTGCCGAACACCGCGCCGAGCATGAACACGGGAAAGTAGCTTTTCACGAACCCAACCATCTTCTCCATGAAGACGCTGGAGAACATCGGCGCGACCAGAGCGGGATCTGTCAGCAGGACGGCACCGAGCGCAGCCACCGGAGCGAACAGGATGACGCTGTAGCCGCGGTAAGCCACCAGCATGAGGAAAGCCAGGGCGCCCAGCACGATCAGCAGATTCATGGCGTTCCCCCTTGTCCGCGCCGGGCGCGACCGGCGGCATGCGAGACGTCATGCCGTCGACGTGAACATTGTCATGCGCTCTTGTTCGAGCTCGCGGATGATCGTGGCGTGGTGGGTCACCGCTTCGCTCAGCAGATCCCGTATCGAGAGGATGGCGACGACCGCGCCGCGTTCGAGCACCGGCAAATGCCGTATGCGGTGGTCGTGCATCAATCTCAGACAGTCGGCGAACTTGGACGCGATATCGACTGTCACCACGTCGCGAACCATGATGTCCGCGACCGGGGTCGCGTCAAGCGGCTTGCCGGCGAGGATCGCGCGTCTGGCGCAATCACGTTCCGACAGCACGCCTACCAATTTGTCCTGCTGCATGACCGGGACAAGACCGATGTTCTTGTCCGCCATCGTCTGCAAGGCGCTCAGCACGCTGTCGGATGGCGCAACCTTCCAGACCGTTCCCAGCTTGTCGCGGAGAATGTCTCGCAGTGGGCGATAGGCCAGAATCTCTTCCGGGCGCCTGAGCGGATGATCCATGAGGATGTGGCTCCGATGTCGCCGTGCATCGTGCGAGACATGATCGGTGCCGTGTGCCGCGGTCGGCTGTCCCGATCTCGTCAGCATCGCGCTTCCGCCGCACAGCATCCGTGCCACTGCGGTTGGTAAGTACTGTACTTGCGTATAGTCCCATCTGCTCGATGGCGGCGGCACAATTCGCCGAGGCGGAGGCTGCGGCACGGCCGCGTTTTCGATGACGGCGGGTGTCTCCGTGCCGCGGCCTTCGCACAAGGAATCGGAGCCCGGCACATGCGCGTCTTCAATGGTTTTGACGAGCTCAAAGGCGCGGTCGGCACCGAGATCGGCGTCAGCGACTGGACGGAGATCACGCAGGATCAGATCGAGCGCTTCGCGGACGCGACCGGTGACGATCAATGGATCCACGTCGACGTCGAGCGTGCCAAGCGCGAGCTGCCGGGCCGCACCACCATCGCCCATGGCCTCCTGACGCTCGCACTGGCGCCCGAATTCATTCGCGCGGTGGCGCGCGTGAAGGGACTGAAAAGCACCTTGAACTATGGCGCAAATCGTGTGCGCTACCTGGCCCCGGTGCCCTCCGGCTCGCGCCTGCGCGGGCGGACCGTCGTCTCCGCCGCCGAGGACGTACCGCCGAATGGTCTGCGGGTCACCTACACTGTCACGACCGAGATTGAAGGCAGTGAGCGACCGGCCTGTGTCGCCGAGTTGATCGCGCTGCACTATCGATGACTGCCGTGGTCGAGACCGCGCCCGGCACGCGGACCACGGTGAGCGATTGCATCAATCGACCCACCCAGACGACCGCGGCCGCGCCAGACGATGCAATGGGCGTCCTGCTGTGGCTCGGCGCCGCCATGCTGCGCGCGGGGAGCACCGCGTCACGCGCGCACGAGGGAATGCGCGTGATGGCGCACAAGCTGGGTTTCGAGGACACATCGGTCAGTGTGACTTCGGACAACATCACTGTCAGCGCGCGGCGAGCCGGCGAGCGGCTGACCGCCATGCGCGAGATCGGCCCGCAAGGGATCAACACCCGGCGCATCGGCGAATTGGAGCAGCTCGTGACCGCAGCCCGGCCCGATGTACGGCCGCGCGAGCTCGCCGACCAGCTTGCGGCGATCGAGTCGACGCGACCGCGATACTCCGCGCTGACGATCGCGCTGGCGATCGCAGCGGCAAGCGCCGGGTTCGCCTTCCTGAACGGCGCACCACCGCTGCAGCTGATCACCGCGGCGATCGGCGGCGGGGTCGGTCAGTGGTGCCGGTCGCGACTGCAACGACTTCGGCTCAGTCCGTATGGCGTCGCCGCGCTGTCCGCTGCCGCCGCGTCCGCCGCCTATGTGCTGGCAGGGACCCTGGCGAGCCATGCCGGCCTCGGGCCTGGCCGTCATCCGGCCGGGTTCATCTCGGCCGTCCTGTTCCTCGTACCGGGCTTTCCCTTGATCGCTGCGCTGTTCGATCTGCTGCAGCATCAGACCGTCGCCGCCGTCGGCCGTTTCGCCCACGGGGTCATGGTCCTGCTGGCCGTCGCATTCGGCCTCGGCATCGTCATCGCGCTCGCCGGGGTGGATATCGCCCGGCAGCCGCCGCTCGAGCTCGCCTATCCGCTCCGGCTGGCACTGCGCGCAGTCGCAAGCTTTGCCGGCGGCTGTGCGTTCGCGATGCTGTTCGGCAGCGCTCCCCGCACGGCACTCGCCGTCGGCCTCGTGGCCCTGATGGCGAACGAGCTGCGCCTGCTCCTGCACGACGCGGGCATGATGCTTGCGCCGGCGACGTTCTTCGCAGCGCTGGCGGTGGGGCTGATGGCCCTCGTCGTTGACCGGCGCTGGGGCGTGCCGCGCATTGCGATCGCCGTGCCCGCCGTCATCATCATGGTGCCCGGCGTGTACGCCTTCGAGATGATCATCGCGTTCTATCGGGGGAACGCGGTCGAGGCCGTTCAGGCGTCGGCGTCGTGCGGCTTCGTGATCGGCGCATTGGCGATGGGCCTGGCGGTGGCGCGCCTCGGCCTCCGTCCCGCTCAGGCCTGATCTTCGGGCGCCCCGGATCAGGTTGTCGGGACGCGCAGGTCCGTTGCGCAATTCCTCTGACGAGCGCGCATGGCGGCGGCGTGGTGCGTTTGCTATGGAAACGCACCGCCCAAGGATCAACAAATGAACATCGCAATTCCCGATGACTACCAGGACATGGTGGACCAGCTGCCCTGCTTCTCGCTGATCCGCCACCACGACGTGACGCGCTACCGCGAGCCCGCGCGGGATCTCGCTCAGCTGGTCGAGCGGCTGCGTAACGCCGACATCGTCGTGTCGATCCGCGAGCGGGTCGAGTTTTCACGCGCCCTGCTCGTGCAATTGCCGAAGCTCAAGCTGATCGCGCTGGTCGGCCGCAACTCGCAGATGATCGATTTCAAGGCCTGCACCGAGCTCGGCATTCCGGTCGCCACCGGCGTGAGCAACTCGCCGATCGCGCCGGCAGAACTCACCCTGGCGCTGATCGTCGCCGCGCGCCGCAACGTGGCGATCGAGGCCGAGCGGATGAAACGCGGCGAGTGGCCGTGCACCCTCTCCCATCGGCTGCGCGGGTCGACACTCGGGATCTTCGGCCTCGGCGCCATCGGCGCGCTCGTCGCCGAGGGTGGCCACGGCCTCGGCATGAACGTGCTGGTGTGGGGCCAGAAGGGCTCGTTGGAGAAGGCCGCGGCGGCGGGCTACGACGCGGCGCGCAGCAAGGACGAGTTGTTCGAGCGCTCCGATGTGCTCTCGCTCAGCGTGCGCCTGCGGCCGGAGACCCGCGGCATCGTCGGCCCGGAGGACCTCGCCCGCATGAAGCCGACCGCCCTCCTCGTCAATGTCGCACGCGCCGAGCTGATCAAGCCCGGCGCGCTGGTCGAGGCGCTGCGCAACGGCCGTCCGGGTTTTGCTGCCGTGGACGTCTACGAGCAGGAGCCGGTCGTCAACGGCGACCACCCGCTGCTCAAGATGCCGAATGTGCTGTGCACGCCGCATCTCGGCTGGGCCGAGTGGGACAATTTCGAGCTCTACTTCCGCGAGACGTTCGAGCAGATCGTCGCCTTCGAGCAGGGCGGCAAGCTGCGGCTGGCCAATCCCGAGGTGAAGCCGCGTGGGTGATGCGCACAGGCTTGTCCACATTGGCGAATGCCGATGTCATTCGCGACGGCGCTGCGCTAAGAGAGAAACGACGTTCGGCCGGCGTTCACCCGGCCGGCGGAGCGTGCGTGAATTCCGCACAACAGCACGTCGGCGGGCCGTTGGCCCGGCCGTGACCTCATCAAAACTAACCAAAACTAACCGAAGCTCATGACCGAGCCGGGGCGCTCGCCGCATTGATGACCTCACGATACCCGGACGAGGTCATCAAAAGTCATCACGGGCCTGGCGCGGCTAACATCGCGCGCCCAAACACGTTAGCCAAAGTGAGCCGGATGTTAGCCTGGCGGCTGCCTGGCGGCCCAAAGCTTCGTCACTTCCCGGTCTTCACCTTGGTCCACAGCCGGTTGATCAGCCGCTGCGCCTTTTGATCACGCGCAGTGATGGTGTAGAGGCCGGCCATGGTCTGCTCGTCGGGATAGATGGTCTTGTCATCGAGGATCGCCTTGTCGATGAACTTCTGGCTCGCCAGGTTGCCATTCGGATAGGCGATGAAGTTCGTATTCTTGGCCGCCACCTCGGGCCGCTGCAGGTAGTCGATGAGGGCGTGCGCCTCCTCGACGTTCTTGGCGTCCTTCGGGATCGCGAGGTTGTCGAACCACATCTGCGCGCCGCCTTTCGGGATCACATAGCCGATCTCGACGCCCTGCTTCGCCTCCGCGGCGCGCTTCTGCGCCTGCTTGATGTCGCCCGACCAGCCGACCACCAGGCAGATCTCGCCGCTCGCCAGCGCGTTGAGATATTCGGACGAATGGAACTTGCGCACCGACGCGCGGATGCTCATGAGGAGCTCGGTCGCCTTTTCGAGGTCGGCCTGCGCCAGCGAGTTCGGGTTGAGGCCGAGATAATTCAGCGCGGCGGGCATGATGTCGTCGGAGGAGTCGAGCATGTGCACGCCGCAGGCCTTGAACCTGGCGAGGTTCTCCGGCTTGAACACGGTATCCCACGTCTCGATCTTGCCGTCGGGCCCCAGCACCTCGCGCATCTTCTTGACGTTGTAGCCGATGCCGGTCGTGCCCCACATGTAGTTCACGGCGTACTGGCCGTCGGGATCATAGACGGCGAGCCGCCTGGAGATCTCCGGCCACAGGTTGGCGAGGTTCGGCAGTTTGCTCTTGTCGAGCTTCTGGAACACGCCGGCCTTGACCTGGCGCTCGAGGAAATAGGCGCCCGGCACCACGAGGTCATAGCCGGACTTGCCGGCGAGCAGCTTGGTCTCGAGCGTGTCGTTGGAATCGAAGGTGTCGTAGCGCACCTTGATGCCGGTCTCCTTGGTGAACGCCTCGAGCACGGTCGGCTCGATATAGTCCGACCAGTTGTAGAAATTGACGATGCGCTGGCGCTGCGCCTGCGCTTTCAACTGACCCGCGGCGACGGCGACCACCGCGAGCGCCGCGACGGCAACAACGACCTTCTTGAGGGACATGCTCATGTCTCGGTTGGAAGCCCGGCCGCCTTCCAGGCGAGGATGCCGCCGGCGAGATGGCAGTCGTAGGGAAGCCCGGCGGCCTGGCAGGCCTGCGAGGCGGTGACCGAGCGGCGGCCCGACCGGCAGGCGAACACCACCTGCCGACCGCCGGGATCGGGAATGGCGTGCGGGTCGAAGCAGGACAGCGGCACGATCAGCGCGCCGGGATAGCGCTCGAGCGCGGTCTCGTTCTCCTCGCGCACGTCCACCAGCAGCATGCGGCCTTCGGTCAGGCCGCGCGCGACCTCGTCCGGCGTCAGATTGCGGACCGCGGGACCGAAAAGATTCATGGCTTGCTCCTCGTCGACCGGTCCCTCCTTAGGACGGGGCGCGGAGCCGATCAACAGGCGCTTTATGGCCTCGAACTACTTCAGTAATTCGACTGCCGCCGCCTCATCAGTGATGAGGACGTGGCCCAGCTCCGCCTTGAGGCCCGCGCGGATAATGGGCGCCTTGTGTGCGCCGCCGGCGGCCAGCACGATCTCCCGCACGGATCGCAGGTCGGCGAGGTCGGCATGGATCACCTGGCGCGTGATCGGATGGTCGATCGGATGTCCGTCCGCATCGAGGTAGTGGCCGGCGATGTCCCCCACGGCGCCGGCGGCACGCAGCGAGCGCCATGTCGCGCGCGAGATGACGCCGTATTCCAGTGCCTTGCTCTGCTCCGTCAGGTCGACCGCGCTCAACAGCGCGCGGTCGGCACCGCGCACCGTGGCGAGCGTCTCGCGGATGTGGCGGCTCGCCATCAGCGCGTCGCGCAATTCGGCGGTGTCGGCGATCATCGGTGCCGTCACATAGCGGCAGTCCGCTCCCAGAAAGCGCGCGAACATGGCCGCGTTGTCGTAAGGATTGATCGGCCCGCTCGCCACCAAGCCGCCGACCAGCGAGACGATGGTGTTGCCGCTCTGGCGGCGGTGGAGGTTCTGCGCGGCGGCGTGAATGGTGCCGCCCCAGGCGATGGCGAGAGTCTCGCCGGCGGCGAGCGTGTCGGAGACGTACTGGCCGGCGGCCGCGCCGACCACCGAGCGGACGTCGGTCTCCGGCGCCGGGCTCGGAACGACGACGGCGCGGCGCAGCCGGTAGCGCTCGACCAGGCGAGCCTCGAGCTCGAGATAGGGACCGAACCGGCCGTCGATCGAGATCTGAACCAGTCCCGTCGCGAGCGCGAGCCCGATCATCTGGTTGACGCGCTTGCGGGTGAGGCCGAGCCGCTGCGCGACCTCCTCCTGAGTGCGGCTCTCCTTGAAGTAATGCCAGCAAATGCGCGCCGCGAGCTGCGCGTCGAACTCCTCGGTTTCGGCAGCCGGGGCGGAAACGACGGTGGCGGCGGTTTTGAAACCCGACATGGCGGCCTCGCGGAATTGTTCTCGAATGTACCAGGGTCGTCACAAAAGTGATACCCGTCGTGTTTATCCCATTTGTGACCGATCGATCCCAAACGAGTCCAGAGAGGCCCTGCCCTTCCATGGCCGAGCGACGCGCCATCTACGTGAACTGCGACGGTCTCGGCGCCAGCTGGGTCAGCGCGGCGCACACGCCCGCCTTGGCGCAGCTTCACGTCACCGGCGTCATGGCGAGCGATCATCGCGCGGTATTTCCCTCGGTGACGCGCTGCTCCGCCGCGTCGCTGACGACCGGCTGCCATCCCCGCAGGCACGGCCTGCATGGCAATCGCATGGGCCTGCAGGAGAATGGCCGACTCGTGGTGCGCGACGTGGGCCTCCCGGATTTTCGCGAGCACATGCGGCGCGCGACCGGCGGCACGCTCAAAGTCCCCAGCCTGGCCGAACGTGTCGCCGCGCTCGGCGGCTTCGTCGCCTTCTCCAACGTGTCGCCGGGCGCGGCCTATTTTCTCGATCCCGAGCACCACGGCTTCGTCTACCACCGGGCCGGCTCGTTCGGCCCGGGCGGACGGCCGATCAGGGGCAGCGATCATCTTGCGATCACCCACGATCTCGCCGGCGACGTCGCCATGACCGAACGCTTCTGCGCGGAGATCATCAAGGCCAGGCAGCCGGCCGTCGCAATCCTGTGGCTCGCCAATCCAGACCTGACGTTGCATTCGGCGCCGCTCGGGTCGCCGGCGCATCTCGACGCCATGCGCATCGCCGATGGCTGCGTGGCGCGCGTGGTCGAGGCCGTTGCCGAGCAACGCGCAGCGGGCGCCGACATTCTCCTCATGGTCGGCTCCGACCATGGCCAAGAGACGATCCACACCGGCGTCGATATCACGGCATGGCTCGAGGCCGCCGGCTTCGCACAAGCGACCGCGGCCGGCGAGCTCGCGGTCGCAACCCAAGGCACGGCGGCGCTGATCTACGCCTCCCCCGCGGTCGCCGCGCAGCTCGCCGCGTCGGTCGCCGAGCTCCAGCGACAGGCCTGGGTCCGGCAGGTGATTTTCGGCGAAGCACTCGGCGACGTCGGGCTTCGGTCGGATGGTGGCCTGGTCGCCGCCATCGACATGGCGCAGATCGATCGCCCCAATGCGTTCGGCGTGCCGTTCGGTCGCTATGTCGCCGTCGACGGGGACAAACCGCCCGCTCTCGGTTGCGGACAACACGGCGGCCTCGGCCCGGACGAGACCCGTCCTTTTCTCGTGATCGACCGGGCCGGCCTGACGCCGGGCGCGATCGTCGAGCGCAGCAGTCTCATCGATATCGCGCCGAGCATCCTGGATTTCCTCGGCGTCGCCGCTGACGGCGTCGATGGTCGTTCGCTGCTCGCGCGCGGCGACGCGGCAAGTCTTCCGTCCACAGCCAGGAGGCAACCATGCGCCTGACGCGCGAGGAGTTCATCAAAGCGGCGACAATCGGCGGGGCAGCCGCGCTTGCAACGCCGGCGATTGCGCAGAACCGTCGGCAACTGCGCCTCGCCAGCGGCTGGGCGCGCAACTTCCCGGGCTTCGGCACCGCGGTCGATCGCTTTGCCAAGCGCGTCGCCGATGCGACCGAGGGACGGATCACCATCCGGGTGTTCGCCGCGGGCGAGCTGGTGCCGCCGTTTGAGATCTTCGATGCCGTCTCGAACGGAACCGCCGACATGTATCACGGCGTCGAGTTCTGGTGGCAGAGCAAGTCGCCCGCCTTCAACTTTTTCACCACCACGCCGTTCGGCCTGACGCCGACGGAGATGAAAACCTGGATCTACTACGGCGGCGGCCAGCCGCTGTGGGACGAGCTCTCCGCCCAATACAAGGTCAAGCCGTTCCTGATCGGCAATCCGGGCGTGCAGATGGCCGGATGGTTCCGCCGCGAGATCAATTCGATGGAGGATTTCCGCGGCATCAAGATGCGGATGGGCGGATTTGGCGGCGAGGTGCTGCGTCGCGTCGGCGCCAGCGCCGTGCTGCTCGCGGGCGGCGACATCTTCCCTGCCCTGCAGACCGGAACCATCGACGCGACCGAATGGGTCGGCCCCTGGAACGACATGGCGATGGGTTTCTATCGCGTCGCCAAGTTCTACTACGCGCCCGGTTGGCACGAGCCGTCGTCGAATGTCTCGGCCGGCATCAATCTCGATGTCTGGAACGGTCTTTCCGCGGGAGACCGGGAGATCATACGTCTCGCATGCCAGGCCGAGAACGACGTCATGGAATGCGAGTTCAAGTTCAACGATGCCATGGCCCTCGACCAGTTGGTGAATCAACACGGCGTTCAGCTGCGCACCCTTTCGGACGACGTGCTCAGGGCACTCGGCAAGGCATCGCGCGAGGTCATCGCCGAATCGGCGCAGCGCGATCAACTCACCACGCGGGTCTACGAAAGCTACAGTGGTTTTCTCGACCGTATTCGCCGCGTCACCGCGTCGAGCGATTTTGCCTATACCCGGGCGCGGACGCTCGCCTATGAGAGCTGATGTCAGCGGCGTGGCGCCACCGCAACGGTTCGTGCTGACGCTATGCGACCTTCTTGATAACGGGATCGGGCGGCTGGCGACGGGTGCGGCTTTCTTGATCGTTCTGATCGCCGCCATCCAGATCGCCGTGTCGATCCTGCGCACCTTCTATTCGTATGCGCCGCTGACGCTGCAGGAGCTGATTCCAAACCTCAACGTCGCGCTGGTCAGCGTCAGTATCTGTTACGGCGCGCTGCGGGACGTGCACACGCGCGTCGACATCTTCACGGAGCGGTTGCGCAACGGGCTCCGCGTGAGCATCGAGCTGGTGTTGGTCGTATGCCTGTTGTGGCCGACGGCAGCGTTCCTGTCGATCGTGGTTGCTCCATACGTGCTGCAATCGTGGGCGAGCCTCGAAGGCTCCCGCAACGTCGGCGGGCTCGGCGGCATCTACATCGTCAAAAGCTTTCTGCTGTTGATGTCCGTCCTGCTGGTGATGCAGGCGGTGTCGGCCGTCGTGCGAATCCTGCTGCTGCGCCGCTGGCCCTATCTCAACGCCGCGCTGGAACCCGCGGAAGCGTGAGATGGACCTGTCGTTCTGGCTGCCGCTGCTTCTGATGGCGTTCGTCCTCGCCTTGCTGTTTGCGGGGTACTCGGTCGCCCTTACGCTCGCCGGTGGATCGCTGCTGTTCGCGGGGGTTGCGGCGCTGCTGGGCGCGTTCGAGTGGCGGCTGCTGCAGGCCATTCCGTCGCGCATCTACAATCTGTTCGGCGACGACACGCTGATATCCGTGCCGCTGTTCGTGCTGATGGGCACGCTGCTCGACCGCACCAAAGTCGCAGCCGATCTGCTGGAGACAATGGGGCTGGCGCTGCGGCGGGTGCCTGGAGGCATCGGCGTGTCGGTCTGCCTTGTCGGCGCCCTGCTCGGCGCCTCAACCGGCGTGATCGGCGCAACGGTCGTAACGATGGCACTGATCTCACTGCCGACCATGCTGCGTTACGGCTATCCGGCGCCGCTTGCCTGCGGGCTGATCTGCGCGTCCGGCGCGCTCACCCAGGTGATCCCGCCGGCGACCGTGCTGATCCTCCTCGGCGACCAGATCGGCAACGCCTACGCGGAAGCGCAACGCGCCGTCGGCAACTGGTCCGCCTCGCCGGTCTCGGTCGTCGACCTCTACGCCGGCGCTCTGATCCCGGGCTTTCTGCTGGCCGCAGCCTATGCAGCCTACGTCGTCGGCTATGCGATTCTTCGCCCGGCGGCGTTCAAACCAACCGCCGACGTCGACCCAGCTCGACGCGTGACGGCCCGCGAGCTCTTCGCCGCGCTGATTGCGCCCCTCGGCCTGCTGGTGGCCGTCCTGGGCTCCATTCTGTTTGGCATTGCAACGCCGACCGAAGGCGCCGGCGTCGGCGTGGCGGGGGCGATCCTGCTCGCCGGCGCGCGCGACGGCGAGCCATATCGACGTGCCGTCTTGGCGGGACTGGCCGCGCTGGGGCTCGCGATTGCGATCGTCAAGCTCGGCGACGTCCGCCTGATGCGCCGCATCTGGGGAGCAGTCGATGTCGCAGCGATCCTGACGGTCACCGCCTCGCTTGCGATGTTCGCATATGCGCTCACGCGCGCCGGCATCGATCTGTGGCGCAGCGGGATCATGCGCGCCGCCGCCCTCAAGGCGCTGGAGATCAGCGGCATGGTCTATGGCATCCTGCTCGGCGCTTCGTTCTTTTCGCTGGTATTCTACGGCGTCGGCGGCGACAAGGTGGTGGCAAGCCTGTTCGATGCGGTGCCTGGCGGCTCGGTGGGCGCGCTGATATTCGCGCAGGTGGTGATCTTCCTGCTCGGCTTTCCGCTGGAGAACACCGAGATCATCTCGATCGCCGTCCCGGTGCTCGCGCCGTCGCTGCTGAAGACGGTCGACCCGGTGTGGTTCGGCGTGATGACGGCGGTCAACCTGCAGACCTCCTATATCTCGCCACCGGTCGGCTTTGCCTTGTTCTATCTCCGCAATGCGGTGCCGCCCCACATCACGACGGCGATGATCTGGAGCGGCGCGATTCCGTTCCTCGTCATCCAACTTGCCATCCTGGGGCTGCTCATCCTCGAGCCTCGCCTCGCAACCTGGTTGCCGACTTTCCTGCCACGGTGAAGAGCATCGTCATGCAGACCGCCCAGGCTCGCCTTGCTCCGACATTTAATCAGCTCGGCGCGACGGACATCGTGAGCGGTATTCGTCGTGGCGACTTTTCCGCGCACGAAGTCATGCAGATCTGTCTCGCGCGCATCCGGCAGCGCGAGTCGACACTGCACGCCTTTGCCTGTCTCGACCCCGAGGCGGCCTTGCGACGCGCGCGACTGGCCGACGCGTGGCAGGCCGAGGGGCTTCCGCTCGGGCCCCTGCATGGCGTCCCGATCGGCATCAAGGACGTGTTCGACACGGCCGACATGCCGTCAGAGTACGGCAGCCCGTTGTACCGCGGCCGCAGGCCCGCAAACGACGCGGCGGCGGTGTCGTTGCTGCGGAAGGCGGGAGCGGTGGTCGTCGGGAAGACCACCACTTCCGAGTTCGGCATGTACCACCAGAGCCCGGCGCGAAACCCGCATGACCCCGCTCGATCGGCCGGCGTCTCGTCGTCGGGCTCCGCGGTCGCGGTGGCCGACCACATGTTGCCCGTCGCCATCGGCACGCAGCACACCGCCTCGACCCTGTTGCCGGCCTCGTTCTGCGGCGCCATCGGGTTCAAGCCGTCGTTCGGATTGGTCGACATGACGGGATCCAACATCCTCGTGCCGCGCCTTGCGCATGTGGGAGTTCTGGCGCGGAACGTATTCGACGTGAAGCTTCTGCTCGACGTGTTCTCAGACGCACATGCGAGCCCGCTCGCCGGTCGCCCGCCGGTCCGCCTCGGCGTTGTGCGCGGACCGCACTGGTCGCTGGTCGAGGGCGGCGTCGCCGTGGTGTTCGAGAGCTGGATTGCGGATCTCGATCACTGCGCCGTCGACGTCGAGCTTCCCGATGGCTTCGCCGAGAGCACCGATACGGTGATGACCTTGCTCGACGCCCATCTGGCGTTTCGTTTCAAGGATATCGACGCCTCTGCTCTTGCAGCACTCTGTCCACCGCTGCGGAGCTGCATCGCGCGCGGACAGGAGCTGAGCGCCGCAAGCCTCCTGTCGGCGTACGCCCAGGCCGATGCGCTCCGGCAGCGCGCCGATGAATTGTTCGCCAACGTGGACATGCTCGTGACACTGACCGCGCCAACGGAAGCGACGCGCCTCGAGGACGGCCCGGGATCGGGATTGCTGACCATGCCGTGGAGCCTGTGCGGACTGCCGACGATCTCGCTGCCGCTTCTGTCCGGGCCTGCGGGCCTTCCCGTCGGCGTTCAGATGATCGCGCCGGCAGGACAGGATCGCCGGCTCCTCGAGGCGGCAACAACACTCTTCGATGGAATCTAGATCGACACCTGCGTGCCGACCTCGACCACCCGCCCCGTCGGGATCTGGAAGTAATCGGTCGCGTCATTGGCGCTCGAGGCGAGCGCGATGAACAGCCGGTCCTGCCAGCGCGGCATGGCCGACTGCGCGGCGAGCTTGAGGGAGCGGCGCGACAGGAAGAACGAGGTCGACATGATGTCGAACTGCCAGCCGAGCTTGCGGGCGATCGCCAGCGCGCGCGGCACATTCGGCATCTCCATGAAGCCGAACTTCAGGGTGACCCGCATGAAGGTCTCGCCGACCGTGTCCATGCGCACGCGCTCCTCCCACGGGACGCGCGGCGTCTGGACCGTCTTGATGGTGACGATGACGTTCTTCTCGTGCAGCACCTTGTAGTGCTTGAGGCTGTGCATCAGCGCGGTCGGCGCGTGGGTCGGATCGCTGGTCAGGAACACGGCGGTGCCGGGGACGCGTTGCGGCGGCTTGCGCTCCAGCATGGCGACCAGCGCGTCGAGCGGCGTCTCGAGCTTGCGCGTCTTCATCTGGAGCAGCCGGGTGCCGCGCCGCCATGTGTACATGACCGTCATCACCACGACGCCGAGCGCGAGCGGCATCCAGCCGCCCTCGAACACCTTGAGCAGGTTGGCACCGAGGAAGATCAGGTCGAGGCACAGGAACGGCGCGATCAGTGCTCCGGCCGCGAGCGGTGACCACTGCCAGACTTTCCAGATCACGATGAACGCCATCATCGCGGTGACGACCATGGTACCGGTGACAGCGATGCCATAGGCGGAGGCGAGCGCGCTCGACGAACGGAACAGCACGACCAGCAGCACCACGCCGATGAAAAGGAGCAGGTTCACCCGCGGCATGTAGATCTGGCCGAACAGCGATTCCGACGTGTGGCGGATCTCGAAGCGCGGCAACAGGCCGAGCTGAATCGCCTGCTGGGTGATCGAGTAGGCGCCGGTGATCACCGCCTGGCTGGCGATTACGGTCGCGGCGGTGGCGAGCAGCACCATCGGCAGCAAGGCCCACTCGGGATAGAGCAGGAAGAACGGGTTCTCGATCGCCTTCGGATTGGCGAGCACCAGCGCTCCCTGGCCGAGATAGTTGATGGTCAGCGCCGGCAGCACTACCGTCAGCCATGCGATGCGGATCGGGCCGCGACCGAAATGCCCGAGATCGGCATAGAGCGCCTCGGCGCCGGTCACGACCAGGAATACAGCACCGAGGGTGACAAGTCCGATGATGCCGTGGTGAAGCAGGAAGCTGGCGCCATGCAGCGGATTGAATGCGAGCAGCACCGCCGGGTGTTCCGAGATGTGCCACAGCCCGCCGATTGTCAGGGCGATGAACCAGATCAGGGTGACGGGGCCGAAAAAGGCGGCGACCTTGGCGGTGCCACGCGACTGGACCGCGAACAACGCGACCAGGATCGCGACGGTGAGTGGAACGATGTAGGGCTCGAAGGCCGGCTGCACGGTCTTGAGGCCTTCGATCGCCGACAGGACCGATAGCGCCGGCGTGATGATGGCATCGCCGTAGAACAGCGCGCCGCTGATGATGCCGAGCAGGATGACGACGCCGGCGCGCCCGCCCATGGCGCGGTTGGCGAGCGCCATCAGCGCCAGCGTGCCGCCCTCGCCCTTGTTGTCGGCGCGCAGCAGGATGACGACGTACTTGATGGTGACGACGAGGATGAGCGACCAGATGATCAGCGACAGGATGCCGAGCACCACGTTTTCGCTGGCCGGATTGCCGGTGCCGACCGCGGCGAGAACCGCTTCGCGCAGCGCGTAGAGTGGGCTGGTGCCGATGTCGCCGTAGACGACGCCGATCGCGCCGAGCGTCAGGCCCCAGAAGCCGGCATGGACCGCCCCGTCGGTCTGAGCGGAAACAGGATGGCCGTCATTGGCGGCCAAGGTGGAGCTCATGGCGCTGTCCGTCTGATGTTGCATCGCAACAAACCGGGCGGGCTTATAGCACCGCCCGCGGCCTCCGTCCGCTGATGGGATAATGCCAGCGGGCCAGCTATGCTCCCGCCGCACGCGGCAGTTTAGTGACGCATTGTCAGCCAGTTAGAGACGAATTCTCACTCGGCCTGCCTGACTTTTGGTCAGCTCAGACCGTCACCTGCGTGCCGACCTCGACCACCCGGCCGGTTGGGATCTGGAAGAAGTCGGTCGCATCGCTCGCCATTTTGGTGAGCCCGATGAACAGCCGGTCCTGCCAGCGCGGCATGCCCGAATGCGCCGCCGGCCGCAGCGAGCGGCGCGACAGGAAGAACGACGTCGACATGATGTCGAACTGCCAGCCTTGGCGGCGCGCGATGGCGAGCCCGCGCGGCACGTTCGGCGACTCCATGAAGCCGAACTTGAGCACGACCTTGCTGAAGTGCGGCGACACCTGCGTCATGCGCACGCGATCCTCATCGAGCACGCGCGGCGTGTCGGCGGTCTTGATGGTCAGGATGACGTTGTGCTCGTGCAGCACCTTGTTGTGCTTGAGATTGTGCAGGAGCGCGGTCGGCGCGAAATCGGGATCGCTCGTCAGGAACACCGCCGTGCCCGGCACGACGTGCGGCGGCTTCTTCTCGAGGCTGTTGATCAAGGTTTCGAGCGGCACCTCGATGCGCCGCGTCTTATAAGCGAGGATACGGGTGCCGCGCCGCCAGGTGATGATGATGACAACGATAGTGATGCCGAACAGGAGCGGCACCCAGGCGCCTTCCAGGAGCTTCATCAGGTTCGCGGTGAAAAACGTCGCGTCGATGATGACGAGCGGCAGGACCAGGGCGGCGGCGCTGAGCGGCCGCCATCCCCACAGCCTCCAGACCACGATGAAGCCGAGCAGGCCATCGACCACCATGGTGGTGGTCACGGCGATGCCGTAGGCCGAGGCCAGCGCACCCGAGGTGCGGAACAGTCCGACGAGGAGCAGCACGCCGATCAGCAGCGCCGTGTTCACGCGCGGGATGTAGATCTGACCGGAGCGCGCCTCCGAGGTGTGCAGGATGGCGAGCCGCGGAATGAGCCCGAGTTGGATCGCCTGGCGGGTGATCGAATAGGCGCCGGTGATCACCGCCTGGCTCGCGATCACCGTCGCGACGGTCGCAAGCAGCACCATCGGCAACAGCATCATCTCGGGCACGAGGCGGTAGAACGGATTCTCGATGGCGCGCGAGTCGTGCAGCACCAGCGCGCCCTGCCCGAAATAGTTGAGGAGGAGCGACGGCAGCACCAGTGCGAACCACGCGGTCTGAATCGGCTTGCGGCCGAAATGGCCGAGGTCTGCATAGAGCGCCTCGCCGCCGGTGACGGCGAGGAACACCAGGCCGAGGGTCACGAGGCCGACCTTGCTGTGCTCGTAGAGGAAATCGAGCGCATAGTACGGATTGATCGCCGCGAGCACCTGCGGGCCGTCGCTGATGTGCATCAGGCCGGCGGCGGCGATGGCGAGGAACCAGACCACCATGATCGGGCCGAAGAACGCGGCGACGCGCGCGGTGCCGCGCGACTGCACCGCGAACAGCAGGATCAGGATGCCGACGGTGACGGGCAGCACCGAATGTTCGAAGGCCGGCGTCACCAACTTGAGGCCTTCCACCGCCGAGAGCACGGAGATCGCCGGCGTGATCACCGAGTCGCCGTAGAACATGGCGGCGCCGAGGATGCCGAGCATCAACACCGGCGCGGTGCGGCGACCGAGCGCACGCGAGGCGAGCGCGGTCAGCGACAGGGTGCCGCCCTCGCCGTTGTTGTCGGCGCGCAGCAGGATCAGCACGTATTTGACGGTGACGACGACGATCAGCGACCACAGGATCAGCGAGAGGACGCCCAGCACCGCGGATCGGGTGATCGGGCCGTCGCCGATCGCCGCAAGCAGAGCCTCGCGAAACGCGTAGAGCGGACTCGTGCCGATGTCGCCGTAGACCACCCCGACGCTGCCGAGGGTGAGTCCGAGAAAGGTCGAGGTTTCGTGCGTACCAGCTTCACCCGCCGCAGTGTGCGGCGGCGGGGGCGTTGCACGCATGACGTCGGTCATGGATGAGCGATGTTGTGGCGCTGCAGCGAGGGCCGCCTTATATCACCGCCCTCCGGCCGGGCCTATCGAATTTTCCCGTATCAGCCGGAAGTCTAATGGCCGCAGCGGGCGCGAATTTCCCCGAGAAATCAGGGCTTGAAGTCGGTCGGCAGCGGCGGTTCCTCGCGCATCAGGGTAATGGTCACGCGGCGGTTGGCGGCGATGAAAGGATCGTCCGGGAACAGCGGTTGAGTGTCGGCCTTCCCCGCCACCATGTAGAAATTGGCGGGCGGGATGCCCTCCTCCTCCAGGATGCGCCGTACGGCATTGGCACGATCGGCGGACAGCTCCCACGGGCCGTAACCCGGTTTGGGCGGGACCTTGGTGGCCGACGTGTGGCCGGCGACGGCGACGCGATACGGTGTCGACTTGAAGGTCGGGGCAAGCTTCTGGATCAGGCGGCGGGTGCGCTCATAGGGCTCCTTGGCGCCCTCGGGAAACATCGAGCGGCCGTCCTGATCGACGATCTCGACGTTGAGGCCCTCTTTGCTCTCCTCGACGAGGATGTGCTTGGAGAGCTCGGTCAGCTCCGGCATCTCCTGGAGCGCCTGGCGCAGCGACGCGGCGGCGAGAGCAAACGAGCGGTCTTCCTTGAGACGCGCGCCGTTGGTACGATTGCGATCATGCGCTTCCGGCGTCGGCGTGGCGGACGCTTCTTCGGGCGGGATGTGGGCGGCGTTCTTGAGCTTCGGCCGGGTCGGCAGGCCAGGCACCTCGATGATGCCCGAGTAGCGCACGTTCTGTTGCACGCCGAAGGCGTCCCGCATCGAGCCGGCGACGATCTGCAGCTTCTGCTGGTCCTGGTTGGAGAACGCGACCAGCATCACGAAGAACGCAACGAGGAGACCCATCAGGTCGGCGAAGGTCACGAACCAGCCGTGCCCGCCGCCGTGGCCACCGTCCTTGCGCCGCGCCATGGTGCCTCCCGCTACCAGCGTGATCGCGAGATCACGCCGGCACCTCCGAGGCATCGTGGCGGTGCTTCTCGGGCAGGTAGGCGAGCAGCATCTCGCGCACCAGCGTCGGGCTCTTGGCGTCGCGGATCATCAGCACGCCGTCGATGATCAGCGTGCGGCTGATCTCCTCGTCGACCAGCTTGAGGTGCAACTTGTCGGCGATCGGCAGGCAGATCAGGTTGGCGAGCGCGGCGCCGTAGAACGTCGCGAGCAGCGCGACCGCCATGTAGGGGCCGAGCTTCGAGGGGTCGGTCATGTTGGCGAACATCTGCACCATGCCGATCAGCGTGCCGACCATGCCGAACGCGGGCGCGCAGTCGCCGATCGCACGGTAGATCTTCTGGCCCTCGTCGAGATGGGTGAGGAAGTTGTCGCGGTCGCGCTCGAGATTGTCGCGGATGAAGTCGGCGTCATAGCCGTCGGCGACGAAGCGGATGCCCTTGGCGAGGAACGGGTCCTCGACCTCGGCTTTTTCCAGACCGATCGGACCGTTCTTGCGCGCGATCTCGGCGAGCGCCGCGATCTCGTCGACCAGCTCGCGCTGGCTGAAGCGGCGCATGGTGAAGGCGAATTTCGCGCCGAGCGGCAGGCCGTGGAAGATACACGACAGCGGGAACCGGATCAGCGTGGCCGCGAACGCACCGCCGAAGATGACGATGAACGCATGGCTGTCCAGGAACATGCGCAGATCGCCGCCCATGAGAATGAGCGTCACGAGAACGACGGCTCCGGCAAGGAGGCCGAGGCCCGTTGCGATATCCATGGAAGACTCCAGCCGCTACGCGCACGCGCGCGCCGTCCCACTTTCCGACCCGCGGTCCTAACCTAGGCCCTGCGCTTTAAAGGAGGGTTACCGGTTCCCGCCGGATCGGCTGGCCGGCCGCCGGAGATTGGGGCGTTTGGCCCAAAACCAGCGGGTTTTGAGGCCCCTATACGAGCCAATGGTTGGGGCCACGGTGATCCGTGCCGCTACCGATGCGACCCGGGCGTCCGCCGCTTCCCGTTGCCGGCCGGCTGCGCTATGCCACAGGGAAAGGTCCGGCCGGTGGCGCCTGCTCAAGCCGCCGCAAGTTTCACGGGAGGTTCGTGATGCGCGAGATCGGTCATTTCGTCGGCGGAAAGGAGGTCAAAGGCACCTCCGGGCGGTTCGGCGACGTGTTCAACCCCAATACCGGCGAGGTCCAGGCCAAGGTCGCCCTCGCCAAGCACTCCGAAGTCGAGCATGCAATCGCGGTCGCCGAGGCCGCGCAGCCGGCCTGGGCGGCGACCAATCCGCAGCGCCGCGCCCGCGTCATGTTCAAGTTCCTGGAGCTGATCCAGAAGGACTACGACAGTCTCGCCAAGCTGCTCTCGTCCGAGCACGGCAAGACCATCGCCGACGCCAAGGGCGACATCCAGCGCGGCCTCGAGGTGGTCGAGTTCGCCTGCGGCATTCCGCATTTGCTCAAAGGTGAGTTTACCGAGGGCGCCGGCCCGGGCATCGACCTGTTTTCCGTACGTCAACCGCTGGGCGTGGTCGCCGGCATCACGCCTTTCAACTTCCCGGCCATGATTCCGCTGTGGAAGGCGGCGCCCGCCCTCGCCTGCGGCAATGCGTTCATTCTCAAACCATCGGAGCGCGATCCGTCGGTGCCGATGCGCATCGCCGAGCTGTTCATGGAAGCCGGCCTGCCGCCAGGCGTGCTCAACGTCGTCAACGGCGACAAGGAGGCGGTCGACACGCTGCTGACCGACCCGCGCGTCAAGGCGATCGGCTTCGTCGGCTCGTCCGCCATCGCCGAGTACATCTATGCGACCGGCTGCGCCAACGGGAAGCGCGTGCAATGCTTCGGCGGCGCCAAGAACCACATGATCGTCATGCCGGATGCCGACATGGATCAGGCCGTCGACGCGCTGATCGGCGCCGGCTACGGCTCGGCCGGCGAGCGCTGCATGGCCGTCTCGGTTGCGGTGCCGGTCGGCAAGAAGACCGCCGACATCCTCGTCGAGAAGCTCATTCCGCGCGTTGAGAGCCTGAAGGTCGGCCCCTCGACCGATCCGCAGGCCGACTACGGCCCGATGGTGACGCGCGCACATCTCGAGAAGGTCAAGGGCTACGTCGATCTCGGCGTCAAGGAAGGCGCCAAGCTGGTGGTCGACGGCCGCAACTTCAAGCTCCAGGGCTACGAGAACGGCAACTTCATGGGCGGCTGCCTGTTCGACGAGGTGAAGCCCGACATGCGCATCTACAAGGAGGAGATCTTCGGTCCGGTTCTCTCGGTGGTGCGCGCCAAGGACTACGAGGAAGCGGTGCGGCTGCCGTCCGAGCACGAGTACGGCAACGGCGTCGCCATCTTCACCCGCGACGGCGACACCGCGCGCGACTTCATGAGCCGCGTCGAGGTCGGCATGGTCGGCGTCAACTTCGCGATTCCGGTGCCGCTCGCGTATCATACGTTTGGCGGCTGGAAGCGGTCGGGCTTCGGCGACCTCAATCAGCACGGGCCGGATTCGATCCGCTTCTACACGCGGACCAAGACGGTGACTGCGCGCTGGCCGTCCGGCACCAAGGAAGGCGCCGAGTTCGTCATTCCGACGATGAAGTGAGATGTGCAGGGCTGACGCCAAGCATCTGATTGTTTTACGGAGATCTGGGCGAGCGGCAACCACTTTGCTGCTCGTGGCCCTCGCCGCTTGCAACACCACCGCGACCGGCACCGCACCGCCGACCGCCGCGGCGCCGAGCGGACGCGTCGCCGGCAGCGACGTCGACATGGTCGGCCGCTGGGTGCTCGCGTCGCCCAATGCCGGCTTCTGCAACATGACGTTCTCGGGCAAGGCCGGCTCGGCCGAAGGCGCAATCGCTCCGGAAGGCGGCTGCCCAGGCAACTTCTTCACCAGCCGCAAGTGGGCGTTCGAGCAGTCGGGCCTCGTGATCCGCAATCACAAGGGCGAGCCGCTGGCGCAGCTCAGCGCGGCGGGACCGACCCGGCTCGAAGGCCAAGCCACCTCCGGCGAACAGATCACGTTGACCCGCTGATTTCCCCGCCAACCGCGAGTGCTCGATGTCCGATTACCAGCTCTACTGCTTCGCCCAGTCCGGCAATGCCTATCGCACCGCGCTGATGCTGAACCTGATCGGCGCCAACTGGAAGCCGGTTTATGTCGACTTCTTCGCCGGCGGCGAGACGCGCACGCCGACCTACCGCACCGAGGTGAATGAAATGGGCGAGGTGCCGGTGCTGGCGCACGGAGCGAAGAAGCTCACCCAGTCCGGCGTGATCCTGACCTACCTGTCGAAGCTCTCAGGCAAGTTCCGGCCCGAGGGCGACGACGAGGAGCTCGAAGCGCTACGCTGGATCATCTTCGACAATCAGAAGGTCAACGGCTTCCTCGGGCCCTATCGCTTTCTCAAGAATTGGGCGCGGCCGACGCCCGACCAGGCGGTGTTCAACTTCCTGAAAGGTCGCATCGACGGTAACCTCGCCATCGTCAACAAGCGGCTCGAGAAAGCACCGTTCCTGCTCGGCAACCGGCCGACCATCGCCGACGTCTCGATGGTTGCGTATCTCTACTATCCGGCCGAGGAGTTCGGCTTCGATCTGCGCAACGACCATCCCGCAATCTCGGCGTGGCTCGACCGGGTCAAGGCGCTGCCCGGCTGGGCGCATCCCTACGATCTGATGCCTGGGCATCCGCCGAAGCTCGCATCGTGAACGGGCGCGCAGCTCGTACGCTCGCCGGATGCGCCGCCCTGCTCTGCTGGACGGCCGCCGACGCGGCGACCATGGGCACGCCGCGTACCGAGGTGCACAGCATCATCGTGCATGCGGTGAGCGGACCGAGCTGCCTCCTGGGCCGTGTGGTGTATTCAGGCGCGCCCGGCAACGCGCAGCGCTGGAAGCGGTTCTTCGACAATCACCCGTTCCTGGGAATTCACTACGTCGTCGATCGCGACGGCGTGGTGCTCGCGAGCACGCCGGAGGACCGCACGGCCAATCATGCGCTCGGCAACAATGATGGCACCATCGGCATCGAGCTGGTGCACGCCGGCGACGGCGTCGAGCCGTTCGGCGACAAGCAGATCGACGCGCTGATCGCGCTGATCAAGTCGATCCGCACCCGGCACAAGATCCCGATCGAGAACATCAAGAGCCATGCTGAGGTCGACAAGCGCACGTTCAGCTGCGGCGGCGAGACGATCAAGAGCCGGCTCGATCCAGGCGCCAATTTTCCGTGGGCGAAGCTGCGCGCGGCGCTGAAGAACTCTTCCGAATGAGCCGCGGTCGAGCTCAGCAGCCCTTGAGCGCCTTGATGGCCTCGATCAGGTGCTGCCCGTTGCGATTGACGACCGACACGATGGCGGCGCCGTCGCAGGCCTTGGAGCGGCTGCGGAACGTATAGGTGACCTGGAATTTGTTGTCGCCGAGCGGAGCGACATTGACCAGTTTCAGTGGCTCGGACAACGACGAATAGAAATTCCTGATCTGCTCGGCGTTGTACGCCTGGGACGACCGTTTCTCGGGGATGACCAGCGAGGACGCGACCTGTCCGTCGGCGCGCCCGAGCGCGAGATAGAACTGCCGCACGACGTCCGCGCCCGGGTCTGCCGGCGCGGGCGGAGGCGGCAGCGCCGCGATCGGTGGGGTAACGGGAATAGCGGGAGGCGGCGGAAAGGCGGTCACTGGCGGGGACGAAGGCGGCGGCTGTGTCACTACGGCCGCAGTCGGTCCGGCGGAGGCGACCGTCTGCGGCGGCAGCGGCCTGGGCGGTGCGCCCGGTGCGGCCGATGCGCCGGCGAGATAGATGTCGGCGCCGACCACCTGGTCGTAATAGGCGGGGAACTGGTCGTGGCCGATCTTCTGCGCCATCTCGACCACGGCGCCGCGCGTCTGCGTCGCCAGCGCCTTGAGATCGAGCCCCGGCGTCCTGAGCTTCTCGATAAAGACGCGGGTGAACACCGAGTTCGGATTGCGGTCGTCGGGCCCGAGCCGGTCGAGCGCGGTCTGGCCGAAACCGGCGGAGTAGATCGAGAACACGCCACGCGCAGGCTGGCTCTGGGCAAGCCCGCGCGTCGCACCGAGCGAGCGTTTGTCGGAGCCTTGCAATGGATTGTCGCGGCAGGCATCGAGCACGAGGATTGCGACACGCGCACCCGCGCTGGTGATCCGCTCGATCACCGTAGTCTCGGCGACCGCCTGCTCGGCGAGCCGGCCCTCCTCCGCGCGGCCGGTCGCGCGCGGAGCGGGAACGTCGGACGGCAGCAGGTAATTCGCGCCGCTGAACGACACGCCGTGGCCGGCAAAGAAGAAGAACGCGGTGTCGTCCTTGTCGAGCCGCGCCGCGAGATCGAACAAGCGGTCGACGAACGCGCGACGGTCGAGGTTCTCGCCGTAGAGCACATCGAAGCCGAGGCCTTCCAGCGTGCTGCGGATTGCGCGGGCGTCGCTGATCGCATTGTGCAGCTGCCGCTCATTGCCGAGGTTGGGGTAGCTGTCATTGCCAACGACGAGCGCGACGCGTTTCTGCGCCAGCGCCGGCGACACGACACAGGCGAGGCTCAACGCCGCGGCGGCAAGGCCGGTAATCAGACGGTACCGAAATCCCATGGTGAAAAGCTCCCGGGCCCAAGCTGCGCCTGCATGATAGGACAATCCTATCTTGGTCGCAGCAGCCTTACCGGGCGGTCAAACCGCCGTCGATCGCGAACTCCGCCCCAGTCACGAACCCGGACTCCTCGGACAGGAGATAAACGCAGAGTTCCGCGACCTCTGCCGGCTTGCCCAGGCGGGCGAGCGGGATATCGCGCGTGAGCATGCCGCGAGCGATGTCCGGCCGACCGGTCTGGCCGAGGACGTCCTCGACCATCGGGCCCTCAAGGAAGGCCGGGTGCACCGAGTTGCAGCGGACCTGCGGATTGAGGCGCGCGCCGTGCAAGGCGACCGACTTGGTGAGAAGCCGCACGCCGCCTTTCGAAGCGTTGTAGGCGGCGAGATTGTGCCCACCGACGATGCCCGAAATGGACGAGAGGTTGACGATGGAACCGCCGTTGCGCTTGAGCAGCGCGAGCGCGTACTTGCAGCCGAGAAACGTGCCGTCGAGATTGATGGCGATGACGCGCCTCCAGGTCGCGTAGTCGGTGTCCTCGATGGTGGCGAGGACGGCGATGCCGGCCGCGTTGACGAGCCCGTCAAGCCGACCAACGCTGCGTTCAATCTCGCCGACGACGCCGAGCCAGTCGTTCTCCGACGTAACGTCCAGCACATGATCGATGCCGTCGCGCCCGGCGAGATCGGTCGCGATCGCCCGCCCGCCCTCGCGCGTCACCGCGTCCTTGACCGCCATGCCGATGGCGCCGGCGGCGCCGGTGATCAGCACGACCTTGTCCTTGAGCCGAGCCATCAATCCCGCAGCCCCGTGGTGGTGTCGACGACCATCATCGACGCGGTCATCAGCGCGACCTGCCGGCGCTTGGCGCCGTCCTCCGCGAAGACCTCGCCGAGGCAGACCATCAGCTTCTTGCCGGGGCGCACCACGCGCCCGGTCGCGATCAGCCGCTCACCCTTCGCGGGCGCCAGCAGATTGAGCTTGAATTCGGTGGTCAGCACCGCCGCATCCTCCGGCATCAGCGACAGCGCGGCGAAGCCGCAGGCGGTATCGGCGAGCATCGCGGTGATGCCCGCATGAATGAACCCGTGCTGCTGGGTGAACTCCGGCTTGAACGGCATCGTGATCTCGCAATACCCCGCATCCACGCCGGTCACCGATGCGCCGATCGTGGTCATGGCCTGCTGCTTGGCGAAGCTCGCGAGACAACGGCGTTCGGCGGCGGGGTCGATGGGCATACGGACTACCGGAAGATGACGATGGCGGGCGCGAAAACGTCTCAGGCCTTGTCGTATTTGGCAAGCAGCGCGGTCGCGGCAGCGATGAGCTTGCGGCCGTCGTGACCGCGCTCCTTCACCTGCTTCACCCAGGCGTCGGTCACCGGCTCGATCGCCTTGCGCCAGCGCGCTGCTTCGTCGCCGCTGACGTTGGTGATCGGATTGCCGCGCGCCTTGATGACGGCGAGCGCGCTCGCAGCCTCCTCGTCCCACAACTGGCCGGCGACCGCTGACGCAGCTTTGCCGCTGTTTGCGTCGAATACCGCCTTCAGGTCGGCCGGCAAGGCGTCGTACTTCGCCTTGTTCATCGCCAGGACGAAGGTCGCCGTGTAAAGGGCCGGCGAACCTGGCAATTCGGTGTGGTATTTCGCGAGTTCCTGCACCCGGACGGTGGGTACGACCTCCCAGGGCAGCAGGCACCCATCGATGATGCGCTGGATCAGTCCTTCGGTGATCTGCGGCACCGGCATCGACACCGGATTGGCGCCGAGCGCGCGCACCGCATCGCCGGCGAGCCGCGTCGGGGCGCGCAGCCTGAGATCCTTCAGGTCCTCAAGCTTTCCGACCTGCTTCTTGGCGTGGATGACGCCGCCGTCATGCGCCCAGAAGCAGAGCGGGCGCACGTCGCGAAATTCCTGCATCAGGTGCTGCTGGGCGAAATCCTGCAACGCGGCGGAATTGACCGCCGCGCGCGCGGATGCCGTGAATGGCAGCTCGAAGGTCTCGATCAGCGGAAAGCGGCCGGGCGTGGTGCTCGGCACGATCCAGGCGATGTCAGCCGCACCCTTGAGCACCTGGTCGTAGAGATTGGCGGGCGTGCCTCCGAGCTGCATCGACGGAAACATGTCGATGCGGACGCGGCCATTCGACTGCGCCTCGATCTTCTTGGCCCAGGGCAGCAAGAAGCGCGCATGCGCCTTGGCGACCGCCGGGACGAAGTGATGCAGCTTGAACCTGAACTCCGGCGCAGGCGTCGCCGGCGCCGAGCGCGCCACCGCCGGGCCCGCGACCACGGCCGCAGCACCCGCCAGCTTGAGGAAGCGGCGACGGGCCGCCCGCATCGTCAGTTGAGCCGCGCCGGGCGCTCGTGCTCCGGCGCCTCGGGGGGAAGCTGATCGCTGGGCGACTGCGCGTAGGTCACCGCCTGCGGCGGCGCAGCGGCCGGCGTGACGGCCGCCTGCCCCTCCGCGTCTTTGCGTGCATACTCGCGGTACGACAGCCAACCGAACGGCAAGCTGCCGAGATAGAGCAAGGTGCCGACTGTCAGCACCTCCCACGGGTAGCTCAACAGCAAGGCGAAGAACAGCACCACGAGAACGAAGAGCGGCAGCACCATCTCCGGCGGCACGCGCTTGCCGACCCGCTTGCCGGAATACACCGGCAGCCGCGACACCATCAGGAACGCGATAGCCAGCGTATAGACGAGGACCACCGGGGCCACGAACGAGAGCCGAGGCATGCCGAGGAAATGCACGTAGATCGGCAGCAGCACCGTCAGGGCGCCGCCCGGCGCCGGCATGCCGACGAAGAAATTGCCCGCCCAGGCCGGCCGATTCGGATCCTCCATCATGACATTGAAGCGCGCGAGCCGGAGCCCGGCGCTGATCGCGAACACCATGGCGGCGATCCAGCCCGCCGACTTCAGATCATGCAGGCCCCAGAAGTACAGGATCACCGCTGGCGCGACGCCGAAATTGACGAAGTCAGCGAGGCTGTCGAGCTCGGCGCCGAATTTCGAGGTGCCCTTGAGCAGCCGCGCCACGCGCCCATCGACCCCGTCGAGCACCGCAGCGAACACGATCGCCGCGACCGCCCATTCCAGCCTGCCTTCCCAGGCGAGGCGGATGGACGTGAGGCCGGCGCACAGCGCAAGCAACGTGATGACGTTCGGCACCAACGTGCGCACCGGGATAGCCTTGAAGCGGCGCCGGCGGCCGGTCAGCGGATCGGGTTCGAACGGTGAAGAAAATGGCATGAGTCGAATATAACGCGGCAGCGGCTCAATCGCTACGCGGCACTAAGTCACTGAAAAAGCAGATAAACTAACCTACCCGGAACGCGCGCCCCCCTTCCAGCGCACGCAGATCGGCGAGCACGGTTTCGCCGGCGATCGCCGTCTGCCCCTCGCCCACCAGCGGCTTGACCGCCGGCGGAAGGTAGACGTCGACGCGCGATCCGAACCGGATCAGACCGATGCGCTCGCCGGCGCCGATGCTCTCGCCCTCGCGCACGAAGCAGACGATCCGGCGCGCAATGAGCCCTGCGATCTGCACCACGCCGATGCGGGCGGCGCCGGGCGTGGTGATGACGAAACAGTTCCGCTCGTTGTCCTCGCTCGCCTTGTCGAGATCGGCATTGATGAACAGGCCCGCCCGGTAGGCGATGCGCTCGATGCGTCCGGCAACCGGGGAGCGATTCACGTGGCAATCGAACACGCTCATGAACACGGAAATGCGCGGCAGAGGCTTGTCGCCAAGCCCGAGCTCCTGCGGGGGAACCGCATTGGTAATGCGGCTGACCCGCCCGTCGGCCGGCGACACGACGATACCGTCGCGCACCGGCGTCACGCGTTGCGGATCGCGGAAGAAATACGCGCACCACAGGGTCGCGATGGTGGCGAGCCAGCCGAGCGGCGACCACAACCAGAACAGCACCAGGCTCCCGAGCGCGAACCCGCCGATGAACGGATAGCCTTCAGGATGGATCGGCGCGACCTGCGAACGGATCGAGGCGACAATCGACATGAACGCGTGCTTCCCCTGCCTATTTCTCGCCGACCGCCGCCATCACCGGCTCGTCCTGCGGTTCGTCGACCGCCGGCGGGTTGCGGTTGGGCGCGGAGCTCTCGTCATCGCCGACCTGCGCTAGCGTCTCACGCGCGGCCTCGGCGCGGCGCTGTCGGTTCCACATGCTGGCATACAGGCCATTCTTGGCGAGCAGTTGAAGATGTGTGCCGCGCTCCGCGATCGCGCCCTGATCGAGCACGATGATCTCATCCGCGGCGACGATGGTGGAGAGGCGGTGCGCAATCACGAGCGTGGTCCGGTTCTGCGACACCCGGTCGAGCGCATCCTGGATATCCTTCTCGGTATGGCTGTCGAGCGCCGAGGTCGCCTCATCGAGCACGAGAATGGGTGGGCTTTTCAGGATGGTGCGCGCGATGGCGACGCGCTGCTTCTCGCCCCCCGACAGCTTGAGGCCGCGTTCGCCGACCTCGGTCTCGTAGCCTTTCGGCGTCGAACGGATGAATCCGTCGATCTGCGCCATCGCCGCCGCCGCCTCGACCTCTGCATCGCTCGCATTCCAGCGGCCGTAGCGGATGTTGTAGCGGATCGTGTCGTTGAACAGAACCGTGTCCTGCGGGACCATGCCGATCGCGTCGCGCAGCGAGGTCTGCGTGACGTCGCGGATGTCCTTTCCGTCGATCAGGATGCGGCCGCCGGTGATGTCGTAGAAGCGGAACAGCAGGCGCGACACGGTTGATTTGCCGGCGCCGGACGGTCCGACAATCGCCACCGTCTTGCCGGCCGGCACCTCGAACGAAATGCCCTTCAGGATCGGCCGCGCCGACTCGTAGGCGAACCGCACGTTCTCGAACCGGATCGCGCCGTCGCGCACAACGAGCGACGCCGCATCGGGCCGATCCTTGATCTCCGGATCGCGATGGAGGATCGAGAACATGGTCTCGATGTCGGTCACGCCCTGCTTGATCTCGCGGTAGACCATGCCCATGAAATTCAGCGGCTGGTAGAGCTGGATCATCATCGCGTTGATCAGTACGAAATCGCCGACCGTCTGCGTGCCGCTCTTGACGCCATAGGCGCACATGGCCATAGCCGCCGTCAGCCCGAGCGTAAAGATCACCGCCTGCCCGGCATTGAGCACCGCGAGCGAGGTATAGGCCTTCACGCTCGCGTCCTCGTAGCGCGCTATCGAACGGTCGTAGCGCTTAGTCTCGCGATCCTCGGCGCTGAAGTATTTCACCGTCTCGTAATTGAGCAGCGAGTCGATCGCCTTGGTGTTGGCGTCGCTGTCGCTGTCGTTCATCTGACGGCGAATGCCGATGCGCCACTCGGTCGCGTAATAGGTGAAGGCCATGTAGGCGACGACGGTGACGAGGATCAGCACCACATAGCGCCAGTCGAACTCGACCAGCAGCACGCCGAGAATGAGCAGGAGCTCGACCACGGTCGGCGCGAGTTGCAGGATCACCATCCGCACGATCGTCTCGATGCCGTTCCGCCCGCGCTCCAGGACGCGGGTCAGTCCGCCGGTCTTGCGCTCGAGATGGAAGCGCAACGAGAGCAGATGCATGTGCTCGAAGGTCATCAGCGCGAGGCGCCGCACCGCGTGCATCGCCACCTTGGCAAACACGCCGTCGCGCATCTGCGTCAGCAGCGCCATGATCATCCGCATACCGCCATAGGCAGCGGTCATCAGGATCGGCACAGCAACCGCCCAGCCGAGCCAGGCGGACGGCGCGAACGGCGCCGAGCCCTCGCCGACCAGCGCGTCGGTCGCCCATTTGAAGGTGAACGGCACGGCGATGGTGGCGAGCTTGGCTATGAGGAGCAGCGCGGCAGACAACAGCACGCGCAACTTGAGGTCGCGCCGGTCGGAAGGCCAGATGTATGGCCAAAGATTGATCAGCGTGCGCAGCAAAGCGCCACGCTCGGCAGAGACACGTGGCTTCGGCGGAGTGAGTGGCGGAGACGAGTGAATATTCATCGGCGGTCCAGGGCGACAGACCACGGGACCAGGCCGCCGCATCCGATCGTACATATAGGGCGTTCGGGCAGCGCAATCATCTGGCAAAACAGCGAATTTCCCGAAGCTCACAAGAGTTCCAAACGGCGCATCGGCGGCAACCATGACGTTAGGCCCGACTTGACGCTCCGCAGCACGGATGCCACATCCGAACCCATGAACTTGATTCGTACTGTCTGCGTCTATTGCGGATCGTCCCCAGGCACCAGTCCCGCCTTCGTCGAAGCGGCCCGTCAGTTCGGGGCCATCCTGGCCCAGAGCAAGGTCGGTCTTGTCTACGGCGGCGGCTCGACGGGACTGATGGGCGCGATCGCCGCCGCGGTCGCCGAACGCAGCGGCCAGGTCACCGCTATCATTCCGGAATTCCTCAAGGCGCGTGAACGCCTCTACGCGGGCGCGCAGGAGATCATCGTCACGCGCGACATGCATGAGCGCAAGCGCGCGATGTTCGAGCGCGCCGACGCTTTCGTGGCGCTGCCCGGCGGCATCGGCACGCTCGAGGAGCTGGTCGAGCAGATGACCTGGGCGCAGCTCGGCCGCCACCGCAAGCCGATCCTGCTGCTCAATATCGACGGGTTCTGGGACCCGCTGGTCGAGCTGATCGACCACATGCGTGGTCTCGGCTTCATCCACTCCGAGCTGTTGTTCGACTATCTGGTCGCCCGCCGCGTCGAGGACATCATGCCGATGCTGACCGCCGCGATCCAGAAGGTGCCGAAGCCGGAGCAGCGCGAAGGCGCGCCGATCATCGAACGCATGTAGCGCCGGCGTTCGCGCCTTACCCTTTCGTCGCCGGCGCCGGCACCTGCCCCATCTCCTTCAGCACCTCGTTGGCGGCCTTGAATGCATCGAGGCCGGCCGGGATGCCGCAATAGACGGTCGCGTGCAGCAGCACCTCCTTGATCTGGTCAACGGTGACACCATTGTTGATGGCGCCGCGCACGTGCAGCTTGATCTCGGGCGCGCGGTTGAGCGCGGTCAGCATCGCCAGGTTGATTAGGCTGCGCGTCTTGCGGTCGAGCCCCTCGCGCGTCCACGCATAGCCCCAGCACCATTCGGTGGCGATACGCTGGAATGCCATGGTGAAGTCGTTCGCCGCAGCCAGCGAGCCGTCGACATAGGTCGAGCCGAGCACCTCGCGCCGGACCGCAAGGCCCTGCTCGAACAGTGAGTCGACGGTGGTGTTCTGATTGGCAGTCATGTTGCACCTGTTGGTTGTTGCGTTTGATAAATTTGGAGATCGGTCAGCGATACGTCGGATCGGCATCGAGGCGCACGACCCAGCCCTCGAGGCCCGGCCGCGCCGCCGGATAGCGCTCCATCACCAGCGGATCGTGGCCCGGCACGATGTGCCGCAGCGAGGGCGCGAGCTTCTTCAACGTGGTGTAGCCCTCGAGCGTGTCGGCGACGCTCGCGGTGATCGGAAACACCCGACCCTGCTCGAAATGCGCGTAAAGGTGGCTGGTATCGGACGCGAGCACCACCGGGCCGCGGCGAGTCATCACCCGCACGCATTGCAGGCCCAGCGAATGGCCGCCGATCTTGTGCAGCGTGATGCCGGGGGCAAGCTCGTCGACGCCGTCGTGGAACTGGACGCGGCCCTCGAACACCTTGCGCACCATGGCGACCACGTCGTCGACCTCGAACGGAACGCGCAACACCGCGTGGCACATGCAGCGGCCGGTCGCATAGGCCATCTCGCCGTCCTGGAGGTGATAGCGCGCCCGCGGGAACAGGTCGTAGTTGCCGCAGTGATCGTAGTGGAGATGGGAGATGACGACGTTCTCCACCTTGCCGTGGTCGACGCCGATCGCCCTCAAGCCTTCGCCGATCGGCTTGAGCAGGTCGCGCCCACGCTTCTTCGCCATCGCCGCGTCGAAGCCGGTGTCGATCACGAAGGGCCCGCCCGGGCCGACGATGGCCCACACGAAATAGTCGAGCGGCTGCGGCACCTCGTGCGGATCGCCGCCGACGTAGTTCTCCGACGACATGCGATGGTGATGGGCGTAACGGATCGCGTAGACCTCGTAGCTCGGCTCGCTCATGCTCTCTGATCTCCTCCGGCGTTCGGGTCAGCCCGACGCGACATGGTCGAGGGCGTCCAGCAGGAACGGCCGGAAGCCGGGATAGTTCTCGATCATGGGAAAGTGCCCCATGCGGCTCATCAGCGTGTAGCGCGCGCCGGGAATTGCGGCGGCGACCGCCTGCGTCATCTCCGGAGTGCACGAGTAGTCGTACTCGCCTGTCAGCAGCGCGACCTTGCAGCGGCCGCTGTCGATGCGCGTAATGTCGGCGCGGCCGTCCCAGTCATTGCTGTAGAAATGCACATCGCCCTGATAAACGCCGGGACCGGACTGGCTGTAGTACCACCAGTTCTCGCGCCGGCTCGCCTCCGGACTGAACGGCGAGTTGAGCCCGTAGGTGTAGCTCGCGCACAGCTCGCCGCCGTGGATCGCCGGATGGTGCAGGAACTCGTTGTAGCGACCCGGTGCATAAGCCGAGCTTTCCAGGCCGACGATGCCGCGCAGCTCGTCCTGGTGCTCGGCCGCGAGCTTGAGAACGATGGCGCCGCCCATCGAGCAACCCATCACCACCGGCCGCTCGAGCCCGAGCGCCTGCCACACCGCGCGGATGATCGCCACATAGAGCGCTGTGGTCAGACGATATTGCTTGAGCCACCATTCGTCAGGTGGCGTCGAGCGGCCATGATAGGGCATGTCGAAGGCGATCACGCGAAACCGCCGGGTGACCGCATCGTCATTCATCACGTGCCGGAACTGCCGTGCGTCGGCGCCGGCGGTGTGGAGACAAAGCAGTGGAATGCCGCGGCCTGCCTCATCGAGGTAGATGCGGTGGCTCTCGCCGTCAATCTCGACACTGAAATAGCGGCCGCTGATCGGCTCGAATTCAGGCATCGGGCGCTCCCGTCTCGCGCATGATGTTCATCATCCGATGCAGCGCCCGCGCGTTCTGCATCGCGACCAGCGCGTCCCCCTCGAGCGTGAACTCCGGCACCCGCATCAGCATGGCGAAGAAGTCGTGGAACAGCGGCGGCGGATTGGGGCTCAGGAATTTACGCCAGACGGCGAGCGGAGCGCGAAATCCGAACGCCACGCGCGCGTCGAGGCGCGGGCGGGGAACGATCTCGACGATCCTTCCCCGCTCGACGCTGAGCGCGAAGCGGCTCTCTCCGAACGTGAGGGTGAATGCGCACGTGAACCACCGGCCGATGACGGCAAGCTCGCCGTCGGCGTTGACGCGCTCCCGATAGCGGGAGAGCCAGGCCTCGCCCGGATAGTCGCTCATCGCGGAGCCTTGCTTACCTGCGCGGCCAGATCGGCGCCGCGACCGCAGAGCCCTGCGGATAGACGGTCACCGGCACGCCGTCCTGCCACTGGACGATGACCAGGTCGGCATCGACGCGGCGGCCCGCCTCGTCGAACTTGACGCGGCCGCCGGGGAAGAAGCGCGCCGGTCCGTCCTTGGTATCCATGGCGCGGATTGCGTCGGCGACCTTGCGACGATCGGCTGCGCCCGCCCGCTCAACCGCCTCTTTGAAGATCCACATATCACCATAGGTCGACAGCGTGTCCTGCGTCATCCACGGCTCGCTGGTGCGCTTCTTGAATTCCTCGATAATGCTCTCCTGGCCTTTGGCGCCCCAGTTGGCGACGACCGTCATCACGCCTTCGAGCACCTTCTTGTCGACGTTGCGGATCATCTCCGGCGCGCCGATATGCGCACCGTTGGAAATCACCGGGAGGCGCCCGCCGCCAAGGCCGAACTCCGAGATCTTCTCGACGCACATCTTGTCGTCAGACACCGCGGTCGGCAGCAGCAGCAAAAAGTCCGGCCGGGTCGAGCGCACCTTCTGAATCAGCGGCGTGCAGTCCGACAGCGGCGGCGTGAAGGTCTCGTCGACCACCAGCTTGAGCCCGAGCTTGTCAAATCCGCCCTCGCGCATCGGCTTGGCGAATGCGACCGACGATGCCGTATTGTCCTGGATCAGCGCGACGGTCTGCGGCTTCTTGCCGGTCGCCGTCTCGGCGAGCTTGAGCAGCGCCGGCAGGGCTTCGCGCGCCTGCGTCCCACCGGTCGCCGACGTCTGGAATACGTACTTGAAGCCGCGTGCGGTGATCTGATCTGAATAGGACAGCGTCAGCAGCGGCAGCTCCGCGCGCTCGGTCACCTCCGTGACACCGAGCGTGAAGCTCGACAGCCAGGCGCCGGTCGCGCCGATCAGATCCGGCTCCTGCGAGATCATCCGCTGTGCCGTGTTTTTCGCCTTCTCGACGCCGTCGCCGGCGTCGAACACCACGAGGGTCAGCTTGGCGCCGCCGAGCGCCTTGATGCCACCCGCCCGGTTGATGTCGTCGACGGCGAGCTGGGCTCCCTTCAGCATCAAGTCGCCCGAGCGCGCCCACGGACCCGACAGCGGCGCGATCAGTGCGACCTTCACCTCGGCCGGCTGCGCCGGGGCGATCGAGGGAACGAGGCCGAGCAGTGTGGCGACGGCGAGCACGTCGAGAAACTTCCTGTTCCATTTGCTCATGGCACTTCCTCCTGTCGTGACGTTTCCATTCGCAAAGCGCCCTTGAAGGGTCTTGTTACATTCCGAGATAGGCCTTGCGGACGCGATCGTCGGCGAGCAGCGCGTCGCGCGATCCGCTCAACACGACACGCCCGGCTTCGATCACGTAACCATGGTCGCAGGATTGCAGCGCCTCGACGGCCCGCTGCTCGACCATCAGGATGGTGAGCTTGAGCTGCGCCCGGATCGCCGCGATGCGCTCGAAGATCAGCTCGGTGATCGCCGGCGCAAGGCCCATCGAAGGCTCGTCGAGCATCAGAAGCCGCGGCGACGCAGCGAGGCCGCGCGCGATCGCCAGCATCTGCTGCTCGCCGCCGGAGAGCGTACCGGCCGCCTGGCCGCGGCGCTCCGCCAGCACCGGGAACAGCGCGAAGACGCTGTCGAGGTTGCTCGTCCAGTCGCGCCGCCCAGCCGCGGTCAGCGCCCCCATTTCCAGGTTCTCCAGCACGGTGAGGCTGGGAAACACCTGCCGCCCTTCCGGAACATGGGCGATGCCGACATGGGCACGTTGCGCGGCCGGCAATGTTGCAAGATCGTGGCCATCGAACTCGATCGAGCCGCCGAGCCACGCGACGACGCCGGAGACCGCTTTGAACAACGTGGTTTTGCCGGCGCCGTTCGGCCCGACGATCGCGACGAAAGCGCCCTGCTCGACCTCGAGCGAAACGCCGCTCAACGCGGCAAGGCCGCCATAGGCGACGTGGAGGTCCCTGATCCTAAGCATGCGCCCGCCACTTCTTGCCGAGATAGGCCTCGATCACCTTCGGATCGCGCGTCACCGCCTCCGGCCGCCCTTCGGCGATCATCGCTCCGTGATCGAGCACGATGAAACGCTCGACCAGGCGCACCATGGCCTGCATCGTGTGCTCGATGATCACGATCGTGGTCCCGTCGGCAGCGAGGCGACGCAGCACGCCGAGCACGTCCTCCGTCTCCGCGCCGCCAAGGCCCGCCAGCGTCTCGTCGAGCAGCAGGATCTGCGGCCGGCCGGCGAGCGCGCGGGCGATCTCCATCAGGCGCAGATGCCGGCTCGGTAGTCCCTCGACGACGGCGTCGGCGCAGTCGCCGAGGCCGACACGCTCGAGCATACCCCGCGCGATGATCCGCGCCTCGTGGTCGTCGGCGGTCGCGCAGAAGGCGCCGACCACGACGTTGTCGAGCAGGGTCATGCGCGGAAACGGCCGCGCGACCTGAAACGTGCGGCCGACGCCAAGCCGGCAAATGCGGTTTGGCGCCAGGCCGACGATCGACTGGCCATTGAGCAGGATCTCGCCGCGATCAGGCTTGAGGAGTCCGTTCAGCAGATTGAATAACGTCGTCTTGCCGGCACCGTTCGGGCCGATGATGCCGACGATCTCGCCGGCCACGACCGAGAAGCTCACGTCGTGGACGGCGGTGAGGCCGCCGAACGATTTGGTGACGCTCCGCACCTCGAGCATCGTGGCCCGCGCTGCGGCGGATCCGCCAGCTCGCACATGCTCACCTTGGCACAGCTCCGGCCCGGGACCTGCGGACGCGGCGGCGGGCACCGCCACGCCGCGTTTGCGGCGGTCGCGCAGCTTCCAGTAGATGCCTTCCGGCGCAAGCAGCACCACGGCAATGATTGCCATTCCGAAGACGACGCCCTGGATGCCCGGAATGATGTTGCCCAGCTCGGCATGCAGGATCTCGCTGAGGGGGATCAGCACCGCGGCGCCGATCACCGGGCCCCAGATGGTGCCAACGCCGCCGAACAGCGCCACGACCAGAGCCTGTGCCGAGGTCAGCATGCCGAACACCGAGGCCGGCGTGACCACCAGCAGGATGACGGCGTAGAGCCCACCGGCCGCGCCGGCAATCGCGCCCGACAGCGTGATGGCCTTGAGCTTCCAGCGCAGGGTGTCGATGCCGACCGCTTCCGCTGCAAGCTCGTTCTGCTTGATCGCAAGGAGCGACAGCCCGAAGCGTGACCGCTCGACGCAACGCAGGACGATCAAGCTCGCCACCAGCAACGCGACGGCGAGCGCCACATAGATCCGTTGGTCGGCAAACTGCATGTACGCGGCCGGCTGCTCGCGCTGCATCGGCAGCGTCACTTCCTGGTAGCCGAGCCACTCGAACACGTAGAGCAGCGCCAGCGGATAGGCCAGCATGGCGAGCGCGAAATAATGGCCACGCAGCCGAAACGTCGGAAAGCCGATCAGCAATCCAGCCGCCGCACCGGCCAGGGCCGCGAGCGGAATGCCGATCCACGGAGTCAGACCCGCGCCGGCGAAGGCGAGCGTGACGGTGTAGGCGCCGAGTCCGAAGAACGCCGCGTGGCCGAACGAGACGAGCCCGGTATAGCCGCTCAGCGCGTTCCACGAGAGGCCCATCACCGCCCAGATCGGCACCAGCGTCAGCATCAGCTGGTAGTACTGGTTGCGCACCAGCAGTGCGAGCAGCAGATAAGCGGCCGCGAGGACGAGGATCGAGACCACGTCGCGCGCAAGCGGTCTAGCTGTGGCGTCCATCACGCCCTCTCGACGCTGCGGCCGAATAGGCCCTGCGGGCGCAGAAACACGATCGCGAGGAACACCACGAAGATCGCGGTATTCTGCAGCTGCGTCGGCAGCACCAGGGTCGACAGCTGCTGCACCAGCCCGATGGTCATGCCGCCCCAGAACGCACCGACGATGCTGCCGAGGCCGCCGAGCACCACCCCGGCATACATGATGATGACGAACTCGAGCCCGACATAAGGTTGGAACAGGTAGTAGGTCGCGACCAGTCCGCCGGCGATCGCGGTCACGCCAGTGCCGAGGCCGAACGCGATCCGGTGTGCCCGGTCGACGTCGATACCCATGTACGTCGCCGCCTGCGGATTATCGGCCGCGGCACGCAGCGACTTGCCGAGGCGGGATCGCGACATGAACCAGTAGAGCGCGAGTGCGACCGCGATCGACACCAGGGCGGCAATGCCGCGCGCCTTGTTGATAAACACAGTGATCAGGTCGTCCCACAACGGGCCGATCTCCCAGGCGCTCGACGACAGCGGCGTGCGGATCGAGGTCGGCGTCGAGCCGAACAGGATGAGACCGCCGTTCTGCAGCACTAGTGCGACCCCGAGCGTGAGGATGAGCTGCGCGTAGTGCCCCTCGCCTTCCAATCCGGCAACGCGCACGCCGGTGACGTTGGCGATCAGGAAGCGGTGCGTCAGCGCACCGGCGACGAACAGCACCGGACCGGTCAGGATGGTCGCCACAACTGGACCGGCATAATTGCCGAGCAGCGCGTCGACGCCGATGCCGACGGCGATGTAATAGGCGAGATACATGCCGAGCATCATGAAGTCGCCCTGCGCGAAGTTGATCACGCGCATGACGCCGAAGATGATGCCGAGCCCGGTGCACATCAGGCCGTAGAGACAGCCGACCAGCACGCCTGCGGCCAGCGCCTGGAGAAAATTCTCGACCAGGACCTGCCCGGGCGTCACGGCCGCGCCTCGGCGCGCGTCATGACGTCTTGCCCTTCACTTCCGCGCCCGCCCATTTCTCGACGGTGCAGACGATCTGGGTGATGTCAGCGTTGGGGCCCTGGGTCGCCTTGGTGACCGCAAGCAGCTGCTTGACCGCGTTGCCGACCAGCATCGGCACGCCGAGGCTCTCGGCGACCTCGAGGCAGAGCCGCACGTCCTTGTGCAGCAGCTCGGTGGAGAAGCCGAAGTCGAACCGTCGCGGCAGCACGCAGCGCGGGAACTTGTCTTCCGTCGCGGTGTTGCGGCCGCTCCCGGAATTGATCACGGAGATCATGGTCTCGGCGTCGAGGCCGGCCTTGGCACCGAGCACCAGCGCCTCGGAGGTCATGCTGATGGCGCTGGCCGAGAGGATGTTGTTGATCAGCTTCATCGTCTGGCCCATGCCCGGCTTCTCGCCGATGAAGAAGAACTTGCCGATCACGTCGAAGGCCGGACGCAAGCGGTCGGCAATGGCGCGCGGGCCGGACACCATGATGGCGAGCGTGCCGCGCTCGGCGCCGCCAGGCCCGCCGCTGACCGGCGCATCCATTGCCGTGATGCCTTTGCCGGCCAGACCGTCCGCCACCACCTTTGCCACGCCCGGACCGGTGGTCGAGAGATCGACGAAGGTCTTCACCTTGGTGCCGGCCGCCACGCCTGTGTCCGACAGCGCGACCGCGCGCACGATATCGGGCGTCGGCAGGCTGACGAACACCGTCTCGGCGATCGAGGCGACTTCCGCGGGCGACGCGCAACGCCGGGCGCCGCGCTGCTCGAGGCGCGCCATGGCGGTCGCGTCAATGTCGTAGATCGCGAGCTGATAGCCCGCCTCGATCAGCCGGCCTGCCATGTGAATGCCCATGCGGCCGACGCCGATGAAGCCCAGCTGCTCGCCAGTCATGTCTCCTCCCGTTTTCGTTGCGGCCGTACGGCCGCTCTTGCGATACCGCCGGCGCTCAGCCGGCGGCCGATTGATGTTGTTCGGTTCGCAGCCACTCGATCGCGACCGCCGCAGCTCTGTTCACGTGCCGCACCGCCGCCTCGCGCGCCGCCTTGCCGTCGCGCGCCGCGAGCGCGTCCATCAGCTCGCCGAGCTCGCGCAGGCTTTCCTTGGCGCGGCCGCGCGCCTTGAGCGAGGTCGCGCGCAAGACCATCACGCGGGAGTTGAGCATGCGCAGCATCTGGCCGAGCGCCTCGTTGCCCGAGCCTTCGACCAGGCATTCGTAGAAGCGGTTCTTCGCCTCGAGCCGCACCACCGTGTCGTCGCTCTGAAACGCACTCTTGAGCAGCTTGAAGGCCTCGACCAACGCCTTGCGCTGCGCGGCGCTGGCGCGCTCGGCGAACAGGTGGCTCGCCAGGCCCTCGAGCTCGCGGCGCACCTGATAGACGCCCTCGGCCTGATCGGGCGTCACGCGGGCGACGATCGGCCCACGATGCGCAATGACCTTGATCAAGCCCTCGGATTCGAGCTGGCGCAGCGCCTCGCGTACCAGCGTGCGACTGACGCCGATCATCTCGCACAGCTCCCGCTCCGGGAGCCGCTCGCCCGCCTTGAACCGGCCGACCGCGATCGCGTTGCGGATGCTCTCGACGACGCTGTGGCGCAGCGGCGCGGCGACCCTCACGACGCGAAAATTGCGTTCGTCCATCGTCCCTCCCCGCCGCTGTCCCACCGAAACGCTCGCCGCAGCATACGGGCTTCCTGTGGGACGATCATACAATATGACGATCACATTGCAACGGTGCGCGGCCTCATGTTAGCTGTGCGGCAACAGCGTCGGTCGCTCGTCGCGGCGGGCGGGCAACAGCAGGCGATGCATCCCCGGGGAGGACCATGCTGCGCGGCAAGTGCGCCCTCGTCACCGGCGCGACCGGCGGGCTCGGCTACGCGATCGCCGAGCGGCTGGCGGCCGAGGGGTGCAACGTGATCGTCAACGGCATCGTCCCGGACGCAGAAATGACGGAACCGCTCGCGCGCCTCGCACGGCACAGCGTTGCCACGCGCTATCTGCGCGCCGATCTGCGGGACCCCAACGAGATCAGCGCCATGATGAGCGCCGCCGCAGCGGCGTTCGGCGCGGTCGATATCCTGGTCAACAACGCGGTGGTCCGCCATTTCGCAGCAGTCGAGGAATTCCCGGTCGAGCGCTGGAACGAAGCGCTCGCCGTCAACCTGTCGGCAGCGTTCCACACGATCCGCCTCGCGCTACCTGCCATGCGCTCACGCGGGTTCGGGCGCATCATCAACATGGGTTCGCCCTACAGCTTCTTTGCCGCCGCGAACCGCATCGACTACGTTACAACCAAGACGGCGATCCTCGGGCTGACGCGCACCGTCGCGCTCGAGACCGCCGGCACCGACATCACCTGCAACGCGGTCTGCCCCGGCACTTTGCCGACACCGGCGATCGAGGGGCGCATCGCCAAAATGGCGATTGAGCGCGCGATCTCCGTCGACGAGGCGACGCGGCTCTACCTCGCCGACCGCCAGCCGGGCGGGCGCTTCATCCCGCTCGAAACGGTGGCGGCGCTGGTCGCCTTCCTGTGCGGGCCAGCCAGCCGGGAAATCTCCGGCGCGGCATTGCCGGTGGACAGCGCCTGGACGGCGAGTTGAACGTCATGGCCACGACAATGGCGATCACAAGGAGATTCGCATGAGGTTCGTCCTCCAGTTCGCCGCCGGGCTTCTGCTCGCAATGCCTGTCGCTTCGGCCGAGGATTTCCCGGGCCGGCCGATCACCATGGTGGTGCCGTTCTCAGCTGGCGGGCCGGGCGACGTCATCGCGCGCCTGATCGGCGGCGCCGTGAGCACGACCCTCAAGCAGCCGGTGGTGATCGAGAACGTGGTCGGCGCCGGCGGCACGATCGGCACCAACCGCGTCGCCAAGGCGGCGCCGGACGGCCATACCCTCCTGCTCATGCATGTCGGCCAAGCCACCGCGCCCGCGCTCTACGCCAAGCTGCCGTTCGACCCGGTCGGAGATTTCGCCACGATCGGGCTCGTTACCGACGTGCCGATGATTCTGGTAGCGCGGCCAAAATTCCCGGCCAGTGACCTCAAGGAGCTGGTCGCCCGCGTGCGTGCCGAAGGCGACAAGCTCACCTACGGAAACGTCGGCCTCGGCTCCGCCTCGCATCTCTGCGGGCTCATGTTCATGAGCGCGGTCGATGCCAAGCTCACGCCGGTCTACTACAAGGGCGGCGGACCGGCACTCAACGACCTGATCGCCGGCCACGTCGACGTCTACTGCGATCCGGCGACCGGGCCGACGCCGCACATCCAGGCGGGCACCCTCCGCGGCTATGCCATCACCGGCAAGGCGCGCGTGGCGACGCTGCCCGATCTGCCGACCGCCGCGGAAGCGGGACTGCCTGCGTTCGACGTGACCACCTGGTACGGCCTGTACGCGCCGCGCAACACGCCGAAGCCGATCGTCGACACGCTGGTCGTCGCGTTGCAGGGCGCGCTCAAGGATCCCACGGTGGTCCGCCGTTTCGCCGAGCTCAGCATGGAGCCGGTCGAGCAGGCGCGCGCGACACCCGCGGCGCTCGAGTCGTTCCTCAAATCCGAAGTCCAGAAGTGGGGCCGGATTATCAGCGCGGCCGGCATCACGCCGCAGTAGCATCCTGATCTGTCCAGTGAGCCGGTCTGCGGTTGCTGAGTTTGGACCAATTTTGACGAATTTTGATTGGATTTGGCCGACAGGTCATCATTTTCGATCGGCGCGTATCCACGACGAAAAGGCCGTGCAACGCACAGCCCATTTTCCAGTCCGGATTCGATTGTGATTGCCCATGCTCCGCCGGCCGGGTGAAGCCGGCGTCGAAACGCTTCCTGTCTATCTGAACATTGGACGATTGTGGAGGGCTCACCCGCGGCACAATCGGTGGATTGAGGGGAAGCCTGGACTAACCCTTCACGAAGGTCACCGCCTCGATGCGATTGCCGTCGGGGTCGCGGATGAAGGCGGCGTAGTAGCCCTCGCCGTGCTGCGGCCGCAGGCCCGGCGCGCCGTCCGACGTGCCGCCCGCTTCGACCGCCGCCGCGTGGAACGCATCGACCAGCTCGGTCGTGCGCACGCGCAGACCGACATGCGCGCCCGAACTCGCCTCGACCGGCGCCATGCCGCTGCGCAGGTTGATCCAGAACTCCGGATAGGTCTTACCGAAGCCGACCGTCGCCGGTCGCGCCTCGAGCTCGCTGTAACCGATGACGCCGAGCACGTGCTTGTAGAAGCGCGTCGCCCGTTCGAGATCCGCCGCGCCGACCGAGACGTGATCGATCATCGTCGATCGCTCATGCCGGTGCGCCGGACTTGACCAGCTTGTAGACGACCGAGTCCATCAGCGCCTGGAACGACGCATCGATGATGTTGGGCGACACGCCGACCGTGCTCCAATGCTCGCCGCTCTCGTCCTCGCTCTCGATCAGAACCCGCGTGACCGCCTCGGTGCCGGCGTTGAGGATACGCACGCGATAGTCGGTCAGCTTCAGGCCTTCGATGTACTTCTGATACTTGCCGAGGTCCTTGCGCAGCGCGACGTCGAGCGCATTCACCGGGCCATTGCCTTCCGCCGCCGAGATCAGGGTCTCGCCGGCGACCGTCACCTTGACCACCGCCATCGCCACCGTGACGCGCTGGCCGAGCGCGTTGTAGCGCTGCTCGACATTGACGTCGAACTGCTCGACCGAGAAATAGTCCGGCACGCGACCGAGCACGCGCCGCGCCAGCAACTCGAACGACGCGTCGGCGGCCTCATAGGCATAGCCGATCGCCTCGCGCTCCTTCACCTCGTCGAGCAGGCGGCCGATGCGCGGATCGTCCTTGTCGACCTTGAGGCCGATGCGGTCGAGCTCGGCGAGGATGTTCGACTTGCCGGCCTGCTCCGACACCAGCACCTTGCGGCGGTTGCCGACCGTGTCCGGCGCGACGTGCTCGTAGGTTTGCGGCTCCTTGAGGATGGCCGAGGCGTGAATGCCCGCCTTGGTCGCGAACGCGCTCTCGCCGACATAGGGCGCATGGCGATTCGGCGCGCGGTTGAGGATTTCGTCGACCGCGCGCGAGACGTGGACGAGGCTCTTGAGCTTGTCGTCCGAAACGCCGATGTCGAATTTTTCGGCGAACTCGGACTTGAGCCTGAGCGTCGGGATGATCGAGATCAGGTTGGCATTGCCGCAGCGCTCGCCGAGGCCGTTGAGCGTGCCCTGGATCTGCCGCGCGCCGCCGCGCACGGCGGCAAGCGAGTTCGCCACCGCCTGCTCGGTATCGTTGTGCGCGTGGATGCCGACATGGTCGCCGGGCACGACCCTGCAGACCTCGGCGACGATCCGCTCGACCTCGTGCGGCAGCGCGCCGCCATTGGTGTCGCACAGCACGACCCAGCGCGCGCCCTCGTCGTAAGCGGCCTTGGCGCAGGCGAGCGCGTATGTCGGATTGGCCTTGTAGCCGTCGAAGAAGTGCTCGCAGTCGAGCAACACCTCGCGACCCTTGGCCTTGGCGGCGCGGACGCTGTCGCGAATGGACGCCAGGTTCTCCTCGTCGGTCGTCTCGAGCGCGACGCGCACGTGGTAGTCCCAGGATTTGGCGACGAAGCAGATCGCATCGGCCTTGGCGTCGAGCAGGCTGGCGAGCCCCGGATCGTTCGACGCGGAGCGGCCGGGCCGGCGCGTCATGCCGAACGCGGTGAAGGTGGTGTTCAGCTTGCGGTCGGTCGAGAACAGCTCGGTGTCGGTCGGGTTGGCACCCGGATAGCCGCCCTCGACGTAGTCGATGCCGAGGTCGTCGAGCATGCCGGTGATCACCAGCTTGTCGTGCAAGGTGAAGTCGACGCCGTTCGTCTGCGCCCCGTCGCGCAGCGTGGTGTCGAACAGATAGAGGCGCTCGCGCGCCGAATTGCGTGCCATCGTGGTCACCAATATCCGAAATATCTCAGCGCCAGGCCGGCGGCGATCACGATGATCACCAGCTTGAGCGCGATGTAATAGAGCCAATGGCGCGGGAACGGCGTGTCCGGGCGTTTCATGGCGCGCCTCGCTCGGCCGGTCGCTTGGAAGCGAGCGGCTTCTCCATGGTGGTATTGCCGAGCCATTCGCCGGCGAGCGGAACGGTGTTGCGCCGCTGGTCGGTGAAGCCGCGCTTGCGGAAGAAGTCGTGCGCGCTGTCGCTGACGTCGGCGGTGAGCTTCGCGGCGCCGCGCGCGGTGGCGAGCTTTTCCAGGGCATCGACCAGCATCGAGCCGACGCCCTGTCCGACCACCGCCGGATGCACGTAGAGAAAATCGATCTGCGTGTTGTCCTTGAGCGCGGCAAAGCCGATCGGCGAGCCGTTGAGGGTCGCGATCAGGGTCAGCTCGCCGCCGAGCCGTTTGGCAAACGCCGCGTCGTCGTCGGCCGCCGAGGCCCAGGCCTCCTGCTGGCGCTCGTTGTAGTCCTCGCCGGTCAGCTCCTCGATGCTGAGACGGAAGATCTCGGCCAGCAGCGGCGCATCGGTCGGCAGGAACGGCCGCATTGCGAAGGTCGGATGTGCCTCACCGCTCATCGACCGATCTCCCACGTGGTGCCGTCCTTCGAATCCTTGAGCACGATACCCATGGCGGCAAGCTCGTCGCGGATGCGGTCCGCTTCCTTGAAGTCCTTGGCGCGACGCGCCGCGAGGCGCGCCTCGACCAAGCGCTCGATCTCGTCATGCGCCAGCGCCGGCTGCGGCGCGCGGCTCGCCCGCCATGCGGCGAGCTGATCCGGACGGAAGCCGAGGAACGCGAGCGTGCCGGCCAGCGACTTGTGACCCGCGCGGCTGCGCAATGCGTGCATCTCGGCGATCGCCCTCGGCGTGTTGAGATCGTCGGCGAGCGCCTCGACCACTGCCGGCGCCGGGCGTGCATCGGCCTGGTCGGCGGCCGCATCGAACCACGCGGACAACGCCTTCTCGGCTTCCTCGAGGCCTTTCAGCGTCCAATTGATCGGCTGCCGATAGTGGCTGCTCAACATGGCGACACGAATGACATCGCCCGGCCAGTCCGCCAGCAATTCGCGGATCGTGACGAAGTTGCCGAGCGACTTCGACATCTTCTCGCCTTCGACCTGAAGAAAGCCGTTATGCATCCAGGTATTCGCCATCACCGGCGCATGGAAGGCGCAGCGCGATTGCGCGATCTCGTTCTCGTGGTGCGGAAACACCAGATCGATGCCGCCGCCATGGATGTCGAACGTCTCGCCGAGCAGCGCAGCCGACATGGCCGAGCATTCGATGTGCCAGCCGGGCCGGCCGCGTCCCCACGGACTGTCCCAACCGGGCAGCTCAGGCGGCGACGGCTTCCACAGAACGAAGTCCATGGCATCACGCTTGTACGGCGCGATCTCGACGCGAGCGCCGGCTATCATTTCATCGAGCGATCGTTTCGCCAGCTTTCCATAATCCGGCATCGTCGTGACGCTGAAGAGGACGTGACCTTCCGCGGCATAGGCATTGCCGTTGTCGATCAGCCGCTGGATCAGGCGGATCATGTCGGTGCTGGCGCCCGCGTTGCTGACATATTCCGTCGCCCGCGGTTCATACGTCGGCGGAAGCGTCCCGAGCGCCCGGACATCGTCCTTGAAATTGGCGTAGGTCTCCTCGGTCAGCTCGCGAATCGAGATGCCCCGCTCCGCCGCGCGCGCGTTGATCTTGTCGTCGACGTCAGTGATATTGCGTACGTAGGTCACGTGCTGCGGTCCGTAGACATGCCGCAGCAGGCGGAACAGCACATCGAACACGATGACCGGTCGCGCATTGCCGATATGGGCAAAGTCGTAGACCGTCGGTCCGCACACGTACATGCGCACGTTGCTCGGATCGAGCGGAGAAAAAGTCCGCTTCTCGCGCGTCAGCGTATCGTAGAGCTTGAGTTCCATTGCACCGACTTCATTGCGTTGACGACACCGGCCCGAGCTGAACGGGCCGAACGAACACACGCTCCGCGGCCTGCTGGCCGGGCGTCGGTTGATCTCGAATGAGAAAAAGACGGCCGCAGCCAGCGATGAACGCTAGCGAATAATCCCCCGGCAAATGCCGCAGATGGTGAACCGGCCGATCATGGCGGCGCAGAATGGTCAAGCGTGCCCTCCCCGTCAAGGGCGGATCAGGAGTATTTTCCGGCGCGGCGACGGCCGCCGCGCGGCACAAATGCGACCGACTCAACCTTGACGCATGAAGCGTTGCCGCGCCGACACGGCGTGCCGAAAAACCAGTCAGCTTCTGTGCGCGTGCATTGCCCGCTTGCACCGGACATGAGAAGGATTCTTTACTGAAGATTCTTCTCCGGCCGAAGCGGTTAACGTGACCTTAACGGTTTCGGTCGCATTCTCGGTCCCCAAAGCACCCCGGCTCTCGTTCCTGGGAGTAAGTCCCATGCGCGCCGTTGCGGCCGTACTGACGTTCTTTGTCGTGCTGTGCGCGAACCTGCCGGCGCAGGCGGAAAAACGCATCTTCATCATCGCCAACAACGCCGACGGCTACGGCGTCGATCGCTGCCTCGCCACCGGTGCGAGCTGCGGCGCGGCCGCCGCTGCCGCCTATTGCCGCGCGCGCGAATTCAACCAGGCCGCCTCCTTCCGCAAGGTCGAGCGCGAGGAGATCACCGGCGCGGTGCCGGCGAGCAGCACCGCGTGCAATGGCGGCAGTTGCGAGGAATTCGTCGCAATCGAGTGCGCCCGCTGACCTGACGGGCAGCGCTGCCTTCTCGCTCCGACCATCTTTGCCTTTCGATCGCTGCCGTCCGCGCAGCGAACGGCAGCGTGCGATCAGAATTCGCGGCGCATCGACTTGTCGAGCGAATATTCGCCACCACCGCGGATCAGGAACACGAGCGCGACGAACAGGATCAGGATCGAATATTCGGAGCCCTGCTGCGTCCAGAAGAATCCCTTGGCGGACGTGAACCACACCGCGTTGAGCATGAAGATCGCGACGAACAGCGCCGCGACGCGGGTGAACAAGCCGAGCACCAGGCAGAGGCCGCCGACGAGCTCGGTCAGCGCAACAACGAGCACCCAGAACCAGCCCGGCTTGTAGCCGATGTTGTCGAACAGCCCCGAGAACCGCGTGTAACCCATGCCGCCGAACCAGCCGAACAGCTTCTGGCATCCGTGCGGGATCAGGATCAACCCGAGCACCGCGCGCAGCACCGGCAGCGCATAGGGCTCGGCTGCAGCGTAGATGTTTCCAAGCGCAGGAATGAAGAGTCGCTTCGCGGCCATTGGCGTTTCCCCCTGACGTTTCCCCGACTGGCCGCTCATGTCCCGGCGACCCGGTCCAAGGCTAGCACAGGGACGGCGGCTTGCGATCGACCTTCACAGGAATGGGCGCGCGGCTGTGTGGGGGCTTGCCCAATCACGAAGAGTCAGCGTCGTCTCTTGCCGCAGCGCGTCAAATCTCGCGGCCGAGCTTGGCGTCGACCGAGCACGGCCCGCCGCCGCGGACCAGGAAATGGAATACAACGATCGCCCAGAACAGCGGATATTCGATGCCGCGATTCTCCCAGCGGAAGCCGAACTGCCAGTGATAGCTGACGATGGCGACCACCAGGAAGATGATGATCGGCACCGCGACCACGCGGGTGAACAGCCCGATCGCGAGACAGATCCCGCACACGAACTCGACGATGCCAACCACGTAGGCCCAGAACAGCGGCGGATGAAAGCCGACGCTGCCGAGAAACTGCGCCGCGCCCGCAGTGTTGCCGAACAGGATCGGATAGCCGTGATAGGCAAGCGATGCGCCGGCGACGACGCGAATCAGCGGCTCGGTGCATGGCGCGAGCGCGCGATAAATGCTGCCGAGCGCAGGAATGACGAGACGCGGCTCATCGCTCATGTGGGCCTCCGACAGCCAAAGGCAAACCTGGAGCGCCGAACATAGATCGGGCCTGCGCATCACGCATTTCAATTCACGCGTGATGACGATTGCAACGGGCTATCGAGGATCTCTCTGGTTCGGATCGAAGTGTTTCTTCAGACCGGTCCAGCAATCGATGTAGTCGTCCTGGCGGGTCGTCAGGGTCGCGGCGTATCTGGTGACGCGCTGGCGGAAACGCGTCTCGAACATGAAGGCGAGCGTATTCGTCAGCTTGGTCGGCTTGAGCTCCACGTTGCTCGCGTGCTCGAAGGCGTCCTTGTCAGGGCCATGCGGGAGCATGGTGTTGTGCAGGCTCATGCCGCCAGGCACGAAGCCCTCCGGCTTCGCATCGTAGCGGCCGTACACGAGCCCCATGAACTCCGACATGATGTTGCGATGGTACCAGGGCGGCCGGAACGTGTTCTCGGCGACCTGCCAGCGCTCTGGAAAGATCACGAAGTCGACATTGGCGGTGCCCGGCGTCTCTGACGGCGACGTCATCACCGTGAAGATCGACGGATCCGGATGGTCGAACGACAGCGCGCCGACCGGCGAGAAATGCCGCAGGTCGTATTTGTAGGGCGCGTAGTTGCCGTGCCAGGCGACGACGTCGAGCGGCGAATGTGCGACCTCGGTCTTGAACAGCTCGCCGCCCCATTTGACGAACATGGTGCACGGCTCGTCGCGGTCCTCGTAGGCGGCGACCGGCGTGAGGAAATCGCGTGGATTGGCGAGGCAGTTGGCGCCGATCGGGCCACGGTCCGGCAGTATGAAGCCGCCGCCGTAGTTCTCGCATACATAGGCGCGCGCCGGCCCGTCGATCAGCTCGGCGCGGAAGATGACGCCGCGCGGAATGACACAGACCTCCCCCGGCTCGATGTCGATCAGTCCGAACTCGGTGCGGAAGCGCAGCCTGTTCTCCTGGGCGACGATCAGCATCTCGCCATCGGCGTTGAAGAAGTGCTCATGCGACATCGACTCGGTGACGAACAGCAGATGGCTCGCCATGCCCGACATCGCCTCGGCGTCGCCCGCGGTCGTCACCGTGTGCAGGCCAGTCACGAAGTCGAGCTTGGCCTTGGGAATCGGAACCGGCCCCCAGCGCAGCTGCCCGAGCGGCAGATCGGTGTCGTCCCGTTCGGGCGCGGTGCGGATCGCGCCGCGGTCGATCTTCGCGAACCGGGCAGTGTGCCGCACGCTCGGGCGGATCCGATAGAGCCAGGTGCGCTGGTTGGCCGACTGCGGCGCCGTGAACGGTGTGCCGCTGAGCTGCTCGGCATAGAGCCCGTAGCTGACCTTCTGCGGCGAGTTGCGGCCAACCGGCAGGGCGCCGGGCAAGGCCTCGGTCTCAAAGCTGTTCCCGAAGCCCGACATGTAGCCGCGCATGAGGTGGAGGCCGCCGAGGCCCGTGCGACCGGCGATCCTGGCGTTCGAGACCGGCTCGTTCATGGCACACCTTGGACTTTGTAGGCGCTGCCTACGCTTCGCTCTCGGCCTTTTGTCCCAGCTTCTTTGGGGCGCCGTTTGACAGCGCGCCATTGGCGCGAGACGCTGTTTGGAATAACTTTAGTTTCAGGCGTAACCAAGGTCAACGCAAGAGGGGCCATTGTGAACGACCAAACAACGACCCAAGACGCGCCGCCCAAGGTCAAAACCGCCACCAGCAGCGACTCCGTGCTCAAGTTGGAGGAGTTCCTGCCCTATCGCCTCAACGTTCTCGCGAGCCTGACCTCACAGGCGCTGTCGCGCGTGTATTCCGAGCGCTATGGCATCGGCGTCCCCGAATGGCGCGTGCTGGTGACGCTCGGACAGTTCGGCATGATGACCGGCAAGGCGATCGGCGCCCACAGCCACATGCACAAGACCAAGGTATCGCGCGCGGTGGCCGAGCTCGAACGGCGCAAGCTGGTCACCCGGCGCGCCAATCGGGAGGACCTGCGGGAATCGTTTCTGTCGCTCACCCCGGCCGGGCGTGCCATCTATGAGGAGCTCGCGCCGCATGCGCTCGAGTTCGCCCGCCGGCTCGCCGAGGTGATCGATCCTCAGGATCGTGCTGCATTCGAGCGCGCCGTCGAGCGGCTGACGGAGCGCTCTCGCCTGCTTGCCGAAGAGACTGCGCGGTCGAGCGCAAAAGGCTAATCTCCGGCAGGCCGAGATCAGCCTTTGCGGTCGTCAGGAGGAAACGTGAAGCTCTACACCTATTTTCGTTCGTCGGCGGCATATCGCACGCGCATCGCGCTCAATCTCAAAGGCCTGCCCTATGACATGGTGCCGATCCATCTGACCAAGGATGGCGGACGCCAGCACGACCCTGCCTATCGTGCCATCAATCCGCTGATGCGGGTGCCCTCGCTGGTGCTCGCCGGCGGCGAGGTTCTCACCCAATCGATCGCCATCATCGAGTATCTCGACGAGGTCCATCCCGAGCCGCCGCTGCTGCCGCAGGACGCGATCGAGCGGGCGCGCGTGCGCGCGGCGGCCCAGCTGATCGCCTGCGATATTCATCCGCTCAACAACCTCGCCCCGCTCAAGTACATCAAGAACACGCTGGGCAAGGATCAGGCCGCGATCGATGCCTGGTATCACCATTGGATCGCGAGCGGATTCGAGGCGCTCGAGACCATGCTGCGGCCCGGACCCTACGCGTTCGGCACCCACGTCACGCTCGCCGACATCTGTATCGTGCCGCAGGTCGCGAACGCGCGCCGCTTCAAGGTCCCGCTGGACAGGTTCCCGAACATCGTCGCGGTCGACGCGGCCTGCCTGAAGCTTCCTGCCTTCGACAAGGCACGCGCGGAAAATCAGCCGGATGCGGAGTGACCCGGCGTTTCGCCGGTGGTAGACATCCGGCCCCGCCCAAACCCCAACTGCGAAGCTTCCGTGCAGCCCCACCACCTCGGCCGCGTCGTCTTGTGGATGCTCGGCGCGCTGCTGTCGTTCTCGGCGATGGCGGTCTCGGTGCGCGGCCTCGCCGGCACGCTGAACATTTTCGAGATTCTGTCGATCCGCAGCGGCCTCGGCGTCCTGATCATGATCGTGGGCGGCGTCTGGTCGGGCATGCTGCGAACGAGCCTGGTCCCGCGCCGGTTTGCCTTGCACCTCATCCGCAACGGGGTGCACTTCGGCGCCCAGTACTTCTGGGCATCGGCGATCCTCCTGCTGCCGCTCGCCACCATTTTCGCGCTCGAGTTCACGGCGCCGGCATGGACGGCGCTGATGGCGGTGGCCCTGCTCGGCGAGCGGCTGACGCCGAGCCGCATCGGCGCGATCGTGCTCGGCTTTGTCGGCGTGCTGGTCATCGTGCGGCCGGGTCTCGCGAGCTTCCGACCAGCCGCCCTGCTCGTGCTGGTCGCCGCGCTCGGCTACGCCATCTCCAACATCGCCACCAAGAAGCTGGTCGAAACCGAGACAACGTTCGCCGTCATCCTGTGGATGAACATCCTGCAATTGCCGATGGGGCTGGTTGCGAGCGACCTGTCGTTTCCCACGCGGATCTTGGCGGACCAGATTCCCGCCGTGCTCGGCATCGGCATTGCGGGGCTCGCGGCCCATTACTGTCTCACCAACGCATTCCGCGCGGGCGACGCGACCGTGGTCGTCAGCATCGATTTCCTGCGGATCCCGCTGATTGCGGTGGTCGGGTGGTGGCTCTACGGCGAGACGGTGGATGTGTTCGTGTTCATCGGCGCAGCGGTCATTATCGCCGGCGTGCTCTGGAATTTGCGCGCGGAATCGCGCCGACCTGTGTCCCAGACGCCACGCGCCGACGCCTCATCGGGAGCCTAGATCTTGGATGTCATCACGCGTCGTTATCGTCATAATGTTGCCGTGTCGGGCACTCATCGGATTCGATCCGAGAGGATCAGGGGCTTGCAGGCAGTGCGCAATCTTGGCTTCAGCGTGGCGGTGCTGATCGCGACCGCGAGCACGGCCATGGCGCAGGGCGCCCCTCCTCCGCCGGCCGCCGGCGCGTCGCCCGCACAAAATCCCGTTTGCGTGCGGCTCGAAGCCCAGCTCGCCGCGGTCAATCGCGGCATCACCGATCCGGGCCGCGCCGACCAGATCAACCGGTACGAAGAAGCCGCCGCCAAGCAGCAGGCCGAGCTCGACCGCATGGTCGCACAATCGCGCAAGTTGGGCTGCGAAGGCCTGGGCTTCTTCTCGCTGTTCGGCGGCCAGAACCAGCAATGCGGGCCGCTCAATTCGCAGATCCAGCAGATGCGCGGCAATCTCGACCGCATCACCGCCGATCTCGAACGCCTGAAAGGCTCCGGCTCCGAGCGCGACGGCCAGAAGCAATCCATCCTGGTCGCGCTGGCGCAGAACAATTGCGGCGCGCAGTACCGCAGCGCGGTGACGCAACAGAGCGGCGGCTTCTTCGACTCGCTGTTCCGGTCGAGGGAAAGCAGCCCCGCGCAGGGCACCACCCTGTTCGGCGGCGACTCGCAGACGTCGACGTTCCGCACCCTGTGTGTGCGCACCTGCGACGGCTTCTATTATCCGATCTCGTTTTCCACCACGCAGGATCGCTTCCGTGACGACGAGCAGACCTGCCAGCGGACCTGCCCGGCCGCCGAGGTCGCGCTCTACTCGCATCGCAATCCCGGCGAGGACGTGAACCAGGCCGTGTCGATCAATGGCACGCTCTACACGCAGCTTTCCACTGCGTTCAAGTATCGCACCGAGTTCAACCCATCCTGCAGCTGCAAGAAGGCCGGCCAGAGCTGGACCGAAGCCGTCGGCCCAGGCAGGGACACGACCATCGAGCGCGGCGACATCGTCGTGACCAACGATCGCGCGCGGATCATGTCGCAGCCGGGCCGACCGACCAGGTCCGACGCACGCAGCACGCCGGCGCCGCAGATCGCCCCCGGCGATCAGCCGGCCGAGGCACCCGCGCAACCGGACCAGAGCGATCCGAAGCGCGCGGTGCGCAACGTCGGCCCGACGTTCATTCCGGCACGTTGATGCGCTGATTGCGCATGTCCTTTTTCGGAAAACCGGTATCCACTTTTCCGGGACATGCGTTAGAGATCGTACGCGTCGCCGCGTGACACCGCGGTCCCCGACGTGACAAGCGTCGGATCCGGCTCAGGCAACGCCACGCCCGGATCGCGAAAGCGATTGGTGATCGGATAGCGCCGGTCGCGGCCGAAATTCTTGAGCGTGACCTTGACGCCGGGGGCCGCCTGCCGCCGCTTGTACTCGGCGATGTTCAGCATCCGCTCGATGCGCGTGACCGTGTCTCGATCGAAGCCCTCCGCGACGATCCGCGCGACCGGCTCCTCGCGCTCGACCAGCCGTTCGAGGATCGGGTCGAGCACCGCGTAAGGCGGCAGCGAATCCTCGTCCTTCTGATTCTCGCGCAGCTCCGCGGTCGGCGGGCGGGTGATGATCTGCTCGGGGATCACGGTGGTGGACGGACCGAACGCGTCGTCGGGCTTCCACGCATTGCGCAGCCGGGAGAGACGGAACACCTCGGTCTTGTAGAGATCCTTGATCGGGTTGAAGCCGCCGTTCATGTCGCCATAAAGCGTCGCATAGCCGACCGACATTTCCGACTTGTTGCCGGTCGTCACCACCATCAGGCCGAACTTGTTGGAGATCGCCATCAGGATGGTGCCGCGCGCGCGCGCCTGCAGGTTCTCCTCGGTGACGTCGCGCGGCCGCCCTGCGAACAGCGGCGCGAGGCTCTGCTCGATGCCCTCGACCGCGTTCGCAATCGGCACGATGTCGTAGGTGATGCCGAGCGCCTTGGCGACCGCCGCCGCGTCGTCGAGCGATTGCTGCGAGGTGAAACGGTACGGCAGCATGACGCAACGCACGCGATCGCGGCCGAGCGCGTCGACCGCCATGGCCGCGCACAGCGCGGAATCGACGCCCCCGGAAAGGCCGAGCACGACACCGGGAAACCGGTTCTTGTCGACATAATCGCGCAGCCCGAGCACGCAGGCGGTGTAGTCCGCCTTCTCGCCCTCCTCCGGCTTGACGATCGGCGCGCCGACGCAGCGCCAGGTGTTGCCGGCGCGCTCCCAGCGCACCGTCTCGATCGCCTCGCGAAACGCCGGCAGCTGCATGGCCAGCGAGCGGTCGGCATGCAGCGCGAACGACGCGCCGTCGAAGATCAGCTCGTCCTGGCCGCCGACCTGGTTGATGTACAGCATCGGCAGGTCGCTCTCGGTCACGCGGGCGACCGCGATGTTGAGGCGGACGTCGTCCTTGTCGCGCCAATAGGGCGAGCCGTTCGGCACTATCATCAGCTCGGCGCCGGTCTCGGCGAGACACTCGACGACCCCCTCGCCCCAGATGTCCTCACAGATCGGGATGCCGAGCCGCACGCCGCGGAAGCTGATCGGGCCCGGCAGCGGGCCAGGCGTGAACACGCGCTTTTCGTCGAACACGCCGTAGTTCGGCAGATCGACCTTGAGCCGCACCGCGGCGATGCGGCCGCCATCGAGCAGGCAATACGCATTGTACAGCTTGCCGGCTTCGACCCAGGGCGTGCCGATCAGGACGGCGGGCCCGCCGTCGGCGGTCTCGCGCGCAAGCTCCTCGACTGCCGTGCGGCAGGCCGCCTGGAACGCCGGTTTCAGCACCAGATCCTCGGGCGGATAGCCGGCGACGAACAGCTCGGTGAAAGTGATCAGATCGGCGCCGTCGGCAGCCGCGCGGGCCCGGGCCTTGCGGGCCTTCGCCAGGTTTCCAGCGACGTCGCCGACGATCGGGTTGAGCTGCGCGACCGTGATCGTCAGGCGGTCGGCAGGACCGTTGTTCATGCGCTACGTCTACCGCATGTCGCAGGCGGGTGCGAACCGGTTTTGGGTATGGGAGAGGCGCAAATCCAGACGCCTCACCACAGGGCGACCAGCCATTGGCCAACAGCGAGCAGCCAGGTCGCGCCGGCGAGCAGGATGGTCAGGCCGACCGCCGCCGAGCCCATGTCCTTGACGCGGCCGATGGCCGGATGATTGGTCGGCGTGACGTGATCGGACAGCTTCTCGATCGCCGTGTTGAGCAGCTCGACGATCAGCACCAGCATGACAACCGCGATCAGCGCCAGGCGCTTCCATGCCTCTGCGGCAAACAGAAAGGCGAGCGGCACCGCAAGCACGAGTGCGGCGATCTCGAGCCGGAACGCCATCTCCGTCCTGGTCGCCGCGGCTAACCCGCGCGAGGTATGGACGGTGGCACGGGTGATCTGTTCGAGGATGGTGACCACGGAGATGACCGGAGGAGCAGCAGGAGGATGCTGCGCCGGTTATCACATCAGACCGCAACGAATCCAGGGGCAACGGCGCCGCGCCGGCGGGGGAGGCGCCATTACCGGCCGCCCAGTGCACCGCCGAGGCCGAGCCGCTCCGGCTGGTATTTCTCCTTACGGGGCGGCGGCGTCCGGCCGCCAATGATGAGACGGGCGGCGCAAGCCGCCCGTCAACACGTCTGACCGGTCAACACAGATGGCTCACCATTGCGCCGTGCGCATGCCCGCCGGCGACGCCTTCAGCTTGATCGGCGCTTCGGCCTTGAGGCTCTTGCCGTCGAAGCCGAACGTCTGCAGCTCGTTCTCGACCATGCATTGGACGATCAGCTGCTTGCTGTCCTTGCTCCAGGCCGCGCCCTGGCACCAGTGACCGACCTTGGCCTCGGCAACCGGCGTAAGCTTCATGCCGTCGATACCGAAGACCTTGACCAAGCCGTAGTCGTTGAAGAACGGCGACGACTTGGGCTTGTTGGAGCCGTTCATCACCGTAACCGCGAGATACTTTCCGTCCGGCGACAAGCGGATGCCCTCGGGCGTCTGGCCGACGGTGACGGTCTCGACGACCCGCGCAGGCTTGGCCTTGAGGTCGATGATGCTGACCGTGTCCGCATCGCCCTGCCCGACCCCGATATTGCCGACGGCGGCGATGTCGCCGTTTCCGCTGATCTCGAGGCTGTAGGGCCGCAGTCCGGCCGTGGCATCGCGCTTCGTGTAGGTGACCTTGTCACCGTCGATCGACAGAATGGAGATCTTGTTGTCGCCGTCGCGCGAGACGACGGCCGACATCCCGTCCGGACTGAAGACGACGTGGCTCGGTCCCGACTTGTCATTGCCGAGGTCGAGCTTGCCGGCCGGCGTCAGCGTCTTGCCGTCGACCTTGAAGATCGAGATCGTGCCTTCCGACCGGTTCGCGACCAGTGCGAGCGTGCCTGCGCGGTTGATCGAGACGCCGGCAGCGCCCTGGCCGGCCCGCAGCGTCGCCAGCACCGCCGGCGGATTGGCCTTCAGATCGATGACGGAGAGCCTGTCGTCCGGCACCAGTTTCTTGGGATCGGCCGGATCGATCTTCATGGCGCTGGTCACGAGCGCAATCGACTCGTCCGCGGCGACCGCCACGCTCTGCGGCGGACCGACGACGCTGGTCGGCACCGCGACCTCACCGATGAGCTTCGGCGGACTCGCGCCGAGATCGACGATGACGACGTGGTCGGCAGCCGGCGTCGCCGGCACCGTATTGACGCCGTCGACCAGGATCGCCTTGCCGTCCTGAGCGGAGACCAGAAGCTGCGCCTGCGGGGCGGAGATCGTCAGCAGCAATGCGGCCGGTGCGATGGCAATCCCGGTCGCCCACGCCTTCGCTTGCGCGCGAAAGGCCGTGCGGGATGTCATGGAATTCCTCCCTTGCTCGGTTTGACACGTCGCAGCGCGTGCCGCGCCGAGCCGCGGCCACGCTGCGGTCAGTCTAGCACCGAAATGGATGGCGCAGTCACACGCGGCGAAGCGACACGTCGCAAAACGTGGGAAGGCACGCCGCTTCGCGGAAGCGGCGCTTCGGCTACAGTCCGGCGACCGCCGGCAGCGGCGCGGCCTTGCCGACGCGCTCGTGCTTGAGCAACTCCGCCAGCAGGAACGCGAGCTCGATCGCCTGCTCCGCGTTGAGCCGCGGATCGCAGAACGTGTGATAGCGATCGTTGAGGTCCTCGTCGGTGATCGCGCGCGCGCCGCCGGTGCATTCGGTGACGTCCTTGCCCGTCATCTCGAGATGGACGCCGCCGGCATAGGTGCCTTCGGCCGCGTGGATGTCGAAGAAGCTCTTCACCTCCTGGAGGATGCGGTCGAACGGCCGCGTCTTGTAGCCGGTCGCCGACGTGATGGTGTTGCCGTGCATCGGATCGCACGACCACACCACCGTCTTGCCCTCGCGCTTCACCGCGCGCACCAGCGGCGGCAGGAGGTCGCCGGCTTTCTCGGTGCCCATCCGGCAGATCAGCGTCAGGCGTCCTGGCTCGTTGTCGGGATTGAGCGCGTCGATCAGGCGGATGAGATCGTCGGGCTTGAGCGACGGCCCGCACTTGAGGCCGAGCGGATTCTTGATGCCGCGGCAATACTCGACATGCGCGTTGTCGAGCTGGCGCGTGCGATCGCCGATCCACACCAGGTGGCCGGAGCAGCAGTACCAGTCGCCGGTCGTCGAATCGACGCGGGTCATGGCCTGCTCGAAGCCGAGCAGCAGCGCCTCGTGGCTGGTGTACATCTCGGTCGTGCGCAGCTCGGGATGGCTCTCGAGATCGAGACCGATCGCCTGCATGAAGCGCAGCGCCTCGGAAATGCGGTCCGCGACGCCGATGAAGCGCTGCGACTGGCGCGGATCCTTGACGAAGCCGAGCATCCATTCGTGCACGCGGCCGAGGCTGGCGAAGCCGCCATGGGCGAAGGCGCGCAACAGATTGAGGGTCGCGGCCGACTGCCGGTAGGCCTCGATCTGGCGGCGCGGGTCGGGCGTGCGCGCCTCGGCGGTGAACTCGTTGCCGTTGATGATGTCGCCGCGGTAGCTCGGCAGCTCAAGGTTGCCCTGCTTCTCGGTCGGCGACGAGCGCGGCTTGGCGAACTGCCCGGCGATGCGGCCGATCTTCACCACCGGCGACGCCGCCGCGAAGGTGAGTACCACCGCCATCTGCAGGAACACGCGGAAGAAGTCGCGGATGTTGTTGGCGCCGTGCTCGGCAAAGCTTTCGGCGCAGTCGCCGCCCTGCAGCAGGAAAGCATCGCCCTGCGCGACGCGGCCGAGCGCCTTCTTCAGCGCGCGCGCCTCACCTGCAAAAACCAGCGGCGGAAAGGTCGCGAGCTGCTGCTCGGTATCGGCAAGCGCGCGCGGGTCCGGATAGTCCGGGACCTGCAGGATCGGTTTCGTGCGCCAACTGTCCGGCGTCCATCGCTCAGCCACGACGCGTACTCCTGTGTGAACGGCCCAAGGATCGAAAAGGGGTCGAAAAAGGGGCCGAATATCGTTGCTGTTCCGGAGGTTATATACGAGCCTGACAGTTGGACGCCAGAATCATCTCGCCGGTTCAGGCGCCGCCCCGACGAAATGCAAATTTTCGGGCCTATTCCGCGGCTTCGCGCAGATAGCTCGCGGTTTTGGTGCGCATGGTCACCAATTCCTCGGCCGCGGTCGGATGCAGCGCCATGGTGGCGTCGAAGTCCGCCTTGGTCGCGCGCATCTTCACGGCGATGCCGATCACCTGGATCATCTCCGCCGCGCCCTCGCCGACGATGTGGCAGCCGACCACCCGGTCGGTCATCCCGTCGACGATGATCTTCATCAAGACGCGCGTGTCGCGTCCGGACAGTGTCGCCTTCATGGGCCGGAACGTCGTCTTGTAGATGTCGACGCGCGGGAGGCTCGCCCGCGCCACCGTCTCGGTCAGTCCGACCACGCCGACCTCCGGCTCGGAGAACACCGCGGTCGGCACGTTGGTGTGGTCGACCGGTGTCGGCTTGTTGCCGAACACCGTGTCGGCGAAGGCGTGGCCTTCGCGGATCGCAACGGGGGTGAGATTGATGCGGTTGGTGACGTCGCCGACCGCATGGATATGCGGCACCGACGTCTGCGAGAACTCGTTGACGGCGATGCCCCCGTGCTCGGCGCGCCTGATGCCGAGCGCCTCGAGGCCGAGCCCGTCGACGTTCGGCTTGCGGCCGATCGCGAACATGACCCGATCCGCGGCGAGCCGGTTGCCGTCGCTCAGCTTCACCTCGAAGTCCTGCGCCGACTTGTCCACGGCCGTGACGGTATGGCCGCACAACACGCGAATGCCGCGCTTCATCATCTCCGCGCGCACGTGCTCGCGCACGTCGTCGTCGAAGCCGCGCAGAATGTTCTCGCCGCGGTAGACGAGCGTGACCTCCGACCCCAGCCCGTGGAAGATGCAGGCGAATTCCACCGCGATGTAGCCGCCGCCCTGGATCACGATCCGCCGCGGCAGCTCGTGCAGCTTGAAGGCTTCGTTCGACGAGATGACGTGCTCGAGGCCGGGAATATGCGCGCCGTAGTTGATGGTGCCGCCGGTCGCGATCAGGATGTGGCGCGCGCGCACGCGAATGCCGCGCTCGACCATGCGGACCATGTGCGCGTCCTCGAGCACGGCGCGGCACTTGACGATCTCGACGCCGGCCTTCTCCAGGTTCGCCGCGTATGCCGCCTCGAGCCGCGCGATCTCGCGGTCCTTGTTGGCGATCAGCGTCGGCCAGCTGAACGAGGACGCAGGCTGGCTCCAGCCGAACCCGACCGCGTCCTCGAACTCGTGCGCGAAGCGCGACGCATAGACCAGGAGCTTCTTCGGAACGCAGCCGCGGATGACACAGGTGCCGCCGACGCGATACTCCTCGGCGATCATCACCCGCGCGCCATAGCCCGCGGCGATCCGCGCGGCGCGAACTCCGCCGGAGCCCGCGCCGACGACGAACAGATCGACGTCCGATGAAGCCTTTGCGGTCACAGATCGTGACCCTTCTTCTTCATCTCGGCGCGGTACATGTTCATGACTGTTCCCGAAAGCTCGTCGGCCCAGGTCTGCGCGGCCTTGAACCCGTCCTCCATCGCAAGCGGCTCCTCGGCCACGACCTTCTTGCCGACCGGCGTCTTGTAGAAGGCCAGCAGCTCCTTGAGCTCCTGCTCGGTGAAGCGCTGCGCATACGCCTTGACGAACACGTTCATGATCTCGTCGCGCCGTGGCTCGAGATCCTTGCGCAGCTTGGTGCTGACGTCCCTGAGATCCTTGCCCAGCATCGGATTCTGCTGCTCGAACACGCCGCGCGCCTGTTCGACCACGCCGCTCACGACCGGCGTGAGCACGGTCAGGGCGGAGCGCAGCGTCAGAATCTCCCTCGCCAGTGCGAGGGTGGCGGGCGTCGGCTGCTGTTGCGCAAAGGCCGGCCCGGACAGCGCTGCGACGGCCAATCCGGCAGCGACGAGCATGCGGATAATCTTGATTGCGATCATGGGTTCACTCCTCTGGTGCAACGATATCAGGCTCGCTCGACGATGCGTATGCCGTCGGCGCCCGCAAGGATGGCCACGGACGCGAGGCCGATGAACAGGCCGTGCTCGACCACCCCGGGAATTGCCGAGAGCCGGACAGCCAGCGCTTGCGGATCATCGATTTTGCCGAGCGCCGCGTCGAGGATCAGGTGCCCGCCATCCGTGACGAAAGCATGGCTTTCCCTGGCCATGCGCAGCTTGGCCGGCCCCGGACAGCCACACCCGCGTGCCGCCGCGTCGATTGCCCGTCGGGTCGCTTCGAGGCCGAACGAGACGACCTCGATCGGCAGCGGAAAGCGGCCGAGTGCCGGCACCCATTTGGTCTCGTCGGCGATCACGATCATGCGCGCGGAGGCGGCCGCGACGATCTTCTCGCGCAGCAGTGCGCCGCCGCCGCCCTTGATCAGCGAAAGGTCGGGCCCGATCTCGTCGGCGCCGTCGACCGTCAGGTCGAGCGCAGGCGTTTCATCGAGCGTGGTGACCGGGATGCCGAGCCGCTCCGCGTCGGCACGCGTGACCTCGGAGGTCGGCACGCCGATCACGTCGAGGCCGCCCTGCACGCGTTCGCCCAACAGCTCGACGAAATGCTTGGCGGTCGATCCCGTGCCGAGGCCGAGCCGCATGCCCGGCTTGACGAATTCCAGCGCTTGCGCGGCGGCTTGGCGTTTGAGGGTTTCGGCGTTCATGACGTGATGACAGAGGGACCGGAGAGCTCGCTTGCGGCCGCACCATAGCCGAAAAGCAGGCCGCGGGGTGTTAGCAGAAACCCGCTTGCCTTGCATCCGCTCCCCCGTTAGCCATCGCTGCATGATCCCCGCCACCGTCGTTTTCGACCTCGACGGCACTTTGGTCGATACGGCTCCCGATCTCCATGCCGCACTCAACGCGATCCTCGCCCGTGAGGGCCTGAGCCCGGTCGCCTTCGACGCGGCGCGGCCGATGATCGGCGGCGGCGCCCGCACGTTGATGGAGCGCGGCCTCGCCGCGCGCGGCCGGGTGCTCGCCAAGGCCGAGGTCGACAAGCTTTATGCCGACTTCGTCACCCACTACGCCGGGCACATTGCCGACCGGTCGCGGCCGTTTCCCGGCGTCGAAACCGCGCTCGACGCTTTGGCAGAGCGCGGCTACCGGTTGGTGGTCTGCACCAACAAGCTCGAATGGCTGTCGGTGCGCCTGCTCGACCTGCTCGGCCTCAAGCCGCGCTTCGCCGCGATCTGCGGACAGGACACGTTCGGCGTGCAGAAGCCGGATCCGACCATGTTGCTCAAGACCATCGCGGCCGGCGGCGGCACGCCGGACCGCGCCGTGATGGTCGGAGATTCACTGACCGACATCGCCACGGCGCGCGCCGCCGGCATTCCGGTGGTCGCCGTCGCGTTCGGCTACACCGATGCGCCGGTCGCGACCTTCTCGCCCGACCGCGTCATCAGTCATTACGATCAGCTCGTCGAGGCAATCGATGAGCTCGCCGCGGCCAGGCCTGCGCCGGCAGTGCGGTGACACGCGGCGGCCGCGATGTTCACATCCGGCTGACATTTGTCGACGTGTTTTCAAACGAAGGGCTCGGCGGCGCGCCGCGCGCAAATTTGCTGGCCGATCAGACATTTGTTCGGGTGCCGATGACTGTTGATGACTTCCCGCCGGGCCCAGAGCCAGGCCGGAGACCTGAGGTGCGTCGGCGCTTCGACAACGAGACCCGAGCCGCGCCTGCCCGGCGCAGCCTGTGACGTGATTCGGATTTTTGTGCATGCTCCGCCGGCCGGCTGAACCGGCGGCGAGAACTGTCTCCATACCGGCTGCCGCTCCGCGTGTCCGGGCCAACCGGAGGTTTGGCCCCGCAATCCACGCCATCCACCGCAAAATCGCGATCAAAGGCAGTATCATTGTACCATTGTCGGAATTGGTAAGCACCCTCGGTTGCGCCGGGGCGACCCCATCCGTAAGCTTCTCATGGGCGGAAGTGGGCGGTCCGGGGGGACCGGTTGGTGGAACGAGTACGATCATGAACAGGGTCGTCGGCGTTGTGGCGTGTGGCCTCACCCTGGCCGCGTGCGGCTCTATTTCGATGCCATCGATGCCTTCGTTGCCGAGCTTCGGCGGCGGCGGTCCCGCGGCCGGCACGGCAACGGTGCGCCTGGAGTCCGAGCCGCCCGGCGCCGATGCGCGCACCACCGGCGGCCAGGGATGCCGCACGCCGTGCTCGCTGACGGTGACGGCGCAGGGCAATTTCAACGTGAATTTCACGCTCAACGGCTACCAGCCGCAGTCCGTGACGGCGCAGGTCGTGGCGCCGGACGATATCCGCAGCGACGAGTTCGGCGGGTCGTCGAACGAGGCGCGCATTGTGCCGAACCCGATCTTTGCCGCGCTCGACCCGGCGCCGCCGCCACCGCCGGCCCAGAAACGCAAACCGCCGCCGCGCAAGCCGCGTCCGGCGCAAACCGCGACGCAGTCGCCACCGCCCGCGACGAGCATGGGCATGACTCCGCCGCCGTCGTCGGCCTTGCAGCCGTTTCCGAGCCGCTGATCCGGCCCCGATGTGGGCGTTTCCGAGCCGCGTCTGCGGCTTGCTTGACTTGGCTCCGACCGGCTCTTAAATGCGGCCGACCGGGCGCTTAGCTCAGCGGGAGAGCGTTCCCTTCACACGGGAGAGGTCGTAGGTTCAATCCCTACAGCGCCCACCATCGGATCTGCCGATTTTTGCTGTCTTTTCGACGCGCCGTTCCCACCGCATTCGGAAACTCTCGACAGAACGAAGCGCGAAGACGACACTTCAACCCGTGGAAAATCCGCGGACTTGCTCGCGAGCTGTTCAGGGTCTGCCTAGAACTGCGTACTAGGTGATCGTGCCGCAACTGGCACTCCAAAACTGCCCTCCGGCAAGAAGCTGATCGCCAACGAACCGGAAGACGTCGGTTCGGTGTGATTACGACCTATGCTTCCACGCGGCTGCACCTCGAGAAGATTCCGAAAGACCAGATGCTGGTGCTCGATGAGGCCGTGGTGGAGGCCGGAGCGTGTGCGCTGATGAACGTCAGAACGTCCTCGAAACGCCACTTCATCGTTCGCTGTTGGTTGACGCGGCCAAAGGAAAGCAGGGCAGATGCCGTAACGCGGAAGAAGAGCCCGAGCCGTGCCTTGTGGCGGCGAAGCCACGCACGCGACTGCATCCACCGCTGCACGCTGCGCCTCACGGCGCCCTCTCGAAATAGCCTGGCGAGCTGATGGCTTCGCAGCGACCAACAGCATCATGGTCAGGGTGCCTTCGCGATTTCACTGAGTGCTGGATTCGCCTTTTGCGAGAGGAAAGACGGATAGTGAGCGCACTCCCTGAGCGCCGTGGATGAGAACGCCTTCGATGTCAGCCGTGGCGGATGGCCCAGTATGAAACACGGCATAATGGTTGTCGCGGAACTCCGCCCGGCGATAGGCATGGTGGAGATTGATGACAATGTCGGACGGATCGAGCATGACGATCAGATGCTGCGCAAGATAAGCGAGGGCGTTGGTCCGCAGATCGGCATCGCTGAGCAGCACCGAACCTGTTTCGGCGACCCCGAAGGAAGCCCGGACTATGCCGATATCGACGTCCGCCAGATCCTTCGGCGCGCCGATCGCGGCGATGTCACGGTTGCCGGCGATTTCCGCCACCGTCGAGCATACAACCTTGGCATTCGCGATCCTCGCCCGCACCGGCTCCAGTAAGTCCCCAGACGCCGGCGGATCGAGAAATACGCCGCCCATGCGTTCAAGGCCGTCTTTGAATGCAGCGAGAAGCGAGGCCGGCGGATTGTCATCGAAGAGCGGTACAGCAGGCAGCGGTCGATCCGCCTGCGGTCGGTTCGTCCGGATCGACGCTAGAATTTGCTCGCGACTGCTCATCGGCTGTCTCCGCGGTTCGCCCGGTACCAGCTATGGAACGTCTGCTTGGGCGGATGCGGCACCTCGCGATGCCTGCCCCAGGCATTGAGCCCGTTGTAGATGGCGAAGCGCGGCAGATGCGCGAGCGCAATATCGGCGGCGGCGATGGCGGCACGGTATGCGGCGGGGCGCGACAGCAATTGCCCCGCGGCTTTCATCGCTGCTTTCTTCACGAACGGGACCTCGTGCCGCTTCACGAGTTCGCGACGCCACGCATAGATCTGCTCGTGGATGTTGATCTTGACGGGGCAGACGTTGGTGCAGCTGCCGTTCAGTGTCGAAGCAAACGGAAGGTTGCTGTACTTGCGCGCGTTGAACGTCGGATCAATGATCAGCCCGATCGGCCCCGAATAGGTGGCGCCATAGCTCAGCCCGCCGCTGCGCCGATAGACCGGACAGGTATTCATGCATGCACCGCAGCGGATGCATTTGAGCGACGTCCAGAACTGTTGCAAGCCGAGACGCTCGGAACGGCCGTTGTCCACCAGCACGATGTGCATCTCGCCGCCCCGGCGGGGGCCGCGGAAATGCGAGGTGTATTGCGTGATCGGCGAGCCGAGTGCGCTGCGCGACAGCAGACGCACGAGCACCGCCAGGTGCTCAAGTCGCGGGATGATCTTCTCGATGCCGATCGAGGCGATATGCAGCTTCGGCACGTTGGCCGAGAGGTCGGCGTTGCCCTCGTTGGTGCAAACGACTACGCTACCGGTCTCGGCCACGGCGAAGTTGCATCCGGTCATGCCGGCGTCGGCAGCGAGGATCAATGGACGGTTCGACTCTCGCTGAGCTTCGGCGAGATAGTGCGCGTCGCTATTTCTTGGATCGGTGCCGATCGTCTTCGCGAACACCTCCGCGACATCCGTCCTGAGCTTGTGCACGGCCGGCACCACGACGTGACTCGGGTCTTCGTTGTCGAGCTGCTGGATGCGCTCGCCGAGATCGGTCTCGATCACGTCGATACCGACCGATGCCATATAGTGTCGGAAGCCGCACTCCTCGGTCAGCATCGACTTGCTTTTGATCAGCGACTTGGCGCCGTGGTCGGCCAGGATGCCGTGAACGATTTTGTTGTGCTCGGCGGCGTCCCGCGCCCAATGCACATGGACGCGGTTCGACCGCGCGTTTGCCTCGAACTGCTCGAGATATTCATCGAGATGCGTGAGCGCGTGCTCCTTGATTGCCGAAGCGAGCGCGCGCAATTGTTCCCATTCGGCAATGCCGTGCATCTCGCGGTCGCGCTTTTGCCGCAGATCCCACAGCCGCTCGTCGTGCATTTTCTCGTGCACGGGCGCGGCAATGAAGCGCGCCGCGGCTTCGGCCTGGTCGATCGGTCGACTTCCATGCACTTTCGCCCCGCGGGGCTGTTTCTCGGGTGGCGCCTGCAACGCTTTCGATGCGCCTTCGGCGTGGTCCAGGCGGCGGCCGCCGCGATACATGGACTCGCGATCGTCGGGAGTCAGAAGCTCAGGATGCAGTGTCTTCCGGGGTTCGACGGAGGTATCCCGTGGGCTCATGCGCTCGCTCCGTTCAGGATCTGGGCGATATGGATGAACTTGATGGGAACGCCTATGCGCTCGGCGCAGCCCTGCTGATGCATGAGGCAGGAGGTGTCGGCCGAGACGATGTACTCGGCGCCGGCACGGGCGTGGTCGCTGACCTTGTCGTAACCCATCTTGGCGGACACGGCTTCCTCGAAGACCGAGAAAGTGCCGCCGAAACCGCAGCATTCATCCGGTCTCGCCGGCATCACGAATTCGATCCCATCGACCTTGGACAGCAGGTCCATCGGCTTGGAAAAGAATGGCTCGTTGAGCTCGGACGGCTTTGCGTGCTCGAGAGCGCGCAACGTGCCGCAGCTGTTGTGCAGCCCGACGCGATGCGGAAACCTCGCCCAGGGAAACGCGTCGACCTTGAGAATGTCGTGTAGAAACTCGACGAGCTCGTATGTGCGTGAGCGCACCTCCTCGACCTGTGGCGTCTGCTCGATCGCGTCAAAGTTGGCGCGCACGTGATGCACGCAACTCCCGGACGGTCCCACGACATAGTCGAAGCCCGAAAAATTGCGCACGAACAGCGCTTCCGTATCGGCGCAGTCGGCATTGAACCCGCTGTTCGCCATCGGCTGCCCGCAACAGGTCTGGTCACGCGGATAGACGACCTCGTGGCCAAACCGCTCGAGCAACTCGAGAGTGGCGATTCCGACCTCTGGAAAAAAGGCATCGATGTAGCAGGGAACGAAGAGCCCAAGGCGCATTGTAGTGCCTCCGGTCTGGGACCCGTCAGTGCTGCACGTGCAAGTTCATCAGCTCGGCGGGCGGCTCATGGTGGCGTTCAGATTGGCCATGATCAAGAGCGCCCCGGCGACGATGATGGTCACGCCATGCGGATCAATGGGCCGCTGTCGCGAGAGCCGCTGGCTTGTCTTTCGAACTCCTCTGCGTCCGCTCCCGAAGCGTTTGGAACGCGACGTACAGCATCGGGATCAGGAGGATGCCGATCGTGCTCGCCGCCAGCATGCCGACGAAGACCGGCGTGCTGACGCTGCGGCGGGCGATTTCAGAAGCACCGTGTGCCCATACGAGCGGCGCCAGGCCGACGATGAACGCGATGGAGGTCATCATCACGGCGCGGAAGCGCAGCTTGGCGCCGAGCTCCGCCGCTTCGGTGATGCTCAGGCCGCGCTCCCGCTGGTCCTTGGCAAACTCGACGATCAGGATGGCGTTCTTGGCCGCCATCGCGATCAGCACGACAAGGCCGATCTGGGCGTAGAGGTTGAGCGTCAACTTGAACACCATGACGCCCGCGAATGCTCCCAGCACGGCTGTCACGACCGACAACAGAACCGGGACAGGAATCATCCAGCTTTCGTAGAGGCCGACGAGAAACAGGAAGGCGAACAGCAAAGCCATTCCGAGTACGATGCCGGTCTGCCCGCCCGCCCGTTGCTCCTGAAACGCCGTGCCGGTCCATTCAAACCCGAAACCAGCCGGGAGCGTCTTGGCCGAGATGTCCGTCATGGCGGCGAGCGCCGTGCCGGAGGCAACGCCCGGCGCCGGAATGCCGTTGACGGTCACCGAGCGATAGTTGTTGTAGCGCGTGATGACCTGCGGGCCGGTGATGTTGCGTAGCGAAGCGATCGCTTGCAGCGGAACCATGGTGCCCTTGCTGTTGCGGATGTAGATCCGCCACAGATCGGGGAGATCGCGCCGGTTGCCTGCCTCGGCCTCCAGATTGACTTGCCAGGTTCGGCCGAACAAATTGAAATTGTTCACGTAGTAGCTGCCGAGCGTCGCCTGGAGGGTGGTGAACACATCATTGATGGTCACTCCCATCGACTGAGCCTTGGCGCGGTCGATGTCGAGATAAAGCGAGGGCGCCTGTGCACCGTACGTGGTGAACACCGCGGCGAAGCGGCTATCCTGCTTTGTGGCGCCGATGAGTCCCAGGGCGACGCTTCCCATGGTGGCCGGATCTGCGCCCTCGAAACTCTCGAGCTGGTATTCGAAGCCCCCGGTCGTGCCCAGGCCGATGACCGGCGGCAGGTTGAACGGCAGCACGGTCGCGGTGCGGACCTGCAGGCCGGCGCCGAACGTCTTGGCGATCAGGGCCTGAGCCGAATCCGCGGCCTGTTTGCGGTCCTCGAACGGCTTCAACACCGTCACCATGAAAGCGGTGTTGCTGGATGAGAACGAATCAAGGAACGAGTAGCCGACGATCGAGACCGTATCCTTCACCTGTGGCATCGACTTCAGGATAGCTTCGACCTGTCCGACGACCTCGCTCGTGCGCGCGACGGACACGCCGTCCGGCAGCTGCACCTGGGTGAAAAACGCACCCTGGTCCTCCTCGGGCAGGAAGCTTGTGGGCGTCACGCGCGCCAAGCCGCCGACGCCGAGTCCCATCGCAACGACAAGCACGACGCCGAGCACGGAGAATCGCACGAGCTTGCGGACAGCCAGGGCGTAACCGTCGCGCACCCCGTCGATCGCGCGGCTGACGTAACCCATCAGGCCGCGGCGCGGGCCGGAGTGCCGCAGGAACAGCGCGCACAGGGCCGGCGACAGCGTGAGCGCGTTGAATGCCGAGATCAGCACCGTCGCGATGATCGTCACCGCGAACTGCCGGAACAGCTCGCCCGAGATCCCGGCGATGAACGCGACCGGAACGAAGACCGACAGCAGCACCAGCGTGATGCCAAGGATCGGCGCCGTCACTTGCGCCATAGCCTTCTTGGCGGCCTCCGCCGGAGAGAGATCCGGCTCTTCCTCCATCACGCGTTCGACGTTCTCCACCACGACGATGGCGTCGTCGACCACGATGCCGATCGCGAGCACCATCGCCAGCAGCGAGACGGTATTGGCCGAATAGCCGAACGCCGCCAGCACCATGAAACCGCCGATGAGACTCACCGGAACCGCGATGACCGGGACGATGGTGGCGCGCAGCTGTCCAAGGAACAGAAACACCACGAAGGCGACGAGGAGAAATGCCTCGAACAACGTTTTCAGCACCTCATGGATAGTGTCGTTGACGAAAACCGTCGTGTCGTAGGTCGCTCGTGCCTTCAGTCCCTCCGGAAAGCGCGGGCGCACCTTGTCAAGCGTTTCATTCACGGCCTTGGCGGTCGCGATCGCATTGGAACCGGGAGCCAGAAAGATTCCGATCGTCACGGCCGAGTTGCCGTTGAGGCGGCTGAAGTTGTCGTCGTTCATGGCGCCCAGTTCAACCCGCGCCACGTCCTTGACTCGCAACGTAGACCCGTCCGCGTTGGCGCGCAGCACGATGTCGCCGAACTGTTCGGGATCGAGCAGCCGTCCCTGTGTCTGCACATTCACCTGAAACTGCTGGTTTTCCGGAACCGGACGTGCGCCGATGCGGCCGATCGACGCCTGAACGTTCTGGCTTTGGATCGCCTTGATGATGTCGGAGGGGGCAAGATCGAGGCTTGTCAGGCGCGCCGTGTCAAACCAGATCCGCATCGAATAATTGAGCCCGCCGAACAGCCTGGCCTCGCCGACGCCCGGCGTGCGCGACAGCTCGTCAAGCACATTGATGATGGCGAAATTGGTGATGAAAAGCTGATCGTATTTCCCGCGTTCGTCATAGAGATTTACGAACTGCAATATCGAAGACGATTTCTTCTGGACCTTGATCCCCTGGAGTTGGACCTCCTGCGGCAGCTGGGAGATAACCGTCTGCACGCGGTTGTTGACATTGACTGTGTCGATGTCGGGATTGGTGCCGAGTTCGAAGCTTACGGTGAGCGTGTAGGAGCCGTCATTGCCGCTCGTGCTCTTCATGTAGATCATCTTGTCGACACCGACGATCTTCGACTCCAACGGCTGTGCCACCGTTGCCTCGAGCACCTCTGCGGACGCGCCTGGATACCTGGTGGTGACTTCCACCTGCGGCGGCACGATGTCCGGAAGCTGCGCCACCGGAATTCGCGTGAGCGCCAGGAGCCCGCCCAGGGTGATGACGATCGAGATGACGATCGCGAGCCGCGGTCGGTCGATGAAGACTGAGGAGATCATGCTTTCAGCTCCGGCTGGCGATGGACGTTGCGGGCGCGGGTGTCACCGGCGCGTCGGGTCGCGCGCGCTGGACTCCCTCGACAATGACTTGCTCTCCCTCCTTCAGGCCGTCAGCAATGCCGGCTGTCTCCGGCGTCACCTGCCCGAGGCGCACGCGGCGCTGCCGGGCGATATTGTGATCATCGACCACATACACGTAACTGCCCTCCTGATCCGAGAGGATGGCGGCGCGCGGCACGGCGATGACAGGCTTCGGCTGCACGGATTCAAGAAGGACAGTGACGAA
>Ga0081540_1000010_pt1 | contig 193206 bp, 153 predicted proteins | sample TabmetS2T1R1_FD_71024 | JGI IMG/M metagenome (GOLD analysis project Ga0081540, IMG submission 71024) | Tabebuia heterophylla rhizosphere microbial communities from the University of Puerto Rico - S2T1R1 | ecosystem: Host-associated > Plants > Roots > Rhizosphere ... | reverse complement strand
GTCCACACGACCATATTACTCGTGCCATCGGTAGAGGTCACGAAAGGCGATCCGCACCCGCTGCCGCTCCTGTTCACACTCCATATAGCTGCGATAGTTGGTGGATTGGTTGCAGTAATGCGCAAAGTATAGAGTTGGATCGCAGCAACCCGACAGGCAACATACGTTCCCTGGTTAGTACGGTAGGTGGCCGCTGCCTGGACGATCGGTTGACTGGGGATCTGGAAGGAAGTTACTGGCGCACTGATGCCGCCGAGGTTATCCCGATTCAGCAAGTATGTCTTGCCATCTTTGCCCAGTGCAAACACGAGACGGGACGGCGTCGCGCCGGGCACGTCTACCAGCAATGGACCGGAACCACCCAGATCTAGATCGAAATTGTCAAGATCGAGCCAGTTAAGGGGCGCCCAATAATCAGTGGTAGTGCCACTAAAGATCGGGCCCGGTTGAAAACGGATCACTGCTTCGCCGCCGCACCAGATCCCTCCTGTGAATTGAGTGTTACCCGTAGTAACGAACGGATTGCTACCGTCGCTGGCGATGCCGCCAACTGCCCATATAGCTCCGCCCCATATGCTAACGTTGCCGATGGCACCGGCGGCCCATGCTGTTACGCTAGCTGGATTATTTATCGGAACTCCCACCAGCCAGCCGTGATAACGGTCACAATCCCCCATGCTCCCATATCCAACATAAAGAATGTTACCCACGATGCTGAGCGCAGGTCGTTGCATTTGGATCGCACCCGTGAATGTCGTGCCGTTATATTGGGCTGACATCTCAACGTCCACCGGCCAGCCCGAATTGATGGCGCCAGTGTCCACGTTAAGGGAAATGATGTAATGTTTTATCGTCGCGCCGCCATCCGGCGTAACCATTGCACTCAAAAAAAGCGATCGTGAAGCAAGATCGACAATGGGCGTGCCGATGATCCCCATCGAACCGACCCCAGTGCACTCGAGATCGGGTGCGGGCACGGGAGCGCCTACATTTCGCTGCCAGATAATGGTGCCGTTCGCAGCGTTGAGTGCATACACATTATTCGATTCGGTCGCTACAATGACCATCGGGCCGTTTGGACCACCCTCGATGTAAAGCGGTTGCGCGTAAACATTGCCTACGACCGTACCGTTGAAGTTTAAATCTCGCGTCAGGTTCGCGGCAGCTGACTGCGTAAAGGCCGAATCGATATAAAGGCCGTCTCGCGAGCCGTGGTTGTGATACTGGGTGACGTTAACCTGCGCGTTTGCTGGAACAATCGCGCTCCACAAACCTGCAGCGACAAACGAGGAAATTGCTAATTGCAAAAGCGCCCTCGGGCAGTTTACGCGCGTGTGAGCCATTGAAAAAAGGTTGTCGCGCGTGTGTGAGGACCTTTGGGAAAAGATACCTGAGGTGTTACCAAACCGTGCCTAGAAACTCAATCTGCGCCGCAAGCCAAACAACCCGAGTAAAGCCGAACCGAGCAGTGAAACTGTTGTCCCGCCGTCGGGGACTCCCACTCCAGTGGGGCTAACGCTGATATCGTCCAGAAAAAAGAAGCCAGCAGCGCTAAATTGTATCGGCGACGAGGTGCTCAAAGCGGTGAAAGTAAACGTGAACTTGGTGTAGCTCGTCGGCCCTGCAAAGATATGATTGAAAACTGTTGAACCTCCCAAAACGCTAAGCGCACCCCCACTCGTCGTGGCCGCCCAAAAGTCGACCGTATACGATTGGCCCAGTGTCGTTGCGAACGACTGTCCAAGAACCCCCGAACCGGAAGCACTAAACGCTTGATAGGTTCCGGAATGCGGGGAGACCCCGCTGGCCGTGCCCATGGCGAAAAACCCGGGGTTCAACGTCCAGCCGGTGAGGTTTCCCGTTTCGAATCCCGGATTGGCAATCAGATTTGCCTTGGCGGGATATGCAACGGAGAGAGCGGCAATTGCGGTTAGGGCAAGCAGAACTTTGGGTAAGGCCTTCATGCCCATTCAATTAGCATTAACGATGCCATTGTGTTTGCGACATATTACATGTGCCTGATGAGCAACGCGTTAGAAAATTACCAATCGCTACAAGATAACGAAAATCTCTAAAATTAGACGAAAATCGTAAGCACAACCGACAACTTCATGCCGGAAAAACCGGAGAATGAGGGTGAAGGCATTTCCCCAAATTACAACAATCCCCATAAGGTTATGCTCTTCCGGGAGCCAAGCGATTCTTGAATGAGTCGCTTGGTTTCCTTTTTTCGTTTTACTTTCGGCCGACCTATGACGCGGCCCGTAAAGAAATCCGTGATTGAGCCTCCGCTTGACGTTCAGCAACGGTTATGTTCGGTTGATAATATGGCTCGCTTGATTCTGAACTGCGAAGGAGTTGGTCTTGTCATGCGTCAGTTGGGTCGCGACATCGTAATGATTGGCCGTTCCTCTTTGAACCAGATAGTCATTGACCACCCGACGGTATCAGCGCAGCACGCCGCGCTTCTGAGAACTGGCAATTCCTATTCACTCAAGGATCTAAATTCAACGAACGGGACACAGGTCAATGGCAATTTTGTCACGGACGTCGAGTTAAAGGATGGTGACAACGTCCGATTTGGTTCCGTCATAGCGGTTTTTGCGGGAGCGTACCGCAAACCTTGTTCAAGGCGCGCGATTAGAAACTTCTGGATTAGTATTTCGGGCAAAGGCGCACAGCCGATTGCGTTCGCGATGGCCTCAGCATCTTTAAACGTGGTGTGAGGTGCAACGGCGATTTTGAGAGCTTTCCCGTGGCTCCTTCCTCGAAGAACGTCATCCTTAAAGCCTAACGAGATAGAGACAAGTCACGACAAGGTGTCGTGGCAAACAGCCTGAAGCAATCTCGTCAACGGGCCGTTGGCTTCATCCGTCTGGTTTGATCTCTTTTGCAAAAACAGGATCATCGTGCCCAAATGAGGGGCCGGAACTGACGTCGTGCCAATTTCATCGTGCATAAAATGAAACTTTGGCCATGAATGTACTCCATTTTGGACCAAGACGACCGCCATCGAGCAGGATTCTCGGGCATTTTTTGAACCCCAAATCGCGGCCGTCACTGTAGCGGATCATGCGCCAGTGCATGTGGGGGACAACATGATTGAGAGGGATATCATATTGACGCATCAGTCTCGCTGTGAGTTGCGCGGTGCGGTCGATGGTGCTGCCAAGATCGTTGCCTCGGTTTACACACATTTCGATCCCGATGGACGATCTGTTTCCCTGGCCTTCGTAATCAGCATGCTCTCCGGTTTCGTTAGTCGGGAGGCTTTGGTAAATGGAATAATCGTCCACGGTGAAATGCCAGGTGAGAAATCCAGTGCGATTGTGACGGGCTCGGAGCCCTTTGCTCATGGCGAGCGCGTGATGCAATGCGTCGGCGCTGCGAGACGTATTGTCGGTCGAATGAATAGTGATAAATGTCGGCCGCATCGGACGATGCAACGGACGTCCGCATTTGCCTGAGGGGACGATGTTCTGCGTGATTTTGAATTCGGCTGCACCGGCGGCAGCCACAGGGACGCGTCGGGGAACCACCGCACAGGAAGAAAAGAGAAGCCCCACCAGGATAATGGCAAGAAATCCAAATGTGCGAAGTTTTACCGTAACCATTTCCTAGTGTTGCGAGAGGAAAGCGATTAAAGGCGGCCGGCGAGAATTGTGCCGAATTATTCAGGATTTAGGAAGCGGAATCCAACCAGAGCGGTGGGAACCATTCTTTGCACTCGCCCGCGTGGTCGTGCGTTTGGATCACTCTGCTCGCTTCACCGTAAACGCGAATCACAGCGTCATGTGAGGACTGCAAAACTTTGCGTAGCCAATTGAATTTCTCATCGCGTCAGGCTGACAGTACTACGGGCCGCCAATGGCAGCGCATCGAAACTAGATCGTTGTCGCGATGCACGTGCCGCAGTGAAGCCCTTTGGGTGGCGCATTCCCTAACCGGATTTCGGACTCAGTTGGTTAATTCGGCGCGCTGCCCGCGCATCGACGTCGTAAACATAACGCGTACCGACGCCGAAACTCATCGGATGTATCTGGAAGTTTGCGCTTCCAACCTGATTCCGATATTTGCGCTGCTGTTGATCCTGTTCTTCTCCCGGTAGCGCACAGCTTCGCCCCCAGCTCCCGTTAATATTTTTTTTACACTTTGCCGAAGCAGTTTAACTAACGTTGCCGCCAAAATGGATTTAATGGAACGGAAGTTCAGACATGTTTGCGAGGTAAAGGAGGCGGCGAATGTTCACGGCTTTTTCATGCGATACGCGACGGAGTGATCTCGCCGAACAGAAACGCTTCCATCAAGAACAGCTGCGGGCGACACTGCGCCGACTTCGACAGCGATTGCGTCACGCAGCCAGCGTACAGCGCGAAAGAGCTCTGATTTATCGTCTGTTGGCTGGTCGCTTTGCACTAGATTCTCCTCATTACCTGCTTCTGCGCATGCTCGCCCGAAGCGCGATGCGCCGCATGAAAAGACTTGAGGCCTTGCTTCACGAGCTTTCCGGGACAGCGACATCAGGCCCACCAAGACGATGGTTGTTTGCGTGGAAATATTGGTGCGCGCGGCAAGCTCCTCGCAAGTGGACGCTTTTACAGCTCAAGTATCAGAAAGAGTGAGAATGAAATCGAACAGCCTGCCTTAACAAGAAAGAGCTAAGTCGAGGGGATTTGTGGCAAGGTTGCTCGCGCTTGTTCGATCAGGTGCTATTGGCTCCTTGGTCGCGGTTCGTTGCAACGCACGGTCGGACGCCTGTTTCATTCTTCACCGTCGAAATAATTCAGCGCCTCTGAGCGGACATAGGTGCGCTCAGGGAACGGCACGCCCCACTTATTGCTGTCGGGATGATGGTAGGTGTCACTCATCGGATTGTCCGCCACGACGTAAACAAGCATGTCTTCTGCAGTGTCATTGGTGATCTGATGTGGCTCACCCGGCTTGAAAATGAATGCGTCGCCAGCCTCAATCGGAGTAATTCCATCTTTGTGACGCACAACGCCATTGCCTGAAATCACATGATAGAACTCCCACTGTGCGCTGTGCGAATGATACACGTAGGGAGCCTTTCCAGGCGGAATCCGCAAAATCTCGACATCAAAGGGATGCCGCTCGTTCAGGTCTGTGGATTCGGGCTTGCGTCCTAACTCCATTGAAACATTTTTGCTCGCGCCAACGAACCTTCCCTTCGGCGACGACCAACTTGATTCAACGATTCTTGTCGTATTGACCTTGTGCATCAGTGAAATCGTCTAATAAGAGAGATAAGCCACGATTAGCCTTGAACAAGATTACGGCGCGCGTGCATGAGCGCCAAGACGTGAATCGCACTAGGTAAGCCGGACATCTCGATGAAATCCAGGATGTCGCGGCCGGCACGCCTGAACCTATCCCCGAATGGGGTGGTCGGCTCCATCGTCACAAGCGGCAGCTTGATTTCCGCTGTAGTTGCGGAAGCTGTGCGTTTCCAGTCTTTGCGTAATCTGCACTAGACTCCTGACGACATCGAGGTCTGACGGCGTGAGCGGCAAGCTAAACGTAGACTCGCACAGCGCGTTTGGATGAAACCTTACCCTATTGCGCTGGTAGTCGATTTCCAGTTCACCATTGAGCCTTTCAGTCTCTCTTGGCGTCGTTATCGAATTTTCCTCGCTTTGGCTGTGCACTTCTCACCTCGTTCTACGGAACCGACGCGGCTAAGTTCCGAGAAAAACGGAACGGCGATTGAAATGTAAATCAAGGCGCCCCTGTGCAGTGCGCCAACGTTTGGTTGCGCGAGCGGTTAAAATGGTGACGGCGTGCAAGCAAACGTGGCCGCCTAAATAGGGAGCGTGTCCTCTTTGTACCAGCGATCAATCTAAAAGCGCGTATAGCGGCGATGCGGCGCGTTTCCCGCTGCATTCTTGTCGACGGAAACTTCGTCGCTAAAAATCCGTAGTAATACCTACGCGGCCTGGTAAGGCGCGGCGTGCCCCGGTTAAGGCGCGTCGCAGCCCGGTAGGCGCGGCAATGCCCGGCAAAGGCGCGAAAAGGCGCGGCAAGGCAAGGCTTCAGCGCGGTCAGTGTAACACATTGGCCGCGCTGTTTTTTTTGTTGTCCGCTGCGCCAAATCACATGGATGGATCGTCTCTTTTCTCAATCTTGATTCAGGTGTTATGAGGACAATGTTCGTGCATTCATAGCCGAAGAGCCGAACCGCATTAGCTAGGTCTCTGCTGCTAGTCTTCCCGAGCCCCCCCTGGCACCATTTTGGTCTCCGCCTGAGCACCCCCGGTTCGCGAATCTTCCACGGTTGCAGGCGCAGACGTATATCCGAGTAACCGATTCGGAAAGGCGGAAGATCCGCCAAAATTTCGGATTGCGAATTGTGCATCGCGGCCTTGGGATGAAGCGGTGATTCGCGGAACCCAAGGCATCGTTGAAATCGCAATTCTCAGTGTCCTGATCATGGCAACGCGTTGCGCGAATTATCAGGATGTTCTTGTCGCTGGAAATGTTTATTTCACTGACGCCGATTGTTATGCGCGCATGACACGCGTGCGGATGTGCCTCGAACATCCCGGGGTGATCGTACGGCGCCACGAGTTCGAGAACTTTCCGGCGGGGTCGACTCCGCATACGACTGCTCCGCTCGATTATCTCATCCTTGCGCTGTCGATTTTCCTGAAACCATTCATTGCGCACCCAATCGATGTGGCTGGCGCACTCATTTCGCCGTTGCTCGCGCTGCTCGGAGGCTGGTTTCTTTGGTGGTGGTCGACGCGAATGAATCTTCTTTATCGGTGGATGATGCTAATCCTCTACGCGATCAGTCCTATTATGGTTCATGGAACCGAACTTGGCAGGCCCGATCATCAATCTGCGCTGATCGTACTCGTGGCGGTGGCGATTTGTGGAGAGTGGACCCTGCAAGCAGAAACCGGTAGGCACCTGAGGAAGGCCACTGGAGTTCGTACCAAATGGAGCGTCCTCACCGGAGTCGCCTGGGGCTTGGCGATCTGGATCTCTGCTTACGAGTCGCTGGTTCTATTTTTCCTTGTGATGATTGTAACTGCACTGGAAGACCCAAAGACAATCTGGGCGACGTCTCGACGCGCGGGTTGGCTTTGTTTCTTTCTCGTCCTTGCGATCGCGCTTTTGACCGAACGACGCATCCCCTCATTTTCGGTCTTATATTCGAACGCGTTGTTCCAAAACTGGGCGCGCACGATTGGTGAACTCGCGCATGTTTCACCGACAAGTCCAGTCTGGATGCGCTGGACCGGCTACCTGCTTCTCGTAATTCCGTTTTTGATTTGGATCAGAACAATCAACAGCAGGCGTGAGAGTGAGCGTACTACGTCGCTGTTCGTTCTCGTGCTTTTCATTGCAACGTATGCCCTGACAGTTTGGCAGGCGCGCTGGGGATACTTTTTCATGCTAATCTTTGCTTTAGCCCTTCCGTGTTTACTCGTGCCGATCAAATCGAGCGCTGCAGTCTGGATCGCATTTGTCTTGTCGATCTTTCCGATTTTGCGCGATTGGGACGAGAAGCTTTGGCCAAACGAAACGCGACTCGCTGATCGCGTGACACACCGCAACGAATCGGCGCATCTGCGCGACATGGCACTCGGTTTGCGATCGTCGAAGGATCACCCATTCCTTGCACCATGGTGGCTTTCTCCAGAGATCGCCTATTGGTCGGGTCAGCCCGGCGTGGCTGGCAGCTCGCATGAAAGCCTGCCGGGAATTGAGGACAGTGCGCGTTTTTTTATCAGCCAAGATTGGGAAACGGCCCGTAAACTTCTGGGAAATCACAAAGTCGCTTGGGTAATCGCCTACGCCTCCGAGCGCGCGGCGCGAAATTCGGCGGAAATCTTGGGCTCGGCTGTACCTCAACATCCGGTCTGCATGGTGCTTGATAAGACGGCAACCAGAGCGCCGCCGTTTCTCGTTTTGTCGGCTCAAAGTGAAGACGCGAAACTTTACCGTGTGATAGCACGATAAAAAAATTCGTCATTGCAACGAGAATCCATTGACAGACGTTGACGACTGTCACAATACTACCCGATGCTCAAAAGATTCGTCCCGCAAAAGCCGGTGCCGCCGGTTACAGAAAAATCGCGGTATTCGGGTATAGATGAAGATAATCATCCTGCGAATGGCGAAGAACCAATAACAACAACAATCATCGATAAACCAAAACCTATGGCAGATCACGGTGGCAAAGACATCCTCTCGAGCGATGTCGAAATCAAAGGCTCGATCAAGTTCCAAAAGGAGCTTCTCATCGACGGGAAGGTCGAAGGGGAAATCAATTCCGACGGCGTCTTGACGATTGGTGAAAACGCTGACATTCGCGGCGAGATCAAAACCAAATCGATCACCGTCTACGGCAAAGTGCAGGGCAACATCACGGTGGCCGAGCGCTGCGAGCTAAAATCAAAATGCACATTGCAGGGAGATTTGAAAGCAGCGCGCCTTGTCATTGAAGAGGGAGCGACTTTTATTGGCAAATCGGAAGTCACCAGCGGCTCGATTTCCTCGAAGTCGGCGCCGGCCCGGCCGGAAGTTGTGCGATCCAACGAGCCAATGAAGGCGGCGTTTGCAGGGCGCGGATAAAAGGGAATTCAGGGGTTTAGCGTCCGGTGGCCAGTCCGTCGCCCGCAAAAGTCAGTCTGGAATGTCCACATTGTGGCTTCAAGCAGATGGAGTATGCGGCGGCGAAGAGCTCGATTTGTCGCCAGTGCGGCCGCTATTTTTCTCCGTTTGCGCCAAAACCGGGCCTGAAATTACGGGTCCGTGAGGAAGCGCCTGCGGCGCCAGCCAGCTCCTCCATCCTGGGCAAATTTGAGGATTTTTGGAAAAGGCAGCACACCTCTGTTATTGAGTGTTTCGAATGTAAGCGGAAGCAGCAGGTCTGTGGCACGGCAACTTCGACAATCTGCCCCGCATGCAGCGCACACATTGATCTACGCGACTACAAAGTCACCAGCGGTTTCAGCCGCACGATTCGAACGCGGGGAGACGTCCATCTGACAGGTAAAGGCGATCTGGGCAGCAGCAGCGTCGTTTGCCGATCCGCCTTAATCGAGGGCAGATTGCGTGGCAACCTGCATTGCGACGATACCGCGACAATCAACTTTGCAGGCAAAATTCCTGGCCAGATTAGCGCACGACGCATCATCGTCGAGCGCAAGTCGGATATTCATTGCTTTCGCCGGGTTCGCGCGGAAAGCATCGAAATCAAGGGAAGAATGTCCGGAGAGATCGTCGCTCAAACCGTGACGATTCAAAAAAAAGGGGCGCTCGAAGGCGATGTCACGGCGAGAGCGATTTCTGTTGAAAAAGGCGGTATGTTTTCGGGTCAACTCGTGATTGGCAGGGCCAATCTCACGCAGGGAGAATTGCTGGAGGAACAGAAACCGGACGTTGAGCGGGTTCCGGAGGGTGATTTTTCGCCGGTCGCGCAGCGTCCCTTGCCGGCGACTTAGTACAGATTTTCTCCATGCAAAGGCTGCATCCGCGCAGTCCATACGAGAAACTGGGCGGCTATGTGCACCTGCCGCGTTTGATCGACAAGGCCAGGCTTCACCGCGAAGGCTTGCTCAACGGTTACAATTATAAAACCGTCGGATTCGACAAGCATCTGCTGGCTTTTCTAAAAATTGACGGCGACGCGTTTGAAGAAATCGTCACCATGCTGGATGAGGATGACGCAATTCTCAAATGGGTGCAGACAAACGGTGCGCGGCATTCTCCCGAAGCAATTGAACAATGGAACCAGGCGATGATTTCACGGCATCCAGACACGGCTGCGAAAAAGGCGCGCTTTCTCCACTTTCTAAAGGAAGCGGGTGGCGATGGGCGCAAAGACATTCGCACTTATTTCGATCTGATCGAGTTTGACGAAGGGCGATTGAAATAAACCGTCTCGCCAAGGCCACGGCGTGGTTAGCGAAATTCCAACGGCGCATTAAGTCCTAAGGTCACCAAGAATCTTGTCTGCGTTCTCCAGCGTTTCTTTGCTGCCGATATCGAGCCATTTCCCCTTGATCTGGTAGGTCTTTACTGGCTTACGCTTGTAGAGCCATTGCACAAACCGGCCCGGCTGATCGGGGTTATTGCCAGCTGCGAGGTACGTGGTCAGGAGGGAGAGGGCCGCAGGCGAGTAATAGTAAAGGGCGATTGCGGCCAAGGTTCCGCGCGGCGTCTGTGGTTTCTCTTCCAGGTGAGTAATGATTCCAGCGTCGTCGATTAAGACGTTGCCATACTTTTTGATCGCTTCCCGGTCTCCCACGTCATACACCCCAACCGTTGCTTCGCTTCCCTTGGCGCAAATCACAAATCCGTCGAGCGATTCGGTAAATAGGTTGTCACCGGCAATGATTAGCATGCTGCTTTGGTTCAGTTTCTCGCGCGTAACAACAAAATTGATATCTCCAATTGCACCCAGTTTATCGTCGTCGCTCTTGGAGCCATCGTTGACTATTTTGAATTTGAATTGTGGATGTCGATTTTGATAGCGCTCGCTCCAAGCCTGAAAGTCCGCCGTGAATTTGTCGTTTGTCACCACATAGATTGTTTCCAGATCGGGAACACTCTGAAGGTTGTCTACCACCCATTCGATAATCGGCTTGCCACCGACGACGAGCAGCGGCTTCGCCTTGTTGAGGGTTAGTGGATAAAGGCGTGTTGCATATCCGGCCGCGAGGATTAGAGCGTTCATAGGAATCAAAAAAGCAGGCTGTGCGCGCTTCTTACTACTTCGATTTTGGACCGCCTCCACTCAGAATTGCATTTTGAAGACGTTCCTGGATCGCCCTGATGCGATGCGCATCGGTAACCTTGGCACGTGTGGAACGGTCCACGACATACAAAGTATCAATGGCTGCGCCAGCCTGCGTGTTGATGCGAGACAGCGGGACCAAAAGATTTTCGCGGTCAAGGCAGGTTAAGACATCGTAAAGCAAGCCGATCCGGTCCGGTGCCTGAACCTCAATAAGCGCATAAGCGGGATGCGTTTTGTTATCGATTGCAATCCGCGTTGGAAATTCAATTCCTGTCGTCAGACAATGGCTTTGGCGCTTGGCTTTTTCGATTAACGGAAGAAAATCAAAGCTCTCATCTTCAAGCGCGTGCCTCAAAGTTTGCTCTACCAGTGTAAAGTCACGCCGATCTGTGACAGGTCGCGCTTTCGTGTCACACACACGAAAAACGCTCAGCACAATGCCGTCCCCCCGTTGAAAGATATCAGCGCTCAAAATATTTAAGGGAACAACCGAAAATGAGCCGGCCACCTTTGCCAACAACCGTTCACGCTCCCAGGTACAGAAGACGACAACGCTGTGCCCCTGTTCCGGAACAGCTTTCCATTGGATTGCCGGAGCCAGTGGAAAATCTCCTCCCACATTCTCCAGGAACGACCGGAGCAGTTTCAGATGCTCGATAATCTCGGGGACCTCGCTGGCGCGAAAATAATTGTCAGGCATGAACTCAAAGTGCGCTTCAATCTCTTCTGCAAAATCTGCGGAAAATTTTGCGGCCACGGAGGCCTGCAAGCTCTCGCGCTCGACCTTCGTTTGTTCGTAGTACGATTTTTGGTCTGCGAGGCACCGAGAGGTTTCGTGAAATAATGCCCATACCAGAGATTCTTTCCAATCCGACCACCCCTCCGCGCTTGTGCCCTGGCCATCTGCCAGAGTAAGCAGCATCAACGAGTTTAGATTTTTCTGGTGCTTCACAATGTGGGCGAAGTCCGTGACCGTGGCAGGATCATCAAGATTTCTTTGCTGCGCGATCATGGAAAGAGTGAGGTGATGATCGACGAGCAAAATGAGCGCCTTTCGCTGCTCCGACGACAACTGCAGACGCGCAGCGACACGCTGGGCGAAGAGTGCGCTTGCCTCAGAGTGTGGCCGCGCCCCGACCGCTTTGCCGCTATCGTGTAAAAGCAGCGCGAGATAAAGAACGAATGGATCCTTCAGTTGCTCAAAGATCTTGCGATAAGCGATCAGCTTCAGGTCGTTCGTCTGCGCCAGGGCATCAAGTTTATCAATACACACCAATGTATGTTCGTCCGCCGTGTACCGATGTAGAAACTCATGCTGTACCAGACATGTTAGCTGTCCGAATTCGGGAATGTAGCGTCCGAGAAAATCGACTCGATGCATCATTCTGAGGATACGACCCACTCTGCCTTTTTGTGATAAAATCTCTTTAAAGATCGCGCGCGGTCCGCGTGCATACTGATACGTGCGGGTAACTTCTCCGAGGTTTCTGCTCAGTAGATCCTCCAATTCCGGACTCAGATCCAGGCCACGCTCCTGAGCAAACTGAAATGCTCGCATCATTTGTTCGGGGTCCTTGCGAAAAAGATCACGCTGCGCTGGATGCAATTGCTTGTTGCGAACAAAGAAAAATTCTCCCACAGGAGTTTTGTCCGTACGCACCAGGGGAAGAAAACTGAACAGAGAACGGGTCTTGCTTGTGACATATCCGCCGACAAACTGCTCCGTAATGCGTTCCGTGACTCGGAAGATGTCTCGTGTGTGCTCGTAATAGTCGCGCATGAGCGCCTCGCCGCGGAGTTGGCCGTTCCCAGAAGAATAATCGAGCCGTTTTGCGATCTCTTCCTGCAAGTTAATGTGAAGTATGTCGGTCGCGCGCCCTGTTGCGTAATGCAACGCGGTGCGTAGGCGCAGGAGAAAATCGTACGCCTTTTCTATTCGGCGTTGGTCGCTTTCACTCAGCCAGTCTTTCCCCACGAGTTGGTTCGTGCTCAGGGAACCCTCTTTGAAATAGGTCATCCAAAGAAGATTTTGATAATCGCGCAGTCCGCCGCATCCGCCTTTCAGGTTCGGCTCCTGCAGATAGACGCTGTCTCCGAATTTCTTGTGCCGGGCGACCTGGTCCTGCATGCGCAGTTCCACGTATTCGCGTTCATATCCGTTGACGCACTTCGAACGAAATTGCCGCCGAAATTCTTGTGCCAGCTCGGCATCGCCCGCGAGAAACCGCGATTCCAGCATGGCAGTCTTTGTGCGCATGTCTTGATTGGCCTGAGCAAGCGCTTCTTTAATCGAGCGCGTGGAGTGTCCAACTTTGAAGCCACTGTCCCATAGGAGATAAAGAACTTGCTGCACCATCTCTTCCAGATGCGGCGAAATTCCCTTCTTTCCTTGATGATGCAAAAGCATCACGTCGATGTCACTAAACGGATTGAGTTCGCCCCGGCCATATCCACCAAGAGCGATCAAGGCGAGTGGGACTTTGGCGGTCCCGTTTGGGCGAGCGGCAGTCGCCGCAGCGTCGAAGACATATTGCAATAAAACGTCGATTAACTCAGCGCGCCGGGCACAAATTTCGCGACCGCCCCCACCCGCTTGGTGCTTCAGACGCAACCGGTGCTCCTCCACCTTGAGAAACTTCTTGTAGAGCGGGAGGACTTCGGTGGGACGTCGGGTACCCGTCGCCGCAAGGCTGCTTGCGGCGTGCGCCAAAACTTGCTCCAGATGACGGGACGTTTTCATCGCAAATTCAGCTTGCTGTTCAATCTAAATTGGATCGGCGAAATCCAAAATCCGATCTCAGAGCGCGAAGTAGCGATCGGGCTGCCTGTGGCAGTACTTTGTGTCCTGACAAGGTTCAGTATTTCAGAAACGAAATGACTGGTGTCGGCTCAAGTTGCTTGCGGCCATGAAGAAATTCCAGCTCAATCAGAAACTGTGCTTCCAGGAGCTTTCCGCCGGCTTTGCGAATGAGGACAGCCGCAGCAGCGGAAGTTCCGCCCGTCGCCAGCAAATCATCTACCAGCACAACTTGTTCGCCTGCATCAATGGCGTCGATGTGCATCTCCATTTCCGCTTCGCCGTACTCGAGTGAGTACCTAGCGATCTCAGTTTGGAAAGGCAGCTTGCCACGCTTTCGGATCGGAACGAAACCGACACCGAGTTCGTAGGCGACTGCTGATCCAAAGAGGAACCCACGCGCATCGATCCCAACAATCTTATCGATGTTTCTCCCGCGGCAACGATCCAAAAACAGATCAATGGACGCACGAAACAGGGCAGGGTCGCTCAAGACGGGCGTAATATCTTTGAATACGATACCTTTCTTTGGAAAGTCCGGCACATCGCGCACTGCCGCGTGGAGTTTTTCGAGTGTATCCAAAGCCACCGCGCGAACGCTACCGGGCGCGGGACAGACGTCAATCGCAGCTCGCTCTGTAGCCGCCTCTGTAAAGTGAACATAGCACAGATTGCGAAACGGAGAGCCACCTCTTAGAGTAGGTTTTGTTCTAGTGGATCGCGCTCTTCTAATCATTTCGACAATCTGTTTCCTCGCGGCAGTGGTGCGCACCGGGGTCGCTCTGCGCGCCGGCGTTTTTCGGCCCGGAAGATTTAATTTTCTGGCGATTGGACTTGGCTTTGTTTTTCAAACTGCGTTCTTATCGATCCGCGGTCACGCGGTGGGACGTTGTCCACTGACCAATTTATTTGAGGTGTTTATTTTCCTGGCCTGGTCAGTAGCGCTGATCTACATGCTGGTCGGCCCGGCCTACCGTCTCTCACTTATGGGGGCGTTCACTGCCCCGCTGGTGGTTCTTCTGCAAGGCTTCGCGTTGATTGCACCAATCGACGTTCGTCATCCGGTGAAGCTGCCCGCCAATCCTTCGCTGGAATTTCATGCGTCGGTTTCGCTAGTCGCCTATGGCGCGTTCGCGCTCGCCTGCATCGCGGGAGTGATGTACCTCGTACAGGAACGCCAGCTCAAGACACATCAACTTCGCTCAATTTTTTATCATCTGCCGCCGCTGACCGACCTCTTTGCGGCAATCACACGCCTGCTTTGGTGGGGCTTCATCCTGTATACAATTGGGATTGCCAGTGGCTTTTTCACGGGCCGACCATTACCACGCGTGCAATTGGTGGCTGCCGTTGGTGTTTGGTTGCTCTACGCAGCTATCTTGCAAGGCCGGTATTTTCGTCGAATCGCGCCAAAGCGAGTTGCAGCGCTTTGCATTATCGGATTTAGCGTGGCCCTGACTCTTCTCTGGGGAATCACGTTCTCAGCGCAAACACATTCTATCCAATGAACCTTTTCTGCGTTGGCCTGAGTCATCACACTGCGAACGTCGAAACGCGAGAACGTTTCGCAGGTGGCGCCCGCGCTGAATCTACTCTGCGTGAGGCGGGTTGTGCGGAAGCGTTGGTGCTGGCTACGTGTAACCGCGTGGAAGTGTATGGCGCGTCAGATAAGCGCGTGTCCACGGATGAAATTGCTCATTGCTTGTTGCAAAACAGTAAGGTCAGTGACCGTGGCCACAGCGAAGCGTTGCCGTTTTACCGTTACGAAGCTGAAAAATGCGTACAACATCTTTTTCGGGTCGCTTCCGGACTCGATTCGATGGTCATCGGTGAGACGGAGATTCTTGGTCAGACAAAAAAGGCTTATCAATCCGCACGCACGTCTGGTGCAGTTGGGCCCTGTCTTCATCGGCTGTTTCAACGGGCTTTTCGCGTGGCGAAACAAGTCCGCACACACACAGAAATCACCCGCGGTTCGGTATCGGTCGGTTCAGTCGCGGCCGATCTGGCTCAGAAAATTTTCGGCGAACTTGGCAATTGTACTGTTTTGATCCTGGGAGCAGGTGAAACGAGCGAGCGCACCGCGCGCGCGTTGATTTCACGAGGAGTGACCGATTTGCGCGTGAGCAACCGTTCAAATGATCGCGCCCAGGAGTTGGCGCAACGAGTGAGTGGTCAAGCCGTTCGGTTCGACCGATGGCCACAGCAATGCCGGGAGATCGATATCTTAATTACATCCACTTCTTCAGAAGCTCCGTTACTGACTCCGACAAATCTGGGCCCGGTATTGGCCCATCGCATTGATCGGCCCCTTTTCATCATCGATATCGCGGTTCCGCGCGACGTCGACCCTGCCGTGAACGAAATGGAGGGTGTCTATCTTTATGATATCGATGCGTTGCGGTCCGTCGCGGAGCAGTCGCTTGCCGTGCGCCGTCAGCAAATAGCTTCTGCCGAAGCGATCATCGCCGAACATGTCGCAGATTTCGTCGAGAAAATTTCGCAGGAATTAAGTCGGGCTTCGCGAGTCACAGGGCCTCCGCCAGTCGCTGACAGTTCGCTGCCCGCAACGCAGCTGTAGGGACGCCGACAGCTTCCCCTGCCCTTTATCGCGGGCTACATTTCTGCGGTGACAAAAAGAATCGTCCTCGGCACGCGCGGCAGCGAGCTGGCACGCGCGCAAGCCCGATTGGTTGAAAAAGCAATTCAAGCGGCGCGAACGGACACGGAAATCGAGACGAGAATCATCGCAACGCAAGGCGATAAAGCCAGACGGCTCGAGCGGCAGGCTGGTCGCAAGGGATTGTTTACGGCGGAGATCGAGCGAGCGCTTGTCGCACGAGATATCGATCTTGCGGTTCATAGCGCAAAAGATCTTCCGAGTGAAATGAACCCAGACGCAGAAATTGCCGCCGTTCTTCCTCGTGCGTTGTTGGATGATGTGCTCGTTTCGAAACATCCGGGCGGCCTCGCTTCGGTGCCGCACGGCGCCTTCGTCGCCACCGGTAGTGTGAGAAGAAAGCGCCAGTTGCTTTGGAAACGCGCAGATCTCAAAGTGATCGATCTTCGCGGAAACGTTCCGACACGGTTGCGCAAATTGGCAAGCAATGATTGGGAGGCAATCGTGCTCGCCTATGCGGGACTTGAGCGCCTCGGCCTGTCGCCCGCGCCTGGCGAAATCACTTTCAACGGCAGCCAATTTTTCGTTGAAATCCTTCCACGCGAAATCTTTTTGCCTGCGGGCGGTCAGGGAATCATTGCGCTGCAGATTCGTGACAATGATAAAAGAATGCGGGCGATCACCGAGCTTGTGAATGATCGCCAGACATTGCTTTGTTTGCGGGCAGAACGAGAGTTTCTGCGTTTACTGCACGGGGACTGCAATTGTCCGGTAGGTGTACTGGCGACAACCAACAACGACACGATGAAGCTGAGGGGGCAACTATTTGCTGATGGATCAGCAGCAGCACAAGAAGCTGAAGTGGAAGGCATGTCCTATGATGGTGAGCCTTTAGCATTGCAATTGCTGAACGTATTACGAGCGTGAGCACGAATCAGAGTGGCAGGGGAACTGTTTATCTTGTTGGCGCGGGACCGGGCGACCTCGGTTTGGTCACATTGCGCGCCAAAGAGTGCATCGAGAACGCGGATGTGATCATCTACGATCATCTGGCGAACCCTGAGACGCTCGGCTGGGCGCGAGACGGCGCCGAAATCGTCTACGTTGGTAAAGCACCTGGCAAATCAGGAATCAGCCAGAATGAAATTAATGCGTTGCTGATCGAGAAATCGCGCGAAGGAAAGCAGGTCGTTCGGTTGAAGGGCGGGGATCCATTCGTGTTTGGTCGAGGCGCCGAAGAGGCACAGGTAATCGCCGATGCAGGTATCCCATTCGAAATAGTGCCTGGAATCACCTCGTCCATCGCGGGGCCAGCCTATGCTGGCATTCCCATGACGCATCGAGCGCACAATTCGCACGTCACGATTTTTACGGGACACGAAGATCCGGGGAAGACCGAAAGTGCAATTGATTACGCGGCGCTGGCGAAACTTGGCGGGACCCAGGTCATGTTGATGGGCATGGAACGCCTTGGAGCCATCACGGGCGAAATGATGAAGCACGGTGCGCGCGGCGATTTGCCAGTGGCCTTGATTCGCTGGGCGACCACCGGCCGCCAGGAAACGCTTGCCGGCACACTCGCAGATATTGCTCAGAAGGCGGTCGCAAATGATTTCACGGCACCTGCGGTAGCAATATTTGGAGACGTTGTCGCGTTGCGAGACAAGCTCAATTGGTACGAAACACGGCCCCTGCTTGGGAAAATAATTGTCGTTACACGAACAAGAAAACAAGCCAGCGTGTTAAGCGGCAAACTGCGGGCACTGGGTGCTCACGTTATCGAACTGCCGACTATTCGAATCGAGCCGCCGAGCGATTTGCGCGAATTCGCAGAACTTGTGCAAGACGCGCACATTTACGACTGGATCGTGTTCACCAGCGCAAACGGTGTCGATGCGTTTTTCGATATTTTCTTCAAGCTATACGATGACGCGCGCGAGATCGGCGGCGCTCGGATGGCTGCCATCGGACCGGCCACCGCACAACGGGTGAAAGACTTTCATCTCCACGTGGATCTTCAGCCCAAAGAATTCGTGGCCGAGGAGGTAGTGCGGGAGTTCAAAAATCAGGGAGTTGAAAACTTGAAGATTCTTTTGGTGCGTGCGGAGAAAACGCGGGACGTGCTTCCGAAAGAGCTCTCAGCCTTGGGAGCGATCGTGGATGAAGCATTCGCTTATCGGACCGTGGCCGAGACACGCGATACAAGCGGCGCACGCGGGCAACTGGCGAAGGACGGAGCCGATCTAATCACGTTCACTAGTTCTTCGACCGTGGAAAATTTTCTCGCCCTTGGACTAGCCTGGCCGAAAGGAATGCAAGTTGCCAGCATTGGTCCAATCACGTCGCAGACTGCGCGCGACAGTGGTTTGAAGGTCGACGTCGAAGCCAAACGACACGACATAGACGGCCTAGTGGAGGCGATCAGGATGTTTTTCGCGAAAAGTTAAAACGGTCAAAAAGTTAAATCAATATCGGAACGGCTTTACGCCGCCCAACCTTTCAACTTTCTAACATTTTAACTTTTAATTTCTGTTCAGTTTACGGGCTGAATCGAAACTTGGTTCGGCCTCGCTTGGCGTTGGCTTTCGCTTTGCGGCGATGCTTTTGCGAGGGCGTCTCGAAGGCGCGCAAACGGCGCACCTCCTCGAGAATGCCCTCGGCATCCAGCTTGTTTTTCAGCCGCTTCAACGCGCGATCGACGGGCTCACCTTTGCGAACGATCACTTCTGGCATCAATAATCACTCCTGACTTTAGCGATAAATTCCTAATCGGCGAGCGGGAGCCTACTCGGGCCGGGCGGCGCCGTCAAATCTGCCCGAAAACGGTCGTCCAGCGTCCTTTGGGGCCAGATTTGCTGCAATAATCGATTATTGGCCGCGAAGAAAATCAACCCGTACTAAAGTTGGATTGGACGGCGCGCATAAGCCATCCTTCCATCTCCGCTCGACCTTATGATCTGGGCGCGAGTCGACCCGCTGTGCTTTGTTGAATTACTTCACGGCGTAGCGCAGTCGTATCGCGACCTCGCGCGCGTGTCCACCAGAGCACAATGGGCGAGGCGATGAAAATAGATGAATACGTTCCGACGATCACTCCGATAAGGAATGAGAAGGCAAAATCGTTTAGAACTGGCCCGCCAAAGAAATAAAGCGCCAACACAGTCAATAAAACCGTACCGCCGGTGAGAATGGTGCGTGAGAGGGTTTCATTGATGGACGTATTCATCACTTCCGCCACCGATCCGGAAAGCCGGTCGCGCAAGCCACTGCGAATCCGGTCAAAGACGACAATCTTGTCATTGATAGAATAGCCAGCAATCGTCAAAATCGCCGCGACCATGATCAACGAAAGCTCGCGGCCGCTCAGCGAAAAAATACCGAGCGTGATAACAAGATCATGCGCCAGCGCGGCCAGCGAACCGACGGCAAAGGAAGTTCCAAAGCGAAAGCTCACGTAAACGAAAATTCCCACCAGGCCCAAAGCTAGAGCCAGTGCGCTTTTTGTAGCTAGTTCTCTTCCAACGAGCGCGCCGACGTGATCGGTCTGCTCGAATTTCAAACCTGCTGTTGGCAGCGCCTCGCTCAGCCGCGCTTTGATCTTGTCAGCAGCGCCAGCGTCAGCACGGATGCTAATGAGATCGCGATTGGCGACCTTTTCCGACTGAATTACACTGTTTTGAAATCCGGTATGTGCCAGGGCACCGCGGACTTCGTCCGGTGTCAGCTTGTGGTCGGCGGAGAGAACGAGTAAATCGCCGCCCCTAAAATCGGCGCCCAAATTATGCTCACCACGCGCGATCAGGATGCCAAGGCACACAAGCGCGACCAAGCCGGATACTGACACGAACTTTCGCGCATGACCGAGAAAGTCGAATCCTTTCGAACGGATTAGGTGAAGCATCGACACCCGCTTCAACAGACCGAAGGAGAAGCCCCAGGAAAAACACGTGTAAGTGACAAGGAGCGAGGAAAACATGGATGCCACGATGCCAATGGTCAGCGTGAGGGCGAACCCTTTTACCGGTCCACTCGCCAACCAGAAGAGAATCGCCGCAGTAAGGAATTGAGTGACGTGGGCGTCGAAAATCGCGCTGAATGCTTTGTGATAAGAAGTATCAATCGCCACACGGAGAGATTTCCCCTGTCTAATTTCGTCTCTGAGCCGCTCGTAGATCAGAACATTCGCATCGACTGCGATTCCAAGACTGAGAATGAGGCCAGCAATGCCGGGAAGGGTCAGAACGCTATTAAACATGCCCAGCGCGCCAACCACCATGATGCAATTGATGAGCAGAGCAATGTCCGCGATCAGGCCGACCAACCGGTAGTAAATCACCATGAAGACAACCACCAGGGCAAAGCCTGCAATTCCTGCGTAAATACCGCTTTTGATCGAATCGCTGCCGAGACTGGCTGAGACCTGGCGTTCTTCTTCAATTTTCACCGGCGTTTGCAGCGGGTTCTCCAGCACGCTTGCAAGCCCGTGTGCTTCTTCGTCGGTGAATCGTCCTGTGATCTGTGCGTCGCCGCCGTAAATTGCATCTTGAATCACAGGCGCAGATTGGATTACGCCATCAAGCACAATCGCAAAGCGGTGGTGAATATTCGCAGCTGTAATGTCGCCGAACTTTTTGGCGCCTTCAGTGTCGAATCGTAAATGCACTACCCAGCCGTCTCTCTCGTAAGAGGCTCCAGCGCTCGACACTCGATCGCCGGATAAGTCGGCTTTCTTCTTTACCAGCAGTCGTTCTTCGACCGGTTTCTCTCCCTCGGCTTGATGTTGTTGTTTATAAGCTTCGATCCGAAACTCCGGTGGAATTACCTGTTTTCCTTCGTCGATTTGCCGCAATCGCTCGCCGTTATCGGGATACACCAGCCGGAACTCCAGCTTCGCTACTCGCGAGAGCTGGTCGCGCGCCTCTTGGATTTTCGCAGCATCGAGGCCAGGGATTTGCACCAGTATGCGGTCATTGCCCTGCGGCGTGATAATCGGCTCGCTGACGCCGAATTTATCAATGCGTTTGCGGATCGCTTCGATCGCCTGATCCACCATTGATTTTGTGATTGGTCGCTTCGTCCCATCGACGCTTACTGCCGGCTCCAGGCGAATCAGAAAGGACGTGCCGCCCTGAAGGTCCAGGCCGAGATGGATCTTCCCCCGGCGAATTATTGTGCCATCGGCTCCCTTTTCATCGAAAGGCGGATAAGTGGACCAGAGGCAAAACGCCGTGACGACGATGGTCAGCACCGTCCCCAGAATCCGGCGCAATCGGCCGCTTTCCGTCGCAAAATACCAAGCCAGCAGAACCAGTATCGTGAGCCCAATTAGAAATGTAAGCGCAGGACTCATTTGATTTCAGATTGCGGATTGCGGATTGCGGATCTGCTCATCGCACCACCATTCAAGTTTCCATCAGGCTATCGGCTATCAACTATGAACTTTCTTTAAGCACCGTAGCGATGGCCGATTTCTCCATCTCGATTTTCACGTTGTCGGCTACTTTCACCAGCACCGTGCTCTCTTTCACATTCGAGATTAAGCCGTGAATTCCGGCGTTGGTCACTACCCGATCCCCTGTTTTCAAACTCGCCATTAAGTTCTGTTGCTGTTGCTGCCGCTTCTTCTGCGGTCGGATCATCACAAAGTACATGATGATGAAAATGAAAATTAAGGGCACAAAAAATGAGCCAATACCCCCACCCGGCACCTGTTGAGGAGCCGCGCTTTGCGCCTGAGCAAGAAACGACTGGAACATATTCAAAATTGGAGAGCGCACCTTAAACGCGAAAGCGTTCCCTGCAATCGTTCTTTCGCATCGCTCATACGATCAAAAAATTTGCCGTGGCGTCTCCCTCTGCCGAGTCATAGCCAGGTCAAAAATGTCCGCTTCGCCACGGCTCTGGCCCGATAGTCTTCGCTCTCCGCCACGACGGCAAGCGAAGACTGGAGGTAAGGGGATTCGAACCCCTGGCCTTCTCATTGCGAACGAGACGCTCTACCAACTGAGCTATACCCCCAAGATGGGATGCAAGCTAACACGGCGAAAAAATTCGTCCAGCAAGCCACAAGTCCGCCGCGACTAGCCGGGCGAGTCAGTGGGAAATGCGAAAATCAGCCGGAAGAAAAGGTCCTGCGCCGCCGATTGTGCCCGCCGAACCATGCGTAACATCCGTCGCGCCAACACTCGGTGACGGCGCTGGAATTGGCTGCTGTCCCCCGGCTTTCAGAGATTCGTTTAAGGCCGGCAAATCATTGGCAAGTAATTGATCGAACTCTTTTGTCACGTCATTCAGTTCCCGCTTGAGCGCATCGATGTATGCAATCTGGTAACCCCCCGGTTTTCCTTCGTAACTGAGAACCGCCCCGTAAAGCTGGTCGGTGTGCTCTCGCAATCGTTCCTCGCCGGTGATCGCTCCTCCCTCGGTTGTGGCGACAATTTTTTTGCGAACAGCATCAACTTTCCCGTCGAAATCGGAGATGTTCTTGCGAAGTGCATCGTTTCCAGGTAACGCTCCCCCGCTCTGCGCCAATGCTTTGCGCAAGGCAATGATCCGGTCCATCAGCGCACTTTCTTCGTCAAAAAGCCCATGGACCTTCATCGCGGTGTCAAACTGGGCTTTGCGATCCGCGGCGTTGAATTTGGCTCTGCGATCGAGACCAACCGTCAACTTGGTCTCCGAAACTTTGCCCGCCTTGGTGAGGCGCACCGTGTACAAGCCCGGTACAAGCCGTGGGCCCCTCACTCCGGCAAAGGCAATTTGCGCGGCCGGTGGCACGCGCGGCGGTTTCACACGCATGGGCCAAATCACGCGATTCAGACCCGGGCGTTTGCTTGCTGGCAATTCGTCGACAACACGCCCCGAGGAGTCCAAAACTTCCAGCTTCAATTTTCCGAACAGATGACGCTCGCGCTGGTAATAATTGATCGCGGCAGCGTTAGGCGGATTATCACCGATAAAAACCGCGTCGCCATTCGCCCATCCACCGGAGCCTTCGATCCGCTGTTGCACGGGACGCGCTGAAACGAACGCGACCTCCTGCTTCAACAGATCCGGTGTCAACGCGCGCAATGGAGTAATATCGTCAATGATCCAGATCCCGCGCCCGTGCGTTGCAAGAACCAGGTCGTTGTCGCGCGGGTGAATTGCCAGGTCGCGAACGGCAACCGCGGGAAAATGATTGCCTTTAAATTGCGCCCAGTTTTTTCCGCCATCAATCGAGATCCAGAGCCCAAACTCCGTCCCGAGAAAGAGGAGGTCCGGCTTGACCAAATCTTCTTTGATCACGTGAGCGTATCCGCGAATGCCTTTGGTGTCCTGGCCACTAACAAGCGGCGTCCAGGTCTTACCGTAATCGGTTGTCTTGAAAAGATACGGCGTCATGTCGCCAAAGGTATGGCGATCAAATGCCGCATAAGCCGCCGCAGCGTTGAAGTTGCTTGCCTGCACCCAACTCACCCACGAATTCTTTGGCAAACCGGGAACATTCCCAACGACGTTGGTCCACGTCTTGCCGCTGTCACGCGTGAGTTGAAGGTTGCCGTCGTCCGTGCCGACCCAGATCACCGATTTATCCTTGGGTGATTCACTGATGGAGTAAATCGTTGTATGCATTTCCGCGGAGGAATTGTCCACCGTAACTCCGCCCGATTGTTCCTGTTTCTGTTTTCCCGGATCGTTCGTCGTCAGATCAGGCGAGATGCGTTCCCAGGTCTGTCCGTGATCGCGCGAGCGAAATAGAAACTGAGCGCCGATATAAATCGTCCCCTTTTCGTTAGGCGAAAGTGCGATTGGGGTATTCCAGTTGAAGCGGAGCTTTTCTTTGTAATTCGGTCTTGGCTTGATGTTGCGAGCTTCGTGCGTGTTGCGATTTACCCTCCCGATCTCGCCGCCTTGATACTCGGCATAGATGTAATCGGGATCGGCCGGATCGGGAAACATCCAGAAGCCGTCCCCGTTGTACATATTTTCCCACTGCGCGTTGGTGATGCCGCCCGGGTATTGGGACTCGCCCACAAAAGAGCTGTTATCCTGCAGACCGCCGTAAACGCGGTACGGATCTTTTTCATCCACGCTAACGTGATAAAATTGGGAGACCGGCAGGTTTTCAGCTTTCCACCATTTCGCACCACCATTGTAGGAATACCACATCCCTCCATCGTCTCCTGAGAACACGACTTGGGTGTTGGTTGGATCGATCCAGACGTCGTGGACGTCGCCGTGCATCCCCCCGAATCCGCCGACCACCGCGAAACTTTTGCCTGCATCCTCGCTGACAATCATCGAACCATCTGTTTTGAATACGCGGTTGGGATTCTTTGGATCAACAATCAGATTAGCGAAATAGAACGGGCGCCATACCATCCATTGACTCTTGTCTCGCTTTTCCCAACTCACGCCGCCATCGTCGGAGACGAACAGCGCGCTATCCGGCGATTCCACAAAAGCGTAGATGCGTTTGGCATTCGAAGGTGCGATTGCCACCGCCAGGCGCCCGTACGGTTTTTTCGGGAAACCCTTGTTCGCCTCGGGCGTAATCTCTGTCCAAGTGTTGCCACCGTCAGTAGAATGAAACAAACCGCTAGCTGATGGCGCAGCGGGACTTTCCCCACCCGAGCGGTACTCCCAGCCTTTGCGGCGGAAATCCCACATCGCTGCAAACATGATGTCCGGATTTTCGGGATCGATTGCGACATCAGTGCAACCGGTCGAAAGGTTAGATCCCTTGAGAATCTGATTCCATGTTTTGCCGCCATCGGTGGTTTTATAGAGACCGCGGTCGGGCGAATCGCTCCACAGGGCGCCGGGTACAGCGGCAAAGACCGTCTCGCCGTTCTTTGGGTTCACGGCGATCTTTGCAATACGCTCGGACTTTTCCAGGCCGGAATGCGTCCATGTTTCGCCGCCATCGGTCGATTTGTAGATACCGTCGCCAATCGAAACGCTGTTGCGCGTCCACGATTCACCAGTTCCGACCCAGACGTTTTTCGAATTTTCCGGATCGAGCGCTATCGCGCCGATTGATTGTACGGGTTGTTCGTCGAATACGGGTCGGTATCGCGTTCCGCTATCGTCCGATTTCCAAACGCCGCCACTGGCTGCGCCGACGAACAACGTAATTTTTCCAGACGACTCGCGTTTGCCAGCGATGGCGGAGATGCGTCCGCTCATCGTTGCGGAACCTATATTGCGCGCGCCGAGGCCGGAGATCGTTCCGGAGTTGAATGGCGCATCTTTTGCGTGGCAAGGAATCGCGCAAAGCACTAATGAAACCGATGCGAAAGCGTAACGCAGTGCAAAAGGAGCGCGTGCGAGACGCAAGGAGACGTTCCGATTTTGCAAAGATTTTCGCGGTGCGCGCCCATCCTCGCGTTGCTTCTGATGATTCAGCATCCTCACCTGTTGATCAGCTTTTTGGTTGCGGGAGGCCTATTTGGCCGGGAAAATGAAATATCGTGTCATCCACCGGCACGTTGGCTTCGACCTTGTCTATTATTATCCTTTGCTTGTCCGGATCACCCTTGCGCCCGAACTCGATGGATGTTGGGACGAAAACGCCCCCAACTTTTTCATAATCGCCCAAGTCGGTTTCGATTTCTTCGTATGCGCCGTGCCTGGTCCTTTGTGTTAGGATGCGAATCTCCAGAAAGTGATCAGGATCCAGATAGACAAAACTTACGTCTCCATTTTTCCGGACCACTTTTAGCTTGTGGGCCAGGGTTCCATCGACGTCTTCGGTGCCGAGATATTCCACCGTGTTTCCTTTCGCCTCCCAATCGACCAATGGCCCATCCATCTCCGCGTCTTCAACGAGCGCTTTGACATCATCGGCCGACATACGTTCCGGATCTTTGCGTCCAAAGAATGGTGACACTCTCCATCCATCCTTACCGTCGTACGCCTCGATTTGAGTCAGTCCTTGCAAAGACGCTTCCGTACGCACTTCATCAGGTCGTTTTTTAACTTGCAGGAAGGTCAACTGAATTTGCCCTTCCTGCACAAGCATTTTGCCGGAGAACCGCAGTGTTTGGAGACTGCGTATTGCAGCAGTCCCGCCTTTCGCTTCGCTATTTTTGGTGGTCAATTCATCGACGGTCGGCTGGCTCTTTTGCTGGGCGTAAACTTCTGACCCAAAGGCCATGAAGATAAAAGGAATCAGCAAACGCAAATGCATATGAAATTGGCGTAATGATTAGGAGACAGCGCAGTAACACCAATGTTCAAAGCAAACGGAACCGCAAGTTGTTGTCGAAAAAAATATGGTGGACGCTACCAGGCAATTTTCGTGTCCGGAACCGATAAAGCCGATTAAAGTTCATCACGAATAACGTTTCCGTCGTGTCTTCAATCAAAAAACACAAAATCCGATCCGCGCCTTTGCGGCGTTCTGCCCTAGAGAAACGTAAATCCGGCAAAAGAAAGATCGACATTCCCTACCTCTCCGTCGTGCCTGGCGCATGGCCACTTGACTGCGGCATTGCCCTTCTCTGTATCGTGGTTACCGCAGCACTTTATGCGGGCGATCTTCATCTGGGCTTCTTCAGAATCGACGACCAGCAGTATGTCGTCAGCAATCCGTTGATACAGCGACTAACATGGGAGCATCTCGCTCAGATTGTATCTACTCCTTACTACCTCAACTATTCTCCTCTTCATTTGTTATCCTATGCCCTTGATTACGCGGTTGGCGGCTTGAACGCATACGCCTTCCATCTATCAAGCAACGTCTGGGCCGGAGTTGTCGCCGGTTTTGTGTATCTCGTTGCACTTGCACTTACGCAGCAACGAATAACTGCTGTGATTGCTGCCTTGTTGTTTGTTGTTCATCCAGCGCACGTGGAAGCTGTAGCCTGGATTTCAAGTCGCAAGGATTTGGTGGCGGCTGCATTCGTCCTGCCCTGTGTCCTAGCATACCTAAAATACAGGCAACGCGGCGCAACAGGCTGGTACCTCGTTTCACTTCTGTTATTTCTCTTTGCATTGCTGGGAAAACTATCCGTTGCCGCTTTCCCTACGGTGTTGATGGTTCTCGATCTGGTGCTTGAAAAACGGTGGTTACATTGGTCAATCATTGACAAGATTCCATTCCTTTTTCTGGTGGCTTTGGTAGCCGCAGGAGTCCAGCAGGCGCAACCGAGCACCGGATTGCAACCTGACCTGGCCATGCCTGCAAAGGCTTTCGTGGAAAGTTTGTGGCTGCTTACCGGCCTGGGCAATTATGTTATTTATCGTGTGCCTCCCGATTCGGAAGGTAGCTTGTCCCAATTAGTTGGACTTGGCATCCTTCTTGGCTTGTTTTTGTTACCATGGCTCCTGCGCAAGCGCTACCCTGTAGTAACTGTTTCGATCTACTGGATTTTATTTACTTATTTTCCAACACAAGTTCTGCCATTCAGCTATCCGGTAACTGATCGCTATCTTTTTTTACCATCAGTAGGCGTGGTTATTCTCATTGCTTGGCTGTTGATCAAAGCAACAAGTTATTTGCGCACGTGGAAAACCGCCGCTGCGACAACACTGGTTGTGGCAGTTAGTTTCATATGGCTTACGAAAACCCTGGATTATTTATCCGAATGGCGGGACCCGCGATCGGTTTGGTTCGCGGCAACACGGAAATCACAGGACGTTCATTTGTATTACGAACTCGGATGGGAATACCGCGAGAAAGCCGCAAGCTTTGGAATGCAACGGCGAAATGCTCCGCTTCCTCCCGAAGAAGCTAAACATTATGCTTCCGTTGTTTGGAGCGATGATACCCGACTGTCGCAGTTGCTCGTTGAGTTGGCAGACGACCAGCATAGCGGATCGGTTGAGAAAGCATTTAAGGAACATTTGCTTAGCAAAGCGTCAGAAAATTTTGACGAAGCCGTGACAAGAAAAGGAGCGCACATTATGCCGGACCTTTTTTTGAGCCGCGGAGTCTGTTACCTGGATAAAGGTGATCCGCAGACTGCAAGGAAGGAATTCCTGGCGGAACTCGATGAGGCCTCCGAATTGCCATATTCTGAAGGTCAACAGGAGGCCTTAATCGCCGGTTATTATAACCTGGCCGTTGCGGAAGAGAGACTTAGCAATTCTAAAGAGGCATTGTCCTGGATAAAACTTGCGGAAGAAGAACAGAATAAACTTGGTAGAACCGTGCTTCCCGAAATTACTACCGCTCGCCAAAAGCTTGAGTCAACCGCAACAACGCTTCCCTAGCTGGGGCTGCGGTTATTTCACAATTGCCCTGATAGGCGTGCTGACGCCTTGGTTTGTGTAAACCGCGATTCTTTCGAAAACCTTGTTCTGGCCACGCCAGTCAAGGTAATCGAGGTAGGAGATCGAATTGATATCTGTGCCAGGAACAGCTTTTTCGCGGGTATCGTATTCGCCGATCGCGACGAGATTTTGCGGTTGGTGGAATGGCAGCGGCCGCAATAACACTGCGTTGAATACGCTGAACACCGCAGTGTTGGCACCGATCCCCAGCGCAAGCGTTAGCACCACGACAAAAGTAAATCCCGGCGATTTGCCGAGTTGGCGCAGAGCGAACTTTAGATCTTTCATATCACTCGTGACGCAGCGCCTCTATGGGATCGACATTCATAGCACGACGCGCGGGAAGATAGCTGGCGATCAATGCCGCGATGGCCAGCAGCGCCAGAACAATCGCATAGGTCGTGAAATCATTTGCGCTCACTCCGAAAAGTAGTGACGTCATCAACCGAGTTGTGATCAGCGAACTCACCAAGCCAACAACCAGACCGATACCAACAACGACGAGACTTTGCCGAAGAATCAAACTCAACATGTCGATCTTTTGCGCACCGAGCGCCATCCGGATGCCTATTTCTTTCGTCCGCTGCGCGACGCCGTAGGCAATGACGCCGTAAATTCCGATTGCAGCCAGTACCATCGCTACACCGGCAAATGTGCCGAGCAGCATCATATTGAAGCGCGGTTGCGCCAAAGTAACGCCAATGTGTTTCTCCAGCGGTTCAAGAGTTGGAACGAACAAATCCTTGTCGAACTCGTGAACGATATTGCGAAGTGATGTCTGAAGTCCTACTAAATCGCTGGCTGCGGTACGGATAACGACATCCATCCGCCGGTTCGGATCCTGCGCCGCCGGAATGTAAAACTCGGGCAGGGGCTGGATGGCAAGCGATTCGTGACGCGAGCCACCAACTACACCAACAATTTCTTTCGGCGGGGAGGGCTGATTGTTTTCGCCGTGAATCAAAACGATTTGCTGCCCAATCGCATTGCCGCCCGGAAAAAAACGCTGCGCCAGCACGTCGTTCACGATCACAACGGCTGGAGAATTTTTCGTGTCGCCGGAATTGAACACGCGCCCGCGTAACAACGGCGTTCCCATCGCGCGAAAATAGTCCGGCGTAACTTTAAGATTCGAAGCTGCCAGTTCCTGTCCGGGAGGTCGCGGTGGTTGCCCGACAATAGAAAATGTCGATCCCCAATCATTGCCGGAAAATGGCATCGGGAATGCCGCGCCGACTGCGTCCACTCCAGGCACCGCGGCAAGTTTAGGCACAATCCGTTCGAAAAACTGTCGGTGTTTCTCCGAGTCTGGATATTTTGCCTTCGGCAAAATGAGTTCAGCGACAAGGGCATGCTGTGGATCGAAGCCTGGCTTGGTCGCGCGGAGATTGGCGAAGCTCTTGATCAACAAACCAGCTCCCGCGAGAAGCAGCAATGACAACGCGACCTGCGCGATGACTAGCAAACGGCGGAGGTGATGTGACTCGGGTCCTATCGCACCACGATCTCCCTCTTGCAGTGACTCACTCACATTTGGCCGCGTCACTTGTAGCGCCGGCACTAACGCGAAAAGAAGCGTGCTAAAGATTGCGACGAACAACGTGAAAGTAAAAACAGGAGCGTTAATCGCGACTTCGCCGAGACGCGGAACATCCTGCGGACCGAACGTTCGAAGGAGATCAATTCCCCACCAGGCAATGAGCAAACCGCCGAAGGCGCCAAGGATCGACAATAGGAAGCCCTCGCCTAGAAGCTGCAAAACCATTCGTGCGCGGCTCGCACCGAGTGCGGTCCGAATCGCGATCTCACGTCGTCGGGCGGTTGCACGAGCGAGCAAAAGATTGGCGACATTCGCGCACGCGATAAGCAGCACAAAACCAACTGCGGCGAGAATCGTGATTAAAGCCGGGCGCACATCGCCGATGATGTCGTCATGTAACGAATACACGCGCTCAGATCGATTCGTGTTCGATTTTGGGTATTGCTTCTCAAGTCTCGCCGCGATCGTCTTCATTTCGGCATCGCATTGTTTGACTGTCACGCCCGGTTTCATCCGACCGACCAAGCGAACGAAATGTGAGTCGCGATTGTTTACCAACTCCGGCACGAGCGGATGTAGCGGAATCAAATACTCAGCCCGCTCGCCTTCGACCGGAAATTGAAAGCCGGGCGGCATGACTCCGAGCACAGTGTACAAGCGCCAAGACAAGCTGACCTGCTTTCCAACAATCTCAGGGTCGCTGTTGAAATAAGTTTTCCAGGCATAATCGGTCAACACGACAACGCCCGCATCGACGTTATCGTCTTCGCGTGTATAAACGCGGCCACGCGCAGGCGGAACGCCTAGTACTGGAAAAATGTCCGAGGTGATGGCAACGCCATACATCTGGCGGGATTCCTCCGTTCCATTGAGCACGGCGCCCGTGCGGGTGAAAGCGGCGAGCGCGGACAAAGTCTGCGATTGATCGCGAAGATCGACGTAATCGGGAATCGACTCGGTTTCTTTTTCTAGATTGTCATTCGCAACGCGCGACCAGACTGCGACGAGCTGATTTGGGTTTGGGAAGGGAAGTGGATGGAGTAAAACTGCATCGATCACGCTGAAAATGGCGCTGTTTGCACCAATACCGAGCGCAAGCGTCAAAATCGCAATCGCGGTGAAACCCGGTGCCTTGACCAGCATCCGCAGTGCGTATTTGAAGTCGCTCAGCATATTCTTTGGCGAGGCTCGACTGGTTAGCGCCTGGCGAGCTCTGACGATGAAGGTTTGATCGTGATATTTCCGGCGGAAGTCTCCAGCTTCACCGATTTTCCGCCGCCATTCAGTTTACCGCGCAAATGCTCGCTATCGACGTCGCCGGTCTCAAACGGCAAACCGCTGACAATTTCGCCCACGCTGGTGATGGCGTCGATGTCAACCGTCGCAGTTGTCGACAAAGAGACGTCAATGTTTCCGGCGCTTGTTTGCAGCTTAACATCGCCCACGACATCGGCAGGAATTGAAGCGTCAATCGAGCCGCCGGAGGTTTTGCCGATGATTTTCCCCGTGATCCTCTGCAAACTGAGATTTCCACCGCTGGTTCTGACTTCAGTGTCACCGGAAAAATTGCGAACCTCGATCCGCCCGCCTGAGGTTTTTGCGTTCAAAGCGCCGGTTCCATCCGCTACGGTAATGTCCCCGCCGCTCGTTTCGATCTTGGTCGGGCCGCGACAATCCGCGACCTCAATTGAGCCACCGCTTGTATTGGCGCTCACGGCTCCCTCTAAATGCTTGAATGCCAGTTTACCGCCACTGGTCTTTACCGTGGTACTTCCCGTAATTTCGCCAACGGTAACATCGCCGCCGTCAGTGCGAAGATCGGTCTCAAATTTCTTCGGCACGTGGATCGTGTATTGACCGTGCGTTTCTGAGTGACCGAAATTCCACCAGTTCGCCTGTTTCGAACCGCGTGCCCGCACCGTTATGACATCGCCATCCTTGGTGATGGTAACTGGAGTAGCAGAAAAGTATTCCTTTTCCCTCGCTTCATCACCGAAGTCGATCTTGCGGTGCACTTCCAGCGCGACTTTGTTATCGGTGCCAGAGGTCACGTCGATTGTTCCGAAGTCGACGTCAACAACCAATTTACCGCCGGGCGTTGCATCAGCTTGTTGACTGATATTTTCTTCCGACGCAGCCGAAGCGGTCAGCGCGAGAATAACGTATAAGCATGAAGTTCGAAGAAGAGTAAACATAGTGTGCTAGTAGGTTTTAAGGTTTCGGTTTTAGGTTTGGATGCGATCCAGATGTTGTGTAGTGAATGATGCGCTTGTCGTACATTTTCTCGGAGTCATCGACTCGTTCACTCGTAACGCAGTGCCTCCACAGGATTGACGCGTGTGGCTCGACGCGCCGGAACAAAACAGGAAAGAGCTGCAACGAGCGTGAGTAATCCCGCCACTGCGAAATAAATCGTCACGTCGAGCGCGTTCACCTTGAACAAAATGTTTTTCAAGGCAGCGGCCACAACGACTCCGAGTAGTAGCGCAACTCCGCCAGCGCCAAGTATAAGACCAATCACGAGCTGCCAAGCGCCCTGCGTCATCACCATTCGGAAAATTCGCGTAGCGTCGGCGCCTAGCGCCATTCGAATTCCGAACTCCTGGGTGCGCTGGTTCACCGAGAAACTCATCACAGCGTAAAGTCCGACCGCCGAGAGAATGAAGGCGACAATTCCGAAAATCGTGAACAAGGTCGCGATGATGCGATTGGCAGAGAGAATTTCATTGTGAAATCTTCCCGGCGTTCCGGCAAAATAAGTCGGAAGGTTCGAATCGAGGTCGGCAACCGCTCTACTCAAAGCCGGGCCAAGAGTGTCAGCCCGTTGACCTGCGCGCGGACGAACAGCGATCGTGCAAAACTGAGGAGCCGGAGATGCGCCCAACAATGGCATGTAAAATCCCACGTCCTCAGTTTGCTGATCGAACGGACCTTGCATCAAGGTGTCGGGCACCACGCCGACAATGGTTCGCCACGGCTGCGGCTGACCCGGATTGAAGACTCGCACCTGGTGACCAATTGCGCTTTGGTTGCCCCAATACTTCCTCGCGAAACTGGCGTTCACAATCGCCACCGGGTGCTTCGAATCGATATCGTCAACGGTGAAATCGCGGCCTTCGAGAATTTTCAAACCAAGCGTCCTGAAATAATTGTCCGACACCGATTCGAAATTTCCCCGCGGGCGATCCCGATCGGTGAGATAATTTTGACCGTCAACTTCATATTGCCCCTGGCCGTCGAATGTCATGCGGAAGCGACTGCTCATCGCGGCGGACTCGAACTGGGAACTGGCCCGCAGCGCGCGCACCGCGCGCTGGAAAAATTCACGGCGTGAATCTTCACTTGGATACGCGCCCTCCATCAAAGCCATTCGTGCAGTGTAAATGGCATTTTCGTCGTAGCCGTAGTCCAGCTTCATCTGATTTCGGATCGATTTGATTTCGAGCGTCGCGGCGATCAATAGCGCTGCAGTCAGCGCGATTTGTCCGACCACGAGCATGCGGGTGATGATGTTGACCAGTCGACTGCTGTTGCCGCGGCCACCTTCTTTCATGATCTCCGCTGCGTTGCCTCTGGCGCTCAGGAATGCCGGCACGAGACCGGAGGCGATCGTGGCCAGAAGAGTCATCGCGACGGTGAAAACAAGCACCGGTCCATCGATCGTAAATTTCCAGTAATAAGGTGCCGGAAAGGGCAACGCGTTAATCGACCGAACGAAGAGATCGACGGCCCAGTAGGCGATGATCACGCCGGTGATAGTACCCATCACCGCAACGAGCAGACTTTCAGTCAACATTTGCTTCATCAGTCGCCAACGCGTCGCGCCGAGAGCGCCGCGAATCGCCAGCTCCCTTGCCCGCAACGCAGCGCGGCCGAACTGCATGTTCATCACGTTCACACAGGCGATCAGCAACACGAGGATGACCGCGGCGAGCATTGCCCACACGGTCTGACGAAATTGGACGCCGGTGAATGTATTTAGCAGCGGCTGCACGCTGGCCGACGTCAGGTTCTGATTTGTCTTGGGATTGTCCTCTGCCAAATGGCGAGCAAGCGCAATAAACTCCGCGTTGGCTTGATCAATAGTGACACCCGTCTTGAGCCGGCCCATGACCGCGGGGGCATTATTGCTCGCTCCCAGCCGCAAGTCGCCGCGGGGTTGTGGCGGAAACTCGTTATATAAAGGCGTCCAGAGCTCCTCCGAAATCGGAAACTTAAAGTTCGGTGGCATCACTCCGATGACGGTCGCGGCTTTGCCGTTAATTCGGACGCTTTGTCCGACGATGTTTGGGTCGGCGCCGAAATCGCGCCGCCAGATTTCGTCGCCGAGGATCGTCACCTTTTCCGCACCTGGTTTGTTGTCCGCAGCCGTGAAATCGCGACCGAGGACTGGCGAGACACCGATGATCTTGAAAAAATCCTCGGTTACGTAACCGCCGGTATAACGCTGCGGGTTGTTCTTATAAGTGACGTTGACAGTCGATCCGTTGAGATAGCCGGCCATCAGCAAGAATGATTTTTGTGCCGCTTTCAGATCCTCGTAATCCTGCGCAGTCGGAACATTGCCGATACCGAAATTGTTGTTTTGATCGCTCGCCTTCGGATCGATCAGCCCGACGCTCATTAACTCCTCCGGATGCGGGAAGGAGAATCCACGCAACACGATCGCGTTAACGATGGTGAATTGCGTGGTGGCGCCGCCGATGCCGAGCGCGAGCACAAGCACGGCTAGAAAACAAAAAGTTTTGTCTTTGAGCAAAACACGGAGACCTACTCGGACATCTTGGCGAAAAGAATCTAGAATCATAACGAATTTCCTTTGGTTATTTGTTAACGATCCAACCATCCCGCAGTTGAATAACGCGTTTGCCGTAGGACGCATTCTTCTCGGAGTGCGTCACCTGCACGATGGTCATGCCTTGTTCATTCAGCTTGCAGAAGAGCTCCATGATTTCTTCACCCTGGCTGGAGTGCAGATTGCCGGTGGGTTCATCGGCTAGCAGAAGTTTCGGTTCGGCGATGATCGCACGGGCGACGCCTACCAACTGCTGTTGGCCACCGGAGAGCTGACTTGGATATAAATCTTTTTTACCAACGATTTGGAAACGATCGAGAGCATCGGCAACCATCGCAGCGCGTTCGCTCTTTTTGTAATGGCGATACGACAGGGGGATATCGAGGTTCTCGTAAACCGTGAGATCATCGAGCAAGTGATACTGCTGGAACACGAATCCGACCTGTTCGTTCCGCAGCGTGGCTCGTTCCTTGGGCTTTAGATGATGCACCGCTGTATCGCCTAAAAAATATTCACCCTGCCACCCGTGGTCGTGCATCCCGAGGATGTGCAACAATGTCGATTTGCCCGCGCCAGACGGCCCCATGACAGAGACAAAGTCGCCTTCCTCGACCACCAGATTGATGTCGCGCAAGACGTAAAAAAACTTCTCTTTTGCCAGGGGATAACAGCGTTCCAAATTTTTAAGTTTGATCATGATTAAGCGTTATGGCTTAGCGCGATCACAGGATCAGCGCGCGCAGCACGAAGAGCCGGGATGCAACTGGCGAGCAACGCGACACCGGCAAGGATTAACGTCACCACCAGGAAGATTGAAAGGTCGAACGGACTCACTTGATAGAGCAACGTCCGGAGCGCTGAATTGCTGAAGAACGCGACCGGCAAACCGATGGCAGCGCCGATACCCAACAGTTTCGCAGCATGGCCGATTACCATTCTCAACACATCGGAACGTTGTGCTCCAAGCGCCATGCGGACGCCGATCTCGTGGGTGCGCTGAACAACAAGGAACGAAATCACGCCATACATGCCGACCGACGCGAGTAGTAACGCGATTCCGGAAAATGCACTGAGCAAGACAACCGAAAGGCGGCGTGGGGCAACCGAATCAGCCACGACAGCGTCGAAAGTGCGGACGTTCGAAAGCGGAATGTCCGGATCAACGTTGCGCAATTCTTCCCGAACGGTGCGGGCCAGCGTCCGCGCGTCTTGCGCGCTCCGCACCGCCAGTATCATCTCCCGGTCGGCTCCCTGCGTGTGCGGCAGATAGTACTCGGGCTGCGCTTCCATATCCAATCCGCGATGCTTGATGTCGGCTACAACTCCAACAATTGTCGCCCATTTCGGATTTGTATCGTCCCGTGAAATGCGCTTACCGAGAGCTTCGCCGTCACGGAAATATTTTTTCACGAACGCCTGGTTCACGATCACCACCGGCGGCGAATCGGCTGTGTCAGCCTCGGCGAAAAACCGCCCTTTCAACAACGGCGTCTCCAACACCCGAAAATAGTCCGGAGTCACATCACGAATCTCCTCATCGGGATAGGCACCAGTCATTTTTGGATCCTGGCCCTCGATGATGAATGAGCTGTCCGTATTGGATCCGCTCAGCGGCAACACTACCGTAAACGCGGCATGCTGGATCCCCGGGATGTTTTTGATCCGACGCTCGGCCTCTTTGTAAAAATTAATGACCGGCTGCCCAGGCGGATATTTTTCGACCGGCAAAGAGATCTCCGCCGTCAACACATTGTGCGGATTAAATCCGGGAGAAACATTTTGCAGTCGAACAAAACTTTTCACGAGCAAGCCGGCGCCGATAAGCAAAACAAGCGCGAGAACGGTTTCGGCAACGACAAGAGCGTTGCGCAGGCGGTTGCGACGAGCGCCGCCTGTCGAGCCCCGTCCACCCTCTTTCAACGCTTCGGTCAATTCGGGTTTGGCGCTGACGACCGCCGGCACGAGGCCGAAAAGAATTCCGGTTCCAACCGCCACCCCCAACGTCATCGTGAGCACGCTTAGATCGAGATTGACCTCGCGAAGCCGCGGTACGGTTTGCGCGCCAATCGTCCGCAACAAGTCGATCCCCCAGATTGCGAGCAGCACCCCGGCAGTCCCACCCAAGATCGACACTAACACGCTTTCGGTCAGCAATTGTCGCAGCATCCGCTTCAAGCTCGCGCCCAGCGCGACGCGAATTGCCATTTCGCGCTCTCTCGCAGCGGCCCGCGCGAGTAGCATAGTGGTGAGATTTGCGCACGCGATCAGCAAAACGAGCGTCACCGCGCCGAGCAGAATCCAAAGACCTGTCCGCATCGGGCCGACGACCTGATCCTGCAGCGGATAGAGCTTTGCGCCGAATTCGGTGAGTCCGGGAGGATAATTTTTGGGATTCGCCTGCCTGAAATTTGCCGTGATCGTGTCGATTTGAGCTTGCGCTTGGGCGTTGGAAACGCCTTGGCGCAGCCGCCCGATCACGCCATAGTTCCGCGAATAGCGCGCCGACAGTTCGTCGTTGCTAAACGCAATCGGTTTCCAAATATCGGCGCGACTGGCGAAGCGCGATCCCTGAACGTTGAATAGCGGCAGCGGAAAATCGAATTTCAGCGGCATGATTCCCACAACCGTGTGTGGCCGGCCGTTCAATAAGATCTTGTTGCCAACGATGGTCGAATCGGAGCTGAAGCGGCGCTCCCACAATCGCTCGCTGATGATAACGACATCATCGCGACCCTGGGCGCCCTCCTCTTGAGTGAAAACGCGACCTTTAATGGGCTCCACGCCAAGTAGTGAAAACAGAGCGGGGGATACGACCGCGCCCGACACACGTTCCGGAACGTCACCGGTTGTCAGATTGTAAGCGGCGTAATTGAAGGCTCCGATTTTTTCGAAGCTCGTCGCCTGCTTTTCATAGTCGAGATATTCCGGCGCGGAGACTGGAATGCGCTCCAGCCCTTGAGTCGGAAATCGTTCCCACAACAAAACGAGGCTTTCCGGCGCCTTGTAGGAAAGCGGTCGAATCAAGAGCGCATTGATCAGGCTGAGGACAGCAGTGTTCGCGCCAATCGCCAGCGCGAGCGTTGCGAGCGCCACGACAGTAAAGCCGGGAGATTTTACAAGCTGGCGGAGCGCGTATCGAAGATCGGTCATATGATTGGCATCAGTGATTTGGCAATTTTCATTTATTCCATCCGCAGGGCTTCGATGGGATCCACAAGACTGGCACGCCGCGCGGGCAAAAAGCAGGCGATGAGCGCCACCAGTGAAAGCGTCACCAAAGCGCCGATCATGGCTGCCGGGTCTAGCGGTGCCACGTCGTAAAGGACGCTTCTCAACGCGCGGCCGGCGACAAAGGCGCCTAACAATCCCGCAGCGAGTCCGATTCCAACAAGGACAGCCCCTTGACCAAGGACAAGCCGCAGGACATCACCGCGATTGGCACCGAGGGCAAACCGGATGCCCATCTCGCGTGTGCGTTGGGTCACAATTAATGCCATAACGCCGTAAAGCCCGATACTTGCGAGAATCAACGCGAGTCCCGCAAATACACCGAGTAACGTCATTGTCAGGCGCTGCGACGCAAGGCTGTCGTCGATGTTTTCCTCCATCGTTGCGATATCGGAAACGGCCTGATCACGATCCAGCGCCGCAATTTGCGTTCTGATCGGACTAATCAGCGAATGCGGATTGAAACCTGCTTTCGCGCGGACGATGAGGTTCTCCTCTTCCTTGGCGAACTGCGAAGCGCTGAAGTACATCATCGGCAGGCTGCGCGCTTCCTCTTTTTCCCCTGGGGCGTTGTTCCGGGTGTGTGGCACGATTCCAATAATGGTCACCGGGTTTCCATTTGCTGTCGGCGGTCCGATCGTAACTGGGTCGTCGACTTGCTTGCCGATTGGATTGACGCCAGGAAAGAATTTTTGCGCGGCGAGCTCATCGATCAGAACGGTTTTTGGACGACCCTTGACATCTTCCGCCCCAAAATTTCTGCCTTGCAAAATGGGCATACCGAGCGCGCGAAAGGAATCCGGCGAAACAATTGCCATCTCGCTAATTGGTTCCTGGCCGGGAGCATCCGGTGGCGTGCCTGTAATGTGGAATGAACTGTCCCATTGATGATGATCGAATGGTACGTTGTTAGAAATCGCCGCCGCGCTCACACCTGGGAGCCGTCCCACTCTTTCGAGCAATTGATCGTAAAACCGAACGATCTTCTCCGGGGAATCATAGCGCGATGCCGGAAGAGCAATGCTCATAGTCAAAACTCCACGCGGATGGAATCCAAGCGGCACCTGCTGCGAACGCCAGAAACTCTTCAATGTCAGGCCTGCCGCCGCGAGCAACAGAACCGCAAGAGCAACTTGCGCGATCACCAGGATTGCCCGGGCCCGCTGTCGTTGCGCGCCGCTACTGCCACGCCCGCCTTCTTCGTGTAACTCGGCTGCCATCGAAGCCGTGTTCGAGACGCGCAATGCGGGCCACAATCCAACGAGCAGTCCGGCGACCATCGAAATGACGCTGGTTATCACAAGCACCAAACCGTCGATATTCGTTTCTTGAAATCGCGGCACGTTAGGCGGAACAAGCGAGCGAATTGCGTCAAGGCCCCAAACAGCGATCAGCACGCCGCAAACGCCGCCTAGCAAAGCAACAACGCCGCTTTCCATCAATACCTGGCGCGCCAAATCCCAGCGGCTGGCACCAAGCGCGGCCCGAACGGCGAGTTCTTTGCGACGCGCAATACCACGCGTGAGTTGAAGGTTCGCTACATTCGCGCACGCGATCAACAGGACGCACCCTACGGCAGCAAGCAGTACGCAAAGAAGATATCGGTACTGGCCTACCGAAAATTCGAGCAGCAACTTTGCGGAAACTTGCCGGCCGGTGTTCGAATCCGGATAGCGCCGCGAAAGATCGGCCGCGATAGTGTCGAGCTCCGCAATTGCCTGCTTCAGTGTCGCTCCCGATTTTAGGCGGCCCAGACACGAAAAAGCGTCGTGATTTCCACGCGACAGGAAATCGTGATCGGCGCGCAAATCTGCGAGCGGCAGAAAGACGTCGCAGTTTCGCGGAAAACGAACACGTTCCGAAACAACACCGATAATCTCACGCGGCACGCCATCGACATTTAATCGTTGTCCGATTGCACTCGGCGACGCGCCGAATTGCTTCCGCCAGACTCGTTCATTGATGAGAGCTACTTTTGCTGCCCCGGGAAGATCATCGCTCTCTATAAAATCACGGCCGATCAGCGGTGGGACCTGCAAGATCGACAAATAATTCGCGGTGATCCGACCGGCTCGAGCTGCTTCCGGCGGCGATGTCCCGTCGGAGGCGGAAAGGCTCACCCCCTCCGTCCTTGCCAGTGCGAGATCGGTGAAACTTTTCTGCGCCGCGCGCCAGTCGAGGTAATTCATGTAGCTAACCGAGCCCGATTCGAAACCGAACGGACCGAGCAATCGCTCACGCAGTAACACCAGTTGCTCTGAATGTGGATAAGGCAGCGGCCGCAACAGCACCGCATTAACAACGCTAAAAATCGCAGTGTTCGCGCCGATGCCGAGAGCAAGCACGAGAACGGCGATCAGAGCGAACCCCGGACTCTTGAACAGCTGCCGGACGGCAAATCGGAGATCATTCATGAGATCGATGACTATTCCGGTTGTCGATGCCGGGTCTGTTACAGAGTATCCAGCCTCCACTCCGGCCCCAGGACGGGAGTTCGTTCTTTGGCTTATGGAAGTTCATTTGGGAAAACAGGCATCTGGCAATTTCATTCATTCTGCACGCAGTGCTTTGATGGGATCGACTAGCGTGGCGCGGCGCGCCGGCAGCCAGCAGGCGAGCAACGCAACAAATGCGAGTGAGAAAATCGCGATAGCAAGCGCACCGAAATCGAGCGGCCCGACGCCGTAGAGCACGCTGCTCAAGGCGCGACTGCCCGCGAGCGCGCCGAGCAATCCCAAGCCGATGCCGAGTGAAACCAGCATTGCGCCCTGGCCTAAAACTAACCGGAAAACGTTCCGACGCGGCGCCCCGAGCGCAAGCCGAATACCAAGTTCGCGCGTTCGTTGCGTCACGCTTAACGCCATCACGCCATACAACCCGACGCTAGCCAGCACCAGTGCGACCCCCGCAAATGCCCCGAGCAATGCCATGGTCAATCGCCGCGCCGCCAGGCTATTCGAAATGTTTTCTTCCATCGTCGTGACTTCGGCGATCGGCTGCTCGGGATCAATCGCCTGCACCTCGCGCCGCACCGCCGCAGTCAGCGCCTTCGGATCGCCGAGAACGCGAAGCATGAGCATGTTTCCGGGCGCCGGATTCTGCGTCGCGCAAAAATACATGTGCACGAAGTTGAGCTTCTCGACGTTGTTCTCGCCGGCCGCTTCATTTCGAGTCCGCGGAACAATGCCGACGATCGTTAAGGGCGGATATTTTTCAGGATCGTCATCCGCAGCGCCGCTGCGCTGGTTGTCGTCAATATGAAGGCCGAGAGGATCCTTGCCGGGAAAATATCGCTCTGCAAAAGTTTGATCGATAATGATCGAACGCGACCGACTTTCATCCGGCCCATCTTCGGGAGCAAAAGCGCGCCCGCGCAGAATCGGCAGCTTCATCACCTTAAAGTAATCAGGCGAAACAATGTCGACCTCCGCCGACGGCTCTTGCCCCGGTTCCGGTTTGGGCGTGCCGGTGATGTGAAAAGAAGTGTCCCATTCGCTGTCATCGAAAGGGATGTTCGACCCAATCGCGGCTGCCTCGACTCCAGGTAAGACGCGGACGCGATCGAGCAGGCGATCCCAAAACGCTCGCAGTTTGTCGTCGTCCCAAACTTTCTGTCCATTCTTGTCCTTCTCGTATTTCGCTTTCGGCAACTCGATGGAGGTCAGCAAGATGTTGTGTGGATCGAAATTGAGCGGCGCACTTTGTGCGTGCCAAAAGCTTTTGAGCGTCAGTCCCGCGCCGGCGAGAAGAACGAGCGCGAGTGCCACCTGGGTAATCACAAGTCCGGAGCGCGCGCGTTGTTTGGCGATGCCGCTGCTACCGCCCCGCGCTCCCGCTTCATGTAGAGCAACCGAAAGCGCGGCCGTGTGTGAGATCTGCCACGCTGGCCAGATGCCGGCAAGAATTCCTGCACCGAACGCGACTATGCCAGTGTAAAGCAACGCCATCGCATCGATACGTGTTTCCTTGAAGCGCGGAATGTTTGCAGGACAAAGCGCGACAATGAGGTCGAGACTCCAAATAGCAAGAAGCACGCCGGCGGCGGCGCCAAGGAAGGCGAGCAAAATACTTTCGGTCAAAAGTTGGCGAGCTAATCTCCAGCGGCTCGCACCCAGCGCGGCACGGATGGCCAATTCTTTCGCGCGCGACAATGCCCGCGCCAGTTGCAGATTCGCTACATTCGCGCAGGCGATGAGCAACACGCAGCCGACTGCTGCCAGCAATAGATTTAAGCTTTGCCTGTACTCGGCGACGGCCGATTCAAGCAGCCTAATCATCTGAACACGGTGCGTCGTATTCGATTTCGGATATTCTTTCTCGAGCGCGACGGCGATCGTATCGAGATCGGCATTCGCCTTTTTCAGAGACACACCTGGTCTCAATCTTCCGAGAACGCTAAAACCGGGATGGTTGCCGCGGTTGAGGACACCTTCTACTTTGCGCAGCTCCGCGAGCGGAACCCAAATTTGTGAAAGGCGCGGGAATTTTATTGCCTCCGGCAGAACGCCAATGATTTCACGCGAGAGGCCATCGACAATAATTTGTTGCCCGAGCACTTTCGGTGAACTTCCGAAGCGCGTGCGCCAAACCGTTTCGCCGATCAATACAACAGGCGCGCTTCCGGCGGTATCATCCACTTCCGTAAAATCGCGTCCGATAATCGGCTTCATTTTGAGAATACTGAGATAATTGAAACTGACGCGTGCACCGCCGATGCGCTCCGGTGCTCTCTGGCCGCCTGGAATCGCCATGTTAAAGCTGTCTCGCCTAACGAGTGACAGATCGGTGAAACTGTGTTGACCCGCACGCCAGTCGAGGTAATTCGGATAACTGACAGAACCGTTGGGGAAGGAAGCAGTGCGTTCGCGGAGGACAACGAGGTCATCCGGTTGGGGATAAGGCAGAGGGCGCAACAGGACTGCGTTGACCACACTAAAGATTGCCGTATTTGCGCCGATACCGAGCGCAAGCACGAGAACGGCGATGAGCGCGAACCCTGGCTGCTTCAGCAGTTGGCGGAACGCGGATTGTAGATCTTTGATCATTACGAGGTGATGATTTTTATTCTGTTCGAAGTGCTTCGATTGGGTTCACAAATGTTGCGCGTCGGGCCGGCAGGAAACACGCAAGCAATGCGACCGCCCCGAGAGTGAGCGCTGTAGCAGCCAGAAGCGCCGGATTGTGCGGCGAAACCTGGTAAAGCTGCGTAGTAAGTAAACGACCCAATGCCAGAGCAGCCACCATTCCGATCACGAGTCCCAACAAAACAGGAGCCATTCCCTGACGGACCATCAGGCGGAGGACATCCGCGGTTTGCGCCCCGAGGGCCATGCGCACGCCGATTTCGCCCGTGCGTTGTTCGACACTGTATGCAACTGCTCCGTAAATTCCGATGCTTGCAAGCAACAATGCAACGCCCGCGAAAATTCCAAGTAACCACATCATCAATCGCGCCTGGCCGCGCGCTTGTGCGACGACGTTTTCCATCATCAGAGGGACCGCGATCGCGATGCCCGGATTGACTTTGGTGATTGCGGACTGCACCAGTTTCGTGATTGCATCGAGTTTCAGATTGCTGCGAACCGCGATGCTCAGGAACGGAAAATTTTCCTGAGCCCAAGGTCTGTAGAATTCCATATCGGGCAATTCAGCGATCCGCTGCGATCGCACATCTCCGACGATGCCGACTATTTCGGCGGGCGTGCTGCTGCTCGTGACGAGCAGCGTTTTGCCAATGGGATTTTCGTTCGGAAAGACTTTCTTTGCTCCAGTCTGGCTGATGAGGCAGACGTTCATTCCTTGGGCGAGATCGTGTTCATTCAAATCGCGTCCCGCTATCAGTGGGATCCCCCAAGTCTTGAGATATCCCGGCACAACGTCGTGACTCGGTGCACTGGCTCGGTTTTCGACTGCTGGCACGTCGCGATCGGCGCGCGCATAGAGCGTGCGATTTCCACCAGCGAGTGGAATATCGCCACTTATTGCGGGGCTCTCGAGGCCCGGCACATCGCGCAACTCCGCGAGTAGTTGCTCGACGAGACGCTGACGCGACGCTGCGTCTGGATATTGCGAGATCGGCAACGCGATCGCGCCGGTCCATAGATTACGCGGCTCGAAGCCGAGATTCTGCTGGCTCAAGCGAATGAAACTCGTGATGAGTAACGCCGCGCCCGCGAACAATGTTACTGAAAGTGCAACTTGCGCACCCACAAGGATTTTGCGAAATCGCTGCTGGCGAACGCTTCCACTCGTGCCGCGGCCACCTTCCTTCAACCCACCAACCAAGTCCGCGTGAGAGCCCTGAAACGCAGGATAAATTCCCATTAATAAACCGGTCAACACAGACAATCCGATGGTGAATCCGAGCACCGGGAGTGAAAGACTGCTGGCCGCGTTTCCCTCAAGCGGAAGAAAATTGGACGCCATTTTAGGGACAAGCGGCACAAGTTGCCACGCCAGGAACGCGCCGAGCGTTCCGGCAAAAAGACTCACCAGCAAGCTTTCCCAAACGAAGAGCCTTACGATACTGCTGCGCGAAGCGCCAACCGCCATTCGGAGAGCAATCTCTCGACGCCGGCTGCTGAAACGAACTAACAACAGATTCGCAACATTGCTGCATGCGATCAGCAACACGAAGCAGACCGCGGCAAAAAGCGTCGCAAAGCCGGCGCGAATGTTTTCCGTCACATCGTGTGGAAGCGTTTTGACTGAGGTGCTGGCCGTGCTGTCGATCTTGTTCGCGTAATGCGTACGGTAACCCTGCTCGAGCGACGGCAACGCGGCGCCCACCTGTTCGAGCGTGATTCCCGGCTTCATTCGGCCAATTACCCGCAGAAACCCGGTCCCCCGCATCATGCGTTCGTGCGAAAACCCGGGAATCTGAAATGGCTTAGTCGTCCAAACTTCGGCGATCGGGTTCGCGCCAAACCATTGCGCCGGCATATTCGGCAAGACGCCGACAATGGTGTGGGACATTCCGTCGAGGGTGATGCTACGGCCAATCACGTTCGGATCGCCCCCGAGTCGCTTCTGCCAAAAGCTTTTTGTAATCAGAGCGACATCCGCGCCCTCCTCTTCCTCGGAGCGAAAATTCCGACCGAGGATTGGCCGGACGCCAAGCACATCAAAATAGTTCGGAGTTAGTCTGCCCCCAAAAACCTGAACCGGATCGCCCACGCCGGTAAGCGTAAAAAGAAACGGGTTCTCGGCAGCAAAACCGTCAAAAAGCGTTTGTCCTTCGCGGTAATGTTGAAAGCGCGGCGCGGAGATGGCGATATCGACAAGGTTGCGCGACTTGTCGCCAGCGAACATGTGGACAACGCGTGACGGCTCCTCAAATGGCAGCCCGCGCAAAAAAAGATCGTTGATCAAACTGAAGATCGTCGTGTTCAACCCGATCCCCAGCGCCAATGTGATGATCGCAATCGCGGTGAACGCAGGAGATTTGCGGAGCTGGCGCAAAGCAAACTTTAGATCATTCATATCACTCGTAGCGAAGGGCGATTTCGGATACTTTCATGGCTTCTGGGAAAATTCGCATTGCATGTCAGTAGTCATTCAGCGCGAAGTGCAATTACAGGATCAACACGCGCAGCGCGGCGTGCCGGTAACCAGCACGCGATCATTACGGCGACCCCGAGCACCGTCGCGGCACAAATGCCCGCGATCAGATTCGGTGTGGGCATTTCAGTCCACTGATTTCGCAGCAGGCGGACCACTCCGTACGTCGTGAGCGCGCCCGCAGTGAAGCCCAACAAAAGCAGGATGGCCCCTTGTCGCGCGACCAGCTGCATTATCTGACGCGCGGTGGCGCCGAGTGCACTGCGGATCCCGAACTCACGTTCACGCCGGGCGACCTGGAGCGCGAGCAAACCATATAAACCGACGGATGCGAGCGAGAGCCCGACGAAACCGAAGGAGGAGACGAGAACGAAGATGAACCGCTCGGTGGTGCGAGAGCGCGCAGCGGCATCTTCAAGCGACTGAAAATTATACAAGGCGAGATTAGAATTGGCGCGCGTCACCGCAGCGCGGATCGTCGGCTCGTTCACTGAGCGACCCTTGGTGCGCAGGACGAAGGTGATATCCTCGAGCTGTGCGCTTGCGTGCACGAGCATTTGTGCGAGCGGGCGCGCGATCATACCAAGCACTTCGCCATCACGCGGATCGGCGATCGCTTTCATATCGCCGACCACGCCAACAATCGTGAACCACGGACGAGTTCCATCGAGGCGTCCCCAGCGGATGCGTTTACCGATCGGTGATTCGTTAGGCCAAAAACGTTTCGCGATGCTCTGGCTGATGATGCAGACCAGCGGCGCATCGGCAGTGTCGCTCGCGTCGAAATCGCGACCTTGCAACAGCGGCTGGCCCATGGCTTGGAAGTGCCCGGGCATGGGCACGCGCGAGTACGCCGTATACACGCCGCGCGGTTCTGGTGCAGGCGCGCTTTCGACGTTGAAGAGCATCAGCGTCCACGAAGCGTCCATCGGCGACGGCGAAACGACGGTGGCCGATTTGACGCCAGGCAATGCTTGCAACTGTGCGAGCGAAGCTTCAAGCGCGTTCTGTTTCGCCGCAGCGGTGGGGAAAAATCGATCAGGAACAGTGACGTTAAAGGCAAGGCGATCTTTCGTTTCGAAGCCCCAAGGCTCCTCGATTAACTTCCGAAAATACTGCGTCGCGGTGCCACTTGCCGTTAGAAGCGCAGCGGCAATCGCTAGCTCGATCACCACGAATGAGCCCAGCAATCTGCGCGCATTTCGGTCGAGAGTTGCCCCTCGTGAGGTGATGCTCATTGCGCTGCGTAAATCGGTCCGCGATGCACGCGCGGCAGGCAGCAAACCGAAACCCAAACCGACGAGCGCGAGCACTCCAGCAGCGAAGGCGAAGACCGGCAGATCGAGCCGCGCAGCGTAATCAAATTCACGCATCGCGCTGCCGGTTGCGTCTGCGCCTTCGGGACTAAGCGCGAATAGCATCGGTGTAATCCAGGATGCAAGGAGCAGACCGAGCGCAGTCCCAATGAAAGCGAGCAAGAGCGCTTGAAGGAGCTGTTGCCTGACTAGTCGCTTCCTGCTCGCTCCTAGCGCAGCATGCAAGGCAAACTCTCCTTCCCGCTCGATGACACGAGTAAGCAGCAGGCCAGCAAAGTTCACCGCGGCAATCAAAAGCGCGCACATTGCAGCACCGACGATCACTAAAATTTTCGGCCGCAAATCCATTACAAAGCTCTCGCGCAGGGGCGGCATGTAAGCAGAGCGCGCATTTGCGGGATTGGGATCGTCCCGATTGATCGCGGCACACATGCGTTTCACTGCGTCTTCTGCTTTCGCAGGCGTGATGCCCGGACGCAGGCGCGCGACGCCATAGAGATAATGGTTGTTAATCGTCGCCGGATTGCCGGGCTGAAGCGCAAGTGGCAGCCACAGATTCGCACGATATGGATGTCGGAATGCTTTCGGCATCACGCCGATAATCGTGCGCGGCGTTCCGTCGACCACAATCGTGCTGCCAAGCACATCGGGGCGTGAGTTCAGCGTGTTATGCCAAAAGTCATTGCTGACGATTACGACATTGGCGTTTTCATCGAGTCCTTCTTCCGCGGTGAAATTCCGACCCTGCGCTGGCGGCAAGCCCAGCACATTCAAAAAGTTCGAAGTGACCTGCGCGGCAGGAACGGTCTGAACAGGCGAACCGGCGTTCACGCCAACGACTGCAGCACCGCCAGTCCCGCCGGCAACGTCTTCGAAAATCTCGCGACCGAACTCGCGGAACCGCGCGACCGTGCGATCGCTCAGATTCAGCGACGCCGAACGCGCGCCGTTTTCATCCAGAGCTTCGTAGATCCTAACGAGTTGTTCGGCGCGGGGGAAAGGCAGTGGACGAAGAAGCACGCCTTCGACAACAGAGAAGATCGCAGTGTTCGCACCGATGCCGAGTGCTAGCGTCAGAACAGCAATCAGAGTGAACCCCGATGATTTGCGGAGCTGGCGCAAAGCGAACTTTAGATCATTCATATCACTCCGAGCGTAGTGCTTGAATTGGATCGACAAGTGTGGCGCGGCGCGCCGGGATCACACACGCCAGCAGCGCTGAAATGGCTAACCCAATAGTCGCCGCACCGAGCAAAAACGGATCGTGTGGCGAAATCTGATAGAGCTGGGTCGCGATCAAACGACCGACGGCAAATGTTCCGGCCAGACCAACGATCAAACCGAGGATGACAGGATTCATTCCCTGGCGAACGACTAGTCGCAACACGTCAGTTGTCTGTGCGCCCAACGCCATCCGCACTCCAATCTCCCCCGTGCGTTGTTCGACGGTGTAAGCGACGGCCCCGTAAATTCCAACGACTGCGAGCAATAACGCGATGCCGGCAAAAACACCAAGTAACGTCATTGTCAGTCTCTGCTGGCCAAGCGATTGCGACACGATCGCGTCAAGAGTATTCGGCTGCAGAATTGGCAATCCGTTATCGATCTTGTTCAGAACTGAGCGAACAATCCCCGCCGTCGCTTCTGGTTTGGTTGCGCTACGGACGACAACATTGAGAAACGGCGCGCTGCGTTGCGGCCACGGCCGATAAAATTCAACATCGTTCGATTTGGATAGCTCTTGGGAGCGAACGTCGCCCACGATACCAATCACTTCCGCTGGAAGCCCGTTGCCGTTTTCTGTGCCGAAAAGAATTTGATGACCGACTGGATTCTCGTTCGGAAAAAGTTTTTTCGACGTCGAGTTGCTCAGAATCACGACCAACCGTGAGTCCATCTTATCTTGTTCGGTAAAATCGCGGCCTGAAAGAAGCGGAATCCCGAGCGTTCGAAAATATCCAGGCGAAACGCTGCGCGTGAGGCCGAGCGGCCGTTGATTCACCGGTACAGGGTTTCCATCAAGACGTGCATACGGCGATGCGGAACGATTTCCAGATAAAGGGACAGCGTCCGTGATCGCGATGGCCTCCACGCCGGGAGCAGTCTGCAATTCTGCTTGCAACCGTTCCGCGAAGCGTGCGCGTGTTCCGGGGTCGGGATATTGCGCGGGCGGAAGACCGATTCCTCCTACCCAAACTCGTTCCGAACGGAACCCTGCTTCCTGTCGGCTTAGCCGGACAAAACTGGAAATCAGCATGGCGGCTCCGGCCAGCAGCACGACGGACAATCCTACTTGTGCGGCGACCAAACCGCGGCGGAAACGATGTTGACCGCGACTGCCACTCGTTCCGCGTCCACCCTCTTTAAGCCCATCGACCAGATCGGCGCGCGAGCTTTGCCACGCTGGATAGAGGCCCATGAGCAGGCCGGTAACGAGCGATAGCCCCAGTGTGAAAATGAGCACGGGCAATTGCAGTTTTACTCCGCTTTCGAGCGGAATGTTTTGACCAGCCAATTTTGGAACGACCGATACCGTCCAGAGCGCCAAACCAAATCCAATCATGCCCGCGATCACGCTGACCAGCGTGCTTTCGAAAACGAATAAGCGCACGATTCCGCGCCGCTCCGCACCGAGCGCCATGCGCAACGCAATCTCGCGCTTGCGTCCAGTGAAGCGCACCAGCAACAAGTTCGCGACATTGCTGCACGCGATAAGCAATACCGCGCTCACTGCCGCAAGCAGTGTCAGGAAAGCCGGACGCAAATCTCCGGTGACATCTTCCGCCGCTGAGACCAGGTACGGCGACCAGGTGTTGTCGGCCGTTTCCGGGTGTTGCTCTTTATAGCTTTTGAATAATGCCGGCATCGCCGCCTGCGCCTGTGAAACTGAAACGCCAGGTTTCAACCGCGCAGTCACGCGCATGAAGCTCACGCCGCGCATCAAGCGATCTTTCGTAATTCCGGAAGGCTCGAACGGTTTGTTGGCAAAAATCTCCGAGTCACGCCCGAACCACGAAATGGGCAGGTTCGGCAGCACCCCAATGATGGTAGTGGGCACTCCGTTCAGTGTAATGTTGTGGCCGAGAATTGTCGGATCGGAGTTGAAACGTTTGCGCCAGAAATTTTCTGTCACCATCACGACGTCGCCTTTGCTCTCTTCGTCCGGCAGAAAATTGCGGCCAAGAATCGGATGGATGCCAAGTGACTCGAAATAGTTGGCGGTAACGTTGCCTCCGAGTAACTGAATCGGCTCGCCCGATCCTGTCATGATGAAGCCGTTACCCCAATCCGCAGCGATGCTGGAGAAAACGGTTTGTCCGTCGCGGTAATGCCAGAACTTCGGCACTGAAAACGGCATCTGCTTCAAATCCCGCTCTTTCGACTCGCCATAAATGCGCACGACACGCTCCGGTTCGGAAAAGGGCAGACCGCGCAGGAAAAGGTCCTGTATTAAACTGAAGATGGCGGTGTTCATGCCGATGCCGACCGCCAGCGTGAGCACCGCGAGAAAAGTAAATCCGGGCGATTTGCGAAGTTGGCGGAGCGCAAAACGGAGATCGTTCATGGGATCGTAAATTGAGTCACTCGGTGCGCAGGGCTTCAATAACATCGACGCTTGCAGCGCGCGCCGCGGGCAGCATCGACGCGACCATGGCGACAGTCAGCAGCGCAAGCGCAGAGGCGGCCACCGGAAAAACGCCAGGCATCGTTACATCCGTGAAATACCTACCTGCTACACCCGCCAGTACGAATCCAAATACGGCGCCGGCCAGGATGCCAGCGGCGGCCATTGCAGCACCTTCCGCGATGACATCTTTGAAAAGACGCTGCGGCTGCGACCCAAGCGCCAGCCGGATTCCGAACTCCCGCGTGCGTGCGCTGACAGAAAACGCCAACACGCCTGCAACGCCGACCACGGCAATCAACAGCGCGACTGCGGCGAAAACACCAAACACCACCGAGTTCAAACGGTGCGGCGTGAGCACCTCGGCGCGGGCGTCTTCGAGGGTAGCGGCTCGCTCAATGGGTTGATCCGCAGACATATCGCGAATAATGCGAGTGACCGGTGTAACGAGCGAATAAGGGTTCGCACTGGTGTGAATAAAAAGGCGCCCGCGAAAGAGTGGACCCTGTTCAAAGGTGTTGTAGACGGTCAGGGTCGGCTCGGGAACTATGTTCTCCTCGTCAATATCGGCGGCAACGCCAATGATGCGTTGCGGCGGTGGCGCGTTCTTTTCGGTAGCTTTCAAGACGGGGTCGGTCCACAACACGTGGCGATTGATGGGATCTTGATCGGGGAACATGCGCTTCGCGAAGGTTTCGCTGATGATGGCGACCGGCTCTTTGCTTCGATTGTCGAGCTCATTGAAATCGCGTCCCGCGATGATCGGAACGCCCAACGACGCAAAGAACCCAGGAGAGATAACACGAAACTGCGCACGGGGGTCCTCTTCGCCCGAGGCATGAACGTGACCGTCGGCACCAAATTGCAGAGTGGGACCGGAGCCGGCATCGCGCCACGGAGCCACCATCCCGAAAGCGGTCTCATTAACACCCGGAAGCGCGTCAATGCGACGTATGACTTCCTTGTAAAAATCGACAACTTGCTGCCGCGTCTTTCCGTAAAATATCGCGGGAACGTTGACGGTAAGGACATGGCGCGTGTCGATACCTGTCTGCGTCCTTTGCAATGCGATAAGCGTGGTGACCAGCATGCTCGTGCCAGCGAGCAGCACGAACGATGCGGCGATTTGCGTCACGACGAAGATACGCTGGCGACTCTTACTGGCAGTCATGCGGATGCTGCCGCTCGACAAGTGCAGCGCAGCAGATGTGTCGGCGGGCAGACGCGGGACGAACGCCAAAATCACCGCGGCGATCATGGCGAGCACGACGCCAACCCAAAGCAGACTGGAATCGACGGTAAGATCGAGTGCACGAACTGAAAAACGCGATGCGTAACGAGCCAGAACGTCAACCATCCACTGCGCAGTCAGCACGCCGAGCGCGGCCCCGCAGCCGCACAGCAGAAGACTTTCGGCCAGCAACATGCGGCGAAGCGCGCCTCTGCTTGCGCCGAGTGCAGTGCGGACCGCTAATTCCCCTTCGCGGCGAACCGTGCGCGCCAGGATAAGGTTCGCCACGTTGGAACATGCGACAACAAAGACAAGAGCTGACGCTACGAGCAGAACGAGCAGCACCGTTCTGGCACCCGAAGTGATCTGGTCGCGAAGCAGCTTGGCCGAGATTTGAAAGTCTGCCTGCTTGGAGTATGCCTCCGGGTGATCTTTTTTCATCGTGGCGTACACGGAGCGTAGTTCGACGCGAGCCTGCTCGAGGCTGGTTCCGGGAGCGAGACGGGCAAAAAGCTCCGTCATGCGATGGACACGCTCCGTAACCATCGTTGCCGAGAGATGATGCGGGCTGCTGGCCACGTTGGCGATAATTTCGGTCTCCTGTGGATATGGGACGCAATGCTCGAGCACGCCTATGATCGTGGCGGAACGATCCTCCCCAACGCTCCCGAGACGAATGGTTTTGCCAATAACGGACGGATCTCGGTTGAGGGTCTCTGACCAAAAACGATAGGTGAGGACAACGACGCTGGCAGCCTTGGCGCCGTCATCCTCAGGGCCAATGAGGCGCCCGAGCAGGGGACGCAGGCCCATCACCTCGAAATAGGACCCGTTGACCACGCCGCCATTGACTTCGCGAGGTTCTCCGAGTCCGATCGCCGTGAAGGAAATGGTGGAGAAGTCGCCGAACGCGCTGAGCGTCTTGGCCTGCGCCTTCAAATCCTGAATCTCCGGTATCGACCAAGTGCTATTTTTGTTGCCGATGCCCAGCGCGCTCTGCCGGATATAAATCAGTTGGTCCTCATGGCGATTGACCAGCGGCTTGATGAGCACGCCGCGCACCAGGGTGAAGATGGCGGCGTTGGCGCCAATGCCCAGCGCGAGCGTGATGACCGCGACAGACGTGAATCCGGGAGATTTGCGGAGTTGTCGCAGCGCAAATCTTAGAGCATTCATACAGCCTCAGGCTGCGATTCTGTCTTCGACTACACGACCATCAAATAGGTGCACGGTGCGATCGGCATGTTGCGCGAAGCGCTCGTCATGTGTGACCATGCAAATCGTTGCTCCGCCCTGGTGCAATTCCTTGAGCAATTGCATTACCGCTTCGCCATTGCGCGAATCAAGATTGCCCGTGGGTTCGTCTGCCAGCAGAATGGCCGGCCTGCCCGCGAGAGCCCGGGCGACAGCCACCCGTTGTTGTTGGCCGCCGGAGAGCTGACTTGGCAAATGCTTTGCCCGATGCGCCATGCCCACGCGTTCCAGAGCTCCGGTCACAAACGACTTGCGCTCGCTGGCGCCCATACCGCGATAAGTAAGCGGTAACTCAACGTTCTCAAAGACACTGAGGTCGCCTATGAGATTAAAGCTTTGAAAAATGAAACCGATTTCGCGGTTGCGAATCCGCGCCCGGTCGGCGAACGAAAGATTGGCAACTTCGTTTCCTTTCAGCGAGTAACTGCCGTCCGAAGGAGTATCGAGCAACCCGAGAATTGACAGCAAGGTCGTCTTGCCGCAGCCCGATGGTCCAGCTATGGAAACATATTCGCCCGGCCGAATGTCCAGGTGGATACCGGATAACGCGTGCGTTTCCACCTCGTCAGTGAGAAACACCTTCGTCACGCTGTTTAGTCGTATAAGAGGATCTGATCCGTTGTTCATGATCGAGTTACTGATTTTATGATTGCTGATTGCTGATTAGTTGAGTCGAATGCGTTCGTGCCCATCCCATGCGCTGGTATCGGAGAGAATCACCTGATCTCCCGGTTGTAGGCCGCTTAGAATCTCAATCGTGTTGACTGAGCTTTTACCAAGTTTCACCGGTGTGCGCGCTGCTTCCCCGCTGCTGTTGATGAGCTTAAACATTCCGACGGTGTTGTTCTCCTGCCCGAACGCGGGTCGGCCCACATAAACAACGTTGTCGAGGCGCTCGAGCTCGATTGTTCCGTCCACGCTAAGATCGGGGCGTGCGCCTTTCGGCAGTGGCTCATCAAAGGCAACATCGACAGTAACTGTTCCCTGCTCGACGGCCGGATCGACGCGCGTGACATGACCAGTGACGGTGCCATTGCGTGTATCAATCACAGCTCTTTGATTAATCTGAATATCTTTCGCCTGTGTCTCAGCAATCTTGACTTGCGCTTTTAATTTCGTTGGATCGGCCACGCGCGCGAGATTGTCCCCTATCTTAAGTCGCTGGCCGATTTGCACCGGCAATTGCTGCAACACGCCGGACATTCCGGCTTTCACATGCAACGCTTCAACTTGGTCGAGTCTCAATTTCGCCAATTGTTTGGCTTGATCGACTGCGGCTTGTCTCGAGGCCAGCTGCGGCTCGATCGAATCGCGCGCAAATGCCAGGCGTTTTAGCTCGATCTCATCGCTCTTCTGGCATTCCTCTTCCGTAATTTTCGACTTCTTGTAGTCGAGCTCGGCGATCAAACCGTTCTTTGCCAACTGATCGTTCGTTTGGCGCTGCATTTTCGCCTGCTCGTATGCGGCGTGCGCCGCGGTTGTTTTCGATTCTTGATCGAGTAACTCGCGTTGCAAAGTCGCGCGAATACTCGTTAGGTCTGCCTCCGCTGCGGTCGCTTTTGATTCCGCGTCATGAGCGGTTTGCTCCAATTCCGGGCTGTTTAATTCCAAGATCACCGAGTCCGGCTCCACAGGTGTGCCAGGCCAGATATTTATTTTTTCCACCCGCCCTTCTGTGTTTGCAGCGATCCAGCGAATATCCTCTGGCACAAGTGTGCCGAGCCCGCGTACCTGTCGCGTCATTGGTCCGCGTTTAACGGTATCGATCCAGACGGTCGAGCGATCGATGCTGGGCACCGCTGGCTTCAGGCGCGAGATGGCTACCGTCGCCAGAATCAAACCAAGCGCGGAGGCAGCGATAATGATGATTCGGCGCTTGCGCTTCTTCGCCGCTATACCTACACGCGGTACGTCCATGGAGGAAAGATTTGACGCGAATCCAGCTGGTCGCACAATCGTTTCTTCTTTTGATTTTCGTTGAGGAACCACGGCTGGATCAAAGCTGAGCAAATGCGCGACAAAGGTCGACCACTGCGTTTGCCGCGCTTACCAAAGGCACGGCTGCTGTGATGACGACGATTGCAAAACAAACTGCTTCTACGAGAAAATCGTGTCGCGCTTCGTTTTGAAAATACTGACTGCTGATATTCCAGAAGCGCGGCGCCCGGGTTGTGACGCATCGTCCCCGAAACCCATCCAGCGTCATCGGGCGATAATTGCAGTCAATCAACGGGGACCTGTTGTTCTTGGCAGCAATTATTGAGATCGGCTTCATATTTTCCTTTCGGTTCTGTTCGGCAACGGTTATCGCAATGTCTGTGCCAACCACGCGAACCACATTACAATACACACGGAAAGAGAGACTTAACGTTATTTGAGCGAATTAGCACCGTCATTAAGCAGTCCTGTTCTGGGACAGCCCCGTCCCAATCTTGGGACGGTTTCAGCGAAATGGTTAAAGCGGCAACAGCAGCAAAGCTTCCGCACCTTTGCCATCTTTCCGATTCGTTAGCGCCAGCGATCCACCGTGGGCCTCGGCAATCTGACGACTCAGCGGCAGACCGATTCCAGAGCCTTCCGGCTTTGTCGTGAAAAACGGCACAAAAAGGTTCGCAGGATTCATGATCCCGGGGCCTTCATCTTGAACGAAGATTTCAACGGCATCTTCTTTCTCGCGCCACCCGATCGAAACTTCGCCCCGTGTTTCAAGCGCCGCATCAACGGCGTTATGCACAAGATTGATCAATGCCTGTTCAATCTGCGCTGCGTCTGCACGGATCACCATTTTCGGACCGGGCATGACCTTTACCTTGAGCCTCGGTTCCAAGTCTACCACCCGTTGAACCAGCTCGCCGAGATCGACATGTTGTTTTTGAGGCGGCGGAAGTTTGGTCAGCCGCGTATAGGCTTGCAGAAAACGGCTGAGTGAATCGGCCCGCGACGCAATAGAGTGCAAGCCGGCACTTGCGTCATCTTTCCAATCTGGTGGCAGAGGATCGCGGCGCATGAGCGATTCCAGACTGGCCGCAAGCGATTTGATAGGAGCCAGTGAGTTGTTCATCTCGTGACCGAGCACGCGCACGATTCGTTGCCAGGCACGACGTTCTTCTTCACGCAGCGTCCGACTCAGGTCGGTTAAAACCAGTAGCTCGTGAGGTAAACCCTCTTCGCGAAACGTGCTTCGCCGGACACCCCAACGACCCGACGCCCCAGCGAAATTCAATGTAAGCGGTTCGTCCTCGTTAGCCTCCAGGCATCTGTTAAGAGCAAGTTCGTCCGCCGTTCTTCCCAGCAACTTGTCCATCGGCTGACCCAGCAGCGTTTCTCCCGCGCGATTAACGAGCCGCAAGCGCCGTTTGGGATCAAAGGTGAAAACCGCAACGTCGATTTCACTCATGATCGTGCGCAAAAGCGCAGTCGCTTCAAAAGCGCCCAGACGTTGCAGACGCAATGTTTCACCGAGCGAATTAATTTCGAGAAGGACTTCGCCCAACGCGTTGCCCCCTCGGGCTTCCCTCGCACGAATCGAGTAGTCGCCTTCGCGTAATGCCGCGAGCAAGTTAGACATGGTTTGCAAAGGTCGAATGGTCTGTTCGCGCGCGCTGGAAACGAACACAAGGAAGCAACCAACGATGAGAATCGTTAGTGTCCATTGTACTTTGGCGCTGTAATCGCCAAACCAAAGAAGAGCAAGTGCAACAACAATGGCAGGCGCGACTGCAGCAATTGTGAGCCAGGTAATCCTTCCTTCGTAGGAAAACCGATGCGGATCTTTTGGTTTGCGGGCCATCAAAACGACGATCCGCCGTCCTTCGCCAAGGCGGTGGCGAGCAGCCAATCCGTAGCAGGTTCACCCGCAGCGGCGGCCGATCCGCAACTCTTAGAGACCATATTGCTGCAGACGACGGTAGAATGCACTTCTGCTCAGCCCAAGCGCCTCTGCTGCTTTACGCGCGTTCCCGTCATTTCGGGCCAGCGCTTTCTTGATGAGGAATGCCTCTACTTCTTCAAGACTCATCTCCTCGAGATTACGCGGTTCACGGCCGTCGCTCGCCAGGCCCAGATCGCTTCCGCAGATTTGTCGATCTTGCGTCATAAGCACGGCGCGTTCGACGATATGATCGAGCTCTCGAACATTTCCCGGAAAGCGATGCTGTAGCAGACGTTCTCGAGCTGTCTCATCGAAACCGGCAAGCTGTTTCCGATAACGCTCCGCGTGTTGAGCGAGAAAACTATTGGCCAGCGGCATGATGTCATCCCGCCGCTCTCTCAAGGGTGGCAACGTAATCTGGATCGTATTCAGGCGAAACAACAGATCCTGCCTAAATCGACCCGCTGCCACTTCGTGCTCAAGATTCGAATTTGTCGCGGAGATGATGCGCACATTGGCGTGCAAAGTTTTAGATGAGCCGACTCGTTCAAAATCTCCCGTTTCGATGACTCGCAACAACTTCGCCTGTTGAGCAAGCGGGATGTTTGCGATCTCGTCCATAAAAAGCGTGCTCTCATCCGCAAGCTCGAATCGCCCTGTTCGATCTGCCTTCGCGTCGGTGAAGGCGCCTTTGACGTGGCCGAACAATTCGCTCTCAAAGAGGGTCTCTGACAGGCCCCCCATATTTACGGTGATCATCGCATGCGGTGCTCGTGGGGAAACGGCATGGATCGCCCGCGCGATCAGGCTTTTCCCAGTGCCGTTTTCGCCACTGATTAGAATGTTGGCATCGGACGGCGCAACGCGTGAAATCATTTCGATGACGGGCCGCATCGCAGGAGACTCCGCGATCAAACTTGGCATGGTGCCGCGGAGAAGTTCGTTTTCCGCTTCGAGCTTTCGTTCGCGACGCAGCGCCGAGGCGAGCTCAATCTGCGTCCTCACGATCGCAAGTAACCGTTGGTTGTCCCAAGGCTTCGTCACAAAATCTCGCGCGCCGCGTTTCATTGCTTCTACGGCCAACTCAACTGTTGCCCAGGCGGTCATCACCACGATTGGCAAGGTATTGTCGATTTGCCGGATTCTTGGAATCGCTGATAAACCTTCCTGACCAGAGGTGGTATCGCGCGTGTAGTTCAAATCCATTAACAACAACGCATACTCCTTCTTTTCCAAAGAGTTGAAGATGCCGGTTAACGACGTTGCCGCTTCCGTCTGGTATCCTTCTCCCTTGAGCAAAATGCGCAGTGCTTCGAGCACGTCGCGCTGATCATCCGCAATGAGAATCCTGATCATTTCCTCACGGCGCATCGGCCGTTCCAGCCGCAATTGAAATTTCTTGTCACTAGCTAACTCTCAACCGCGTTTACGGCGGTATGTCAATCTCATCGACGTAAAGCGACTGCTATTCAGTGCGCAGCGCCACAATCGGGTCGATGCGTGAAGCGCGGCGGGCTGGAATCCAGGCCGCGACGAGCGTGGCGCCGAAAAGTATAAGCCCAACGCCAAGGTAAATTCTTGGATCGATCCCTTTGACCTCGAAAAGCACGCTTTGCAACATGCGCGAAAGGGCAAACGCGGCAATCAGTCCGATTACGGACCCGATCAAGAGCAATTGCATCCCGTGCGAGAGAATCAGGGCGCGAATTTGTGCCGGACGCGCGCCTAGCGCGACGCGGATGCCGATTTCACGTACGCGCTTGAGCGTGGTATAAGCGAGCAGTCCGTACAACCCAATCGTGGCCAGCAGTAACGCAAGGCCCGCGAAGATGGACACGAGAAAGCTCAAAAGGCGTTGCGCCCCCCATGTGTCATGAACGCGACCAAGCATCGGACGCGCGTCGAATACCGGTTGTGACGGGTCGATCGAACTAACGACGTCGCGGATCGATTTTTCGAGAACGGCCGTACTTGTGCCGGAACGAACGAAAAGACCGAGACCCGTCCGCTGCGCCTGGGCCACCGAACAGTAGATGACCGGTTGCGGCGCCATCTCATCTATTGCGTGGAAGCGCATCCGCGGAACGACGCCCACGATCTCCGACATGACATTGCCTTCTTCGTCGTTTCCGGCATCAACCGCAAGACGCTTGCCGATCGGATCCTCGCCCGGGAAAAATTGTTCCGCCAGCGCTTGGTCGATGATGATCACGCGCGGCGAATCTTTCGTGTCGCGATCGTTGAACATGCGACCGCGAAGAAGCGGCACCTTGAACGTCGCGAAGTAATCGCCGGTGATCACTTCCAGATCGGCGTTTGACATGTTGCTTGGCGACGGTGGCGGCACGCCTTCGCGGTAAAATCCAGTTTGCCAACCACCCATCAGGGGCGAGTTGGAACCGATGCCCGCGCTTTGAACCCCGGGAAGCGCACTGATTTTATCGAGCAGTGCTTTGGTAAAAACTCCAATCCTATCGCGACTCGAATACGTTTTCCATGGCAGCTCGAGTCGCGCAGTGAAAAGACCGCGAGGCTCGTAGCCAAGTTGGAGCGATTGCATTCGCGAAAAGCTTTTTAGAACAAGCGCCGCTGCGACAAGCAACGTGAGGGTGAGAGCGATTTCCGTGATAACCAGCCAGTCTCGCGCGCGTTTGGCCGAAGGGGGATCGCCGCCCCCGGCGTCGCCAGTCTTCAACGCGAGTTGAACATTTGTGTGCGACGTTTGCCACGCCGGCCACAATCCGAAAACGATCGCGGTCAGCGATGCGATCAGAAATGTGAATCCGAGCACCGGAAGATCGAAGGAAATCTGATGGAACCGCGCCACATCTCCGGGACTCAGCGCGATCAACGAATCGCGAACCCAAACAGCAATAAAAAATCCGAGGCCTCCTCCCAGCAGGGCAATCAGAAAACTTTCAGTCAAAAGTTTTCTGATGACCTGCCAACGAGTAGCGCCAACCGCAGCGTGAATTGCAAATTCTCGCGCACGAGCAGCGCCGCGCGCGGCGAACAAATTTGCCAGGTTCGCGCAGGCGATGAGCAACACCAATCCCACCGCACCCAGGAGCAGGCCAAGATTAGTCCGATATTTCCCTACCAAATTTTCCAGTATCGGCGTTACGACCGCGTAAACTTTTCCGTTGGTATCTGGATAGGTTTTCTCCAGACGCGCGGCGATCCCCTTCATTTCGGCACGCGCTCGATCGACAGTGACGCCGGGTTTGAGCTTGCCCCAGACGAAGATCATCGGGTGATGAGAACGATCCATCCATGCCGGGTTATTGCTGCGTCGCATGATTGAAAACCACGCGTCCGTGTCTTGCGGCGAAGTCATCTGCGGCGGCATCACGCCGATGACGGTGAAATTCTGATCGTGCAGCGTTATCAAGCGACCTAGAACGCCCGAGTCGCGGTTGAACGCGCGTTGCCAAAGCCGATCGCTGATCAGAACGACAGGCGGAGCGCCTACCTTGTCTTCGTCTTCACTGAAAATGCGGCCGATTTGCGGTGAAACGCCAACGACACTGAAAAAATTTCGTGTCACGGAAGCGCACGAGACGCGCTCCGGATCGCGACCAGGGATACCGCTAAGGTTTCGTGATTCCTTGTGCGTGGCGGCAAGATGTTCAAAAACCGTGTTGTCGTTTCGCCAATCAAAATAGTCGGGTAACGCAACCGAATAATCCTGACCAGGTCCTGACGATTCATTCAACACCATGATCCGGTCGGCATCTGGATAAGGCAGCGGCCGCAGTAAAACCGCATTAACGATGCTGAAAATCGCAGTGTTCGCGCCAATACCGAGCGCCAGCGTCAAGATGGCGATCACACTGAAACCCGGCTGCTTCCGCAGCATGCGGAAAGCGTATCGAATATCCTGGTTCACATCGTTGGCGTTGAAACTTTTGTCGCGATTAACTGTGTGAGATCACTTGAGTCCTTGCCGCCTGGCTAACAGCGCCTTGCTCGAGCCCAACTGCCTGTATGCTAATCGGCCCCTGTGCGAAATCCCAGATCACTAGGAGCGCGCTCAAGATGAAGGCGACATAAAGCACCGCTTCAAGGACTCCGCGCCCTTTCTCTTCCGAGCGCACCAAAAGAGCATACATAGATTCGAATTGATTATTCATAAGCGTTTCGTGGTTCATGCAACTCGCTGATGCAAGCGGCGTGCCACAAAACACGTTATCACGTAATCTACTCATTACGATGATGATACGAGCCTGATTCAATCCAAACATTCGATCTCGACGTTCCACGACTGGGAAGCAGTCGTTCCATTTTCGGGACGACGAATCCGCGCACCGTCCTTTGCTCCTCTCAATACACCGTATGGACCCACGGAGCTGGCCAATTCATCGGGCCGAAGACCCGGAGGTTTGCGGCCAGCCGATCGTCCGAAGATCGGCAGCATACGAAGTCCGCTTCTTTTTCCGCTGCCGCAGTCGATCGAGCGCCAAGTAGATCACGGGAGTGGTGTAAAGCGTGAGCATCTGCGAAATGATAAGGCCCCCAACGATGGCAACACCGAGCGGCTTGCGAAGTTCGCTTCCGACACCCATCCCGATGGCCAGCGGCAGTGCGCCAAACATCGCAGCGAGCGTGGTCATCATGATGGGACGAAACCGAACCAAGCACGCCTGGTAAATCGATCGTTCGGGCGTAAGCCCCTCGTGGCGCTCGGCGTCGAGCGCGAAATCGACCATCATGATCGCGTTCTTTTTTACGATACCAATAAGCAGAATGATCCCGATAATCGACACGATTGATAACTCGTTCCCTGTGACAAGCATCCCCAGCAAGGCACCGAGCCCGGCCGAGGGCAACGTCGAAAGAATCGTAAGCGGGTGAATTAGGCTTTCGTAAAGCATGCCGAGGACGATGTAGACGGCGATGAGCGCGGTGAGAATCAACAGCGGCTCAGTGGCAAGCGAAGACTGAAAAACCTTTGCTGTGCCGGCAAAATTTCCGCGAATCGTCGATGGCATTCCAAGCTCTTTCGCTGCGCGCTGAATAACTTGCGTCGCTTCGCTTAACGAAACGCCGGGCGCCGTATTGAACGAGATAGTGACGCACGGAAATTGTCCCTGGTGATTGACCGACAGCGGCGTGTTATCCAATTGGAAATGAGCGATTGTGCTCAACGGCACCTGATTTCCAGATGGCGACTTGACATAAATCCTGTCAAGTGAGCTTGGATCGAGCTGAAATTTCGGATCGACCTCCAGCACGACGTGATACTGGTTTTGCTGTGTGTAAATGATCGAAACCTGCCGCTGACCAAATGCACTGTAGAGCGTGCTGTCGACGGCTTGCGGCTGAATCCCTAGACGCGCAGCGGCGTCGCGGTCAATCACAACTGTTTCCTGCAATCCGCGAAATTGCTGGTCGCTTGTTGGATCCTTAATTTGCGGGTAGTCACGCAGTTTGCTTACAAGCTTGGGTGCCCATGAATTCAGTTGGTCAATGTTTTGGTCCGTGAGCGCGTACTGATAAAGCCCCTTCGACGCACGCCCGCCCACGCGAATGTCCTGGTTTGGTTGAAGGAAAAGCTGAGCGCCTGGAATCTTCGCGAGTTTTTGCCGCAGACGCGCAATGACGATACCGGCATCATCTTTACGGTCGTTCTTGCCAATTCCCTTCGGCTTTAGGCTGATGAACATGCGGCCATTGTTCAAGGCCGCGCCGAACGCTCCGCCGCCAAAGAATGAGCCAACGGCCTGCACCGCCGGATCGGCCATAACAATTTTCACGACGTCTTCCTGCTTTTCCCTCATGGCTTCGAATGAAATGTCCTGCGCGGCTTCAGTCGTGCCGGTCATTTGGCCAGTATCCTGCTGCGGAAAAAATCCTTTTGGCACGACAAAATAAAGGTAAACGGTGGCCACGATGACGGCGGCGGTCACGATCAGCATTGTGTATTCGTGTTGGAGCACCCATTTCAATGTTCGCTCGTAGAATTCGTGCATCGCGCTGAAACCGCGCTCGCTCAGTCGGTCGACCAATCCGCGCCGGCGACTGTGATCTTCGGCTTTCAAGAACTGACCACAAAGCATCGGTGTAAGTGTTAATGAGACGCCCATGGAAACCAGAATGGCAACGCTCAACGTCACCGCGAATTCATGGAACAAACGACCAATCAATCCGCCCATAAACAGCAGTGGGATAAAGACAGCGATCAATGAAAGGCTGATGGAAATAACGGTGAATCCAATTTGGCGCGCGCCCTTGAGCGCCGCCTGCAACGGCGGCTCTCCTTTCTCGATGAAACGCACGATGTTTTCGATCACGACGATCGCGTCATCGACCACGAAACCAGTCGAAACTGTCAACGCCATGAGCGATAAATTGTCGAGGCTGTAACCGCAAAGCCACATCACGCCAAATGTGCCCGCAAGCGCAAGCGGCATCGTGACGCCCGAAATGAATGTGGGCCAAAACCTGCGTAGGAACAGAAACATCACCATCACCACAAGCCCCATGGTGATGACCAGCGTCAACTGCACGTCGCGGACTGAAGCGCGAATGGTGGTTGTGCGGTCGCTCATTACGTCGAGATGCACGCTGGGCGGCAGCCAGGTGCGCAGTTGCGGAAGGATCGCGTGAATCTGGTCGGTCGTGCGAACAACATTGGCATCCGGTTGTTTAAAAATGACTAACAACACGGCGCGCTTGTTGTTAAACAAACCGGCTTGATCACGATTTTCCTGCGCGTCAATCGCGGTGCCGACATCACGCAACGGCACTGCCGCGCCATCATGCTGCGCGACGATGATCGGCAGATATTGATCTGCGTGGGTTAGTTGGTCGTTGCTGGAGATAACAAAACGCCGCTGCTCGCCGTCGAACGCGCCCTTTGGCGAAAGAACATTCGCCTGCGAAAGCGTGGTGCGAATGTCTTCAAGACTCAAACCCATGGAAGCAAGCGCGACGGGATTCATTTGCACACGCACAGCCGATTTTGCTCCACCGCCGATCACCACCTGACTGACGCCTTCGACCTGACTGATGCGCTGGCCGATGATTTGATCCGCCAGATTGTAGACTTGCGACAAGGGCAACGCGTCCGACGTCATCGCCAGCACCATGACCGGCGCGTCGGATGGATTTACTTTGCGATAGGACGGCGGCTGCGGAAGACCGCTTGGCAATTCGCCCGATGCTGCATTGATGGCACTCTGCACATCACGGGCCGCCCCGTTAATATCGCGGTTTAGATCAAACTGGATCGTGATGGACGAACCGCCTAACGAACTGACCGAAGTGATTTCCGATACACCAGCGATTTGCGCAAAGCGGCGCTCCAGCGGTGCAGCAAGCGATGACGCCGCAGTCTGCGGGTCTACGCCCGGTTCCTGTGCGCCAACCGAAATCGTAGGGAAGTCCACCTTCGGCAACGGCGCGACAGGCAAAAAATAGTATGCCACGGCGCCCAGCATTAGCACCCCCGCTGCAAGTAACGACGTTCCAACCGGGCGACGAACGAATGGCTCGGAAATGTTCATGCCTAAAACCCGAGGCGATCATCTTCACCGTTTACTCCTGCAAATTGCGGTTCGGGTTCCAGTTCTTTTGTCGTTCTTCGCAGCAGCTCAGCTTGCTCAATTTCGCCGCGACTCCTCCGCTCTTCGATCCAACGCGCGAACCGGTCGAGATACAGGTAAATCACCGGTGTGGTGTACAGCGTGAGGAATTGCGAGAGCAACAATCCGCCCACAATGGAAATTCCCATGGGCCGCCGCAACTCGCTACCGGTGCCGGTTTCCAAAGCGAGAGGTAAAGCACCGAGCAGCGCAGCAGCTGTGGTCATCATGATGGGACGAAAACGCAACAAGCACGCCTGATAAATCGATTCCTCCGGCGAAAGGCCTTCGTTACGTTCCGCGTCCAGCGCGAAATCGATCATCATGATCGCGTTTTTCTTCACGATGCCGATGAGCAGGATGATCCCGATGAGCGTAACCAAAGAGAAATCGATGCGGCAAATGAGCAGCGCCAGCAGAGCACCGACGCCGGCGCTGGGCAGCGTCGAGAGAATTGTGATTGGATGGATATAACTCTCGTAGAGGACCCCCAGCACGATATAGATCACGATCAGTGCAGCCAAAATCAGCAGCGGCTCGCTGGTGAGCGACGAACGGAATTCCGCTGCCGCGCCGGTAAAGGTCGTCGTAATGGTGTCTGGTAGTCCGATTTCGCGCTCCGCTTTTTGAATCGCCGGAATTGCGTTACTGAGCGAGCTGCCGCTGCGTAAGTTGAATGAGATGGTCGCGGCGGGAAATTGCCCCTGGTGGGGAATCGATAACGGTGTATTGCTCACGCGCATGGTTGTGAACGCGCTCAAAGGAACGGGCTGGCCGCTGCTCGATTTCACATAGATTTTGTCGAGTAGATCGGGCGATGCACGGAATTGCGGTTCCACTTCTAAAATCACACGGAACTGATTGAGCTGCGTAAAGATGATCGACACCTGTCGCTGCCCGAACGCGTCGTAGAGGGTGTCGTCGATCGCTTGTGTAAGCACGTTTAGCCGGGATGCTTTCTCACGATCAACATCGACGTTTAACTGCAAACCGTTCACCTGCTGGTCGCTTGCCACATCGGTGAGCTGGGGCAACTGACCAAGTTTGTTCACGAGCCTCGGCGTCCATTCCGCCAGCTCCGCCGGGTCGGCATCCTGCAAGTTATATTGGAATTGCGTGCGACTGGTCCTCGCGTCGATTTGCAGGTCCTGCGCCGCCTGCATAAACAACGAAACGCCCTCGACACCGCCTGTAGCGTTGCGCAGCCGCTCGATAATTTTCTCGGCGTTTGCGCGCTGGTTGTGCGGCTTCAGAACAATGTAAAGTCGTGCCGTGTTCACTGTTGCGTTTACCGTTCCGGCGCCCACGGACGCGGAGACACTCGCGACATCGCGGTCCTTTCTGACAATGTCCGATACTGCGTGAACCCGCTGCATCATCGCTTTGAACGAAATGGTCTCGGCGGCATCCGTTACGCCGACGATCACGCCAGTGTCCTGCTGAGGCAGCAGACCTTTTGGGACGATGATATAAAGCAGAATGGTCGCCACGAGCGTGACCGCGGCGACGATCAAAACAAAGCGCTGGTGCCCGAGAACCCAGCGTAACCCATATTCGTACCAATTTCGAAAGCGCGTCCAATATTCCTCTGTTCGCCGATAAAATTTGCTCTTACGCTCGCTTTCCTCCTCCCTTTCACCGCGCAAAAGATTTGCGCACATCATCGGGGTAAGCGTTAACGAAACAAACGCCGACACGCCGACGGCGACGCTCATGGTAATCGCGAATTCGCGAAATAAACGGCCAACGATGCCCGTCATGAACAGAAGCGGGATGAAAACTGCGACGAGCGAGACGCTCAAAGAAATTACGGTGAATCCGATTTGCTTTGCGCCTTTGAGCGCGGCTTCCAGCGGCCGGTCGCCCGCTTCGATGTAGCGCACGATGTTTTCGATCATCACGATCGCATCATCGACAACGAACCCGGTCGAAATGGTGAGCGCCATCAACGAGAGATTGTCGAGGCTGAATCCGGCGAGATACATGATGCCGAATGTGCCGATCAGCGAGAGCGGCAATGCCACGCTCGTGATCACGGTGGTCGAAAGTTTTCTCAGAAACAGGAACATCACCAGCACAACCAGCGCGATGGTGAGCAGCAACGTGAATTGCACATCGCGCACAGATGCGCGGATTGTTTCGGTGCGATCAGCCAGGACATCCACATGCACTGACGGCGGCAACGTGCCGGTCAAACGTGGCAGCAATTGTTTTACACGTTCGACAGTTTGAATGATGTTCGCACCGGGCTGACGCTGAATGTCGAGCAGCACCGCCGGTTTCTCGCCGTTCTTCGTCCCGACCCAGGCTGCGAGCTGGTCGTTCTCCACGCTGTCGATGATGTTCGCTACGTCGCCAAGCCGAATCGGCGCGCCGTTCCTGTAAGCGACGATGATCGGCTTGTAAGCGTCGGCAGAGAAAATCTGATCGTTCGACCCGATGGTGAACGATTGTCGCGGTCCTTCGAAGCTTCCTTTGGGCGCATTTACATTCGCCTGGCCAAGAACTGTGCGCACGTCTTCGAGGCTCAATCCGAGAGCTGAAATCGCTGCCGGATTCACTTGCACACGCACGGCCGGTTTTTGGTTACCCTGGATTGTAACGAGCCCGACACCGGTAACCTCGCTCAGTTTTTGCGCGAGCAACGTGTCGGCGAAATCGTTCACTCGGTCGAGCGGTAAACTGTCTGACGTGATCGCCAGCGTGAGGACTGGTGTGTCGGCTGGATTAACCTTGTTATACTTCGGCGGGTTTGGCAGATCCTTCGGCAAAAATCCCCCGGCGACGTTAATCGCCGCCTGCACGTCTTGAGCGGCGACATCGATTGGTCGGTCGAGTACGAACTGCAACGTGATCGTGGACACGCCGAACGAGCTCGTCGAATTCATCGACGCCAATCCCGCGATCTGACCGAACTGACGTTCCAGCGGCGTGGTAATCGCCGAGACCATCACATCCGCGCTCGCGCCCGGATAATAGGTCGTGACTTCGATGGTGGGAAAATCGACCGTTGGCAGCGCTGAGATTGGCAGCAATTTATAGCCCAGTATTCCAAGCAAGATCACGCCCGCCATCAGCAGCGAGGTCGCCACAGGTCGGCGAATGAACGGTTCGGAAATGTTCACGGCTTTCCTGAGCTCGCCGTTTTGGGGGTTTGTCTCATCTGTGGAGACCGTGCTTGGCGCGAAGGTTGTGGCGTCATCAGCTCAACATGCGCGCCCGGCTGCAATTTATACTGGCCATCTACCACCACTTGCTCACCCGGTTTTAATCCTTCATCCACTAACGCAAGATTTCCCTCCGTCTGGGCGACTTTGATCGGCCGCATCTCCACGGTTTTATCTGGCTTGATTAAGTACGCGTAGGTTCCCTGTGGCCCGCGCTGCACTACGCTCGAAGGGACAACGGTCGCGTCTTTGCGAGTGGTCAGGATCAATCGAGCATTAACGAATTTTCCCGGCCAAAGTTTGAGTCCATTATTCGGAAAGGTAGCTTTGAGTTTCACTGTGCCAGTCGTCGGATCAATTTCGTTGTCCACGACCGCAAGCGCGCCTTCGTCGAGCGTGCTCGTGTTTCCCCGGTCGAGCGCCAGAACTTTTAGTCCACCGTTTGCACCGCCTTGGTTCAAAATTTCCTGCAAATTCTGTTCGGGTAATGTGAAGACAACCGAGATCGGATGCATTTGCGTGATAACGACCATGCCAGTTTGATCACCTGCGTGGACGATATTGCCGGCATCGACGAGTCGAACGCCGGTGCGTCCATCGATCGGTGATTTGATCTGCGTGTAATCGAGCTGCGTGCGCGCGCTCTCGATCGCGGCCTGATCAGCCTGCACCGCCGCCTGGAGTGAATCGCCTGAGTATTTCGATGCGTCGAAATCCTGTTGAGCGATCACTTTCTTTTTCAGCAAATCTGTGTTGCGCTCAAGCACGACTCTGGCGTTGGCTAATTGCGCTTCGTCCTGTGCTTTTTTTGCAATCGCTTGATCGAGCGCTGCTTGAAACGGACGCGGATCGACAACAGCAATCAGATCGCCAGCTTTCAGATCCTGGCCTTCAGAAAACAGCACCTGCTGCAACTGCCCGTCCACACGGGTGTGAACGGTCACAGTATTAAACGCCTGCACCGTTCCCAGGCCATCGAGATAGATTGGCATATCTTTTTGCTCGACGTTGCCCGCGACCACGGGCACTGGGCTGCCAGTTCCAAATCCGCCGCGTCTGCTCGAGGCCCGTGGCGCAACTGTTGATCCGGGCTGATCAGACGATCCGCGATGATGAAACCCCCACCACGCGGTTAAAACCACCAGAGCGCCGATGATTCCGAAAATGGCTCGCTTGGACATTTTTTTACACACCTCGTTTGCATGAGGAAGCGCCTTATAAGTTATGACCTCCCACGCGGTGGTTTGGTTACGGATAACTTCCGCGTTATTGAGAACGAATCTGTTTAGACGAATCGTGCGCGCGAACGCACCAGGCCGCACACGCTCGGGGTTGTTCGGCGCCTAACCCAACGCGCCGAACGCAAGTCCCAGCCCGTAAGTCACAACTGCGACGATGATTCCGATCCAGGTCATTTCCAGACCGGATGCCCACCAGGAACGAATGGTAATCAACGATTTCAATGCGCCCACCAGAAAGTGCGCGACCAAACTGATACCGAATGAAATAATCACGGCCGTCACTCCGCCTGAGAAAAAGAACGGAATGATGGGCACAAACGCGCCGATCGCGGTTGAGATCGCAGCCGAAGTTGCAGCAGTCCATTGATTTGGAAACCGATGCTCAGACAAGCCGAGTTCGCTCTGTGCCATCGCCTGCACAAACTGTTCGGGCTGTTGGGCGAGACGTTCCGCCATCTTTTGTGATTCTTCGGGTGTGAACCCTTGTAATTGATAGAAGAGCGACATCTCTTCGATTTCTTCCTCTGGATTTTCTTCGACCTCCGCCCGCTCGCGCGAAATCTCGGCCTCGTAAACTTCCGCTTCGCTCTTTGCGGCAAGATACGCGCCAGCGCCCATCGAGAGAGTAGACGCAAGCATGCCAGCAAGACCTGAAATCAAGATGTAATGTTGCTGATTGTTGGTTGCCCCGGCTACCCCCGAAACAATTCCAAACACCGCCCCCAAGCCATCGTTCGCACCATAAATTGCATCGGCGACCCAACTGCCGCCTCGCCCATGCCAGCGTTCACGTTTCAGGATTTTGTCCAGGGCGGTGCGCGGACTAACGGGCGGCGCCATGGCGCTAAGCGCTCGCGCATGCGCTTTTTCCTCCAGCGCGCTTTTGCGCAAAAATTCGTGGAGGTCCTGTTCACCGGCAAAAGCACGCTCAGCTTGTTCGTGAAATTCGGCTTCCTGCCGCTCTTCGGTCGCTTCCATTCGGCGAATGGCAATATCGGCCCCTGCAATTTTGTTCCACCAACGGTTGAGCCGGCGGGCGATCGTGTCGTTCAGCACAGGCGGCTCGTCACCGAGGTCTCGCAGTTTCTTTTCCCAGCGCTGCGCATGGCGCTCTTCCGCTTCGGCCATGCGCAAAAGGACGCCTTTACGTTTCTCATCGTGCTCGCGTTCGGCTAGATCACGATACGTCTGCGCGGTCTCCACTTCGGCCTGCCAATTCCGCTTAACGACGTCGATCGTTTGGCGCCGATCTTTTGACTCGCGGGGTCGATTCTCGCTGTCCATGTGCGCTTTCAATCTGCCGGTTCGATCGCTGAACCAATTGTCGGTCCCGCTCTTCCCATCAGTTGCTGCGTCGTAATGACAATCGCGACCGACCCGATAATCAGCGCGGCAGCAATTAGAACGCGCATACTCAATTTTTCGCCAGCAAAACCGGCGCCTAACAACACAGCCACAATAGGATTCACATACGCATAAGTAGCAACCTTCGCCGGATCACAGTGACGCAATAGCCAGATGTAGGCCGTGTATCCAACCACAGCTCCAATGATTATCAGATAAATGAATGAAGCGAGTGACAACATCGAGATTGAGCGCGGATGAAAGCTCCGCAACTCGCCAGTTACAATGCCGGCAAACAAAAGGAGCAGTCCCCCGCAGAGCATCTGTTGAGCGGCCGTCAGAAACGGGGAAGCTGCATGCTTTGCACTGCGCGAATACAGCGAGCCTGCCGACCAGATGAAGGACGAAACGAGAAGGATTGACATTCCAATCGCAGGATGTCGTCCGTCGTTTGAAGAAAAATGCAGAGCTGGCCCCAGCAAGAAGCCAACGCCAGCAAAACCGCCAACAAGACCAAGCCAGACAATCGGTGCTGGTCTGGGGGCCGTTCCCGACGCCCAGCCGAGAATGACAATATAAATCGGGACAATCGCCACAATCAGCGCTGCCAAGCCTGAGTCGATATACTTCTCTGCGATCGTGACGCCGCCATTGCCAGCAAGCAGCAGACAGGCGCCGACGACCAGCGATACGCGCCAGTTTGCCCAGCTCGATCTGTACGCGTCTTGCGACCACGCGATCGCGAACATGATCATTCCCGCCAGCAGGAATCGCGCCCCAGCCATGAGAAATGGTGGCATGCTCTCGATGGCGAAGCGGATACCGAGATAAGTCGAACCCCAAACGAGATAAAGGGCCGCGAAGGCAATGATGAGTCGGATCTTTGTAGGCGCAGCCATGAAGCAATGACAATCTCGCATTCACGCGGCGGGGCAAACGTGCTTCGTTGAAGTGTTAAAGCGCGCGACCCGAACCAAGTGTAGAGGCCTTCGCCGCGGCGAAGGCCGGATCAGCGGGTTCGGTCCGACACAAGCCCCGCTACCACACGCGAGGACGACTGTTAAACGCCGCGTTTGAAGAACAATCGATACAGCAGCAACAAGATCATGGCACCGACGACAGACATGATCCAACCAGCAAAGTAGTTTCCACCCGCAAAAATGCGGCCGATCCAGGTGCCAACGAACGCGCCGGCAATGCCGAGCAGAATTGTAATGATGCAGCCACCCGGATCTTTTCCCGGCATCAACAATTTCGCGATCGCGCCAACGATAAGACCGATTACCAACGTCCATAGAATAGAGTGAGCGCTAAAGTCCATAATGAACCGACTTTCTATCGGATTTGATGGGTGCAGGGCAAGAAAATTGATTCGGACGCAATCGCTGCCCCGGAAGACGACGCTTACAACTCGATCACCTGCGCAGAGTGAATGTCTTCGCTCCCGCAAAGTTTAACCAATAACTCTTCATTCGGCGCAGCGTCGAGATTCAACACGGTGAGTGCCGTCCCGCCTGCCTGATTTCGACTAAGCGACATTGTTGCGATGTTTACGCCATAATCGCCGAGCAACGTCCCAATTCGTCCAACCATTCCAGGGCGATCGGTATTTTCCAATACCAGCACGACGCCGTGCGGTCGCGCCTCTACCGGACGACTGTTAATACTTACGATTCGCGGAGTGGCACCGAAGAACGCGCCACCTACTGAAACAACCTTTCCTTCGCCCGCAGCGGATATTTCCAGCATGTCGGTATAGTCTCCAAGCGCGCTCATCCGCGATTCGCTTATTTTCAAGCCAAGACTTTCGGCGAAGCCGGGAGCATTTACTTCGTTGACTTCGTTGCCGCCGGCCAGTTGCAGGAAGCCTTTCAAGATTGAGCGCGTGATTGCCGTCGTATCGACTTCGTTGACTTTGCCGCTGTAATTGACGTTAAGAGTCTCGGCACGCTTTGGTGCGAGCTGTGACAGAAACCGGCCCAATTTTTCGCCAAAGCGCAGGTGAGGTCCAATGATCGCCAGAGTTTTCGCGTCGAGATTTGGCATGTTCACTGCATTGCGAATGGTGCCTTCGAGCAGCGCGGCACGAATCGAGTGTGCGATCTCAATCCCAACGCTCTCCTGTGCTTCCGCGGTGGACGCGCCGAGATGCGGCGTAAGAACAAGATTGGGCGCGCTGCGTAATCGAGAATCAGGCGGCAGCGGTTCAACTTCGAAAACGTCCAGCGCCGCGCAGGCTACATGCCCATCCTGCAACGCTTTCACCAGGGCGTCCTCGTCAATCAAGCCACCCCGCGCACAATTTATGATACGGACGCCGCGTTTGGTCTTCTGTAATCGCGCTGCATCTAGAATGTGCCGCGTTTCTGCAGTAAGCGGTGTGTGCAGCGAGACGAAATCCGCGCTTGTAAGTAAATCATCGAGCTCGTCCACCAGCTCGACCTGGAGACTGCGGGCGCGTGATGCGGAAAGATACGGATCGTACGCAACCACGCGCATTCCGAAAGCAATGGCGCGCCTGCTGAGTTCGCCACCGATCCGGCCCATTCCAATTATGCCCAGCGTTTTGTTGTAGAGCTCAACACCTTCGAAATCCTTTTTGTCCCAATTTTTGCTGCGAACGTTTGCGTCGGCCTGCGGAATCTTGCGCGCCGCTGAAAGCAACAGTGAAAACGCATGCTCGGCCGTGGAAACCGTGTTTCCGCCGGGCGCATTCAAGACGATGATGCCGCGGCGCGTGGCCGTCTCAACGTCCACGTTGTCCACCCCGACCCCGGCGCGCCCGACCACGCGCAACTTCGCGCCTACATTCAAAATATCGGTGGTGACTTTTGTTTGGCTGCGCACGACGAGCGCACTGAAGTCCGGAATAAGATCGACAAGCTCTTTTTCGCTTAACCCGGTTTTGACCACAGTCTCGATTGCGCCATCGCGGCAAAGCTCATCCACTCCACGCTGCGAAATTGCGTCGGCGATGAGGACCTTGGGCGGCGTCACGACAAGTCCAATCTTAAGACTTAAATCTTAAAACTTAAAACTGTTCTGATTATGCTGTGCCGTCATGCAAGAGCGCACAAAATCTTTCTACGTTGTATTTGCCGTCGCCGCGGCCCTCATTATTCCCGCTGCCATTGCATTGCAAACGGTAATTCATCCGGCAACTTTGCAAGCAACTTCGGACAATCCAACTCCGCTCGGATACACCTGGAGCCTGGGATTGTTCGTCGTTCCCATCGGAGCCCTGGCATGGTGGTTTGCCTGTCGGCCTGATCTTAAGTTTCCACGAAAAGCATTTTGGCGGACGATCGGGGTGCTCACTCCACTCGGATTCGCGCTGGATCTCCTCTTCGGAAACGCGTTCTTCACCTTTCCAAACAAAGCGGCCACTCTTCGCTGCGAGATTCCCGCGCTGGGCGGGCCGATTCCAATAGAGGAATTCATTTTCTATCTGACAGGCTTCATGCTCGTCCTGCTGAGTTACATCTGGTGCGATGAATATTGGATGGCCGCTTACAACGTCCCTGATTATGAGGAAGCAGCCAGCGACATACCGCGCATTGTTCGTTTTCATTTTGCTTCGGTCGTCCTTGGTGTCGTCTTGATCGCAGCCGCAATTGTGTACCGAAAGTTCGTCGCCGGCATATCGGAAGGGTTCCCGTGGTATTTCACTTATCTTGCCTGCGCTTCGCTGATTCCGTCTGCCGGCTTTTTTTACACCGCGCAACGGTTCATTAACTGGCGCGCGTTTAGTTTCACGTTTTTTCTGCTTCTCCTTATCAGCCTGCTTTGGGAAGTAACGCTCGCTTTGCCGTATGGCTGGTGGGAATATCGCAGCAATATTCTGGTCGGGCTCCAGATCGGAGCATGGTCCGGCCTGCCGATCGAAGCAGTTGGCGTTTGGTTGGCCGTAACTTTTACCACCGTTATCACCTATGAAGTGATTAAGATTTGGAAAGCCCTGGGCACCCGCGTGTTGGAAGCGTTTTTTGGAATCGATAAATAATCCTCCCGCAACCGGACCAGCCGCCCACGGATGTCAAACGATTCTCGGCTTACCCAAAGATGAGTAACTTAATCGAGTCGGGCAAATGCTGAGCGACGTTGGTTGCGACGCTCCCACGAAGCAACTTGGCCATGGCCGTCCGCTGCGACGCGCCAATCACGAGGAAATCAATTCCCATCGTAGCGGCAAGATCGACGATCGTCGCGGCAGCGTCCTGACTTACGGCGTAAAGCGGAACTATGTTGATGCCACGCTCGCGTCCGAGTTTGAGCATTGAGCACATGATGGCATTCGCTTGCGGGTCATCCTGCCATTTGGAGCGACCAAGCGGTGTGCCCGCTGCTGTAAAGTAAACGGCTACTTCCTTGACGTACAGGACGAAAAGCGTGGCCTTTCGCAACTGCGCTTCATCCATGGCAAAACTGAGCACCGGCGTGATTCCGCGCGCTGCGACCATGATTTTTTGACCTTCTTCCAAACGCGGTCGCATGTTTGCCGCCAGATCGGGCGTGACCATCTGAGCAACTTCGCGCGTGACGGTGAGAGTGGTGAGGCCTTGAAGCTTCAACGTGTAGGCGCGCAGCGCGAGGCCGCCGATCAAAATTGCGAGAACGAATTGAAGGGCGTCGAGTTTCGTGTGGGCGAGGGTCAGCTCGACAAACGCCAGAATTACAAATGTTATGCCAAACAGCACGCGATCGTACCAGGTGAAACCCGCGGTGCGATTGAATGTGCACGAACCGAGATTAACCGTGATGGCGCCTACAACGCCGATCGCATACAGACCTGCCAGCGCAGTAAAGTTAGACGCAAAAAGCAATACGACTATCGGCAGTCCGATGGCAATGGCGAGCGGCCAAATCGGAACGCCGTGACCGTTGAGGCGTTTGAATTGCCGCGGCATCTCCCGGTCACGCGCCATCATGTAAAGAAGCCCGATCATCGCGACAATCGCGGTATTGGCTGCACTCAAGAGCAGCAGGAAGAAAACAATTCCAACGATCCAGCCGAACAGTTGCCCGACCCCAGCAGAAAATGTGGCAGTGGCAAATTGTTCCCCGATGAATCGCAACATGTCCCCGCTGCGTTGCCAAAGAACCCCCGCGATTTCATCATGATCGGTCAGATGTAACGTTTTCCCCAGCACCGAAGGCAGTGAAAGCATCGCCCAGCCAAGGAGCGCAGTGCCGATGACAACTTCGATCGCAACCGGCGTAATGGCTTTCAGCGATTCGCGCGCGACTCTTGGGTGCTCCATTGTGGATCCCGGATCGAGTTTCATCACACCTGTCAGATTCGCGATCGACTCCGCGCCCGACAAGGCAAGGATTACACCAACAAATTGCACCCAAACTGTGCTTAAACTGTGATGCCGCGGCTCAAGAAAGTTGGTGGTTAAGTGAGGAACGCTGAATGCGATTAAGACAACGACTATCAACGCTGTCGGTAACGCTAGTGCCACAGCGAGACTGCCGGAATGTTTTGGACCGAAATAATTGATCAGGCCCATGATCAACAACATGCCAATCGTTGTGAGCGCGATGTGTTCGCGAGCCAGTTTGATCAATTCGATGTTCTCCGCCCCGGACGTGATGTAAGTAAGGGCGGACCAACCGCTCAACGCCGCAGTAACCGTGAGATCCGCGAGCAACAACAATGCGCCAACCACCGCCAGCAATCTTCCTTGTGAGCGGGCTGCGGAGTAAACGCCACCGCCGTCGGGAAAATGACGACAAATGACAGCGTAGTTGATGCCGACCAGACCTGTGAGGGCACAAACTGCGAGGATAATCGGTAGCGACGAAAATCCCGCCGCTACAAACGCCAGCCCAATCACGTACGCTTTGCTGGTTCCCCAATCGCCATAAAGCAACGCGGCAGCACGTTTCCAATCCAGATTGCGCGGGCGATGCACGCCCGCACTCGCATCAAGAACGACATCCTCTATCAGCTGCGCCATCGCTTATTGGGTGTGACTCTCCATTGCGCCCTTGTTCACTGGCAAGTCCTTTCTAACGCCGCTTGCCGCGAAGGCGGCTTTCTTCTTTGTGAAAGCTGCCGGAGCGGCCGGAAAACATCAACCCGCAAATCGGTAGCCGATCCCCGGCGCCGTTTTGATCAGAGAGGGTTTCGCTGGATCGCTCTCGATCTTTTGGCGTAGATGTGTGACGTAAACGCGCAGATACTGCCGATGTTCCTCCGATTTCGGTCCCCAGATTTCGCGCAAGATGTAGCGGTGCGTGAGGACGCGACCAGGATGCCTGACAAACAAGCGGAGCAAGGCGTACTCGGTGGCGGTCAGCTTGATTTCACGGCCTGCTCGCGCTACCACACGCGCTGCAAGATCGACAACCAGATCACCGTTCTTGAAGACGGATACTTCTTCCTCCGGGCGGGTTTTTCGTTGTGCCGCGCGGAGGCGAGCAAGCAACTCCTGCGTACTAAACGGTTTGGTCACATAATCATCTGCGCCGGCATCGAGAGCGGCCACTTTTTCCAGCACGTCATCACGCACGGTCAGAACAACCACCGGAGCTTCGCTCCATTCGCGCAACCGCTTCAACACTTCCAGCCCGTCGAGATCCGGCAGACCGAGATCGAGAAGGATGACAGCGGGCTTGTGATTGGCAATTTCGATCAGACCCAGCTGACCATTCTCAGCTTCGCGCACTTGATAATTTTCTGCTTCCAGTGCGACTCGCAGCAGTCGGCGAATTTGCACTTCATCGTCGATGACGAGCGCGACCGGTTTCATTTACGCAGTCGCTTCGCTTGGCAATCGCATCGGTTCGCCCATGGGAAGGCGAATGGAAAATCGCGCTCCGCCACCTTCGCGATTTCGCGCCACTAGTTCGCCGCCGTGCGCTTCTACGAGTTGCCTGGCAATGGACAACCCAAGGCCGAGGCCGCCGGGACGCGTTCTGGGACCGCGATAGAATTTTTCGAAAACCTTATTCTCTTCGCTCGGCGAAAGACCAGGACCGCGATCGGCGACGGAAATGACTAACACAGGGCCATCACGCGTAGCGCTCACTTCGAATGGTTGGTTGCCACCGCCATGCGCGACCGCATTTGATAGCAACGCATTCAACGCTTGTTGTATTAGACGCGCATCGACAGAAACAGCGGGCAGATCATTCTCGATATTGATTCGGGCAGAGTTGTCGTTCAATCCGGATGACGCGACTGCTTCGCGCACCAGTTCAGCCGGGTCACACCATTCGCGCAACGGTTGCAAGAGACCTGATTCCAAACGGGTCGCATCGAGCAAATGATCCACCGTTCGCGTCAGACGTTGCACCGCCAACTGCAACTCCACGCGGTTGGGTTGTTCCGAAGGTTTTCCGGATTGTAATGCAACCGACATTGCGGCGAGCGGTGTCTTCAGTTCATGTGAAACGGAATCGAACAGCGCTTTCTGCAGCTTTTGAGATTGCCGGGAGATTTGTGCGGTGCGGCTTTCTTCCAGAGCCTGTTCCTTATTCACAAAGAGCGCGAGCTGTGCGGCAAAGGCGTCGAGCAATTCGCGTTGCTCGAGTGTCGGCAGATTTGCCAGACGCACTGTCAGCACGCCTTCGGCGCGGTCGCCGGTGACAAGCGGGATGTGCAACGCGTCGGCATCCGGCAATGTCTCGGTTGATCTTCCGGCGCTTTGTTTTTTTTGAAACGCCCAGACGGCCACGCTTTCATCTTTGCTCGATGGCGCGAACGTGCTTGCCGGATGACAAGAAAGACCGCTCTCATCGCGCAGCCAAACCGCCGCATCAGCTTCGAAAGCTTCTTTGATCAGCGCCAAAACTTTCGGCAGCGCTTCATCGAGGTCGCGGCTGGCGGCGAGGGCTCGTGTGAAACGGTAAAGCGCGGTAGCCCGTTCTTCACGCCGGCGCTCCGATTGTTCGCGCTCGCGTAATTTTGTCGCAAGATGACCGATGACGAGCGCGATCACGAAATAAGCGGCGAACATCAAGAAGTCGTGGAGGTGGGTGATATAGAAAGTGAAACGGGGCGGAATGAAGAGAAAATCCCAAAGCAAGGCGCTGAGTGCGGCCAGAAAGAGCGTCGGCCACCGGGGCAATCGTGTAGCGGCGAGAACGACGGCAAGCAGATAGAAAAGCGAAACGGCCCAGTAACCGGTGTAATCGAAGATCGACAATGAGAACGCGGTTACGATCGCCGCGACAACGAGTGCGACGCCAAAGTCGCGCCACGGTGCGCGTGCTAAACGTTCCTCAATTGGTTCATGTCGCGCCCGCGCCGAGTCGTCTGCCGGGATCATGTGGATGTCAATGTTGCCGCTGTTGCGCATGAGCCAACGCAGCGGGTCCCGTTTCAAAAAGCTTGTCCATCGCGAGCCGAGCGACTTGCCGATAACAATCTGAGTGACGTTGTGCTCACGGGCGATACGGAGCAGAGCCTCGCCGATGTCAGTACCCGGGGTGGAAATTACTTCTGCGCCGAGCTGGCGCGCCAGCGCGAGGTAGCGAGTCAATCGTGTCTGTTCCTCTTGCGAAAGCGGGCGCGGTTGCTCGATGTTCGCCACGATCCAGGAAGCTTCCATCGATGCCGCCAACCGACGCGTATAGCGAATCAATCTCTCCGAGTAAGGACTCGCGCTGACCGCGACGAGCAGGCGATCGCCACTTTTCCAAGGGCCTGCGATTTTTTCCTCCGACATGATGTCGCGCAGATCGCGATCGACATGTTCGGCAACGAGGCGCAAAGCCATCTCGCGCAGGGCGGTCAGGTTGCTTTCGCGGAAGAAATTTCGCGCCGCCCACTCCGCGCGCTCCCCAAGATACACTTTTCCTTCGGCTAACCGCGCCCGCAGTTGCTCCGGCGTTAGATCGACAAGAACGATTTCGTCGGCAAGATCGAGAACAGTATCGGGAACTGTTTCGTGGACCGAAATACCGCTGATCTGACGGACGACATCGGCACGGCTGGCGACATGTTGGACGTTAAGCGTGGTGTAAACGCTGATGCCGGCATCGAGCAGCTCGAGCACGTCCTGGTAGCGCTTCGGGTGCCGCGAGCCAGGTGCGTTCGTGTGTGCCAGTTCATCGACAACCGCGAGACCGGGACGCCAGGTGAGGATCGCATCGAGATCCATCTCCTCGAGTTTTGTTCCGCGATACTCGATCTGCGTCCGGGGCATGATTGGCATTCCTTCCAGCAACGCTTCGGTTTCCTTACGGCCGTGTGTTTCTACAATCCCGACCACTACTTCGCATCCTTCTGATTGTTTCTGCCGTGCAGCTTGCAGCATGGCATAGGTCTTCCCCACACCGGGTGACATCCCGAAAAAAATCTTCAATTTGCCGCGCGACGCGGCCGTTTCTTCACGCTTCATTCGAGCGAGAAGCACATCTGGATCAGGCCGTTCGGCGTCGCTCATGGGAGGTTTGTGACAATTTAGCTCAGACTAAATTATCCGACTTTTGTTCGCGTGCGAAAGCCTTTGGACCGATCTCCGGATCGGACCAGGAAAAAGATCATTGCAGCGCCAACAGGCAATCCAATCAGCGCCCGATAATCGTGACGAAGCAACGTATTGACTAGATCACCGATGATATTGAGCGAAAGAATGGTCAACGCCACGCGTGTGCCCCAAACAGTGCCGCGCCACAGTCCGACGGCCGCAAAGAGGCACGCTGTTCCGACAATCAGCATGAGCAGGAACGACCAATTCCCTAAAGATCGAAATGCGATCTGAGCCTCTGGGTTAAGTCGCCATAGCAAATCGAAAGCGCTGCCCGGAAAGAGAAGCAATACCACGGTAAGGGCGCACATCATTGCGCCAAAAGCAAAAAATCCTGCCAGCCAGCGATGGCGTCGCGATCTTTGCACGGGTCCAGCAGTGTCTGCGACCTTGAGCATTGTGAGAAGCTATATCCTACCCAAATCCAAATCGAATCAGGCAGAAGCGATAGCCGAACGATTCTAATTGCTTAAGCCTTAATGCTTACGGCGTCTCAAGGCCTTCTTCTCGAAGATTGTAAGCAAAATCAGTGGCAGTACAGAGAGCGCTAGGTTAAGCACCCTGAGCAAGAAGTCATTCACAAGTTGTTAGTAGTGGCAGATCCTGCCGGTGACGAAAATGAACAGGTCATGCACGATGGGCTGTACTCAGAACGTGAGAATGCAGTCTATGCCGAGAGTAAACTGATCGACGTCACTGGACTGATTGAATGGATGCGTGCCGTTTAACGCGCGATCGTAGCGCAGTTCCGGACGGATGTTCAGACCTGAAATAGGCTTTGGCATCGGTGGCTTGATGTTCACACCGGCCGTGATTGCCCCGTAAGTAGTATGCCCGCCACCGACCGTGCGCGGATCAATGGTCGGTTCGCCTTCCAAGGCGCGCATCGGGTCATGGGTGTTAGCAAACGAGACCACGTAAAAGCCTTTTTGATCGCTGAAGACTTCGCCACGGATCCCGGCAGTTACCCAGTTGTTGATGGCGCAGGTAAAATATTGCGCGATCCCGTAGGCGTCAGCATCGGCGCCGTCGTCGCGCGCATAGTTGAGATCGGTGATGGACGTAAACTTGTCGGTGATCTTCCATGTGGTGGTGATGCAGTTGAGGTAACGCTGATCGTGATTGTCGTTTGGCGTCTCAGGACCGATGGAAGTGGTCGCAAGAATCGTTAGTTTGCCCTCCAAAAGGTTGAGTCCGATGCCCCCGTGAAAAGAGACGCTATCGTTGTTATCGTCGATGCTGGTGTTAACGCCCCGGGTAATTCCGGAGTACACATCGAGCCATTTGGTCGCATGAAAGGTCGCCAGACCACCGGTGTGGTTAAACGGAATTCCAAAATTAAAAATGTATGTATGCGAGTAGAAGAAATTTGTGCGTGGATCGATCGTTTCCGCTCCTTCCAGGGTGACAAATTTGCCAAGTTTCAAGTCGAGGCCGCCTTCGCTGATAAGGGGAAAGTGAAGGTTAAGATATCCCTCAACTAGGTCCGGCTGGACGATCGAGGTTGCCGCAGTATCGCTAAATAGGCCAAGCGAGTGGATGAAGCGCGCGTCGCTGCCGTACATGAATTGCACCTTGAAACCCCAATCGAACTGACCAGGCTGTGGCGCCAGTGCACGCTCGAAATTGATTACGAGTTGATTCAGCAGCGGTTCGTTCACGCGATCGTCAAAAAACCGTCCAAAGTTCTGATTATCTGCCGGGCTGGCAGGATTAAAGGTGATCCCACTGTCGATCCAACCGGAAATCTTAAAGCGCGGTTCCGGCGTCGGCGATGGCGCTACGACCGCCACTTCGCCTGCAACAACCGTTGCGGCGAGACAAAGCAAAATGCCAAACGATTGAAAGATCGCTTTCACGATCGGCGGGTGGAAGCGGATCGTGGATTATCGACAAACCAGGTCCAGAATGGCGACAGCGATTGTCGACCCTGCCGAAGAAAGATTTGGCGTAATCTTGGAAACAAATTGCAGCGGGCTCGTGGAGTCGATGCGACTCTCTTTCTGGTGATGTAAACGGGAACGAAGACAAACACGTACGTTTTCGCGGGTTCGCCCGTTTGACTCGATTGAATGCGAGCAGAGTCATTCATCGCGGAGGAAATCGCGAACAAAGGTTTCATTGCCGCGTCGGACCGACATCGAGCGCGAGGTTCAGTTTGAGAACGTTCACACCCGGTTCGCCTAGAAAGCCGAGATCGCGCCCATCGGTGTTTTGCTGAACCAGTTCGCGAACCTTCTCCTCAGATAGTCCGCGAGCTTTGGCGACGCGCGGAGTTTGCAGTTCCGCGTTGCGGAGACTGATTTGAGGATCGAGGCCGCTGCCTGATGCCGTGACTGCGTCCGCCGGCACGGGCTCGGTTTCACTCAAACCATTTTCCTTGCGGTAGGCAGCAACGCGCTCTTTGATCGCGTCGTATAGTTTTTGCGACGTCGGTCCGAGATTACTGCCGCTCGAACTCGCGGCATCGTAACCATTCCCAGCGGCGGAAGGGCGCGGATGAAAATATTTGTCGGCGGTAAAACCTTGCGCCAGCAGCTTTGATCCGTGCGCCATCCCGTTTGGATCGACAATCAAACTGCCGTTGGCTTTGTCGCGAAAAAACGCCTGCGAAATTCCAAAAACAATGAGCGGATACAGGCCGGAGCAGACGATCGTCAGTACGATGGTCGATACGACCGCGCCGCGAATATGGGAGGCGAATTCTTTCATTGGTTAGGCCAGGTGAAGCGCAGTGATGATTAGATCGATCAGTTTGATGCCGATAAACGGAACAATGATCCCACCGAGGCCGTAGATCAGGAGATTGCGTTGTAAAATCGCCAGCGCGCCCATTGGCTTGTACGCGACGCCGCGCAGCGCGAGTGGAATCAACGCAATAATAATCAGGGCGTTAAAAATGACAGCGCTCAGAATCGCGCTAGTCGGGCTGTGCAAGTGCATGATGTTCAGCGGCGCAATCGCCGGGAACGTCGCCATCAGCATCGCAGGAATGATGGCGAAGTACTTCGCCACATCGTTCGCGATACTGAAGGTGGTCAGCGACCCGCGGGTGATCAGCATCTGCTTCCCGATCTCAACGATATCGAGCAGCTTTGTCGGATTACTGTCGAGATCGACCATGTTACCGGCTTCGCGCGCGGCTTGCGTGCCGGTATTCATCGCGACGCCCACATCGGCTTGCGCCAGCGCAGGAGCGTCGTTCGTTCCGTCGCCAGTCATGGCGACCAGATGCCCTTCGGCCTGCTCGTGCCGGATGCGCTTGAGTTTTTGTTCCGGCGTCGCTTGGGCCATGAAATCGTCTACACCCGCCTCAGCAGCGATGGCCGCGGCGGTGAGTGGATTATCGCCGGTAATCATCACCGTTTTGATTCCCATCTTTCGCAACTGCGCGAAGCGATCCTTAATTCCGCCTTTGACGACGTCTTTCAGTTCGATTGTTCCAAGCGTCATCATATCCGAGGCAACGACCAGAGGTGTGCCACCCCGATGAGAGATCTCGTCGACTGTCTTTCCGACCGGCTGCGGGAAAATTCCGCCGGCTGATTCAACGAATCCGCGCACCGCTTCAGCTGCACCTTTGCGCACACGCATGGTGGGCTGGGTGCCATTGGCATGAAGATCGACACCGCTCATGCGTGTCTGCGCGGTGAAGGGCACGAATGTCGCCTCCAGCTCATGCATTTCGCGCGCACGTAATCCGAACTTCTCTTTCGCGAGCACGACAATCGAACGTCCTTCCGGTGTTTCGTCCGCCAACGAGCTTAATTGCGCTGATGCAGCGAGGTCATTAGGCTCGACGCCGGGCGCGGCATGAAACGCGACCGCCATGCGATTGCCGAGCGTGATCGTCCCGGTTTTGTCGAGCAACAAAACATCCACATCTCCGGCTGCTTCGACCGCCCGCCCGCTCATCGCCAGAACATTTCGCTGCAGCACGCGGTCCATTCCGGCAATGCCGATTGCACTGAGCAGTCCTCCGATGGTTGTGGGAATCAGACAAACCAACAACGCGATCAGAACTGGAATGGAAAATACTGTACCGGAATAAATGCCAAACGGTTTCAGCGTGACGCAGACGAGTAAAAAGATAAACGTCAGGGCCGCGAGTAGAATCGTGAGCGCGATTTCGTTAGGCGTTTTTTGACGGCGCGCGCCTTCCACCAGCGCGATCATGCGGTCGAGAAAGCCGCCGCCTTTCTCCATAGTCACGCGAATGACGATGCGATCGCTCAATACGCGGGTTCCGCCAGTGACCGCGCTACGGTCGCCGCCACTCTCGCGGATCACCGGCGCCGATTCGCCGGTGATCGCGGCTTCATCGACACTGGCAATTCCCTCCACAACATCGCCGTCTGCGGGAATGATGTCGCCGGCTTCGCAGATTACGAGGTCGCCTTTTTGCAAGATGGGCGCTGGGACTTTTATCTCGCGACCATTTTGCAGGCGACGCGCCATCGTTTCTTTGCGCGCCCGCCGCAGGCTGGCCGCCTGGGCTTTACCGCGGCCTTCAGCCATCGCTTCAGCGAAATTGGCGAACAACACCGTGAACCAGAGCCAGATCGCGAGTTGCGCGACGAATCCGCGCAAATCGGGGCTGGCTGTGAAGATTCCCACAGTCGTTAGGGCGGCGCCGACCATGGTCACAAACATGACGGGATTTTTGACCATCAGGCGCGGGTTCAATTTCTTGAACGCGTCGCCAATTGCCGGACCAACAATGTTCCAATCAAAAAGTGAACGAGACTTTGCTTTCATCGGTGGTCGATCTTAGAAAAGTTTTCCGCCTTGCATGAGGAAGTGCTCGACGATGGGTCCCAGCGTCAGCGCTGGAACGAAATTCAACGCGCCGATCAACAGCACGGTGCCGATGAGTAGAACAAAAAATGTTCCGCCGTGGACTGGAAATGTTCCGGCGCTGGGCGGCGTGACCTTTTTTTGGACTAACGAACCAGCCAAGGCGAGAATCGGGACGATCATCAGAAACCGGCCGATCAACATGGCGATGCCGATGGTGGTGTTGAGCCATGGCGTGTTGGCGCTAATGCCGGCGAACGCGCTTCCGTTGTTCCCCGTGCCGGATGTGAACGCGTAAAGAATTTCGCTCAAGCCATGCGGGCCGCCGTTGTTCAGGGAGACGAGGCCCCATTTGCTCACGATTGCCCAGGCGGAAAACGCGAGAATATCAATGGCAAGAATGAGCAGCGCTAACATCGACATCTTCACGTCGTAGGACTCGATCTTCTTCCCGAGATATTCCGGCGTGCGTCCGACCATCAATCCAGCGATGAAAACGGCGAGCACGACAAAAACGAGCATCCCGTAAAGGCCCGCGCCGACTCCGCCGATAATGATTTCGCCTAACTGAATGTTGAACAACGGAACGAATCCGCCGAGCGGCGTGAACGAATCGTGCATCGAATTCACGGCGCCGCACGAAGCATCAGTCGTTATGGTGGCGAAAAGCGCGGAGTTGAAAATGCCGAAGCGAACTTCCTTGCCCTCCATGTTTCCATCAACCGCCGCGACTCCGAGATTTTGATGAATCGGATTACCAACCGCTTCCGAATGCCACGCCAGCAAAACGCCCGCCATGAATAGTGCGAGCATCACCGCCCAAACCGTCCAGCCGTGTTTTTGATTCTTCACCATCCGGCCGAGGTAATAGGTCAGCCCGCTGCCGATTGCGAAAATCGAAAGCATCTGCAGAAAATTCGATAGCGGCGTGGGATTCTCGAACGGATGCGACGCGTTGGCATTGACGTAACCACCGCCGTTTGTTCCAAGCATTTTGATTGCGACCTGCGACGCCATTGGGCCTTGAACGATGTTCTGCTCGGTCACGGTCTGCTCTTCCGTAACGGCCTTGCCGTCGGGTCCTTTGATCGTCTCGCCTTGGTCGTTCTTCTTTTCGACCTGGATCTTCATCGGCTCGACCAGCGTGGCTTTGGTGTAAGGCTTGAAGTTTTGAATCATGCCTTGCGACACAAGAAACACTGCAAACACGAGACAGATCGGGATAAGCAGGTAATAAGTGACGCGGACAAGATCGACCCAAAAGTTGCCGATGGTGTTCGCCGTATGACGCGCAATTCCCCTAACGAGCGCTGCGGCAATAGCGATGCCGGTTGCGGCGGACACGAAATTGTGAAATGCGAGTCCAACCATCTGCGAGAAGTAGGACATGGTGGCTTCGCCGACGTAGCTCTGCCAATTGGTGTTGGTGGTGAAACTCGTTGCGGTGTTGAACGAACAATCCGGGCTGACCGCGGCCAGGCCCTGTGGATTTAACGGCAGAATATTTTGCAGCCGCAGAATTGCGTAAGTGAACAAACATCCGACCATGCTGAAGAGCAGCATTGCGAGGGTATATTGCTTCCAGTCGTGCTCCTTGTTCGGATCCACGCCCATAACGCGATAGGTCCCGCGCTCGAGCGGGCGTAGCAGCGGATCGAGCCAGGTTTTGCCCTTTGCATCGAGCACCTGCATTAGATAAAGCCCCATCGGCTTGGTGATCAGCGCGAGCACCACGATATAAAAGGCGAGTTGAACCCAACCAGAAGCTTGCATCATCAAGTCCTTAGAATTTCTCCGGGCGGATCATGGCGACGAACAAGTACGCAAACAGCAGCAGCGCGATGACTCCGACGATGATTGTTTCCATGAGGCTTCCTAGAGGTGGTCGCAAAAACGGACGTAAAGAGCGCTCACGACAAAAAATAGAATTACACTTCCGGCGAAAACGAGGTCGCTCACCGTTTCTCCTTCGGCTGCTCGCAAAAGCGCGAGTAAAGTCCGTTCACGCCAAGAATGACGATGATTCCGACGATAATTAATTCGCTCATAAACTACCCCCAACCTGACCGAGCTTTCTCGGGAGCGTTAATTAAACCACACGCCCAATCCGTTAAAAAAACATTAAGAGAGTAATTGCTTTCCCCGGCTGCTAGCGAGAGAAAAACAAAGTTGAGATCAGTACGAAGACAGGGATCAAAACCGGAATTGCGAACTTGCAAATATAACCGACGAAGCTCGGCGTCGGGACACGAGCATGCTCGGCAATCGTCTTCACCAGCAAGTTCGGCGCGTTGCCGATATAGGTGAGCGCGCCAAAGAACGCTGCGCCCAGGGAAAGGGCGGTTAATTCGCCACCGTTTTTGGAAATAAAGGTGGCGACCTGCAACGGATCATTGATCTCGAAGTGGTGGACTCCAAGCGCTGCAGCAAAAAAAGCGAGATAGGTTGGCGCGTTATCGAGCAGCGCAGAGAGCAAGCCGGTTGCCCAAAAGAACGCCGTCTCTGAAGTCAATCCCAGTTTGTCGGCCGATCGTTCCATGTGTTCCAAAATCGGAATCATCGTTCCAAAAATGCCCAGAAAGAGCCAGCCGACTTCCTTGAGCGGGGCAAAGCCAAAATTGTTGGCTTCACGGATGCGCTGTGGCGTCGCGAAATAGGACCCCAGCGCAATCAGTACCATGAGCGGCTCGCGCCAGCCGGCGCGCACGGCGATGAGCGCCGCCAAAAGCGCAAACAGGAAAAGGAAGTTCTGGGCACCGTCACAGCGCCATTGCGCAAGCTCGCTTTCGTGAATGGCCCTTTTGCGCGCGCGAACATTCACGAGATCTAGAACAAAAAAGACGGCGAGAACAATCCCGACCGTGATGAGCCATTGGCGCCAGCAATTCTGCAGCGTCCAGCCAAATGGCACGCCTTTGAGAAATCCCAGGATGAGCGGCGGACCCACCGGCAACAGCGCCCCGCCGATGTTGCTGATTAGAAAAACAAAGAACGCGATATGCATCGGTGCGACGCGGCCTCTGTTCATCGCGATCCACGGCCGGATCAACAGCATCGACGCGCCGATGGTGCCGATTAGATTTCCCAAAAGCGCGCCCACAAAGAGAAACAGAGTGTTTCTCATCGCGCCGCTCGGCGATTTGACGCGCAAATGAATTCCGCCTGCGACAACAAAGAAAGAACCAACTACCACCATGAAGGTCAGGTAATCGACTCCCGACTGAACGACGCGCGCGGACTCCTTAACGACAAAGAGATAATACAGACAAACTATCCCGGCGAGAGCGACGCAAAGCTTGTGGTAATGACGCTCCCAATGATGCTGAGCGATGAGCGGAGCGAGCGCAATTGCGACCAGCAGAATCACAAATGGCAGCGTCATCCACCAGTTTGGCCGTGCCGCGAGGAGACCCAGGACCCAAATCATCTTGCGATTGGACTTATCGCCGTGCGATCCGTCAATGAAACTCGGCTTTGCAGCGCCTGCCTCGAGGACCGTTCGAAAAGTTGGGACGCGCGTCGATCTTCTTCACGACACCCACGGTACCGCTTGCAGGTGCGCCATGGCTTCGATCTCAGCTGTCTGCGGAAACATGTCGAGAGCGGTAACCGAACTGATTGTGAATTTTTCCTGTAACGCCCTTAAGTCGCGGGCCAGCGTGGCTGGATTACAAGAAACGTAAATTAGTGTTGCTGGCGCAAGGTCGAGAATTGCGCCGCGCACGTTTGCCGAAAGACCGTTCGCGGGTGGATCGACAATGATGGTTGTAGGAGCGATTGACCTCCATCGCCCGCCATCGGGGTCGGTCGCGCGAGGCGGACGATTCGGATAAATCGCCGTTAACTGTTGCAGTTCTTCTTCCACGTCGCCGGCGATGTAGGTTTCCTTCTCAGTCGCACTTTCTCTTGCGGCGGCGATGGCGAACCTGTCCCAATCGATTCCCACGACACGCTCGAACTTGTCGACCAATGCTTTAGCAAAGACTCCTGCACCGCAATAAGCATCGATAAGGAGGTCCTGATTCGGCGTAACAAGACCGACAATCAAATCGCGCAATGCATCCGCGACCTCGTCATTGGTTTGAGAAAAGACGCGGCGGCTCGTCGGGGTGCGCAAGGTGTAATGTCCGTCGCGCAAATTTGGCTTCCGCAGTTCCGCCAGCGCTCGATTCACTTCGTCGCACGAAATCGGGCACCGCTCGACGTCGATCAAGCGATGTGAATCGCGCCGATAAAATCCAATCACGCCATCCTGCGCATGAACCGTGATGCGGTTGCGATATCCGTACGGTTTCGGCGACGGGATGATCGGTCGCACAGGAATATTTTTGAGCTTGCCGATCCGCTGGAGGACGTTGCGCACCTGGCGCCATTTGATCGCGAGCTGATGTTCGTAGTCAATGTGCTGGTATGCGCATCCGCCGCAATGGCTAAAATACGGGCACCCCGGTATGACGCGATGCGGGGAGCTTTCTTTAACTTCCACCAACTCTGCCTCCGCGAATTGCTTTTTCTCGCGCACGATTTCAGCAGAAACGAGTTCACCCTCAATGGTGTACGGCACGAAAACAGCCTTTCCCTGCTCGCGTCCGACTCCTTTCCCCCCAAAAGCGATGTCTTCAATTTTCAGATCAACAACACGCATATGCTTTCAAAACCGAATATCGGAATCCGAAATTCGAAATAACTCCGAATGTACAAGCGAAAGATCGCGCGACTTGATCAATTCGTCATTTGATCGATTCGAGATTTGGGCATTGTTTTGAAATTCGAGATTCGACATTCGGTTTGTCCCTTCCGTTGTTATGGCCTGGCGACTTCACGAACATGTTTTGCGCGGCAAGATCGACAACCGCACCCGCGGTCGGGTGTCCGGTGAGATTTGGCTGGCCGGCATCGACGAGCCGTTGGTACTGGAACTAACTGGGGATTGTGCACCTGACCTCGCCGGCTGCGAGTTGAGCTTTGAAAATCCCGACCCTATCCCAATGTCGACGAAACCGCCCGCTCTTCAGCAGCGCGGCCCTGCCGGCGATATCACGGCCGCACGAAAAGTGCGAGCGTTTGACGTTCCAATTGACGAAGCAATCGCGATGTCCCGACGCGGCGAGACACCGCCCGAGCACACCGCAAACATGGTCTATCTGGAATGGTTTAGCGAACGGAGCGGGCGGGTGGTCATTGAAAGCGCCGATTACCGTCTGCAAATCTCCGAAGCGGCGTGGCGTTATACAAAAGAAGAAATTGCAGAGCGCGACCGCCGCATCGCTGAAGAAGAAACCCCGTTTGCCATTGCGATCACCCAGGACGGCGAGACGCAAGAATGGGACGAAGTTCGTTATGAGCAATTTCTCCGCGAAAGCGACGCGTTAACAGAAAAATACGGGCGGCTACTAGAGAAATACGCGGACCATCCCGAAAGTGAGCGGATCATTGCCCGTGAGATGGGGTGGTCGTGGCTCGAGGAGGCGCTTGATCAACAGGACGAAGAAAAAGAAAGCAAGCAGGAGAATGAAGCCCAGGATTTGGAAGCGAAAGCGGACCGGGAAAAGAAAGGTGAGTTCGAGGACGATATTGAGGATTATGAATTGCAGCCGCCCGATCCGATGCGTGAGGGAATGGATTGGGTGCGCGACGAATGCGGTCACATTTTGCATCCGATCGAGAAACGCGCCCATGATGCGTTGCATGGCCTCCTGGACGAGTTGAAGGGCGTAGAACGTGTCCCGGAGGAGGAAGATGAGCAGGTTGCCGATTTCGTGGGTGGTTTTATGACCCTTAGCGCAAAGCTTGCCGGCGCTTTGAGCGGAGTTGCGCGCGGGAACGATTTTTTTGAACCGGGCATGGTGATCGCATGGCTCAAACGGATTCTGGAGATTTTGAACAAGACGATCGCAGCGGCCGATGCTACAAAAGAGAAGGATTTTCTGCCTGCGGAGCGGTTTGCGTACTATCGGAGTGAGCTTTTTGCGATCCGCGAAGACGTGTTGGAATTAATTAAGCAGTTGCGATCGCGCTGATCGGAGGCGAGCCACAAAGTAGAGTGCGTTTCGCTCGCCCGCCTGAGGTCTGATGATGAGATGCCTTACGCTGCGTCAGTAATCCCGCACGTAAGGATATTTTGATTCATTGCCCAACTCGGGCGGAAATTCCGAATAGCCAGCGTGAATGTACGGAATGTCGGGGGGTAGCATCGGGTAGTAGCTGTCACGCCATATCGGAAAAGGAAACGTCAGCATCTCAATCAAACCGGCGATATGCCGCGCGCCAGAGCGGCCTACGCCCCGTACGACACCATACCCGGCCGCCGCAGAATTTCCGTCGTAAGTGTTAACAGTCGTTACGGTCACGAAAACCTCCGCAGGAGCGATGAAGAAATTCGATAAACCGCGACCCAGCTTGCGGGTCGGACCGTAGTCGTTCGCCGGTGGATCCTGGATATCGCCCAAAGCCGTTCCCACTACTCCAAGCATTAAGGAAATGACAAAAAGCTTTTTCATGTAGCCTTCCCTTAGTTAACCAAATCGTCGATGAGGAAGACAATACTTATTTTCGGTCTTCGGATGCACTGCTGTTATTTGTCCTGATCATCGAAACTGTAATTGTAACTCCAAGAATGAGCGCTATGACTCCGAGAGAGAGAGCACGCGGCAGCGGAAAATAATCCACGAGAATCATCTTAATGCCGACGAAACCGAGCACCAGAGCGAGGCCGGTTCTCAAGTAAATAAAACGGTCCATCAAACCGGCGAGCAAGAAATAGAGCGACCGCAGTCCGAGAATCGCGCAAATATTAGATGTATAGACGATGAACGGGTCACGCGTGATAGCGAAGATTGCAGGGATCGAATCGACCGCAAAGATCAGGTCTGTGACCTCGATCACGATCATGGTTAGAGCGAGAGGGGTCAACATCCACCGGCCATCCACGTGCACCTTAAAGTGTTCGTTATGAAATTCGCGTGTAATCGGAAGAACCCGGCGGCACATCCGCAATACCCAACCCTCGGCGAAATCGCGCGATGGACGTTTTCCAAAAAACATTTGCGCCGCCGTGATCAACAGGAAGAGACCGAAGAGATACAGAATGAAATGAAAGCGTCGCACCAGCGCAATACCGCCCAAGATCATCGTGCCACGCATGAGCAGTGCCCCGATTATTCCCCACACCAATACGCGATGTTGTGCTTTTGGCGGAACGCGGAAATGCGCAAAAATGAGCACGAAAACAAAAATGTTATCCATGCTCAGCGAATATTCGATGAGGTAGCCGGTGAAAAAATCCAGCCCATGATGTGGTCCTTTAAAGCGCCACACCAGCGCGTTAAATCCAAGTGACAGGATTACCCACAGCACGCTGCGCCGAGCCGCAGCAGTCATGCTTAATTCCCGGCCGCGTTGATGAAAAGTGAAGAGGTCGATCCCAATCGCAATGAACACACCAATGTGAAAGGCGATCCAAAACCAGATACTCGTCGTCACGGCGGGGAGACTTTCATGCACCGGGGCACACAGCAAACGTAAATTGCGCGCCTGACCCGTCCGACTTATAGGTCAAATGTGACTCATTGGCCTCATTGATGGATACCGAATTAGAAAAACTTGTCGAAGCAGGCAAACTCACTGCCCGCGCCGCGCAGCAACTCGAACAACTCAAGCCCGGCACATTTTGCCTGCATAAAAGCTGGGGATTCGGTCGCGTGAGCGAATGGAACCTGCTGCTTAACCAGATCGTAATTGATTTTGCAGGCAAAAAGTCGCATCCAATGCAGGCTGAGTACGCCGCGGAAAATGTCACGCCGATTGCGTCAGAGCACTTCCTCGCACGCAAAGCGACCGACCTTGCGTCGATCAAAAATTTGGCAAGAGAAGATCCGCCTGCCGTAGTACGAAATATTCTTGAAAGCTTGGACGGTAAAGCCACGGCGCAGCAGCTCAGTGAATGGCTTGTGGGAGATGTTTTCACCGAGACGGAATGGAAACGCTGGTGGGAGTCAACCAAGAAGGCGCTCAAGGCAAGCGGCGTTTTTTCCGTCCCTGTCAAAAAGACCGATCCTATTCAAATTCGCGGCGAAGGGGTGTCGCAGGCTGATGAACTGCTCGACGTTTTCAACAAGGCACGGCAACCCAAAGAGCAAATCGCAGCGCTCGAGCAGATCACCAAATCCTACCAGCAATTCAAAGAACACCAGCTTCAGCCGATCATCGCTGCGATGGAGAACATGACGGTGCGCAATCAAAGGATGCATCCTGAGTTCGCGTTTGAGCTCATTATCGCGCGCGACGATTTGCTGGCGCGCCTCCCATCGCTGCACTCGACCCATGTCGGTTTGACCCTTTCGAAATTGGTTGTCGAGGAAGAAAATCGCCTCATATCCATTTTGCCGAAGTTACCGGCTGCAAAAGAGAAAAAAATTCTGCAAACATTGCCGTCAGCGCTGGGTCCCCGATGGACAGAACGGGCCTTATATTTAATGCAGGAGAGCCACGGCCGCATGGTCGCACAAATTCCCCGCATCTTAAGCGAAGCTGGGAAGCACGAGGAGCTTCGGGCCGTACTTGAGCGAAGCATTCGTGAATATTCAGCCACCAGCGAGATGCTCGCATGGCTTTGTGGCGAACGAGAAAGCTGGAGCGAACTAATCACACCGGAATTGCTTGGCGCTATTTTGGCGGCGTTGGAACGCGAACAACACAACTCTCCCGGACGCGCCAGTAAGTTGCACCGTGCCCTGGTAGACGATCGACAACTACTTGGAGACATCTTCAAGAAATGCGATGTCGCTGTTGCGCGTGATGCGATGCGACGGCTGCAGCTTAGCCCGCTTTTCGATGAGTTGACGAAACGCTCGCTTCTTGCCCGGATCGTCAAAGTTTATCCAGAGCTAGAAAGCATGATCACCGGCGCGCAGACGCAGGAGAAAGCCGCGCCCCTAATTGTTTCCTGGAGCAGCCTCGAAAAACGCAGGGCCGAATACGAAGAGCTGGTCAGGACAAAAATTCCAGAGAATACCAAAGAAATTGCACTTGCGAGATCGTACGGCGATCTGAGCGAGAACTTTGAATTTAAGGCAGCCAAACAAATGCAAAGCGTGCTGATGCGACGCAAATCCGAGCTTGAGCAAATGCTGCACAACGCACGGGGGACTTCATTTGAAAATGCCGATACGTCGCGGGTGTCCATCGGGACAATCGTCACCCTGCGCACCTTGGAAATGGATAACGAAGAAAGCTATACCATCCTGGGCGCATGGGACAGCGATCCCGATCACCACGTTATTTCGTATCAAACCGCCATCGGACAAGCGTTGCTGGGCCACGAAGTTGGCGAGACGGTGTCCCTGAACACCGAACACAGCACCGCGCAATTTGCGATTGTTTCAATCCAGTCTGCACCGCCGGACCACGCCGCGTCTCCTTCCACTCCTCCTACCGAGTCTGCGGTTGAACCAGCGATAGTTGAGTAGACTAGTTGTTAAATCAGCAATTCGTAGGAGAGAACGCTCAGGCAATACATCGCGGCGGTTTCCACTCGCAGGATGATCGGGCCGAGCGTAATTGGCTGGCAGCCGTGACGACGCGCGAACGCAAGTTCCGCAGGCGTGAAATCGCCTTCGGGGCCAACAAGGATCAAGACACTGCGAGGAGGACGTTGATGCTCATTCGCGTAATCTGCGAGAACTTGCTTTAAGTGTCGCGCACCCGGCTGGAGCGATCCGATCAGTTGCAGGTCAAATGACTCCGCCGCCACCATGGAAAATAATTCTGAAAGTTTTCTCGGCGCATGTACGTGTGGCAGCCAGTTCTGGCCGCATTGTTTGGCCGCCTCAACTGCGATTTGCTGCCATTTCGACTCCTTTTGCGCCGCGCTTTCGGAACCGACTTGCACAATCGTGCGATCGGAAATGATCGGTGCAATTTCAGTGGCGCCGATCTCGACGGCCTTTTGCACAATCAAGTCCATGTTTTTTCCCTTTGGGATTGCCTGTCCGAGTACGATCCGACACGGCAGCGGTGGTGTTTCCGCTTCGTGCAGTTTTTTTAATTCAATTTCATTGTTTCCAAGTTCGACGATTTCCGCGGTGATTTCGCGTCCCCTTCCATTGAAGATGACCAGTTTCTCACCCACTCTCATGCGCAGGACGTCGCGCGCGTGGTGTGCTTCCCCCCCAGCTAACCCGAGTGCGCCAGGATTCCAATCTTGCGGCGAAACATAGAAGCGATGCATGTGACCTATAGGACTAATAGGACAGGTGGGACAAGCAATCTGATTTCTTTACTGGTAGTCAGAGGCGATGAGCGAATTCATCGGCAGCACATCCGTCAGCAATTGGTTTATCGGCAATTCTATCCCGCGCTCTTGAAGCGCTGTAATTAAGCTCTCGGTGGGAATGTTTCCAACCAGTGCGTCCTGCGCGAAGGGGCATCCTCCAAGACCACCGATGGCGGAATCGATTCGCCGACACCCTGCATCGTAAGCAGCGAGCACTTTGGTCGCGGCTTCCCCTGGGGCGCTGTGAAGATGCACGCCAATATCGTAATCGGCGTACTGGTTCGTGATCGATTGTACCAGACGGCGAATCAGATCAGGCGCGGCAACGCCGACGGTGTCAGCCAGCGAAATTGATCGGATGCCGAGCGCCGCCAGTTTCCCTACCGCCAGGAGCAGCTCGTTTTCATTCCATGGATCGCGGTACGGATTTCCGAACGCCATCGAAATATAAACGACGATGGCCAGCCCGGTTGCATCAGCGCTTGTCTTAATCGATTCCAACGCTTTCCATGAGTCTTCGAATGTTTGGTTTTGATTTTTGCGCAGGAATGTTTCAGAAATGGAAAAAGGATAGCCCAGAGTCGTAACGGCTTCGGTTGCAATGGCTCGGTCGACTCCCTTCTCGTTTACCACGATGCCGATGATTTCAACATTGTCTGGTACCTCGAGTTGCTCCAGGACCTTCTCGCTATCAGCCATCTGTGGAACAGCTTTGGGAGAAACAAAGCTTACTGCATCGATATGCTTAAAGCCTGCATCGATCAAAGCACGAAGGTAACGTGCCTTACGTTTCGTTGGGATTTGTCGCTTGAGACCCTGCCACGCGTCACGCGGGCACTCGATCAGTTTGACAGCATTGCGAAACACAGAGACACCGGGGCCTTATTTGAAAAATTCCTTCGCGCGTTCGAAAAAACTCTTGCGCAGAGGCGTATTTTCGTCACCGCAAAGCGCTGCGAATTCCTCAAGCTTGCGACGTTGTTGTGCGTTAAGCCGCGATGGCACTTCGACAATTAAACGTGCGAACAAATCGCCACGTGCGCGCCCGTTGACGTTTGCAATCCCCTTACTTCGCAGTTTAAAGGTTTGCCCGCTTTGCGTGCCCGACGGCACTTTCAGGTGCGCTCTGCCTTCAAGAGTCGGCAAATCAATCTCGCCGCCCAAGGTCGCAACAGAAAAAGGGATCGGTACTTCACAATACAGATCATCGCCTTCGCGCTGAAAAATCTTATGCTCCTTAATATGTATGACGACATAAAGATCACCCGGCGGACCGCCGCGAGTGCCCGCCTCACCGTTGCCTAACGAGCGCAAGCGAGAGCCCTCCCTGATTCCAGCCGGTATTTTCAATTTAACGCGGCTCAATTTTTCCAGGCGTCCTTCGCCCCGGCATTTCTGACACGGTTTCTCAACGACTTCACCAGCACCGCGGCAGTGAGGACACGTCTGCGAAACGTGAAAAAATCCCCGGGAACTGATCACCTGTCCCCGGCCACCACAAGTAGAACACGTAATCGTGCGCGAGCCTGGCTCCGCGCCGCTGCCCTTGCATTTATCGCAAGTGTCGAGTTTCGCGATCTCGATCTCTTTCTCGGCGCCAAACGCTGCCTCCTCCAGCTGGATCTGCATGTCGTAACGCAAATCGGATCCGCGCCTCCGATCTTCTGCCCGTTCGCCGCCTCCGAAGAATGTCTCGAAAATTCCGCCGCCGAATCCGCCGCCGCCGAACACCTCCCGGAAAATCTCGAACGGATCGTGGAAAACGCTGCCACCGAAGCCAGCGCCACCTGGCGCAAACGCCGCGTGGCCAAAACGATCGTAGGCAGCACGCTTGTTGGGATCGATCAAGACATCATACGCTTCGCCTAACTCCTTAAACTTTTCCTCGGCGTGCGGGTCGTCCGGGTTCTTATCTGGATGAAACTTGACCGCCAACTTGCGATAGGCGCGTTTGATCTCCTCATCGGCGGCGCCTCGCTCAACACCCAGAACTTCGTAGTAATCGCGTTTTTCAGTAGCCATTTTCTAAATCCTACTTTGACTCACGCTGATGCTCCGGCTCGATAGAACGACATAGAGCAAACGTAAAAGCACCCGCAAGAGCAGGAGGAGTTCCAGAGCTACTTTGCTGGGCCACTGGAAACAACCACTTTTGCGGGCCGCAGCAAACGCTCCTTCAATCGGTAACCGCGCCGAGTCTGGCGCACCACAAATCCTTCGGAAACTCGATCACTCGGCTCATGAGCGATTGCTTCGTGCACGTTCGGGTCGAACCTTTTCCCCTCAGCCTCGATCGATTGCAGTCCATTTTCAGCCAGCAAGTCGTTAAGTTGTTTTTGGACGAGAACCATTCCGGAATAAATGGGAGAGTCCGCGGCCTGCTCTTTTGCCGCCGCAAGGCCGAGCTCAAAATTGTCAATGATTCCCACCAAGCGCTCCAGCAAAGAGCTATTGGCATATTTTATCGCCTCTTCCTTTTCGCGCGCGGAACGTTTCTTGTAATTCTCGAAGTCGGCCTGACTTCGCAACGCGAGATCGCGAAACCGGTCGAGGTCGCCTTGCAAGCCGGCCAGTGGATCGTCTGTTTCTCCTTGCGCCGCATCGGCGCCGCGCGCCACAGATGAAGGGATCGAATCCGCCGCCGCGGAGTGTTTCATTTGTTTATTTTGTTCGGTAACAGGAATTTTTTTCATGTTTTACGAATGGCAATCAAAGTGATGTCGTCGTTTTGAGGAACCGACCCGGTAAAGTCACGAACGTCCTCGATGATCCTTCTTACAATTGTTTGGGCCCCCTCAATCGCGCTGGCACGCACCGACTGCATCATGCGATCGAGGCCGAACTCGTCTCCCTCGGCATTAAGCGTTTCGGTCACGCCATCGGTATAGAGAACGAGGCAATCATCGCGCTCGAGCGGGACGGCGAAATCGACTGTAAGCCTATCGAACACGTTTCCACTGTCAATGCCCACGACCATTCCCGGCGGTTTTATTGGTGTAACAGTTTGCGAATGTCGCTTGTAAAGCAACGGAGCATCGTGTCCGGCGCGCGCGAGCGTGACCCCGTCCTGTTGGTGATTTAGAATCAGATAGGCCATGCTGATGAACATGTCTTCCTTGATATCGGGATAAAGCTGGCGGTTCACCTTTCGCAAAACATCGGCTGGAGACGGGTTGCGCGCCGCCTCCGCGCGCAAAACGCTGCGGCAAATCGCCATGATAAGCGACGCCGGGACGCCCTTGCCTGATACATCTGCGATGGCCACGCCCAGCCGTTCTTGATCTACCTGAATGTAATCGAAATAATCACCGCTGACCTGGCGCGCGGGCGCATTAATGCCGCTAATTTGAAAGCCGTTAATGGCCGGCGCTTCCGACGGAAGGAGGATGCGCTGAATATCCCGCGCAATCTCGAGATCGTGATCAAGTCGCTTCTTTTCGTTCGCCATGGAATAAATGATGGCGTTGTAGAGCGCAAAAGCAGATTGTTCGGCGATCGATTTAAAAACGACGAAGTCTCCCTGCGAAAAAGGTTGGCCCGCCGGGCCCTGGGCCAGCGCCAGAACGCCCAAGTCCTGGTTCCCATACCGAAGTGACGCGGCCATGATCGACGCGCTGCCGAACGCGCTACCACGCAATTTTGCCAGTTCTGGAGCTTCGGAAAATTCGGCAATGCAGACGGACTGTCCCGTCTGCCAGATCCGTCCAATGAGCCCCTCACCCGGGCCAATCGTGTGCAACCGCAGGAAGCTCTCGAGCGCGATCGGAGCGGCCGCCGCTTGTTGCAAGATATTCGCGGGAACGTCCACTAGCGGTGGACAACCCGTGGAGATAAACGCCGGAGTAAGTTTCCCGCCTGTTCGATCGGCCACGTAAAGCGCGCCGCCGTGGGCGTCCAGAACACGCGTCGCGCCTTCGACAATGAGCCGGTGCAACTCCTGAGGCCGAATGGTTTCCCGGAAAGCCTCGCCGAGGCCATGCAAAAAATCGAAGACAAGCGTTTCCTCGACCTGAATTTCTTCATGAGAGCGCTCCAGCCTTCGTATCCGCCGTAATTGAAACGAAGCGGTAATGATCCATCCGGCGACAGACGCGACAAGCAGTCCGAGAAGAAGAGTCGGCCACATCATGCAAGGGCCAGCTTACTTCGAAGGCGTCTCGTGATGAAGGTCTTGTCTTAAGAAATCGAGAACGTCTTTAAAGCGAAGGATGTTTTCCGGCGCGGCCTCGCAAAGCGCCTCATGCGCTGCCAGCATCGTCTCCGTCTGTTCCTTTTTCCTATCCGCAGGCGACCGGACTGCAGGGGCTCGCTCGAGCGCTCCACAGTCAGGGGGACTGGCACCATTAGCACGAATATCGAATATCTGATCCAAGCCCAACCCGGAGAGAAGCTCCTGGCTACGGTTTCCACAGTGAACGATGTGAAGATGTCCATGCCCTAGCTCCTTCAAACGAAGTGCCACGCTGGCCATCGTTCCCATGAATGTGGAGTCCATCATGGCGCAATCCGCCAAGTCCACCACAAATTCGCGATAACCGCGGTCCAACATCTCACGCGCGAACTCTTTGAGATTTCCGCTGTTGAGGAAACTACCTTTCCCCTCCACTTTCACCCACACGGTTGGGCCGCTCACCCCTACTTGAATAGATGAGTCCACAGTTACTATCTAAAAGATACCAGCCCGAAAGCCATGCTGTCAATGTTCGCCAGAAGTGGAGAAAACCTCAGAAAATGATTCGCAATCCAGAGCACGACAGGCCACATCAGGCAACATTAAAGCAGGAATGAGACGCTCGCACTGGATCTCACTCCCACATGAAGGAGCGATTCTCCGCTACGATCCGACCGTTTTCGATTAACAGACACCGCCATGCGATTACGCGACCATCGTCCAAATAGTCGTCTCCAATGACTTTGAATTCTGTCTTATGAGTGCCGCGCACATTTTGATATGAAATTTCCTGCGCCTGCACGTGCTCGTGCAGTTTCTCCTGGCGATATTCCAAACGCACCGTGACATCGGAAGGGCGCTTGGCCCGCCAGTAGAAATCGAGGTAATTGCCGAAACGTTGACGCTGGTCGAGCGCCGTAACGGCTCCAAAGAGCCGATACTGGCGCTCAAAAGTGATGGGAGCATCCTGCATTGTCGCCGTTTTCTGGCCTGGCGAATTCGATTTCCCGCCAAGCGTGCTCGAACTCTGCCGGGCGCGCTGCCCCGGTTTTGGCGGTTTCTCGCTCAAGAAGAATAACTTCGTTTTTCGAAACTCGAAATCGTTGCTTAACGCCACCGGCAGTGGCGAGATTTTTTCCACAACCCTTGGTTCTACGCGCTCACGCGCAGCCTGACTGGGGACAACAATAGTCAAAGAGCTCAAAGCCAAGAGAGCAGCCACAAACCTCATTCACCTAATAGAGCCGAATTTTGAAGGGGGTGTCAACGAGCTACCGCACATCACGGTTCTTTCGCTTCTATGGAACTCACGCGAATCTGAAAGTAAATTTTAGTCTTATGATTGAAGTTCGTTATGCGCGCGGGGCCTATCTACCCCATCAGGATTTATGGCTCGATCCTGGGGACCCAAAGCGATTCGCTTTCGTCTCGCATGCGCATAGCGACCACATTGCGCCACATCAGGAAATCATTGTTTCCGAGCGGACGGCACGCCTGATGCAAAGCCGGATGCCAGGCTACCGCGTGGAACACATTCTGCCGTTCGGTGAAAGACGAACGGTGCACGGGGTCGACGTTATGCTGTTGCCAGCCGGGCATATCTTTGGTTCGGCTCAATGCTTCCTTTTTGCTGGCAACGAGACTTTGCTTTACACGGGCGATTTTAAGCTGCGTCCCGGTAAATCCGCGGAGCAAGCCGAGTGGCGCAAGGCGGATACACTTATCATGGAGACGACATTCGGCCTGCCACGCTATCAATTCCCGCCGGCGGAACGAGTCATCGACCAAATAATTGCGTTCTGCCGGGAAACAATTGATGAGGGTGAAGTACCCGTTCTCCTTGGGTATTCGTTAGGCAAAGCGCAGGAGATTCTCTGTTCGCTTGATTCAGCTGGGTTGACGCCGATGCTCCACGGTTCGGTTTATCAGATCACCCGAATCTACGAGCAGTTTGGCCAATCTTTTTGCAAATATCTTCGCTACAACCCAAAGGATGTTGCTGGAAAAGTTTTGATCTGTCCACCCAGCGCGAACCATTCGCGGATGTTGGAAAAGATTGGACGCAAACGGGTCGCGATGATTAGTGGCTGGGCTGTCGATCCAAACGCAACCTATCGCTATCAGGTTAACGCAGCGTTTGCACTCTCCGATCACGCTGACTACAGCGATCTGCTTCGCTATGTCGAACTCGTAGGGCCGCGACGCGTGTTTACGCTCCACGGTTTCGCTGCTTCATTTGCGCGTGATTTGCGCGAACGTGGCATTGAAGCCTGGGCGTTGAGCGAAGAAAACCAGATGGAGTTTATGCTGGCACAACTTACTGCCGGTCCTTCCGTTGGTGCATCGGGGCCCGAACTCCGCACGGAAGCCAGCCGCCCTGTTACATCTGAATTCCTCGGCTTCGCGAATGTTGGTGAAGCTATCGCTGCAACTCCGGCCAAACTGGAAAAAATTGGGCTGCTTGCCGATTATCTCCGCGGCCTAACGAACGAGCAACTTCCAATCGTGACACGCTACTTCACCGGCAAGGCGTTTGCCCAGAGCGATCCGCGCACCCTGCAGATCGGTTGGGCCATAATCTTCCGTGCACTGCAAGCGGCCACCAAAATCGGCGACGCGGAGTTTCACCGCGCCGCGAGTACTCATGGAGATGCAGCAAAAACCGCGTTCGAAGTTCTCGATGGAAGAACGACACCGCAACCATTCACCATCCGCGAATCGGACGACTTGTTTGAAGATCTCCACCGTGCACGCGGTCCGATCGTTAAGGCCGAGCTGCTGCGAAATCGATTCTCAAAATTGTTTGGGCGCGAAGGTCAGTACGTCGTTAAGATTCTCACTGGAGATCTTCGCATCGGATTGCGTGAGGGTTTGGTCGAGGAGGCGATCGCGAAAGCATTCGGCACTGCGCTGGAGCAGGTAAGAGAGGCCAACATGTTGTTAGGCGACATTGGGCAAACCGCGCTGCTCGCTTCGCGCAACGAGCTGGCCCATGCGCAGTTGTCACTCTTTCGTCCGATTAAGTGCATGCTTGCAACTCCTGAACCCACAGCCGAAGCCGTGTGGAAACGGTTCGCCGAAGCTGCAGGGGATAGCCGGGAACTGGCGCCACTCTCGCCGACTACCGTTTATCTGGAGGACAAGTTCGACGGTATTCGCGCGCAGTTGCACCGTAGCGCGCGACAGGTCGAGATTTTCTCTCGCGATTTACGGCGTATTACAGGTCAATTCCCGGAATTAGCCGGTGAGGCCAGGAATTTCCAGGAGGAGCTGATCATAGACGGCGAAATTATTGCTTTCGAGAAGGATCGCGAACTCACCTTTTTCGATCTGCAGAAGCGGCTGGGGCGGAGGAACGACGGCGCCGATTTGTTTGCACGTGCGGCGGCAGACGTGCCAGTCGCGTTTGTAATCTTCGACCTTCTTTGGTTGGACGGCCGGTCATTGTTAAAGGCTCCGCTGCACGAGCGGCGAAGACATCTGAGTAGCGTGCGATTGCCTTCGCATTTTCAAATTGCCAAGGTCGTGCCTGCTCATTCTGCTGCTGAGATCGAACAAATATTTCAACAGGCGCGGCAGCGCTTAAATGAAGGGCTAATGATCAAAGACCCGGAGAGTTTCTATCTACCCGGTAACCGCGGCATGTTTTGGTTTAAACTCAAGAAAGAACTGGCGACACTGGATGTCGTGGTCGTGGGTGCTGAGTTTGGGCACGGTAAACGCAATAATGTGTTGAGCGATTACACATTTGCTGTGCGCGATGAAACTACTGGTAAGCTTCTCCCGATTGGTAAGGCTTACAGCGGTTTAACCGACGCGGAGATTGCAGAGCTGACTGAGCACTTCAAGCAGAACACGATTACAGACCATGGCCGATATCGCGAAGTGAAACCGGACGTGATTCTCGAAGTGGCTTTCAATTCAATTCAGCCCAGCTCACGCCACGCCAGTGGATTGGCATTGCGTTTCCCGAGAATCAAGGCAATCCGGCGCGACAAGACTGCTGATTCAATCGACACACTGCAATACGCGCGCGAACTGGCAGCGCAACGCGCAAACTCATTGGCGAGTTCGAGCTAAACGGATTGGTCAACGCCTCGTACTTACTGGGGCGTGGAAGACGGAGATGCTGAAGTCGCCTCCGCGCCCGTGCCGACGGAGGTGCTGGTATCGGCAGAACCGCTGGGGTTGCCAGACGCGCTCGCGTCGGCAGGCGCTCCGGCGCCGGAATTGGGTTGTGGCCTCATGGATCGCATTTTCTGTAGTGCCTCCATCCTGCGCTGCCTTACAGCGCGCAGCTCTTCAATTCTCTTTTCCCTGCTAGCCTTGAGCTGTGAGTTATCGGGCGGCACTAAACCGGGAGGGATCGTTGCTGAAGGCGGTCCACCCGAAGACCCATCCCTTTTCAGAGCTCGCAATTGAGCGTCGGCTGGAACCGTGGCCGCACGCGCGATTGCTTCTTTCTTCTCGGCCAATGCCAATGCCTTCTCTCGTTCATCCAATGCTTTCTCGCGCGTATCCAGCTCTGCCTTCCGTTGAGCGAGTTGTTGTTCGGCCGCTGCATCCTGTTTTTGGCAGGAGCAAAACATCGCTAAAGGAATGAGCATCGAGAACGCAAGGAGTTTTTTCATATCAGAGGTCGTATTTTTAGGTTTTCCGTTAGTTTCGCCCGAACAAACCGAGGGGACGGCTGCTAGTCAAATGAAAGTTAACGCGGCTGCGGCGTAGTGGAACTTGCTGGCGCCACGACGAAAGACTCAATCTGACCACGGCGAAAACGCTGAATATTGGCAAAGACGGCAACTAGCGCCAGTGCTGCGACGATGACGATCATCAGCACAACAGCGCTTTTTGGGATCCGAGGTGATAGAAGTTTTTCGGCAGGTTGCTGGGGCACATTCACGTTTGAAGTATCGATATCGATCTCGCGCACGCAAGGAGGCCTTATTCGTTTCCGTGCTCGACGAAGGCAATTACCTACGTCAGTTCAAGTGCAAAGCCGCGATTGCCTCCATAACTCGCTGACTTAGCCGGTTATAGAGGTCTTTCCCTGGTGGATTTAAATCGGCACCTGTAAAGAAAATCGGTTCTCCTATTACGATAGTAATTGGAACAAGGTGCAAACCGCCGCCACCGCGTGGCAGGGCTTCGTGAGCGCCAAAGATCCGCATAGGCACCACTGGCGCCAGGGTTTTTGCAATGACGAGACCCAATCCCGCCTCGGCTGGCTGCAAGCTACCGTCGACAGTGCGCGAGCCTTCCGGAAAGACCAAGGCCGCGTTCCCAGCTTTTAGAACACGAATTAAGGCCTTCAACGCGCTGCGGTCGATGCCCTCTTGATTGACCGGAATTACATTGAGCTTCGGCAAAAGCCAGCCGAGAGGCGGCACATCCAGCAACGTTCGCCGCGCCAGAAAGTAGACGGCCCGATCAGACGCGGTACCGGCAAGCGGGGGATCGAGATAACTCTGATGGTTCATTGCGAGAATTACCGGCCCACTCTGAAGCATGCGTTCCCGATGAATTACACGAAAATGGAAAAACAAGCGGCCAACAAGGCGACTAAGATGGTAACCGAGCCAGTAATAGAAATTCATTTAACGAGTAAACGAATTAGCGGTTCAGCGTTTGTTTTCACTCAATTTTGAACCCGATAAATCGACAGGCCCATTTTTTTGAGTAGGCCGATGATCTGGTCAATGACCTGCTGAATCGTAAGATGGGACGTGTCGATAACATTCGCATCTTTCGCGATCACCAGCGGTGAGACGAGACGTAAAGAATCAGCGCGATCACGAATGGCGATTTCGTCGCGCTCTCCTTGTGCAGCTCGACGCTGGAGACGCACCTCAGGCGAAGCATCAATGTAAAATTTGTAGGGCGTGTCGGGAAAAACGACCGATCCAATATCCCGGCCTTCTACGATCAGATCGTGGCTTTGTGCGTCCTCGTGCAGTTTCTTCGCGACAAGCTGACGAACCACCGGGAACTGACTGACGCCTGCAACGCTTTTGTTCACAGGATCATCACGCAAGTGCTTCCCGGGATCCACGCCACCAATCAGAATGCGCGACTCATTGTCTTGCAGGCGACACGTGATGCCGGCGACCTGGAGGGCGCCCGCGATATGATCACTTTCTTCAGGATGGATCTTTTTTTGCAGGATGTGCCAGGTGATTGCTCGATAAATGGCGCCAGAATTAACGTATACAAATCCCAGGCGCCGGGAGAGCTCTCGCGCGATACTGCTTTTTCCGGAGGCCGCTGGGCCATCAATGGCAATTACCCGATGGCAACATGGCTGGGAAGCTTGCATAAAGATGAGGCCCGTCACTTTAGCCGGTAGACGTGCGGGCGTGCAACGGGTGCCGTGCGTAACGCGGACGTCAAAATGAGAGAAAAACGGCCAACCCTCAACGATCTGAAGTGCACATTGGATGTTGAGCGTTAAACGTTCCGCGTTGAAGGATGAGACATTCCGCCATGGGCTCAATTACAGCGAGTCATGCTTCTTCCTCCACAGGCCCGGGAGTAAGTGAACCGATCACAGGCGTGCTGATTTGCATCCGCTTTTGATTTGTGAACTCTTCAAGGACGGCTTCAAATCCAGGATAAGATTCACTAATACAATCAGCTTCCTGGACAACGGTTTCGCCATCAGCGAACAAACCCGCAATGGCAAAGGCCATCGCAATACGATGGTCCCCAAAACTGGGCACGCGGACCCCGTGCAGAGGAGCCGGACCAAGTATCTCAAGGCCATCGTTCATTTCAGCAACCTGCGCTCCCATGGCACGCAAATTGTGCGCAATTGCAGCGATGCGATCGCTTTCCTTCACGCGCAATTCTTCTGCGTGGCGAATAATCGTTTTGCCTTCCGCAAGGGCGCCGGCGACTGCAAGAATCGGCAGTTCATCGATAAGCTGCGGTACTTCTTTACCCTGAATCACAGTGCCTTTGAGCGGGAAACCGGTGACTTCAACAATTCCGCGCGGTTCGACCTGATCGATGTCCTCAATGGCCTCGCGGACTTGCGCACCCATCCGAAGCAGAACGCCGAGTAAAGCCGTTCGTGTGTGGTTCAAACCAACATCGCGAACGAGCAGATGACCTCGTCGTTGCGCCGCAGCGGCAACCAGCCAAAAGGCTGCGGAAGAAATGTCCCCTGGAATGCCAAAGTCGCGCGACTCTGGCACTTGGTCGCCGAACACGGCGACGCTGCCATTTCCGTCCACCGCTGTTCGAACTAGAAAATAATCAAACATCATCTCCATATGATTCCGAGTCGGTGCCGGCTCGATCACGATGGTCTTGCCCTTTGCAAAGAGGCCGGCTAGCAGCAACGCGCCTTTGACCTGCGCGCTTGCCACGGGCGGTCGATAACGAATCCCACGCAAGGAACCGCCTTGAATCCGCAGCGGTGGCGTCTCTTCGGGACCTTCTGCGACAATATTCGCACCCATCTGACGAAGCGGCCCGATGACTCGCTCCATCGGACGTTTTGACAGCCCGGTACCCGCGACAAGCCGACTTTCAAATGTTTGCCCAGCAAGCAGCCCGGCAAGAAGACGCATAGTCGTACCGGAATTGCCGCAATTGATTTCGCTTTTAGGCGGCGTAAGGACCCTCTTTTTCCCGTGCACGATCAACGTGGCCGGCTCGGGTTGTTCGATCTTGATCCCCAGCGCGCGCAGCGCGTTCACGGTATGCATACAATCTTCACTGGGAAGAAACCCTTGCAGGGTGCACACTCCATTCGACAAAGCGGCGATAATTACCGCACGATGCGAGATGCTTTTATCGCCGGGTACAGTAATCTCGATGTCAATTCGAGGTGCCCGTTTTACCCGCAACTCCATAGATAAGAAGAAACCGTTGGTGGATACTCAATGCGGGATGCCCAATAAAGGCAGGCGCTGCGCCAATTCAGCACGCACCATCAGCCTCGAACCCCCTCAAGGCAACCCGTTACGGAACAAGAAAGATTTTGTCCGTGTACGGATCCTTTACTTCTGTCCCCGGAGGAAATCCTTCCACATCGATATATTTGCCGGGTGAATATGGACTCTCTACCAGGTGAGGCTTGCCAGGAACGGGGATTCCGTACGGATAATCCCCTTTTGCGACCTTCGTCGGCGCGGCTGGTGGAGGAGGTGGTGGCGCTGCCGCGGTTTCCACGGGCGGTGTACCTGTAGGTTGAACCGGGCCATTCGGGTTAAATGGTTGTTGCGGCGGCGGGTACTGTTCAGGTTGGGTGGGGCCATAGCTCGCCGCCCGATGTCGGGAGGGTGGCGGCTGCGGCTCTTCACTGCATGAGGCGACGAGGAAGGCCGTGAACAGAGCAAGCGACAATGAGAATTTCATAAATGGAAAATACTGTCACAATCGTATCCACAGTCAGAGTGGTTGCCAATCATTAAATCGCCTTTTTGTTCACGCTGGGAGATGCTTTCGCAAAAATTGGTGCGGATACAATGACAGTCCGCGTTTCATCCGATTCCAAGATAGAGATGTCGAGGTCCAACAACTCCCACGCAGAAATCTTGATAGTGGATGATGATGCCTTGAGCCGCAAAATCCTGGCGCAGGTATTGACGTCTGCCGGCTATAACTGTCAGGTCTGCGGGAACGGCGCCGAAGCATTGGAGATGATTCATGCCGAGCCGCCTTCGCTTCTGTTGCTAGATTTCGACATGCCAGGGGCAAATGGGGCGGAAGTGTTAAAAGAGCTTCGCTCGGATCAACACCAGGAAGTCGCACAGGTGCCGGCGATTATGTTGACCGCGCACGGAAGTGAGGAAAGCGAAGTCTCTTGTCTACACGCCGGCGCAGATGATTTTGTGACCAAACCAGTCAATACCGCAGTGTTGCGTGCTAGAATCGAGACCCAGCTTCGACTCCGTTCCATGAGGCGGCAATTGGAGATGCAAAATGAGGAACTCGAACAATGGCGCCACGACCTCGAGCGCGACCTCGCGGCAGCGCGTCTAACACAGCAATCGCTAATTCCCCAAAAGCCCCTGGTGCTGCCCGGATGGGAGGTTGCAACCTGTTATCGCCCCGTAATCCAGGTGGGCGGGGATATCTACGGCTGGCTGCGAATGAAGAATGGCCGGATATTGTTTTGGATCGCTGATGGCTCCGGTCATGGGGCCGCTGCTGCACTGCTAACAACGCTGGCAAAACTTCTTTTTCACCATGGCAATATGGAACACGGCTCGCCGGCCAGCGTGATGGAGGCCGTCAACGACGACTTTCGCAGCATTTTTGGCGGGCGCTCCTTCATGACAGCGATGTGTGTTGCCCTCAATCACACAGATGGAAGCGCGCACGTAGTAGGAGCAGGTCATCCACCGCTTCTCATCGTTCGCCATAACGGTGCAACGGAATCGATCGCATCCGTGACCCCCCCGCTGGGTCTGATCGAACGCCCCAAGTTTCTGGAAACCCCGGTCGACCTCAAACCGGGAGACTCCTTCCTTCTTTATACCGACGGCTTGTTTGGCTCGTCAAAAAATGACGAACCTCGTCTGACGCCACGGCAGTTGGAGAAGATGCTGGATCACTCCGCTCCGACCGCCGAAGTGTTACTCAAGAGAATTTTGGAGCGAGCGACGCCAAATAATGAGGAAGAGTCCCTGTCCGATGACATGACAGCTCTGGCGGTGCGTCGGGTAGCCCCCTGAATAAATTTTTCGTTTGCTCAAAATTAGTGTTGCTCTCTCTCAAGCGAAACGTTAATCAGCCTCCATGCCGAAAACCAAAAAGAAAACTTCCAAGCGCAAACCGAATCCCGCCTTCATGAGACCGGTCCAGCCTGACGATAAGCTTGCTGCCATTGTCGGGTCGCAGCCGCTACCACGCTCGGAGCTCACCAAAAAGCTCTGGAACTATATCAAGAAGCACGGTTGCCAGGATAAAAAGAAACGAACAATGATCAACGCCGACGACTCACTCCGGCCGGTATTCAATGGCAAAAGCCAGGTGAGTATGTTCGAGATGACCAAGCTCGTCTCGAAGCATCTGCGGTAGATCCCAAACCCGTCGATAGCCCGGCGTTGGTTCGCCGGGCTATTTGCGGAGTGAAAAAATAATTGCGCGCAGGACCCGAATCCTTTCGGGCTCTTGCGCCAGGTAAGATTTCCATCGAAGATGGTGACGTGAAAACCTACCGTTTTTTTCTTTTCGCGGTCGCGCTCTGTGTTCTTATCTCCGGACCGGCCGCCAGCGCGGAGGAGTCTGGCTGGCTCACTGATTTCAAGAAAGCGCAGCAAGAGGCCAAGGCTGGTAACAAATTGCTGTTGCTCGATTTTACCGGCTCGGACTGGTGCGGCTGGTGCAAAAAGTTCGACAGAGAGATCCTGTTGAAGCCGGAGTTTAAGGAGTACGCGCGCGACAATCTGGTCATCGTGGAACTCGATTTCCCGCGTGGCAAACCGCAAAGTGCCGAGCTTAGAAGGCAGAACCGAGAGCTCGCGCAACAATATGAGATGGTAGGATTCCCCACTATTATTGTGCTCAATGCCGACGGGCAAAAGGTCTGGCGATACGACGGTTTTTTCCCAGATGGAGTCGCCGCTTTCATCGCGCAACTGCAGAAATTGCGGAAGGGTTGAACGCACGTTGAATTCTGCCGCGAGAAAAATCGCCCGCGGATTTGTTGCTTGAGTGGGGTAAAGGCAGCCGCGCCTTGCGTAACCGGCAGCCTCTGCTAGATACGCACTCAGCTTCCCCACGTTCCCGTTTATGTGTGCTTACCGTTTGCTGTTCTTTTGTTTCGCCACCTTAAGCTTTGCACTTGAGCTTGGAGCAGAACCTACGCCAGCAAAGCGAGTTGCAGCACGAGAGATTCGAGCAACGCCGGAAGAACCGAGCATTACGTTTAACTCGGTTCATGTCGACGGCCCTTACATCGCGTTGACGTTTGATGATGGACCAAGCGCGGCATTGACCCCAAAATTGCTCGACTTGCTCGCCGCGCATCACATCAAGGCAACGTTCTTTGTAATCGGCGAAAACGTCGCGGAACATCCGGAGATCGTTTCGCGAGCAGCACGCGAAGGTCACGAGATAGGCAACCACAGTTGGTCGCATCCTAATCTTGGCAAAATGTCGGACGAAAGTGTTCGCCGCCAACTCCGGCAAACCGACGATGCCATCAAGAGCGCCACCGGAAACCGCCCAACGTTGATGCGGCCGCCCTATGGGTCGATCACCGCCCGCGAGAAACGCTGGATTCACGATGAATTCGGCTACGACATTATTCTTTGGGACGTAGATCCGTATGACTGGAAACGCCCCGGTCCAGCTGTAGTCCGAGCTCGCATTCTTAAAGAGACGCGGCCCGGATCGATCGTGTTATCCCACGACATTCACCCGGGAACGATCGAGGCTATGCCTTCAACTTTTGATGAACTCGAGGCAAAGGGGTTCAAGTTCGTCACGGTATCCGAGCTAATTCGAATGGCGGCGGCTCAACCCTCCCATCCGAGTCCTCAGCCGAGCGGAAGCGTTTCACCGAACGCCACTGGATTTGCTTTTCCGACTCCCTCCCCAACGTCTTCGCAAAGCCGTTAGCCTGACGCCGTAGATCCCCTACTTTTTCGCGGCACCAAGTCCGCGATCTGCCATCCGCTGCTCGGTCTGACGACGCGCGATCACAAAGTGATTATTTTCACCGTAGCTTCGCCAGGGGCCCGGCGGTACATCACGAACTTCGACGAATTGCCAATCGGTCACGTCGGTGGGCGCCAGCGCCAGGTAATCGCGCACGGCCGGTGAAACATCCAGGCCAGCACCGTGATTAAGATTCGGTTTGGGACGCTCATTTCCAAACACGTACTGAAAGTGGTCCGTGCGAAACGGACCGCAATCCTCCCATTGCGCATAACAGGTGCGATTGCCTTTACGAATCGCAATCCAGCGGTCTCGGCATACCGACTGTCCCGGTCCTCTGTACTCATGTTTAAACCACGGAATCACCAGCGGGGCTTCCGGTTTGAACTGACCATGTGTGACATCGTTGTAGGGCAACGCACAGTAAAAAGGGTTTTGCTTGGGAATAAAAGCTATTGGAATGTAATTTCGCCGTGCACCGGCATCCGGGGTATCCGTTCCGCCATAATTCTCCGTCCAATTAAAGTCCCAAGAACTTTTGTAGTTTGGAACCGGATTATTGCCTCCGGCTTGTTCTCCAACCCAAAACACCGTGGTCACGATATTGGTCTTCCACGGATACCGCTGGACCGCAGGACGCGAGCTGGTCGGAATAAAAACCTGCGGCTCTACTTTGAGCAGGGCCTGCTCCCGAAGTTTCATAGCGTACTTCGCGAAGTCCGCCGCCGTGGCATAAGGGGAAGTGGATTGCTCGTCCCCAAAAACTTTCGGGGCGCAAGCAATTGCGAGAGTGGCACAAGCCGCAAGAAGTCTCCTCATCTTCAAACGCCGCCACTTCCTATCCGATTCCGCGCCCTTACGCAAGGCGAAATTTCCAACCGTCAGCGGCACTGGTAATCACTGGCTTAATCGCGGCGCATTACCGTGGCGTTCTTGAATTGATGATCGTCCCGCTCTGGGTGGTCCAGTGTGTAGTGAAGCCCACGGCTCTCCTTACGGAATAGCGCCGAATCGACTATCAAGGCGGCTACTGCCGCCAGGTTGCGCAACTCCAGCAGGTCAACCGATACTTTAAAGTTCCAATAGAACTCGCGAATTTCGCGCTGGAGATTTCGCAACCGAGCGCTGGCGCGCTGCAACCGCTTGTCCGAGCGCACGATTCCCACGTAATCCCACATTAAGCGTCTGATCTCATCCCAATTGTGGTAGATCACAACCAGTTCGTCTACGTCCTGCACGTTTCCCGATTTCCATTCCGGCAACGGAACGTTGTGTTTTGAGACGCGTCTTGCTCGCACGGCCACGCCTGCCGCGCGGTGCGCCACCACCAAGCCTTCCAACAACGAGTTGCTCGCCAGTCGATTCGCGCCGTGCAACCCAGTGCAGGCGACTTCCCCAATCGCATACAGCCCGTGCAAACTTGTCGCGCCATTCACGTCCGTTTTGATTCCACCGCATTGATAATGCGCAGCGGGTACTACGGGAATTGCCTGCTTCGACATGTCGATCCCAAACCGCAAACAGGTCTGATAAATGTGCGGGAAACGTTCTTGAATAAATTCCGGTGATCTGTGCGTAACATCTAAAAACACGCACTTTGCGCCCGAGCGCTTGATCTCCGCGTCGATTGCGCGTGCTACGATATCCCGCGGCGCCAGTGAACCGCGCGCGTCGTAGCGCTTCATGAAATCTTCGCCGCGATTGTTACGCAAGATGCCCCCCTCACCACGCACTGCTTCTGAAATGAGAAACGATTTCGCCAGCGGATGAAAAAGACATGTGGGATGAAACTGGATGAACTCCATATTTGAGATCTCAACGCCCCCGCGCCATGCCATCGCCACGCCGTCTCCGGTCGCAATGTCGGGATTGGTGGTGTAAAGATAAACCTTTCCGCAACCACCGGTTGCAAGAACAATCCGATCCGATCGAATGGTTTCAACCTCTCCAGTTTTTTCATCCAGAACATAGGCGCCAAGACAGCGATCTTCTGCTGCAAAACCGAGCTTGGCAGCGGTGATCAAATCAACCGCCATATGATTTTCCATTAGCTGGACGTGTGATTGCCGGCCCATCTCGCGTAGCAAGGTATTTTCGATCTCCTTCCCGGTTACGTCTCGTACATGGAGAACTCGGCGCTTGGAATGGCCCCCTTCTTTACCGAGATCAAGCTCACGATGTCCGGAAATCTCACGCTCATCGAAATGCAGACCTACTTCTACGAGCTCGCGGATGCGTTCTGGACCTTCAGTGACAATTGTACGCACAATCGCCTCGTCACAAAGGCCAGCGCCAGCTTCGAGTGTATCGCGCACGTGCAACTCGAACGAATCTTCATCGCTTGTTACGCAGGCGATCCCACCTTGCGCCCAGGCGGTATTCGTGTCGGAGCCTTTACGTTTCGTTATAACAGCTACCGATCCGTGCTTTGCCGCCTTCAATGCAAAACTCAGGCCGGCGATACCGCTGCCAATCACCACGAAATCGAATTCCTTCATCCCAACCGAATATTGTCTATCAAGCGGGTTCTGCCGAACGAGACGGCAAGCGCGAGCAGTGAATTTGGCCTCACCGTTTCAATGGGTTGCAGAGTTTCCGAATCAGTAACCTCCACGTAATCAATCCGCGCCAGCGGCGCTTCCTCGATTACTTTGCTGACAAGAATGACAATTTCTCTCGCAGATTTGTTGCCGGCATTTGCCGCTGCCAACAAAGCCCTATGCAAAACTGGTGCCTGCTTCCGTTCTTCGATATTCAAATATTGATTGCGCGAGCTATATGCCAGACCGTCTTCTTCGCGCACCGTAGGCACTGCAATGATGTCGATCTTGAAATTGAGGTCGCGCACCATTCGACGGATAATGACGAGCTGCTGAAAATCCTTCTCGCCAAACAAAGCCGCATCAGGCGAAAGAATGTTGAATAACTTTGCAACAACCGTGCAAACACCGCGGAAATGCCCGGGGCGCGATTTGCCTTCCAACGTATTTGAAAGAGACGACTCCTCGACGAACACGGAGCGATGGTCAGCGTACATCTGCGCAACGCTGGGACGGAACAAAAGATCAACCCCGGCATTCCGGCAAAATTCCTCGTCCGTCTTTTCCGGGCGCGGATAACGTTCGTAATCGCTTCCAGGTTCAAACTGTAGCGGATTAACGAATATGCTCAATGCCACCTCGCCATCGTGGCCAGCATGTTTACGGGCGCAACGAACCATTTCCCCATGCGCCTTGTGCAAAGCCCCCATGGTGGGAACAAGCACACGGCGTTTAGCACACGGCTGCGCCTGCGCCTCGGCCATCGTCGTAATGACTCGCATCTTAGAAACAGAGCTGCTCATGGACGCAAATATCCAGAGATCCCCCAGCCTCTGCATGAAGCTACAGCGAGGCAAGCGACTTCGCTCGGAACGACAAATGCGGTCACGTTGTTTCGAGCCAAATAGCTTGCCTGGCAAAGCGGAAATTCTTGTGACCAAAATTTTCCCATCCAGCCCGCAGGGCGAGATCACGCATCTCAGAAAAGGAGAACGCTCGAATGGCGGAGAGCCGTGCATCATAACGCGTCATCGCCTCGCGGAAAATCAGCGTAGTCAAAAGGTAAACGCCCGCGACAAGGGAAAAACTTCGTCGCAGATCCGACACCAGGACAAACCTTCTGGATACCTGGCAACACCGGTGCAGAAGCCGCACCGCATCCTCGTTGCTAAAGTGGTGAAGCGCCAGCGTACAAAGCGCGATATCGTATGCTTCAACGGAATTCCATTGGAGAATGTTGGCTTCGCGGTAGGAGATCTCCGGATAATCGGCGCTCAGTCTTTGGGCGATTTCCAATGTGGCCGGCTGGTGATCCAAGGCATCAATCTCCACCCTGGCTCGAATCTTTCGCGCATGATCGACAATCAATCGGGGGATATCGCCTGAGCCCGTTGCCAGATCGACTACGCGCAATTTGTCGGCCGGTTTAATCCACTTGTGAATAAAACCCAATACAAGGCGATAGCTTCCGAACCAGCGATTCAATTGCCGAATACGTTCCAGATCGCGCTCCAACTCGGCGGGCACGGGGTGCTCCCGATCCATCATCTCCAGCACGGCCGGATCGAAACTTCGCTTCATTTACTGAATGGCGCTCTATGAGCGGTGTAAGGCTAATACAACAGTTATCGACCCCGGCTACAGTGATAGGAATTTTCGCCACGATTCTGGGAGCGCGGTCGTTTCGACTTCACTCGCGATGCGCCCTTCGAATTCGGGACGGAAAACCATGCTCGTCCCATAAGCCATGATCACGTCTTCTGTGCCTTCAACGCGAATGGCGTGCGCCACCCCCGGTGGAATTATGACCCCGACATTGTTATTACTGCGATGATTGTCGCCATCCACATAGAACCGCATCACTCGCCGCGGTAACCCGGCACGGATATCGCACAGGATTATTTCGACGCGGCCCTGAATAAAAAACATCACGTCCCATTGTTCTTTGTCATAGCTCCGCACTGAATAATTATCCGGCTCATCGATATACAGCCTGCGCAACCAATCCACTGCATCAGTATTTTCTGGAATGCTCGGCGGGTGCACGTGAAAGCCCTTGGCAGTTCCCGAAAACATCCGAGCAGCTGACCATTGCCTGGGCCAGAGACCGATCTGCGCGAGAATGCCTTCGTCGCGCCGTACAAATTCGCCGAAAAGTCCACGGTGTCGCTGCGGGTGAATTTTCCGGGCGAAAATTTCCACGCCTGGAATCCACGCGTCCTTAATCTCGCGCTGGCTGCCATCCGCAGCGGCGAGGTCACCGGCGTCTACGCCCCGCTGTGAAAGCTCCCGGGTGAAGGACGCAGCGCGGTAATCTCGCGTGTTTAGGCTTTTTCGCACCCCAACGTCGATACCTTCCCACAGATTTCCTTCGCGTTTACTCATTTCGATTCAATATCTTGTTTGCCTAACGAGAAATCTGCCCGTTCACGAGACAGATTAGGATTGTAATAAGGATCACTCTGTAAAATGTCTCCCCAACGCTCGCGCATAATCGCCTCGCCTTGCACGTCGATCTCATCTGATGGCGCTTCGTGCCAGCAAAGTTTTGCGAACGGAGTGTAAACAATCAAATAACCCGCTCGCCTCATTTTCAGACAAAGATCGACATCGGCTAACGTGCCTCCCAGATCCGCATCGAATCCGCCTGTTCGCTGAAGAACTTCACGCCGCGTAAGCATACACGCGCTCGAGACAGCGCTACAGTTTCGTGTCACCTGCAACTGGCGATTCGTGCCCAGATGTTCTCCCAGAAAAGCGTGAAACGCTGGCTGTGCGGTGTTATTGACACCCACGACTGTTCCCGCCTGTTCAATGGCGCCGTTTGGATTTAGCAATTGTGCCCCTACGGCGCCGACTTCGTCTCGCTGGACGTGCTCGGCCATGATTGTCAACCAATCCGGTTCGATCGGTTCGATGCTTTCCTCCAGGAAAAGAATCCATGGATCGTTGATTTGGTTTATCGCAAAATTCTTTACCGCGGAGTCATTGGGCTCCCCTGAAAAACGCAGCAAATGATGAGGGAAAGGCGATGAAAAATCCGGTGCGCCAGGGCATTTATCGTCTTGAACGATCACAATCTTATAATTCGGGTAACTTGTTCTGCTCGTCACGCTGTCGATGCATCGCTTGAGGGATTCTAGGCCCTGGCGACTCCAAATGATCACTGAAATTCTTTTCGGTTCCGACAGTCTGCGTCTGACCCGGAAGGCGTGTGTGCGCCAGTCCACAGCGACACGAGCCGCCTCGCCGCGGCGCTTCAGGTGACCTTCAATCGCGAGCCGCGACGCTTCGAGTTGTTCCGGTTTTTGACGAACGCTGATCGCGCTGGAGCTTTGGGACCGCCTCCAATGATACAAGATTCGAGGGATATGATGAATTTCTCTGGCTTGCTCGATCACTCGAAAAAACAGGTCATAATCCTGTGCGCTATCAAATTGCGAACGAAAGCCGCCAGCCTTTTGAGCCAAATCGCTGCGCACGGCGGTTAAATGGCCAATGTAATTGTAAGAAAGGAAAAAATCGGGCGACCAATTTGGCTTAAACAAAGGAGCCTCGAAACCGTCGTCGCCGAGCTTGTCTTCATCGGAATATATCAAATCAGCATCTGGATGGGTTTGCAAAAGTTTCACAATCTGGAAAAGCGCATCGGACTCGATCACGTCGTCGTGATCGAGAAAAGTGACCCACTCCCCCTGGGCGAGTGCTAGTCCCTGATTCGACGCTGCCGAAATGCCTTCATGTCTTCCGAGGTTTTTCAGTATGATACGCCGATCGCGAGTGGCGAGTACACGCAGCGCCCGGAGCAGCCTGGGGTCGCTCGATCCATCGTCGATTAACAGGAGCTGCCAATTTTCATATGCTTGCGCGATTACCGATTCAATTGCTTCCTCCAGCCGTGGCACCGGAGTGTCGAACACTGGCGTTATGACGCTAATGAGTGGCCTTGAAACAAACCCGCGCGATTCGCTCCGCATTCGCTCAAGATCGCGCGCATTTGCGCGGTGCCGCTCGAACCATTCCTGGTATTCGCTTGCGGCACCAGAACGGCGCCGTTCCCGCACGGGTCGATGGAGTTTTTTCCAAACCGTCTTCGCCAGTTTTTCAGGAAGACGATATGGCGCTAGCAATACCTGGCCCACCCGGCGCTCGGGCGATTTCCGCAGAGTTTGCTTCTGCTCTTTCAGCAGTTTCAATTCGCGACGGTATTCTTTGAGTTTGAGCAATTTTTCTTCCAGCGCGGCGATATGGCGGTGCGCGCCTTCTAACTCCGAGTCGCGGATTTGAAGTGATTGGTTCAAATCGCCCAAAAATCGGTTGAGCCTGGCAAAAGCCGTCTCGACTTTCGGCGTTAGTTCGCCGACACCAACGACTGGTAGGTGCCGAAGACAAACGGCTGCAGGATCCAACTCTATCAGGTCGCAGTCGTAATCAGGGAGTAGCCCGAAGCGCTCAAAACCCTGAACGAGGCCTGGCCGGCGCGCGACAGCGTCCGTGCCGGGACCAGGAACAAGCACAATGCTCGCTGCACAATGCGACAGCGTTTCCACCATGCGATCGTCATGGTTGCGTCCTGATGGATAAAACCAAACTCCGGTCTCAAACCGTTCTGCGACCTTACCCTGCCCCAGCCTTACCATCAGGTCACCGGGAGCCCATATGACGACAGCGTCTCTTTTCACTTCAGCAAACTGGCGCTCAAGTTCCTGAGAGTTCGCACTGACGATAAGAAATCGGCCATGTGGAAACCTTCGCGAGATGATACGCGCGAAATCGAGGTGACAGGAATCGGAAGAGGATAGCAACACCGCGCACATTATATTGGTTGAAGCAGACCTCAGGCAAATCTACCCTGCGGCGCCGCGCTGCGATACTCCCTCTCCTGCAATGCTCGATTTCGTCGTTTATCTCCTCTATCGCACAGGGTTAGCAATTGTCGCCGCTATACCTATGCGGCTTCTCTTTGCCGTTGGACAGTTTCTCGGTTTTTGTGCCTGGCTCCTTTCCGGGAAATACCGGCGTCTTGCGAAACGCAATGTTGCCATTGCATTTGCCAATGAAAAGACGCCGCGAGAAATGCGTCGGCTCGTCCGCCGCCATTTTCAAAGACTCGGCGCTAATCTTCTCTGCAGCGTCAAACTCACTGCGATGCCGCCGGAGAAAATCCTCGGGCGGGTCAAGGTTGACAATATCGAAGCGATGGACCGTGAATTTCGCGCCGGCGTTCCGGTAGTGCTCGTTTTGAGTCATCTCGGAATATGGGAATTGTTCGCGCAACTGATGCCGAAGTTTGTCGGCTACGTACGGAATGCAAGTGTCTATCAAAAACTTGGCAATCGCTTCATTGACGCGCATGTGCGCCGGACACGTGGGCAAACTGGCCTGGAATTGTTTGATCGCCAGCAGGGATTTCAACCCGTGATCGATCTGCTGCGGTCTGGCGGTGGAGTTGGTGTTTTGTCCGACCAGCACGCCGGTGATCACGGGCTGTGGACGCCCTTCTTTGGAAGGTTGGCATCCACTTCACCGTTGCCAGCGTTGCTTGCCAAGCGGACCCGAGCAGCACTAATCGCTGCGGGGGTTTACACAATCGGTCCGGCGCGCTGGCGTTTGGTGTTTACCGAGCGCTTTGATTCGCCTAAGGCAGAGGGCTCTGTTGCTGAACTGACCGCAGAAATAAATCAGATCATCGAACAGCAGATCCGCGTCGCGCCGGAAGATTGGTTTTGGGTGCACAATCGCTGGAAAACGCCTCAGCCTAACTTCCTTTTGGCGCAGTATAAACGTGGTGTCTATGTACCACCGAGAGTTTCACCCCAAGATTTAAAGCCATTCCGAATTCTCATTCGTTCAAGCAACTGGCTTGGAGACTCCGTGATGAGCGTGCCCGCGGTCCGGGCAATTAAGACAGGGCGTCCCGACGCGCGAGTCACTATTGCAGCCCCCGAAAACATTGCGTCGATATGGAAGCTGGTTCCCGAAGTGGATGCAATTATTCCTCTGTCAGAGAGCGGACTCCTTTCAGCTGTGCAGTTACTTCGGCGCGAACCGTCTTTTGATGTAGCCGTCCTTTTCCCAAATTCGCTGCGCGCCGCGTTGGAGTCATGGCTGACCGCAATTCCCCGACGAGTTGGTTATCGCGGACACTGGCGACGCTGGCTGCTTAGCCAAATCATGCCGGTCCCACGAAAACCCGGACCGCCGGAACATCATTCGCTCCGTTTTCTCCGCATCGCGCGGGAGTGCGGTGCAGATACGTCTAACTCCGGCAGATCGCGAGAAGGCGTTCGACAGTCAGAAGGCAGCCTCCAAATGGCCGACGACCGCCAACCGATCAAAATCGGTCTTTGTCCCGGTGCCGAATATGGCCCTGCGAAACGCTGGTTACCCGAGCGTTTTGCCGAGGCGGCGAAAAGAATTGGCGCGCAATCACCCGTTCAATGGATGTTGTTCGGAACGGCGGGCGACGCCTCGGCTGGCGAGCAGATCGCGGCAGCGCTTGGTAGTCACTGTGTGAATCGGATCGGTCAGACCACGCTCGATCAACTAATCGAGGAACTGCACGAATGCCGTTTACTGCTTACCAACGATACAGGCACAATGCATCTCGCCGCATTGTTTGGAATACCTGTGGTTGCCATTTTCGGCTCAACGGAGCCTCGACTCACCGCACCGCTTGGCAACGGGAACATCATTCTGCGGCATCATGTCGAATGCAGCCCATGTTTTCTTCGCGAATGTCCGATTGATTTCCGCTGCATGCGGGCGGTCAGCGTGGAGGAAGTTGCCGACGCTGTGCTGTCGATCCTCCGTAACCAATCAAGCAAATTTCAAATTTGAAATCTGACCTCTCAAATTTCACACTCGCGCGCATGAGCCACGAAACCGACAAATTGTCATTTTACGTGTTACGGAGCAAAAGCGAGCGGATATAGCCCTCAAGTTTCAAGTCCTACCATGGCCGTTTCTCCGCGCATTTGCACACAAATACAGGTGATGTTTTTCGATACCGATTGTGGAGGTGTCGTTTCGAACATCGCTTATCTGCGTTTCATCGAGATCGCGCGTACGCTTCTTGCCGAAGAACTCGGCCTTGCCCTCACGAAAATGGCCGAGAATCAAAGGTATCCGGTAGTCGTGCGAACTGAGATCGATTATCGCCGACCGGCTAAACTTGGAGATCAACTCGTGATTGAAGGCCAGCTGGACAAAGTGGAGCGCGTGCGGTTTTGGTGTGGATTCCAGATTACCCGACCCAAAGATAACACGCTGATCGCCCAATGCCGCCAGAAGCTTGCACTGATCGAGATGCCAGAGGGAAAACTGCTTCGTTTGCCGGAGCACTGGGAAGAATACCGCAGCGATGATTCCACCGAATCACAGCGTCACTCCCAAGCTCCAATTTCAGGCAAGAAATCCATTCAATGACTGCTGGCGCTCGCAGCCTAAGTCTGGAAGAAACTCTGCTCGAGCCGCCGGCGCTGCCGCCACCGCCTACGCGCCACGCTTTGTTCGTTATTCTGATTGCGTTGGCTGCGCTGCTGCACGTGGCGACGATTGGTTCCGGCGATTTGTACAGCCAGACCGAAGGACAATACGCAGGAGCCGCCCGCGAAATGGTCGAGACGCATCATTGGGTTCTTCCTACGAACAATGGCGCACCGCGGTTGCAAAAACCCCCATTGCTCTACTGGCTGATCATCATTTCGTTTAAGCTCTTTGGCGTCAGTGCGGCCACTGCCAGGCTCCCAGTCGCTCTTGCGGTTGTGGCCTCTGCCTGCCTCATCTTTCTCATCGGGGAAAAGCTCACGGATTACTGGCGCGGTTTTATGGCTGGTCTGATTTATCTGAGTCTATGCGGCACATTTCTGCTCGCGCGCATCGTGATGCCCGAACCGCTGGTCAGCGCGCTCATCGCTGGTGCCATTTTTTGCGCGATCGGGGGTTATCAGCGCCGGCGTCACCGCCGCATCTGGTTCGCCGGCTTTTGGATTTGCTCAGCTTTCGCCTGCCTGACCAAAGGTTTGCTCGGCGTCGCCTATCCCGCGGCGGTTTTTCTCTTCCTCTCCATCTTCTACCGCGAAGCACGTATACGATTTCGGGGACTGTTGCGGTGGAAATATCTCGCGATTTTCGCTCTGATCGTCGCACCATGGCACATTTGGGTGCAATGGCATTTCCCCGGGTATTTTCGTTATCAGATCACCTCGGAATGGCTGGGTCATCTGCGCGGACTTACCGATGAAACACATGATTTCCTTGGCGTGCCTGCCTACCAGTTTCTGGGCATGCATCTCGCTTGGTGGTTTCCATGGTCGATTGCGCTCTTGCCCGGCGTTATTTTCGCCTGGCGCCGTGTGATTCGACCGCGCGAGATCAGTTTCGCGGATGCACTGCCTCTTTGCTGGATGGGGGTGGTTTTTATTCCGCTGCTGTTTCTGGGGCAACGCCAGGACTATTATTCAATGAGCATGTGGAGTGCATTCGCACTCTGGGCCGCGGTTGCTTGGGAGCGGATACCGCAGGGGTTACGTGCAGCCGGTGCAATCGCTGTTGGACTCGTCGGCATGATGACCGCGGCGGCGGTATTTTTTCTGGCGGGCGCGGCCCGCGCTCTGAATGGAAACTGGGGGGCAATGGACGCACGTTGGACGGCTTGGAAGGCGTTGCAGGATATGCCAGTTTCAACATGGCTGGCATTTCGACCCTTGGTTGCGATCTTTGGCATCTCGCTCGCCTGTTTGTCGCTGGTAGCCCTGTACTTGATTTCCAAGCGACGCGAGAGACTTGCGGCCATCGCGCTCGCCGCATCGATGATCCCGGGCGGTCTCAGCATGATGGAAGCGGTCGCGCACACGGCTCCTTATTTTTCACTTGCTGATGCGGCGAGGTTTCTAAATCCAAGGCTGGATGCAGGCGGGAAAGCAATCTTCGAAGGACCGCTCGACGACGGTAGCAGCCTCATTTTTTATCTGAACCAGAAATTTTTCCTGGTTAATCAGAAGCCTGAGAAAGAGACCCCAATGGGCAATCCTTCCATAGACATGTTTTTGAAAGAGTCAGCGGTATTGGAAAAATGGGGACAACCCGACGCGGTTTATCTGATTATCGAGGAAAGCCGGGCCGATCATTGGAAGCAAATCTTAACCAGCCACTTTCACATCTACCATCAAATCACAAAGTGCGGGACCTACGTCGTGTTCAGTAATCAATTATGATGAGTCGTTGATTTGTTAAAAGGTGACCCGCTTATGCGGGTCAAGAGGGAACGATGTGTTCACCTTGAAAAAATCCACAGCTGAATTAGTGTGCAAACTCTTTTCCCGTTTTAATCTTGTAACATCTTAACTCATTAATCGAATCCATGTCGCAACATCGCAGTTTAAAGGGAGCCAGCACAATCGCAGCCAAGCGCAATGTGCTAAAACGCTTCGAACGGGTAGAGCTTTTGAAAAAGCGCGGTCAATGGAAGGACGGCCAGAAAGTTATCGGTCTGCCCAAAACGAAGCCAGATGTTTAGCCACAAGCGTGAAGCGACCGGTGCAAATTACTTTTGGCGCTTTCGCCTATTCGTCTCCCTTCTCCACAATCGCATCTTACTCGCTTAAGTGCGTGTCAACCGCTTCCTCGCTGCTGCCGGTCTTGGTTCACGTCGGCATTGCGATGAGTTGATCGCTGCTGGCCGCGTAACAATCAATGGCAGGGTCTGCACAAACTTCAGTGCGCAGGCAGGGCCGCGCGACCACGTCAAGGTCGATCATAAACTTGTTTGCCGAGCGCCGGCCCTTACGATCATGTTGCATAAGCCCGCCGGATTCGTTTCAACTCGAAAGGATATCCATGCGCGCGACACGGTCTTTAATCTCCTGCCGAAAAAATTTTTTCGACTCTTCAATGTCGGACGTCTCGATGCGCAAACAGAAGGTTTACTACTTCTGACAAACGATGGTGAATTAGCTCAGCGACTCACCCACCCCCGCTTCAAGGTCGACAAGGAATATGAGATTACACTGGATCGATCGTGGGATCCGTCGCTTGCTCCAAAACTACTGGACGGAATTGTTCTTGATGGCCGACGCGCGAAGATTGCCCGCCTTCGTTCCCTCTCGCCTACGCGTCTTCGTGTAATCTTGCGGCAGGGAATGAATCGGCAGATTCGGCGCATGTTTCAGGCCATCGGATACCGCGTCAAGCATCTTCTCCGTGTTAAAGTCGGAAATCTTCGGCTCGGCGATTTACCCTGCGGGCATTGGCGGGCGCTCACGAAGCATGAACTCAAGGATCTGCATTTAACGAATAGCTGCGGTGATGTAGCCACGGAAGCTGACCGCAGCAGAAAGGAAGCTGCCCACGTTAAGCCAAGATCAACCTCCTGGGCTACAACATCAAATGGAACTCCAAGGCTGTAACGCACTGATCACCGGCGCTTCCGCCGGGATCGGTCGGGAATTTGCGCGCCAACTCGGCGGCCGCGCGCGATCGCTCATTCTAATTGCCCGCCGCGAGCAAAGCCTCGACGAATTGCGCGACGAACTAAATCGACAATATCCGAAGCTCGCGGTTTCATATCGCAAAATTGATCTCGCCGATCTTGCACAACTGAATGAACTGCTGGGATGGCTGGATCATGAAGGGATTAATGTCGATCTCTTGATCAATAATGCCGGATTGGGCGACAGCGGCCCCTTCGCTACGAGCAATCCAATTCGCAACGAGCAAATGACGCTTGTGAACATTGTCGCCCTGACCACGCTCACTCGCCACTTACTTCCACGAATGATCGCCAGAGGACGTGGCGGCATTCTGAACGTTAGCTCGTCGGCTGGATTTCTTCCGATTCCCGGCTTTGCTGTTTACGCCGCAACCAAAGCATATGTCACAAGCCTCTCCGAAGCGCTTCGGGCGGAACTTCGGGGGACAGGAGTAAGCGTTTGCGCTCTTTGTCCGGGTCCAGTCCATACTGAATTTCAGGAAGTCGCCAAACGCCCGGGCGCTCAACCGGATACCGGTCCGGAGTTCGTTTTTGTATCGGTACAACAGGTTGTGCGACAAGCACTTGTGGCACTGGAAGCGAAACGTCCTCTTATCATTCCGGGCTTGCCGATGAAACTCGGGATGTTTCTCGTGCGGATAACCCCGATGCTGATCCTGCGTCTGCTCGCGCGCCTCGCGCCAAGGCAGGGCTTGGTATAGCCTGTCCGAAATCTCTCAATACGTCGGCAAGTTGTGGGAATCTTCTAAAGATGAAACAAGTTGTGCTCGCTTTGGAACGCGACGCGATTGACTACGATTTCCGATGTGGTCACAACCAGCAAGATGATGCCGAGTGCCAGAAGCGGCAGAACAGGATTGATTCGGCGGAGCAGCCAGTCGATGCCGTAAACATAAGCTAAGGCGAACGGAATCAGTGCGCCGCTAAGCAATCGGCCCGATGCAAAATATGGATGCGCGCGCGAGGGATTAATACAATTGCCGAAGTCAAACTGAATCGACAGTAACGCCAGAAATCCAACCGATGCGATAAAACCTAAAGCCGCTACGCCAATAGCTTGCCGCTGAAACGTTGAGAGGCCGGATTTCTTCCGCAATCCAAGTAGCGCAGCGCCGAGCAAGATTGGCGTGGAAATTGCATAGAATCCATCGGTAGATGCGCAACTTAGCGGCTGACCGCGCCATTTTACTTCGCCGCGCCAGAAACTAGTGATGAGGTCCCACCAAAAAGCCCAAAAACCTCGCAGCGTAAAAATCGGATGCTGCCACCAGTCTGAAAATGGTTTGTGCGTCCAACCAAGCAAAGTGATTTTTGGCGCTGATCCGGTGAGATCGCCAAACTGATATTTTGTCCAAACGATCCAACTCCCAATCGGAATTGCAGCGCAGAAGGCAAGCGTTACATATGCGGTCAGGGACGCCTTTGGTGTTTGCCGCAGGGCGACGGGCAGCTTCGCGATAATTGCAATCAAGACCACAACGACCAGCGGTAAGTTGGATAGTTTGGTCAGGTACGTAGCCGCGATTGTCAGACCTGTGAGCGCGCCAAGTAAGACAGTCGGTCCGCTGGTACGTAACCATTGGAGAACGCAAAGAAACAATCCACCGAAACATACGGGCGACAGAACATCATTATTAAGAGCGTAGAAAACGTTCTGAGGAATAAACGCGAGCAGCAAGGGCAAGCCGACGCGCAATTCCAGCCGATCAGGCGCGACTGTTCGTCCGACCAGATAACCGAGCCACACAGTGAGTGCCATCAGAACGCCATTCAGGAAACGAATCCAGTAAAGCGATCGAAGGCCAGCTAGTCCGAAGCACTGTCCAACGCGCCACCAGACACTCGCTACGATGTAATACATCGGCGGCTGAGAGGATTCGAAATTCGTTTCACTGCTCCAGGCTGCTCTTGTGACGGCAATCTCGGCCTCCGCGCTGGCGCCAGATTGTTTCCATAAAGGAGGCGGAAATTTGGCGCCAGGGAATTGATCCGGTGTAAACAGAAACTCAGGCGACGCATAAGGCACAATCCAGTTAAGGGTTTCCTCTTTTAGCCGATCGAAAGTGCGCGGGAAATCGCCGTGTGAATATTGCGTGATGAGATCAAAATGCAGGTCCTCATCGACGTTGCTAAAGAACGGGAAGGCGGCGGAGAAAATGAAGATTCGAGTAGCCGCCGCAAGAGAAAGAACCATGATCAGGATACTTTCGCCCTTATTCGCGAATGTATTGGGGACACCGGAGCCGTTCATCGAAGCGCTGGGAGCCGCAGAGCGAGAGCAGCTGTCATACATCTGGCCGAAAAGGCATGCTTGGAACAAGGCCCTGTCTCTCACTTTTAAGATTAATTCGGGTCACGTTGCACCGAACTTTTAGGACCGATGATATAAAGAGAAACGGCGGTCCGTGTCCGACCGCCGCTTCGAAATCCTGTGGCCGACATCTTGTGACGTCGGTCGGCCGCGTTCAGTGACCGTCGCTAAAAAATTACGAGGATTTATATTTAACCGAGCAGCCGTATGGTTTGGTTTGTGGCGTAGAGACAGATTTTCCTGCCAACGATTGATCCAACGCTGCTTTGACATAGTTCGTCGAGCTAGGGATGTCCGCCGGGTTGGGTGTCGCTTTGCTGTCGATCGCCCCATGGTAAACGATTTTTCCGTCCGGATTGATGATCACCATGTTTGGCGTGTTCTTGGCGCCATAAGCGCGGCCCACCTTGCCGTCCGGATCGAGTAGCAACGCAGTCTCATGCGTTTTCCAGGAGTTTGCGACTTTCTGTGCCTGTTCCGGTGTCAAATTGCCTTCCGTACCGGGCGCATTGGAATCGATGGTCAGCCAAACCACGCCCTTGTCTGTGTATTCTTTCTGCAATTTTTGCATGTTGTCGGTGCCGTAATGTTTCTTAACAAACGGGCATTCCGGATTAAACCACTCGAGCACTACGTACTTGCCCTTGTATTGGGAAAGTGAATGCGTCTCACCTTTCGCGTCGGGTAGCGAAAAATCCGGAGCAGCGTTGCCAATCGGCGGCGGCTCCAAGGCGAAGATTGCAGTAGCGATCAGTGATGTGAAAACAGTTAAAGTTATTTTTTTGTTCATAAACGCATTAGAAAACGAAGTCGTTAAGGTAGTTCAATTTTCTTGCAATCAACATATTGGCAACGGACAGCGGAAACACAACTGTAACCTCTGGAACAGGCGCGATGACTTGAGCGTACATTCCCAAAATCCTACTGTGTGGCAACCCTGCGCGCGGCAGTTTGTAGTTTTTCCAGGACCATGCCTTTGGTGAGCACCTCCGGGAAAACAATCGGTTCTTCGTTTTTTCCGGGGTAGAGCACGTACAGCGGGACGCCCGGGCGGCCGAAATGTTGCAACAATTTCGTGATCGTTGGATCGCCGTTAGTCCAATCGGCTTTCAATTTCACAACTGCGTGACGCTGAAACGCGTCTCGCACCTCTGCGCTCTCAAGCACGTTTGCCTCGTTAAATTTGCAAGTAATGCACCACGCGGCCGTAAAATCGACGAACACGGAATGCCCTTGATCCAGCTCAGCTTGCAAGCGCTCCGGTGTAAAAGCCTGCCAGTCTCCGCGGAGTCGCAAGTCAGCCAATCCGACGTTAGTAGATCGAAATTTGCCGCCGATGAAATAAATGCCGCTTCCGATTACGAGCACGAGCATGAGCCCAAGCACAACAGCTCGCTTCATCACCGATGCAGTTGGGAGAACAAATGCGCCTTTCATCCAGCAGGCGACACTAATCACGAGAAGAAAGCAGCTTGCCCAAATCGCTCCTTCCAGGCCGCGCTGAGCACCAAGCACGTAAAGAAGAAACAACAGCGTGGCCAATAGCAGAAAGCCCATGAATTGTTTCACGTGCGCCATCCACGGACCCGGCCTTGGCAGAAATCGCAGCCAGGCGGGTTGAGCGCTCAAAAGCAGGTACGGCGAACTCATCCCGGCAGCAATCGCAGCGAACATCGCTAGAATAACCGGAGGGGATTGCGAAAACGCAAAGCCGAGCGCGGTCCCAAGGAACGGCGCAGTGCACGGCGTCGCCAAAACAGTCGCGAATATGCCCTGAAAAAATGAACCCAGATCGTCTTTGCGCTCGGTGGTTGAAAGCAACCCGCGTGTCAGGCCTTGTGGCAGCGAGATTTCGAACACGCCAAAGAGGTTCAACGCGAACACGAGGACAATTACACTCAGCACAAGGACAAAATAGGCGTTTGTGAATTGAAAGCCGCCCCAGGTCACATCGCGTCCCGCGCCTTTGAGCACAACCAGAAGCAGCGCAAGTCCGACAAACCAGGCGAAAATTCCAACCGTAAACGCAATACCGCTCCGTAAAACTTTCCGCCGGCTTTGGCCCGCCTGTTGAATAAATCCAAAGATTTTCAGCGAAATCACCGGCAAAACGCACGGCATCAAATTCAAAATCATGCCACCGAGGAATCCGAAAAACAGAAAAGTGAAGATTCCGCGGGCAGGCGGGACACTAGCAGCCGCAACAATCGGAGCCGCTGAAATTTGCCATGCCGCGCGGTCCGCTCCATTCGGGTGCTGCGAATAAACGACCAGACCCGCGATGGACGACAGGCTTTTTTCCGAAGACTCAATAGGAATTCGAAAGACAACTTCATTCCTATTGCGTGATTCGATCGTTGGATGGCCAACAACAACGCCTTGTTCTGGCAATGGGAAAAAGTCCAGCGCCGCATAATTGACCAGCATTTCGCTCGCAATCTTTAGACGAAGATCACGTCCAATCCGGCTCCAGTTTGCCGTTCCCGCGTTAGACTCTGGCCACTTTTGAGGCAATAAACGCCGGTAACGCGCGAAGATTTCCGAGTTCGCCGGCTGATTCGTTGTCGACACCGGTAACTCCAGCTGGGGTGTTGCGCTGCCAGGGATGCAGATTTTCTCGCAGACAAGCCAGTTTGCCTCAGCTGAAAGCTTAAATGTGGCATCGTCGAGTTTCTGGGGCGGCGTGATTTCCTGCATTAGCAGGACCTCATTTTCATAGCCGTAGGTCTCAATATCGCCCGGATCGATTGTTTTCAGGGGAATTGGCCATTGAATCTCGCCGATTTTCCATCCCGATGGCACTTTCCATTTCAATTCCGTGGGAAGACCCGCGTCCCCAGAAAACGCCCAGTAGGTGTGCCACCCCGGAGCCATTCGGAGAAGCAACCCGATGGTGAACGGTTTTCCAGGAACGATGGCGTTTGCATCGGCTAGAAGCTCTGCTCTGACGAGTTCTTTTCCTTGATACACCTGCGCCGAGCTCTGGGACGCCAAAGCGAGGACAGACAAAGCAACGAGATACGCCGCAACTCGCGATGCCGGTCTCATATTATTACCTAGCACTCGCTGCAGTTCGCGGCAATCGACGATGGTGTGACGCGATGACGGCAGACGCGCAACAACTTATGGAACAAGAAAGATCTTATCAGTCCAAGGATCTTTCACTTTGGTGCCGGAAGCGAAGCCACTTACATCCACGTATCTTCCTTCCTTATCGAATGGGCTAAAGACATATCCCGGTTTGCCAGGAACTAATTTTCCGGTCGGAAACGCCGTCGATGGAGCAGAAGAGCGGGAGGCTGGGACGCTCGTTGATGAGTGCGCTGCCTCGTTGCGAGACACGGCGGGAGTTCCGCTCGATGTTCGGCTCTGGCCGCGCTCGACCTCACCTCGCGGTTGCTGTTGCGGGGCTGACGCTACCTCCGGAGGAATCGATTGGCCGGGATTCGTAACATCGGACGGAGTCTCCGTTCCAACCATGGTCGATGATTGACCGCCTCTCTTCCGCGTCGCATAATATACTGGAGCAGTGGCAACACGATACGAACCGACCGCGACAGCCCGAGCCACTTTGTACGAGCCCACCGCTGCGCCGCGGGTCACGTGGTAGGAACTAGCAGCTACGTCCTGAGTCGCCCGGCACCCGCTGAGCAGGATGGGAGCAAGCATCAGTATTCGCACAATCGCATTCATTTTACCTTCATACAGATGTCACTGATCACTATTCGTTCAATGATTTAAGGTAACGTCACGAATGAAATCGCCGATATCACTCTCAGTGGTGGCCCAAGAACACATCAGACGATAAACATCGGGCTCTATAAACTTGTAAAAACGCCATCCGCGCGCGTGGAGGCCGCGCACCAGTTGATCGTCCATCCGCGCAAAGACCGCATTTGCCTGCACTGGGAATACAATTTCAACGTTTGCCTTGCTTTGCAGGTTTTGCGCAAGCTGGCGTGCAACGCGATTGGCATGCCGCGCGTTTTGCAGCCATATGTCACCTGCCAAAACTCCCACCCACGGTGCAGCCAGGAAGCGCATTTTCGAGCCAAGCTGTCCGGCTTGTTTCACTCGATACTCGAACTCACGCGAAACCTGTTTGTTGAAAAATATAACCAGCTCACCAGCAGCCGTGCCGTTCTTTGTCCCTCCGAAACAGAGAACGTCAACTCCAATCTCCCATGTAATCGTTCTTGGCGCGCAGTTAAGCGACGTAATTGCGTTCGCGAAACGCGCACCGTCCATATGCACAAACAGTTCGTTGGCACGAGCCAGTTCAGTGAGCGCCGCTATTTCGTCGTGCGCATAAATCGTTCCGAACTCGGTGGCTTGTGCCATGCTGATCACCCCCGGCTTGTGCGAGTGGAACTCGTTTTCACGCTTAAGCAGCGCTTTGGCCTTGCCAAGATCGATCTTGCCGTTTCCGCCCCCGACTAAGAGCAGTTTCGATCCGCCGGTGAAAAATTCCGGCCCGCCGCATTCGTCCGTCTGAAGGTGGGCGTTCTGATGGCAAATAATTGCGCGAAATGACGGACACATTTGCGCGAGCGCCAGAGCGTTGGCAGACGTGCCAGTGAACACAAAAAAAACGTCGCAATCGGTCTCAAAGATTTCACGAATCCGATCGCACACGCGCGTCGTCCAGCGGTCCTCGCCATATGCCGCGGCATAGTCGGCATTAGCTCCCTGCAGGGCAGCCCACGCCTCCGGGCAAATCGGTGCGGTGTTATCGCTCGCGAATTCGTGACGCTCTACAGTCATTACTCTGTTTGCTACGCGAGTTTCTGCGCCTGATCAATCAGTACAAAAGAGATTGCCTGACAGATCCGAGCCCTGGGCCTCCGGAGTCTGCCAGGCAAATCTCCTCCACTTGCTCCTCAAAATTGCTTTAAGCAATTTCATCCTCATTTCGGAAACGAGCCACAAACTGGGCGTGTCTGAGCGTAAATTTTTTTGTTGAGATTCATGGAGGCGGATGGTTCCGTCTTTGCTTAACGCATTTCGCCGCACTAATTTCGTTAAATGAGGTCGCTTCAAAGCGAAATCGAGCAGCGCGGGCGGCGCGTCTTCGAACTGGTCGATAAACACCCCGAGTCGCTCTTCAGCAAGGCCGGATTTTATCAGCGACTGATGACGATCTCGATGCGCGATGAGCAGCTCAAACACCAACTGTTTCGTTTCGTAGATGTCCTCCCGTCGCTGCGCACCTCAGGCGAAGTTATCGAGCATCTCCAGGAATACTTCTCCGAGGCCCATGATTCGCGAAAACTGTCAGAATTTTTAAGGGCCAGTATTCGTCTGGCGCGCACAGTTCCATGGCTCAGCGGGCCCATTCTGCGGTGGAACGTCTCCGAAATGGCGCGTCAGTTCATTGCCGGACGAAATTCGAAGGACGTGTTGCAGATATTGCGAAAGCGCCGCACTCAAAAAATTGGCTTTACGGTCGATCTTTTGGGAGAAGCCGTGGTTAGTGAAACGGAGGCCGACGATTATGCGACGCGTTATCTGGATTTGCTGGAGGGTCTCGCGCATGAAACAGAAAACTGGACCGACCCGCTAGGCAGAAGTTCCGAGCTCTTTCCGGTTGTAAATGTTTCGGTCAAAATTTCTGCGCTTTATTCGCAAATCAGTCCGGAGGATCCGGCGGATGCAATCGCCCATCTAGCGCCGAAGCTGCGACCGCTTCTGCGCCGTGCGCGAGAGCTGGGCGCTTTCATCAACTTCGACATGGAAAGCTATGCTCACAAAAATATTACTCTGGAACTATTCAAAACCATCTTCACCGAGGAAGAGTTTAAGGATTGGCCGCATGCAGGGATCGTCACTCAAGCGTATTTGCGAGATTCTGAAGCCGACTTGCGTGACTTGATTGAGTGGGGACGGAAGCGGGGCACGCGTTTCGCAGTCCGGTTGGTGAAAGGCGCGTACTGGGATTACGAAACAGCGAAGTCGCGCCAAAACGGCTGGGACTGTCCGGTTTATCTTCAGAAGCCGGCGAGTGATGCGAACTTCGAAACGCTGACGCGGTTACTGTTGGAGAACGAATCCACCGTTACCTCTGCATTTGGCTCACATAATGTTCGGAGTATCGCGCACGCGCAGGCGTTCGCGGAGGAACTTGGGATCGATCGCAGCCGCTTCGAGTTTCAGTTGCTCTACGGTATGGCAGGACCAATCAAGCGCGCATTGGTGGATATGGGTTATCGTGTCCGCGAATATTGCCCGGTCGGTGACCTGCTTCCTGGAATGTCCTATCTGGTCCGGCGGCTGCTTGAGAATACATCGAACGAAGGATTTTTGCGCGCAAAATTTTCCGAGAATGCGCCCGTAGAAGATTTGTTGCGCGATCCATGCGAAATTTTGCGCCGAAACCGAAACGGCGTTCTACCGCCATCAAATGCCACGATAAATATGACAACAACGACACCAAAGACACAGTCGAGCGCTCCCTATGAAAATGCGCCCCTAACGAACTTCGCCTTGCCCGAAAACCAGGAAAGAATGCGGGCTGCGTTGCGCGAACAGCGCAAGCAATTTGGGCGGAAAATCCCCCTCACGATCAACGGCGAAAAGGTCTGGACCGATAAGATGTTTTCCTCAGTCAATCCGAGCCAGCCAGATCAAATCGTCGGCCATGCCGCCGAAGCCGACATTCCCGAAGCCGAACGCGCCGTCGCGGCAGCGCGCGCGGCGTTCAAAAAATGGCGTCGCACTTCATTTGAAGAGCGTGCTCAATTGCTGGAACGCGTCGCCGAAATTCTTGAGCGCCGCCGATTCGAGCTGTCCGCGCTCGAAGTCTTTGAAGTTGGCAAGCCGTGGGCTCAGGCAGACGGCGACATTGCAGAAGCCATCGATTTTTGCACCTTCTACGCTCGGCAGATGCGCTTGATAGGTCGGCCCAGGCTCACGCAAAACGTGCCCGGCGAAGAAAGCTATCAGCATTACTGGCCGCGCGGAGTCGCGCTGGTAATTGCACCGTGGAATTTTCCGATGGCGATCTTGTGCGGCATGGTCAGCGCCGCTCTCGTCACGGGCAACACCGTGATCATGAAACCATCGGAGCAATCGGTCATCATCGGCGCCATGCTGATGGAAATTTACGAGGAAGCCGGCGTGCCTGCCGGCGTATTGAATTTTCTCAACGGCAAAGGCTCGATCATAGGCGCGCACATGGTTGATCACAAGGACGTTGATTTGATCGCCTTCACAGGATCGCGCGAGGTGGGGCTGTGGATTTGGGAGAGCGCTGGCAAGACACGGGAAGGCCAACGGGAGCTCAAGCGCGTCATTTGCGAGATGGGCGGGAAGAACGCAATGATCGTCGATTCTGACGCTGATCTGGATGAAGCCATTATCGATTCGATTTATTCCGCGTTCGGTTTTCAAGGCCAGAAATGTTCCGCGCTCTCGCGGCTGATCGTTCTCGAAGAAAACCATGACCGGGTCGTGGAACGACTGCTAGGCGCCGCCGCCAGTGTGCATGTCGGCAATCCGGAAGAACCGGGCATCGTGGTCGGACCGGTAATCGACGAGGCGGCTTACCGGCGCATTCTGGACTACATCGAGGTTGGCAAAAGTGAGGCGACGCTCGCGTATCAGGCAAAAGACGTTTCGGCACACGGTTATTTTATTCCGCCTACGATTTTCACCGGAGTGAAACCAAGCATGCGGATCGCCCGGGAGGAGATTTTCGGGCCGGTGCTAAGTGTGATCAAGGTGCGTGACCTCGATGAAGCAATCGAAGTTGCCAACGGCACCGATTACGCGTTAACCGGCGGCTTTTTCTCGCGCAGCCCGGCTAACATCGAACGGGTTAAAGCGCAGTTGGAAGCCGGCAATGTTTACATCAACCGCCCGTGCACCGGCGCAATCGTCGGCCGTCATCCGTTTGGCGGATTCAAGATGAGCGGCAGCGGCACTAAAGCGGGCGGCGGAGATTATTTGTTGAACTTCCTCGTGCCGCGCGTCGTAACGGAAAACGTCACACGCCACGGCGTCGCGCCCGACAAAACGCCCGAATACCGCGACGAATTCCTTTCGCAGAGAGGATAGTTGCGCCGACGTCGTGCCTGTTGGGAGAAATCGCGGAAGACTTGTTACTGGTCTATTGGACGACCCCTACTCAGCAGTTTCACCACTGTGACCACCATGTAGAGTACCGGCCAAGCGGAGGTCAGAACGATCAGTGCAAATACCGCCATTTCCCTGGCACGTTCCCGGGCAGCTTCAATACGGAATTCGCGTCCTAAATTGTAAAAATTCCCGAATCCGTCTCTGTCTTCTCCGTCGTAAGGCGAAAAATAGCCGCCGTGCCATTGACCGAAACCAGAATGAAAAGAGTAGTCCGTGTGCGGAAATTGCCCCTTACCGCCCGTGGAAGGACTCCTGGGTTTCATAACCAAAACCTCGCGTCGGAACCGCCAACTATGATACCACGTTATAAAAAGGAATCAGCCTGAAAATCGACTTTCGAAAACACGGGGCGGCGAAACACTCAATCAATGCAGATCAAAACGACATCTTATCGCGCGGGAAAGCTGTTGGTGAAATTCCTGTTTGGGTGTGTCACGCGTGTTCGGGTCATCCGGCGCGAAAATACAAATCGCACGGGCGGTTGTTTGCTGGCAGCCAATCATATCAGCCATTTCGATCCTTTCGTCATTTCGTCAGTGATCGGACGAAAAATTGACTGGATGACAATGGCTGAATTTTTTCGGTTGCCGGTCGTGGGATTTCTTTTGCGCGCAGTCGATACGTTCCCAGCAGACCGGGATCGTGCGAATCGCAAAACGATCCGGACCGCCATCGAACGCCTCAAAGAGGGACGCATCGTCGGTCTTTTCCCCGAAGGTGGGATTCGCGATGGCGTTCGATCGCTCCTCGAAGGCGCCCCGCTGCGGCCGGGTGCGTCAACACTCGCGCAGATCGCCGGCGTTCCGATTTTGCCATGCGTCATCGTAGGCAGCGATCGCCTCTATTCGACTAAATGTTGGTTGCCCGTCTTAAGCAGACGCACGCCGGTCTGGATCGCATTCGGAAATCCAATCTCGTATTTTCCCGAGCTGCAAAAGTCGGAGGCGCGTGCGCGGATCGAATTCGAATTGACAGTGGCATTCCAAAACCTTTACCAGGAACTGCAAGAGACGTTTTACCTGACAAGCGATGACCTGCCGCACCCGCCACAAGAACGGATGAGTAAATCAGGCCGTCGTCCCCACCGGAGTCGAGGGAACCCGCGGCAAAGGCCTAGGGTGTCGCCGCGAAATCCCGCCACTCCGCTTCGGCGCGCTCAGAATGACAGACTCCAGCGTATGACTGCCATGACAGTCGATTCGCTTCTTTGCGCGTCGATCAATTTTCTTCATATGCGCCACCGGCTAAACGGGCACAGCCGCGCGGAAATGGAGCGCTACGTGGAGCAGTGCGAGCGAATCACGGCCGATCAATTTTATGCTTCGCCGCAGGATGACAATCTTGCTGAAGCGCTGGAAAACGGTCACCCGACCATCACATGGCGTAGCCCGATCGAGACCAAATTTCCAGCCAACAATCTCGCATGCGCAGATTTCTTTCCTTCAGATCGTGGTCGCAGCGCACCAACGGTTTTCATTTTGCATGCGCTAATGTCCACGAGCCCTGTTGGCTATCGGCGTTGCGCACAGCATTTCAACCAACTTGGCTGGAATGCCTGCTTCGTTCGGCTGCCATACCATTATTCGCGTGTCCCTCACGGGTATTGGAACGGTGAGCTCGCAATCACCTGCAACTTGATTCGCAATGCGGAAGGGTTGCGCCAGGGCGTAATGGAACTACGCCAACTGATGAATGCATTGCGCGAACGCGGCTCCGGCGAATTCGGCGTACTTGCCACGAGTTACGGCGCATGGATCGGTGCGTTGCTTGCGATGGTTGAGCGCGATTTGCGTTTCGTCGCCTTGATGGCGCCTATCGTAAACATAGACCATGCGATCTGGGAAAGCCCCGCAGCGCGGTCCATTCGCCGCGAACTGCGTCGGGCCAACATCGAGGCGTCTCTCGTCGCCCGGCATTTTCATCTTAGTTCACCGATTCACAACATGCCGCTATGTGATCCGACGCGAGTTTTGTTTGCAGCAGGCGAGTTCGATTCGATCACGCCACTCGAACAGCTCGAGACAATCCAGCAGAAGTGGCGTGGCTCGGAACTCTTGCGCGTTCGACAGGGGCATTTTGGTTACCGCATGTTGGACGAAACTATTGAGCGGCTGAAACATCGCGGCGACTTGTAGTCATCAATCTTGTTCCGCGTCAGCGAAACGGGTGGGAGCAGTGGCGGCCCCGCCCTACGTGAAGCGCCGACGATTCATCCTGTCAGGTCGGGCGCGTCATTCCGCGCGCGTCGTCGTCTCACCCTCCGTCAGTTTATTCCAAGAAATTCCAGACTTGTTCCGAGATCGTGAAACGCGGCTTCCGCCAGAACATTGTGGCCCTGGACCGAAGCATGCCAGGCATCGACCGGATGCAGCAATTCCACGCAACTCAGGTCGGCTGTTGCTAGGGCACCCGAATATTGCAATTGCACGTTGATGTTGCCAGGGAGCTCGCGATTCAGTTCGCCTACCATCTCGCGCAACTCTTTATTCATCATCCTTGCAAGGCGAATCAGATTAGAGCGGTAAGCCGGCTTAAAAGAGGTGAAATATTTGTAAGTGCTTTCAAGGTGCGGGTAGCGTGATGGGTCCTCGCTTCGCAGACGTTCTGCGATTTCGCGGCCCATGAAATAGGACTCGAAATTGATAAGACCGTACACCATGACCGCGACGCAGTAACGCTGCACGCGAGCGCGATCAATGAGGCGCCGCATTTGTCGCGTGAAATTGTTCCGGAAGTCACGGCTTTGCCGTCGTAAACGGCTTTCAGGTTGCTCTAAGTCGCTGGTGGGACTTTGCCACGCCCAATCAACGTTGTTGTGTCCGATCGAGATCAGAACCAAATCCGGAAAACGCTTCATCATCAGCAAGTCGCCAATTTGCCCGGAGAAATCGCGCGTCCGAAGAATTCTTCGGAAGAAATTCTGCCGTTTGCCTTCGTCATCGACGAGTGCACCGATGCCCGCGCATTCAACCGCAACAAATGGCGTGAGCTCCTCGAGTCTTTTCGAGACGCTCTGAATGCCCAGCGGCGCCGGGTTCGTGTCGAGAAACCAGTTATTCCCGCGGCAGGTGCGCGCGCGCCAAAATGTGCTCCAGGCCGAGGAGACGTAAACTCCCGTGCAGACACTGTCACCGACCATGGCGACATGTGGCAGCCGCGCGATCAACTCGGCTTGTGGAATGTCGCCATTGCGATACGCCACGTAATCAGAATGAAAGCGAGAGGCTGGCTCAGCAATCCGCTCCAGAAAATCTTCGCTGACAACCCGGACAGGCTTCCACATGGATTCTATTAGTTGAAACGAAATTCGTCACTGTTGAAGTTTCAATCCAACCAATCCATCACTTCGAGCACGCGGCGAAACTGGGGACTGTGCGTCGAGAGCGCGGGTAACCATTCGCCAATTGGTTCGCGTTTCCACCACGCTTTCTCGCCGATTGGAGCGAATTGATAACGAAAGAGCCGCGCCCGAATGTAATGAGGTGGCGCGTCTGGGAAGGGATTGTTTGCGAGCAGTGACAGCGTGCCGGGATCGTTATGCAGAAGTTTCCAAACAAAATGCAGTGTCCATGGATACTCGGCGGGTGAAGCCATAGCAGCGAACCAGATTTGCCAGTCGATCCGCGGTTGGTATGGCGCAACGAAGGGTGGCCGCCGATTTGGATCACCCGGCTTGGCTTTAAACTCGTATTCCTTCCACTTCGTGTCGCCGGTGATGACTAAATCTTCAGTGCCTTCAAAAATGATTTCGTCACGTTCGCGCCCCACGGTGCCGAACGCGCCATATGTATTTACAAGATCGAGCGGGTCGTAGGAAGAATTCATGAGCTGTCGTCCGGAAAGGAGATTAAGCACCGGCGCGACGCTCAGATAGACAACCAAAATCGACACGGCGATCGCGATCGTGTTGTTGATGCGGGCCGGTTCCGATTCTTGTGCCGCGCGTTCGGCGCGCCTAACGATCGCCCTCGGTAGAAAACGGCGCAGGAAAGTATCGTCAAAGCAGGCCAGAAACGGAATGATCGTCAGATAATTGAGGAACGAAAGGTTACCGCTGATGATGAGAAAGATTTGAAACGTGACGAGCAAGACGCCTGCGACATGCCGCACGTGTCGTGGACCAAATGAAAACCAGGGCACCACCAGTTCAACGAAGTGGTTCCATCCTGTCCCGAATTTGTGGAACCACAGCGGCGCAAAGTGAAGACAACGACTGACCGGACTCGGAATCGGCTGTGTTTCGTAGTGATAGTAGAGGCAGGTGAGATCGCGCCAGCATGGGTCGCCGCGGACTTTTATCAGGCCCGCACCAATCATGATACGAAAACCAAGCCATCGAAAAAGCCAGATAACGAGAATTGGCGGCCTGCACTTGGGAAATGGGCGCCCATCGAGCGACGGGCAAAGAAAGATCGATAAGAAGCCCGTTTCGAGCAGTTGAATCTCCCAGCCGTAACCGTACCAGATCTGTCCGACATGCACGATCGACATATAGGTCGCCCAAAGCAGAGCGAGCAGAATTGCGTTGGCGTAGCCGCCAAGGACAACCAGCGACAAGCCAAAACCGATCCACGCAAAAATCGTTAGTGCACTATCGGAAACTCCGAACCAAAAGAGCGTCGGCACTCGCAGCATTCCAGCAGCACGCGAACCGAATTGGGCTTGGATGCTCTCGAGAAAATGGTTAGCCGGCGTCAATCCATGCTCGCCTATCAGCGGCACCAACTGTTGCGCCGCTACTAAAAAAGCGACTGCATAAATAAAACCGAGCAGCCGCAGAATAATGAAGCGTGTCAGCCAATAAGAATTTCCGCGCGCAAAAAGTTTTTGGAGGAAACTCTCATCGTTCATTACCGCACGCTTGTGTCAGAAGCTCAATCGGTCTGCAAATGGGGGATGCCAGGGGGGAGATTCGAACTCCCGACCAAGGGCTTATGAGTCCCCTGCTCTACCACTGAGCTACCCTGGCGAGATTTGCGGCGACAAAGGTCAATCGCATGACTGGTGAAGTCAACGCGAGCGCAAAATCGCTGACGTCATTTCCTATTCTTTTTCTTGCTCATGTTCCTTCGCGCCCATGCCTTGAGCAAGTGCAGGAGCGGCCGGTGAGAGATCACTTCTTTAGCCTAGAAAGATACGGCGCTAAATCCTTCTCACGGCCCCGGAGCACAGCCATAAAACAGACGCCGTTGTGTTCCGCGACTGCGCCGACCCAGCCCTCCTGATGGACATAGCGCCAACCCGGAAACGCCAATACGGCCCCCGTCTTGGCGTCTCTCTCTGCCGGAAAAAGAAAAAACTGCATGCGCTTCTCGGCTATCCAGATTTGGGCGATGCGCTGCGACTCGTCGTCGTCAAAAACCCGGCACCCGATTGTCTGAAAATCGGCGAACTCGTCTGGAACATCGTAATGTTCCAGTCCGTGTTTCATAAAGAACAAATCGCTTAATGTCCCCGCTTCCGCGGTCACTGGATCAAGCGTGACCGATCGAGTGGAGCCCGCTACTGTTAGTAGTTTCCGCGCTGTCGCCGACCCTGGGAAATCGTTTAGCCGATCAAGCAGGTGGAACGCGAATACCCCAGCGATCACCAGCAGCGCAATGCTGATCGCGAGCACGGCAGGATTGAGCACGATCTTTTTCCATGTCCACCTGGGAGCGCGAACAGCCTCCTTCTCGGAGAACCATTCAGCCGACTCGGGAGGGATTGGGACCAGACCAACGATTTCCGCCACGGCTCGATCGAAGTTCTGTTGATTAACAAATTCATCGGAGCCGTCTTCACGCGCTACCGCAGCGCGCATGGAACGGTCAGCCAGGTGGTTTTGGCTGATCGGCGCACAATTCAAAAGCGCACGGCGCCGGCGTAGCAGCCGCAGGGTCCTCATATTTTGGGTGCTCCGGAGTGCTTTGCGTCCAGCCACGCCTGTAATTGTCGCCGCCCCTGCGCCAGGTACCGTGACAACGTGCTCAACTTGAGCTCGGCAATGTCGAGAATCTCAAGGTAATCGAATTCGTTCAGATAAAAAAGTGCCAGAGCGGTCCGCTGAGGATCGGGCGCCGCTGAAATCCAGATTGCCAGTTGCGCAGGATCGAGCTGTTTGATCTGCGATGCGGCCTGTGGGGCAACGGCGTGCTCGTCGATCTCGAGCGATTCCGGTTGCAGGTCCATCTTACTTGCTTCCAAACAACGCCAGCGTGCCTCACGAAAAAGCCAAAAAGACTCCTTAGGCAGTTCTCCTTGTGCAGCGCGCATAGCAGCCTCGCGCAACGTCGTGTTAAAGACTTCCTGCGCCTTGCGCGAGTCGCCCAGCATCAAGAAACAAAAGCGATATAGTTGTGGCAAATTTTGCTTTTGATCCGACACTCTCCCATCCTTCGTCTTTGCAAAATTTAGCGCATTCTACGCGGTTCACTTCAGTCGACAAGAGCTGATTCGCTTATCTTGCGCGAGCGCTGCCCTCGACTTGAGGGAAAGCGGCTACAGCTTTTGCAACCTGCGCGCTACTTCCTCCGCGTTCTCCCGGCTGTTGAACGCCGAAATGCGAACATAACCTTCGCCTTGCGCGCCAAAACCGGCGCCAGGCGTGATGACGACATTCAACTCCCGCAGCATCCGATCGAACATTTGCCAACTCGTTACGCCATCGGGCGTTTTGACCCAGATATAGGGCGCGTTTACGCCGCCGAAAACAGCGAGACCTCCGTTCGCGGCGGCGCGCCGAAGGATCTTTGCGTTCCCCATGTAATGATCAATAAGCGCGTGAATTTCTTCACGGCCTTCAGGCGAGTAAAGGGCTTCCGCGCTGCGTTGAACTGGATAACTCACGCTATTCGATTTTGTGCTCCAACGCCGCTGCCAAAGGGGATGCAGGGGAAGCCGGCGACCGTTCTCTGTCCTCCCAAGTACCGATTTCGGCATGACTGTAAATCCGCAACGCACCCCGGTGAATCCGCCGTTCTTGGAAAAGCTGCGCAATTCAATCGCGCACTCCCTTGCTTCCGGAATTTCAAATATGGAATGCGGAACATCTGGATCGGAAATATAGGCTTCGTACGCTGCATCAAAGAGAAGTAGGGTTTCGTGCTCGCGCGCGTACTCGACCCACCGTGAGAGCTGTTCACGCGAGGCAACCGCTCCAGTCGGATTGTTAGGAAAACAAAGATAAACAAGATCGGCGTGTTCAGCCGGTGGATCGGGGACAAATCCATTTTCAGCTGTGCACGGCAAATACAGAATTCCTTCGTAGCTTCCATCTTTTCGTGCCAGCCCACTGCGGCCAGCCATCACGTTCGTATCGACGTAGACCGGATATACCGGATCGGGGACCGCGACTTTGTTTTGATTACCGAGAATGTCGAGGAGGTAACCGCAATCGCATTTTGAACCGTCCGAGACAAAAATTTCGTCGTCAGTAATGTCGATGTTACGTTCGCGATAATCGTGCCTCGCGATTGCCAATCTTAAAAATTCGTAGCCTTGTTCGGGACCATAACCGCGAAAGGTCTCGCGATGCGCGAGCTCTTCGACAGCTCCCTTCATCGCATCGATCGCCGCGCGCGGGAGCGGCTCGGTGACGTCCCCGATTCCGCAGCGAATCAATCGCTTGGCCGCTTTTGGATTAGCCTCGCAAAACTCGCGCACCCGCCGCGCGACTTCTGGGAAAAGATAGCCCGCCTGAAGTTTGAGATAGTTTTCGTTTAGATAAGCCATGCCTGCGTTGCGACACTTCTTGACGGCTGAACGCGTACAAGCTTAGCGGCGGTCATCGACCGCCGCTACAGCAGCACCTACCAAAAAGGCCACTCAGTAATTTTTCGCCACCGCGTCCCAGTTCACCACGTTCCACCAAGCTTTAATGTAATCAGGTCGCCGGTTTTGATACTTAAGATAATAAGCGTGTTCCCAAACATCGACGCCGAGGACCGGTGTGTTGCCGTCCATCAGAGGGCTGTCTTGGTTTGGTGTTGAAATGATTTCAAGCTTTCCGTTCTTATTCTTGATCAGCCACGCCCAGCCGCTGCCAAAACGTCCCGCACCAGCGGCTGCAAATTTCTCTTGGAAATCATTAAAGCTCCCGAATGTTGCTTTGATGTCATCGGCGAGTTCGCCTTTCGGCTCGCCGCCAGCATTCGGTCCCATTATTTTCCAAAAGAACGAGTGATTCGCATGCCCGCCGCCGTTGTTCCGCACAACGGTGCGAATGTCTTCCGGCACCGTTTTGAGATCACTAATCAAATCCTCGACCGACTTCTTTTCGAGATCAGCTTTGCCTTTGACCGCGTTGTTCAGGTTGTTGACGTAAGTCTGATGATGCTTGGTGTAATGGATTTCCATCGTCTTCGCATCGATATGCGGCTCCAAGGCATCGTATGAGTAAGGTAATTTTGGTAATTCGTAAGCCATAATCTTTACAGTTAGATCGAATTACGCTGCGCGACAGGTTTTATTTTTCGCCCAACTGGAATCGATGGACGGCGCCTGGCGGGTTCCGCTCTAACGATCGCACCGATAAAAACTGGGACGATGTCCGACGCCGCTGCGGTAGTTAACATAGGTCGCCAGCGCCAGCAGCGGAAAGTTCTGGCGATACATGTCGTACTTCAAATAGAACACGCGGGGAAAGCCGGTTCCCGTGATTTGCTCCTCTTCCCACGATCCGTCGGGTTTTTGCAAACTGAGCAGGTAGCGCAAACCTCGCTGAATACTTGGTCGATCTAGATCGCCACACGCGCAGATGCCCATGATTGCCCACGCCGTTTGCGACGCCGTGCTTTCGCCAATGCCTTTGGTCGAGGGATTTTCGTACGTGCCGCAAGTCTCACCCCAGCCGCCGTCGTTGTTTTGGCAGCTCTCAAGCCAATCGCGACCCCGCAATATCCAATCCTGCGTCATATCCTGGCCAATCGCGCGCAGGCCCCGCAGGACCTGCCAGGTGCCGTAGATGTAATTGACACCCCAGCGTCCATACCAGGAGCCATCCTCGTCCTGAGTATCGATCAAATACTGCATCGCGTCGCGAACAGACCGCGCTCTAGGATTGAATCCAATGTAGCCTAGAAGCTCGAGCGTACGCGCGGTAAGATCACTGCAGGTTGGATCGAGAATCGCATTGTGATCGGCAAACGGCATGTCTTCCAGCCAGTGCGTGGTCACGTTCTTGTCAAACGCGGCCCAACCGCCATCGCGACATTGGAAGCTGAGTTGCCAATCGAGTGCACGGCGAAAGACCTTATTGAGCTCTTCGTGATTTTTGGGCTGAATTAGTCGCAGTGCCATCAACACCATCGCTGTGTCGTCGGTGTCGGGATAAAAGATGTTGTTGTATTCGAAGGCCCATCCGCTGGCCTGCGGATAGGAATTGTTCGCCGACCAGTCACCACGAATGCGCACCTCTTTATTAACCAGCCAATCGGCGGCCTTTTGCAGCGCAGGATGCTCTGGAGGAAGGCCGGATTCCGCCAGCGAAATGATTGTGATTGCAGTGTCCCAAACTGGCGACAGACACGGTTGGATGCGGAAATCCTCGGGATCGTCAACGAAGAGTTTGGCGAAGTCTTTCTCCGCCTTTACGTAAATCGGATTTGTTTTTGAGTAACCGAGGGCGCGCAACGCGATTAAACAATTGAGCATCGCAGGAAACACCGTCGCAAGACCATCACTACCCTCACCGATCCGCTCGAGCATCCACCGCTCCGCTTCTTCCAAGGCGCGCCGGCGCAACGGGCGAATCCGCAGCGGTTGCAGGAATTTCAGAGTGTCGTCGAGTCGGAGAAAGAAATTCCGCCAGGTCCAGAAAGGTTCGCTGCGCGGCAACCGCAAATCGCTCTGCTCGGTGCCGAGAGGATAAAGTTCGTGCAATTGCTTTTCGCCGGGCAAAATGCGAGTCGGCTTGAAATGATTAATAATCGCCAGCGGCACGAGCATTGCCCGGCTCCAGGAGGACATTTTGTAAATGTGAAACGGCGCCCAGCGCGGGAGGAGCACCATCTCCAGGGGGATGGCCGGCAGGTATTTCCAGGGAAACTGGCCCAGTAACGCAAGGTAAAGCTTGCTAAAGGTGTTCATCTGCGGAATTCCGCCGCGACGAATGATATTCGCGCGCGCCTCCTGCATGAACGGCGCGTCCACGGAGCAACCGGCCAGCTTCAATGCGAAATATGCTTTCGCCGACGCGTTGATCTCGCTCGGGCCACCGTGATAAATGTTCCAACCTCCGTCGGGAAGTTGGCGCTTGAGAATGTGGCGCACGCAGCGCCGCTGCAATTGCGCGTCCACCTCGCCGCACCAATGCATGAAAAGGATATAATCCGAGCAGAGGGTGCTATCGACGATCAGCTCGCCGCACCAATGGCCATCGGGCTTTTGCTGGCGCAATAGGTTCTCGTGCGCGAGCGCAATCGCGCGCGCGATTTCTTCGTCGTTCGCGGAATAAAATTCCGATAGCTCTGGTCGCGCGCTGGGCAACGCAATGAGGTTCTTCGACAATTCCGGCACGTATATCCGATCTTTACGAGGCTTTGGCTGCGACTTCTGCTCGTTTCCCGGTCAGGTGTCCGTTACCAGAACTCACGCCATTGAAGGCGAGAACCTCGCTGCCGCGACCGGAAGGTTTCGGTTTCGCACCGAAATTGAACTTGATCGTTTTCCAAGTGTCTCCTCGTTGTGCTTGCAGCCCCAACGTCGCAGTCGGCTCGTAACCGCAATGCACCATACAATTCTCGCACCGGCTATCGCGCGCGACCCCGTTGACGACGCCATACTGTCCCCATTCGGTCTTTTCCAATAACTCCGCGTACGTTGAGTAATGTCCGTCAGTCATCAAATAGCACGGGCCTTTCCAGCCACGAATGTTCCGCGTTGGAATCGCCCATGCCGAACACGTCAGATCGCGCTTGCCGGCAAGGAACTCGAAATAGATTGGAGTTCCCAAAAAAGTATAACGACTCATCCACTTCTCGACTTTTTGAAACTTCTCGACGGTCATTGCGCGGGTAAGAAAGAAGTTTTCCGGGCGCAGTTTGAGCCGTTTGATCATGTCTCTCTTGGCGGCGTCGTAATCGTATCCAGGAGTAATAGTGTGGCCATCCACGCCAAGATCGGAAAGATAATCGAACATCTGTTCGATCTCCTGCATATCGGTTTCCTTGTAGATCGTTGCGTTCGTCGCCACCTGATAGCCGAGCAGCTTGGCCATTTTGATTGCAAGAATGCATTCTTTGAAGACGCCTTCACGTTCGACGATCAGGTCGTGTGTTCGCTCCAAGCCGTCGAGATGCACATTCCAATACATCCATTTGGTCGGACCAATAGTTGGCTTTGCCGGGTCCTTCGGTCCCTTGCGAATTTCGGCCGCGTCTTTTTCGCTCAGCAACCCGACACGGAGCAGAGTAGCGATATTTTTTTCGACAAATTCCGATCGGGTGGCCATCTGCGAGGCCATCCACTCGCGCATTTTCTTGCGCATGAACATGGCGTTGGTGCAAATGTAAACGATCCGTCGCTGCGCGAGCAATCCGTCCACCAGCGCCTCGATATGCGGATATATAAGTGGTTCGCCGCCGCAGATGGAAATCATCGGTGCGTTGCATTCGTTTGCCGCCCCGAGACAGTCCTCCAAGCTCATCATGTCCTTAAGCGACGTGGAGTATTCCCGGATCCGCCCACAACCTGTGCACGTGAGGTTGCAGGTGTGCAGCGGCTCAAGTTGAAGCACCGTGGCGAATTTCTTAGTGCCACGTAACTTGTGTCCAATCACGTAGGCCGCGATTTTCGCTGTAAGCGGTAAAGGAAATCTCATTGGAGCGAGGATAGTAACAAGAGGGCCCAGAGTGTCAATGACCCGGCCCATTTCTCACTGTTTGTTAGTCTGAATCGGGTTAAGGCTACTGTTCGGATTTGCGCCACTGTACACCAGACTCCCAAAGACTGAAAAGCAAAATAAACATGCGACTGCGAGGCATTTCTGTGGTTAAATAGTCGCAGGTGAGTCTCTAAACGAGGTAAACAGTATGAAACGATTATTCTTAGCAGCATTTGCCGTTGGGGTCATTGGCTGTGCAAATCAGCCCGCCCCATCACCCGGTCCGGCAGTGACAGGCGGTTATCCGTACGATCGCTACGCGCGGAGCCCGGAAGCATGGGGATATGTAAATCCAGTTTACAAGAACTGGAGCACGGACCAATTGCAAAAGCGACGCTTGGATCTCTATGCTCAGGTCCCATTCACTCGGGATCGCAACGAGGTGCCCGCGTACATCTATTCGGGAATGCCGCTTCCGCAGCAGGATGAGATCAAGGCGATTGAAACTGAGTTAAACGCGCGATATCAAGCCGGTGATAAAACCGCGGAGTTGAAGGAATTTTGGCCCTCAACCCGTAGGCATATTGCCAGCGGCTCACGTGTAGAATCACTTTTTTAACTTCGAATAACATTCGAAGTGATCGAAACCGGGGAGATGCCGGTGCCGAGAGCCTTGTTTAGAGCTTAGCTTATCGTTTCAGCAGTCACGCCGGCGTGTTCCAACCGCGACGGATCAGGCTAACGGCAATTGCGGCGAGGAGGAGCGCGACAATTTTCGATATGCCGCGTAATCCTTGCATGCCCATCCAACGCGCGAACCGGTCGGCGTTCCAGAACGCTAGTGCGACCAAGCCCAGATTTACCAGCAGGGAAGCGAGCGTGAACACTATGCCCACCGTATCGACCAGAACCAGCAGCGCGGTGAGCAACGCCGGCCCGGCGATCAATGGCATCCCAAGCGGCACGATTCCGAATTCATCGCTGCCTCCGTGGCTGGACGGCCCAACATTGAGCAATTCGCGCCCTGCCAGAGCGAGTAGAATAAGACCACCCGCGACTCGAAAGTCTGCATCGGTAATTCCAAGCGCGTCGAAAATTATTTGCCCAAGAAAAACAAATCCAATCGCTACGCAGAACGCTGTGAAGATTCCGAGAGCGGCCTGGTGTTTGCGCTGCTCCGGAGAAGCGCTTGACGCGAGCCCCATGAATATCGCGACAAGTCCGATTGGATCGATTGCGACAAAGACGGGAATGAAAGCGACGAAAAATTTCTGGATCATCGTTGCGCACGTTTCCTAGTGTGTCACTGCTCAAAACGCAACACAGGACGGTCAATCAAGCTTGCCTTTTGCGCCCGCCAACGGATGTTCGCCGGCACTTAACGTTCATGAAATCCTTGCTTCTTTTCCTGCCACTCGTTTTCGCGACTTCAAGTCATAATCTTCCGGCTGCTGAACTAAAAACTGTCGATGACTTTCGCGCTGCGGCCGCGAAGGCCAATGCGCTCTTGACGATTCCAGATTGGGAGCAAACGCCAAAAGCGGTCGAGGCGATGATGAACGATGCCATCGCAAAGGCGAACACGGCACTCGATCAAATAGGCTCGCAGGATCTAAAAAATGTCACATTTAAGAGCACGGTCGTCGCGCTGGATGATCTTACCTACCAGGCTGGACTTGCGGCGAACAGGGCCACAATCATTAAAGAGACCAACACCAACCCAGAGATGCGCGCCGCTGGCGAGAACGCCATAAAGGCGTTTCAAGACTGGGCTGTGGGCGTTGATTATCGCGAGGATGTTTACAAGGCAGTCAAGGCTTTTGCTGACACACACCCCAAGCTTTCGGGGGAAGACGAAAAACTGCTGAATGAAACATTGCGCGATTATCGCCGCGCCGGACTGGATCTTCCGCCGGATCGGCGCAAAGAAGTTGAGCAGTTGCGGAAGGAGTTGTCTAAACTCGGCACCGACTTCGACACAAACATTGTTAAGGCCGACGCGCCGGTGATCTTCACCAAGGCCGATTTGAATGGACTGCCGGAAAGCTTTTTCGCTTCACCCGGCATCAGGACCGGAGACGATGCCTACACAGTGATGGCAAATGTCACCTGGCAATTTAATACCGTCGAGGAAAACGCTAAAAGCGAAGCGACCCGCAAGCAGCTTTATGTCATTCGCGACACGCTGGCCAAGGATGCAAACGTTCTCGTTCTCAACCAAATGCTCGCGCTTCGGAACAAGATTGCGCTGCGACTCGGTTACAAATCGTGGGACGACTATCAGACCGAAGTCAAAATGGCCAAGACTGGTGCGAATGCCGAGAAGTACATTGGCGATCTGGTCACCGGAATTCAGCCCAAGTTTGAAAGCGAAGTAGCGGAATTACAAAAGCTGAAGGCCGCTGAAACGAATGACCCCCACGCCAAAATCGAAGTGTGGGACTGGCGCTATTACGCCAACCAGCGGGACAAACAAAAGTACGCCGTTGATAAGGAAGCGTTACGCGCATTTTTCCCGTTCCAAAAAGTGCTCGACGGCATGTTCAATATTTATCAGAGCATCTTTGGTCTGAAGTTCGAGAAGATCGCTTTACCTTATAAATGGATCGAAGATCTCCAGCTTTACATGGTGACCGATTCCGCCACGGGCGAACCGCTCGGAATGTTTTATCTCGATATGTTCCCGCGCGAGGGAAAATTTAACCACTTCGCGCAATTCGAAATCATCAGCGGCAAATTGCTGCCGGATGGAAAATACCAGCGCCCAACTGTCGCCTTGCTTTGCAACTTTTCGCCTCCGACAGGAGACAAGCCGTCTTTGATGACGCACCAGGAGGTCGAGACTTTATTTCACGAATTCGGTCACGCTCTGCATTCGATTGTCACTCGCGCGAAGTACGGCCGTTTTGCCGGAACGCATGTGCCGGGTGATTTCGTGGAGGCGCCATCGCAGATGCTGCAAAACTGGGTCTGGGACAAAAAAGTGCTCGATACGTTTGCAGCCGACTACCGCGATCCATCGAAGAAAATTCCAGCGGAAATAATCAAAAAAATGAATGACGCCAAGCTTGCGAATGCTGGAGTTCTTTATCGACGCCAGTTCGCCTTCGCGTCGCTCGACCTCGCGTTGCACGACCGCCACGCCGAAGACATGCCTTACGATTGCGTGGGGGTTTCCAATCCGATCCTTGAAAAAGTTTTCCTGCCGATCGATCCGAGCACAACGTTCGTTTCCTACTTCGGACATCTGAATGGGTATGACGCCGGCTATTATGGGTACGCGTGGGCCGACGCAATCGCCGCTGACATGGCAACAGTCTTCGAAAAGGCAAAGGACGGTTACCTCGACAAACAAGCGGGCATGAAATTACGCCACGAAATCTACGAGCCGGGCGATTCGCGTGACGCCAACGTTTCGATCGAAAAATTCCTCGGCCGCAAACAATCCACCCAACCGTTTTTGAAAAAGATCGGTATCGGCCCGCAAGAAAAAAAGCAAGCGCCTCCCGGACCAACCCACAAAGATCGCTAACATTATTCTGTCATCCCCAGCGAAGTGAGGCACTTCACAAAGTACGCTGGGCTGTCGAGAAGGCCTTCGCCATTTCTTGCCGCGTGCAATTTGTTTTCGAATGCTGTCGCGACTGACGCATTCACCACGTTTGCGGCGTTCAGAGAGAGCCGCTAAAGAAAGAGCATGAAAATTTCGCGCTGGTTGATCGCAGTTTTTCTTACCGCTGCAACTTCGCTTTTCGCTGTCGATGAATTGGCACTGCACTTGGAACCGGCGCTGGAAGCGATCACACCGGATGGTTTGCTCGCACACACTAAGGTTCTTGCGTCAGATGAATTCGAAGGACGCGCGCCGGGGACAAAAGGCGAAGACCTTTCAGTTAGATACATCAGCGACCAGTTCAAACAGATCGGGTTGAAGCCGGGAAATCCGGACGGGACTTATACACAGGAAGTTCCGTTGGCTGGGATCAAGAGCGAACCAACGATGTCGTTTATGGTTGGAGATAAAACCACCGACCTTAAGTATCCTGACGATTTCGTCGCGTCATCAGCGCGTCTTCAACCGGAAATCAAGATCCACAATTCGGATGTGGTCTTTGTCGGATACGGCGTCGTCGCGCCGGAATATGGCTGGGACGATTACAAAAAGGTTGATGTTCACGGCAAAACGCTGCTGATGCTGATCGGCGATCCCCCAATTCCCGATCCGAAAGATCCATCAAAACTCGATGAGAAAATGTTTAAGGGAAAAGCGATGACCTACTACGGCCGCTGGACTTATAAATACGAGATCGCCGCACAAAAAGGGGCTGCGGCCGCGGTGATTATTCACGAGACTGGGTCGGCAGGCTATCCGTACTCGGTCGTGAAAACGAGCTGGGCAAAAGAGAATTACGAGATTGATTCACCAAATAAAAACGCGGACGCCGTTGAAGCACGCTGTTGGATCACTCTCGATGGCGCGAGGAAATTGCTGGACGCTTGTGGTCAGGATTTTGATGCGCTGAAGATATCGGCAATTACCAAGGAGTTCCGGCCAGTGACGCTGAAAGCCGAAGCGAAGATCGACATCAAACAACAGCTTCGCTCGTTCAAGTCGCACAATGTGATCGGCAAACTCGATGGAAGCGATCCGAAGCTGCGCGACGAATATGTAATTTACACGGCCCACTGGGACCACCTTGGGCGTCATCCCGAATTTCAGGGCGACCAGATTTCTAACGGGGCCATCGATAACGCATCGGGCGTTGCATCGGTTATCCAACTCGCGGCCGCATTCACAAAATTGAATCCACCGCCGAAACGCTCGGTTTTATTCATGGCTACGACTGCTGAAGAAGCAGGATTGCTCGGCGCGAAATATTATGCCCTGCATCCGCTGTATCCGCTGGAAAAAACCCTGGCCGACATCAACATCGACACGGTGAATCCGTGGGGGAAAGCCCGCGACATCGAGGACCTCAGCAATAACAATTCAACGCTCGACGACTTATTAGGGGCAGCCGCCAAACGAAATGGTCGAGAGATGAAACCAAACAGTCAGCCGGAGAAAGGTAGTTTTTACCGTGCCGATCATTTCGAATTTTCCAAGCGCGGGGTACCCTCGCTCTACACTGGCGGCGGCAAGGATTTCATCGGGAAACCGGCAAATTTCGGCCAGGAAAAGAAAGACGATTACACTGCGCACCATTATCATCAGGTGTCCGACGAAGTTGATCCAAACTGGGATCTTTCCGGCGCGGTGCAGGATATCGACCTCTTATTCGAAGTTGGTTATCAAGTTGCCAACGGCGACAATTTTCCGGAATGGAAACCCGGGAGCGAGTTTAAGGCAAAACGGGATGAGATGTTAAGGAAGTGATCACACCGAGAAGTGAGTTGCATTGCGGCGCATCTGATGGTTGAATCGGGACTCGCGAATTGGAAAATCTGAATGGGCTCACTTAAGAAAAGACGCAAAGCGAAAATTGCCAAGCATAAGCGCCGCAAGCGTATGAAAGCGCATCGGCACAAGAAACGTCTCAGGTATAAAGCGTAGGACGCGGCGGAGGCGTTTCCGGAGAACGCCCAACGATCAACGTCGAACGCACCATTCCAAACTCAGACAAGAACGGCCTGCCAGGCCACAGCCCTGAAGGCTTTCGGGGCTGGTTTGCGGAGGATTCGCCGGAGACTAACATTAAAAGCGTGAGGCATCAGAAGAAGAGTTGGGGAATTTCGCTCTGCTGGTGCCTTTTTTCTGCGCTGCTCTTCCTCGTGGCGACAGGCGCCGCGGCTAGTCAAAAACAGAAAAGTTCATTGCCAAAAACTCGGGCTTCGTCGGCAACTAAAAAGGCTGGTGGCCAGGATGATTCATCCAATTCCAAGCCGGCAGCCGACCTTGCACTACGTTTGGACGGCGCACACAAGGCGGATGCGCTGACGCATTTTGTCGAAGGAATATCTCTCGAGGAAAATGGCGAGACGGATCGCGCGCTGGAGGCGTATCGCAAAGTGTTGAATGTCGATCCCGGCCAATCCCAACTCGCCTCGCGCGTGGCGGCGTTGCTGATAGAACAGGAGGATTTTCCCCAGGCGATTGACGTATTGAAAGATACAATCAAGGCAAATCCAAAGGATGCCGATCCGTATCAGCAGCTAGCATACATTTACGCGAAATATCTGAAGAAAACCGATCAGGCCATTGATTACGCCAACCGCGCCATCATTCTGAATTCAGGGGACATCGAAGGTTACCAGCGTCTGGTAGAAATCGAAGTTGCCGCAGGACAAGAGAAGAAGGCGCTAGAGGTTCTGGATCGCGCCACAAAGGTTCCCAGTAACGATGCCAGCTTTTGGCTGCGGCTCGGCAAACTTTACGTGGCGGTTCTTTTCAAGTCCGATTCACAGCCGAAACCCGACGAACTGAAAAGGACCAACGAAATTTTTAGGAAAGCTGCCGAACACGCCGGCGACGACCCTGTGATCCTAAAGGATGTCGCCGACTACTATGCGGCCTCGCAACAATTGAAAGAAGCAATTCCGCTTTATCTGCACGTTCTAGAGCTGCAACCGGACGATGCAAACGCGCGAGAGAAGCTTGCAACCGGTTTTATCCTCACCAATCAGCGCGGTAAAGCCATTGAGATGCTCGAGCAAATCATTAAGGAGCATCCCGAAAAGTATCAGCCCTACGACTTGCTGGCTCAGGTGCTGGATGATGACGCCCGATCGCTCCAACGCGCAAAGAAAGTCGACGAAGCAAAAGCTACTTTTGCAAAGGTAGCCGCAAATTATGAGCAAAGCCTTCTGATTAATCCAAATCATGTGGGGACCTATTTGCACCTGGCAGAACTGTTCCTTGGACCTTTGAAGAACGCAGACCGAGCTGTCAGATTGCTGACAGAAGCCCGGCGCCGCTTTCTGGGCGCGCCGGAGATCGTTTACTATCTGGCCATTGCCCAAAGCGAAGCGAAACAAACCCAGCAGGCAGTGGCCACGTTTGAGGAGGCATTGCACGAAGCGCAACTCGACCAGGATAATGACATCGCAAACGCGAGGTTCTATTTCAACTATGGCGCGACGGCAGAACAGGCAGGTCTGTACCAAAAAGCGGCCGATCTCCTTCGGAAATCAATCGCGCTCGATCCGGCGAACTCGGCGGAGGCCTGCAATTACCTCGGCTATATGTGGGCCGATCACAACATGAACCTGGATGAGGCCGAAACGATGATTAAACGCGCACTCGAGATGGAACCGAATAATGCATCCTATCTCGATAGCCTCGGTTGGGTCGAATTCCGGAAGGGTAAATTTGACCAAGCTTTGATCAATCTGCTCAGTGCGGCAAAGACTGCGGACCATGATGATCCGGCCATCTTCGAACATATTGGTGATACGTACTTCAAATTGAATCGAAGCTCTGAAGCGCTGGGATCATGGCAAAAAGCGCTGACCCTCGATCCAAAAAACAAGAACCTGGCAAATAAGATCGAAAGAACCAAGGCACCCATCGGCAACGAACCAGCAACAAAGACAAATCCAACCCAGTGACCCGCGGCGTTCTCGCAATGAACATGAGCGATTATCCCACACCGTGGCAGCGCAAGATGATGTGGGCGGCGCTCACGGCTTTCTGTGTGGTTCTTCTCATCCTGATCATCGGCACGGTGATTTGGGCCAGCGCTAATATCGTTAGTTTTCTTCAACCGATCCTGATCCCCGTGGCCATGGCAGTGATTCTGACTTATCTGCTGGACCCGCTGGTGACGAAAATGTCTCGGGGAACGCTCAGTCGCACCAAGGCTGTTGCTCTGCTTTTCGCCATCGCTTTTTTCGCCCTCGGTGGATTGGCCGCGTGGCTTATTCCGACCATCTCGATACAAAGTGCGAATTTCGCCCGGCAAGTCCCTGCTTATACGGAGCGAGCCCGCGACTACGTCGTAGATTTGATCTATCGATTCGATCAAACGTTCGGTTTTCTTGGCGGCGGACGCGGAAAATCTGCATCCACAAGTTTTGCAAATTGGTTAATCGGACCGGCGCCATCCGCTTCTCCTCATGCACAACCGGCTGCCTCCCCGATCCCAAAAGCGTCTGGACCTCAGCCTGCGGCCGAGACGATCGCGCCGAGCCAGCCAAAGCTGACCACCGCCGAACGCCAGCGCATTCAGGCGTACGTGGAAAAGCAAATGCCTAATTTGCAGCAGGCACTTCCAACGCTGGTGGAAAAATTCTGGGATATCCTTAAGACAAGTATTGGCGGCTTTCTTGGCGTCACAGGTTTTTTGCTCAGTCTGATCTTAGTGCCGATCTACCTATTCTTTCTACTGAATGAGAAGCCGCGAATCGAGCAGCACTGGAAGGAATATTTGCCTCTGCGGGCATCTCCTCTTCGAGACGAAGTGGCGGAAGTATTATCGCAGATCAATTCGTACGTGACCGCCTATTTCCGTGGCCAACTGCTGGTCTGTCTGGTCGATGGCATACTAATCGGCACCGCGCTGACGGTATTTGGCCTCAATTTTGCGCCGGTGATTGGAGCCATGGTGGTGGTCCTTACCATGATTCCCTACATCGGGATCATCATCTGCTGGGTGCCGGCCGTTCTGATTGCCGCTTTCCAATGGGGCGATTGGACGCATCCGCTCATTGTGACCGGCATTTTCATCGCCATACAAAATCTGGAAGGCATATTTTATGCCCCACGAATTGTTGGGAATTACGTTGGATTGCATCCGATGACGGTGATCGTATCGATCTTTGTCTGGGGTTTGATCATTGGAGGAGTAATCGGTCCCCTTCTTGCCGTCCCGCTTACGGCCACCGTGAAGGTGTTGCTGGGGCGATATGTTTGGGGCCGGCGTTTGAGGGAAAAAATCGAGGACTCGGTTAAATCAATTCCTGTAGTTGAAGAGGCAGAGGTAGTGACTCGTTCTTAGCCTCGGTGGTCGGCCCGGTGCGACGGGAAAGAAGAAGCGGATCGTCGCGCCTGAAGAGACAACATGAAAATCGCGGAACGAACCGAAGAGGCTGGATATAGAAGAGTTCGCCAATCGCTCTCTGGTCTGGAGTCGTTTATTCAACGACAGGTTTGGCCAGCCCGTCTCGCTCTTGTAGTCGCTGGGATGGCAATGGCCATTCTGCTTTGCGCGCTTTTTTTCCGATATGGTTTAAATCTATATGCGAACTGGCATCAAACCCGCTTGTTACAACAAGCTGGTTCCATGCTGCAGCAGGGAAGATTTGGTGAAGCAACGCAAACCGCGCGAGAGCTCGTGGCACAACATCCCGATTCTCTGCCTGCCCTCTATGTATTAGCAGAAGCAGCAGAGAAACAAAATCTCGAAGAGGCGATTTCGTGGCGCGAACAAATCGCGCGCTTGCGTCCAAAAGATCCGGACAGTCAGCTCAATCTCATTTCCGCGGCGCTCCGCTTTGGAAAGCTCGATCTTGCACGAAAAGCCCTCGATCAAATTCCTGCCAATGATCGTGACAGGGCGGCCTTTCACGTTGTCGCGGGCTGGCTGGCGTTTGCGGAAGGAAATTTTGCCGAAGAAGAGGAACAATTTGCCGCCGCGGTAAAGAAAGAACCTAAGAACGATCTCTACCAGTTCAATCTCGCAGCACTGCAAATTCACTCCAGCGACTCACAAAAGAAGGCAAACGCGCGCGAGAATCTCGAGCGGCTCAGTAAGCTCGTCCCGTATCGGACGGGCGCGGTACGCGCGTTGCTTAATGATGCTGTGGGACGCAATGATTTCTCAGCGGCGGATAACTTCGCGCAACAGCTCCAGATGTCTCCGGAGCTTACCTTTGGCGATTACCTTCTCTGCCTGAGTTTTTATCGGAAACTCGATGAGAAAAAATTCCGCCTAGTTCTGGAACGAGTAAAACCTTTTGCAGCAAAAAATCCGCGCGATCTCGCATCACTCATAGAATGGATGAACCGAAACCAACTTACCGAAGAGGTTGTTAAGTGGTTAGACAAGCTTCCGGCAGAGAAACTGAATACGCCGCCAGCCGCTCTTGCCGTGGCAGACGCGTACGCTACGGCGAAGAATTGGACGCGATTGAAACGATGGACCCGCAAGGGAATGTGGGGCGAATCCGACTACCTGCGTCTTGCATACCAGGCACTTGCCATACGCCAATCGCGAGAAGAGGCTCCGCACGAATTCGACAAACGGTGGGACGCCGCAGAACGATCGACGAACGGCCGACTTGAGAGCGAAATTGTCCTCGCGCGTCTCGCGTCGAAATGGGATCTGGAAAACGAATCCGAACGACTATGGCACCACGTCGCAGAAAATCCGCCTTTGCGCCGCGAAGCGTTCGACGCCCTTCGCCGGCTTTATCGCCGAGACAATGACACCGGGAAACTTTATGATGTCCTCCAGCGTCTGCACGAAAGCTCTCCTAACGAGGCGCCGATTACAGCAGATCTCGCGCGACTCGGTCTGAATCTCGAGCGAAATATCGAACACTCACATGCTCTCGCGAAGGAGGCGTATGATCGCGCTCCAAATGAGATCAATTGCGCCGTCACTTACGCGTTCTCTCTTTATCGTCTGGGGCGAAGCCCGGAGGCTCTTACCATTGTCCAAGGATTGCCATCCGACCAATTACGCGATCCGCACGCAGCGGTTTACACGGCATTGATGCTGGCTGATTCAAGCCAAATCGACGCAGCAAAGGATTACCTCGACGCGGCGGACCAAGGAATTTACCCGGAGGAAAGAACCGTACTCGAGGAAGCAAGAACGAAAATCTCCAGCATATCTGCGGCTCCGCAATCGGTTCCGCGTTGACGCAGTGTTTCACGGGGACGCCCATAACGGCGTTCTGGATGGTAAGACTTCGACCGGCATTCCTGTTTGCAACGTCGCTGCGCCGGCGCTTCGCAAAACCGGCAGGCCTTACCATGTCGTCGAATTGTAGGCGTCTGTGTCAGAAGCCAATCGATCCGAGCGGTTTCTCAGCCACCACGCGCCATGCTTCTACATCAGCGCGGTTTTGTGTTGGTGAAACACATCGGACAGCTTTCAACGAGTCAAACGTTACCTCAGGAAATGGGACGTCAATCGAATGCGTCAGAAGGTGTCGGTCCTGCATCGATATCCGCTTATAGAGCAGGCTCAAATGAGGACTGAGCTGGTAATCCGACGAATCGCGCGCCGCGGTACCAATGCTGCGATTAAGCCGATGCAATTCTGCGGTCATAGCGAAGTGCACAAAAAGTGTCTTCGTAAACTCAGAGGACCCATTGACCTGGAGCGCCCGGAGCACGATTCGTTCGCAGCCTGGTGCGGCTTTTGAAAGCACTTCGTCAACTGTATCCGGACAATCCACTCCGACGTGGACGGTCACATGCGGTTGAAATTCAGGCGCGTTATATCGCTGCGCGAAATCGCAAATGAGACTTTGGTAATAACTGCGTGCCGGCTCACTTGGAATAAGCCAGTAAGCAATAACAATTCGGCGAGACACAAGGCACTAACACTCTCTTTTATAGCGACAAGCGTGTCGCCCGCAAAGACGAAACCCATGCGGTTTGCACGCCCGCGCCGCTACGGTTCTCCGTGTGGTTTTCGAACGAAGTGCTTTAGCGTGCGATGCGTCCTCGTGTCGCTTTTCATATCTGAGGGGCCAGGTATTTGCGCTCGTCGACAGTTAAGTTTCGTTGAATAGTATCAATCATTTGCTTTTATGCCGACGAATGTTCTTGGAACCGAGCTGAAATGTTGTTGTCGAGATCCATTGACCGGATTTTATCGGGACGGGTTTTGCCGCACCGGACCTGAGGATATCGGGCTTCATACGGTCTGCGTGAAAGTCACGCAGGAATTCCTCGATTTCTCCGTGCTTGACGGAAACGACCTTGTCACGCCGCATCCGGAATGGGGTTTCCCCGGATTGAAGCCAGGCGATAAATGGTGCGTATGTGTGGCTCGCTGGAAAAGCGCGCTGGATCACAACCGTGCGGCTCCCGTTGACCTTGAAGCAACGCACGCCTCCGCGCTCGAGTTCGTCACGCTGGAAGAACTGAAAGCGTACGCCCTTTCCCGGTAGAGCGCCGGGTTGAATTCGACTAAGTTTGCCGCCACGCTAATCCCGAATTGAACCTTCCGTTTAGCCTTTTCCTGGCGCTGCGGTACTTGAAACCGAAGCGCACGTTTCTCTCGATCATCACACTCATTTCGGTCCTGGGAGTGATGCTCGGTGTGACAGTGCTGATCCTCGTCATTTCTGTCATGACCGGGTTTGATCGCGAGTTGCGCCAAAAGGTGATCGATTTCGATGCGCACATTTTGGTTAGCACGGAAGACGTCTTACGCGACTGGCGAACGCTCAAAACAAAGATCGACAACACGCCGGACGTGGTTGCGACGGCTCCGTACATCCAGGGACCGGTGATCGTCGAATTTCAAAACCGGCGAGTGGCGCCATTGATTCGTGGCGTCGATCCCGCCCAGGAAGAGAAGGTCATTCCGTTGGGAAAATTCATCAAGTACGGCAAGCTCGACTTGGAAGGTGATTCGACCGTTCTCGGGATTGAGCTCGCCCGCAAACTGCAGGCAAGTGTCGGTGACAAGATCACGGTCTATTCGCCGGGCAATCTTGGACAGGTTCTCGATGGAATCAAAAAATTGGAGAACGCCAAGGGGGAAGAAGAAAAGAAAGCGATCGACCAATTACGCGATGTCATCCTGCCGAAGGAACTGACGGTTACCGGTATTTTTGAGACTGGTCATTACTTACACGATTCCGAGTATCTGCTGGTGCCGATTTATGTTGGACAAGAGTTATATGGACTGGGAGACGCGTTGCACGGCATTACTGTCAGAACCGACAACCCGTACGGCGCCGAGCGCGTGAAACAAGCAATCGAAAAATTTCTTGAACCACCGCAATATGCGCAGACCTGGATCGACATGAACCACCAATTTTTCGAAGCTGTGCGACTTGAACGCAGCGTAATGTTTTTCCTGCTGTTCTTCATCGTGGTCGTCGCAGCCTTTGGAATCATGAGCACGCTCATCACGGTGACAGTGCAAAAGCGGCGCGAGATTGGAATCATGAAAGCCCTCGGGGCGAACCTTGCGCAGGTCATCTGGGTTTTCCTTGGACAGGGAACGATCGTCGGTCTCTTTGGAACTCTAACAGGATTAGGACTCGGAATGACGCTAATCCGTTACCGCAACGAGTTCAGCCAGTGGCTTGCGAGCACATTGCATATCGAAATCTTCCCGCGGGAAGTTTATCAATTTTCAGCGATCCCGGCGGAAGTCATCCCAAGAGATGTTGCCATCATTTGTATTAGCGCGTTTTTCATTTGCTCAATTGCCGCGTTGATTCCCGCATATTTCGCCGCACGGCTCGATCCGGTGAAAGCCTTGCGCTACGAATGAGGCTGTAGAGGCGATTGCCCAAACCGCCTGCGCTACAAGTGGAAAAACGCATCGAGCGTCCGGTACGCATAATCGTACGCTTCCGGCCATTCGCTTTGGCGCGGTCCAGCCACGTTAAGGGTGTGGATCTTGTTTTCGCGGACAAAATTGGCGATCAGCTGCGCGGCCTTTTCAATCGAAACGCTTGAGGTGTCGATCAGTTCGTGGGGTCGTTGTTGCTCAACGCAGAAGCGCACCGTTTGCTCGCTCCCACCGCTCAGTTTGCCGGGGTAAATGACAACGGTTCCATTCGAATCTTTGACATTCTGCAAAGTTCGCTCGGTGAATCCACCATGTCCTAACTCCTTAAGTGCGTATCGCTCCGGAATTCTCCCGACTTCATCAACACGTCCAGGTGGACACCAACCGCCGGACTCGATTCCGTGTTTTAGCGCGACATCGAGTGCTGCGCGATCCACACCTGTCTGTCCGCCGGAAATTATTTTCACGGCCTCCGCCCAAGCTCAGTCGCCTGTGGGAACAATGTCCGCACGTTCCACCATTAGGATCACCGTGCGTTCTGGTGCCCGCGTGCGGTGTCGCACGCCTTTGGGAACAACGAAGCCCTGCCTCGGCGCCAAGGCGACGACGCGATCTTCAAGATCGATCAGAAACTGTCCGTCGAGAACAAAAAAGAATTCATCGATGTCCTTGTGCTCGTGCCAATGATATTCACCCTGAATCACCGCCAGCCTGACGACTGAATCGTTCACTTTGCATAGCGTTTGGTTGTACCATTTGTCGGTGCAACCATCGGCCAGTTTCTGCACATCGATCAGTTCGAGCGGTCCATTTAAAATGTTGAGGTAAGTCTTGTACGGAAAATCCTGCGGCGATTTATTGGATTCCATGAGTTGAGTCTAAACGCAGAGCGCGGAAGTGCACATGCCTTGCATGGTCTGCGAAGCGGACGGACCGCGCGCGCTCCTATCACTCTTCGCCGTCGAAGTAATCCGTTTCTTTTCCTTTTACGACGACTCGATCGGCCGCGGACGACTTATTCATCTTCCATTTCCCGCTGTCCGGATAGTAGCACGACTCGCCGATTGGATTGTCTGCGATCACGTAATAAATGAAGTCTTCCTGGCCAGAATTAATCAGTTGATGCGGTTCGTCGGGACCGAAGACGAACGTGTCTCCGGGCACGGCTTCAGTTAAACCATCCTTATGACGAACGTTCCCTTTTCCGGAGACGACTAAATAGAGCTCCCATTGCGCGGAATGCGCGTGATAGGGAAAAGCTCGTTTTCCAGGAGGCACGCGATTCCATTCCAAATCAAATGGATGACGCTTGGACAAATCAAGCGAGCTCGGTTCGCGACCGAGCGCTTCCGAAATTCCTTTGAACGACACAGCGTATTTGCCGCCGGGTGACTGCCACCATTCTTCCTTGATTTCGTTTAGATTTACTTTGCGCATTTCAGTCTTTTGTCACTCCGGGCGAGTGGAGGATCTTTGGCCTCTTCGCGATGGTCGAGAGGTGTCTCGACGTGCCTGGACATGATAAGTATTACTCTTCGCCATCGAAGTAATCGGTTTCGATCCCTTTCACGACGACTTCTTCCCTACCATCTGTTGTGACCGCCCATTTTCCGCTGTCGGGATAATAACAGGAATCACCCGTTGTGCCGCCACTACGCGGGTTATCGGCGATGACGTAGTAAACAAAGTCCTCGTCACCGCTATTCCAAAGCTGGTGTGCCTCCCCTGGCTGAAACAAGAATGCATCGCCGGGTCCGACCCGGGTAGTCCCGTCCTTGTCCCGCACGCTGCCACGGCCAGACAGGACCAGGTAGAGCTCCGTTTCAGCCGCGTGCGCGTGATAGGGACAAAGGAATTTGCCTTTGGGAATTCGCACTAAGGTCAGATCAAACGGATGGCGTTTGGACAAATCGAGCGACTCCGGCTCGCGCCCCAGAGCGACGGAAATATGTTTCATGAATCGCCCAAACTTTCCCTTCGGCGATTTTCGCTCCTTCTCCGGAATGTCTTTCAGATTTGCTTTGTGCATGGGGAAGAATTTCCAATTTATCCTGACGAGAGTCGCCTTCTAGTCACGATAAAAAAAATGGCTATCCCAGCCCAAATCACGTTCACAAAAGACGAAGGATAGGCCCGATAAAAGATCGTGTTCGCGACCAAGAAAATGCTGCCGACGATGTTGAGGAGTTGGTAACCAGTTGAGTCCACCTCCAATTTCTTAGAGGAAACCATTGCGTAAGCCACCAGAAGCAGGGCGGCTCCCATCCACCCAATCGCATCGAACCATACGTGATTGTTCATACTCAATAATTGTTTTTCGTGTAAGTCCTAAGCTTTCCATTTCTTTGGCAGCTTTTGCTTCAATCCCTCGACCGGCTCGAAGAGGTCGCCGAGCGTCTTGACGCGGGCGAGGACTTGGTCCGAGCGGAACTTCAGTAGTTCGGCCTTTTTCTGTTTCAGGCAGTTTTCAACTTCAGTCCATTTGACAGGGGTTGAAACGGTTGGCTCTTCCCTGGCGCGGAGTGAATAAACGCAGATCGTTGTTTTGTGTTCGTCGTTCTGGCTCCAATCCACGAACACTTTGCTTTTCCGTACTGCCTTGGACATGTTCGAGGTGACTCGATCGGCATGTTCATGCTCCAGATACTGGGCGAGGGAGCGTGACAAATCCTTGCTCTGATCGTAGGTCACCGCCGTATTCAGCGGCACGTAGACCTGCAATCCCTTCGATCCGCTCGTTTTGGCAAACGATTTCAGTTTCATTTTGCCTAACAAATCGCGGAGCCATAGCCCAACCTGGCAGCATTGGATGATGTCGGCTGGAGCGCCAGGGTCGAGGTCAAAAACCATCATCGTCGGACGCACGATATCGTCTTTGCGGGACAGCGAAGTGTGCAGCTCGAGGTCGGCGAGGTTGGCGGCCCATACAAGCGTTGGCAAATCATTGGCGAGGCAATAATGCATGATCCGCTGGTTTCCCTCGCTCCAGACTTTCGCCGTCTGAACCCACTTAGGCCGATGCGATGGGCAATTCTTTTCGTAAAAAAACTGCCCATCAACTCCGTCAGGGTAGCGCTTCATCGTGAGCGGACGATCCCTTAGATGCGGCAAAAGGACTGGCGCGATGCGGATGTAGTAGTCGATCACCTGCCCTTTTGCGAAGCCCGCTTTCGGATATAGCACCTTGTCGAGATTCGATACCTGAATCTTACGATCTTCGACAACTAGCTCGGCTTTTTGGGGCATGTTTGAAGGGGCAACGTCCAATGCTCAACGATCAACGTCCAACGCTGAATTGGCTTTCAGGCAAAGAACCGCTCAGGCGGGAGCACAGGCTGCGGTTTGCAAATGCGCGCCACGCAATGCTCCCAGCTTTCGCGGCCGCTGAGGATCTCAATTTCCACACGCAAGAAACAAATGGGCACCTTCATTTCGGCCTCGGGCAAACGCGGCATGCGCACCGAATCCTTTTCTGTTGTCACAATCATCTCCAAATCGCGCCGAATACAACGTTTAACGAAGCTGATTAGCTCCGCTTCGGAATAGTAATGATGATCGATGTAACGGGTGGCCAGATCGACATGCGCGCCGAGCTTTGACAATGCGGCTTCAAAACTCTCCGGCGCAGCAATGGCACTGATTGAGCCAATGTAAGCATCACGCAAGCGTTCCAGCGGCACTTTTTCGCTGGTGAAGACATTCTGCAGGTACAGCGGCTTATGGGCGCATTCGATAATCTCGGCGGTGCGATTGTAGCGACGAATACGCTTCACCAGGGCATCATTCGGTTCGCCGGTGGTTTTGGTGATAAAGATGTAGCTGGCACGCCTTAGATTTCGTGGCGCCTCACGCAGCGTCCCTCGAGGGAGAAGGAATTCATTACCGAATGGGGCTTGCCGATCCACGAGGACGATATCCAGGCGATGTTTGAGATGGAGATACTGCAAACCGTCGTCCAGCAGGAGCGTATCAACCTTCCATTTGTCGATCGCGAGCAAACCACTTTTGACCCGGTCTTTGTCTACGAGGACGATCACGTTCTTCAAATTATGTGCGAGCATGTAAGGCTCATCACCGGCCGTCCGTGAATCCAGCAAAAGCGATGCACCGTCGGAAACAATGCGTGGAGGATCGGGATTTCTATTGTACAGCCGGCTTAACAAGCTTCGTTTGCGCGGCACGCTTTTGTAACCGCGACTCAGAATCGCGACTCGACGCCCACCTGTTTGCAGCGCGCGAGCAATTTTTTCGACGATCGGCGTCTTGCCCGTGCCTCCGACGGTCAGGTTGCCCACGCTGATCACCAGAACGCCAAGCGCCCGCTCACGAAGAATTCTTTTCCGGTAAAAATAAAGCCGTAACTGCACCAGCCAATCGTAAACAAACGAGAGCGCGTAGAGGATTCCGCGTAAAATCGATGCGCGAACGCCATGACGACGTTCGAGGACAACGTCGATTCCAAACTGCTCTAGGTTTTCAAGCCGCCGGCCCATTTGGTGATCTTAAATTTTGGATTTCAGATTTAAAATTTGGCCGCCGCGATTATCGGCGCGGGTGACGATCGTTCGGGCAGGTCTCCCCCGAGTAGCGCGCTTCATAGCCACAGCGACCCGATCTGGATGTTGCAACGTAGTGGCGCAGATAGTCGAGCCACTCCCGCTAAGGAAGGCGCCAAGCGCGCCAGCTTTTTCGGTCGCAGTGATGACGCCGGAAAGAAATGGTATCAGTTTTTCGCGAAACGGCTGATGAATGAAATCGCCGAACGCGCCCCGAAGGTTCTGGTAGTTTTTTGAAGCGAAAGCCGCAGTAATTGCACACGCGTTTCCACAATTCTCAACAGCTGCGGCGTGCGAAATTTTGGATGGCAGAAGCTTTCGTGCTATCGAAGTTCGAATTTCAAGCTCCGGAACCAGTAAAACGAAATACAACTGTGACGAAACTTCAAAGCGCTGAATCCCAGGGACGCCGCGCTGCGCCCACCGGTCGGCGCGAAGCGCAGAACCTACCACCACCGTGAAACCGCCGAAGGTCGCCGGCGCAGCGTTATCAGGATGACCTTCCAATTCAGCGCATAATCGGAATAACGCGAATCGGTCGAGCGGATCGTCGCTGAGCCGGTTAAGCCCATGCAAAATGCCAAGGCGAATGGTTGCGCTACTACCCAGACCTCGCGACCGGGGAATTTCTTCAACGATTGAAAAGGAAAAAGGAAACACGCGGCGACGGGCCCGCTTAAAAAATCGCCCGGCCGTCTGTGACACAATTTGCGGATGGGGTTGTTCCGGCGATCGACCGCTAGTAACTGTTACGCTGTTATAAATGCGCAACGCGACACCGAGGCAATCGAAACCGGGACCGAGATTTGAGGTGCTCGCCGGAACGCGGACGGTAACTTGCTGCATTCGGAGACGGAGTGTAGCGACGCCCGGCTTCAGCGGCAACCGGTCCCTTCGCCCATGCCGCATCGGAAATATGCCCTTGGATACGGCTGACGGACATGAATCCTGGCTGGATTGATGCAAGCGTACTTCGGGACTTCCAAGCCGAGGGAACGGATGCGCACAGACTTTGCACGATGGAAGATGGCTGGGTAGAACGGTTTGGGCGCGATATCCTCATTTCGTTTAAGAGCGTCCTGGTACGCGAGTGGCTCATTCAGGAATTGAAGGAGTGGGCAAGTGACCTTTTAAACTTTGGTCGGATTTTCGCTCGTTTCGTCCCTCGGAAAAGCGAACAACGCGAACCGCCGCGTCTGATTTGTGGTGACCCGACTGAAAGTCTACAAACGATCGCTACCGAGCGACGTTTGAAATTTGGGATCGACTTCGGCGCGGGCTTCTCCGTGGGCTTGTTTCCCGATCAGAGAGAAAATCGCAGCCATGTCCGTCGCATTGCACCCAAGCGACTGTTAAACTGCTTCGCCTACACCTGCTCTTTTTCGGTGAGTGCAGCGTATGTGGGTGCAACGACCCTCAGTATCGACCTTTCCAAGAGATCTCTGGCACGCGGACGGGAGAGTTTTGCGCTGAACAAGCTTGCGGCAATGGACCATCGTTTCATCGCGGACGACGTGATGGCGGTACTACCGCGGCTGGCACGCAAGGGTGAGAAGTTTGATGTCATTATTCTTGATCCGCCAACTTTTTCGCGTTCATCCGGAGGAACAACCTTTCACGTTGAAAGCGATTTCGAAAAGTTGCTCGTCGCTTCCCTCGAACTTACAGAGCCAAACAGCCATGTTCTGGTATCGACCAATTGCTCCACATTGCGCGAGCATGCGCTGGAAGTGATGGCTCGCTACGGGCTCAAAACAATGCGCCGTGCGGGCTCGTTTCATCGATCGCCTCCACTGCCTGATTTCCCACCGGGCACAGGGGCCAGCTCGATTTGGCTGACCTTGCGTTGACAGATCGATGCGCGCAGCGCAGGATCAGAATTCGAATCATTAACGAAATGAATCGTTCATCTGCCGAAGTTGCTGCCGAATTTCCAGAACGCGGATTGCAATGGGTGAAAGAACAGGTCGAGACAGTTCTCAGCGACACTGAGGACTACGTTCGTGAAAAACCGGCGCAGTCGATTCTCTGTGCATTTGTGGCCGGGTACGTTTTGAACCGGCTGCCACTGGTTCGAGTTGTGGGCGGACTCTTTCGATTACTCGTCGTGGCACTAAGGCCTGCGATTCTGATCTACGGCGCTGCGAAGCTGTATCAGGCGGCCCAGGAAGAAAAATGATGTGATTAGAACCGCTGCTGAAGCGGCTGGCCGCCTCAAGACCTGCCTTTTGAGACCAGCGCGCGCAAGGATTACGTCTCGAGTGTGAACCCAATCTTGAGCGTGACCTGCCAGTGATCGATTTTGCCGTTCTCGACGTGTCCGCGTGTCTCGGTCACCTCAAACCAGCGCATGTTGCGGACGGTCTTTTCAGCGCGCGCCAGCGCATTTTTTATTGCCTCTTCAAATCCGTTGGGCGAGGAACCAACCACCTCAATTTTTTTATAAACATGATCAGACATGCGCCCATTATTTCCCGAGTGTGTCGAGAAAAACAATAAAAGATCAATCTCGGGACGTATCGACATGGCGGCGTTCCGGCATGCATCGCCAAATTTGCTTTACAAACGCATCGTAATTTCGGCAGCCTCGCCTGGTGGGAAAGTTGCTGACAATCCCGGTGCTGCTCGTGGCGGCTGCTTGCTGCCTGCGGGCTCAGGATCAAGAGCGGAAGCTGGTTGATCGTTTGCTGAGGCCCGACATGACCCTGCGAAACAGCGAGCAAAACAAAAAATTCGTCGCTGATGGCACGTCGATAAACAAAAAGGCAAGCGTCGGCACATTTTACGTGCAGAAAAAACCGGATACGAAGGCGTTTTCGAGCACACGTGGATTCTCGACGCAGCAATACCATTCGCGGTCTTACCACGGTAATCGCAGCGCATTTGAAAACTCATCGCGGCAAGCAGTCGGAAACTTCCGATCTGCTTATCCAACGCAAACGGCCCGCGGTTCCCGCGACGCGCCTCAAGCCGACAAAAAGGTTGCCAGCCGCGCATACGCAGAGAACCGGACTTTTCTGGATCAGGGCAAAAGCCAAAAGTCGCTCAATCGGCAAAACGCTCCGCTGACGATCGACCAAGTGCGCGAGTTGTTGAACAAAAACAAGTAGCGCCCAGGCTGGCCGCGCTATTGTTGATCATGCAGCCGGACGACGCTCTCGCCTTGTTAAGTAAAGGCGCGACGCAAATCATCAACGAAAACGAATTGCGTGAAAAACTCGCGCTCGGCCGGCCGTTGCGGGTGAAATTAGGTGTCGATCCAACCACCTCCGATATTCACCTTGGCCACACCATTGTTTTGCGAAAACTGCGGCAGTTCCAAGACCTGGGTCACCAGGCAATTCTCATCATCGGCGATTTCACTGGAATGATCGGTGACCCGAGTGGTCGGTCCGTGACGCGGCCACAGTTAACGCGCAGTGAAGTGCAGGCGAATGCGGCGACTTATCGCGAGCAGGCCTTTAAAATTCTCGATCCCACACGGACGGAAACCGTGTGCAATGGCGACTGGTTTCGAGCCATGTCGTTTGAAGATGTTATTCGACTCAATAGTCGCGTGACGTTGCAGCAAATGTTGCAGCGCGAAGATTTCAAAACGCGGATCGATAACCAGCAATCGATTCGCGCCCACGAAATTCAATATCCAATCATGCAGGGCTGGGATTCGGTAATGGTAAAAGCCGACGTTGAACTCGGAGGAACGGACCAGCTTTTCAATATCTTAATCGGACGCGATTTTCAAAAAGAGGAAGGTCTGCCGCAGCAGATCGTTTTCCTACTCCCAATTCTCGAGGGATTGGATGGCTCCAAGAAAATGAGCAAGAGCCTCGGCAACTTCGTGGCAATTAAAGAACCTGCCGTGGAGATGTTCGGGAAACTGATGAGCGTTTCAGACGATTTGATGGCACGCTATTATGGATTGCTCCTTGCAGATACTCCGCCAGTTGACATGCATCCGCTCGAAGCCAAGAAGCAACTCGCGTTCGAAATCGTGCGAACTTATCACTCGCTGGATACCGCTCAAAAAACCCTCGATGAGTGGAACACTCGCTTTAGCAAGCGTGATTTGGAACATGCCGATCTCCCTGTCTTTCCAGCGACTTCAGCGGACAGGCTAGTGGCCGTCGCGCTCGTCTCAAACGTTTATCGAGAAGTATTCAACCTGGAAAAATCACACAGTGAAATCTCGCGACTGATTAAACAGGGAAGCGTAGAAATCGACGGGTCGAAAATTCGCGACCCAAAAGCGACAGTGAGCCTTAAACCGGGTCAGACTCTTCGTTTGGATAGAAAACACGCGGTGCGAGTAGGCTGATCCCTCAGATACGTAGAACTGAAACGTCGCCTTCGCGGTTCTTCGGTTCGCTTTTGTCAGGCAGTAGCCGTCTGGAACGTGGGCAGAACGCGCGAATGCTCCAAGTAACTGGCTGCGATGCCTTCGAAGTGCGCACGAATACTGCGCAGTTCGGCCGTCACAAAAGTATCCACGAAATGCAAGCGCCGATCCAGCCAGGCAAACAGCTTGTTCTTAATCTCGTAATGAACCGCCAAAGTAACTTCAGTGCAATTTGGCCGAATCTCGGCGAAATCAACAATGCCCATTAGCGCGATATTTCCGCCTACGGACTCAAACGCATACTCATCAGGCGAATCGCCATCGACCGAGAGCAGGACTGTGTGTGCCTCAAAGCCGAGAGGACCGCGAAAGCTGAAATCGACCGTTTTGGACGAAGTGACAGTGGCCCGCGTGACCATTAAGAACTGCCGCCGATACGATTGGATGCTGGCCAGACGAGCTTCACACTCCGCTACTGGCTGACTCATGTGTAAGGTTTTTTGTAAGAGCATAAAATAAGCGTTTGTTTGTGCATAAAGACAGCAACAGGGATGCCATTTCCGATTCCCAGCGGAATCGCGGCGATAAGGTTCGAAATGTGTTCGTTTTTTGTACAACCCTGTATCGACGCGACACGCTAGGCGCGGATCGTCGAATCAAACATAAATTGCCAATCGCCAGGCAATTCGGTAAGGTTTTCCCCTAGTCCGCAAAGCAAAGGAACGTCGAGAATTTTCTTGAGAATATCGGCATTAGTCAGAGCGGCTACGTCGCCTGTTTTCTGGGGGCTATTTAATACAACCCCTAAACAGGGCAATCCGTGTCCGAGAATGTTTTGCACTGTGAGAACCGCGTGATTCAGGCAACCGAGCCGGTTGTATGCAACCGTCAGGACCGGAATCTTCATCGCAACAGCCAGATCGCTGACGAAATAATTGCGATGAATCGGCACCATCCAACCCCCTGTCCCCTCTACAATGACGTGTTCAACCCGATTCTGAAGAGAATGAAAAGCAGCGAGGATACGATCGATATCGATGTCCACTTTCTCCATCAGGCTACCAACGAAGGGGGCTGCAGGCGTTTTCAACCAAACCGGATTAACGTCGTCGATCGTCAGACCGTCACTGCCAGCCGCCAATAGAGATTCTGCATCTCGACGGTCTCCACAGCAGATCGGTTTCATCCCGGCACAGGACATGCCCGATGCCCGCAATAAATTCAAAAGTCGGGCCGCGGTATAGGTTTTTCCTACACCTGTATCCGTCCCAGTGATGAAGAGACTCACGCGACCTGCTTCACGCGCTCCGACCTGCCGGTCGCACGATTCGCGGTGATGGTTTGCACCATTGATCGGAAGATCTTCGCACCATCCATACTACCGAGCCGCGCGTCTGACGCGCGATCAGGATGAGGCATGAGTCCGAAAATGTTTCGCTCGCGGTTGCAGATACCGGCGATGTTTTCAATCGACCCATTTGGATTTGCTTCGGGCACAACGCGACCCTCTCTATCGGAGTAGCGCAGAATCACTTGTTGATTTGCGTTGAGCTCTTGCAACGTCGCCGCGTCGGCAAAAAAACAGCCTTCCCCGTGCGCCACTGGCAATCGAAGAAGCGAACCCTTCGGACAACCGTGCGTGAAGGGCGAGTCATCAACTTCGACACGAGTCGTAACCATGTCGCATACGAAACGCAGCGAACGATTGCGAACCAATGCACCCGGCAACAGGCCGGCTTCGCACAAAACCTGAAACCCGTTACACGTCCCGAGAACCAGTTTGCCGGCGCGCGCCTCATGAATGACCGCTTTCATGATCGGGGAAAAACGCGCAATAGCGCCGCAGCGGAGGTAATCGCCGTAAGCAAATCCCCCGGGCAGCACAACTGCGTCAAAGTCGTCCAGCGAGGTTTCCTTGTGCCAGACGTACTCGGCGTGAAATCCGTCGAGTCCATTGATCGCCGCGAGGCAATCCTGATCGCAATTTGAGCCGGGGAACTGAATAACAGCGAGTCTCATCTCAAGTTCAGCGCGCGGCTGCACGCTGCTCTGCGTGATAATCATTGACGACCAGGCACGCGTGAATAATCCCCGGAATCCAACCCAGCAAGGTTAAAATGAGGCTGAGAAAAAAACTGGCGATTCGACCTGTCAAAAGCACCGCAAGGGGTGGCAACACAATGCAGAAAAAGTATCGCAGCGCTTTCATCTCGGCTTCTTCGTCTTTGGCTTCTCTAGTTGAGCCCTAAGCGTTGGACCTTCAACGTTAGGCGCTTCCTCCCGATCTCCCACAGCAACATCTTGCAGTTCGTAGTCTTCAATCACTGGATTTGACAACAAATCGCGACAGAGACCGCGCAATCGCTTTTCGAGATCACTGTTTTGCCCATCAATATCGATCTCCATGTATTTCCCGATTCGAACACCGCGGACTTCCGGCATCCCCAGGTGCTGCATGGCATCACGCACCGCATTACCCTGAGGATCGAGCACCGCAGCCTTCGGCATGACGATGACCTTTGCTTTCACCTCCACACCATATTTGCGTGCGTCCCGCGAACAAGCGCAATTCAAAAACGGGACTACTTGAGGACAACGACGTCGAGCACTCCCTCGCGGCGTAGGACATTGACGCCTACATCGCCCTCGTCGTGTCGGGTCAGCAAAAGATCCACGCCCGCGTCCCCTACCTTCAATCCGCGGATCGTCACCTGATGTAGGAAACGTGGTAAAATTGGCTTTGAGAACGTCACCCTTCGTTCCGGAGCCGACACGTTCAGGCCCAGGCAAGCTTCGAGCAGAAGAAACACCGCGCCCGATGCCCAGGATTGCGGAGCACACGCCACAGGATAAAGCGTCGGCGCCTCGCCGGGACGTCTCGGAAAACCGCAAAACAGTTCGGGGAGACGATGCAGATCCAGAAACAGGCTCGCATCGAGCAAGCCGGCAAGGACGGTCGCTGTCGACTCCCTAAGGTCATAGCGTGCGAACCCGGCGGCGATTAGCGAGTTGTCGTGTGGCCAGACGGATCCGTTGTGATACGACATCGGGTTGTAACGTGCCTCGCTCGTGGCGACCGTCCGAATTCCCCAGCCGGAGAAGGATGTTTCATCTGTGAGCGTCGCCGCCACGCGACGGGCATGTTCGTGCGTAGCGATACCAGCAAAAAGACAATGGCCCGCGTTCGACGTTCGCACCTTACAGGGTTGCTTTCTGCCATCGAGCGCAAGCGCGTATGTGGAAAGTTCGTCACACCAGAAGGTCTCTTCGAATCGTCGGGACAGCGTTTTCGCCTGCTTCGACAAATCGCGTGCTTGTGCATCATCGCCGAAGAGCTTGGCCAATTTGGCGGCTGCCACCTTGGCAGCGTAAACGTAGCCTTGCACTTCGCACAAAGCGATTGGTCCTTCAGCGGACGCGCCGTCGGCGTGGAAAATCGCATCGTGAGAATCCTTCCAACCTTGATGGATGAGACCGAGTTTCGACCTGCGAGCATATTCCACGAAGCCGTCGCCATCGACGTCGCCATAATGATCGATCCATGCTAGCGCGCGCCCGACGTTCGGCCAAATAGACTCAATGAACGCGCGGTCACCGGTACGTGTGTAGTAAGCGCCCGCGAGCACGATGAAGAGCGGTGTTGAGTCGATGCTGCCGTAGTAACGCTTGAACGGAACTTCGCCTAATGCGGCCATCTCGCCTGCACGTGTCTCGTGCAGCACTTTGCCCGGTTGGGCGTCTTGCGCCGGGTTTTCCGCGTCCGCTTGCGTCGCAGCCAGGTACGCGAGGACGCCGCGCGCGAGACTGGGATCAAACGATATGCACTGGAGCGCGGTAATGATTCCGTCTCGTCCGAATTCCGTGCTGAACCAGGGAACGCCAGCGTAAGGATACGGCCCATTTGAGGTTTCAGTCCGCATCATATGCAGATCGGCAATGGAGCGATTCAGCCAATCATTGAACTGTTCGTTTGAGGCAAAAATCTGCGGCTCTTGCGCGTGCTCCCCCTCCAACGCACTGGCTGCCTCTTGGACGACCTTTTCGTAACAAGGCTTTACCTGGCCTCGGGAATCGGCACCGACTTCGCAGACGATTGCCCAGCGGTAACTGGCTGCCTCGCCGGGTCCCAACCGAATTTGGTAGGTGGCTGCCGATTCACTTAACCGCGTGGGCGGCGGATCAAAGACAATTCGCGTTCGGCGGACTTGATCGTCCAATCCATCATACGCGAGCACCACCTCGTCCTGTGCAAGCTGCGTCGGTATCCGTTGCCCACGGCGTTCGCGCCTAACACCTCGCACCTCGAAGATATCAGCAAAATCAGCGTCGAATTCGACTGAGAACGAAAATTCAACAGCCGCGCGCCCGTAGTTATGGATTCGAAGTCGCTCGTGGCATGTTTTCTCCCAGAGAATCTTTGAACGGAACACGTGGAGTGTTCCCTGAGGAATTACTATCTCGCCATTGCGCCACACATCGGCGTTAGTGGCATCCACGGCCAGAACGGCATTGTCTTCTCGGATGGTAGAGCTCAGCAAGAGAGGACGATCCTTTCCCAGCTTCAGGGCCAGACGACATAAGAATCGAGTATCTTGATAGTATACCCCAAGCTCTCCAGTGCCGAATGGCTCGATGTCGCCGAATCGGTCGAAAACAGCGAAAGTGTCTGCTTGTTTCAGAACCCGGGTACGGACGTCGATTCGATGAGACGACGAGCGAATGTAAAACTCGTCCCGGATGCGAATGACTTCCTTAGGCATTATGCGCGCGCCGCCACCAGCTCGTCTTGCTTGCGATTAATCAACCGTTCGTACAGCCGCACGTAGTCATTGGCCATTCTAGTGGCCGTGAAGCGCTGATCGAAGACTTCCCGACAACGCTTCCGGCTGAGCTTTGGAATCCGGCGCGCTGCTTCGACCGCATCTTCCAGTTCTTCCACGATGAAGCCGGTACGACCTTCTTCCATTATCTCGGGGACTGCTCCTCCGCGGTACGCGATCACCGGCGTGCCGCAGGCCATCGCTTCAATCATAACGAGGCCAAATGGCTCTGGCCAATCGATAGGCAACAACAGAGCATAAGCGTTTCCAAGGAACTCATCCTTCTCCCTGTCGCCAATCTCACCGACAACCTCGACCAGCGAGTCACAGAGTAAGGGCTCGATCGTGTTCTTGAAATACTTCTTGTCCACGCGATCTACTTTGGCAGCAATTTTAAGCGGAATCTGGACGCGTTTGGCAATTTCGATTGCTCGGTCCACTCGCTTTTCAGGTGAAATCCGCCCGAGAAAGGCAAGATAACTTCCGGACTGGGCTCGGAACCGATACAGGTCAGCCGGCAATCCGTGATATACGGTGGCCTGCCAATTTGCCCAGGGTAAAGGCTGTCTCTGCACATTCGAGATCGAGATAACCGGCATGTCTCGAAACTCCCGGTAGAGAGGAAAAAGGTCCGGAATATCCAGCCGTCCGTGCAGCGTCGTCACATGTGTTATCCGCTGACGGCGACTCATGGAAAAGTGCAGATAGTCAACGTGAAAATGGACGATATCGAATTCTGAGGCCTGTTGGAATACCCGTTCAAGCATGACGATGTGGTGCGCCATTTGATCTATGCAGTGCTTGTCGAGACGCAATGAACGCCGGCACAGCGCAACAAGTCGGGCCTTGGTTTCCGAATCTCCGCTTGCAAAAAGGGTCACCTCGTGACCCTGGCGAACCAATTCCTCGGTCAGGTACGACACGACCCGTTCGGTTCCTCCGTAATATTTCGGCGGAACGCTCTCGTAAAGCGGTGCCACCTGAGCGATTCGCATAAAAATCCCAAACCTTCCCTGAAAAAGACTATCGAAAATTCCCGGCCCAGCCTGGCAGGTCAAGGCTACCCGTCCACTACGCTTTAGCTCTCCCGTAGAACCTCGCCCGGCTTCTTATCTTCCCGCAGCCCGAGGAACACCGGTGCACGCAATTTTTTGTCGCGCGTCCATTCGGCGAATTTAATTTCACAAACGAAAACCGGATTTACCCAATGCATTTTCCGCATCATTGAGGGCGTAATGTCCTGTACCCATTGTCCATTTTGCTTTAATGGTAAATCGACAAACGGGCAATGGTCGCGTGCTTCCTTTTGGAATTTCTTGTAGAGCGTCGACAACGATTTTGCAGTGAACCCAGTGCCGACTTTCCCGGCAAACACGAGCTTTTTGTTCTCGTAGTAGCCAGCCAGAATTGCGCCGAAATATTTGCGTGATCCTTGCGGCGGAGTGTATCCGCCGATGACGAATTCCTGTTCACTAACGCATTTAAGCTTGATCCACGAACCGCTCCTGCGTCCAGGTTCGTAGACAGAGTTACGTCGTTTGCCGATGATTCCCTCCAGACCGCGTCGCTTCACTTCTTCGAGCAGCCGCTGTGCGTCCCCGCCAATCGCGCCCGAATAGCGAATGGGATCGCCCACGCCGCCGCAGAGCTTTTCCAGAACGTTCTTGCGCGCCTCCAATGGCAGTGAAAGCAAACTTTTGCCGTCAAGCTGGAGTAGATCGAATGCATAAAAATAAACAGGAGTCTTTCGTCCTTCCATCTCGCGCGCTTGCAACAGTTGAAACGAAGACCGACCCTGCTCGTCGAGCGCAACCACCTCGCCATCGATTACGCATTCGCGCGCCGGTAAAGTTTTTATCGCTTCTACGATCTCGGGGAATCGCTTAGTCAATTCGTTTTCATTTCGCGATAGCAGCGAAACTTTGCTGTCCTTCTTGAGTCCGATCAGGCGGATGCCGTCAAACTTAAGCTCATAAATCCAATCGCCGGTCGCTGGTGATTCCTCAACCAGCTTCGCTTTCATCGGTTCAACGAAACGAGTTTTCGCTGAGCGCAAATCTGGCAGCCATGCCATTGTAGGGCGATCCGCCTGAGGGAGGTTGCCCCGCTTCTCGACCCGTAGGCGACGCGTCTGCCCTACAACCTCATACTTTTCTTTTTTTTTAAGCGCGGCACGAATGCGTGCTTTGAATTGCGATGTGGGATTCTCGTCTGCTTCGCGACCGGACTCCCACTCGGCATCGCGATCTTTTGCGATTTGCTGCATGGTGCGTCCAGTTTTCACCGAACGGTCTTCCATTTTTTTCGATATCGGCTTCGCGCTATCTCCTGTTTTCAGGATCAACCACTGATTCTTGGCCTCATCACGACCTCGAATCCGGACCAGCGTCCACTCGCCTTTTGCTTTTTCGCCGTCGAGAACAAGGTGAAGTTTGCCTTCACGCAACGATTTCGACGGCTGCTCGCCATAGACGTGATAATTGCCACGGTCCCACACCATCACGGTGCCGCCGCCATATTGCCCTTCGGGAATAATGCCTTCGAACTGCTCGTATTCGATCGGATGATCTTCCACTTCTACGGCCAGGTGTTTCTCACCTCGCTCCCAAGGGAGCCCTTTCGGTAATGCCCACGATTTCAGCACATCCTCCATCTCCAGGCGAAAATCATAGTGCAGACGGCGTGCTGCGTGTTTTTGAATAACGAAACGCGAGGCCCCTTTGACTTTTCGCGGTAACGCTTTGCCCCCGGCCGGCTCAGCTGTTTTCTTGAAGTCGCGTTTCCGCTTGTATTCGGCCAGTCCCATTCCGCTCTACCTTAACTGCAGATCGGCGACCTGCACGCGACGTTGTACACCGACTCGCGAGCGGCGTTCGGCGGACGAATGCCGTTACAAATCTACGCCTCGCTTGGCAGCGCCTCGCCGACGAGATAGCGAACGAAACGGCGGATGAGGATGTTTTCACCCAGTTCCGAAATCTTGCCATTGAGCAAGTCCCTAATTGTTACATCGGGGTTTTTAATGAAACCTTGTTCGAGCAAGCAAACCGTGCTGTAGAACTTCTCGAGTTTTCCTTCGACGATTTTGTCCGCAACATTCTCCGGCTTGCCCTTGACCTGGGCCTTGTAAATTTCGCGCTCGGCTTCGATAAGATTGCCCGGCACGTCAGCGCGGCTGACATAAAGCGGGTGGGCTGCTGCAATATGAAGGGTGATGTCCTTCACAAACTCGCGAAAATTCTCGTTTCTGGCCACAAAGTCGGTCTCACAATTCACCTCTACAAGGACGCCAACCTTTCCTTGCAGGTGAATATAAGAAGCAACGACACCTTCTTTCGTTGCACGCGAAGACTTCTTCCCAGCGCTGGCAATTCCTTTGGTCCGCAAGATCGCCTCCGCTTTCCCCAGGTCACCGCCGCTTTCCACGAGAGCGCGCTTGCAGTCCATAAAACCCGCGTTGGTTTTTTCGCGGAGCTGCTTTACTAGTTGAGGATCAATTTCGGCCGTTGTTTTCATTAAAGTGATTAGAGCGTTGAACGTGGAATCCAGAGTCGATTAACTATCAACCATCGGACAGCTCAGCTGGTTACGCTGAGACGCCAGCCATTTCGACCTGCTCGCGGATGCGCGCTTCGTTGCTAGCCGAGACAATTGCATCGACGAGCTTCTGCAAAATTACGCGAATGGCTCGAATCGCATCATCGTTGCCCGCGATTGGGTAATCGATGATGTCTGGATCCGCGTTCGTGTCCACGATGGCAACCACTGGAATACCAAGCCGTCGGGCCTCGTTCACGGCGTTTTGTTCGCGAATCGTATCGATTACCACAAGCGCGTCGGGCAATTGCGACATCTCGAGAATTCCATCAAGATTGCGCCGGAGCTTTGCCGCCTCGCGATTAAGAGCAGCCAGTTCCTGCTTGCCCATCTTCTTATACTCGGGAGATTGCTCGATCTGTTCGATGTATCGTAACCGTCCAATGCTTTTGCGAATGGTCGCGAGATTGGTCAGTGTGCCGCCAAGCCAACGTTGATTCACGTAAAATTGACCACAAGCAAGCGCAGCCTCTTTTATCGCTTCCTGCGCCTGTTTCTTGCAACCAACGAATAAAATTCTGCCTCCACGGCGTGTGACTTCCTGGAGAAACTCCGTCGCCCGTCGAAGCTGAAGCACGGTTTCATCCAAATTAATTATGTAAATCTGGTTGCGCTGCTCAAAGATGAACGGCTTCATCTTCGGATTCCAACGCTTAGTCTGATGTCCAAAATGAACACCAGCTTCCAAAAGTTCAGGTACTAATTCTGTGGTATCTGCCATAGGAGAAAATCCGCGAGGGGAGGAACTCGAAAGCGGGACGGTGAAGATGCTACAGCCCGCGTCGATGTGCAACCTGAAATTCAGCGACGCTAGTGCCCGCATTAATTGCCGCGTTGGAACTCAAATTAATGGGACTTTGCGTGTCGTTCCTCGATGGCCGGGGACGCAAAGCGCGACCTCATCGGGGATTGAACCGTAGGGCGTGTCCTCCTTCCCAGAAAAATGTGGATCAACAGCAAAATCGGCAACGCCAGACCGACAGCGAGATGAACCCAACTCGTCCATGCACGCAGGCCTTCGCCACCGGCATAATAAAGGCCGTAACCGGTGAGGGTTAAAACGGCGAACGCACTCAGAAAAATCGAGCCGTTTGCTCGATTGCGGCGCGCGCGCCATGCGGATCTCACATGACCGTTCAGAAGCATGCCGATCAGTACAAGAATCGCCATCGCCGCAGCGCCATGGATTTTCATTGCCCAGGATTTCGCGTTTGTCTCAAAATCTCCGGGCGATCGAAAGTAATTCCAATACGCCCACGCCACTCCGCTCAAGAAAAGCAGTGCCAATACCGCGTAGAGAGAATATCTCTGCAAGCGCCTTAATCGAATCGAATCCGGTCGCGGGTGTCGCATGATGAGTGAAACGTCCATGATGGCGCGCCTTCGCGCTCAAGCAACAACGCATCCGCCTGACACTGCGCGAGCAAACCCGCGGATTCTTCGCGCAATGCAAAGACGATTTTCGTCAATGCATCTGCTACCATGCATTCAGCAGCCGCCACGCTCACGCTGATTAGGTCCCGCGAAGATTGACCGGTTCGCCCGTCGAGCAATGGGCCCACATACTTGCCGCGATATTTTCGACGCTCGAAATAGATTCCCGAAGTTGCCATGGCACGCTCGCGCAGCCGCACCGCTCCGGCAACACGCCTCGGATCTGTGGGATGTCGCAGATGAATAAGCTGCGATTCCAGCCCGAATGTTCTTAGGTCACCGCCGGCATTTACGATTCCGCACTCAATTCCATTCTCCTTCAACGCATCGACTGCGCGATCGACTGCAAAACCCTTCGCAATCCCTCCAAGGTCTACAGTCAAACCCCGGCGGAAAAAGACTTCGTAGTTTCGTCGAAGAAAAATGTCACGCGAGCTCGCGGTTGGACTAAACTGATAACCGCGACGAGGAAGATAATTCCATTTGGTGAGCCATGGAGCGACCGTAATATCGAACGCGCAGTGGCTCTCTTCGGCAAACCGTTTTGACGCCTTCATGACCTGCCAGGTCCACGGGTGCACGTTCACACCTTTTGGAAAGGCGTCCCGATTCATGCGCGAAACATCACTTAAGGGGTCGTGAAAACTCATTAAGCGATTCACCGTCGCAATCGCAGCGAATCCAGCTTCGATTCCGCGCGCAAGCAATCTTTCATCGCGTCCATGTGCCGTGATTTCGACAAATGTGCCCAGCAGCGGACGACACCGCCGCACTTCAACGCTTGAGGACGATCTCATAAAATGCCACGAGGCGTTTAACCCCGTCAGTGATGTGCCGACAACTCAAAGTTGCTCCACTGATGTTCTTGATATCGCTGTCGAGTTTGAGCGTCGATCTGCTGTTCTTCCCGACAAATTGGGCACGCCACTTCTGATCTCGAATCTGACCTCCGTACGTCTCGCGATAGTCCATGATTTCAATCTGCTTGACCGAGCCATCTGTGTTCAAACCGACGGCATAGGTGATAAACTCGTGTTTGCCGACTACTTCATCGACGATGAACCAGCCGCCACCACTGACGCGCCAAATATGCTGCTCATCACGCAAAACGCGCACGTCACTGGCCTGCTCAATGGCTTTGCGTTGGCTGCTCGTCAGTTTCACCGGCGCCGAAGTAAACGTTTTGCCCGGGAAAATTGCTTTCTGCGCTTGCTCGACGTTCAAATATTGAACGGCGAATGCGGACGGTGCGACCAGAGCTGAGATCGGCAACGCGACAAAAACAAATTCGGACTTCATCGTCTAAAAATTGAATCCCACCTTCAGCCGAAACAATTGGCGCGTCTCCTCGGCGAAGGTTTGCCCATCAGCCGGCTCGTCTACGCCCTTGCCGTAAACCTGATAGTTCCAGGTAAGTGTGACCCACCAGCGCTCTTGCGAATAATGGATGCTCGGACCAGCGTAAAAGACGCGGTGCTCGAAATTATTCAGATCGAAAAGCGGATATTCCCACCGGGTATGAATTTCCACGCCGGCGTACCAGTTTGGAGCAAAGCGATAGGCCACACCGGCTGCGCCCTCGAAAGAGAGTTCTCTCGGATATTGCTCGGCCGGCTGTTTGCCCCACGCCCATTCCACGCCAAAATCGACAGCGCAAATCAGCCGATCTTCCAGAAAGTCTTTTTGGAAATCGATCTCGGGTTTGATGTAGCGTTCATGTTGATCGAGCCCGTCAACTTCATCGTGCAATAAATAACCGCCCTCCAATCGTAATGCGATGCCAAGAGGATCCTTGAACGGGCTCAACAGGCGATATTTGGCCGAGCCTTCAAATCCGCCGAAGCGGTAAGCGTTGGTATTGTCCAACGCATCGCGGTCGCCATCGACCCCCTTGTTGTAGAAATAATGTTGGACGAGCGAAAGACTCGCCTGGAATTGATCGGTGAATCCATATTCGGCTTCGGTTTCAAAATGAGTTCCGTAGTACGTTCCTTCGCTCTTTCCTTCGCCCAATGTAACGAATTGATAAGCCTCCCAACGATGCGCGGGTAGCGTTTCCGCGCCGCGCACGAAACCGAACAGTTGCTCATCTCCGCGGGCGATAGAAACGCAGAATAAAATTGCAGCTGTAAAAGCCAATCGGATTTTCATCGCTACGATTTGTAACATCGTGCGATGAATCCCGCTGTCGGACGCTTGCCAATTTTTGACGTTAGATTGCAGGGCAATCCACGACACGCATGGCAACGCCGGTGCTAATTGGAATTCCGCGAAGCTTTCTCGACGTATCTGGCGAGAATCCAGCAGAGATCGGAAAGACGATTTAAGTAGCGCAAAATTTCACGATTGAATTCTGTGTCATTAGTACTCAACGCAGCGATGTGTCGCTCGGCGCAACGGCATGTTGTGCGAGCAAAATCGAGAGCCGCGGAAACGCGTGTTTCCCCGGGAATCACCCAGTCTTTCGGATAAAGTGATTTGTCTTTCTCAAGTTCGTTAATCACCGCTGTGATGCGTTCGACCATAGCCGACGTGGTGATGTGAAAGCCATCTTTTGCGAAACGCTCTCTATCGCTCGGAGCGGTGGCCAGTTCTCCCATGACAACAATCAAATCTTTTTGTGCAGCTAAGATTTCGTCAGAAATGAATGTATCCGTCGCAATGGATCGAACCAAACCAAGCGCAGCGGTTAACTCGTCGACGCAGCCGTATGCATCGACGCGCGGATCGCTCTTCGGCACGCGATGGCCGTACATCAGGGACGTTTCGCCTTTGTCGCCTGTCTTAGTAACGATCGACATGAGCCAAATTGTAGGCGTTTGATTCGCTCACGCCAGCCCGCTCACCCTTTCGGGCTTCTGTCATGTTACTCGGCTGCCGCCGGCTCAATTCCGTGAAACGCTAATCCGTTGGACGGCGTCCGCCGCGGCGGACGCCCCACAACAACGTCGATCTTACCCGATGGCCGGCTGCGGCTCGGCTTCTTCCATTACCGGTGCGCCGATCGGCTCACCTTTTTCGACCAGCTTGATCTCGCGGTGCTCAGGGAAACCGGTGCCGGCGGGAATCAAGTGACCCATGATCACGTTTTCCTTGAAGCCGCGCAGTCTATCGATCTTACCAAGTGTAGCTGCCTCCGTAAGAACGCGAGTCGTATCCTGGAACGAGGCAGCGGAAATAAAGCTGTCCGTTTCGAGTGAAGCCTTCGTGATGCCGAGTAGGACGGGAACGGCTTCTGCCGGCTTGCCACCTTTCTCTACCACCTTCTTGTTTTCGTCTTCGAAGTCGAGTTTGTCGACCTGATCACCCCAGAGCAACGACGTATCGCCGGGATCGGTAATCTTCACCTTGCGCAACATCTGGCGCACGATGATTTCGATATGCTTGTCGTTGATCTCCACACCCTGTAGCCGATATACTTCCTGGACTTCGTTGACCAGGTGCTCCTGCAAATCCTGCGGTCCGCAGACCTCGAGAATTTCGTGAGGGACTACAGGACCTTCGGTAAGTTGCTGACCTTTCTTCACGAAGTCGCCCTTAAATACGATGATGTGCTTGGTAAGCGGGATCAGGTGTTCTTCCTCGGCTCCGGTGTCGGGATCCTTCAAGATCAGGCGTCGCTTTCCGCGGACAGTGCCACCCATCTCAACCACGCCATCAATCTTGGCAATCTCCGCCGCGTCCTTCGGCCGGCGCGCTTCGAATAATTCGGCCACGCGCGGCAAACCTCCGGTGATGTCTTTGGTCTTCGCGACTTTCCGCGGTGTCTTTGCCAGTAATGCGCCAGCTCGCACCTTTTGACCTTCTTCCACGATGACGTGAGCACCGGCGGGGATGGAGTAGCTGGCGAGCACTTCCTTTTTGTCATCCACGATAACAATTTGTGGGTGCAAATCTTCCTTGTGCTCAATGATAACGGTGCCCATCAGGCCCGTCGCCTCATCGACGTCGCGTTTGATCGTGACACCCGCGATCATGTCGCGGAACTCGATCTTGCCACTCTTGTCGGTGAGAATCGGCACGTTGTAGGGGTCCCATTGAACAAAGGTCTCAGCCTTTTTGACCTCGGTTCCGTCGCCCTTAGAGATCATAGAGCCGATCACCACGTTGTAGCGTTCGAGTTCGCGGCCTTCCGCATTGTGCACGCTGATTGAACCGTTCTTGTTCAACGCGATCCAACTACCGTCAAGCGCCTGGACAGTCCTCAGGTCATTGAAGCGTACCGTGCCGTCGTTCTTCGCCTTGATGATCGGTTGCTTAAAAGTCTGGCTGGCAGTGCCGCCAATGTGGAACGTGCGCATCGTCAACTGCGTTCCCGGCTCGCCAATCGATTGGGCCGCAATAATGCCCACTGCTTCGCCAAGCTTAACGAACTGGCCCGTAGCCAGGTTGCGCCCATAACACATCGCGCAGACGCCTCGGCCGCACTCGCAGGTAAGAACCGAACGAATCTTCAAGCTCTCCACGCCAACGCGCTGAAGGTCCGCCGCGATCTTTTCATCAATCAACTGATTCGCTTTGACGATCTTCTTCTTTTTATCCACCGGATCAGCGATGGTTTCGCAACTTACGCGTCCAATGATACGCTGGCCGAGATCTACTACTTCCTCGTCGCCCTCGTAAATCGAGCGCACTACGATGCCATTTACAGTGCCGCAGTCCTCTTCGTTGATGATCACGTCCTGAGCAGCATCGACCAGTTTTCGCGTTAGATATCCGGAGTCAGCAGTCTTCAGCGCCGTGTCCGCTAGACCTTTTCGAGCGCCGTGAGTAGAAATAAAGTACTCGAGCACGCTCAACCCCTCACGGAAGTTCGATGTGATCGGCCGCTCAATGATTTCGCCCGAAGGTTTGGCCATCAAACCTCGCATGCCAGCGAGCTGACGAACCTGCTGGCGGTTGCCGCGTGAGCCCGAATCGACCATCAGGAAGACCGGATTCAAGTCTTTACGCCCGTCGTTGTGTTCTAAAGTGCGAAACATCGCGCTGGAAATCTCATCACCGGCGTGCGTCCAGATGTCGATGATCTTGTTGTAGCGCTCGCCATCGGTGATGATTCCCCTCCGATATTGCTGCTCAACTTGTCGAATCTGCTTATAAGCGTTTTCCAGCTCGGTCTCTTTCTCTTTCGGAATGATCATGTCCGAAATTCCAATTGAGATGCCAGCTTTGGTTGCCTCGGCGAAACCGAGTTCCTTTAATTTGTCTAGTGTGGCGACAGTCTCTCCGGGTCCTGCGATTTGATAACAGCGCCAGATGATGTCGCTGAGTTGTTTTTTGCCAGCCGGCCTGTTGAAAAATCCAAGCTGCTTTGGCCAAATCTCATTGAAAATAACACGGCCTGCAGTTGTTTCGATCGTTCTGGCCTCTGCGTTTCCGTAGATTGTTTGCTTACCGAAATCGGGGTTCTTGATCCGGATGCGGTCATGCGTGTGAATGCTTCCCTCTGCCATCGCAAATTCCACTTCAGTTGCATCGGCGAAGAGTGGGAGCCGTTGTCCATCCTTGCCTGCACCGCGCGGATTTTGGGTGAGATAGTAGCAGCCCAGCGTGATGTCTTGAGAAGGCGTGGTAATCGGCTTTCCACTGGAAGGAGAAAAAATGTTATTCGGCGCGAGCATCAACATGCGCGCCTCCATCTGCGCTTCCACCGAGAGAGGCACATGCACAGCCATCTGGTCTCCGTCGAAGTCCGCATTATAAGCAGTGCAAACCAGCGGATGAATGCGAATGGCTTCGCCCTCGATCAATTGAGGTTCAAACGCCTGAATGGACAATCGGTGCAAAGTGGGCGCGCGATTAAGCAACACCGGATGACCTTTGGTCACTTCATCGAGAATGTCCCAGACCTCCGGCGTCTGACGCTCGATCATCTTTTTCGCGCTGCGCACGGTATGCACGTAGCCAAGGTCTTTAAGCCGGCGAATGATGAATGGTTCGAAAAGCACAAGCGCCATCTTCTTCGGCAATCCGCACTGCTGCAGCTTCAGCTCCGGGCCGATCACAATTACAGAGCGGCCTGAGTAATCCACGCGTTTGCCAAGCAGATTTTGACGGAAGCGTCCACCCTTGCCCTTGAGCATGTCGCTCAGTGACTTGAGAGGCCGATTGCCAGCGCCAGTCACCGCACGTCCATGTCGGCCGTTGTCGAACAAAGCGTCCACCGCTTCCTGCAACATTCGCTTTTCATTGCGAATGATGACGTCCGGCGTCTTGAGCATGAGCAGGTTTTTCAGCCGGTTGTTACGGTTAATAACGCGGCGATAAAGATCGTTCAGATCCGAGGTCGCGAAACGTCCGCCTTCGAGAGGAACGAGGGGTCGTAAATCTGGCGGAATAACCGGCAACACATCCAGAATCATCCATTCGGGACGCGCGTGCGAATTTTGGAAGCCTTGGATGAGCTTGAGACGCTTCGCCAGTTTTTTGCGGATCTGTTTGCTCTTCGTGGCGGCCATTGCTTTCTCAAGCTCCTTGTTGAGCTTGTTCAGATCGATCTCGGCCAGAAGTTTTCTGATTGCCTCGGCGCCCATGCCGGCAACGAAATCCTCCCCGTATTGCTCCTGCGCTTCGCGGTATTCAACTTCGTTCAGCAGTTGCGTCTTCTGCAACGGCGTCTTGCCCGGATCGATGACGATGTAGTCCTCGTAATATATGACCCGCTCGAGCTGGCGTGCGCTCATATCAAGCATAAGCCCGATACGAGAGGGCATGCATTTGTAAAACCAGATGTGCGAAACGGGCACAGCTAATTCAATGTGCCCCATCCGTTCGCGACGGACCCGAGCCAGCGTAACCTCCACGCCGCACCGGTCGCAGATGACGCCCTTATGTTTAATCCGCTTGTATTTTCCGCATGAGCACTCCCAATCGCGCGTGGGGCCAAAAATGCGTTCACAAAAAAGACCGCCCTTTTCCGGTTTAAAGGTCCGGTAATTGATTGTTTCGGGATTTTTGACTTCGCCTTTGCTCCACGAGCGCATCGTGTCACTCGACGCGACGCCAATTGCGACTTGATCAAAACCCACGGGGCGCTCTTCGCCCACTAACTCACGCCAGGAATGTTCGTTCATGTTTTTTCCGAATAATTACAGTTTAAAAATTATGCGACGCTCTCCAGAAACGTAGTAGGCGCCTGGCCACCGACCTTCACGTCGAGGCCAAGGCTCTGCATTTCCTTGATGAGAACGTTAAAAGATTCAGGTGTACCTGCTTCAAGAGAGTTATCGCCCTTTACGATGGACTCATAAATCCGGGTCCGTCCTTGCACGTCATCGGATTTAACGGTGAGCAGTTCCTGCAAAGTATAGGCAGCTCCGTACGCTTCCAGCGCCCATACTTCCATTTCACCAAAACGCTGGCCACCGTATTGCGCCTTACCGCCCAGCGGCTGTTGAGTGACGAGCGAATATGGTCCGACCGCACGAGCGTGAATCTTGTCAGCCACCAGGTGCCCGAGCTTCATCATGTAGATGTAACCAACGACGACCTCCTGATCGAAAGGATCGCCGGTGCGTCCGTCGAAAAGCTTTGCCTTACCGCTTTCCTGCACCCAAGTGAATCCCTCCTTCTTCCGGGCATCGTGCAAATACTCGCGAATCTGTTTCTCCTTAATTCCGTCGAACACCGGCGTCGCGACCTTGAATCCCAGCGCCTTCGCCGCAACCCCCAAATGTGTTTCGAGAACTTGTCCCACGTTCATGCGGCTCGGTACGCCCAAGGGATTAAGCACAATCTCAACCGGCGTGCCATCTGCCAGGAAAGGCATGTCTTCTTCGGGCACGATGCGGGCGACAACTCCTTTATTTCCGTGGCGACCGGCCATCTTATCGCCCACGCTCAATTTGCGCTTGCTCGCGATGTAAACCTTGACCTGTTTGATGATTCCCGGGTCGATATCGTCACCGCTTTCCACGCGGTCCAAAGCGCGATCGCGCTCGAGTTCAAGCTCCGCGAACTTGTGCTCGTAGGCGCCAATGATTTCCCGAATCTTATTGCGGATCGGACTCGGATCGATCTCGATGTGATCGTGCGCGGTCGCCAGTTTGCGTAAGAGCGTTTTGGTGATCTTGCGATTGGCTGGAATGATGATCTCACCGTTCTTGGCGTTTACCACATCCAGAGGAACTTTTTCGCCCAGCAAAACGTTTGACAGTGAATCCGTCAATTGCTCGATCAGTCCGTCTTTCTTGCGCTTATGTTCTTCGCTGATGGTTTTGAGTTGTCGTCTCGTTTCTGCCGGGGTCAGTTTTTCACGTGAAACTTCGCGACGGGACGAGACTTTTACATCCATCACAATTCCATAAGTCCCTGAGGGAACGGTAAGCGACGTGTCTTTTACGTCCGCTGCTTTCTCGCCAAAAATTGCACGCAACAAGCGTTCTTCCGGCGCCAATTCGGTTTCACTCTTCGGCGTAATCTTCCCAACCAGAATGTCGCCCGGCTTTACTTCCGCGCCTACGCGCACAACCCCGTCTGGCCCCAGGTTGCGCAGCGCCTCTTCACTGACGTTGGGAATGTCGCGCGTAATTTCCTCCGGGCCGAGCTTGGTATCACGCGCACCGATCTCGAATTCATCGATGTGGATGGAAGTGTAGATGTCTTCCTTGACCACTTTCTCCGAGATCATAATGGCATCCTCGAAGTTGTATCCATTCCAAGGCATGAACGCGACGAGCACATTGCGCCCCAGAGCTAGTTCGCCGTGATCAGTGTTTGGACCGTCTGCGATGACTTGACCACGCTTCACGTGCTGACCTTTGCGTACAATTGGTTTCTGATTCACGCACGTGCCGGCATTTGACCGCATGAATTTGCGGAGTTCATAAACGTGAATCCCAGCCTCTGGATCGGTCTTGAGCTTCTTCTTGCTTTCGGGAAGATGGCCATCCTTTGTGACGATGATTTGCTCTGCCGTAACCGTAGCGACCTTGCCGCTGTCGGCTGCCAGAACAACCGCGTGAGAGTCTCGCGCCACTTTCTCTTCCAGGCCCGTGCCGACGAGCGGCGTCTCGGAAACGACGAGCGGAACGCCCTGGCGTTGCATATTGGAGCCCATCAGCGCCCTGTTTGCGTCGTCGTGTTCGAGGAACGGAATAAGGCCCGCCGCCACTGATACAAGCTGTTTTGGCGAGACGTCCATGTAATTCACCTTGGAGGGATCGACTTCCAGAAAGTCACCACGGTAGCGCACCGATACTTTCTCACCCGTGAAATGTCCGCGTCCGTCAACAGGCGCATTGGCTTGCGCAACGAGAAAATTCTCTTCGCGATCAGCTGTAAGATATTCGATCTGGTCCGTCACGCGGCCCTTTTCCACTTTGCGATACGGCGTCTCGATGAAACCAAATTCATTGATGCGTGCGAAAGTGCTCATCGAGCTAATCAAGCCGATGTTTGGCCCTTCCGGTGTCTCAATGGGACAAATGCGTCCGTAATGAGACGGATGAACGTCGCGCACCTCGAATCCGGCACGTTCCCGGCTGAGGCCACCCGGCCCAAGAGCAGACAAACGACGCTTGTGCGTTAACTCTGCGAGTGGATTCGTTTGATCCATGAACTGCGACAGCTGTGATCGGCCAAAAAAATCGCGGATGACCGCACTAAGCGCCTTCGGATTGATCAGTTTCTGAGGCGTCATACCGTCGACATTGATATCGAACAGGGTCATGCGCTCCTTGACCAGGCGCTCCGTGCGAGCAAGACCCACACGGCACTGGTTCGCCAGTAATTCACCAACGGTGCGTACACGGCGGCTGCCCAGATGATCAATATCATCTAAGGTACCTTCGCCCCGTCGAAGATTGATCAGGTATTTGATCGCAGCGATAAAATCCTTGTCTGTTAGAATCCGCTCGGTAGGATCAACGTTGATCCCAAGCTTTTGATTAATCTTGTAACGGCCCACCCGTCCGAGGTCGTATTTCTTCGGATCGAAGAAGAGCCTTTTTAGCAAAGCCCGCGCATTCGCGACGGTCGGCGGATCGCCGGGGCGAAGACGCCGGTAAATATCCTTGAGTGCTTCTTCCTGGTCGTGCGCGGGGTCTTTTCGAAGCGCCTTCACAATTGTGTCATCGTTTGCGATGTCTATCACTTTTACTTCTTGAATTTTGAGCGCCATGATCTGGCGCACCGTCGCCAGGGTAAGGGGTTCGAACGCCCGCGCCACCGTTACATCGCCGTCGCGGATCTCCGCAGTTAGCACTTTCGTAGCCAGCTTTTCCTCGTCGAGTTTCTCGCTCAGCTTCAGAGTCTCGATGTTGTAAAAAAGTTTGATGACGTCTTCGTCGGATCCGTAGCCAAGTGCGCGCAGGAATGTAGTGGCAAGAAACTTCCGGCGTCGCTTGCGTCGATCGAGATAAATGTAAAGAAGGTCAGCCGTATCAAATTGGACTTCAATCCATGACCCTCGATCTGGAATGATCCGGAAACTGTAGAGGACCTTGCCGTTTACGTGAACCGTGGATTCAAAGGCGATCCCCGGAGAGCGATGCAATTGGCTTACCACTACGCGCTCCGCGCCGTTAATGACGAAAGTCCCCTGCGGAGTCATCAGTGGGATTTCGCCCATATAGACTTTCTCTTCCTTCGTGCCTTTTTCTTCGCGCAATTGGAACGTAACATGCAATGGCGCGCTGTAGGTTTGTCCTTCCCGCTGCGCTTCCAACGCTCCTAATTTGGGCTCGCCAATCTCATAGTGACTGAAATCGAGCACCGCTTTCTCGTCGTAGCTCTCGATTGGAAAGACCTCTTTGAAAACAGCCTGCAGTCCCTGATTTTTCCGCTTGGAGTAAGGGACGTCTTTCTGAAGGAAATCAACGTACGAGTTTGCCTGAACCTCAATTAGATTCGGCGGTTCGATCCCTTCCCTGATGCTTCCAAAGTAAATACGTTCGGACATAAACTACTAGCCAAGAGTTAGCCTCGCGACGTCCACCCAATTGTGGACGAAACGGGCAAGATTTAAGGGCTCAGCAACGAGCGAAGGGCACAAAAATGCATCCAAAGCAGCGGTTTGTCAAATTCACCGCCGTTTTGCTGCCCTTCTTGTGCTTTGCCGTTGAGCGCCGAGTTAAAAATAAGTTCTGCCTGCCTCTAACCAGAATAAGATTTTAGTCTCAAATTTCCGCTACGCAAGGAAAATCTGCAGGGCGGACGATCAAAAGACTCATCCGCCTCAGTCATTGATAGGAACCAAACAATCCCGACTTAGCGAGTTGTTGCACTATTTAATTTCAACCTTCGCACCGGCGGCCTCGATTTTTTTCTTGATCTCGTCCGCCTCTTCCTTTGTCACGCCTTCCTTGATCGTCTTGGGGGCGCCTTCCACAAGCGCCTTGGCTTCCGCGAGGCCAAGTCCCGGCACCGCGCCACGAACCTCCTTGATCACAGCAATCTTGTTCGAGCCCATCTCTTTCAAGATCACGTCAAACGTGGTTTTCTCCTCCGCCGCCGGAGCTGCCGCTCCGCCGGCTGCACCTGCTGCCACCGGACCAGCCGCCATCGCCACCGGGGCCGCTGCGCTTACACCCCATTTTTCTTCTAGCTGCTTGACCAACCCGGCAATCTCCAGCACCGACAGGCTGCTGAGTTGCTCCACCAATTTATCTGTGTCTGCCATTTCTTATTTCCTCCAATTGCCGCTTCCGAAAGCCTTCGGAAAATTAAGGCCAATAGCCACTAGCCCGGACAGTTCTTGTTTCACTTCCCGTCCCGCCATTGCGAGCGGAAAAACCATCTTACGCCGTCGCTTGCGCGGCCGCGCCCTCCTTTTCTGCCCTCCCTTTCAATAACCGCGCCAACGCAGAGCCTGGTTCATTCAGTAAACTCACGAAGCGTGTTGCGGGAGACAAGAGTAGCCCGAGCAATTGCGCCTGTAAAATTTCGCGCGCCGGCAGATCCGCCAATTTCTCCAATTCCGCGGCAGAAAGAACAGCCCGCTCAACAAAACCAATCTTAAGTGACGCGACTTTGAATTCAGCCGCAAATGTCTTGAAAATTTTGGCCACAGGCGCCACATCGTTCTCACCTGTAACAACGGCTGTTTGACCAGTCAGCTTCTCGCCCGCTTCAGGAAGACCAGAATCAGTCATGGCACGTTTGAGGAAATTATTCTTTATGACGTGCACTTCCGCGCCGGCCGGAGCCAGCCGGTTCCGCAATTCAGTAAAATCGCCGACCTTCATCCGCTGGTAATCGGTTACGAGCACGAAAGGAGAGCGTTTCAACTTCTCGGAAAGGTCAGAAACGACACTGGTTTTTTCTGGTCTCATTTTGTTTTCGAAATTGCGTCTCTGGGACTACGCGTTCAAATAGGGTGCCGGATCAACGCGAACTCCCGGAGACATGGTCGCACTGATTGTCAGGCCTTCAACGTACCGCCCTTTCGCTGAGGCTGGACGAGCTCGAACGACCGCATCAATTACCGCGTTTCCGTTTTCCACCAAAGCATTTTCCTCAAATGAAAATTTCCCAACAGGCACTGCCACGTTACCGTTTTTATCCAGCTTAAACTCCACGCGGCCTGCTTTTACTTCCTGCACAGCTTTGGCCGTGTCGTCCGTTACTGTACCGGTCCGGGGATTCGGCATCAGTCCGCGCGGACCAAGTACCTTCCCCAATTTGCGGACCTCCGCCATCGCTGCCGGCGTCGCAATCGCGACGTCAAAGTCCTGAAAACCTTCCTGACACTTTTGGATTAGATCTTTCATCCCAACAAACTCCGCGCCTGCTTCCCTGGCTGCCTGTGCGGCTGTGCCCTCAGCAAAAACCAGAACCCGCACTTTTTTGCCACTGCCATGCGGAAGCGGACAGGTCCCGCGAACCATTTGATCCGATTGCTTGGGATCAACACCAAGCCGCAATGAGACGGTCACGGTTTGATCAAACTTTGTCGGCGGAAATTTTTTTAACGTCGAGACGGCCTCAAGAAGACTATAAGTCTTTGCCCGATCTACCTGTTGCGCCGCTGCGCGATAACGTTTGCTTCGATTTCTTTGCATGTTGGTTCGCAGTTCTATCGCCGCGGTCTCATAAGAGAAACACGGGGCTCCTGCCGAAATGTTAAGCCGCCAGGCCGGCGGACGAGAATTCTAGCGGCGATTCTCACGTTGTCAAAATCAATTGCTCTCGTGACCTTGCGGACGCTCAATCCACTGGAGCCCCAACGTTTGCGGAGTCTGTCTCTTTGGCAGCGGCGTGGACGGTCGGCGGGCCGTTCCTGATGATTTTTCCTTCTTTCATGACAAAGAATACCCGCTCGGTTGCAGTGATGTCGGTAATCGGATCGCCTGGCATCGCAATAACGTCCGCAAATTTTCCTTTTTCCAAAGTGCCGGTTTTTTGCGCGATGCCGAGAAGCTCGGCATCATTGGCGGTTGCAGATCTTAGCGCTTCGATTGGTTGCATCCCAAGATCGACCATCACCTTGAACTCTCGCGCGTTTTGACCATGTGGAAAAACGGCGGCATCAGTGCCAAAGGAAATCTTCACTCCTAATTTCACTGCGTTGCGAAACATATCCGAACGCGCGGTGGCTGCCGCTTTCGCTTTTTCCTGCAATGCTGCCGGATAGTTTTCGAGTTTGCTCATGATCCATTCGGTGGCCATAAGCGTTGGCGTGAGAAAGACGCCCTTGTTCTTCATCCGGGTGAGAGTTTCCGGTTTCATAAATGAGCCGTGCTCAATAGAATCCACGCCGGCCTCAATCGCTTCCCTGGCAGCTTCGTCACCGTGACAATGCACCGCTACCTTTTTTCGCAACCGATGGGATTCATCAACGAGCGCCGCCATTTCGGCCGGCGTTAATTGCGGAGTATCCACTTCGTCTACTAACGAAAGGACTCCACCCGAAACGGCAGCCTTAATCACGTCAGCGCCATTTTTAACTTCGAACCGCACGGCTTTCCGCGCGTCGTCTGGACTATCAATGATTCCATCCGTGTAATCCGGTTGGCGCCCAAAGAGGAAATCACGAAATCCGCTGGTAGGATCGAAATGACCGCCGGTGGCGCCAATCCCCTTGGTCGCAACCAGCATGCGTGGACCTACGACAACTCCTTTGTTAATCGAATTGCGCAGGGCGACATCGACAAACTCGCGGCTGCCGACAAAGCGGCTTCCAAGATCGCGCACTGTAGTGAATCCCGCTTCAACAGTGGCCCGGGCGTGCACAGTTGCGATGATCGCCTGCTCGGAAACGTTTAGATCGATTTCTTTCAGTCGACGCGCATTGTAATCGCCGGAGTAATCCAACGTTAAATGAGTGTGTGCGTCCATGAATCCCGGCGCAAGCGTGGCGTCGCCCAGATCGATCACCTGCGCATTGCCGGGTACAGCCAGATCACTGCCAACATCAATAATCCTATCGCCTTGAACGATAACGACGCCATTTGGAATAAGTGATTTCGACTTTCCATCGAATATGTGTTTGGCTTTGAGGACGATCGCGTTGTCCGCCGCCCGAATTGGAACCGTTCCAGCGGCCAGGGCCAGAAGGGCCGTAAGAAGCCGCGCGCATCGGTCGCAAGTCAGGATATTCATTGCCGCATATAAAAGGTTCGCGCGAACAAAGCAAGAATACGCCAGGAATGGTGAAGTCCCAGTGGGGAGCAAACTTGAACTAGCGACTGGCGAAAGAAAAGCCACTCTACGGTCTCTGCGTTTTTGCTGCGCTTTCAGCGAGGCCTTGGCGCGCCAATGGCAGATCCGGATTGAGCGTAAGCGCCTGTTCGAAGGCAGCAATCGCACGTTCATGCTGACCGAATGAAGCAAGATATCGGCCGCGATTGATCAACATCTTCTCATAGACCGGCATTACCTTAACGTTGACGGGATCGCCTTTTCCGAATCGCAATTTCCCATCGGCAAGGCCGCGTATTTGCAAATGCACATCAGGAGAATCATGAAAGCCCTGACCGTCCGCTAGATTAAAGACAAGTCCTTGTGGAACCAGTTGATATTTTTGCGTAAGCCATCTGGTCAGCTCGCCGTTGACTGAGTCGGAGGAAAGCAAATCGTTCGTTATAGAAACCGGCGCAACCCCGCTTTCATTGGTCACCATTGATTGAATCATCTCTAAAAATGCTGTGCTGATTCTTTGAGTCAGCGCCGGACTTCTGGCGAAAGCCCCGGGATCGCGCTCCCATTCTTTGAGATTCTGGACGAATACGTCGATTTTTTCGCGCGATCGCTCGATCAAACCCGGATA